>SKED01000054.1_pt1 | contig 128534 bp, 114 predicted proteins | sample 4826651 | NCBI WGS metagenome assembly SKED01 (sample SAMN11008818, study PRJNA524170) | human gut metagenome | biome: Human fecal sample; material: Feces; isolation source: fecal sample from pouch patient p19 | host: Homo sapiens | place: Israel: Tel-Aviv | collected 2016-06-28 | reverse complement strand
GAAGATCTTCTCTACATCCTCCCTGGAATAATCAATTCCTCTTTTTCCGGGATCTTTTTCATCTGGAAAAGCTGCTGCCCGATCATCTTCATCCTGTTAGAAGTCAGTTCTCTGAATTTGCTGACTGTCTCCGCAGTAGGAGTTTCCTCTGTACTGTCTGTTACTTCCCCGGCTGTTTCCTCAGTTCCTTCAATCTCTACAGGCTCCATTTCTTCTGGTTCGTTTATGAAATCGTTCATATTTTTAAATCCTTTCTGTATTTTTTCAGCATTAACTGCTGACATTAATATGATGAAAAATAATTTTTGTCATATTACGGATGCCGATAAGAATGAAATCATTCTGCTTATGCAGGAACAAAAGATTCCCTGTCAGGAAAACCTGTAAGGTCTGCGGCCTGATGAAAGATGAAAGATCTGAATGGGGAAACCCGGCTGTAAGGTCATCCGGCATATGCCGGAGAGGTCGTGGTGTTTTATGAAGTAAGACGGTTTCTTTTGCTCTTTGTTTTTTCGGCTTCTTTCTGCACAATTGGTGGATGAGAGCGGAACGTGCGAAGGCGTTGGTACTGCAGGCCGGATACGCCGGGTAGTCGAAAGGTACCAAATGGTGAGATGAAAGCTGTTGTATTCGAATAAAAAACGACTACAGAAAGAAGGAAAAAGCAGCATAGATGTGCTGCTTTTTTCGCACAGAAATATCTATGAGCTGATTTGTCATACTATAACTGTAGTTAACTGAGAGGAGGATATATATGATCGGAAAAATAATGATCCTGTCCGCATTTGTTGTTTTGGGGTTTGTCGACTGCTGCCTTATGGTTTCGGCATCCCGATATGACAGAAAACAGACAGAGAAAACAGGAGGGTTTTATTGTGAACAAAAAAGAGATTGCGGAGATTAAGAAACAGTATAAGCCGGAGTACAGCTGCATTGGTAAGATAGCTGGATGCTATGTTGATAAGGATAAGAACAAGGTATTAAATTTTTATATTTCCCCGTTTGAACTGCCGGAAGAGGAACTGGAAAAGTATTTCGATATCCTGAAAAGTTCCCTGACCGGAAAGATCGGCGGAAAGCTGTTCAATATGGAGTTTCCGTTAAAGCAGGAAGCAGAAGGCGGGACTCAGGATGCGTTTTGTAAGCTTTTGAACAGCAAGATGGATGAAGGGCTTCTGGATGCCTTCTATGACAGGGTAATGGAAACTTATGACAATCCGGAAAGCTACCTGATCCTGGCAGCAGAAGGAACCTATGATATTCCGGGAAAGGGCATGGATGAAGATACGATCCCGGATGCATCTGAAGAGGTATATCATTTCCTTCATATCTGTTTCTGTCCTGCAAAGTTTGATAAACCGGAACTTTGCTATGATCCGGAAAAGAGCTGCATCTCCGACAGGAAAAAAGGCTGGGTGATAGGCAAACCAGATAACGGGATCTTATTCCCGGCATTTAATGACAGGGGTACAGATCTTCATGCTGCGCTGTATTACGGGAAATCCTGTAAATGCCTCCGCAGGGATTTTGCAAGGGAACTGACCGGATGCCTGCTTCCGTTAAATTCAGAAGAACAGTTAAGTTCCTTTAAGGAAATGGCGGAGAAATTAAACTGTGATTACGACCAGGCAGAGAAGATCCAGACCATGCTTTTTGACATTGCAGGGTCAAATGCAGACAGTGTGATGCCTGCTTCCGTTAATAAAAAAGAGATGATGGCGTTACTCAGTGACTGTGGGATATCGGATACGGAGGATGCCGCGGATGTGTTTGATTCCACTGTGGGAGAGGACGGGGCGCTTGTACTGGAGAATATCCTTCCGAAGAAAGTACATATTGAAACCGCAGGGGTATCCATTGAGGTGGATCCGGAAAGAGCACAGATCGTCAAACGCCAGAAAATCGATGGAAGGGAATATCTGATGATCCCGATCGAGACTGGAACAGAAGTCAGCGGAGTATCTGTGAAAAAATACAAATAAGAAAGAACGGGCCGGGATTGATTCTGGCCCGTACCGTTGAGGATTAGAGGAGTCCGCGGAGTCGGATAAGATCAGGTTCGTATTAAGAAAATAATTTTGGAGGTATTTGTATGGAAGATCGATGTGTCTGCTGCGGAGAGATCATTCCGGAAGGAAGCGGGATGGTATGCAAAATATGTGAGGAGCGTATCCTCCATGAAGAAAAGAGCGAAAAGCCTCCCGAAAAAGAAAGCGGGTTTAAAAAAATCTTAAAGCGTTTCCGCAGATAAGAGCTGTGCCAAGCAGCTCTTTTTTTTGTAGCACGAAGGAGCATTTTTCGGTCATATTATCGGCGCAAAAAAAAATCAGAAAGGAGATATTATGAGGTTTAAAAGAATTTTTTTATGCGCGGTAATGGCAGGATGCTTAAGTGTGCCCGTCTCTGCGGAGCCACTGCCTACAGTCGAACTTATATCTGTCATGGATGCAGTGAAACCGGCGATACCAAAAGAGACAGGATATGCGGTGGTAAACCTTAATATCCGTAAAAGCCCTGATAAGAACAGCGAAATTGCAGGGAAGTACAAAAAGGGAGAAAAGGTCAATATCTTCAGCGATGACGGGACATGGGCACGTACGGACATGGGATATGTCTGGGGAGGCTATTTGGCAAAAGAATATAAATGTGACCTGTCAATAAGGAGTGATTCAGAGGAAGCTTCCCGCTATGTCGGATATGTATATGATATGTATAACAACATGGAGGCAAAGTATTTAAAGTATCTGGAGCCGTATGATATCTGTGTCTGCGATAATCCGAGACAGTCCTATGACGGGACACTGTCTGAAAATACCATCACGGATGGACTGACGCATTTGAGCAAGGGGAATGGTGTCTGTGAAAGGCTGTTGTTTTTAAGAGCTAATAAGGAAGGACTCAGCCAGGCTGTTTACCATGAACTGGGGCATATCATAGACTTTAACGACTTTAATTCGGATTCATTTATGTCGGACAGCCAGACGGTTGTAGACTCCATGGAAGCTGAGATGCCTGCACTGAAGGAGAAGTACCATATATCCGACCAGAACACATCGACAAGAATGGAATACTTCGCAGAAGCTTTCCGGCTGAGCTTCAGTGATCCGGATGGGCTGCGTGAAACGGCACCGCATATAGCCTCTTATATGGAAAACATGAAAGCACAAATTTAATTTTTTCATCATATTAAGGGTGCCGGTAAAAACCGGAACACTTTTTTCTTTTTCATACTTGGTCCTGGCGGGTGATCCTGCCGGGACATCCTCTTTTAAAAAGTGAATTCGAATTCACTTTTTTTGTTTTCCCTGTCAAAGTCCATATTAGTAAAAAAATGAAGGGAGAAATTTTTTATGGAAACATTAATGGATACCGCGGTATTATCACGCAGCTGGGTGAGGGTGAGCAGGAGCTGGGAAAGCTGGGTAAACGGATTGCTCAGGACACAGACCGTTGCAGATGAAGAGGTGCTTTGTGCGACTCTCAGAAATGGGAGAGCGTTTAAGCTATATGTGAACACCTCCTGTTCCAGCCCTATAATGAAAGGGGAACTTCTGGTTGATGGAAAGGTAATCAGCCGTCTGGTACGGACAGCTGCATCCCTTTTGACCGAGTGGGTGTTTGAAGCAGAAGACATCTTTACGGTAGAGATATCCTTAGCAAGCGGGGATCTGGACCACAGGGTGAAGCTGTTATCCGAAACGGATCAATGTTTTGCCACCCTTACGGCACCGGATACGTTTTCCAGAAACTTTATCGTGTCTGTTTTAAAGAATGCAGTTAAGCAGATGAAGGATGACGGAATAAGCAGTCCGGAATGCCTGCTGCGGAGGGTATGTCTGGAATATGGATGGACATATCAGGTGACATGCCCGGAGATCACGCTGAAGCTATGATCCTTAAAAAAAGAAGCCTTCCAAATACTGGAAAGCTTCTTTTTGTTTACCTTGTTGTATTGCTTATCTTACTGTGATGATACAGCTTAAAGTTTTAGTATAGTATTTTACGGAAATCTTTGCAGTTCCAGGGCTTACGGCTGTAACGTTTCCTTCGCTGTCTACAGTGGCAACATCCGGATTGGATGAGGACCATTTGATCACCTTTCCGTAATATGCCTTATCCATATCAGATAATTTTTTAGAGCAGCTTAAAACAGAGCCGGATTCGTCCCTGATCAGGATCTTTACTTCGTTTCCTGCCGGGAGTGTTTTGGCTTTTAAGTTCAACTGTGGCTTGAACTCAATGGCAGGATATACCTTGCTAGCCCCTTTCTTTTTGCATACACTGCAGGATTCCTGGACAAGTGCAGTCCTGGATGTTGTTGCTCTGCGGACAATCTTGTAGGTGAACTTATGACCGGATGCTTCGATCACTTCTTCGGAGCCACGCTTCTTCGTACCGCAGTTGGCACATTTCTCATAAGATACCCCGTCTTTGTCGCAGGTTGCCTTTTTGGATACAACGGTTTCCCATTCGTGTCCTGTAGCCGGGATGGTGATCATATCAAGGTCTTTCCCGCATTCTATGCATCTGACTGCTTCAAGGCCGTTTTTGGTACAGGTGGCATCCCGTAAGATCACTTCTTCGGTATCCTCATGGCTACATTCTATATCCTTGACTGTGATATCGCAGGTAAATTTCTGTCCTTTGTAAAGAGCGGTTACGGTAGCTTCTCCTGTACGCAATGCCTTGACCAGGCCATTTCTGTTAACGGTCACAATCGCCCGGTTGGAAGATGACCATGTCACCTTTTTGTTTGTCGGGCTTAATGTGAGCTGGAGTGTGCTGCCAATCGTCAGCTCCGCAGAGTCCTGGCTCAGGGCAGTGGCATCCTCAAGTTTTGGAAGAGTGTTGTATTCCAGTGTTTTTGTACAGTTCTTGCAGTAAGTACGTTCCTGTCCGACGGAAGTAAGTGTCGGGGCTTTTGTTACTTCTGTAACATATTCATGCTTTGTTTTTGGCAGAGTCTTTTCACTGATCAATGTCCCGCATTTTTTGCAGGTAACAGTAATGGAGCCTTTGGATGTACAGGTTGCTGGGATCGTATCCGTTTTCTTATAGGTATGTGCGCATTTCTTTGTCAGTTTTGGCAAAGATGTCTTTTTGATCGTTTTCTGGCAGACAACACAATAAGTCTCGGCCACTCCTGTATGTGTGGTAGTTGCTTTCCTGACGGTCCTTGTTTTCACGGAATGGGCAACTTTGGGAAGTTTGATCGTATCTGTGATCTTTCCGCATGTCTGGCATTTACGGATCTCGGTCCCTGTGGCTGTACAGGTTGGCTGTTTGGTAATGTAGGTTTCCAGGATGTGCTCATGGGCGGCTGCCTGTACGGATACAGGGGATGTGAGTGTGGAGCCCGGCATAGCAAGAAGTGCCATGGCGGAAAGCCCGACGCTTAACATTAACTTTTTGAAATTCATTTTGATTCCTCCTTTTTTAGTTTTCAACTTAATGTGCTGAAAAAAAGAAAAAATGTGCGCATTCTTTATTTTGTCAGAAAATCAGCATATTATGGAAAACCCCAAAAAGAGGAGGAATCATATGCAGAAGATATATGTTTTGGATACAAATGTTTTACTGTGTGATCCGGCTTCCATACTTTCTTTTGCGGACAGGGACGTTGTGATCCCCATGACTGTGATCGAAGAGCTGGATAAAAAAAAGAACGAAGCCGGAGAACTGGGTTATCATGCAAGGAAAGTATTCCGCGTCTTGTCGGATATCCGTAAAAAGGGCAGTTTATGGAAAGGAGTGGAAATGGAGCAGGGAGGAAAAGTTTCTGTGAAATATTTATCGGTACAGGATATCCTTGCCCATGCATCGGACTTCGGTCCCTGTGTTTCTGATCTGTCAAAGAATGACAATCTGATCCTTTGTACTGCCATCCAGGTAAAGCTTGAGAATCCGTTGGCGGAAGTTGCCCTGGTAACAAACGATGTAGGGATGCAGGTTGTTGCGGATATGATCCCGTTAAAGACGGAGTATTATCGAAAAAACAGGTTGAAAGACAAAGATCTGGTATACACCGGCAGGACAAAGATCTGGCTGAAAAGTGAGGAAAAATTATGGCAGAGTACAATCCTTGATGATGGGGCTCCGGTAGAAAAGCTTTTCAGTCTTGCGCAGGAAGAAGTTGCTCTGGAAGAGAACCAGTTCCTGGAGCTTATCAGTCCCAGTGGGGAAGTGACTCTGGCAAGATACTTTGAGGGCCGGATATATCCGTTGTATCAGGCAGACAAGAAACCGTTTGGAGTAAATTACCGGAACTGCGGACAGGCATTTGTTATGGAAAGCCTTTTGATGGATGCAGAGTCTGCTCCGTTTGTTTTTGTCAAAAGTCCGGCAGGAACCGGGAAAACGTTCCTTGCCCTTGCCTGTGCCCTGGAGCAGACAGTAGATCTGAATGTTTACCGAAATATCCTCTATACCCGGTGCAATGTACGGTTTGACAGTGAGGAACTGGGAGCCCTGCCGGGAACAGAGTTGGAGAAGATGTCTCCTTTGGTACGTCCTGCCATGGACAATCTTGAACACCTTGCAGAACTTCGGTTTCATAGGTTTTTCCTGGCAGACAATGATGTGCCGGAGCGGATCTCGGAATACGGACAATATCTGATCGATAAGGATATCCTGCGGATAGAGTCCATGTCTTTCATGCGAGGCAGGAGTCTGGACAATGTATTCCTTATCATTGACGAAGCCCAGAACTGCAGTATCTCCCAGATCCGTGGTATCCTGACCAGAGCCGGAAGCAATACAAAGATCGTGCTTCTGGGGGATCCGGATCAGATTGATTCCCGGTATCTGGACAAATACAATAACGGGTTGTGTTTTGCTGCGGAGAGATTCCGCGGAAGCAAGCTTGCGATGCAGGTCACTCTGTCGGAAGAGGAGTGTGTAAGATCAGCAGCTACGAAAGAGGCTGCGGAGAGATTGAAATGATGAAAAAAGGAGGTGGTTTTTACCACCTCCCTATTTGGTTGCTTATAAGAAATCTTCTGGTTTAATGTCGTATTCTTTATAGAGTTTATTGCGGAAGTTGCTGTCAGTAGCAGCTTTTCCAACCTCAGCACTTCGACCGCTCATGATGAGGCGGTTAATCAGTGCCCCTAACATTAATTGTCCTGCTAATAGTCCAGAAGTGAAGCCTTCTTTATAACCTTTCTTGTATTGTAACATTTTTTTTGTAAATCTACAACTTTATTTGACGATGTTTGTTGCTATGGAGGGCGACTGAAAATCATTTTTGCTAGGGCAGAAGAAATTGTGATTCATGAGTTGAATAAACAAATTAAAAATACAGCAGGAAGTCATATACAGATTTCCTGCTGTTGTATTATATAGGCGTTTATATACTGCCTAGAACAAGCAATATGTTAGTCTTTCAGTTCCCGTTCTATCTCTTCAATAGTAGGCATGGAACTTTTATAGTCATCAGGAATCAGATTATTAAGTTCATATTCGGAAATTCCAACAGGAACGTTTACTGCACTGGTAGCATATTGAGCCAGAACATTATCTTTTGTTTTGCATATAAGCAAGCCAATTGTAGGATTATCATTATCTGCTCGTAGTATTCCGTCTGTTGCTGCAATGTAGGTTCCTAATTGTCCCATATCTCCGGGATCAAATGCCCTTGTCTTGATTTCAATTACAACATAACAGTGCTTTTGTATGTTGTAGAACAGCATATCAATAAATTGTTCAGTATCTCCGACAAGAAGTCGGTATTCTCTACCGACAAAAGCAAATCCACGACCTAATTCAAGAAGAAATTTTTGGATATTATCCATGAGTGCATCTTTCAATTCTTTTTCATCATACCCTTCTCTGAGAGTAAGAAAATCAAAATTATATGGGTCTTTTGTGATTTCTCTGGCAAGATCGCTCCCAATATCAGGAAGCAGCTTTTCAAAATTTGTAATGGCTTTGCCTTCTCTTTCATATAAGTTTGTATCGAGAAAGTTTAAAAGGACGGCTCTTGACCAGTTGTTTTCATATGTCTTTTTAACAAAAAACAAAGCTTTATCCAAATTCCCCTTACATTTATTAATTATCTGAATATGATGTCCCCACGGAATCATAAAAATAGAATCATCAACAGCTTGTTGACATATTTGTGCTTCTGAATCGTCAACAAGTTGTTGACGATTTGAATTATTGTATAAATCGTAAAAATATTTCATATATTTTAAATTAGTTACAGAAAATGATTTTACATCAGGTAGTGCATCCTGCAAATCAAGACTAAGATTTTTGAAAAAAGATTTTCCGTATTTGACTTCATTGTAATTCTCTGATATATCATGTCCGATAGACCAGTAAAATAACAGCATTTCTCTATTAACTTTTGTTGCAGCTTTTATCTGGCTGTTGCGGAATCTTAAAGAAACTTCTTTAATCCACTTTGAATATTCTGTATTAGTTTTAATGATTTCACTCATTGCGTGCAAACCTCCTGAACATTATAAAAACGATTTTATTCATCAGTATTATTCTTTTTAGCTCTTGTCTTATACACATTATATTGATTTTTACATTTCGGAGAGCAGAACTCATTTCCCTTTCGGCTTGCGATAAATGCTTTACCACAGTGCTTACACAATTTCATTTCACAGCTTTCATCAGTCAGCATAAAAGAAAAGCACATCTGTTACCCATTGCCATCACAACAGCAATTTCATCTTTATCTGCAACAGACCATCCGGATTCCGTACCTTTCTTGTGAAAATCAAGCTTTTCAAAAGGGTAGAAGTAAGTAAGATAATCCTCTGTTGAAAGAGTTTCTTCTTTTATAAAGTGGTTTTTAGGAAGATATACGGATTCATATGTAACAAACTGTACCGTTGTCGGCAGTGCTGTCATAAAACCAAGGAATCCATAAGCAGATACAAAATCAAGAACCATCTGTTGCAATATATCATTATCTGCTTTATGCATAGTCATAAGATCAATATTAACCGCATCAAGGACAAGTGCATTGGCATCCTGCATTGGGCGGTACATCTGAGGTTTTGCATTTCCTGAAACTACTATATATAAAGTGCGATCATCAGCAGTGCGATATTCATAGCTGCTATATTTTACTCAAAGGGCACTTGTGTGTTCAAACAGATTTTTCATTCTCTGTTCCTCCAATCTGTTCATTACTTAGTAAATGTAATCTTATATATAGAATCCTCAGATCAGTCCATGGGTCAGGCAATAATCGTAAATGCCATCCTCGGCAACATCCTTGCAGATTTCATCGGCAACTTCTTTTAGCTGAGGGGAAGCATTTCCCATGGCAACACCTGTTCCTACAGAGAGGAGCATTTCAATATCATTGTTCCCGTCACCAAAGGCGAGGGCTTCGGATTTGTCTAAATGGTAGTATTCCAGTACTTTCTGGATGCCGATGCCCTTACCGCCATTGGCGGGAATGATATCAACTGCACGATCCCACCAGGCAGCAATCTTTGCACCATCTACGTCTTTTAAAATGGCAGAATAGTCGGTTTCGCGACAACCGAGCAGAAGCTGATAAACTTCTTCGTTGGAAACCTGCTCAAAATCTTTCGCAACTGTTAATTGTAAATGAGCAATCGAGTAATAATCCGACAGATCAATGTCAAATCCATTGGCAGCCAGCCGGCTTTTAGTGGCAACAGAGACCGGACGTCCGAGACTGTCGGCATTGCGGATGAGCTTTTGAACATCATCCGGGCTGATCGGATTGCTGAAGATCGTTTCTGTGTCGTTGTAGCACAGAGAACCATTGAAAGTCAGGAATGTATCAAATTCAATCCCACTGAAATGGGGAAGGCTGACCGGGGTTCGCCCGGTTGCAATGCAGAGCCTGATTCCGTTTGCTTTCAGGCGGTTCAGTGCTTCAACTGTCTTTTCAGAAAGTTCTTTCGCCCGCAGTCTGAGCAGTGTACCGTCAATATCAAAGAAAATGATCTTAATTTTTCCCATAAAATTCTCCTGTATTATGAATGTTATTCTTCTTCTTTATCATTATAACGTAATCCGTCCGTGATAACTATGACAGTTCTGCATATTTCTATCAAAATCGTGCCGGAAAAATTGTTATTACCTTAGTAGAGCATAAAAAGTTATCCATAACTCATCGACAAAAAAGTCGAGTTATGGACAAAAAACAAGAGAGGATTGCCTATGAAGAATAAATTACAAAAACATTTTCCGATGATTCGGACGAAAGGAGAAGCACTTGAAGCGATAAAAAATAATAAAAAGCTCTGGGGAATTTTTTGCAGTTGGAAAGAAGAATACCAGCAGGAATACCTGGATGTCTGCACTGGGGTCAGGGGACTGAAACTTCTGTATGATACCTATTTTAAAGCACTTATCATTTTATAAAAACAATTGCACCATACATTTTCAAATAAAAACATCTTGGGCTGTAGTTTTTCCAAAAACGTTGCATAATGATAAAATAACGTTCCTCTTGCATCTTCCAATCCAAGTTTTTTACCGGCATAGGAAAAAGCTTGACAAGGTGCTCCACCGGATAATAAATCTAATTCACCTTTTCTAACAGAAAAATATTCCTCTAAATCAAGACCAGATATTTCTGCCACATCACCTTCAATAACATTCCAATTTGGTCTATTCTTTCTCAATGTTGCACAAGCATCTGCGTTGAACTCATTTAATGCCAGTGTTTTAAAACCTGCTTTCTCTATTCCCAATGCAAGACCACCTGCACCTGCAAATAATTCAATCGTTGTAAACATATAATCTCTCCGTTTTTATTTTTTAGGTCTGATCCTACTCTTTATCGATCAACTCATCACTGATATTAAAATCAATTCCTTGAGCTTTACAAAAATCATCTATCAATTTCATAGTCTTAAAAGTCGGTTTGCATTTTCCTGATTCCCACCGATTGACAGTTGTAAAAGAAACACCTACTGCCTGTGCAAATGCTTCCTGACTTAACAAGCTTTTCTCAATCATCCAACAATTAAAAAGGAAACCGTCACAAAATTGGCACGACTCCCTACTGCTCTTATTTTATTGCTATAATACTCAATTTATTTCTTTCATACATTATCGTCATTGCTTAATTTCCTGCCCGAATCCATACCCTAATATAGCTGTGATACAGATAATCCCTGACAGGATATGAAATACAGTTGCGGACAGCCATGTAATGAACATGACCACCAGTTGTACGATTGTCAGACTTATACGCACTGGCAATAACAGGATCCTTATAATGAGTTTTACAATTATCATGACTGTCCACCCCTTTCACTGTTTCAGATAACTGCGATAGCTGTCTATCACAGAATCTGTAACACCGTTTTTGTACACTTTTCGGATATCAACAACTTTTTCATCTTTCAATGCTTTCAGCCAATCCAACAACTCTTTTCTGCTGCTTGCCATTTGCTTTCCTTTTCAAGTAATTCTGATGAAGCCTGTCTTTTCTGGCTTCCCGCTTCTTCATTTCTTCAATTTCTTCTGGTGTCATTTCCACCTCACCGAAATGTGGTGGTAAATATTTTCCAATAAAATTAAAATAGATTTCCACTTCCTGAGTTGTCTCAATGCTTCTTTTGCGGTCACGCTCATGAACCACAATCCTTTCTGTTCTTTAGAATACTGTCCGTCAAGAATCGCATATCGTGTAATTTTTTCGTAAGCATTTTCTTGACAAAGAATAGTTAGAGATGTATATTAAAAAAGTTCAAAAACGAACAGTTCAAAATGAAAGAAGGTGCGTTTGTGAAAAATTATTTTGCACATTGTGTTGATGTAGAAGAATTGTATGAAAATATGGTATCTCCTGTTTGTGAAAAATACGAATTGACTTATATGGAGTTTACAGTTCTTATGTTTTTAACAAATAATCCGCAATATGATACAGCTACTCAGATTGTAAAATACCATCATCTTGCAAAATCTCATGTATCTATTTCTATTCGTTCCTTACAGGAACGAGGATTGATTTTAGGGGAACATAAGGGAGGAAATCACAGAACCATTCACTTAAGTGTGGCGGATAAAGCAAGGGACATAATTGCAGCCGGGCGTGTGGCACAAGGCAAATTTTGTGAAATAGTATTCGCAGGATTTTCAAAAGAAGAAATAGAAGCGCTACATAGGTTTACAGAGCAAGTAAACAGAAATATCAAAGAATATTTGAATGATTAGGAGAGGTTTATCGTGGAAAATAACAAGGATTTTTTAGGTACGCAGCCCGTTGGAAAATTGCTTTTTAAGTTGGCAATTCCTACGGTGATAGCACAGTTGATCAATATGTTGTATAACATTGTTGATAGGATCTTTATCGGTCATATACCGGATGCAGGCAGTCTTGCTCTGACGGGTGTCGGTGTGACCATGCCTATTATTATGATTGTGTCGGCATTTGCAGGACTTGTAAGTTCAGGAGGTGCGCCACGTGCTTCTATTTCGATGGGAAAAGGAGATATGGACAGTGCAGAGCAAACGCTTGGTGGATGTTTTCTTTTACAGGTAATTGTTTCAATCGTTCTGACAGTGGTACTTTTACTGTTTGGAGAAAATTTGCTGTTAGCTTTTGGAGCCAGTGAAAATACGATTGAATATGCTGTTTCCTATTTGAACATATATGCGTTTGGAACATTGTTTGTGCAGCTGACATTGGGCATGAATGCATTTGTAACTGCTGAAGGGTTTACAAAGATATCCATGGTATCCGTTGCTATCGGAGCAACTCTAAACATTGTGCTTGATCCGATTATGATTTTTGGATTAAATATGGGTGTGCGTGGTGCTGCTTTGGCAACTGTTATTTCGCAGGCGGTTTCATGTATCGTCGTTGTGACATTTTTGTGCAGTAAGAAATCAATACTTAGACTGAAACGTAAGAATCTGAATATAAAGCCCAAAGTTGTGTTCCCGTGCATTGCACTTGGAACTGCAGCATTTATTATGCAGGCGAGTGAAAGCGTTATATCCGTATGCTTTAATTCTTCCCTGCTGAAATATGGCGGAGATATTGCGGTAGGTGCAATGACGATTCTTACCAGTGTCATGCAGTTTGCAATGCTTCCTTTACAGGGAATTGCACAGGGAGCGCAGCCAATTACAAGCTATAATTATGGAGCAAACAATACGGAACGTGTAAAAAAGACCTTTCGTGTTTTGTTAACAGTAAGCCTGATTTATTCTGTCACACTTTGGCTGGCGGTAATGCTTTTGCCACAATTCTTTGTAAGTATTTTTACTCCGGAGACAGCTATGATCGAGTTTGCATCAAAAGCTCTGCGTATCTATATGGCAGTCATGTTTTTATTTGGTATTCAGATTGCATGCCAGATGACCTTTACAGCTCTTGGCAATGCGATAAGTTCTATCATTGTGGCAGTTACAAGAAAATTTATTCTGCTGTTACCATTGATTTATATTATGCCGCATATGGTTTCAGACAAAACCATGGGTGTTTACCTTGCAGAGCCGGTAGCAGATTTCATAGCAGTAACCTTTACTGCAATTTTGTTTTATTTCCAGTTTAGGAAAGCGATGAACAAGATTGAATCGTAGTTTATATAGTCGTTAAGGGGAAATTTTCTTCTTGGCGGCTATTTTTTTATAAAAACGTAATAAAGTAAAGGGATTGTGGCATTTTTCACAAACATTTAACTTTTCCGTACTATTTTTTGTCAAAACATCTGTCTTGTCACCTGTAAACTGCGGTGTTATAATTTACGCTGATCATAACTTATGAAAAATAAAACCCACAGAAAAGTAAAGTTTGAAAAAAACAGAGAGGTGCAGATATGACGATCAAAGAAGAGATAGAGCAGTTAAAGAAAGAAAAAGATGCGGTGATCCTGGCTCATTATTATGTAAGACCTGAGATCCAGGAGATAGCAGATTACATAGGAGATTCCTTTTATCTGAGCAAGGTGGCAGTAGGCCTGAAAGAAAAGACGATTGTATTTTGCGGAGTTTCCTTTATGGGTGAGAGTGCCAAGATCCTGAACCCGGAAAAGACGGTTCTGATGCCAGATATGGCAGCAGATTGCCCGATGGCACATATGGCATCCCCTGAAACGATCGAGAAAGTGCGTGCGGAGTATGATGATCTTGCGGTAGTCTGTTATATTAATTCAACTGCAGAATTGAAACGTCATTCTGATGTATGCGTTACTTCTGCAAATGCAGTAAAGATCGTAAAGAACCTTCCGAATAAAAATATTTTCTTTATCCCGGATCGCAACCTGGCACATTATATTGCAGGACTTGTACCGGAAAAGCATTTTATTTATAATGAAGGATTCTGCATCGTACATGAGTATATGGAAGTAGAAGAAATTCAGGATGCGAAGAAAGCACACCCGGATGCAGAAGTGCTGGCACACCCGGAATGTCCGCAGGCAGTTCTGGAACTGGCAGATTATATCGGAAGTACAACCGGAATCATCAATTATGCGGGAGAGACGGATGCACAGGAGATGATCATCTGTACGGAGAGTGGTGTCCTGTATGAACTGGAGAAACGGTATCCTGAAAAGAAATTCTATTTTACAGAAACGCTTCCTGTATGCAGAAATATGAAAAAAGTGACGTTGGAAAAGATTCTTCATGTCTTAAAGACCGGGGAAAATGAAGTTTTTGTGGATGATGCACTTCGGGAAGAATCCAAAAAACCTTTGGAGAGAATGTTAGAACTGGCAAAATAAGAGCCGGAAGAATGGAGTTTGTTATGAAAATGAAAGCAGATGCAGTGATCGTAGGAACAGGTGTGGGAGGACTTTTCAGTGCGTTGAATCTTCCCAGAGATAAAAAGATCATCATGATCACAAAGTCAGATTTAGAGAGCAGTGATTCATTTCTTGCACAGGGTGGAATCTGTATGCTTCATGATGAGGATGATTACGACAGTTATTTTGAAGATACAATGAAAGCGGGACATTATGAGAACAGGAAAGAATCAGTAGATATTATGATCCGCAGTTCCAGAGAGATCATTCAGGATCTGATCGGATATGGTGTTGAATTTCAGAAAGAGTCAGATGTTCCGGAAGGTAATTCTGCTGAAGAAGGAAATCAGGAAAAAGGAAGAGAGCCGGAAACAGATAAGCCGTTGGAAGAAATCTATGCATTTACAAGAGAAGGGGCCCATTCCAGACCGAGAATCCTTTTCCATGAGGATGTTACAGGAAAAGAAATTACAAGTAAGCTGCTTGCACAGGTGAAGAAGCTTGCGAATGTGGAAATTTACGAATATACTACAATGACAGACATTATTGTGGAAGATGGAATCTGCAGGGGAATTTACGCAAAGGATCAGAACGGTCAGGAACTGGAGATTTATGCAGATAATACGATCTGGGCAAGCGGTGGAATTGGAGGAAGATATCAGCATTCTACCAATTTCCCACATCTGACAGGGGATGCACTGGATATTTCTGAAAAGCATGGAATCCGTCTGGAGCATCTGGATTATGTGCAGATCCACCCGACAACACTGTATTCCACAAAGCCGGGAAGACGTTTCCTGATTTCGGAATCCGTCCGGGGAGAGGGTGCGATCCTTTTAGATAAGAATAAAGAACGATTTGTAAATGAACTTCTTCCGCGTGATGTGGTAACAGAAGAGATCCGGAGACAGATGAAGAAAGACGGAACAGATCATGTATGGCTTTCCATGGAACGGATCGATAAAGATACAATACTGAAGCATTTCCCGAATATTTACCATCATTGTCTGGAAGAAGGATATGATGTGACGAAGGAATGTATCCCGGTTGTTCCTGCACAGCATTATTTTATGGGAGGAGTATGGGTTGATTCTGACAGTAAGACTTCCATGGATCATCTTTTTGCTGTGGGAGAGACAAGCTGTAACGGAGTGCATGGAGCAAACCGGCTGGCAAGCAATTCGCTGTTGGAGAGTCTGGTGTTTGCGAAGCGTGCGGCAAAGAAAATTGGAGGAGAACAGGTATGAATACAATTACAATGACACTTCAGGCAGATCATCTGATCCTGGAGGCTTTAAAAGAAGATATTTCCAGTGAGGACGTTAGTACGAATGCGGTGATGAAGGAGTATGTCAAAGGAGAAGTAGAACTGATCTGCAAGCAGGACGGTATTATTGCAGGACTGGATGTATATCGCAGGGTCTTTGAATTGCTGGATGATAAGACGAAGACAGAATTTTACTGTAAAGACGGCGATGAAGTTAAAAATGGTCAGTTGATGGGCAAGGTGACCGGTGATATCCGGGTTCTCCTTTCAGGAGAGCGTGTGGCTCTGAACTATTTGCAGAGAATGAGCGGAATTGCAACCTATACACACTCCGTAGCGGCTCTGCTGGAAGGAAGTAAGACGAAACTTCTTGATACAAGAAAGACAACACCGAACATGAGGATTTTTGAAAAATATGCAGTCCGTGTCGGTGGCGGTTACAACCATCGGTATAATCTTTCAGACGGAGTACTTCTGAAGGACAATCACATCGGTGCAGCAGGCAGTGTTACGGCAGCAGTCAAAATGGCAAAGGAATATGCACCGTTTGTCCGAAAGATTGAGATCGAGGTTGAAAATCTGGCAATGGTAAAAGAGGCAGCAGAGGCAGGAGCAGACATCATTATGCTGGATAATATGTCAACGGAAGATATGAGCGAGGCAATCCGGATCATTGACGGAAGAGCAGAGACAGAGTGTTCAGGAAATGTGACAAAGGAAAATATCGGCAGACTGACAGCACTTGGAGTTGATTATATTTCCAGTGGAGCATTGACGCATTCTGCACCGATACTTGACATTTCCATGAAAAACCTTCATGCTATAAATTAAGAAGAGAAACCACAGTAGTAGAAAGGAAGAGGTATGATGACAGGATCAGAACGAAGAACTGCCATTATAAATCAGATAAAGAACAGCACCGTCCCTGTATCCGGGAAAGCACTGGCAGCACAGTATGCAGTGAGCCGTCAGGTGATCGTGCAGGATATTGCACTGATCCGTGCTGCAGGACATGAGATCATTTCCACTAACAGGGGCTATCTTCTCAATGAGGATGCATCCGTACAGCGGACATTTAAGGTAAAGCATACGGATGCCCAGGTAGAAGAAGAATTATATTCTATTGTGGATCTTGGAGGAAGTGTAAAAAATGTCATGGTAAACCACAGGGTCTATGGACATATGGAAGCGGAGCTGAATATTACTTCCAGGCGTAAGGCAGCGGAATTTTTAGATGATATCAAGACGGGAAAATCCAGTCCGTTAAAGAATATTACCTCAGATTATCATTACCATGTAGTGGAGGCTGACAGTGAGGAAACCCTGGATATGATCGAGGCTGCACTCCGGGAGAAAGGATTTCTTCTGGAACAGGAAGAATGGGAAAAAAAGCAGTATCACGTATAACGAAAGAAAGAGAGGTCAGACATCAGGAACCGGTGTCTGACCTCTTGACATCTTCGGGAATATTCTGCAAAATAAGAATTGATAAAGTGAAAGAAAAGAGATTTTCCGTCGTATCATACGACAGGATGGAGTTATATATATGGAAGAAATAAAAAAGCTTCTGAAGGAAGTTTTAAATAGAGAATTTATACGTGCGGTCATCAGCAGTCCAAAGGAAAAAGAAGGAACTGCGGTGCTGCTGGAGTGTGGAACAGAACCGGTTCAGGGGATTTTGAAGATAAAAGTACGTCCGCTGGAAAAAAGAGGGGAATTGATGTTCCAATTAGAAGCGTTTACGAAGACGCAGGCATTTCACCGAAATTTAAATCCCGAAGCGGCGGGTGAGATCCTGGCTGTAGTGATGGAGCGTTTTGGACAGATGCAACTGGAAACGGTGAGTCAGGACTGTACAGTGCTGATCAGTAAAAAGGGAAAGGTGACGATCCGCAGAAAGCAGAAAAAGATCAGAGCAAAGGCGGCAGACCTGTCCCATAACCGCAAAAAGCGGTATATTCTGGAAGAAGGAGTGAAAGTTCCGTTTCTGCAGGATCTTGGAGTTATGACGCAGGACGGGAAAATCGTGCATACAAGATTTGATAAGTTCCGGCAGATCAACCGATTCCTGGAATTTATCGAAGATATCCTGCCGCAGCTTGACAGGGGAAGAGAGCTGACGATCCTGGATTTTGGCTGTGGGAAGTCGTATCTTACTTTTGCGATGTATTATTATCTGCATGAATTGAAAAAATATGACATACGCATTATAGGACTGGATCTGAAGAGTGAGGTGATCCGGCACTGCAATGAGCTGGCAGAGAAGTACAGATATGAAAAGCTTCAGTTTTTAGAGGGAGATATTGCAGATTATGAAGGAGTAAACCGTGTGGACATGGTGGTGACGTTGCATGCCTGCAATACGGCAACGGACTATGCACTGGCGAAGGCAGTTGGCTGGAATGCAAAAGTGATCCTTTCCGTTCCATGCTGCCAGCATGAGATCAATGAGCAGTTTGAAGCGGGGGAGACCCCGGAGGTACTTGCTGCGGTGATGGAGTATGGTCTGTTAAGAGAGCGGTTCGCAGCACTGGTGACAGATGGACTGAGGGCAAAGTATCTGGAAAGCGAGGGATATGAAACCCAGGTACTGGAATTTATTGATATGGAACATACACCGAAGAATATTCTGCTGCGTGCAGTCAGGAGGGGGAAGACTGACGGGGTAATAGAAGCGGAGAGCAGAAAGAAGCTGGAAGAGTGTGAAGCATTTCTGAATATCCAGCCGACACTGGGCAGGCTTCTTTCAGAAAAGAGCAGGCATCAGTGACGGGATTTTAGAAAGGGATCATAGAAAAGGATAAGCACTGGCGACGGGATTTCAGGGAGAATAAATAATGATAAAAAGAATAATAAAGGGAATCGTGCTGGCGGTATTTTTTGCCGGAGCATTGTTGATAAGTAATTATGTGATGAACCGTGGGACGGACGATAAGATTATGACAATGGGCGAGCCGACGCTCCCGGTAGTTTCTTTTACCGTGAGTGGTCAGGAGATCAATCTTCTGTCCGGGTATGTAGACCAGATGGATGTCACTGCCATGCGTGATACGATCACTCCGCTGGAGAGCAATGGAACGCTTCAGGCTGAGATCGCAGAGAATGGAAATAAGATCAGTAAGATCAGCTATAAAGTTTATTCACTGGATGGAGCAGATACTTACGCAGAAGGAAAAGTCAAAGAAGAGGATGGGAAAGTTACGCTGGAACTGGGGACTGCCCTGGATCAGTCAGCACAGGAGGCGGTGCTGAAGCTGACTCTGACACTGGGAAGTGGTGAAGCACAGAAAAAGGTGAATTATTTCACCCGGATCGAGAAGCCGGATGAGATTACTGCGTGGAAATGTCTTACATTTGCAAAAGATTTTCATGCAAAGGCATTGGACCAGAGTGATGAAGATACACTGAGTATGTATCTTGAGCCGGGAGAAGAGAGTGATAATACGACTTACCAGACCGTCAATATCCACTCAGATATTACTCATATCCAGTGGGGAGACCTGAACCCGGAGATCGTGGGCGATGTGCAGTGGAGTCTGAAAGAAAGCAACAGTGTTTATACATCCATTCTTGCAAAATATCAGGTGCGTTGTCAGGATGATAAAGAGGAAACGGCACGGTATAATGTGAAAGAATTTTTCAGGATCCGGTCGGTGGGAGATACGATCTACCTGCTGGATTATAACCGGGATCTTCAGGAAGTGTTCAGCAGCAGTAGAAGTGTGATGGATCAAAAGGGTATCCTGCTTGGAATCGTGCCAGAAGATGTGCCTTATGAGACAAATAAAAAGGATTCGATCCTTGCCTTTGTGCAGAACCGTACTCTGTGGATGTATAATAAGAAAAATGAGGAGCTGACGAAAGTTTTCAGCTTTGCGGAGGAAGATACACAGGATGTGAGGAGCCTGAATGATCAGCATGCGGTACGGATCATCAGTATGGACGATCATGGGAATATTGCCTTTGCGGTTTATGGATATATGAACCGGGGAGAGCATGAAGGAGAAGTTGGTGTCGGTATTTATTATTTTAATGTGGACAGCAATCTGATTCAGGAGAAAGGCTTTATTCCGAGTACAAAATCTTTTGCCATTGCAGAAGATGAACTGGGAAAGATGGTTTATTATAATCATGCACAGGAGCTGCTGTATGTGCTTGCAGATCAGGTCCTCTACAGGATCGATCTTGATAAGAACCAGCAGGAAGTGCTTGCAAAAGGTCTGGAAGCCGGAAAGTATGCAGTTTCTGATGACGGACATCAGCTTGCTTATCAGACAGACGGAGAGAAAGATGCGGCAAAGGAGATCCGGGTGATGGATCTTTCCAGCGGGGATGAATATAGTGTGAAAGCGGCAAAGAATGAAGCCGTTCGCCCGCTGGGATTCCTGAATGGAGATTTTATTTATGGAATTTTGCGGACTTCCGATGCCGGAAAGACGGCATCCGGTGAGAAGACAACTCCGATGTATCAGCTTGAGATCCATGATTCGAAAAATAAAAAAATAGCAGAGTATTCCTTTGAAGATCAGGGGATCTATATTTCTGATATTTTGATCGAGGGAAATATGGTGACACTGAACCGTCTTGCGAAAGCGGGAGAGATCTATAATGTTACTTCACAGGAATATATTACAAATAATGTAGAAAAGAAAGATACGAAGATTTCTCTTACCTCCTACAGTTCGGAGAAGCTGGGAAAGCAGTACCGGTTTACTTTTGCAGAGGGAATCGAAAAGACGGAGGTGAAGCTGCTCCAGCCGGATCAGCAGGTAGCTGAAAATGCACTGACGATTGTTCTGAAAGGAAAAGATGATCGTGTAAAATATTATGTGTATGGTATGGGTGAACTGGTCGGAATCTACGATAAAGCCGGCTATGCGATCCAGAAGGCGGAGAAGATTTCCGGTGTTGTGATCTCGTCGGAACAGGCTTATGTATGGGAAAAAGGAAACCGGGATCTGGTGTATTCTATTGACGATGTTGCGGTGACAAAGGAAAGTGGAGAAAGCTCGCTGGAGGCATGTGAACGCTATATGAAAGCGTATGAGGCGGAGAAGACAGATCTTACGGGCTGTACGCTGGATCAGGTATTGTATGTGATCAATAAGGGCTGCCCGGTGATCGCTCTGACAAGTGCAGATCATGCGATTCTGATGACCGGATATTCCAAGACAGATATCACGTATTTTGACCCGGATACAGGGGCATCGCAGACTGTGACTATGGATGAGATGAATGCTATGGTGGCAGGAAGTGGAAATACCTTTATCGGATATATCAAATAATACAGAAAAACGAATATAAGAGAAGAGAACCTTGCCGGCGGCAGGTTCTCTTCTCTTATATAGCGGATTTTTTCTGCATATGATAACTTTATGCTTCGGTTGCTTCGGCTGCGTCGGCATCTTCAGCTTCAAGGTCAGAAGCTTTTACGTGAACTTCTGTGATCGTTACAACCGTAGCATCAACATCAGTCATAAGATCAACATCTTTGTCTTTGGCGATCGGAAGATCAGCCACACGGATGGTATCACCAACCTTGAGATCTCCGACATCTACTTCAACTTTCTCTACCAGTGCAGCAGGAAGAGCCTTGAAAGAAATCTCCTGTAACATCTGCTGTGGTACACCGGCAGCAAGTTTATCAAGGTTGACAAGATGGATCTCAGCAACAGAATGAACTTTCTCATTGCTTACAAGTGCCTGGAAATCAATCTCATCAACATAACCCTTTAATGGATTATAATCAACTTCTTTGATCAGTGCATCATAAGTCTGACCATCAACTTCGAGCATTACCTGTCCACCTTTGTTCTCAACTTTCAGAAGTTTTTCAACATCTGCTTTTTCCATTTTAAGTGGAATGCTCTCTTTCATTTCACGGCCGAAAATACAACCGGTAACAAATCCTTCGCGTCTAAGTTTTTTGGCTTTGATTGACATGTCTCTTTTTTCAGCTTTTAAAGTATTCATTTATCTTTTCCTCCAAATTCTGAATCCGCTTAGCAGCCTTCAACTTTCTGTACAAGTAGGTATTGTTAAGTGCTTTTTCTTTGCTACAGTTACACTATAGCACCGGATGTCAAGGGAAGGAAAAAACAGAAGAATCAGACAGGCTGAAAAATTAAGAATTTTTCTCTGAAAAATACCTTGAAAAATAAAAAAATTAAGATTTTCAACAAAAGAATTGAAAAAATTCTTGTGAAAATGATCAAAAAGAGTGCAAATTCTCATGGAAATAGGAAAAAATCGCTGAAAATACAGCACGTTGTATAAAGAAAGCGGTGTATCATGAAAGAAAGCAGGATATTATGAAAACGAACAGGATTTGCTGAAAAAATAGAAAATAACACCGAATATGGTGTATAATAAAAATAGTATGCAAAAAGAAAATCAGGAGGAAGATGCGTGGGCAGATATTTAAATTCCAATGCAGATGGATTTGGTAAGATTGTTAATTCTGAAATTTATGTGGACAAAACGAGTATGCTGAGCTATACGAATCAGGTACTGAATACAATGCAGGGATATCTTTGCGTTAGCCGTCCGAGAAGATTTGGAAAATCGACAGCGGCAAATATGCTTACAGCATATTATAGCTGTGGGTGTGATTCTAAAGCACTTTTTTCGGGATTCAAAATTGCAAAAGACAAAGATTTTGAAAAATATTTGAATCATTATAATACGATTTCTCTTAATATGCAGGAATTTCTGAGCAGAAGCAGGGATGTATACGACTTGCTGGAGCGGATGAAAAAACTGGTGCTTCGCGATATGAAAAGAGAGTATCCGGATGTGGATTATTTTGATGAAAATGATCTGATCGAGGCAATGCAGGATGTATATGAAGAGACAAGACGACCGTTTGTTGTCATTATTGATGAATGGGACTGCATTTTTCGGGAGTATAAAGAAGACAAAGAAGCACAGGAGATTTATCTTGATTTTCTGAGAGATATGTTGAAAGATAAGCCGTGTATCCATCTTGCATATATGACGGGGATTCTTCCTATAAAAAAATATGGGACTCATTCAGCTTTGAATATGTTTGATGAATTTTCAATGATCGATCCCGGACCGATGGCAGAGTATGTTGGATTTACGGAAGAAGAAGTTGCTTCATTGTGCGAAAAATATAAGATGGACGGAGAAGAAGTAAAATGCTGGTATGACGGGTATTCTTTTGATAAAGTTCCGGCTGTTTACAGTCCAAGATCGGTTGTCAGTTGTATGAGATTTGGTAAAATCGGAAATTACTGGAATCAGACGGAGACGTTTGAAGCGTTGAAGATTTATATTGATATGAATTTTGATGGATTGAGGGAAGATGTACTGAGCATGATGGCAGGAGAATCAGTTCCTGTAAATACTGGTAGTTTTATCAATGATATGGCTACATTCAGGACGGAAGATGATGTGCTGACCCTGCTGATCCACCTTGGTTACCTGGCATATGATTATGAAAATAAGACCGTAAGGATCCCTAATAACGAAATACGGGGAGAATATGTGAACAGTGTAGCTGTATCAGAATGGGGAGAAGTGTCGACCGCATTGAAAAATTCTGCAGATACATTAAATGCAATCTGGCAGAAACGACCTTTGCAGGTAGCAGAGGGAATCAGGCAGGCACATTTTGAAACAGCACATATACAATACAATGACGAAAATGCATTAAGTTATACAATTTCACTGGCATTATATGCAGCAAGAAATTTTTATACCGTACACCGGGAACTGGCAGGCGGAAAAGGATTTGCTGATCTTGTATTTGTACCAAGAAAGAAATTTCAGGAAAAACCAGCGTTGATTGTAGAACTAAAGTGGGATAAAAGTGTCAGGGGAGCGATTGAGCAGATCCGGCAGAAAGAATATTTTGAGAGTTTAAAAGAATATCAGGGAAATATGCTTTTGGTCGGGATTAACTATAATATCAGAACCAAAGACCATGAATGCGTGATAGAGGAATTAAAGAAAGACAAATGAGAAGACAGACGATCAACAGAATCATATTTTACATTACAGGATTGTTGATCCTTGCGATGGGACTGACATTAAATACGAAGGCAGGACTGGGAGTATCTCCGATCATTTCGGTGTCCTACAGTATTTCACAGATCATGGGGATGAATTTCGGAAATACAACGATGGGGCTTTACTGCGTTTTTGTTGTGGTAGAACTGATCCTGCATTTTATCAGGGACAGAAGAAGCGAAAAGACGGAAGGGGCAGTACTGGAGCATGCGAACCGGATGAACCGAAAGCTGGTTTTCCTTATGGATGTTTTACAGATCCCGCTGAGTATGATATTTACCCGGTTTTTAAATCTTTTTGCAAAAGTTATCCCGGATTTTTCAGAAGGAGAGGCAGACGGAAAGCAGTATGCAGTCCGGTTTGCAGTGCTGATCCTTGCATTGATCCTGACGGGGATCGGAGCGGCTATGTCATTGAATATGAGGATCATTCCAAACCCGGGAGACGGGATCGTGCAGGCGATCGCAGACTGTATTCATAAAAGCGTTGGTTTTACAAAGAATTGTTTTGATGTTTTTAATGTGACAGTGACGATCTGTATCAGTTTACTTTGCAGAGGACATCTGATCGGGATTGGAATCGGAACGGTCTGTGCCGTGATCGGAGTTGGAAGAACGATCGCAGTCTTTAATCATTTTACGAAAGAAAAAATGACAGAGCTGGCAGGAATAGAAATCTGATGTGGATGGAGATCAGAAACGGGAACTTTCAATAATAATTTACATAGAAAGACGGAAACTCTACAGAGCTAAATGTAGTTGACAGTAAGCGGAAGTGGAAATACAGGATCAGATTTACAGTAAGTTCCGAATCTGACAAAAATTCAGGGGGGGGGTACACGGAAAGTGCAAGCCTCTTTCCTTTTTTTATGAGATAATAAAATTACTTATATATAAAAGGAAAGAGGTAAGGAAAAAATGAAGAAAAGAAAGCGAATTTTATCGCTTGTCTTTGCAGCGTGTCTTGTGATCTCGGGATTTGTTCCGGGAGCAGGCGTGCAGAAGGCAGAAGCTGCGGCAGAGACAGAAGTGATCGATGTCACGGATTACGGGGTATATCCGGACAGCGGAAAGGACAGTGCAGTCGGAATACAGGAAGCGATCGCAGCTGCGAAAGAAGCGACTGATGAGGGAAAGGAAGTTACGATTAATTTCCCGGAAGGTCGCTATGATATCTACCCTGATAAAGCGGTGGAAAGAGAATTATATATTTCTAATACCGTAGGTGCTGATCAGAATTATAAAATGAAGAAGATCGGTATTTTTCTGGAAGATATGGATCATGTTACGGTAGAGGGAAATGACTCCCTGTTCATGTTCCATGGCAAAATGACGACCTTTGCAACAATCGGTTGTGAAGATGTTGAATTTAAAGATTTTGCGGTTGATTTTCAGGTGCCGACAGTAATTGATATGACGGTTGAAAGTGTAGAGGGAAATACAGCGACGATTTACATTCCTGAGTGTTACAATTATGAGGTTTCAGGAACAACAATCACCTGGTACAGTGATGTAAGCCCTTATACAGGTCAGCGTTACTGGAGTATCTCCGACCTGTCAAACTATCATACCCAGCGGGAAGATACAGTAAAAGGGATTAAATATGGTGCAGGAAACGGAAACGCAGCATTAAAGAATGTATCCTCAATCCAGGATCTTGGAAATCACCGGGTAAAGATTACCTATAGCAGTAAAGCCAGTGAAGTCCAGAATGGAATGTGTTTCCAGTCACGACCGACTGTCCGTGACCATGCAGGAACATTTTTCTGGAAGAGCAAAGATATTACGATGACGTCCCTTGATATTCATTTCCTTCATGGATTCGGTATGGTAGGTCAGCATTCTGAAAATATCACAATGGATGATGTTGACTTTGAAGCACCGAAAGAAAGTGGAAGAACGACAGCCGGATATGCAGATTTTGTACAAATGTCGGGATGCAAAGGCACGATCAATATTAGCAACTGTACGTTTGCAGGTCCGCATGATGACCCGATCAATATTCACGGAACATTTAATACGGTTACAGCGATCAGCTCTGACAGAAGAACGATCACAGTACAGTATAACCATAATGAGACAGCAGGTTTCCCGAACTTCTTTGAAGGGGACGAGATCGAGTTCATGACAAAGGGAAATATGATCACAGTTGAAGATTCTGTCCGTACAGTAACCAAAGTTGACGGACCGGACGGAATGGGTGGAAATATGGGCGATGGCTCAGGAAGCCTGACAACGATCAAGCTGACACTGAATGAGGCAGTTCCTTCCGATGTTCAGGTAAATCAGCACGTGGTAGAAAATATCACTTATACACCAACGGTGAATATTACAAACTGTGAATTTAAGGAAGTTCCGACAAGAGGAATCCTTGTAACGACAAGAAAGCCGATCGTCATTGAAAATAATACATTTGACGGAATGAATATGGCAGGCATCTATATTTCTGATGATGCCCAGGGCTGGTATGAGTCAGGTCCGGTCAGAGATGTGACCATCCGTAATAATACATTTACAAGAGGAAATGCACAGGCAATCTTCATTGAGCCTACAAATCCGACCGTATCTACGGAAAAGACCGTACATTCTAATATTAAGATCGAGAACAATACGTTCTTTATGTACAACAAAAGAGTACTTGATGCAAAGAGTGTAAAAGACCTTACCTTTAAAAATAATAAAATTTACAGACAGGATCCGATCAACGGAGATGGATCTCTGAGTCTGGCAGTAAAAGACGGAAGTTCTACAGAGCTGAATGTAGCCGACAGTGCAGAACTGACAGTAAGCGGAAGTGGGAATACCTTATCAGGAAAGCTGTATAACTTTAATGGTTGTAAGAATGTAGTGATCGAAGGAAATGAGTATGACGGCGGAATGAATGCCGGAAGTTCGATCAGCAACATGAGTGCTTCTGATATTACAGTCACCAATGACGCAATGAAGGTGAATGCAGATTCTACCACGGCAGCGAACGGAACAGTGTACTATGAATCTGACAATGAAAAAGTAGTGAAAGTTTCCAGTACCGGTGTAGTAACTGCGGCAGGAGCAGGAACAGCAAATGTAACAGGCTATATGGTTGTGGGAGGACGTAAGTTCCCGACGAATGCAGTGACATTTACAGTCAGTGGAAGTGATCTTGGAAATCTTCCGAGTGGAATTGAGCTGACAGCAGCTGATAATAAAGAAAATATTAAAGTAAATGATACGATCCAGTATACTGCAAGTCTGAAATGGAATGACGGCGAGACCGGCACAGAGCAGACCAATGCAGTGACATGGAAAGTCTATGATGCGAAGACAGGTGCAGAGACAGATAAAGCGACGATTACTACAGAAGGACTTCTGACAGCAGCAAAACCGGGAAGTGTTGTAGTGACAGCATCTACAGTTAACGGCTATGCAGCATCCAAACTGGTATCGATCTGGCAGGATGGAAAGGTGATCGCATCGGATATTACAGTGGATTATCCGACATCTTCCGACAAATACCGTGCAAGTTCAACCGTGGAAGGCGGACTGGAGCAGGATTTCACAAGTCAGGGACTTTACCAGAACCAGACTCCGAGCAATGTCCTTGTAAAAGCACTGCCGGAGGGAACAGACAGAACCAGCCTGACACTGATTTTCAAGCTGACAGGTGCAACTCCTGCAAATACATGGGCAGATGCAGGAATCTATCTCTATGATGATGCGGACAATTATGTAGCACTGGAAAAGAAGCATCGTGATGGCTCTACCAGTGCAGTAGCACTTGTAAAAGAGCAGAACAGAAGTGCAGTAGAGGTACCATATAATAACTGGGCCAATGTAAGCACGAATCCAATCTGGCTGAAGCTGGTGAAGGAAGATTCTACAGTGACAGCATACTTTAGTGCAGACAAGAGTACCTGGACAACCATCGGTTCAAGAACTGACTGTGGTTTCCTGAGCGATAATTTTAAGCTGGCGATCGCAAGCCAGGGAACAACATCAGGATCCATTACATACTCTGATGTTACGGTCAATGATAAAGAAGTAAAACTGGTTGAAGACGCAGTGAAAGCGACCGCCTCCAACGTTGAGGTAACTTATGACGAAGATGCCAACAGTCTGACAGCGGCAGGAGATACGACAGGACAGGATGTAATTGTCAAATGGGCAGCTGCTGATGAAGAAGATGGAAATTACTCCATTATCAGCGGAGCAGAGGGAACTTCCCTGACCGCTTCTAAAGCAATGAAGGGCAAATATGTAAAAGCTGCTTATGTACCGCTGATCGGAACAGGTGCAGCAGGAGACATTGTATGGTCTGATGCAGTTCATGTAACCGGAAATGGTACAGATTCAGGTGCTGCAGCAGTGAAATCTGCAAATGCAGAACTTGCAACGGCTGATATTACCACAGGGGAAAATACAGCATTGTTCCAGTTCGTGAAAGGAACAAGCTTCTATCAGACAACAGCAGGAAGTGATGTTCAGCAGATCCGGTATTCCTTTGCAGCAGAAGATGCAAAGGCAACAGTAAAAGTGGTCGTGAACGGAACAGAAACAGAGGAATTGAGCGGCAGTGCAGTTCTTACGAACGGAAGAAACCTGATCGAGGTAAAAGTTACCGCAGAAGATGGGGTGACAGTGGAAAGATACCGTTTTACGATCAGCCGTCAGGGAGAGAACAATGCATTACTGGAAAGCCTGCAGGTAAATGGACAGGCGATCGAGCTGACAGAGGGAGTTTATGAATATAGTCTTCCACTTGCAACAGGAACAACAACAGCACAGGTTGCAGCGACAGCACAAAGCACAAGAGCAAGCGTTTCTATCGTGAACGGAACAAAAGTTACATCTGCAGTACAGACAGTTCAGAGTGATGTGACGGTTGAGCCGGGAACAAATGAGATCACGATCCGTGTGACACCGGAGACGAGTGCTGGACCAGTTTACTATAAACTGAAACTGAAAGTGCCGAATGCATCAAATGCACGGCTGGAAGCATTAAACTTTGGAGAGAATGTATCTCTGGCAGAAAAATTTGACGCAGATACATTCAACTATACGGCATCTGCAACAGAGTCAGGTGTGACGATCAGTGCAACAGCTGAAGAAGCGGATGCAATCGTAAATGTTATCTGGAAAGATACAGTGATTCAGACAGGAACAGGAAGTGCGGCAACAGAACTGGGACTGACAGAAGGTGACAACACCGTGAAAGTGAGAGTCACTTCTGCTGATGGATCTACAGAAAAGATTTATACAGTAACGGTTCATGCATCAGGAGAGACCTGGTTGTCTGATCTTGACTGGGAGTCGCAGACATCAGGAGATTCAGGAAATCCGACACGAAAAGATAAGAGCTGCGGAAATAATACACTGACCTTATGGGATGGTTCAGCCGAAGAAACCTTTGAGAAGGGAATCGGAAGCCATGCGGATTCTACGATCATTTATGATCTGACAGGGAAAGGATATACAAGCTTTTCATCTTACTATGGTGTAGACCGTGAGACAAAAGTAAATCCTTCTCAGGCAAGTATTACATTTAAAGTGTATGTGGATGGAAATCTGAAGTTCACAAGTGCCGAAATGGGAACCAACACAGCAAAAGGATTTACAGGTGATATCGATATAACCGGTGCAACAGAGCTGAAGCTGGTTATGGAAAAAGGTACAAATAACTGGAGCGATCATGGTGACTGGGCAAATGCAAAACTGACAAAACCGTTTACAGCACCACAGTCATTCGCTGTGACAGTTCGGGCAAATGACCCGGCAATGGGAAGTGCTGCAGCAGATCAGAATGAGTATCAGAAGTATGATACAGCTACGGTAACTGCAACAGCAAATGAAGGATACCATTTTGTAAACTGGACAAATGCAGAGGGAACAGTAGTCAGCGAATCAAATCCATATGTATTTGGTGTGACAGAGGATGTGACACTGACAGCAAACTTTGAGGCAGACCCTGTTACAAAGTATACACTGGCAACGGAAGTGAATGATGCGGTAATGGGAAGTGTTACAGTAACACCTTCACAGAGTGAGTATGATGAAAACTCAAGTGTTACAGTGACAGCAGTTCCGGCATCGGATGATTATGAATTTGTAAACTGGACGAATCCGGATACAAATGCAGAAGTAAGTACAGAAGCAGAATATACATTTGAGATCACAGGAAATACAAAACTGAAAGCAAACTTCCGTGAGAAAGAGAAGTCTTATCACGTACAGGCAGAATCTGCTGATGAGGTAATGGGAACAGTCAGTGTTGCACCGGAGACATCAGGAAATGTATATGTAAAAGATACAGAGGTAACAGTAACAGCAACTCCGAATGCAGGATATGAGTTTGTTCAGTGGAATAAAATTACGGACAACAATGGAACAGAAGTTTCAGAAAAAGTAGAAGGTGCAGAGGCTGCGTATACATTTGCAGTAACGGAGGATGTCCATTTAAGAGCAGAGTTCCGTCTGATTCCTGTAGTAAAGAATCAGTATCGTGTAACAGTAACATCCAGTGATACAGCTATGGGAACAGTCAGCATGGATCATGAGGATGGTGTTTACGAAGACGGGGAAGACGTAACAGTAACTGCAACAGCAGCAGAAGGATATCATTTCGTGGGATGGAAGCTGAAAGATTCAGAAGACATCTTAAGTACAGATGCGAAGTATATCTTTACGATCAGCGAGAATGTTGAACTGATCGGAGTCTTTGAAAAGGATGAGGAGCCGGAGCAGGTAATCACCGCAGAAGAGATCGTACGTCAGATCGTTGCGGATAAATCTTTCGCAACTTCTGTTAAGAAAGGTACGAAGAAGCTGACATTACCGGGAGTACCGGAAAATGCACAGATTGAGATCAGCAGCGTAAATCCGGAAGGAATCATTGCACTGAATGGTGAGGTGACTGCACCGAAGGCAGATACAGAAGTTATCGTGACAGTAAAAGTAACCGGAACGGATGGAAGTGTTTCCTATGCAGACTTCAAGGTTATGGTAGAAGGAAGCGGTGAGCAGGAGAATCCAGACCCGGAGAAACCGGATAATGGAAATAATGGCGGTAATAACAGCGACAACGATAACAATAACAATAGCAATGCCGGAAATAATGACAACAACAGTGGGAATAAGGGTGATAATGGAAATGCAGACCAGAGAACTGTAAAGGCAACCAAGACAGGAGATACAACGAATTTCGCACTGTATGGAATGGCAATGGCAGCAGCCGGAGCAGTGATCGCAACACTGGTGTACCGCAGAAAAAGAAGCTGATCCTGATGTTCAGAAAAAGAACGTGATGAAATATGGATCTGTGAAAAGTTAAGAATGACAGAAGGCTGTCGGGATATTTTGAGAAATATTCCGGCAGTTTTTCAGGGGTATGGATTTTGGATTTGAAAACCAGAATCCATACCCTTATTTTCTTTGAAACAAAGAAAAGCGGTAAAATACAACCATAGAAAAAAACAAATGATTTCGGCCGAAAAAGAAAAAAGTAAATGTAACATTAAGAACAAAATTCAGACGAGGAGAAATGAACTATGAAAATGAAAGCAATCGCAAGATTTGGTAAAGAATTTGGAAGCTACAAATTGGTAGAAGTACCGTATCCAACATGCGGACCGGAGGATATCATCCTTGAGATCAAAGCGGCTGCAATCTGTGGAACAGATATGAAGCACTGGAATTATGAACAGCCCCTTGAAAAGGCGTTTTGGTGACTCTGTCACCGGAACGTCTTTTTCTATATCTTATGATGTCGGGGTCAAAAGCCCCCGACTTTGATGCCTACGGATTGCTCCGTGCTACGCACTCCTACAATCCTACCCAATATTCGCATATCGTGGGATTATCATCCCACTTTTATGCTCATATCGGGGCGGGTCCTAAGGTCTTTCACCCACCTATGAGCAAGCTCATGTGGGCTTAGACCTTTTGCCCCTGACATCATAAAAGAAATGCAAAGAAAAATTATTTTGTAAGCAATTCTGCTTTTTGCAGAAGCTTCTCTACTTTTCTTAAAGAATTCAGGTCAATCTCCCTGAGAGAATAAGCAAGATCGATCAATTCAGAGGATATTTCCGCATCAGAAGATGTACCAAGCAGCCAGTAATCCAGCGAGAGATGAAAGGTCTGTGCAAGCTGAACACAAATTTCTATAGAAGGAAGTTGTTCTCCTCGTTCAATTTTGGTATAGTAGGAGTAAGAGATTCCTGATTTCTCGGCGGCGAGTTCCTGAGTATAACCCAGTTGGAGTCTACGCTCTTTCAGTGTTCTTCCTATGCTTTTACTATTAAGTAAGTCCATTCTTTTGCTCCTCCTCCTGATATATCTTTTATGATAATTCATAAATAAGGATAGTTCCACACACTGACCATGAACGAAACCGCCACAAATAAGGAGTGCAACGCACCCGGATAAAGAGAGGTAGATAATGAAGAAAAATGAAAAAATCCATGAATGATCGTAGTATGAAGAAAAGAACGGTATGGCTGATCCTGGGAGGGATCGCAGTGATAGTATGTGTTTTGTGGTGGGCATATATACAGTTCTGGTCAAATGCATCAGAGAAAGAAGATGTTTCTGCAAAGAGAGAAGCAGACTGGTCATTCCAAAAGCCCAAAGTGCCTGAGACAAAGCTGACAGATCAGGAAGAATGTGCTTTGTGCGGCAGCAGAAAAGAAAGTATGACGGGGATGTTCAGCGGAAAAGATGCGATTGGTATCATCAGTGTGAATGACTGGTACATTATGGATCTGAAGATCAAAAGTGGAAATGAGAAAGGAAATATGCCGGAAGATACAGAAGGAAAGAATACGACAAGGACAACGGTTGGGAAAAATGGAAGAGTTCTGGAGCGTAGTTCAGAAAGTCTCCGGGGTATTTCGGAAATCGTAGTAGATTATGGAGAGGACAGAGTACTTTCCATGGAAAAGGCATCGCAGATTTTGTGTCAGTCCTGTCTGGAAAAGCTGTCTGAAGCGATGGAGGTAAAATGTGAGGAGGGAAAAGAACCGGAGCCTGTTGACCTGGTACTGATAGATTTTGAGACGATGGAACTGTATTGTGTTCAGGAACAGTATACAAAAAGGAGTATCAGAGATTACACCTTGTGGATGGCACATACGGAGGATACGCTGGAGATCAATGCAGTTTATACACCGGTTCGCACAGAGGCAGGAAAAAATGCGGGTATAAAAGAAAATGCCGTACCCTCATCTGCAACAGATGATAGTGCGGCATCTCTGAAATAGATGTCGGGGTCAAAAGCCCCCGACTATGATACCTACGGATTGTTACGCACTACGTGCTCCCACAATCCTACCCAAGATTCGCATATCGTGGTGCTTACGCCCCACTTTTATGTTCATATTGGGGCGGGTCACAAGGTCATTCTACCACTAGTGTGCGAGCACACGTGGTGTCAGACCTTTTGACCCTGGTATCTGAAATAGGATTAAGCAAAAAGTTCTGTGGCGGCACGGATCAGATATTCTGTATCTTTGACACCGGTGGTCTCGTAAGGCGAATGCATGGCAAATTGCGGCAGTCCGATATCGACAGTGTTCAGTGCAACCTGCGTGTTGGAAATATTGCCAAGTGTGGATCCGCCTGCCATATCGGAACGGTTGGTAAAAGTCTGAACCGGGACACTAGCGGTATGGCAGATATCCTTGAACATGGCTGCAGAAACGGCATCAGTACAATATTTCTGATTGGCATTGTATTTAATGACAATTCCCTCATTCAGGTAAGGTCGGTTCGTTGGATCGGCCTTTTCTGTATAATTAGGATGAACTGCGTGAGCATTGTCAGCAGAGACCATGAGACTGTTGGCAAGATGCACAAGAAAATCCTCTTCATTATATCCAAGGTTTCTGTGGATTCTTGTCAGTGTATCTTTTAGAAAGGTAGAAGCTGCACCCTGCTTTGTTCCACTTCCGACTTCTTCGTTATCAAAAACGCAGTGAAGAGCCAGATAATCTTCCTTTGCTCCGGAAAGAAAGCCTTTCAGGGAGGCAAAGGCACACTGGAGATCGTCGAGCCGGGGAGCAGAAAGAAATTCCCGGGATGCACCCCAGATACAAGGTTCCTGTCGGTTATATAAGAAGAGGTCATGACCAAGGATTTCATCTTCAGTTACATTGGCTGCCTCTGCGATGGTCTGAAAAAAGGTATTCTTTGCTGTAAGATCACCGTAAAGAGGGAGCATATCTTTCTGAGCATTGTATTTATGCCCGTTATTTGCATCACGATCCATGTGGATGGCAAGATTAGGGATCATGAGAAGATCCCTGTCAATATTGACCAGCTTTGACAGAAAGCAGGCAGAAGGCTTTCCGTCTGTGGAAGGATCTTTTACGATCACCCTTCCTGCAACGGAAAGTGGACGGTCAAACCAGGGGGCAAAGAGCATTCCACCGTAGCGTTCTACATTCAGCCGGATATAATGCCCCTCGGATTCCATTTCAGGATTTTCCTTGATCTTAAAGGACGGGGAGTCACTGTGGCTTGCCATGATCCGCATTCCCTGAAAAGGATGCTCCGGTATGGTAAATGCGATCAGGGAGGAATCATTGCGGGTCACATAGTAAGAACCGCCCTGCTTAAGATTCCAGTGCATTCCCTCTTCCAGTCTGATAAAGCCGGACTCTGTAAGCCGGGCAGCCATGGCACTGACTGCATGAAAAGCAGTAGGGCTTTCCTTGATAAATTCGATTAATTCTTCCGGGATTCTATGGTTCATAGCTCAACAACTCCTTTACAAATTTTATAAGTATGTGCGTAGCACGGAGCAATCCGTAGGCATCAAAGTCGGGGGCTTTTGCCCCCGACATCATAATTTTATAAGAGCATAATCATCACTTCATAAGAATCAGTATAGCACGAATGACAGCGGGCAGCACAACGGTTTTTTGAATGGAAGATCATTTTATGTGATGCTTATGAGCGGGACAGGGCAAAGTTAAAGAAACCGGTATGTGAGCATGCACCGGTGGATGTGATGCCGGAGGTTATGGAGTATGGATCAGCGGAGGAAGTGCTGGAGGTATATGAGGAGACTGCACAGGCGGATCCATCTTCCTGAAATTGAGTATATTGAAAGCCGTAATACGGTTGGTTCTCTATCTTCATCTGTAAAAGGCAAGGCTTCTCCCTTAGAGAGCAAGGCGGCAACGGAAAGCATTAACTTGCTTTTCCCGTCGCCCGGATCGCCCTGCAACAGCGTAACCCTGCCGAAAGGAATATACGGATACCACAGCCATTTCACTTTATACTGTTAAATACTATAAATTCATCCCACAATTCATCATAATTATCAAACTCATAATATCTGTCCGCAACTTTAAAATATTTACCAGGACTAATTGTCAGTGTTTCATCTGTCACAAGATAAATAGTATAATAAGAAACAGCTCCACTTGATACTGCTTTGCTTTCGTCTACTTCGTCACCAAGTTTTACTTGATTCAACAAATTTATAAACTCGATAACTTCATCATCTGAAAAAGAATACGAATAATTACCGTCTTTCCCGCCTGTAGTTCCTGTATGTTCAATTTTTTCGATTTCCGGCACATCAATACTCTCCAAGCCCACACTCGCATCTTGTTTTCCACATCCGAACAATGTACTTGTCAGAAAAATGAACGTGAGCAAAACTATCCCATTTGTTTTCATTTACACTCTCCTCCATTTACAGTTCCGCTTGGTAACTTCAAATTCCCCGGTTCGACAAACTGGGATTTATAGTTACATTCCATACATATTGGCATTTTTTACCATTATTTTATCACCCTTATCTAATTGTTCCTTATAAATTCCTCGCAAACCAATTCCAATATGTTCTGTTTTGTAGCCACTACCATTTGGTCTTCGTTCTTTTGTGTGCACATCAATTGAAGTAATTGCAGTTTCCAAAATCTCTCCATTTGCTTTATTGATATAAGCCTTATCTCCGGTTCTACATATACCAGTTTCAACATTCCCTGTAACCACTGTGCCTACACCTATAATCGTAAAAATCTCATCTACCGTTAAAGTAAAATTCTCTTTCAAGCAAGACGGGACATCTATTCTACTCATATATTCTTTTTCTCGTTCCTTTTTACTTTTACCAAACAATCCCATAAAATTTACCTCCACAACTTCAAAGTTTTCGTTCCTCAAAAAATGCCTTTATTATATTTAATTTGTCCATACAACATAAAGCATAATCCGACAATAACTGCTGGCAGTATAATAAATCCCATAATTTCTTCACTCCAAAATGAAACTATAAACCTCAACACAAGCGATATTCCTATAATCAGCGTTCCAGTACCAACGGCTTTTCCGTATTTTGGTACATCTTCTTCTTTTATTTTTCGCCTATTGTAAGAATGAATTGTACTGATATTGCCTTTGATATTTATGATTCCCATAACAGATATGAACACTCCTAAAATCAACAACATAATGTTCTCCATAATTACCTCCTAAAAATAGAACAGTTCTTCAAATTTCTTGTCTAAAGCAATACATAAAATCAATGCCAACTTTGCTGTTGGGTTGAACTGTCCAGTTTCAATAGAACTAATGGTATTTCTTGAAACTCCTACCATTTCTGCAAGCTGAGCTTGAGAAAGATTTGCCGCTGTACGAACTTCCTTTAAGTGATTTTTCAGATGTAATTGTTCTTTCATACGCTCACCTCTAAAATTCGGCGAACAAATCCAACAAATTCCAAAACGGAAAGAATGAAAAACATAATGGTCAATAGCAAATCGCTCTTTCGTTTCATTTTGATAAAACGAACTAACCATTGTGTAGCAAAAATACTGAAGCATATAACCCAAGGACTGTAAATCTTAGTATGGGCAAGCATAGAGGATAGCAAAGAAAGTAGACAACATACAAAAGCACCCACCCTACTTGCGTGACTTCCTGCCAAATATAGCACTTCCATTTCCGCCAAGTCTTTATTTTGATGTTCTTTTCTACTTGCGTTTAAGATTTCATCTTTTTTCATAAAAGCACCTCCATTCCAAGTTCTCTTTGCATATTTTAATTATATTAACGCCAAGTTTACTTGTCAATAGCATTTGCACAAAAGTTACAAAAGACAACATCAAAAGATCAGAAAATCTTGACTTGAAAAATATATTTTGCTATAATACAGATGTTGCAGGTGCAACATCTGTAAGGCGCAGTAGCCAAGCGGTAAGGCGTGGGTCTGCAACACCCTGATGCACCGGTTCAAATCCGGTCTGCGCCTCTTAAAAGAAGATTCCCGGAAACGGTTTGTTTCCGGGAATTTTTGCGTTGCCAGATATACGGGAAAAATCAGGAGATTTTTTAGTAATATTTTAGTCACCGCATAAACGCTGAGTGATCTCAGTAACGTTCAAAAGAAGAACGATCCGGTAAAATCTGTTCACAGGCTCTTTGAATCTCTTCCTTTACTTTCAGATAAGGGATTTCCTGATTGCTGTCATTCATACAGACAACAGGACTTTTCTGATGGATAATGGTATCAGTCAAAGTAGGATTCGTTTCTGCCAGATTAAAGTACCGGCAAAGTTTTCTTACATTTTTCGGGATAAAATTTCCGCTTAATTTCTGATATTCCCGGATAACGTACTGACTGACGTCTTCTCTGTGACGGAAAGGATGAGAGCATACCTGATCCAGATACTCTCCCTCCAGATTCCAAAGAGTTTCATAAGTACTCTTTTTTAACGGAGATGGTCCATGTACGGTATAAAATCCTGTAAACCGTGGAAACATGATTTCCAAAAAATTATAGAAAAAGTACATCGCAGGATAACCAATGTGAAAATAAGCCCCAGGCTGCTTTTTCATATTCTGCCGCTTGTCAAAATATTTAGCCAGAAGCATGGCATTGTTCAGGTAGATATATGGCATAGTTGTGTCGTCCACATTAGTTACATCGGGCTGCAGTGCAAGCATATCAACGGGTTTTCCATTTTTGAAAAAATCCGTCGGCTTCACTGGTTTTAACAGGAGCATATCATCATTGAAATAGATAAAATTTTCCGATAAGCCTTCAATACGATGGAAATTCCATTCGATGGGATGACTGCTAAAGGTAGGCAGGTATTTCGCCGGAATAAAGTCTTCATGGTTTACAATATGTAATTTCGGATTACTGGAATCCAGCCATTCAGGCAGATGTCCAAAGGTCACAAAATGGATTTTACGAACCCATGGAGCAAAGTTTTCAATGCTTCGGAACCAGTAACGCATCAGATCCCAGTCCCGGTAGCGTTCTTCCCGGTCATCACTTTTGACGGATAATCCCTGCTGTCTCATACGTTCCTTTTTCTTTTCGCGCCATACAGGGTCAGAGCCGTCTACCCAGGCCAATACAATATCAATTTCTTCAGTCTTCATGATTTATCCCTTCTTACAATAGAGTGTTCCAAATAAAATTAAAAATATTTCAAAATGCCGGAAAATAAGAAATGTCTTTGCTTTTTGAAAAAGTCCGGCTTCTTTCAGACTATAAAAACGTTTATAATGATCGATCCGGAACTCCGTTCTGGCAGACTGTAAACTCCGGTATTTTTCTTTTAAAGAAAGAGTACAGGTAGGGAGACACAGGTTATAGACCAGAGAGGCATACCCATCTACATATTTTTGAGACATAATCTCTTCCATCTCCTGCGAGGTCAGTTCCAGAGATTCCAGAAAATGACGAGTCTCCATGAAATTGTTCCGGTAGCATTCGACCAGTTTCGGCTGCCAGCGGTATGCGGCAGAGCCGGCACGGACATTATAGTGGTAATCACAATTTGCAGAAAAGTAATAAGTCTGGGCTTTTGAAAGTGCCTGCATAACGAATACCGCATCCTCTGCATAGGGAAGATCTGGATTGAACCGGAGATCTGCAATCAATTCTCTGGTAAAAATATAGGTGAATACATTGACGTTCAGATTTCCTTTTTGTGCCAGGATGTAGTCTTTCATCTGATTTTTAGAAAGAACTCCTTCAAAGGACGGAATCCCCTTGAGAGAAGAGGAAACTTTTCCGCTTTTCCAGACATCCTTTTTAAATCCATGATACAGTACATCCGTCTGTCCGGTCTCTATTGCTTTTATACATTCAGCCAGCAGGGATGGCTCAAGCAAGTCATCAGCATCTGCAAAAGTAATATAATGGCCTGCGGCAAGAGCCAATCCGGCATTTCGTGCAGTGGAGACTCCCTGATTTTTCTGATGGATCACCTGAATCCTTGGATCGACAGTCTTGTATTGTTCGCAGATCTTATTACTGGAATCGGTTGATCCGTCATCAACTAAAATAATTTCAAGGTTAAGATAAGTCTGATGAATAATAGAATCCAAACATGCCGGTAAATAAGGTGCAACGTTGTATATTGGTACGATAATACTGATTTTTTCCATTATAACCTTTCAGCAGTAAGTACTGCGGGGAGCAAAATATTCAGAGTAATAATAAAAATTACAGAGAAAGAATGCATTCTCCTCTACATAATCGATCACAAACGTAAAGGCATCAAAGTCGGGGGGGTTTGACCCCGATATCATTTTATTATACCATATTTGACCATCAAATTGAAAGATTTGTCCGTATTTGCACACGAAAGGAACTTCGGATCTGTATGAAGGAATCGTAAGTCTGGATGACGGAGTCTTTTGTATCGGAGAAAAATTGAATTTCATGGAGAAGTTATTGAAACTGTTCGGACTGTAAAGGGATGAATACAAATTGAGCAGATGACAGCCTGCTCAATATCGTGCAACAGAAAAGGAGAATCTGCTCACAAGGGTTTCGTGAGAGATTCTCCTTTTCCATTTCTATTTCTAAATCCAGTAATTTATTTCTAAATTAATTCCATTTTTTCTTGTAGATCAGGTAGAGCGGAAGTCCGACGCACAACATACCACCGATCATATTTCCCAAAGTAACCGGGATAAAATTCTGCAGGCTGTGCAGAGGTGTCAGTGTAGCAATCTGTTCTACGGTCAGTCCGTAAGCGTCCTTTGCTTTTGCCACATAATCCGGGTTCATGGCAGCCATGATACCGGCAGGAATATAGAACATATTGGCAACGCAGTGTTCAAAACCGCCTACAACGAAAGCACAGATCGGGAAGAAGATCGCCCATACCTTTCCGGCAATATCACGTGCAGAAGTCGCCATCAGTACTGCAAGGCAGACAAGAATGTTACACAAAATACCGGAGGTGATGCCCTGTACCGGTGAGATCGCGATCTTGCTGACAGCAACTTTGATCGTATAAGCACCGAGAAGACCACCGGAGTAATTTAAGTTTCCGCTGAAAACGATCAGTACGTCCACGCAGAGGGCACCGATCAAATTGCTGAAAAATACGATGAAAAGGTCACGGAACAGTCCGGCCCAGGTTACCCGTTTGTCAAATACGTCCATAATGATCAGACAGTTTCCGGTAAAAAGTTCTCCACCTAAGAATACGATCAGCATCAATCCGACCGGAAAGATCACACCTGCCAATGCTCTTGCCACTCCGACATTTTCTACTGCGTGTGCCGCTGTGCTGCTTGTAGCACCGCCCAGTGCGATAAAAACCCCTGCCATAATACCGAGAAGGATCATTTTCCCGACAGGGAGTTTTGTTTTGTTCTCACATGCTTTGATACTCAGATCTACTACTTCAGCCGGAGTATTAAAATGGTTTTCCATATGTAAATTCCTCATTCCTGTGTATTCTGTTAAATAATTAACGCAATTATTTTATACTAGAAGAGTATGGATTTCAAGTGTAAGGGGAGATGTTTTTTTATAGATACAATGAAAAGTTTTTTGTGTTTTTGTATGTTATATATTTAGATTTTTGTCAAATTTTGACCGATTCTATTGAAAAATTACGTTTTTTGGCATAAAATATATAATGTGTAGTGATAAGTTCGTTTTGAGGGGAAGTATAATTTGATGTGAAAGGAGAGATGAAACGCAAGTTTTTGAAGTTTTTGAAGTGAATTTGTTGAGCATGCTTTCCATTCAGACCATTGGTCTGAAGTAACTTTTCACTGGCTATACAGGGCCATCTTTAACCTGTAAATTTGAATATGGAGGTTTTTCTTATGAAGAAGATGAAGAAGCAATTCCTTTCGCTGTTCGTGTTGTTGTGTATGATAATTTCCATGTTTCCAACAACTGCATTGGCAGCAAATATTGATGTTAGTGGCAAGGTAACAGTTGACAGAGTGTATGAGGAACCAACGTGTGCTGATAATCTTTACTACGGTGAAGTTAATGTCAACGGTAGTGCAACAGAAAGTAAAACCAGGTTGACGCATACGGTGTTACCACTTATCCAGTGGCAGTATGGCAATAATACCTATCAGATCATTCCTTCAGCCTATAAATATTACGTTTGCAATATTAACGATCCCAACCATATCCTTGAGGGGATTGAAGGCAGTGAAGGATCAAGCACGCTTTCGAGCTGGCCGGGGACGTATAAATGTTATCAGACGGTGGTGACAACCGATGGTGTGACGAACGGAACAGCTACGTTTGATATTGATCTGGCCTATCAGTTCAGTAGATTAAATTCGTCCATAGGCTGGAACTATACCAGTAATTGGGGGGGGCGTACTCTGCATTTTACTATCACTCAGACCGTGGATGAAAGTACTACTTATACTGTTACTTACACAGATGGAGTTGAGGACGAAGAAGTCTTCGCAGATGATGTACACGAAAATCTTTCGTCAGGAGTGGCTACCCCGGCATTCAGTGGCGGAACACCGACAAGAACAGGCTATGTCTTCAAAGGCTGGAATCCGGAAGTCGCCGCAACAGTAACAGGAAATGCGACCTATGTAGCAACGTGGGGAGAAGATAAAAATAATAATGGCATTGACGACAACGAAGAAACGAAATATACGGTTACGTATAAGGACGGAGTAGACGGATAAGAAGTCTTTGCAGATCAGGTATACGGAAATCTTCTGGCAGGAGTGGCTACACCTGCATTTGAGGGAACGCCGACAAGAACAGGCTATGTCTTCAAAGGCTGGAATCCGGAAGTTGCCGCAACAGTAACAGGGAATGCGACCTATGTAGCAAGATGGGGAGAAGATAAAAATAATAATGGTATCGCAGACGATGAGGAGACCAAATACACCGTCAGATATACGGACGGAGTAGACGGAAAAGAAGTCTTTGCGGATCAGGTATACGGAAATCTTCTGTCAGGAGTGGCTACACCTGCATTTGAGGGAACACCGACAAGAGAAGGATATGTCTTCAAAGGCTGGAAGCCGGCTGTTGCTGAAAAAGTAACAGGAGATGTTACTTATGTAGCTGTTTGGGAAAAAGCTAAAGATAACAACGGAGATACAAAACCTGGAGATACAAAACCGGGTGATACGAAGCCGGGCAATACAAAGCCAGGAAATACCAAGCCGGGAAATACAAAGCCAAATACAACAACGAATAGCAGCACCAAGGCTGGAACGTCTGCCAGGAGTCCGAAGACCAGCGATACAGCAAATCTTGCTTTGTGGATGGCTCTGCTGGTTGTCAGTGGCGGCTCAATGGTTATAAATAAGAAGAAAAAGTACAATAGATAATCAGAAAAGAAGAACAGAGGGTTGTAATAAACCCCACAGACAGTAGAAAAGCCTCGCTTTTGGCGGTGCAACAAAGGGATTTTCGTAAAACGAGAATTTTTGAGTGACACCTTCAAAGAGTGTGGCAAGAAGAACACCCACGCAAGAGTAGAAATGCTCCTGTGTGGGTGTTTTTCTTGCCACAGATTAAGAATTTACGATCATCTTAAAAAATCATGATCAGTTTAAAATTTTACGATTACCTTAAAAATTTATGATTTTTATAAACTTGTAGCCGCATAGAAACCGTCGCGTACAGCTTCGCCTATTTTACCTAATTTATTGCTGTCTCCGACAACTCTCGTTTTGAGATGATATTTTGCTTTGACAGCATCTACTGTTGTAAGAACAGGTTTCATTCCGAATGCGGAAATGACTGTGTCGGCGAGAACTGTCTCTGTTGTTTTGTCCTGCTTTTCGACGGTCAGACCATTCTCTTCAATGGATACGACTTTTGTGTTAGTCATAAGTTCAACGCCGTTTTCAGCAAGTTTGGTAAACAATGTGATTTTATTAATAAAGAATACGTCTTTTCCACATTCCGGCAGCATCTCTACGACTGTTACTTTCTTGCCCATTTCAGAAGCGATTTCGAGTGCTCCGTCAAGACCGGAAGCTCCTCCGCCGCAGATTACGATCTTTTCACCTTTTATGAGGGAAGGATCTCGGTGTGCGTCTAAGATCGATATGACATTGTTTCCGTCAATTCCCGGAATAGGAGGAGTAACAGGAACGGCACCGCATCCGATAATGATGTTGTCGCATTCTTCAAGGATTGATTCATCGCCTGTTATTTCTGTATTTAGACGGACGTCTACGCCTAGTTTTTCTAACTGTACGGTGTACCATTTTGTGAGTTTTTTAATATTATTTTTAAATTTTGCAGTACAGATATCCCCCATAACTCCCCCGAGTTTTGAGTTTTTCTCGAACAGGGTCACTTTGTGCCCTTCTATTGCGGCAACTCTGGCTGCTTCCATTCCGCCCGGACCTCCGCCGATTACGACAACATTTTTCGGGGAGTCTGTCTTTTTGATCTCAAACCGAACTTCTTCCATTGCCTGTGGATTGATCGCACAGCTAAGTTTTGTATGTTTATTCCAAATGCGCCCGATACAATATTCGTTGCAGCGAAGGCAAGGTCTGACATCTTCGGGATGTCCTGTCATCAGTTTGTTAGGAAGATACGGATCGGCAATCAATGCACGTCCCATGTTTACAAAGTCAACATTTCCGCTTTCGATCAATTCAACTGCGGAATCAGGATTATGAGATCCGGCATTAATAAGCGGTACGCTGACAGCTTTTCTTGCTTCTGCGCATACATAAGACATACAGGATTCTCCTAAATAAGACGGAGGGAAGATATAATCCAAAGTCTCATAACATCCGGCGTCGATGTCAAAGGCATCTACGCCTGCAGCTTCTAAAACTTTTAAAAGTTTCATGCTGTCTTCCAACGTACGTCCGCCTTCAAATCTGTGATCAAGAGAAATTCGGAAGATGACAGGCATACTGTCACCGACTACGCTTTTGATCGCTTCTACGATTTCCTTCGGGAAGCGTGCACAATTTTCAGGAGAACCGCCGTATTCATCTGTTCTTTTATTCCATACAGGAGACATAAACTGATCGATCAGATATCCGGCGTGTGCATGGATTTCGATAGCGTCAAACCCGGCATCGCTTGCAACGCCTGCGGCAAATTTGAATCCTTCCATCATCTGAGCGATTTCTTCTTTTGTCAGTGCGTGGCAGATTACGTCGGGATTGAATACAGACCGAAGCGCTGATGCAGAGATCGGAGGGTTTCCGAATGTATCAGGAAATGCGTTTCGTCCTGTACCAGGGCTGATCTGACAAACAATTTTAGCGCCGTATCTGTGGCATCCGTCGCACACAGATGTCAGAGAAGGAAGGACTGTATATGTATCAAGATAACCTTCCATAGAACCTTGTGCGATCTGCTCGTTTAACATTTGACATCCCATATAAAGGATACCGGTTCCTCCTTTTGCTCTTTCAATGAAATAATCGATTTCCTGGGCGTCTTTTCTTCCGTTAGTAAATGCTGAGTTTGTTCCCATCGGAGACAGACCGATACGGTTTTTTACTTCCATGTTTCCGATTTTAAAAGGTGTAAATAAACTTTCATACCCCATAGTGGTTTTTCTCCTTTTTAAAATGTTTTTTGTAAATATCTGTTTTTTTAATGGTATAAGATCGAAAAATAATTAAATAGCTGTATATCCTCCGTCTACAGCAATGTTTTGTCCGTTTACGTATGAGGAAGCGGAAGAAGCAAGAAACAGAGCACAAGTATCCAATTCTCCTTCATTTCCATAACGCCCTACAGGGATTGCCCCTTTTGCATATGCTGTAAACCAGTCGGAGTCAAGAGTTTCTTTTGTAAGCGGAGTCATGAAATATCCCGGGCAGATAGAGTTCACTGTGATTCCTTCCTTGCCCCATTCTGCCGCAAGAGCTCTTGTCATATTGACAACGCCGCCTTTTGCGGCATGATAAGGTGCACATGTTGCCGCCATATTTCCCACAAGACCGTACATAGAGGCAATATTGATAATACGTCCGTAGTGAGCTTTGATCATTTCTTTTGCATATTCACGAGCACAGATGAATGAACCAAAAAGATCGATTTTTAATTCGTTGTTGAATTGTTCGTCTGTGATATCTACTGCCGGAGCAACCGCACCTGTTCCTGCGTTATTGACTAATATATCTACCCGTCCGAATCTTTCCATAGTGGCTGCCACTGCTGCTTTTACTTTCTCGGTATCCGTAATGTCGCATGTATACGGAAGAACCTCTACACCAAATTCTGCTTCGATGGCTGCTGCATTTTCTTCAAGCAGATATTGACGTCTTGCGATCAATACAAGATTTGCTCCCTGACTTGCGAATGCCTTTGCCATCTGAACGCCTAATCCTGTAGATGCGCCTGTTACCACAGCTGTTTGTCCTGTTAAATCAAAGTAATTTTTCATTTTGTCCTCCTTCTTCATTTCCGATGACATTTCTTTCGTGTCTGTTTTATAGCTTGATTGTATAGTTTTTTAACAATCTTTTCATCAGATCCTTGCCTGAAATTGCAGAGTGGTTTTTGTGCAAATGCACAATAATATAAAAAATAATCTCAAATTTTGAGGCTTTTTACCTGATTTTGCAGTATAATATGCTTGTTCGTATAAGGAAACCGTAAACCTGACGGATTGAGATAATGGGATATCCGGTTTTAACAGATGTTTATAATGACGATACATTTTGACAGGGAGTAAGACATCATGGAAAAGAAAATTGATTTTTTGGCATTGTATCAGAGATTATTTTAGACACTTTCACACGGAAAGATGCAAGAATTAATGGATGTATCTTATGAGATCACGGGAGTTCCGATTCTTGCCGTAGATATTGCATACAATCTTCTCGGAGCTGTTCCGAAAAATAAAACAGGTGACTATTACTGGGATTATCTTGTAGAGCATAAAAGATATGATATGGACATGACCGTGCAGTTATATACTGATGGAATTATGCAGTCGGTAAATGAAAAGGAAGCACCTTATATAGTTGACTGGGGAGCGGCGACAGAAGAATTTCCGAAGATTTTAGGGGTTATAAAGATTAACAATATCGTAGAAGGTTATGTTGTCATGCAATGTAAAAAGGGGGAGATCACGGAGGAACGGATGAAGGCGATGAACATTATCCAGGAAGCGTGCAGTCTTATGTTAAAGGGGAAAACTTCGGAAAACAGCATGGAATCGGTTTATCTTAAAACATTTATCAATGAATTGTTTAACGGTAGGATCGTATCGGAGAAACAGTTAGACTTGTGGCGGAAGAACTGTCGTTTCTTTCCGAAACCTCCTTACCGCATTATTACAGTAAATACGAATTCATCTTCTGAGAAGAACGTGCTGTCTTACATCAGTAAATATTTTCAAAACTTATTTTCCGACCAGATGCTTTTGATCCAAGATCGTGTGCTTTATATATTACAGTATAGTCTTCTTCCGAAAATGACGCAGATGGCTTCTAATGAATTATATATTTTTTTGTGCAAATTTAACGCTCACTGTGGTGTCAGCAACTCGTTTGAAAATCTGCTTGATATCGGAGATTATAAAATACAGGCGGCAGACGCTATGTGTATCGGAAAAAGACTAGACGTGCATAGCCGAATCCATTTTTATAAAGATTATTATCTTCCGGCTATTTTGATGCCGCGGATAAATGAAATGCCGCGAAATAATTACATATCTCCGGTTATCGAAAAACTCAGGGAATATGATAAAAAGCATTCAACGGATTTTCTGGATACATTGAAAGTATATATCCGAAATTTATGTAGTACGTCTGACAGTGCGGCTCAACTGCATATCCATCGTAATTCATTTTTATATCGAATCAATAAAATTGAAGAGATTACCGGCGTCGATCTGCGGGAATATCATATGTTTATACATCTTGCGATCAATATTTACATAGAGGAGATATAGAGGAAAATATTCGCCCTATTTTTCACAGGGGCGATAGACATCGAATATAAAAGCAGCTATAATTTTTACAGCGATGGGAACAGATTTTCTAAAAATAACCATAAAAATGACCATGCGATGGTAAGAATATTGGTAAGTGCTGCAAATTCTTTTGATTCCTTTATACCTGCATTTTGCCATTCATCTGAATACCCTTTTGCTTTATATGTAGCAACCGCACGTTCCATTGCTTTCTCCGGATCAGCAATTTCTTCCAATCTTTCTGCACCAACTTTTGCCAGCAATGTTTTAAATGGCTCAGCTTTTGGTGAAGGAATTGACTGAATGATTCTAAGAATTCCTTCTGTGTTGGCAGCCTGTGTTTTTCGCATCTTCCCATCAGGTGCTAACATTTGAAGTGGGGTACAAATTGTACCCCACTTGGATTTAAGTGCTTTGTCACGGGCACGCATCTTCTTGATATATTGTTTGGGGTCAGAACTATCAGTCAGTACCTGTACGACATCAACAACCGAAAGATACCATTCTTCTTCGCCGGAGTGCCAAACTTTTCGGATACTGTGGTCATTAAAAAATTCCAAATCTTCATCCACCATGTTTTTTTGTCTATGGAAATGGCATTTGTTTTTCCTTCTTTGTCATCATATATATATATACTATCATTATGTTCCTCCCTTGATATTTCTATGTTGTTTATTCTTCATCCTTTTTCGCCCGACACATATATACATTATGTTGATTTTTACATTGCGGAGAACAGAACTGCACATTGGAGCGGCTGGCTACAAATATCTTTCCACAGTGCTTGCACAGTTTCAGCGTAGAGTTTTCATCCGTTATCATAAAGGAAAACATCATCTGAATGGCGAGCATCAAGGAATGGAAATCCCAGACAATGGTGGGTTTATCCAAAAGTTCTATGTGGTAAGTCGGTGCAATGCCGCCAAAACATTCCATTCCTTTTCGGTACACATTCCGTTCTGCTTCCTCCAATGCATCATAATCCTGATAATACAGAAAGCTGGTAACAAAGGTAAAAGCCCAGTCAGAGAATACCGTGGTAATCCATTCATAAGGTTCGCCATATTCCTTTTGAAAGCTCATAAGCACTGTTTGTGGCTTATCTTGTAAAGTCATAATTACCGCAAACATTTCCCGGTTATCTGTATTCCACATAGATTCCTGACCTTTTTTTACAAAAGAGATCTTGTCAAAAGGAAAGAAGTAGGCGAGGTAATCTTCCGTAGAAAGCGTTTCTTGTTTGATGAAATGATTCTTGGGAAGATACACCGCATCATAGGTGATAAATTCCGATGTGGTTGGAAGTGCGGTCATCAGTCCCAGAAGACCAAAACAAGGACAGTCAAATATCACATCTAAAAATTCGCCCTTCATCATTTGCTGCTATTCTTGCAATGGCAGCTTTTCGCAGATCTCTTTTTAATATCAGCCGTTCGGCAACCTCAGGTTCTGCCTGTTCCAGTAAATCCTCTTCCGGGATGACAGCATATTCTTTAGTTTCCTCTTCCAGTGCAATCGTCCATTTATAATGTTCTTCTTTTTCTATCGTATCATCTGATCCCGGATTATCCGAATCATCAAAAAAAAATCTTCTCTGTGCTCCATATAAAAATCCTTTTTCAAAAAATCTTTTCAAAACAGTTCCGTTTTGCATCGGAATTTTCTCCTTTAGGTGAAGAAGTAATTGCTTTAGACAAAATAGATTACTCAAATTCGAGAAAGGAGAAAACGAAAATGAAAAAAGGAATGATTCACATTTCCATTCGTGCCCCAACTGTTATGTATTTATTATAACAAACAAGCGTTCGATTATCAATTATTTATTGAAGGATAAAACTGCGGAAACTCAAGGGCAACATTATATTTACTCCTGAGGATAAGAGTGGTATAATTGTCTGTAAGGCTGTCCAAAGAAGAGAAGGACGGCAGAATGAGAGAACCATCGCAGTATGAGAGGTACGGCGTCTGGCAGACAATTTTTTGAAGGAGTTTTAATGGTATGGAACTGACAACAATTCGTGAGTTATTTAAGAACAGAGAAGAATATCTGGACAAGCAGGTGACAGTTGGGGGCTGGATCCGAAGTATTCGTGATTCTAAGACATTTGGATTTATCGTGTTAAATGATGGATCTTATTTTGAGACGCTTCAGGTAGTATATCACGATAAGATGGAGAATTTTGCAGAGATCTCCAAATTAAATGTAGGTGCAGCAGTAGTCGTAAAGGGAACGCTCGTAGCGACACCGCAGGCAAAGCAGCCGTTCGAGATCCAGGCAGATGAAGTTGTAGTGGAGGGTGCAAGTGCCCCGGATTATCCGCTTCAGAAGAAGCGTCATAGTTTTGAGTATCTGAGAACGATCTCTCATCTGCGTCCGAGAACGAATACATTTCAGGCTGTATTCAGAGTCCGCTCACTCGCAGCGTATGCGATCCATAAGTTTTTCCAGGAGAGAGGTTTTGTATATGTGCATACTCCGCTGATCACAGGAAGTGACTGTGAAGGTGCGGGAGAGATGTTCCGTGTGACCACGATGGATATGGAGAATCTTCCGAAGAATGAAGATGGAACAGTAGACTATACACAGGACTTCTTTGGAAAAGAGACAAGCCTTACTGTAAGTGGACAGCTCAATGGCGAGACTTATGCACAGGCATTCCGCAGCATCTATACATTTGGACCGACATTCCGTGCCGAAAATTCCAATACGACAAGACATGCGGCCGAGTTCTGGATGATCGAGCCGGAGATTGCATTTGCAGATCTGGAAGATAATATGGAGCTGGCAGAGGCCATGCTGAAATATGTCATCAACTATGTGCTTGAGAATGCACCGGAAGAGATGAACTTCTTTAATTCCTTTGTAGATAAAGGACTTTTGGACAGACTTCATAATGTAGTAAATTCTGACTTTGCACGTGTGACTTATACAGAAGCAATCGAGATTCTTGAGAAAAATAATGACAAGTTTGACTATAAGGTTTCATGGGGATGCGATCTTCAGACAGAGCATGAGCGTTATCTGACGGAAGAGATTTATAAGAAGCCGGTCTTTGTAACGGATTATCCGAAGGAGATTAAAGCGTTCTATATGAAACTGAATGGGGACGGAAAGACAGTTGCCGCTGTTGACTGTCTTGTTCCGGGAATCGGTGAGATCATTGGAGGAAGTCAGAGAGAGGATGACTATGAAAAGCTTCTTGCAAGAATGCAGGAGCTGGGTCTGAAAGAGGAAGATTATGGTTTCTACCTTGATCTCAGAAAATATGGTTCTACAAGACATGCAGGGTTCGGACTTGGATTTGAGCGTTGCGTAATGTATCTGACAGGAATGTCGAATATCCGTGACGTGATCCCGTTCCCGAGAACTGTAAATAACTGTGAACTGTAATAGAATGGATCCTTTTGAGCTTATAAATAAATAGATGTCGGGGTCAAAAGCCCCCGACTTTGATGCCTACGGATTGTTTCATGCTACGCACTCCCACAATCCTACCCGCTATTCGCATATCATGGTGCTTACGCCCCACTTTTATGCTCATATCGAGGCGGGTCCTAAGGTCTTTCATCCACCTATGAGCAAGCTCATGTGGGCTTAGACCTTTTGACCCTGGCATCATAAATAAAGACAGACTGCCGTTTGATGCACATTTCTGTGTGCGTGAGCCGGTGGTCTGTTTTTTTGATTGCCAAAAGCTCAGAAAATGCCTTATAGTATAGAGTATCAGATTCTATCAGATGTGAAATGACTTCCATATCTATAGACGCTGAGCAACAAGAAGTAAAAGTTATCAGGTTATCATACGAAAGCAGGAGAATTGGAAATGAAATTTATTCATATAGCAGACCTTCATCTTGGCGCAGAGCCGGATGCAGGCAGAGCATACAGTCAGAACCGGTCACAGGAATTGTGGGAGACACTACAGTCGGTTCTTGAGGTTTGCGAGGAAGAGCAGACAGACCTTCTGCTGATCGCAGGAGACATTTTTCACGGGCAGCCGCTTCGCAGGGAATTAAAAGAGCTGAATTATTATTTTGCAGAGCTGACGCATACAAAAGTAGTCTTGATCGCTGGCAACCATGATTATATAAGAAAGGATTCTTATTACAGAACGTTTCAGTGGAATGAGAATGTAATCCCTTTATTCGGGCGGGAACTGGAATATGTGGAGTTCCCGGAACTGAGGACGGCAGTGTATGGTCTGAGTTATTACAGCAGGGAGATCAGAGAGCCTCTGTATGAATCGGCGTTTGCGGGAGGAATCCAGGAGTATGAGATTCTTCTCGCTCATGGTGGAGATGAGAAGCATTGTCCGTTCCGGGTGAAAAAGCTGGAAGAGTCAGGATTTGATTATATTGCACTGGGACATATCCACAGACCGCAGGCACTGATGAAAGACCGGATCATTTATGCGGGAGCGTTAGAACCCATTGACCGGAATGATGTAGGGCCGCACGGCTATGTAAAGGGAGAGATTACGGAAGCCGGGGTTCATACGCAGTGGATTCCGTGTGCAATGAGATCCTATATTCATCTGGAAGTTCCGGTTAATACGGAAGATACAATGGGGAGCGTGCGGAAAAAGATTCTGGAGGCCGTGAAGGACTATGGAGCAGAAAATATGTATAAGATCATTCTTACGGGATATCGGGATCCGGATCTGCGGTTTGATACAGAGCGAATGGACCGGGACGGGAATCTTCTGGAAGTGATCGATGAGACCGCTCCGCAGTATGATATGGAAGAATTGTTGCAGGAAAATGAAGGAAATCTGCTGGGAGAGTATATCCGTCGGTTTAAAGACTGCGAAAAGGACAGCATAGAATATCAGGCATTGTATGAGGGGGTTGAAGTACTCCTTAAGAATAAGGGGTAACGGAAAATGAAGATAACGGAATTATATATCAAAAATTTTGGCAGATTTTCAGAGCAGCATTTCTATATCAAGGATGGTGTTCAGGTCATTTACGGAGAAAATGAGTATGGAAAATCTACATTGCAGGCATTTATCAGGGCGATGCTGTTCGGAATGGAGCGGGGAAGAGGAAAAGCTGCGGCAAAGGATGATTTCAGTAAGTACCAGCCGTGGGAAAATCCAAATTATTATGCCGGAGTAATGCGGTTTCGCTGTGGTAACAGGAATTTCCGGCTGGAACGGAGTTTTGACCGGATCTCAAAGCAGGTTTCACTGGTCTGTGAAGATGATGGAGAAGAGCTTTCGGTAGAGCATGGGGATCTGGATATGCTGCTGGGAGGGATTACTCCGGGGATGTATGACAATACGGTTTCAATCGGACAGTTTCAGAGCAGACCGGGACAGGAACTGGCGGAAAGTCTGAAAAATTATGCGGCAAATTATTATGAGACCGGTGGCGGGGAACTGGATTTAAGCGGTGCGATTTCAGATCTGAAAGAACGGAAAAAAGCAGTAGAGCAACAGTGCAGATCTGCAAGAGAACAGAGAGAAAAAAAGTATCTTTCCATGGAGCAGGAATGTACTTATCTGGAAAAAGATATGAGAAAGTTTCAGGCACAGTATGAAGAAAATCAGCAGAGAATCCGTCTGCTGCAACAAAGACAGAAGGAAAATGATTCAAAAGAAACGGATTTACATCCGGGTGAAACGGAATCCGCTTCTGAACAACCGGAAGAGAACAGCCGTGGAATGATCATTGGTGGCTTTTTAGGAATCATTGCCGGACTGGCAGGGCTTTTGTGGGGGATATTTTTAAGAGATAAATCCGGAGTTGACGTACTTTTGGAGCGGTCTTCCGCATTTGTACTGCTGGCAGTACTTTTAGTGATCGCGGGCTGTGTGCTGTTTGTTGTGGGAATCCGTAACCGGGCAGGACAGAAAAAAATAATAAAAGAAACAGAAAAATCCAGCGGAATCCGCACAGTGCAGGAAAAAGAGAAGGTTCAGACCGGACAGCCGGAGCAGAATGGTGAGAAAGTCTGGCGGAAGCAGAACGATCCTGAGGAACAGAAGCTTCAGTGGCAGCAGGAACAGATCAGGGAAGAGTGGAAAGAAAAGAAGCTCCGGTACGAGAATTTGAAAGAGCAGCAAAGAGAACTGCAGCCGGATGAAGCAGAGGAAAGACTCTATGAGAGGAGAGAGGCACTGGAACTGGCAGAAGAGACGATGAAAAAGGCGGCAGAGCATCTTGGAGAGCGGACAGCAGCAGGACTGAACCGGAGAGTGTCTGAGATTTTTTCCGAAATTACGGAGGGAAAATATCCGGGAGTCAATATCAGTGACAGACTGGAAATTTCTGTATGGGACGGAACGAGGCGGATTCCGGCATACCGGCTGAGCAGAGGAACGGTGGAGCAGATTTATTTTGCCCTGAGGATGGCGGCAGCCGAAATGCTTCAGGAGGAAGAACTTCCGGTGATCCTGGATGAAACCTTTGCATTTTATGATGATAAAAGACTGCAATCTGTACTAAAATGGTTGAGTCAGCAGGAAAGACAAGTTATAATATTAAGCTGTCAGAGAAGAGAAATGGAATTTTTGAGAAGATGCTGACGTTTTCAGGAAGGAAGATAGATACATGAAAATAGAACTGCCAAAAAAAGTTTTATTTATAATCAATAATCTGCAGCTTCATGGGTATGAGGCATTTGCGGTGGGGGGCTGCGTGAGAGATTCGATCCTTGCAAGACGGCCACAGGACTGGGATATTACGACTTCGGCAAAGCCGGAAGAGATAAAAAAGCTGTTCCGCAGGACGATTGATACAGGGATCGAGCATGGAACGGTTACGGTTCTTTTCGGTAAGGACAGCTTTGAGGTGACGACCTACAGGATCGATGGTGCATATGAGGACAGCAGACATCCAAAGGAGGTACAGTTTACCAACCGGCTGGAAGAGGATCTGAGAAGAAGAGATTTTACGATCAATGCCATGGCGTATAATGACCAGGTGCGTCTGGTGGATGTATTTGGCGGAATGCAGGATCTGAACCATCATCTGATCCGGTGTGTGGGAGATCCTGAGGAGCGTTTTTCGGAAGACGCACTGAGGATTCTTCGTGCGGTACGTTTTTCGGCACAGTTGAATTTCCCAATCGAGTCGGCTACAGCGGATGCCATCCGCAAACTTGCTCCGAATCTGCAGAATATCAGTGCGGAAAGGATTCAGGCGGAGCTGGTGAAACTTTTGGTATCGCCTCACCCGGAGCGAATCCGTGATGCATACGAACTGGGACTGACGAAGGTGATTCTGCCGGAGTGGGATGCAATGGAAGGTGTGGCACAGAATACACCGCATCATAAATATGATGTGGCAGAGCATACACTGCGGGCATTGAAAAATGTGAAACGTGACAAGATTCTCCGGCTTACGATGCTGTTTCATGATATGGGAAAACCGATGATGAAGACCACCGATGAGAATGGTCGGGATCATTTCCGTGGACATGCACTGGTCAGTGAGGAACTGGCAAGGAGTATCCTGCACAGATTGAAGTTTGACAATGAGACGATCCGAACGGTTACGAAGCTGGTCTGCTATCATGATTACCGGGTGGAGGCAACACCAAAGAATGTGCGGAGAGCCATGAACCGGATCGGTGTGGAGCTGTTCCCGTATTATCTGGCAGTGCGTCTTGCGGATGTAAAGGCACAGAGTCCGTATCAGAAAAGGGAAAAGATTGAAAATATCGTAGAAATGCGTCAGCTGTATCAGGAGATCATAAAGAAGCAGGAGTGTGTGACGCTCAGACAGCTTGCGGTCGGAGGTCGTGAACTGATGGATCTCGGAATGAAGCCGGGGCGTGAGCTGGGCAGTATGCTCAGTGAATTACTGGAATATGTACTGGATGATCCTGCAAGAAACGATAAGGAAATCCTTTGTGCATATGTAAAAAATAAATTGAACCTCTAAGTTGATCGCAGCTTTCAGGCATACATGGAAGAACCTGTTCATAGATTAGAAAGAACTTGAATAGAGGTGCGGGCGTTAAAAGAGCGTCCGCACACGGGAACAGGGGGATGTCATGAGAGAGTATGAACAGGAAGTGCGGGAACAGTACGAGATAGAGATTAAAAGCACCCGTCGGACAAGGGGTGCGTTTTTTTGCATTGGCAATGCAGATACAGAAGTATTCTTGATGAAAGAAACCCTTGCTTCTGAAAAAAGAGCGGCATTGCTTTATCTGACATTGAACCGGCTTGAGAAGACGGGAAAATTAAAAGTAGATGCACCGGTTTTTTCAAGGGATGGAAAGCTGATCGTTGCTGCCAGGGACGGGACTCGTTATATGATGAAAAAGTGGTACTCCGGGCGGGAATGTGATATGAAAAAGGAACAGGAACTCCTGCTTGCCGCTGAGAAACTCGGGATTCTGCATACGCATCTGAAGTGGCAGGAACCGACAGCAGGGGAGCTGGAAACGCTGCTTTGCAAGTATGCAGTGCGATCAGAAGATGCAGCGGTATCGGAAAGTGGAGCAGTGTCAGAAAATGCAGCGGTATCGGGAAATGGAGCAGTATCAGAAAAGAAGGAGAAAGAGCCTGTGCCACAGCAACAATTCCCGGAAGAGGAGTTTCAGGTCTGCCCGCCTGCTGCACGCAGTCCGCTGGATGAAATGCTGCGGCATAACCGGGAAATGAAAAAAGTCCGTTCGTTTATCAGAAAAAGGGTTGTAAAAAATGAGTTTGAAGCGTTGTATCTGAAGCATTTTGAAGCGATGTATGAGAAGGCCTGTGCGATCACCGCAGCGATGGAACAGTCAGGCTGTATGCAGATTTATGAAAAAAACGTTGCGGAAAACCGGATGATGCATGGAGATTATAATTATCATAATATTCTGATCCTGCCGGGAGATACTGCGATCACCAATTTTGAACATATGCGGATTGGAATCCAGGTGCAGGATCTGTATTATTTTCTGAGAAAAGCAATGGAAAAATATCGTTGGAAACAGAAACTGGGGGTTGGGATCATCCGGGCGTATGAAAGACAACGCCGGCTGGAGCCGGGAGAATGGGAGTATCTGGGGCTTCAGCTTGCCTATCCTGAGAAGTTCTGGAAGACTGCCAGCAGTTATTGCAGGTCGAATAAGGCATGGCTGCCTGAGAAAAGTGTGGAGAAGCTGGAACTTGCGGTGAATCAGGAAGAAGAAAAGACGAATTTTCTGAAAACTATTTTCGGGATACACCTGTAATTTGAAAAAGGTGGAATAAACGGAAATTCCTTGACAAATAAGGACTGAACCGTTATAACAGTACATAAGGGTGCATCCATGTGGACGGACGAGTGGACATGGAGCCTTTGAAAAAATAAGTATGAAATTGTATTTAAGTACAATGAAGGAGGAAATAATCCATGAACAAGACAGAATTTATTGCAGCAGTAGCAGAGAAAGCAGAGATTTCCAAGAAAGATTCAGAAAAAGCACTGAAGGCTTTTGTTGATGTAGTTGCTGAACAGCTTAAGGCAGGAGATAAAGTGCAGCTCGTTGGATTCGGAACATTTGAAGTAAGCGAGAGAGCAGCAAGAGAGGGAAGAAATCCTCAGACAGGTGAGACAATGACGATCGCAGCATGTAAAGCTCCGAAGTTCAAAGCCGGTAAAGCATTAAAGGATGCAATCAACTAATCTTCTGCAGAAAGAGCGGATGAAATGAATCGGATCAGACAGGTTTTTGCAAGGAAATGGTTGCAGTGCCTGTCTGTTTTTTTTCTGCGGGCAATGAGCCGGAGCCTGTGGCTATACAGGCACAGGACACCGGCAACTGACGCAGCATTATTTTATGTGAGATACGAAGGGAGAAAGGTTATGTTTAAGGAAAAAGTACGGGTGCAGATCTTAGAGGGGAAACTGACAGATAAGGGAAAATGCCTCTGCGGAAGTTACAGAGGATATGAGATCATGGTGAACCAGATGAATGGATTCTATCAGATCTGTATTAATGCCCATTCTGATGATGATGTGAATAATCAGAAGCTGGCTGCTTTTCTTGCAGAACATAAGACGAAGGTAAAAGGTGTTCTGGATGCGAAGATCAGTCCGACAGCACTTCTGATGAATGTGAAGATGCCTGCATTTGGTTCAAAGTGTCCGGCAGCGATCAATGAGGCAGTGATGCCGGTGATCCAGTACCTGACGATGGGAAGATATTCCAGCGGATGCGAGTACTGCAAGTCAGAGAATGTACCGGTTTCAGATTATGAGATCAATGGAATGCATCATCTGGTATGTGAAAATTGTGCAGGGCAGATCGGTCAGAATCTGCAGCAGAACCAGCAGGAAGTCCAGGCGAAGAAGAGCCGCGTGGCAGAAGGGATCGTGGGTGCGGTACTTGGTTCTCTGATCGGATGCATTCTGTGGATCCTGATCTATAAGCTGGGCTATATTGCAGGAATCGCAGGAGCAGTGATCGGAATCTGTGCGATGAAAGGATATGAGATGCTTGGCGGCCATCTTGATAAAAAGGGAGTGGTCATTTCCTCGGTGATCATGGTTGTGATGATCTATTTTGGAAACCGGATCGCATGGAGCTGGGATGCATATGATGCATTGAAAGATCAGGGATTCACATTTTTTGACAGTTACCAGTATCTGGGAGAGATTCTGGATCAGACAGGTCTTGCAGGTGATTATTATACAGATCTGACGATCGGATATGTTCTGTCCTTTGTATGTGGGGCGAGGTATATCATTCATGCATTCCGGGCAAGCAATGGAAGTTATACAATGAAAAAGCACTAAAAGGAATCAGAAAAGATGAGATTAGACAAATTTTTAAAAGTATCCAGGCTGATTAAAAGAAGAACCGTGGCAAATGAAGCATGTGATGCAGGAAGAGTCCTTGTGAACGGAAAGACTGCAAAAGCATCTGTAAAGGTAAAGCCGGGGGATGTCATTGAGATCCAGTTTGGAACGAGAACGGTGAAAGTGGAAGTTCTTGATCTTCAGGAGACAACGAAGAAAGAAGAGGCAAAAGAGCTGTTCCGTTATATTTAACCGGTTTCATTGATCGGGAAGACCGGAAAGTGTACTGTGATCTGAAGCTGTCTTCTCACTTTACAGTCATAAAAGCGTACAACCCGTCATATATATCAGATGTGCAGAGTGTTGGACTAAAAAGGGAGGTACGCAGATGGAAGAGCAGAGGATCGCCAAAGCACATAAGCTTGTGGTGAATAATCGGAAGACGAGTATGGTGACCGGGGTTCTGGATGTTCTTTCCTTTGACCTCAATGAGATTCTTCTGGAAACAGAGCAGGGAATGTTGATGGTCAAGGGAACGGATCTGCATGTAAATCGGCTCAGTGTGGAAAAGGGAGAGGTTGATCTGTCGGGAAATATCGACAGCATTGCTTATTCCAGTTCCACTCCGGCAGAGAAAGCAGGAGAAAATTTCCTGTCCCGGCTGTTCCGGTAGGAGGGAAAGATGCCGGGACTTGGAGCAGAGGCAATGATCTTTCTATATGCAGGACTTTCCGGTCTGACCGTTCTGGCCGGTTATGATGTATTGCGGTGGTTCAGGCGGATCATCCGGCATCACGATTTCCTGGTCGGAGTGGAAGATATTCTTTATTCTGTCGCAGTCAGTATCTACCTTTTCCGTCAGCTTTATGTGACGACTTATGGCAGTATCCGATGGTATTTTATAGCCGGAATCCTGCTGGGAATGTTGTTTTGGAAAAGTGTGAAAATATTGTTGAAAAAAATGTTATCAAATCTGAGAAAAAGCCTTGAAAAGTTTAAAAAAAATAGATAAAATAATTATGTTGTCCGAAAATCTGAAGGGGAAAGCAGTTTTCGGATCTGAGGGAGCGTAGCAGTTTGGAGTATCATTTATAAGCAGGGTGAATCTTGGATGGCAAAGAATAAGAACGTAAGGAACAGACGGCAGAAAAGCCGTAAGAACAGCGGTCTTCGCTGGCATAAGAGGGGCATTGTCCTGACAACGCTGGTAATCGTACTTTTAGGCGGAATGGTTACAGCAGGTTCTGTCAGTCTCTGGAGCAGGAATAATGCCTATAAAGCACAGGAAGCAGAGCTTCAGGCACAGATTGAGGCTGAGGAGACCCGTTCAGAAGAGATTAAAGAATATGAGGCATATGTTCAGACAGATGAGTATATCAGGGAGACAGCAGAGGATAAGCTGCACCTGGCAGATCCGAATGAGATTATTTTCAGGCCGATCAAGTAGACAGGCATAAAAGAGTCAGTTACATAGAGAGATACAAAAGATAGCTCCGGGAGAGAAGTTCTCCCGGAGCTTTTATCATCTGACAGGAAGGAGCGGAATACAGGATATGAACGACGGGCAGACATTGCATAATAGCCCCTATGTGGAACAGATCGAACGTTTTGCGGGTTCTGTAAAGCAGCTTTCACAGATATTTCTTGGGCTGGAAGAAAAAAAGCAAGCCTTTTCGGATGAGGAGATCGAGATGATGTTTCGTCGTCTGAAAGAAAAAGTCTGCTCAAAATGTGAGAAATGTGAATGGTGCTGGGGAGAAAATTTTATCCATACCTATCAGATGGGATATGAAGTCCTGTCTGCGGTGGATCATTACGGGAATGATCTGAATACAGAAACCAAGCGGAAACTGATGCAGCGTTGCATCATGGCACCGCGGTTTCTCAGGGAAATGCTGGAAGGATTTCATGATGCAAGACAGAACATGATCTGGATCAACCGGATCGCAAGAAGCAGAGAGGGATGTGCGATCCAACTGGATACTTTTGCGGATATGCTTCAGAGCAGTGCAAGGGAACTGGAGGAAAGTATTTTTACGGATGAACGGATGGAGCGGCGGATCTCCGGGCAGCTGAAAAAGCGTGGCGTCAAGGTTCTGTATACGCAGTTTTTCATGAACCGGGAAGGAAAATACGAAGTTCATGTGACTGCGAGAGCGATGCAGAAAAAGAGAATGACTGTCCGGGAACTGGTGCGGTGCGTATCAGCCGCAACAGGACGACGGTTTGTCGCAGAAAATGACAGTGCCCAGATGATCGGGCAGAATTATATGACGGTTATCTGCAGGGAAGGACCGGCATATTATACAATTCCGGGAGTTGCCCGGATCGGCAAGGGGTGCAACAGCATTTCAGGCGATAATTTTGCCATGATGGAGCTGCCGGGTGGAAAAAAGGGCGTGGTGCTTTCTGATGGGATGGGTTCAGGTGAAACCGCGTGCAGGGAGAGTACCCTGGTGGTGGAGCTTTTAGAAGAACTTCTGGAGGCGGGATTTCCGGAAAAGACTGCAATCCAGATGATTAATACAACTCTGGTGATGGGGCGTGAGGAAATCCATTACTCGACGGTAGACATGACGATCTTTGACCTGTACAACGGGGAATGTGAGATCATCAAAGCGGGAGCATCTTCAACATTTATCCGAAGCAAAGCCGGAGTGGAACATTTAAATTCCACCAGTCTTCCGATCGGAGTGATCAATTCTATAGAAATCGATTCGGTGCGTCGGCAACTGGAAGATGGAGATTTTATCATTATGGTAACGGATGGTGTGATGGATGCACTGCCGGTGGGAGAACAGGATCTGCTCCTGGAGACGATCATCAAAGGCACTGCCATCAGCAATCCGAAGGAGTTGGCACATCATATTCTTCAGCAGGTTCTGAGCTGGACGGGAAGAGAACCGGAGGATGATATGACAGTCCTTGCAGTCGGGATATGGAAAGCGTGACAGGAAAGTCTGAAAAGTTAAACAGCAGGGATTTACAATTAAAAAGTATTTCGGTATAGTTTACATATGATGGATAAAAAAAGAAAAAAAGTAGAGCAGTATATTGAACAGTATCAGATGATCGGGCGGGGTGACCGCATCGTGACAGGTGTATCGGGTGGAGCAGATTCGGTATGCCTGCTTTTTGTGCTTTGCGAACTGCGGAAAAAGCTTGGGTTTGAGGTGATCGTCTGCCATGTGAACCATCAGTTGAGAGCAGAGGCGGCAGAGCAGGATGAGGCTTATGTGAAAGAGCTGTGCAGAAAACTTGATGTTCCCTGCAGGATTTTTCATGAAAATGTGGAATTAATTGCAAAAAATGGGAAAAAATCTCTTGAAGAAGCAGGCCGTATCGTACGGAGCAATGCTTTTGAGACTGTATGCAGGGAGTCCGGTGCGAATAAGATCGCAACGGCACATCATAAAAATGATAATGCAGAGACAGTACTTCTGAATCTGGCGAGGGGAAGCGGGCTTCAGGGAATGTGCGGGATTCGTCCGGTTTACGGAAACCGGATCCGTCCGCTGCTCTGTCTGACGAGGAAAGAGATTGAAGAGTGGCTGGAAGAGGAGCAGATTTCCTATTGTACTGATGAGACGAACGAAGAAGATGAGTATACCCGCAACCGGATCCGGCACAAGATTCTTCCGGTTATGGAACAGGAGATCAACCGTCAGACAGTAGAGCATATCAACCGTCTGAGTTTACAGGCAGAAGAAATATGGGAGTATCTGAACCTGCAGACGGATGCGGCATGGAGACAGATGGTCCATCCGGTGGATGTTTCGGAGGAAAATCCGGAAGAAAAGCAGCAGGGGAAAAAGGAAGAAAAGCCGGCAGGACTCAGGATTGAAGAGGAAGAATATGCAGAACTTCCGGGCGTTTTAAAGTCTCTTCTGATCCGTCGGTGTATCTGTGAAATGGCAGAAGCACAGAAAGATATTGAAGCAGTGCATATGGAAGCAGTAAGAGGGTTATTTGGCAGGCAGGTCGGAAAAAGCAGGGATCTTCCGTATCAGCTCCGGGCGGTCAGAACCTATGCCGGAGTTGAGATCCGGCGAAGATCTGAAGACAGGGATCAGAAAAAGAATCAGAAAAAGGCTCAGGAAAAAGAAGGTGCCGGGCAGCAGAGCGTGGAACTGAAGATTCCGGGGGAAACTTATTTCCCGGGAACGGGGCAGAAAGTCTGCTGTGAGATCTGTGGAAGAGAAGAAGCAGTTTCAGGGAAAGAGTTGCCACAAAAAAGCTACACGAAATGCTTTGATTATGATATAATCAAAAGCGGACTCTGTATAAGATACAGAAGACCCGGTGATGAGCTGGTGATTGACAGCCGGGGAAAGCGGCAGAAGCTGAAGTCTTATTTTATTAATGAGAAAGTCCCAAAGGAAAAAAGGGACCGGATACTTCTGATCGCGGAAGAAGAACAGATCGTATGGATCCCGGGTATGCGGATGAGTGCGGCATATCAGATTGGGGATCAGACAACAAAGATTCTTAAGATAAAGATTGTGGAGGAATAGGATCATGGCAGAGAGTATAAAAGTATTAGTTCCGGAAGAAGAAGTTGACGCAAGAATTAGAGCATTAGGAGAGCAGATCAGCAAAGATTATGAGGGAAAGCAGATTCATCTGATCTGTGTGCTGAAGGGCGGAGTCTTTTTCATGTGTGAACTGGCAAAGAGAATTACGGTACCGGTTTCCATGGACTTTATGTGCGTGGGAAGCTACGGAGACGGAACAAAGTCCAGCGGTGTAGTGCGTATTGCAAAGGATCTGGATGAGTCCATCGAGGGAAAAGACGTGCTGATCGTGGAAGATATCATTGATTCAGGAAATACGCTGTATTATCTGATGGATGTACTTCAGAGAAGAAAGCCTGCAAGCCTTCATCTTTGCACGCTTCTGGACAAACCGGATCGTCGTGTGAAGGATGTAAAGGTGGATTATACGGGATTTGAGATCCCGGATGAATTTGTAGTCGGATATGGACTGGACTACGCACAGAAATATAGAAACCTTCCGTATATCGGAGTTGTGGAAGGTGTAGAATAAGGAGGAGTTATAAGCCTTGGAGAACAAGAAGAAATACAGAGGCGTGAACTGGGGCTCGATCCTGCTGTTCATCCTTATCATAGGAGGCATCCTGTGGATGGCGAACAAGGTGCAGATGCACCAGCAGGAAATTTCCTACTCTACTTTTGTAAAAGAAGTAGAAGCGGGGAATGTCACGGCGGCAGATATCAGACAGAACAGTGCTGTGCCGACCGGACGGGTGACGTTGTCATTGAAAGATGATTCATCTGTAAGAAGCCTGAATGTTTCGGACGTAGGGAAGGTGGAAGAATTTCTGCAGGAAAATGATGTGAAATACAGTCTTGAGGATGTTCCGAAAGAGTCCATCATCATGTCAGCAGTCCTTCCGTCACTGATTACTTTATGCGGTATCTTTTTACTGTTTATGCTGATGAACCGTCAGAATGGCGGAACAAATTCAAAAGCGATGAATTTCGGAAAGAGCCGTGCAAGAATGAGTACACAGAATGAGATCAAGGTGACATTTGCAGATGTTGCAGGTCTGAAAGAAGAGAAAGAAGAGCTGGAGGAGATCGTTGATTTCCTGAAGGCACCGAGAAAATATACCCAGCTTGGAGCAAGGATCCCGAAGGGAGTTCTGCTGGAGGGACCTCCGGGAACGGGTAAGACGCTGCTTGCAAAGGCAGTAGCAGGAGAAGCGGGAGTTCCGTTCTTCAGCATTTCGGGTTCGGATTTCGTGGAGATGTTCGTCGGAGTCGGTGCATCCCGTGTCAGGGATCTGTTCCAGGATGCGAAGAAAAATGCACCTTGTATCGTGTTTATTGATGAGATTGATGCTGTTGCAAGACGACGCGGCAGCGGTCTGGGCGGTGGCCATGATGAGAGAGAGCAGACATTGAACCAGCTCCTCGTAGAGATGGATGGATTTGGTGTAAATGAAGGCATCATCGTGATGGCGGCAACGAACCGGAAAGACATCCTTGATCCGGCGATCTTACGTCCGGGAAGGTTTGACCGTGATGTGATTGTCGGCAGACCGGATGTGGGCGGAAGAGAAGAGATTCTGAAAGTACATGCAAGAAATAAACCGCTGGGGGATGACGTGGATCTGAAGCAGATCGCACAGACTACGGCAGGATTTTCAGGAGCAGATCTTGAGAACCTTCTCAATGAAGCTGCGATCCTCGCAGCAAAGGAGAACCGGGTATTCATCCAGCAGTCCGATATCCGTCATGCATTTGTAAAAGTCGGGATCGGACCGGAGAAGAAGAGCCGGATCGTTTCAGAGAAGGAACGAAGGATCACAGCGTATCATGAAGCAGGGCATGCGATCCTGTTCCATGTGTTGCCGGATGTAGGACCGGTATACAGTGTATCCATCATTCCAACGGGTGGAGCAGGCGGATATACAATGCCGCTTCCGGAAAAAGATGATATGTTCAATACAAAGGGACATATGCTTCAGGAGATCACAGTATCTCTTGGAGGACGTGTCGCAGAAGAAGAGATTTTTGATGATATTACAACAGGTGCATCACAGGATATTAAGCAGGCGACAGCGATTGCAAAATCAATGATCACCAAGTTTGGTATGTCTGAGAAACTGGGACTGATCAATTATGACAATGACAGTGATGAAGTCTTTATCGGAAGAGATTTTGGTCATACTTCAAGAGGTTACGGAGAAAAGATTGCCGGAACGATCGACGAAGAAGTCAAGCGGATCATAGATGAGTGTTATGCACAGGCAAGAAGTATTATTCAGGAATACCATCCTGTATTGGAAAAGTGTGCAGAACTGCTGCTTGAGAAAGAGAAGATAACCAGAAGCGAATTTGAAGCACTGTTTGAGGAAAGTGAGACGGATGCCTGAAAAAGGTTTACTGTATACCCTCTGTCGTCAGAAGGAACTGACGGCCGGGGGTTTTCTGACATAGCAGAGTATGCAGGAGAAACTGCCAGTGTCAGGTTCTCTCATAGGTTATGAATCCAGAATACGAAGGAGCGGAGGAGGGTGAGAATGAACAGAGAAGCATTATTTTGTGATGGAACAGGCGATTATGTCATTCCGGCAGAACCGGAGATAAATGAAAAGGTGGTTCTGCGTTTTCGTACAGCCCACAATGATGTGGATGAGGTGAAGCTCCATGCAGGAGAACAGATCTATACTTTATGGAAAATGCAGACGACTGGTGAATTTGATTTTTATGAGATCGAATATCAGTTGGGAACTGAGCCGTTCCGCTATTATTTTGAGATCAAGAAAGGAACAGAGATCTGCTATTTCAGCCGGTATGGTGTGACCTACCGGGCAGAAGAGTACTATTCCTTTATTATCCAGCCGGGATTTTCCACACCGGAATGGGCAAAAGGGGCGGTCATGTATCAGATTTTTGTAGACCGTTTCTATAACGGAGATCCGACAAATGACGTAGAAGATGATGAATATATTTATATCGGAGCTCCATGTAAAAAAATTAAGGATTGGAGTCAGGCTCCGGCATCCATGGATATCAGGAACTTTTATGGCGGAGATCTGCAGGGAGTCATAGATAAGCTGGACTATCTGCAGGATCTTGGAATCGAGGTGATTTACTTTAATCCTCTGTTCGTGTCTCCGTCGAACCATAAGTATGATATACAGGACTATGATTATATTGATCCTCATTACGGAAAGATCGTAGTGGATGACGGAGAAGTACTTCCGAAGGGTGCAAAGGACAATATCCATGCAACGAAGTATCAGCAGAGAACCGGAGACCTGCGGAATCTGGAAGCCAGCAACCAGTTATTTGCAAAGCTGGTGGATGCAATGCATCAGCGGGGAATGAAAGTGATCCTGGATGGGGTATTTAATCATTGCGGTTCTTTTAATAAATGGATGGACAGAGAGAGAATCTATGAACCGCAGCCGGATTACCCGAAGGGGGCGTATGTGAGTGCACAAAGTCCGTACCGCAGCTTTTTCCTGTTCCATAATAACCAGGATTCAGCATGGCCGTACAATGGGACATATGATGGCTGGTGGGGACATGATACACTGCCGAAGCTGGCGTATGAGGAGTCACCGGATCTGGAAGATTACATTATGCGGATCGGAAAGAAATGGGTGTCTGCACCTTATAATATTGACGGCTGGAGACTGGATGTCGCAGCGGATCTCGGATTCAGCAATGAATATAATCATTTATTCTGGAAACGTTTCCGTAAAGAGGTCAAAAGTGTGAACCCGGATGCACTGATCCTTGCAGAGCATTATGGAGATCCACAGGACTGGCTTCAGGGAGACGAGTGGGACAGTGTGATGAATTATGATGCATTTATGGAGCCGGTGACCTGGTTTTTGACCGGTATGGAGAAGCACAGTGATGAGCGTAGAACGGATCTGTGGGGCAATGCAGATAATTTTATCGGGGCAATGAGACATTTTATGGCAAGTATGCTGACCCCGTCTCTGCAGGTGGCAATGAATGAATTATCCAACCACGATCATTCCCGGTTCCTTACAAGGACGAACCATAAAGTCGGACGGGTAAGCCAGCATGGCACAAAAGGAGCAGAAGAGGGTGTAAACCTTGCGGTCATGCGTGAAGCAGTTGTGATGCAGATGACGTGGGTAGGTGCACCGACGGTTTATTACGGAGATGAAGTGGGACTGTGTGGTTTTACTGACCCGGATAACAGAAGGACTTATCCGTGGGGGCACGAAGATCAGGAGCTGCTTGCATTTCATAAAGAGATGATCCGTATCCATAAGACGGAAAAACCGCTCAGAAAAGGTTCAATCAAGCTGCTTGCCGCAGGGAAGAATCTGCTGGCATATGGACGGTTTGAAAAGGATGAGCAGTTGGTTATTATTGTGAATAACAGCAGTATCCTGAAAGAAGTAACAGTACCTGTCTGGCTGACAGGAATGGAGATGAGTGGGCGAATGAAGCGTCTGATCTATACCTACGAGCAAGGATATACAACAGCTTATGATGAGTACATTGTAGAGGATGGAGAGATCATGCTGAATATGGGAGCATACTCAGCGATCGTATTGAAACCGATCGATACACTGACGTTGAGATGAACGAAACTGTGGACGGAGTGAAATGAGCATATAAAAAAGAACCAGCTATTTGCTTATGCAAATGACTGGTTCTTTTTGCTGTCAGGAATTTTAAGTCTTGTTCGTTTCCTTATTCATTTACCGCATTGGCAGTCTGTCTTACATCCGGGACAGCCATAAGGATCGGATAAAGGACTGCTGAAATGATGAGTCCGCCGAGTCCCTGGATCAGGTTGGCAGGTACGCTTGCGAATGCACCTGAACCATACAGGAAAAAGTATTCGCAGAAGCAGTAGCCACCGGCTACGAGGATGATATCAGCTATACCGCCGAGAATGACAGCGGCATAACGTGACTTGGAAGTATGACCGATCTTCTGATATAAGAGTCCGGCACAGACAGCTACCAGTCCTTTGATCGCAAAAGTGATCGGAACATACACGAAATATCCGCCAAGGAGATCTGCCATTGCAGAACCAATTCCGCCTGCAAGAAGTCCCCACCATGGTCCGAGAACGACACCTGAGAGGATTACCATTGCATCACCCGGATGAATATATCCGCCGGTTCCCGGTGTAGGAAGCTTGATCGACATAGTTGCAACACAGGAAAGTGCTGCGAACAATGCGGTAAGAACGATCTTTTTCAGTTTTGAATTTGTTGTTGTATTCATAGTTAAACCTCTTTCCTTTCAAACTCTCTCTACTATACAACAAATGTGAACCGTTAAAAATGGTCAATTCTGAAAAAAGATATAAGGTCAGATAAAGCCGACGCAAATGCGTCGGCTTCACCTGTTTTAATGATTGAAGAAAAATGATTACTTTAAAATTGCATCTTTGATTTTCTGTGCATAATCTTTTTCCGTCTGATCTGCGTTCGTATTGGCAAGGATTCCTTCAACGATCATGCTGACGGATCTTGAATCTACAAATGTTCCCATCACACTGCGTTCTTTTCCATTTACTGTATATTTTACCAGGATTCTGGCATATACAGAGCGTTTATAAGCACCGGATGAAAGATTTGTGAATACGATATTGGATCTGTAGTATTCAGCTCCTTTTTTATCAGGATTCGTTATAAAGTTTGTTTTGTCTGGAGAGAAGGTATTCTTTAAGTCATCCTCAGCTACTCCATAATACCAGGTACAGCCTTTAAAGCTAATCTCATCTTTTTCGGATGAAGCTTCCGGTAACTTAAAGTCATATCCAAATCTCATGTTCGTAGATTTTTCAGGAGAAGACTGATCCATTCGTAATGAGCCTCCCTGGAACATATTGCTGAACTGGTAAGTAATTGTGACAGTTCCATCATCATTGAGAACACTGTCTGTGACCGGAATAGCTTCAACGGTTCTTTGATCGTTGAGTTTCAATGTCAATGTATCCGGTACACTGGTTTTGTCAAAGGAATATCCTGTGACAGGGGTGAGAGTAATCTTCGCCGTATAGTCATGAGTCGCATTCTTATCCTTTGATATAGCCGTTACTGTTGTTCCGGTTGCATCTTTCCAGACTGTAGAGACGGTGTATTTATCAGTCTCCTTTGCAGCCTGTGCAGATGACAGATCTGCTTCTTTAGAAGGAGTTGCGATATTTACTATAGTTTCCTCTGCCGGAACGATTGCAGTAGCTGGTCCCATGATACGAATCTCGGCTGCTGATGCAAAAATATTGCTGGTGTCTGATACAGATTCTACCGCATAGAGGCGTACATTGGTAGCCTGGATGGCATGGAACTCTGCCATCTTCCAACTGTCACTGCTGTTCCATGTACCCGTGGCAACTTCCTGATAAGTCTTGCCGTGATCATTACTGATCTCGATGCGGTAGGAAGTGATAGTTCCATTCCCACCACCGGATCTTGGAAGCATACGCAGTCCGGTTACCGTCTTACTCTCTCCAAGAGCGATATCGATCCAGAGATTTTCACGAGCATCACCGCTCCATTTGCTGTGCCAGATCGTACCTGTAGTCTGATCCAGTACAGCGGATGCCGGTCCTTCACTTCCGGTCGTTGCCTGTTCACTTCCTGCTGTAGCAGTCATGCCTTCAAGCGGAAGATCTCTGGAATCATCCTCGGCAGGATCTTTCGGCATATTGGTGAGTGAGTAGTTAGCAAGGACATCGGTTCCGAGTCCCTGAAGATCAAGACCATTCGGAGTACCGGAATATTTATTTGTACCTCTTGCCCATGCCCATTCCATCTCAAACCAGTCCTGAGCAGAGTAATTGGTATAAGATTCTCCGGCAAGTTCTTTTTTACGTTCAGTGATCCATTTCTCCCAACGCATTTTATAGTAATCGTTGGTCAGACCGGCCCACTGACGGTTGGAATAATCGATCAGTCCACCGCTGATTGCCTGGTCGTAACTTCCCCATGTGGTGATCAGACTGCGGGCATTCAGTTCGTAAAGTTCTTTTGTAAAATCATCGGAATTTTCTGCCAGTTTCTTTGCACCGTTGATCCATGTACCGACAAGAAATTCTTTCTGTGTTCCGGTTACTTTTTCTACCATATCAATAATAGAAAGGAATTTATCGGAAAGGGTACTAAATTCTTCCGCATCACCAGAGCGGAAAGCTGCCGCCATCTTTTTCTGATATTCCTGAGCCGTATTGGACAATACCTGTTCCAGTACATTGGCAAGGTCATATTGATAGCCGGCACTGTTCTTCAGCTTATCATAGTCTGCAAGGAGCAGCTCGGCTGCTTTTTCCAGTTTTTTCTTATCATAATCAACAACAGCATTTCCCCATGTAGAAGCTGCACCGATATCCAGTCCCGGTCTGGCATTTACAACAGACTCAGGAGCACCCTGTCCTTTCATATTGTATGCAGGATTGTATACGGTGTCGTGCAGTATTTCCATTGCCTGATAAGCGGAGTCACTGTCTGCACCGTAACGTCTTGTTACATAATTTTTAAACCATTCATCAAGATTGATCTTCTGTAAGTTATTTCCGTCATCAGCCCAGATCGTTTCAAAGAAAAGATCGTAGAGAACCGGATTGTTTACAGATGCCTCCGGTGTGATACCGATTCCTGCCATATGTTCAGCCTGCTTAGAGGCATTTACGATTCCTTCAACATAATTATCAATATGTCCATGGAGTCCGAGACGTCCACCGAAGTTGTTCAGCATACAGTAAACCCACGGAGTATTCAGAAATTCTCCGCCGCCTTCTGCACCACCGTAGTAACCAGGGTTGGTCTCATTCCAGTGAGGTGTCTTTTCCGCATAGAGATCCAGAACAAGAGCATGAACGCGGTTGTCACCTAATCCCTGAAGCAGAGCCGTTGTCGGATTTCCCTGCCAGGACTGGATCACCCAGGTTGCGTGAGGATCAGCAGTCATCATGCTTGCAAGGACTTTCTGCGAAATAACAGCGGAATCCATACCACCGGTATTTCCACCTTCATGGAACGGGTCTGTTGCATAATAATGAGCGGAATCTCCATAAACTTCTTTCTGTACTTTATAGAAGAGTGCTGCATATTTTGTGAAAGACTCACTGTCTGTCCTCAGCATACTTGGCCGCTGGAAAGAACACCAGGTTCCCTGCTTGATCACTTCTGCCGAAGGATCTTTGGAAGTAATATCTACCGGCACCATTCCGCTATATCCCTGAAGGACAGGCTGCATGCCGAGCTTTCTCATGATAAGCTGATTTTTTCTTGCGAGCTCCGTTCTCTCAGTGAACCAGGTATCATGAACCGGGCCGCCATAACCGGAAAGATTTGCCATATAGGCCCATGCATAGTAGGCAGGTCCGGCAATGAAATCTTTGGCTTCCTGATGAGTATAACCAAGTTCTGTAAGGAAACGTCTCCAGACTTCTTCCTGAGCTGTGGCATCAAGAACTACATTTACACCATTCAGTGCAAGCCAGTCTAACTCATTTCTCCATTCCTCTTCGCCCCAGAAAGCCATAGAGTAGGAGAGGGTACAGTAGTTATAAGAATAACGAACCGGGAATTTGGTTTCTTTATGTACCGTTCCTTCAACCGGAATAATGCTTTTCGGCATGGTGACCTGATCGCCGACCTGGGAAATATTGACGTTACAGTAATATTTCAGGTAATAATTCAGACCGGTTGCAAGAGATACACCGTTATTTCCGTTGATATGGATCTTTCCATTGCTCTGGGAAAGATCATAATAATCATATCCATTTTCAGCGTCTGCAAGTTCAAAAGTAAACCAGTCTTTATAAGCTGCACCGATTCTTCTTTCGATGATTCCTTTTACTTCATTGATCGTATCCTGATCGGTAACCGTTACATTGTATTTGGAGTCTTTAAAATCCTCAACCTGTACCGCAGGAGTTTCCTGAACGGGTGTACCACTTGGAGTTCCAAGCACACGGATCTCGTTGATCAGTGATTTGGAGGATTCAGACTGATATTCCACATAGACACGTACGATCCGTGCTTCTTTTTTATTTGCTTCGTAAGACTCACCCTCTGCAGGGCAGCTTTCTTTGTCAGACTTTTCAGCTAACTTATCAAAATCCCGTCCATCCATACTGGTATAGACAGAGTACTGGGAATAACCGGCAGAAGGAGTATAAACCTGAATCTCATCCAGCTTATAATTGGCCTCCAGATCAATATCTACATAAGCCGGATAACGTTCACCCGTCCATGTATTGATGGTAGAACCATCATTGATACGGGAGACAACTCCTTCGGCATTTGTATGAACCGGCTTTTTATAGGCGATACTTTCCGTATCCTCTGAACCGGAACCGCTTGTATCAGCGAAAATTTTAAATTCCGCAAGTGCCGGCCATGGATCACCTGCTGTATTGGTAATGCTGGTGATGACGATGCGGACCGATTTGAGATTTTTGATGGAATCCAGTGTCAGTGTCTGAAGATAGCCGTCATCCAGACGGGTTGCATTCACTCCGGCAAAGAGTGTCTGCCATTCCGTGTCAGTTGAACTCTTCCCATAGATATCGAAGGTAAACTGGAAATTGTTTTCGTCAGAAGACAGATGCTCAAAAGCAGCCTCCATGGATTTGACAGGATATTCCCGATCCAGTTCCATTTCGATCCATGCACCGTCTGGCAGAGTGGACATTCCACCACCATTAAATACATAGAGAGAACTATAGTCCTCATCTGTGAGGTTGCTTTTTGTGCCGTAATCTCCGCCAACCGAGGTGATCGTTGCAGCAGGGGCTACATTGGTAAGAGACTCCTCACCACTTTCATTTTCAGCCCAGATCTCCACCTCTGCAAGTGCCGGCCAGAATCCTCCGGCAGCACCATTGTTAGTCGGATTTGACAGTTCAATGAAGGTATGCGTAAAACTTAAGGCAGTATCATAAGTAAATTCATAACCGTCATCGAAAGATGTGACCGTGGCAGTATTATCTATAACCAGGTCACTGGTAACGTTGTTCAGTGCATGAGAAAGCGTTACGTCAACTCCCCACGCACTCTGACCGGATTCAAATTTTAATACGACTTTTTTGATCCGCTTTGTATTATCGGCGGGTAATTTTAAGGACACGGTACTCGGCCATGTTCCATCGTTCTGAATCCACATTGTGCTGCTGTCTCCGTCAGTCATACGTTCCGCACCATAGCCACTCTGGGAACTGGGGACAGTAATTTCGCAGTCACCGGCAATATTGACCAGTTGGCTGGTCTGTTCTGCCGCCTGCGTCTGAGGTGTCGCGTAGACCGGGATCTGCACAGAAGTAAGTGCTACCGTAGCAGCAAATACAGCAGACAGAAGCCGTTGGACACCTGCAAATTTTGCATTTTTCATACTTTTTCCTCTCTTTCCTTAGTCAGATATAACAAAAAACGATTCGTCATTTGCATATCATAATATAAAATCCTCCAAATTATATTATATCGGAAAGGCGAGGATTGGACAAGTTATAAAAACGGCTCCAGTTCACGGATCATTTCTTCTTCAAGTTTTATGATCCTGCGGGCAATGGAATCAGCACTTTTATCTGCCTGGCAGAGTGTATTGGCACGCTCGCCCAGGGTTTTGATCCCCATACTGCATCCATCGATCAGAACCTTGGCAATCTCAGAATTATCAGAGTTCATGCCCAGCTTGATTTCTGTTGTAAACCAGGAAAATGCTGAAGCAAGCATTCCCGGATCTTTTGGCTCAAAACCGTCTGCTGACAACTGGCTTTCTGCTGTCTGCTGCAGGTGTGTATGCTGTTCGATGTATTTGTTCAATATTTTCTGGAGTGCTGAGTCCTGAGTAAATTCAAGGATCTGCTGAATACTGCTGACAGCCATTTTGCATCCTGATGTACACTCTTCTAAAAGTTTACGGGTCTGTTCGTCCATGGATAAAAACCTCCTGTGATTTGTTGATTTACTGATATTGACTGCTGTTTCTGATTCTGGATCTGCGACAGAAAGAGATCTTCACCAGCAGAAAATTCAGGAACAGTAACAGCATTCCCTGGGAAGGGAGTTTTATACACAGCCGTTGATTTTTCATATTCAATGCCCTATAATAAAGCGTAAATATTGGAAGAGGCGGACAAAAGGAGGAAAACTCGATGCTGAAGGGGAAGACAGTTCTGTTAGGCGTATCGGGAAGTATTGCAGCATACAAGATCGCATCGCTTGCCAGTGCATTAAAGAAGCTGGACGCAGATGTGCATGTGCTGATGACGCAGAATGCCACGAACTTTATCAATCCGATCACGTTTGAGACGCTGACGGGAAATAAATGTCTGGTTGATACGTTTGACCGGAATTTTCAATATAGTGTGGAGCATGTATCGTTGGCGAAAAAGGCAGATGTTGTCATGCTCGCACCTGCAAGTGCGAATGTGATCGGGAAGATTGCCGGTGGAATTGCGGATGATATGCTGACAACAACGGTGATGGCATGCAGATGCAGAAAGATCATTGCACCGGCAATGAATACGAATATGTTCGAGAATCCCATCGTGCAGGATAATCTGAAAAAACTGGAATATTATGGTTATGAAGTAATCTCACCGGCAGTCGGCTATCTTGCGTGTGGAGATACAGGGGCAGGAAAGATGCCTGAGCCGGAGCTTCTTTTAGAGTATATTTTAAAGGAAGTGGCACGGGAAAAGGACATGAGAGGACTGAAAGTTCTTGTGACCGCAGGACCGACGCAGGAGGCGGTAGATCCGGTTCGTTATATCACGAATCATTCTACGGGACGGATGGGATATGCGATCGCACGGGTCTGCATGCAGAGAGGTGCAGAGGTTACGCTTGTCACAGGACCGTCAGCACTGAAGAAGCCGGAGTTTGTGAAGGTTGTGCCGGTTACGACAGCGAAGGAGATGTTTGATGAAGTGACAGGACGGGCTGCTGAACAGGATATCATCATAAAAGCGGCGGCTGTGGCAGATTACCGTCCGAAATATATCAGTGATGAGAAAGTAAAGAAGAAGGGAGACAATCTGTCACTGGAGCTGGAGCGTACGGACGATATTTTAGCTTATCTTGGAATGCATAAGAAAGAAGAACAGTTCCTCTGCGGATTTTCCATGGAGACGGAGCATATGCTTGAAAATTCCCGTGGGAAATTGCAGAAAAAGAACCTGGATATGATCGTTGCGAACAGCCTGAAGGTGGAAGGTGCCGGATTCGGTGGTGATACGAACATTGTAACGATTATCACGAAGGATCGGGATGAGCAGCTCGGCAAGATGTCAAAAGAGGATACAGCGGCAGAGATCCTTGACCGTATCCTGAGTTTCAGAGAGGGGCAGGAGAAAAATGATATTAGCGATTGATGTAGGAAATACAAATATTGTACTGGGATGTATCGACGGGGATGAATGTTTATTTGTGGAACGTCTGTCCACAGTGCGTACGAAGACCGAACTGGAATATGCGATCGATATTAAAAATGTATTGGATATCTATCATATTCACAGAAGTGATATAGAGGGCGGGATCGTTTCCTCGGTTGTTCCGCAGATCACGAATATTGTAAAGCTTGCAGTTGAAAAGATCCTCAAGAAAGAAGTGCTGGTAGTAGGAGCAGGGATTAAGACGGGACTCAATATCCGTATGGATAATCCGGCACAGCTTGGAAGTGATCTGGTTGTGAATGCAGTAGCCGGGATCGCAGAATATCCTGTACCGCTTCTGATCCTGGATCTTGGAACAGCCAATACAGTCAGTGTGATTGACAAAAATAAAAATTATATCGGAGGAATGATCTATCCGGGAATCGGAGTGTCACTGGATTCATTGACGGCTCGTGCATCCCAGCTTGGAGGGATTGGGATTGAAGCACCGGAGCATATCATAGGAAAGAATACGGTAGAATGCATGAAGAGTGGAATTATCTACAGCAGTGCCGCAGCGATCGATGGAATTATTGACAGACTGCAGGATGAGCTGGAAGGGGAGGCCACCGTGATTGCGACAGGCGGACTTGCGAAGAAGATTGTGCCGCATTGTAAGAGAGAGATTATTTTGGATGATGATCTGTTGTTGAAAGGACTGGCGGTTATTTACAGAAAGAACCGGAAAGTTCAAAAGAGTAGAGAAGAAAAGAGATAAATTATGAGAAACCCGCTGCGATGGAAGTTCCATGAAGCAGCGGGTTTCTTTGGAAGGTTTATTATGTAAAGACAAAATAATCTTTATAAATGATCAATGGATCAAAGTTGCCCTACAGGCGGTCACCGCGCTTGATATATCCCGGTTTTTCCGGTGTTGCGATGACACGTTTTCCACGGATCAGACGGGCATGCTTATCTATCACAAGATTTTCAACATGAACATCTCTTCCAATAACTACATCAGCATTGATGACACAATTCTTAACAACAGCTCCCTCTTTGATGGTACAGCCACGTCCGATAACAGAATTTTCAACAGCCCCCTCGATCAGGCAGCCATTTGAAATAACGGAAGATTTCACTTCACTTCCATCAAAGTACTGCGTTGGGCAGGAATCATTTGTACGGGTGTAGATCGGCCAGTTATCATCGAAAAGATCGGTTGCTTTCTTGAGGTTGATCAGTTCCATATTTGCCTCATAATAACTGTTGAAGTCAGTGAGCGTAGCAAAAAATCCACGGTGAGGATAAGCACGAACATCCAGTTCTTCACATTCTTCACGTACGATATCAGCAAGTGTATACATGGAAGAAAGCTTATGAGCTTTCTGAACCAGTTCAAGGAACAGAGTTTTCTTCATTACATAAGTATCCATGAAGATATTTTTGCTCTTTGTATTTCCATGGTTTGGCTCGATGGAGAGAACACCCTTCTGCTTGTTGATATCCAGTGCATGGCAGTTCAGGAAATGATCCTTTGCATTGTCTACACTGTGATACATCAGTGTGATATCTGCACCGGACTCGATATGAGTCTGAAGGAATGTATTATAATCTGCTGTGTAAACCATATAGCTTGGTGCGAGGATAACATATTCGGAATCAATCTCATCAAAGCAGTCAAGGTTTTCAATATATGCAGCGATATCTGTATTGTAGACATTGTTCTCTTCAATCGTCTCTGCAAAAAGGATATTCAGCTTTCCACGCTTGGAGTTGATGTTATAATGACGTCCTGTTCCGAGATGTTCTACAAGGGAACGGGGTTTTCTGCGGACATACACCTGCATGACATCAATACCACTGTTACTCATATTGGAAATAGGAAAGTCGATCACACGGTATCTTCCGAGGAAAGAAAAAGCTCCGATCGGACGATAATCCAGCATACCACTTACATGTACGTCATTTCTTGCAAAGTTAATAATTCCAAATGCTTTACTCATCTTACTCTTCCCCCTTTACACGTTTTGCAACCAGTTCGATATTCTCACTGTCTGCACTGCCGACTACGGCATTCTTTCCGATCTTTACCTTATCGGCAACAAGTGCACGGGTTACGACTGCACCTTCAGCCACCTCAACGCCCGGCATCAGGACGCTGTCAATGACTTTTGCACCTGTAGCAACTTTTACACCTGTAAAGAGTACTGAGTTCTTAACAGTTCCGTTAATGACACATCCCTGTGTGATGAAAGCTCTGTCAATATCAGCATCGGCACCGACAAACTGTGGAAGAGCAGTGACATCTTCTGTATAGATCTTCCAGGAAGAATCGTTCAGATCCAATGCATTGTTCTTGCTCAGAAGATCCATATTTGCCTCCCAGAGGGAGTCGATGGTTCCTACATCTTTCCAGTAGCCTTTGAATTTATAGGCGAAAAGCGTCTTTTCATCTGCGAGCATGGTCGGGATAATATCCTTACCGAAATCATGACTGGATTCAGGATTCTTCATATCAGCAAGAAGCATCTTGCGAAGAAGCTTCCAGTTAAAGATATAAATACCCATGGATGCAAGGTTACTCTTTGGTTTCTCAGGTTTTTCTTCAAATTCGACGATACGGCCTGTCTCATTTGTATTCATGATGCCAAAACGGCTGGCTTCTTTCATTGGTACTTCAATGACTGCGATCGTTGCATCTGCATGATTTGCTTTGTGGTACTCAAGCATTTTATCATAATTCATTTTGTAAATATGATCTCCGGAAAGAATCAGGAGATACTCCGGTGAATAGGAATCAATAAAGTCGATATTCTGGGAGATCGCGTCGGCAGTTCCTCTGTATACATCAAGTCCTGTATCTGCTTTCTCACGAGGAGGAAGTATGTAAACTCCACTATCCTTTGCATCGAGTCCCCATCTTCTTCCTGCAGCAGCATAGCTGTTGAGGAGAACAGATTCATACTGAGTGAGGACACCGACAATGTCAATACCACTATTTGCACAGTTGCTGAGCGGAAAGTCAATAATACGATATTTTCCACCATATGAAACGGCCGGTTTGGCCACTTTTTTTGTCAGGTCGTGAAGTCTTGTACCACGTCCTCCTGCTAAAATCATAGCCAACATGTTATCTTGTTTCATATAAAGCCCTCTCTTTCATAATACTTCCATTTCATTATACTATTTTTTGTGATAATTTACCATAAAGTAAGTAAAATTTTTAAAAAATTTAGTAAATGTTAAGATGATGCGATAAAGATATTAAAACACAGAAAATACGCAGAGCGAGTTCCTGCCAGGTTTTTATTATTTGGTCAGTACTTCGACGCCGTCTTCCTTTACCAGTACCATGTACTCGATCTGTGCGGAAAGACCGTCATCGATCGTATAGACTGTCCAGTCGTTATCCTCGTCCACAAAAAAGTCAGGACTGCCTTCGTTGATCATAGGCTCGATGGTAAACATCATACCCGGAACAAGGAGCATCTCACTTCCCTTTGGTGTAACGTAACTTACGAAAGGATCTTCGTGAAATTCAAGTCCGATCCCGTGACCACCGATCTCTTCTACAACGGAATAACCATTGGCCTGTGCGTGCGTATTGATGGCATCGGCAATGTCGCCCAGATGTCCCCATGGCTTTGCGGCTGCAAGTCCCCGCTGGACGCACTCTTCCGTAACACGTACAAGACGCTCGGCACGCTCAGAGACATTTCCCATCTTGAACATCCGGGATGCATCTGAAAAATATCCATTTAAAATAGTAGAAACATCTACATTAATAATATCTCCGTCCTGGATCATGATATTTTCATCCGGGATTCCGTGACAGATCTCATTATTCAGTGAGGTGCATACGCTTTTCGGAAAGCCCTGATAATTCAGAGGTGCCGGGATTCCTCCATGCTCCATTGTGAAACGGTAGACAATTTCATCAATCTCAGCGGTACTCATTCCGATACGGATGTGCTTTGCTACTTCATCGAGAACCGCTGTGTTAAGATCAGCACTTTTGCGGATCATTTCGATCTGTGCAGGGGTCTTGAGGATCGCTCTTGATGGGACGATCTCCCCGCGGTCTGCGTGAAGCTGTATTTTTTCATCGATGGGCATATGGCATTTTTTATATTTTTTGCCGCTGCCGCACCAACATGGTTCATTTCTTTCCATGATAGGATCTCCTCTTTCTTTTTGTTGTGGTCTGTTCAATGAGTTAGTTGCAGTTTACTCTCACAATCTATATCATACCAAGAAGTTAGAAAAATGTATACCCAATTCAGGCTTTTTCTGAAAGATTCAGAAGGAAGAATCTGACATTTTTCGACAGAAAAGTCATATAATGCTTGCCGTACAGCAAAAAATATAGTACCATTTAAATTTAGAATGGGAAGGAGAAATTCGTATGTGGTATTGGATCGTAATGGCAGTACTGGTGATCGGATGTATTGCATTACTGAGCGGAACATTTTTCAGTATAAAGAAAAATAAGGCAGAGGAGGCCGCAAAGCGGGCGGAAGCCAGAAAGAAAAAGAGGAAGAAACCGGCAGATGCAGAAGAAGCACAGCAGCCGGGAGAGAGACGGAAAAGAGCAGATGGCAGACCGCAGAGCAGCCAGGGTGCAGAGAACGGGCGGCAGCAGTATGCACAGGCACGCCGGGAAGAAGCACGCAGGGCACAGGCAGAGCAGAGAAAAGAGCAGAAGAAACGCCGCCAGTGGAAAGTAATCCTGGAAGATCTGGATTCGTGGACAAAGTACAGTTTTATTTTTTACAGTAATATTGGGATCGGAAGAGCAGAGTCGGGACAGGGCTATGAAAGATATCTTTCATTATCAGAAGATGGAAGAGTATCCAAGAAGCATTGTGTGATCGTTCACAGAGGCGATAAGTTATATCTGAAAGATGAAGGATCAAGGAACGGAACTTATCTGAACGGGGAAGCGGTGACAAGGCCGGTAGTGATCCAGAAGGATGATGTGATCGGACTTGGCGGAACAAGACTTGAGATATTGAATATTTTACGGGAGAGCGAATAAGGCTTTCCCCTTTTTATTCTCTCTGACACATGACGGAAGCGAAAAACATTCCGTCCCTGGATTCAAGTCTGCATATACCGTGGTATTTTTCTGCGATGATTTTCACCGATTGCGTGCCGAGTCCATGTCCTTTATGTTTGGTTGAGATGAGGTCACCGTCACCGGTATATCTGAGTGAACCGGTGAAAGTGTTGTCTACCGCCCCGCTGGCATAAAAGAACGTTTGGCTGTATTCTGCATATAGTGAAATATAATGTCAGACCGGGAGTGAATGAAATGAATCAGAAACTGCCTTATTATATGGCTTATCCAATGCCGCTTGCTTATGATGATGAACGGGTGGAGAGAATGGATCTGGAATATATGAAGAGCCTTTATCCGGCTCTTGCAAAGAGGATTCTTCCTTATATAGAAGAGGAATGTGACCGGATGGAATATGGGAACAGTGTCATCTATGATGAGTATCCGGACCGGCTGCAATTACAGCTGATGTGCGGAAGAATTTATGAAAATGTAAGAAAAAATGAGGAAAGATATCTTGAAATTGAAAAAAATGCACAGTTGAAAGATATGATCGAGCTTATGTTATATCAGGAATTGTACAATCAAAGATGCCGGAATCGCAGGACACGGAATCAATTTTATATAAACGGCAGTTTTTAGACCGTTTAAACGGAGGATCAGCCGGGCGGTATACTTGTATGAAATATGAATTATGTGCTATAATCCGCTTATATATAGATGCCAGGGTCAAAAGGTCTAAATCCACATGAGCTTGCTCATAAGTGGATGAAAGGCCTTGGGACCCGCCCCAATATGAGCCTAAAAGTGGGATGACAATCCCACGATATGCGAATAATTGGGAGGATTGTGGGAGTGCAACGCACGGAACAATCCGTAGGCATCATAGTTGGGGGCTTTTGACCCCAACATCATATTATAGATAACAGTCCTGAAAAGGAAGAGCGTGACCGGGAGGAAGGGACAGAATACATATGAAAGAAAATCTTATATTTATCGGGATGCCGGCTGTAGGGAAAAGTACGGTCGGTATTGTAGTTGCCAAGAGGCTTGGAATGAACTTTATTGATTCAGACCTTCTGATACAGGAACAAGAAGGAAAGCTGCTCCGGGAGATCATTGCAGAGGTGGGAGATGACGGATTCCTTAAGATCGAGAATCAGGTCAACCGGGATATTCAGTGTGAGAATGCAGTGATCTCACCGGGCGGAAGTGTTATTTACTGTGAAGAAGCAATGGAACATTTTAAAGAGATCGGAAAGATTGTATATCTGAAGGCTTCTTATCAGACAATAAAGAAGAGGATCAGAAATCCGAAAAAAAGAGGGGTCGTGCTGAAAGAAGGACAGACATTGAAAAATCTGTATGATGAGCGTGTGGGTTATTTTGAAAAGTATGCGGATATCACGATTGATGAGGATGGCTGTCAGATCGAAGAGACGATCGATAATGTGATCCGGGCCGTTGAGGGAGAAGCCTGAAAAGCAGCAGGAATGATGCACCGGAAAAAGGGGGATTCCATAAAGAACAATTTTGTGGTATAGTTATATATGGAATAGACCGTTAAGAGTTCCTGCTATATATTTGCAGTGAACGATGGGACCCGTCTTGAGGGAGTCGGGCAGCAGGGACTTGGGGAATGCGGCAGCAGGCTGCGGACGGTATGCATTGACCTATGGGGAGATAATAAAATAAGATTATTGAGGTGTGAAATGGAACAATATATCATAAAGGGCGGGAATCCGCTGGTAGGGGAAGTTGAGATTGGTGGTGCCAAGAATGCCGCTTTAGGTATCCTTGCAGCAGCAATCATGGCAGATGAGCCGGTATTGATCGAGAACCTTCCGGATGTAAATGATATTAACGTTATGCTGGAAGCAATCGAGGGGATCGGAGCTATGGTTCAGCGTATTGACAGGCATACGGTGAAGATTAACGGAAGCACGATCGGAGATTTTAGCATTGATTATGATTATATAAAGAAGATAAGAGCATCCTATTACCTTCTGGGAGCATTGCTGGGCAAGTACAAGAGAGCGGAAGTGGCACTTCCGGGAGGCTGCAATATCGGAAGCAGACCGATCGACCAACATCTGAAAGGTTTCCGGGCTTTAGGGGCAGATGTGGATATTGAGTACGGAAAGATCGTTGCAGAGGCAGAGCATCTGAAAGGAACGCATCTGTATTTTGATGTGGTAACGGTTGGAGCTACGATCAATGTGATGATGGCAGCAGCAATGGCTGATGGTATCACGATCATGGAGAATGTTGCAAAAGAGCCTCATGTAGTAGATGTGGCGAACTTCCTGAACAGTATGGGAGCGAATATCAGAGGAGCAGGAACGGATGTGATCAAGATCCGTGGAGTGAAGTCACTTCATAAAGCAGAGTATTCTATCATCCCGGATCAGATCGAGGCAGGCACATTTATGTTTGCTGCAGCAGCGACCCGTGGAGATGTGACGGTTCTGAATGTGATTCCGAAGCATCTTGACGCGACCATTTCAAAGCTGATCGATATCGGCTGTGAAGTGGAAGAGTTTGACGATGCAGTCCGTGTAGTGGCAAAGGGCAGGCTGAAGAGTACGCAGGTGAAGACACTTCCATATCCGGGGTATCCTACAGATATGCAGCCGCAGATCGGTGTAGTACTTGCACTTGCAAGTGGAACAAGTACGATCACAGAGAGTATTTTTGAGAATCGCTTTAAGTATCTTGATGAGCTTGCACGTATGGGAGCGAATATCAAGGTGGAAGGTAATTCTGCTACGATCGAGGGCGTGGAGAAGTTTTCAGCAGCCAGAGTCAGTGCACCCGATCTTCGTGCAGGGGCAGCGTTATGTATTGCCGGACTTGCAACAGACGGTATTACGATCGTGGATGATATTGTTTATATCCAGCGTGGATATGAGAGATTTGAAGAAAAACTGAGAAGTCTCGGTGGAATCATCGAGAAAGTATCCAGTGAAAAAGAGATACAGAAGTTTCGCCTGAAGGTAGGGTGAAGAAAGAAGCAGTCGTTTCCGAGCAGGAACGGCTGCTTTTTAAGTGCAGAAGTATGTGTGAGAAGTTTTCGGTGGCAGATTCTCTGTATGGTGAAACCGGTGTACGATAAAAATGGTTTTATAAAAATCAAAAAAACATATAAAACATAGTTGACAGATAGGTATTCGCAGTGTATAATGCAACTCATAAAACATACCAATCAAGTAGGAAAAAAGAAAGAGAGGATATATATTATGGCGGCTATTTATAAAGGAACTTTAGGACTGATCGGAAATACACCGCTCGTTGAGCCGGTGAACCTTGAAAAAGAGCTGGGACTGGAAGCTACGATTCTTGTTAAGCTTGAGTATCTCAATCCGGCTGGAAGCGTAAAGGATCGTGTAGCAAAAGCCATGATCGAAGACGCAGAAGAAAAAGGACTTTTAAAAGAAGGTTCAGTTATCATTGAGCCAACATCAGGAAATACAGGAATCGGTCTTGCATCGATCGCAGCGGCAAAAGGATACAGAATCATCCTTACTATGCCTGAGACGATGAGCGTTGAGAGAAGAAATATCCTGAAAGCATACGGAGCAGAGATCGTTCTGACAGAAGGAGCAAAAGGAATGAAGGGAGCGATCGCAAAAGCGGAGGAGCTTGCAAAGGAAATCCCGAACAGCTTTATCCCGGGACAGTTCGTAAACCCGGCAAATCCGAAGATGCACAGAGAGACAACCGGACCGGAGATCTGGAACGATACAGACGGAAAGGTAGACATCTTTATCGCAGGAGTCGGAACAGGCGGAACACTGACAGGTGTTGGTGAATATCTGAAGTCTCAGAACCCGGATGTGAAAATTGTAGCACTTGAGCCTGCATCTTCACCGGTTCTTTCCGAAGGAAAAGCCGGAGCACATAAGATCCAGGGAATCGGAGCAGGATTTGTACCGGATGTACTGAATACAAAGGTTTACGATGAAGTATATAAAGCAGATAACGAAGAAGGATTTGCAACAGCGAAACTTCTGGCAAAGCATGAAGGAATCCTCGTAGGTATTTCTTCAGGAGCAGCTCTTTCAGGAGCAATCGCACTTGCAAAGAGACCGGAGAACAAAGGTAAGACCATCGTAGCCCTGCTGCCGGACAGCGGAGACAGATACTACTCTACACCACTCTTCACAGAGTAAGTGATACGAAGATTGTTACAGAATATTTATTATAGAAGAAACCTTATAACAGACAAAATAAAAAGATAAAAGGAGAACAGACCAATGGCAAAATTAGAGAGAAAAGACAGAAAATTCAAATTTGAAACATTACAGCTTCACGTAGGACAGGAGCAGCCGGATCCGGTAACTGATGCAAGAGCAGTACCGATCTATCAGACATCCTCTTATGTATTCCGTAACAGCCAGCATGCAGCAGACCGTTTTGGACTGAAAGATGCAGGAAATATTTACGGACGTCTGACAAACCCGACAGAGGATGTATTTGAAAAGAGAATTGCAGCACTGGAAGGTGGTTCAGCAGCACTTGCAGTTGCATCAGGAGCAGCAGCTATCACATATACAATCGAGAACCTGGCTCAGCAGGGAGATCATATCGTATCTGCAAAGAACATTTACGGAGGATCTTTCAACCTTCTTGAGCATACACTTCCGAACTACGGAATCACAACAACATTCGTAGACATCTTCAATCTGGAAGAAGTTGAGAATGCAATTCAGGAAAATACAAAAGCAGTTTACATCGAGACTCTTGGAAACCCGAACTCTGATGTAGTTGATATTGAAGCTCTTGCAAATATCGCACATAAGCATAAAATCCCGCTTGTTGTAGATAATACATTTGCAACACCTTATCTTGTAAGACCGATCGAGTACGGTGCAGATATCGTTGTTCACTCCGCTACAAAGTTCATCGGGGGACACGGAACAACCATTGGTGGAGTGATCGTTGAAGGTGGAAAATTTGACTGGGAGGCTTCAGGAAAATTCCCGTCACTGACAGAGCCTAATCCGAGCTACCATGGAATCAGCTTCACAAAGGCCTGCGGACCGGCTGCATTTGTTACAAAGATCAGAGCAATCCTCTTAAGAGATACAGGAGCTACAATTTCACCGATCAGCTCATTCATCTTCCTGCAGGGACTTGAGACACTTTCCCTTCGTGTAGAGCGTCATGTAGAGAATGCACTGAAAGTTGTAGAGTATCTGAACAATCATCCACAGGTAGAGAGAGTCCATCATCCATCTGTAGATCCGGATCCGAAGCAGCAGGAACTTTACAAGAAATATTTCCCGAATGGCGGTGGATCAATCTTCACATTCGAGATCAAGGGAGATGCAGCAAAGGCTCAGGAGTTTATCGACAATCTGGAGCTGTTCTCACTGCTTGCCAATGTAGCTGACGTGAAGTCACTTGTTATCCATCCGGCAACAACAACTCACAGCCAGTGCACAGAGGAAGAGCTTCTGGATCAGGGAATCAAACCAAATACGATCCGTCTTTCTATCGGTACTGAAAATATTGATGATATCATTCAGGATCTGGATGAGGCATTTAAGGCAATTCAGTAAAAATGAAGGCATAAACTGAGAAATGATCCGGCGGGAGTTATACTCCCGCCGTTTATCTTAAGAGCAACAAAATTGAGTGAAAGAGGGCAAAAAATGAAATTATCGAAAAAAAGCAGATATGGACTGCGTGCATTGATCGATCTTGCCGTAAATTCAAGAACTGAGCAGGTTTCACTTGGAAGTATCGCACAGAGAAATGATATTTCGGCACAGTACCTGGAGCATGTATTTTCGGGACTCCGTAAAGCACATATTGTGAAAAGTATCAAGGGGTCACAGGGCGGTTATTTCCTGGAAAAAGCGCCGGAACTGATCACGGTGGCGGAGATTGTGGAAGCACTGGAAGGCAGTTACTATCTTGAAGACGAAGAAGGCGATATGTCAGGTCTCCGGGGAGATCAGGAGGCGATCCAGCATTTGATCATAGACAGGATCAATGAGAAGAACCGGGAAATCCTTGAAGATATTACACTGAAAGATCTCGTGGAAGCATTTGAGGGGTATCAGGATTCCGTAGAGGGAATGTATTACATCTGATGAAGATGGTGAAACAAATAAGCAGGCAGAGGAAGTTCCTGCAGGACGATGGAGGCAGTGAAAATGGCAGAAGAATATAAATTTGAGACACGATGTATTCACGGAAACGGAGGCCTTGTGGAGGGACATCCTTACGGGGCAGTCTCTGTTCCGATTTTTCAGACGGCAACATTTGCACATCCGGGAATTGGAAGAAGTACCGGATACGACTACACCCGTGAGAGCAATCCGACAAGGCATGAGCTTGAAAGTGTGATGTCGACATTGGAAGAAGCGGATGACAGCATTGCCTGCACAAGTGGAATGGCAGCGATTGGATTATGTCTGGAATTATTTGAAGAAGGATCTCATATCCTCTGCACAGAAGACCTGTATGGCGGAACGGTGAGAATGTTTGAGAGTATCGGTGAAAAAAGAGGCGTGACCTTTTCCTATATAGATACTTCAGATATAGAACTGGTGCGTAAAAGTATCAGAAAAGAAACAAAAGCACTTTATATTGAAACTCCGAGTAACCCAACGATGAAGGTGACAGATTTTGCGGCAATGAGAAAAATTGCAGATGAATATGGGTTATTGATCATTGCAGATAATACATTTCTGACACCATATTTTCAGAAACCGCTGACTCTGGGGGCAGATCTGGTTGTCCACAGCGGTACAAAATTTCTGGGAGGACATAATGATGTCCTTGCAGGCTTTGCATGTATCAAAGGGAAAGGACTTTCTGAAAAGCTTCGGTATACATACAAGACGGTGGGATGTTGTCTGCCGCCATTTGACAGTTTCCTGGTACTGCGTGGGATCAAGACTTTGTCTGTCAGACTGGAGCGTCAGCAGGAAAATGCAAAGAAGATTGCACTGTGGCTGAAAGACCGCCCGGAAGTGAAAGCAGTTTATTATACGGGACTTCCGGAACATCCGGGGTACGAGATCAACCAGAAGCAGGCAAGCGGCTGTGGAAGTATGATCTCATTTAAAGTAGATTCAGAAAAGCGTGCGAGAAAACTTCTTGAGAGTGTAAAGCTGATCTCCTATGCGGAAAGCCTGGGCGGCGTAGAGTCCCTGATCACGTATCCGATGCTTCAGACGCATGGGGACGTGCCGGTTGAGACAAGAGAACGGCTGGGGATCACGGAAGACTTTCTGAGAATGTCAGTGGGAATTGAAAATGCAGAAGATCTGATCGCAGATCTGGAACAGGCACTGGCAGAGTGATGTGATGAATTGCAGGAGCAGAAAAGAATGACAAATTGCAGGAAAGAGTGACAAAAAGCATAACAGGGAAAGCTGACGAAAGAACAGCAAGGTAAGAGGCAGAAAGTGAGAAGAACATGAGTGAAAGAAATCTGAATTTTGAACAGGGCGTGGACCGAAAGGGAACACGTTGCCTGAAATATGATTTTGCGGTGCAGAGAGGAAGAAGTGCAGATATCCTTCCGCTATGGGTTGCAGATATGGATTTTAAGACAAGTTCCTATATTCAGGATGCACTGCTGCGTCAGGCAGAGCATGGTGTATATGGTTATACAGAGGCAGATGAAACATATTTTGATGCAGTACGATCCTGGATGGAACGTCGTCACGGCTGGAAGATCGAACCGGAATGGCTGCTCAAGACACCGGGAGTTGTCTTTGCACTTGCAATGGCAGTGAAGGCATATACAGAACCGGGAGACTATGTGCTGATCCAGGAACCGGTTTATTATCCGTTCCGGGAAGTAATCGAGTCCAATGACAGAGAAGTTGCAAATAATGTACTGTATCAGGATGAGAATGGAAGTTATAAGATTGATTTTGAAGATTTTGAACGGCAGATCGTTGAAAAGAGGATTCGACTGTTCCTCCTGTGCAGTCCGCACAATCCGGTCAGCCGTGTATGGACACGGGAAGAACTGGAAAAGCTGGGAGATATCTGCAAGAAGCATGGAGTAATCGTGGTCAGCGATGAGATCCATGCAGATTTCGTATTTGATGGGAAGCACCAGGTTTTTGCAGATCTGAAGCCGGAATACAAAGACTTTACAGTTATCTGCACATCTCCTGGAAAGACATTTAATATCGCAGGGTTACAGGCATCCAATATCCTGATCCCGAATGAAGCACTCCGGGAGGCATTTGCAAAGCAGATCACAGCAGCCGGTTACAGTCAGATTTCCGCACCGGGGATCGAGGCGGTGATCGCAGCCTATGCACAGGGAGAAGAATGGTATCAGGAAATGAAAAAGTATGTGGGAGAGAATATCACATTCCTGCATGAATGGATGGAAGAGCATATTCCGCAGATCAAAGTGACCAGGACGGAGGGTACTTACCTGGTGTGGATGGATTTTCGGGGATTGGGAATTGCAGAGGAAAACCTGAAAGATTTTGTGGAAAACCGGGCAGGATTATGGCTCGACGGTGGAAAAATGTTCGGAGAGTCAGGAAGCGGATTCCAGAGGATCAATGTGGCATGCCCAAGAAAGACGCTGGAAAAGGCTCTGACACAACTGGAAACTGCAGTGAAAAATCTTTAAGATAAATGTAAACTAAATACAAGAAATAGTTGACAATATAAAACTGTACTTTTATACTAGAATACCAGTGGGAGCGTGCAGTACGAGGCAATCTGTGAATCTTACAGTTGAGACTTTTCACCGCTCACATCATACTAAATGAAAGAAGGTACAGTAAACAATGCCAGATACATCCATGATCCATACATTATTAGCAGACTGGGACGAGGAGCGTTCCTTGAGCAGAGAGGAAGCTGTAAAGATCCTTGATCTTCCGAAAGAAGAGATGGAAGACCTGATTTCCTGTGCGTATGCATTGAGAACAAAATATAAAGGGAAAAAGGTCAGCGTACAGTTGCTGACAAATGTGCGTAGCGGAAACTGTTCACAGAACTGTGCCTACTGTGCCCAGTCCTGTGAATCGCATGCACCGATCGAGAAGTACCGCCGGGTATCGGATGAGAAATTATACGGAGATAATGATCTGGTGGATGAAAAGAACCTTGCAAGGCACTGCATTGGTCTGAGCGGAATCAAGTTTACGGATGCAGAGATTGAGGACCTGGCAGAACGCATTCGTATTATGAAGAAAAAGAATACGCAGATCTGCTGTTCCATCGGATTCCTGACCGAAAAGCAGGCGAAGATGCTGAAAGAAGCAGGATTGGATCGGATCAACCATAATCTGAACAGCAGCCGTTCTTTCTATCCTGAGATCTGTTCCACGCACACATATGACCAGCGGGTCAATAATATTAAAATGTTGCAGGGGCTGGGATTTGAGATCTGCAGCGGTGGGATTATCGGTATGGGAGAGAGCAAAGCGGATGTAGTAGATATGCTGATGGATCTGAAAGCGATTTCCCCTGAGTCCGTTCCGATCAATTTCCTTCTTCCGATTCCCGGAACAAGACTTGCAGACCGCGATATTTCAGGACTGACACCGGAATATTGCATGAAGGTACTCTGCCTGGCAAGACTGATGATCCCGAAGTCAGATATCCGTTGTGCTGCGGGAAGAGAAGTTTATTTTAAAGGGATTGAGCCGGAATTATTCAAGGTTGTTGATTCTATTTTTGCATCAGGTTATCTGACAGCAGGTGGTCAGGGAATTGACGACACGATGAAGATGATCCGGGATGCAGGATTTACAGGTGAGATTGAATCTACGGATGAATAAAAACCTGAACAGGAGCGTGTGAAGAAACGAATGTTTTTTCACACGCCTTTTTCTTCTTTGCTTGCCTGTCCCTGTCCAACGTGCTAGTATGATAGAGAGTTTTATTATGATAAGGAGTGTATCTGAAAGAAATGAGAAAAATTCATATAGATGAAGAAGGGTGGGCGGCACGAAAGCTCCGGCTCAGTACGATGCAGATCGTTGCACTCGGATTTATGGGGATTATCCTTGCGGGCGGGCTTTTGTTATGGCTGCCATTTTCAAACCGGCAGCCAATTTCGTTTCTGGATGCTCTGTTCACTGCGGTTACGTGCGTCTGTGTGACCGGACTGGTGACGGTTGTACCGGCAACGCAGTTTACACTGATCGGCAAAGGGATCATGCTGGTGCTTATTCAGATCGGAGGACTGGGCGTGATCGCCTGTACATCGGCATTTTTTCTGTTGCTTAGGAAAAAGATCAGTTTCAGGGGAAGGCAGATGATCAGTCAGTCTTACGGACTGGATACGATGTCCGGGATGGTGAAGTTTATTATCCGGGTTCTGAAAGGGACGTTTACGGTGGAGGCGATCGGTGCCGTCTTTTATTCCATCCGGTTTGTACAGGATTATGGTGTGGTAAAAGGCGTCGGATACGGAATCTTCCATTCAGTGTCTGCATTCTGTAATGCGGGAGTGGATCTGCTGGGAAGCAACAGCCTGATCGGGTATGCGGGTTCACCTTTGATTAATTTTACAACGATTCTTCTGATCGTCGTATCAGGACTGGGATTTCCGGTGTGGTATGATATTCTTGGAAATATAAAAAAAGCAGTCCGGGAACGGGGAACAAGACCGTTAAAATGGCTGTTTACAAGGCTGGAACTGCAGAGCAAAGTGGTGCTGGTCATGACCGGGTCTCTGATCTTATTTGGAACGGTATTATTCTTTTTACTGGAATATTCCAACCCGGCAACCATGGGAGAATTTTCAGTTACGAAGAAGCTGATGGCATCTCTGTTCCAGTCGGTGACGACAAGAACCGCGGGATTTGCAGCGGTCTCTCAGTCTGCACTGCGGCCGGGTTCAAGGCTCCTTGGATGTCTGTTAATGTTTATTGGCGGATCTCCGACAGGAACGGCAGGCGGTATCAAGACGACTACGGCAGCCATGCTGGTTCTCACAGTGATCTCGGTACTGCGGGGCAGAAAGGATACGGAATGTTTTAACCGTAAGATCGATGAAACGGTGGTACGGTCAGGCATTACGATCTCACTGGTTACCTTTTTCTTCTGGATGTCAGGAGTGACGGTGCTTACGATCTTAGAACCGGGACAGGATTTCCTGAATCTGATGTACGAGGTGACTTCAGCGATGGCAACCGTAGGGTTGACAGCCGACCTGACACCGTCTCTGTGCAGGGCGAGTCATGTCGTGCTGATGATCCTGATGTATATCGGACGGATCGGACCGGTGACGATGGCACTTGTATTTGCCGGAAGGGCAGACAGAACGACACATTTCCGTTCTCTTCCGGAAGAAAGAATTATGATTGGATAAGGGGAAAAATATGAATAAGCAATTTGCGGTACTTGGGTTGGGAAGTTTTGGAAGAAGCGTGGCATTGTCATTGGAAAAAATGGGATGTGATGTCATGGTAGTCGATGATTCTTATGAAAAGATCCAGGAGATTTCGGATAAGGTTTCTTATGCAATGAAAGCAGATGTAACAGATAAGGATGCTCTGCAGGCTCTGGGAGCGAGAAATCTGGATGGAGTTGTTGTGGCGGTATCAGAGCATCCGGAAGCGAATATTATGGCAACACTTCTTTGCAAAGAGATGGGGATTCCACTGGTGGTTGCAAAGGCGAAAGATAAACTTCAAGGGACGATCCTGGAAAAAGTAGGAGCGGATTCTGTCGTATATCCTGAGATCGAGATGGGCAGCCGGATTGCCAAAAATATGGTGGCAAATGAATTTACGGACTGGATCGAGCTTTCCAATGACTACAGTATCGTGGAGATAGCCGTACCACGCAGATGGGAAGGAAAAAATCTTGCAGAGCTGGATGTACGTAAGAAGTACGGGATCACGGTAGTCGGTGTCATGCAGGGGGAAAAAATGGGTCTCTCTTTTGATCCGCAGACCCCACTGCCGGGAAATGCGATCCTGGTTCTGATCGGAGCAAATAAAATTCTGGAAAAGATCAAGATAGAAGAAGAGTAGAGGAACGGACAATGATTACAAGTACGTCAAATACACAGATCAAGGAGCTGGCGAAGCTTCAGAAGAAAAGCAGATTAAGAGATGAAAGGGGTATCTTTCTTGTGGAAGGTCCGAGGATGGTGGAAGAAATCCCGAAAGAGCGGATTGAACGGCTGTATATATCAGAGAGCTTTGAACGCAAAAACCCTGCATATATCAAAGATTTGGGAGTGTCGGCAGAAGTCCTTTCAGATACAGTATTTTCTTATGTATCGGATACGAAAAATCCACAGGGAATTTTAGCAATCGTAAAAAGACTGGAGTATACGATGGAAGACATACTCGGAAAAAGTGCGTCAAAGTGTGAAGAAAAATCCGGGGAAAAGGAGAAGAATCCGCAGAACCATCAGATCAGAGTTCCGCACGTGATCGTGCTGGACAACCTGCAGGATCCGGGAAATCTGGGAACGATCTTTCGTACCGCTGAGGCAGCCGGGGCAACGGGAATCCTGCTGAGCAGTGACAGTGTGGATGTCTACAATCCCAAGGTGATCCGTTCGACCATGGGAGCTGTCTTCAGGATGCCGTTTTTCTATGTAAAAGATCTTCCGGCAGCAGTGAAAAGTCTGAGCAGTCAGGGAATCAGAACGTATGCGGCACATCTGAACGGAAAGAATGTTTATGATGAGGAAGATTATACCGAAGGATGTGCATTCCTGATCGGAAATGAAGGAAATGGGTTAAGAGATGAAGTGTCAGAATGTGCAGACTGTCTGATCCGGATTCCGATGTGCGGGAAAGCAGAGTCGCTGAATGCAGCGGTGGCGGCAGCGGTTCTGATGTTCGAGGCAGGAAGGCAGAGAAGAAAATAAGGCACTGGCGGCAGTATAGAGAGGAAAGTAAGGCGGTTGGAGGCAGTGTTGCATTTGAGTGCATTTTTGTAGTATACTAGCGTCAGTGGACCGAGGTGAAAAGAATGAAGCTTTTACTTGACCGGAAGAAAGAATATGGAGTTGTGCTGGACGGTGGCGGTGCAAGAGGCGCGTATCAGATCGGTGCGTGGAAGGCACTGAAAGAAGCCGGGATTCGGATCCATGCAGTGGCGGGAACATCCGTAGGAGCATTGAATGGTGCTTTGATCTGTATGGATGATCTGAAAAAGGCACAGGACATCTGGAAGAGCATGACATTTTCAAAGGTCATGAATGTAGATGACGGCTGGATGGAAGGGCTTTTTGAGAGAGAGCATAAAGTGAAGGATGTACTTTCGCAGATCTGGTCGGTCGTGACTGCAGGCGGGATCGATGTGACACCGCTGAAAGAGCTGATCCATGAGCTGGTCGATGAAGAAAAGATCAGGCAGTCAGGGAAAGAGTTTTATCTGCTCACGTTTTCACTGACCGATTTTAAAGAACTGGACTTAGGGCTTGAGGATATTCCTGAGGGAAGACTGGAAGATTTTCTCCTTGCAAGTGCTTATCTTTTAGGTTTTAAGAATGAGAAAATGGGTGGAAAGCGATACATTGACGGTGGCGTGGTGAACAATGTGCCGCTTGGTTCGCTCGTAAAGCGGGGCTGTAAGGATATTATTGAGATACGGATTTATGGACCGGGGCGTGAGCCGAGGGTAAAGCTGCCCGAGGACGCACAGATCTACCGGATCGGACCGAGAGTCCGGCTGGGAAGTATTCTTGAGTTTGACGGCAGGAAAAGCCGGCAGAATATGAAGATTGGCTATTATGATGCAAAAAGGATGCTGTATGGACTGGAAGGTCTGATCTATTATATCGATCAGGAGCATGCAGAAGTCTGGTATGAAAACCGGACGAAGCATCTTTCGGAGATAGAAAAGGCAGAGCTGGGACTGGTTCTGAAGCTGAAACCGGGAGTTTCGGATAAGCTGTTGTATCTTGCCATGCTGGAGGCAGGAGCAAAGCTGATGAAAGTTCCGAAGTATCATATTTATACAGTGGATGAACTGAGGGAACAGGTGGCAAAGAGATATGAAGAGCAGGCAGATCAGACAGAGCTGCCGGGATTCATGCATACATTGATACGAATAGAAAGGGACAGTAAGATGAATTTAAAAGGAAGGAATTTTTTGACACTGAAAGACTTTACACCGGAAGAGATCACATATCTGATCGATCTGGCAGCAGATCTGAAAGAGAAGAAGAAAAAGGGAATTCCGGTGGATCATTACCGTGGAAAGAATGTAGCCCTGATCTTTGAGAAGACCAGTACAAGAACCCGCTGTGCATTTGAAGTGGCAGCACATGATATGGGAATGGGAACGACCTATCTTGATCCGTCAGGTTCTCAGATCGGTAAAAAGGAAAGCATTGAGGATACTGCCAGAGTTCTGGGAAGAATGTTCGACGGAATCGAGTATCGTGGATATGGTCAGGAGATTGTAGAAGATCTTGCAAAGTATGCCGGTGTTCCGGTGTGGAATGGTCTGACCAACGAGTACCATCCGACGCAGATGCTTGCAGATATGCTGACTATCCGCGAGAATTTCGGAGAACTGAAAGGACTGAAGCTGGTCTATATGGGTGATGCAAGATACAATATGGGTAATTCCCTGATGATCGCCTGCTCCAAGCTGGGAATGGATTTCGTTGCATGTACGACAAAAGAATATTTCCCGAACGAAGAGCTGGTAGCGACCTGCCGAGGTTATGCGAAAGAATCCGGTGCAATGATCACTCTGACTGAGGATGTAAAGGAAGGCACAAAGGATGCAGATATTATTTATACAGATGTATGGGTATCTATGGGTGAGCCGGATGAAGTATGGGAGAAGAGGATCAAAGAATTATCTCCTTATAAAGTGACAAAAGAAGTGATGGCAAATGCGAAGGAAAGTGCGATCTTCCTGCATTGTCTGCCGGCATTCCATGACCTGAAGACGAAGATCGGTGCAGCGATGTATGAGAAATTCGGCGTTAAGGATATGGAAGTAACGGATGAAGTATTTGAGTCTGCACAGTCTAAGGTATTTGATGAGGCAGAGAACAGAATGCATACGATCAAGGCAGTGATGGTTGCAACGTTGGGAGAATTTTAAAATTCGGATAGAATGGATCATAATGTGCCTGACACTTATGTGGTGTCAGGCACATTTGGATAAGGAATAGCGAATCTTTATTGAAAAAAGCAGATGGTCTGTGAGGAAGTAAAAATGAAAGCACAAATCTTAAAAATGCTCCGGGAGGCAGACGGATATATTTCCGGTCAGCAGTTATGTGAAAAATTTGGAGTATCCAGGACGGCAGTATGGAAAGTGATCCGTCAGCTCCAGGAAGAAGGATATGAGGTAGAAGCGGTACGGAATAAGGGATACCGGATCATAGACAGCCCGGATGTGATGACGAAGGAAGAACTGGAAAGCCTGATGGATACAAAGTGGGCCGGGAAAAATATTGTTTATTATGATGAAATAGATTCTACGAATCTGCGGATCAAGCAACTGGGAGATGAGGGTGCAGTGGAAGGCACTCTGGCAGTTGCTGACAGGCAGACAGCCGGAAGAGGCAGGCGGGGAAGGTCATGGGATTCACCGGCAGGAGAAAGTATTTCCATGTCGATTTTATTAAGACCGCAGATCACTCCGAACCAGGCCCCCATGCTGACGCTGGTTATGGCGTGCAGCGTGGCAGAGGGAATTATGGACTGCAAAGATGTGTGCGGAGAGCAGCAGATTCAGATCAAGTGGCCCAATGATATTATCATTCATGGTAAGAAACTGGTCGGAATCCTGACTGAGATGAGTACGCAGATCGATTATATCAATCATGTAACAGTCGGAGTAGGGATCAATGTCAATCTGACGGATTTCCCTGAGGAGATCCGGGAGCATGCGACTTCCCTGCGGTTGGAGTGCGGACATAAGGTGAAAAGAGCCCCTCTGATCGCTGCCATTATGAAGCGGCTGGAAGAGAATTATGCTCTTTTCATGGAGACGGGAGATCTGTCACAACTGATGGAGAAGTATAGTGAACTGCTCGTAAATAAAGACCGGGATGTCATGATCCTTGGAGCGAAAGAGCAATATGTTGCCCATGCACTCGGAATTAACAAGACCGGTGAACTGATCGTGCGGAAAGAAGATGGAACAATCGAAGAAGTCTACGCCGGCGAGGTCTCTGTGCGAGGCGTGTACGGATACGTGTAAAATGTGATGATCCGAAGAAAACAGCAGGATACAGCAAAGGGACACAGTAAAAAGGAATGGCGGGATACCGGGGAGAAGAACCAGACGGATATTCAAAGAAAAGGAGTAGCAGGAATGGATGAAGAAATGGTATTATGTGCGGCAAGTGCATATGAGAGAAAATTTTATCTGAACCCGGAATTTAATTCTCTTCCGGAAGAAGTGAAGCAGGAACTGCAGATCATGTGCGTGCTTTATACGGCAGATGTGGGCGGAATCCTGATGGTTGTCTATGATGAAAATGGAAATTTAGAGCTGAAGGTCGATCATAAAGAAGATGATTTTACTTTTGATGAGATCGGCAGTGTGCTGAAGATCAAGGAATTGCAGAAGACAAAAGAAGAGTTGTTTGAATCACTGGAAATGTTCTACAAAGTATTTTATTTAGGAGAAGACAGCGATGATATTTGATACGCATGCACATTATGATGATGAGCAGTTTGATGCAGACCGGGAAGAACTTCTTTCGGGAATGAAAGCAGGCGGTGTTGGGATGATCGTAGATGCAGCAGCAGCCGTTGCATCCTGGGATAAAATTCTCGAACTGACAGAAAAATATCCGTTTCTCTATGGATCGGTGGGGGTTCATCCGGACGAAGTGGGTGACTTAAATGAAGAGAATTTTGCGAGAATGTCTGAACTTGCCGACAGAAAAAAGATCGTTGCCATCGGAGAGATCGGACTGGATTATTACTGGGATAAAGAAGGACATGATCTCCAGAAATACTGGTTTATCCGGCAACTGGAACTGGCAGGGGAAAAGAAGTTACCGGTCATGATCCACAGCCGGGAGGCGGCAGCAGATACAATGGAGATCATGAAAAAATACGGCAAAGATCTGAATGGAGTGATCCACTGCTACTCCTATTCACCGGAGATGGCACAGGAGTATGTGAAAATGGGTTACTTCATCGGAGTCGGTGGTGTGGTAACTTTTAAGAATGCAAAGAAACTAAAAGAAACTGTCAAAGAGATCCCGTTAGAATCCATTGTGCTTGAGACGGACTGCCCATATCTTGCCCCGGAACCATTTCGTGGCAAAAGAAACTGTTCGCTTTACATTTCCTATGTGGCAGAGAAAATTGCAGAATTGAAAGGGATCTCTGCGGAGGAAGTCATCCGGCAGACAGAGGAAAATGCAAAGCAGCTTTATCAGATCAATGAAAGCAGGCTGCTGAAAGAGCAGGTCATTGAATAAAGGAGAGAAAATGAAAGAGCCAACTCTTGGAAATCCGCAGAATACAATTGAAGTTCTGCAAAAATATAATTTTGTATTTCAGAAAAAATTCGGACAGAATTTTCTGATCGATACGCATGTACTGGATAAGATCATCGGTTCAGCAGAAATCACAAAAGATGATGTTGTGCTGGAGATCGGTCCCGGAATCGGAACGATGACCCAGTACCTTGCCTGTGCGGCAAAAAAGGTGATCGCAGTAGAGATAGATAAGGCACTGATCCCGATTCTGGAGGATACCCTTTCAGAGTATGAAAATGTGCGGGTCATCAATCATGATGTACTGAAAGTCGATATCGCAAAACTGGCAGAGGAAGAAAATGGAGGAAAGCCGATCAAGGTCGTTGCCAATCTTCCGTATTACATCACGACACCGATCATTATGGGCTTGTTTGAGAATCATGTGCCGATCAAAAGCATTACAGTTATGGTGCAGAAAGAAGTGGCAGACCGGATGCAGGTCGGTCCGGGGACGAAAGATTATGGTGCATTATCGCTTGCTGTGCAATATTACGCAAAGCCATATATTGTGGCAAATGTACCTCCGAACTGCTTTATGCCAAGGCCGAAAGTCGGTTCTGCGGTGATCCGGCTGGAGCGTTATGAAAATCCTCCGGTCACAGTGGAGGATGAAAAGCTGATGTTCCGTCTGATCCGGGCTTCTTTTAATCAGAGAAGAAAAACGCTTGCCAACGGACTGAAAAATTCACCGGAACTGGACTATACAAAGGAAGAAATAGAAGCTGCGATCGAAGCGTTGGGGCGTGGAGCTTCTATCAGGGGTGAAGCACTGACCCTTGAAGAATTTGCGAAGCTGGCAGATCTGCTGTCAGAATGTCGTTTCTAAAATTTTCAGGCTGATGATTTCATAAAGATTTAATAGTCAGTTAATTGTATAAAAAGACTTATTTTAGTATAATAAAAAGGTCATACATGGAAAAGAGACAGAGAGAAGGAGGAATACGTACGTGGCAAAAGATATTAACAGCATATTTTTCGACATCACTTCTGAGATTGAAGAACTTGCACTCAAATGTGAGAAGAACAATGCGATTGAAAAAGAACTTTATACAAAGTATGAAGTAAAAAGAGGACTTCGTGATTTAAATGGTAAGGGTGTACTTGCCGGATTGACGAATATTTCGGATGTATGTGCATCAAAGATCGTGGATGGTATATCCGTTCCATGCGAAGGAAACCTGTATTATAGAGGTTATAATATCAAGGATTTGGTCAAAGGTTTCCTTGATGCAAAGCACCCGGGATATGAAGAGACCGCATATTTACTTCTGTTCGGAGAACTTCCGAATAAAGAAGAGCTGGCTCACTTTCAGGAGATGATGGCTGACCGCCGTATGCTTCCTCCGAATTTTGTGCGTGATGTTATCATGAAAGCACCGAGCCGTGACATGATGAACAGCATCACGAGGAGTATCCTTCAGCTTTATTCTTATGATGAGAAAGCGGATGATACAAGTATTCCGAACGTGCTGCGTCAGTGTCTGAACCTGATCAGCCAGTTCCCGATGCTGATGGTTTACGGTTATCACGCATATAATTACAGGATGGGAGAGGATCTTTATATCTATGCACCGGATCCGAAGCTTTCCACAGCAGAGAATATCCTGATGATGCTCCGTGAGGACAGAAAGTATACAGAGTTAGAGGCGAAGATCCTTGATATGGCTCTGGTACTTCATATGGATCATGGCGGTGGTAATAACTCCACTTTTACGACGCACGTGGTTACCTCTTCCGGTACGGATACTTATTCTACCATCGCTGCGGCAATGGCATCCCTGAAAGGTCCGAAGCATGGAGGGGCGAATATCAAAGTAACGCAGATGTTCGAGGATATGAAGTCTGTACTGACGGACTGGAGTGATGATGATCAGATCCGTGCCTATCTTGAGGCGTTGCTGGATAAGCAGGCATTTGATAAAAAAGGTCTGATCTATGGAATGGGGCATGCGGTTTATTCCGTTTCCGATCCCCGTGCCGAGATATTCAAGCGTTTTGTAAAGCAGCTTGCAGTGGAGAAAGGTCATGAGGCAGAATATGCACTGTATGAAAAGGTAGAGCATATGGCACCGGAGATCATTGGGGAGAAGCGTAAGATGTATAAAGGTGTTAATGCCAATGTGGACTTTTACAGCGGACTGGTTTATAGTATGCTGGATCTTCCGCCGGCGTTGTATACACCAATCTTTGCAGCGGCACGTATCGTAGGATGGAGTGCTCACAGACTGGAAGAGCTTAAGAATGTAGATAAGATCATACGACCGGCGTATAAACCACTTGCACCGTATCGTGAGTATATTAAATTAGATGACAGGTAATGATTAGATCATGAGAGATGAATTTTATTTTCCGTCGAAGGATGGTAATACTGAGATCCATACAATAGAATGGAAGCCGGTAGGAGAAGTGAAGGCGGTCGTTCAGTTGTGTCACGGGATGGTAGAATACATTAAAAGATATGATGAGTTTGCTGAATTTCTGTGCAGTCACGGATATTATGTAGTCGGGAATGACCATCTGGGTCATGGCAAGTCTGTGCAGAGCAAGTCAGAGTATGGATTTTTCAATGAAAAGTATGCGAATGCATGTCTGATCGGTGATATGCATACTCTGCGTCAGCGGACAGCAAAGAAGTATCCAGATGTTCCGTATTTTATGCTGGGACATAGCATGGGATCAAGTTTGTTGCGGCAGTATGTGCAGATGTATGGAAATGGACTTGCCGGAGCGATCTTTATGGGAGTAGTTGCGGATAAGCCGTATCATACACTTGTATCAGGAAGAAGGCTGTGCCGTTTTATGGCTGCATTTCGCGGCTGGCATTACCGGAGCAGACTGATAGACCGAATGGCGGTCGGAGCTTTCAATAAAAAATACAAGCATCCTCAGACGAGAGCAGACTGGGTGACCAGTGACCCGCAGCGTCTGGAAGAGTATGTGTCAGATCCTCTTTGCTCCTTTATGTTCACTGTAAATGCGTATTACGGGATGTTTACAGGGATGCTGGCAATGGAGAAGAAGGAAAGCATCTATATGATTCCAAAGAGTCTGCCAATCCTTTTTACGGCAGGAGCAGATGATCCTGTAGGAAATTTTGGAAAAGGTGTCAGAAAAGTCTATGAGATTTATCAGGCAGCGGGGATTCAGGATGTAAGCCTAAGACTGTATGCAGGAGACAGGCATGAACTGCTCAATGAGACGGATCGAGAGCAGGTATTTTCTGATCTGCTGGAGTGGATGGAAGAACGAAGATAAAAAGTGATAAGTTTATTTACATAAAAAGTAACCGTAATCCCAGGAGAGCAGGGAGATATGCTGCCCGGGGCGACGGTTACTTTTTGTCATTTACATATAAGGTGGCTATTGAGTGTTGGTAAAGAGAATATTTCTTCAATTATAATAATGATTAATCGTATCCACATAATGAAATACTAATTCTTTACTATTATGTTCCGCTTTTGTCAATCCTCGTAGTAATACGATTTCTGCCGTAATTTTTTCAGTGAATTTTTCTGACTGACCACTTAGTATAAATTGATTCGTGGCAGGATTAACGTACATCAATGTCACAGGAACATTCATCACCTTCATCAGATCCTGAGGTATTGGAGGTTCTATTGAATATACAGATCCAACTTCATTATAATATTCTAATATTTCCTTACCCTTTTCAGAAGTATCCTTTGAAATTTTATAAAAATATGACAATTTTTGTATGATGTCATCAATAGATACATTTGTATCAGGGATGATAGACTTGTATTTTTTATACACACGGTCCGAAGTTAAAATTTCTTTATAATCACTCATAAATGCCTCCAATATTTAGGGTATGGTAACAAGTGCAGTTTTTGTAAAAGTACCACCACCTACAACAGCTATTACTTCTGTAGAAAAAGCTAATCCATTAGTATTATCATAATGAACCCTAAATCGTACTGTAGCTTCAACAACAGTTCTAGCTTTAGTGTCTGTTAGTTGAACTGGAATCTCTTCTTGATATATAATATTCTGTTCAACCAGTTTGCTCATTTCATCTTGAGTAAAGTGATGATTTTCAGATTGAACTGTATCTATATCTGATGCAAAAGTAGATATTGAAAATAGCATTGATAATAAACAAATCACCGTAAGCATTGCAATTATTTTCTTTTTCATAAAAAATCTTTCTATAACATAAACTTAATAATATTCCCCATACAACATCCATAATTGCAACGTTTTATATGTAAGTAATGCTTAATACTAAGTTAGCATATCCCATTTAATTTGTCAATTATACTAAAACTTGAGTTTCCGCTTTCAAAAAATAAAAAAAATTGTGTTTTTGAAAGTGACATCTTGCATATACTATTAGCAGACAGTATAATAAGTACAGCGAAGCGGTTTCGAGAAATGAAAATATTTCAATTTTTGAAAGCGGGTGAAGAAATCAAGGAATACCATGCCTTACACGCCTATGTGGAAGAACATTATCAGGAAGGCAAAACGAACTACCTGTTTGTAGACGAGGTTCAGATGTGTCCCAAGTTTGAGCTGGCAATCAACAGCCTGTACTCTAAGGGAAAATACGACATCTATGTAACAGGCTCTGATGCTTTCCTGTTGAGTGCAGATCTGGCAACTCTGTTTACCGGACGCTATATTGAAATTCATGTGTTTCCTTTCAGCTTTCAGGAATATTGCCAATATTATGATGATATTAGTGACAAAGATAAGCTCTTTGATGAGTATGCTATCAAGGGCGGTTTGGCAGGTTCCTATGCTTATAGAACCGAAAAAGACAGAACAAACTATATCAAGGAGGTCTACGAAACGATTGTTACAAGGGATTTGGTACAGAAATATACTCTCCCGGACACTTTGGTTTTACAGCGTCTGAGCGAGTTCCTTATGGATAATATCAGCAACCTCACTGTTGTATTTTTCCCGTTGGTAATCAGGAATATAACATTGTCCCCGATTTTGTCTGATAAAAAGGCGTTAATTACATTGGCATGGGATACCCTGTGGCTTTTTCTTACGATTTTTGAAGTATGTAATCATTCGGGAGATAGAGAGGGAATGAGAGCTGGTTATATAGCTGCATTTATTCTTATGGCGGGAGTATGGCTTGTGTTTTGGGTGGCAAGGTATCTTCCGGTAAATGGATGGATAAAAGCAGGAACCATTTTAATCATAAGTTGTATCTGGATGGCATTTACAAATGATGTGTATGCATATTTCGCGGAACATAAAAAGCAATTAACAATACTTTCCACTCATTTTTCTGATTGGACAAATCATATTTGTGTGAATGCAAATGTCTGTACTCTGATTTTGATTTTTGGAGGTATAGCAGGTGGTGGTTTATTAGTATATGGAATGATCAATAGGAAGTGAAAATGCTTAAAGTGATATGAAGCAGCGAAGTCAGTGGTCAGGGGCGAAGCCGATACACCGCAGGGAAGTTTTTAATGGAACGGACACAGACACGAAAGCAAAATCAGAACCCGAAAATCTGCTCTCTATTTGCTCGAAAGGCAGACAGGGCAGATATGGGGACAGTGAAAACCCTCACAGCATCGGCTGTGAGGGTTTTCGTGGTTTTTATAGTTATCTAAAGGAATGAGAGTAAAGTGCTGGCACTTCCTGTGCCATACTTTATGAGGGGGAGATAGTTGTTCATCAACTATCTGAGTATTAGTATAGACAAAATGTGTGTCAAAAATATGAGTAAATTCTAAAACAAACAGAAAAAATATAAATATCTCATTAAGAAATTAGAAAAACTTGATAATCTAAGTAAAAAATGATAAACTTATCACGTAACTGATGGATCTATGTGGAGAGTGGGAACCTCCGCAGAGGGTTCAAATAAAAAAGGAGAAAAAGTTTATGAACAGAGGAAAAATGAAAAAAGTTCTTGCACTTATGCTGACCTTCATTTTTGTAATAAGTGCAACCGCATGCGGTGGAGCAACGAAGTTTGATGCAGAAGCTTATGTAAGAGGCGTAATGGATGCTAATTATAAGCAGAAATATGACGAGTATGCGAAAGCCCGCGGTATTTCAGAAAAGGATGCAAAGGCAGAGATTGAGGATACATTAGACGAGCAGGTCGATACAGAGCTGAGCGGACTGGAAGCTCTGGGAGATTTTACAGAGGAAGAAAAGCAGGAATACAAGGATATGCTTGTAAAGATTGATAATCTTGCAAAATACGAAGTAAAAGAAGCCAAGGAAGATAAGGATGGCAATTTTACAGTAACGATCGAGGTAACTCCGTCTGATGTATATCAGACTCTGGAAGATAATTCAACTGCAGTTGCACAGGAGATGATGGATCAGGGACAGGATGTAAGCCAGGCGGATGCAAGTATGTTCCAGGATCTGCTGATCCAGAGTATGCAGAAGTCGATCGATGGTAATACATATGGTGATACAACGACGATCGAAATTGCTGTAACAAAAGATTCTGATGGTCAGTACGGAATCAGTGATTCTGATATGGAGAAGATCTCCACAGCCCTGTTTCCGGGATCAGTCTAAGAATAGAAAGTCAGTCTGAAAAATCAGATGAAATGAAAAGGTTCTGTCATGGAAGTACCGGAAAGATAGTCTTCCAGACAGAACCTTTTTATCTGTATGAGATAAGAGTGAGGATGAGACAAGAGTGATAAGAACGGAGAAAACCCGCTGACCTTTCGGCCAACGGGTTTTCGGTTTTTTATAGTTATCTAAAGGAATGAGAGTTAAAGTCTGACACCCCGGGTCTGCCGGGATGCCATCACTTTATGAGGGGGGAGATAGTTGTTAATCAACTATCTGACATTTAGTATAATCATAAAATGTGTCCAAATTATGTTTAATTTATAAAAGAAAATTAAACTTCCTTATGATTTTATTAAGAACTAAAATAGTGATTCTTTGTCAGATTCGGAACTAAAAGACAATATATATAAAAAAATAAGCAAGAAATCAGAAAAAAGTAAAGCCCATTTTTTATTGGAAATAAAGGGAAAATTAAGAAAATAAAGAGTGGAAAGGAAAACTAAAATTGTTAAAAATAGACATTTGAAGGGCGATGTTTATTGATTAATCATATAAAATAACCTATAATAAAAACAAATTGATAGAAAATTATCAAAGTATAATAAGAACTGCACAAAAATATTGAAGGAGGAGCTATATGTTAGATCAAACCTACTATAAAAAAGCAGATGAGATCATTTCGCAGCATGGACTTGAACCGGCTTCACTGATTCCGATCATTCAGGACATTCAGAGTGAATATCGGTATCTTCCACCGGAACTTCTGAGGTATGTGGCGAAGAAACTTGGGATCAATGAAGCAAAGGCATACAGTGTGGCAACATTTTATGAAAACTTCTCTTTTGAACCAAAGGGAAAGTACATTATTAAAGTCTGTAATGGAACTGCCTGTCATGTCAGAAAGTCAATTCCGATTTTGGAACGGCTTTATAGTGAACTTGGACTTTCAGAAGAAAAGGCGACAACGGACGATATGTTATTTACACTGGAGACAGTTTCCTGTCTTGGAGCGTGCGGACTTGCTCCGGTTCTGACAGTAAATGATAAGGTTTATCCGGGAATGACCCCGGATGCTGCGGCAGAACTGATTCACGAATTGAGAGGAGCGGAATAAGTATGGAAAAAATTACGAGCAGAGAAATACTTCATCAGATTCGTGAAGAGGCGGCAAAAAAGATCAGCGACAGCCGTTGCAGGATTTTGATCTGTGCAGGAACCGGGTGTCTGGCAGGCGGATCAGGTGAGATATACAGGCGGATGAGCGAACTTGCAGAAGAAAATCCGGATATTGACGTGGAATTTGGACCGGAGATTGCTCATGGTAGTGGCCCGTTGGAAGTGAAGAAAAGCGGATGTCACGGATTCTGTGAAATGGGACCGCTGATGCGGATCGAACCGGCAGGAATCCTTTATACAAAAGTAAAGCCGGAAGACTGCGATGAGATTTTCCACAGAACGATCGAAAAGGGAGATGTTATCCGTCATCTTTTATTTAAGCAGGATGGGCTTGAGTATAAAAAGCAGGAAGAAATCCCGTTTTATAAAAAGCAGACGAGAAATGTACTGAAAAACTGTGGACATATTGATGCAGAACATATAGAAGAATACATTTCCACCGGAGGATATGAGGCATTAGAGAAAGTCCTGTTTGAGATGACACCGCAGGAAGTGGTGGAAGAGATTTCAGCATCCAATTTAAGAGGAAGAGGAGGCGGTGGATTCCCAACGGGATATAAATGGTCACAGGTAGCCCGTCAGGAAGAAAAGACCCGCTATGTAGTCTGTAACGGTGATGAGGGAGATCCGGGAGCATTTATGGACCGGAGTATTATGGAAGGAGATCCGCATAAGATGATCGAAGGAATGATGATCGGGGCTTATGCGGTAGGAGCCAGAGAAGGTTATATTTACGTGAGAGCGGAATATCCGCTGGCGATCAGCCGTTTGAAACGGGCAATTTCACAGGCAGAGGAAAGCGGTCTTTTAGGCGATCATATTTTAGGAACAGATTTTTCATTTCGCCTACATATTAATCGCGGTGCAGGAGCATTTGTCTGCGGAGAAGGAAGTGCATTGACTGCGTCCATTGAGGGAAAAAGAGGTATGCCGCGTGTCAAACCGCCAAGGACGGTGGAACAGGGTCTGTTTGGAAAGCCGACGGTTCTTAATAATGTAGAGACCTTTGCCAATGTTCCGATGATCATTAATAAAGGAGCAGAATGGTTCCGTTCCATCGGACCGGAAAAAAGTCCGGGAACAAAAGCATTTGCATTGACAGGAAGTGTTCGGCATACAGGTCTGATCGAAGTGCCGATGGGAACGACCCTGCGGGAAGTGATCTACGATATTGGTGGTGGCATCAAAGGAGACGGAGCGTTCAAAGCGGTGCAGATCGGAGGTCCGTCAGGAGGATGCCTGGTGTCGAAAGATCTGGATGTCAGTCTGGATTTTGATTCATTGAAAAAAATGGGGGCAATGATCGGTTCGGGCGGACTGGTTGTGATGGATGACCATACGTGCATGGTGGAAGTGGCGAGATTCTTTATGAATTTTACGCAGAATGAAAGCTGTGGAAAGTGCGTGCCATGTCGTGAAGGAACAAAGCGTATGCTGGAGATCCTGGAGCGGATCGTGGCAGGAAATGGAAAGCTGGAAGACCTTGATCTGCTGGAGGAACTGGCGAACATGATCACAGAAACTGCACTGTGCGGTCTTGGAAAGAGTGCGGCACTTCCGGTTATGAGTACGCTGAAAGTATTCCATGATGAGTATGTGGAGCATGTGGTTGAAAAGAAATGTGCCTCCCATACCTGCACTGCATTACGAAAGTTTATCATCAGTCCTGAGCGGTGTAAAGGATGTTCAAAATGTGCGAGAAACTGTCCGGTCGGTGCGATCAGCGGAAAGATCAAGGAACCATTTACGATCGATACGGAAAAATGTATCAAATGTGGAGCATGTGCGAGTGCCTGTGCATTTGGTGCGATTCATATTGAAGGGTAGGAGGAACAGAGTATGGGCTATATGACAATTAACAACAGGAGAGTGGCTTTTACAGATGAAAAAAATGTCCTCTCAGTGATCCGAAAGTCGGGAATCGATCTTCCTACGTTCTGTTATCATTCAGAACTGTCAACCTATGGGGCGTGCAGGATGTGTGTGGTGGAAGATGAACGTGGAAAGGTATTTGCATCCTGTTCAGAAGTACCACGGGATGGTATGGTGATCTATACAAATACACCAAGATTGCAGCATCACAGGAAAATGATCATTGAACTGCTGTTGTCATCCCATTGCCGTGACTGTACAACGTGTGCCAAAAATGGAGTCTGTACGTTACAGAAGCTGGCAAGCCAGTTGGGTATTTCAGAGATCAGATTTGAAAATCATAAGAAACCACTTCCACTGGATACCTCTTCGGATTGTGTAATAAGAGACCCCAATAAATGTATTCTCTGTGGGGATTGTGTGCGTACCTGTGATGAAATCCAGGGACTTGGCATTCTGGATTTTGCTTTCCGGGGTTCAAAAATGCAGGTTATGCCGGCATTTAACAGAGAGCTGGCAGAGACTGACTGCGTAGGCTGCGGACAGTGCAGGGCGGTCTGTCCGACCGGTGCGATCAGTATCCGGCAGGATGTTGATCCGGTATGGAAAGCGTTGGCGGATAAGAATATCAGAGTTGTGGCACAGATCGCACCGGCTGTCCGGGTGGCGATCGGAGATAAATTTGGAATCCCGAAAGGTGAAAATACACTGGGACGCCTGGTGGCAGCTCTGCGACGTATGGGATTCGATGAGGTATATGATACAAATTTCGGGGCAGACCTGACGGTAATGGAAGAGTCAGCAGAATTGCTGGAGCGTTTAAAATCCGGTAAGAATCTTCCGTTATTTACTTCCTGCTGTCCGGGCTGGGTGAAGTTCTGTGAGAACCGTTACCCGGAATTTCGGGAAAATATTTCCACCTGCCGTTCTCCGCAGGCAATGTTCGGAGCATTGCTGAAGGAAGAAGCCCGGATGAAAGCGGCAGAAGCGGAAAAAGAAGGACGGAGCCTCCGCAAGACGGTTGTGATCTCGATTATGCCATGTACGGCAAAAAAAGCAGAGATCAAAAGACCGGAGCATTTTACAGAAGGGCAGCAGGATGTAGATTATGTACTGACCACGACAGAAGTGACCCGTATGATCAAAGAAGCGGGAATGGATCTGTCGCAGATCGAACCGGAGGCACTGGATATGCCGTTTGGTCTGTCTTCGGGGGCAGCAGCGATCTTTGGAGTAACGGGTGGTGTGACCGAGGCAGTTCTGAGACGTCTGGTACACAGCAGCAGGATGGAAGATCTGCAGGACATCAGCTTTACGGGAATCCGCGGGATTGAAGGAATCAAAGAAGCTTCCATCCAGCTTGAGGACAGAACGGTGAAAATTGCAGTGGTGAATGGTCTTCGCTGTGCAGAAACACTGCTGGAGAGGATCAAAGCCGGTGAAGTCCAGTATGATTTCGTAGAAGTGATGGCATGTAAAAGAGGCTGTATTGCCGGTGGTGGACAGCCGGTGCCGATCGGACCGAGGACGAAACAGGCCCGGCTGGATGGAATGTATAAGATCGACAGCATGGCACAGATCAAGAGATCTGATGAAAATCCGATCATTGCAGAGGTTTATGAGGGAATCCTGAAGGGGAAGGAACATAAATTGCTGCATAATAGATAAAAAATCGCCTTATATCAGATGCACAGCAACTGGTATAGGGCGATTTCTGAATTATGTCGGATTATCGGTTATCAAGGTAATCTTTTACAAGAAAGAGACTGGAAATCCAGGGTTATTTCAACACCAGTTTCAGTACCTCAGTCACTTTTTTCACCGGAACGATTTCCAGCTTATTTTTAACCTCATCGGCAACGTCATCGAGATCCTGTTCATTGTCAGCAGGAATCAGAACCTTTGTGATTCCTGCACGCTGGGCGGCCATAAGCTTTTCAGGAAGTCCGCCGATCGGCATGACACCGCCACGCAGGGAAACTTCTCCGGTCATGGCATATTCCGGGCTGACTTTCTTCCCGGTGAGAAGTGATGCAAGAGCTGTTGTCAGCGTGATTCCGGCTGATGGACCGTCTTTTGGAACCGCACCGGCAGGAACATGGATATGGAGGTCGTGGTCATCAAGCACTTTGCTTTCCTTTGGATAAAGTGATTTTACAAGACTCAGTGCAATCTGAATGGACTCCTTCATTACATCTCCAAGCTGACCGGTAATAATCATCTTGCCTTTGCCCGGAATCAGTTTACTTTCTATAAATAAAATTTCTCCGCCCGCTCTTGTCCATGCAAGTCCGGTGACAACTCCCGGTTCAGGGGAAGAAAGTTTCCGCTCATGGTGGAGCTGCTTTTTCCCAAGATATTTTTCGAGATTTGTCTTAGTGACTGTCAGTGTTGTTCCCTCATTTTTAACAAGTTGGACGGCAGCCGTCCGGCAAAGAGTATCGATCAGTTTTTTCAGGTCACGGACACCTGCCTCCATTGTGTATTCATCAATAATCCTGCGAATCGCTCCGTCGGTTACTTTCAATGCATTTTTCTTAATTCCCATGGCATCGAGAGCCTTTGGAAGAAGATGTCTGCGGGCAATCTGATATTTTTCTACTGCAGTGTAACCGGAGAAATTAATAACCTCCATACGGTTGAGCAGTGGTTCAGGAATCGTATCCAGTGAGTTTGCAGTGCAGACAAAAAGTACATTGGACAGATCGTAAGGCACATTCATATAGTGGTCAGTGAAAGTGCTGTTCTGTTCAGGATCAAGAACCTCCAGAAGGGCACTGGCAGGGTCTCCGCCGTAATCTTTTGCAAGTTTGTCAACCTCATCCAGTACAATGACCGGATTGGAGACACCGCTTCGCTTGATTCCTTCCATGATTCGTCCGGGCATAGCACCGATATAAGTACGTCTGTGGCCACGGATTTCCGCCTCATCACGGATACCACCAAGACTGATCCTTACATATTCTCTTCCGAGAGCCCGTGCAATACTTTGCCCGATACTGGTCTTCCCGGTTCCAGGAGCACCAACAAATAAAAGGATCGAGCCATATTGCTTCCGGTTGAGAGCCATAACGGCGAGTTGCTGGATGATGCGTTCTTTGACTTTTTTCAGACCATAGTGATCTTCATCAAGAATCTGCTCCGCCCGGTCAAGATCGATCGGGGTAAACTGCGGTGCTTTCCAGTCCAGGCTGGTCATAAAGTCAAGGTAATCATACAGAAGACCGTACTCATGGCTGTCCTTGCCTTCCTGCTTCATGCGGTTCAGCACTTTTTCAGCTTCTTTACGGGCTTCGTCATTCATGCCGGATTCTTCAATCTTTTTCTCAAATTTCCGGGTATCGGAAATATTTTCAGGGTGAAGTTCGTCCAGTTCTTTCTGAAGATAACTGATCTGCTTCTTGATGGCTGCCTCGCGATAAAGCTGCTCCTGATCATCTTTCTGAGCTTCCTTTGCTTCGGTGGAAACTTTGGCAACCTCCATAAATTCGTTGATGGCAGCTTCGATCAGCGTACAGCGTTCCCGGCGGGAATCCGTTTCAACAATGGCATATTTTTCTTCGGGGCTGATATTCAGATATTCCGAAAGGGCAGATCCGAGATCATACATATTTTTCCGCTGTAAAATGAAACTTCTTGCCCACATTCCCCACTGGTATCCCTGGACAAATTTCAAAAGTGCGGCACGTAAACGGAGAAATTGAGCCTTCTCTTCTTCTGCCGTATAGTCATCAACCTCTGCACGAATAGATGCGTCTGCGAGAATCTGACCATTTTCCACCTCGACATCTGAAAGATCAACACGCTCCAGCGTGCGGATCTGAACACTGTCATCGTCTCCGAAAGCCTCTACTCTGGCGGAAATGCCGACCGGACAGATATGGTCAGCGTCCAGTTCTTCAGCGTCATCTTCATTTCTTAAGAAAGCAAAAAGCAGCTCACTGCCGACTTCAAGCTGCTCGGATGCATTTTCAGTAAAAAACTCTTTTTTGAAGTGATAGGTGACATCGGGAAGAAATAATATATTATAAATTGGCTGTATTACCATAGTAATTCTCCTTTCATCTGATAGATTATTAGCACTCTTAACTAATGAGTGCCAATATATAGTAGAAACCTAGCATAAAAATGTAAAAATGTCAATAGAGGCAAGGTTGACTTTTAAAATGGTTTCGTCTAAGATGAAAACGATAAAATCTGAAAAGAACGGAATAATACGATGAGACAGTTAAGAATAGGAAATGTAACCTTAGAGAATACTTATATTCTGGGGCCGATGGCAGGAGTGACAGATCTGCCGTTTCGCTTATTGTGTAAAGAGCAGGGAGCAGGTCTTTTGTGCATGGAAATGGTCAGTGCAAAAGCCATTCTCTATAATAATAAGAATACAGAGACGCTTTTGGAGATCCATCCGGATGAACAGCCGGTATCTCTCCAGTTTTTTGGTTCAGATCCTCAGATTATGAGTGAAATGGCAAAGCGGGTCGAGGAAAGACCGTTTGATATTATGGATATTAATATGGGATGTCCTGTACCGAAAGTCGTGAAAAATGGTGAAGGATCGGCATTGATGAAAAATCCAAAGCTGGCACATGAAATTATCAGTGCTATGGTCAAAGCAATCAAGAAACCAGTGACAGTTAAAATAAGAAAAGGCTTTGATGACAACTGCATTAATGCAGTGGAGATGGCGAAGATCGCAGAAGATGCGGGGGCAGCAGCCATTGCAGTCCATGGAAGGACAAGAGAGCAGTATTACAGCGGAAAAGCAGACTGGGAGATTATTCGTCAGGTAAAAGAGGCGGTTTCCATTCCTGTGATTGGAAACGGCGATGTGACCAGCCCGGAGCGTGCAGATGCCATGGTGAAAGAAACCGGCTGTGATGGTGTGATGATCGCCCGGGGAGCCCAGGGAAATCCGTGGATCTTTTCTGAGATGATCGAGCATGAAAGAACAGGGAAAATCCCATCGAGACCGACGAACGAAGAAATCCGGAAAATGATGCTCCGACATGCAAAGCTTCAGCTTCAATATAAAGGAGAATATCTGGGAATCCGGGAAATGAGAAAGCATGTGGCATGGTACACGAAAGGGCTGCCGGGTTCAGCAAAACTGCGGGAAGAGATCAACCGGGTTGAGTCTTATGCAGAACTGGAAGATCTGCTGTACAGACAGCTATAGATGTCGGGGTCAAAAGCCGAATGCGAAAGCAAGAAAACCGAATACAAAGCCGAATACGAAAGCCGAATACGAAAGCCGAATCTGCTTGACATCAGCAGGCGGTTTGGGTATAATATTGAAATTGCGAAATAGACTTAAATGACAGCATACAGGTGAAAATCAGGTTGTGTACAGTCTGTATAGATGAACAGGTCAGAACAGTATACGGACAAGGTTGAACCTGTAAGTATAGACAGAAAAGAAAGAATCAGAAAGGAAGCGTAACCGATGGCAGAAGCTAAGAAAAGATTACTTACTTACGCAGGCTTAAAAGCACTGGAAGATGAACTGGAGAATCTGAAGGTAGTAAAGAGAAAAGAAGTAGCAGGCAAGATCAAAGAAGCAAGGGAGCAGGGAGATCTTTCCGAGAATGCTGAGTATGATGCAGCAAAGGACGAGCAGAGAGATATCGAGGCCCGTATCGAAGAATTAGAAGCAATTCTGAAAAATGCAGAGGTAGTTGTTGAGGATGAAGTAGATCTTGATAAGATCAATGTCGGATGTACTGTGAAAGTATTTGATATTACTTTTGACGAGGAGATGGAATTTAAAATTGTTGGTTCTACAGAGGCTAACAGTCTGGAAGGAAAGATTTCCAATGAATCTCCGGTAGGTCAGGCACTGATGGGCAAAAAGGTGAACGATGTAGTTGACGTAGAAACCCAGGCAGGAGTGATCCAGTACAAAGTACTTGATATTCAGCGTTCATAATCAGTATAAGATATACCAGCACAGACCTCTTAAATAATTAAGAGGTCTTAGTTCGCTTAAAGGGTAACCTGAAAGCGGCAGAAAAAGATACGTTTTCTGCGTCATTCATCTGAAACGGACTGACGCAGGACAGACAATATGGAAGGAGAACAGACAGTGGGACAGAATCAGAAAAATGCACAGGAACCGGATATGAATCAGTTGAGAAAGGTTCGCCGTGATAAACTTGCAGAACTGCAGCAGAACGGAAGAGATCCGTTCCAGATCACAAAGTTTGATCAGACGCATCATTCACTTGAGGTAAAGGATCTTTATGAGGCACATGAGGCTGAGCTTTTAAAGGATCACCAGGAGCCGAACGTAGAAGGAATGGATGAAGAGCAGGCAAAAGAGGCTCTTAAAAAGGATTACGAAGAGAGAAGAAGCATTATGGATGCAAATCCGATCCATGTAGCAATCGCAGGACGTATGATGTTCAAGAGAGTTATGGGAAAAGCTTCTTTCTGTAATATCCAGGATTTACAGGGAAATATCCAGGTATATGTTGCCAGAGATGCAATCGGAACAGACTCTTATGCTGATTTTAAGAAATCTGATATCGGTGATATTTTCGGACTGGAAGGATTTGCTTTCAGAACAAGAACAGGAGAAATCTCCATCCATGCAGAGAAGATGACACTCCTTTCCAAGAGTTTACAGATGCTCCCGGAGAAGTTCCACGGTCTGACAGATACAGATACACGCTACCGTCAGAGATACGTTGACCTGATTATGAACAGCGATACAAAGGATACATTTATTAAGCGTTCAAAAATCCTCAGTGCAATCCGTAAATATTTAAGCGGAAAAGGATTTATGGAAGTTGAGACTCCGATGCTTGTAGCCAATGCAGGTGGAGCAGCAGCAAGACCATTCGAGACGCATTTCAATGCCCTGAATGAAGATCTGAAGCTTCGTATTTCGCTGGAACTGTACCTGAAGAGACTGATCGTTGGAGGTCTTGAGAAGGTATACGAGATTGGTCGTGTATTCCGTAATGAAGGCCTTGATACAAGACATAATCCTGAGTTTACTCTGATGGAGCTTTACCAGGCATATACAGATTACCATGGCATGATGGATCTGACAGAGAACCTGTACCGTTTTGTTGCACAGGAAGTTCTTGGAACAACTCATATCGTATATAAGGGAATCGAGATGGATCTCGGGAAGCCGTTTGAGCGTATTACAATGGTTGATGCGGTTAAGAAATATGCAGGCGTTGACTGGAATGAAGTAAAGGATCTTGAGCAGGCGAGAGTAATCGCAAAAGAGCATAATATCGAATTTGAAGAAAGACATAAAAAGGGAGATATCCTGAACCTGTTCTTTGAAGAGTATGTAGAGGAACATCTGCTTCAGCCTACATTTGTTATGGATCATCCGATCGAGATTTCACCTCTTACAAAGAAAAAACCGGAAAATCCGGAATATGTAGAGCGTTTCGAGTTCTTCATGAATGGTTGGGAGATGGCAAATGCTTACTCCGAGCTGAATGACCCGATCGACCAGAGAGAGCGTTTCAAAGCACAGGAAGAACTGCTTGCACAGGGCGATGATGAAGCCAACACAACAGATGAAGACTTCATGAATGCACTGGAGATCGGTATGCCGCCAACAGGTGGTATCGGATTCGGTATCGACCGTATGTGTATGCTCCTGACAGGTGCAGAGGCAATCAGAGATGTGTTGCTGTTCCCGACAATGAAGTCTATTGATAAGTAAGAATGCAGGAAAATCAAGGGTTTCAGCATTTGGATGTACTAAAATATATAGTTGGTCAAGGGGTTTTGACCAAGATTTGACCAATTTTTGGCATAGTCAAAAAAAGATTAGTACAGGTTAGTACAGATTGCTTAGTCTGAAAAATTAAAGATTGTATTACTTAGAGGACATTTTCTAAAGAAATTTAGAAGATGTCCTCTTTTTGCGTTATAGGAACAATTGAAATACCGAAAGGAGAATAGCATGGAACACACAAAGGCATATCAGGAATTTAAGAAGAATGGTAATACAAAGTTTGTAAGATATAGCGAAGGAGCAGAAATGTATCATATGGGCGTATCAAAGTTTATGCAAATGGCTAAGGATGCCAAAGCAATCTATAAGTTAGGTCAGTTAGTACTTGTGAATTTAATAATATTTGATGAGTACCTTGAGACATTCCATATAGTTGATGATGAATTTTATAAGTAGGTGAAAAGGATGGTAACACAATTACAGCCAGATGTTAGGGCTTATCTTCATGGTGGGGAGGTAATAAAAAGATACATAAAGGTCGAAGAGGTGGCTTATGAATATGGATTTAGTGTTGAGGAAACTGAATATATAGCTAAGGCTGCAAGTTCTTTATACAAGCTTACCCGTATTCATTTGGTAAAAAAGGAAAGGTTTGATGAGTTTATGAAACACATATATAAAGTGCCGGGAACAAATAAGCAGATAATTAAAAAGTTTGCGAGAATTGGAGAAGCTTCAATTATATACAGTATTGGCAGACATAGATTTATCGAGTTGGCTAGAGCAGCAGGTGCAACATATAAAATAAATGAGGGAACAGGGGGGACTGTGTTAAACAATTTGGAAATATTTGATAATTATATGGAGCAATTCAGACAACCTGCAAGACCTTTGAAAGAGCCGTTATATGGGCAGGAAGAAGGTGAATTGAATGAGTAACTCATATAAGTTCTATTCAGATACAAAAGACATTATGAAAAAATATGTAAATGCTACTGAGGGTGCCATTATTTATGGCATAAGTAAATCAAGGATTATGGTTTTGGCTTCTGAAGCAGGGGCAGTGTATAAGGTTGGAAATTCAGCGTTGATTAACACTGATATCTTTGAGATGTATTTGGAAAAATTTAAGGAACCAACAAGACCATTGCCCAAACATATTTGGAATAAATTGTCAAGCGAAGATAAAAAAGACCACAATAGTACCTGTTTTGATAAAAAAGACCCGTGATTGTCACTTTCGGCATTATAGAAACTAATGTAATATATGGACATTCCAAGAAAAACTTGGGATGAACAATTTAATAATCAGTTACAGATTTGCAAAGTAGTTTGCACTGCAGAGTATCTGTAGGTAGTAAATTTACGGGGCATGTACCTGGAAGATGAAAGTCACAGCTATCATATTAGTAGCCTGATGGATCGAAAGATGAATGGTGAGAAGTTGGATGGAAATCTGGTAAAAGGGCGCAAGAGATCCGGTGGATCTCTGCTCTGCGCGGACCGAAGCGAAGCGTAGACCGGCATGTTGCGTAAGGATAATCAACCACAGAGGGCGAGAAGTTCGTCCTTATCCTCAAAAGGCTAAAAGAGGAGATAGTGCTTCTGATAATTCAGAAGGGCGTCGTGAAACACATTTTGTGGCTCGTCTGTAACTCCCGGAGGTGAGAACACCTCTTTGTACACGGGGCGATATAGGAGTCTAGAAGACTGGCGTGTACCTACATGCTTAGCATTAAGCATAGCCATGTAGACTATATCACTTCCAAATTCAAATTTTGTCTATATGGCAACTAATTTGAAGGAGGATAAAGTGATGATGGGATTTAGCATAGCATTTATAATTATTGTTCTTATCGTATTGTATTCATTAGCGAGGACGGCAGGTGAGTCGGACCGGATATTGGAAAATATAAGAGAGCAATCACTCCTTGGAAGGGAGGAGAGCTCTGGTGGGAACAGTTGAAAAAAGAAATAAACATAAGAAACGCAGGTTTGTATCTCCAGAAGAAAAGCTTGAAAGAGAATTAAAAGATTGTATGCATTGTAGATTCTTCTGGGGACATAACAACAGATGTGCCAATGGAACATGTTGTAAACCATCTAAGAAAAAAGAACAGAAATTTCCGACGGAATGTGTCGGATGTCCATATTATCAAGGGAATGGTTATTGTTTTCCTTGTATGCGAAAGCTGATAGGAAAGTAGGTGGTTAAGATGTTCAAGTGGCTGTTTAAGAAGAAAGGATGTGCAAAACATATGAATAACAAGTTAGAAGTAATCGGCATTGATCATGGTTGGTCAATGATGAAAACAATCTCTCAGGTATTTGTCACAGGAGTTAAGGAGATTACAACAACTCCGGCACTTTTTGGCGAAGTACTTGAGTATGAAGGAAAGTTCTATAAGGTTGGAACTGTGAGGCAGGAAGTAAAGGATACAAAGGTCGAAGATGACAGCTTTTATCTTCTCACTCTTGCAGCAGTTGCTAAGGAACTTAAAAGAAGAGGTCTTGCAGAGGCAAAGGTATTCCTTGCCGTAGGACTACCACTTACAAGGTTTGGAGCAGAGAAGAATGATTTTATCAAGTACCTGACAAAGAATAAGCGTGTAAGCTTCAAATATGAGAATGAGCCGTATTATATTGAAATTGATGATGTGGCAGTATTCCCTCAGTGTTATGCAGCAGTAGTGGACAAGATTCCTACAATGGCAAAGAAAACGCTGATAGTAGATATCGGTAGCTGGACAATAGACATTATGCCGGTAATCAACAAGTCACCGGATGAATCAAAGTGTGTGACGATACCAAAAGGTCTTATTACCTGTATGCGTTCTATCAATGAACAGTGTGTAAGACAACTTAACGGAGAGGTAGACGAGTCAGAGATACAGAACATCATGCGATATGGCAGGTCAGATATTGATGATGAATACTTTGCCATTATCAAGGCAGAGATAGAGGATTTTGTTGATAAGGTATATAACTCAATCCGTGAGTTTGGGTATAACTTAAAGACTACACCGATTGTATTTGTCGGTGGCGGGGCAGTTGTGATGAAGAATTTTGGTAGTCACGATGCCAAGAACATTTCCTATAACCTTGATGTAAAGGCAAATGCAAGAGGATATGAGCAGCTTGCCACAATGGGACTTAAAAGTGCAAGGAGAATACCTTAGGAGGTGGCATGATGGCAAAACAGTTTGATTATGAAGTAAAAACAACAATTAGGCTAAATATGCATAATCCAGACCATGTGTTAATTAATAATGTCATTCAGAATCTTGATCCAAAGATTTTTAAGTCCAAGAACCAGTTTATACTGGATGCATGTAAGTTTTACATTGACAATTATGGAAGTGAGACTTTTATTGCAAAGAAAAAAGATAATGAAAGGGCTGAATATATCCGGTCAGCAGATATTGAGGACATTAAGGCAGAGGTTATAGAAGCAGCAATCAATGAAGCAAGGAAAGAGGTCATAAGGCTGTTAGGCGGAGTGATATCCGGGATGAATGTTGGTCAGCCGGTAATAATGCAGGCAGCCAATAGTGAAGCACAAGAACCTACAGAAGATGTTATGGACGATGCAGATGTTGCAGGACTTGCAATGAGATGGATGTCGAAAGGAGACTGATTATTATGAGAAGAGTTATGGGAGCCGTAGGAACAGTGAGTTTAGAGATACTCAAGTGGATGTTAAGGATAATTCTTGGAGCATTGAAGCTGGTCTTAGGACTTGCCAGGATCATTCTTCTTCTATTCGCTATGGTGGCAAGGGTATTTCTTTCATTCGTAAGAATGGGCACATTCTGAGAGGAGGTGAGCGTATGCAGGTAAAGGGTTTATTCTTAAATTATAAGAAAAACAGACGACTTATGCAGTATTTCTTTAAAATAAGAGAGCTGGTATAATGAAAGGAGTTTAAGATGCACAGAATACGGGACAGTCCTATGTGTCCCGTGCATTACAGATAAATAGTTCACCGCAAGGGTGGATGGCACGGAACACAAAGCCCGTCCCTCTTGCGGAGAAGGGATGGGTGATTACTATGAAGAAGATAAGTATTATCTTATTATCCGCAGTACTGGTCTTTTCAATGGCTGCCTGTAATGGTGGTAAGGAAAAGGCTGATAATCAGACAGAGAAACAGACGGAAAGCGTAAAGCCAACTGAAGAAGCAATGGCAACGGAAGCTGTCACAGAGGTCACAACCGAAGCTGGAAGCGAGGAGACAGAGAAAGATATTGCCGAGGCTAAAGATTCAGAAGAGAAGACTGATAAAGAAGATAACCGATCCGCTGATAATGAAACTGCTTCAAAGCAGGGAGAAAAGTCAGAGCAGAATGACGAGCCTGAACAGAAAGCTCCTGCAAGTGGTAATAAGGAAGCTGGTGGAAATCAGAGTAATGCAGGTAATGGTGGTCAGACTACAGACAGTCCGAAAGACAATGTGAGCAATCCACAGCCTGCATCCGTGGCATACAGTCCACAAAATGTTGTGTCACTTGCAACAGCAAAGTGTCAGGCAGGAGGGATGATTACCACACAGCAGAATTTACAGAATCATTTGAATGACGGCAGTATCACGCAGGAAGAGTACAATGAGTATTATCCTTACGATGGTATGGAAGGCTCTTATTATAGTGTGTTTGTAGAGACAGACCTCAACAAAGCAAGTACCATTGATGGACAGCGGTTATCATCTGAGGATGCAATCGCAGAATATATTGCAAGTATGTTACTTTTGGAAACAGATCCGGTATTCTACATCAGTTATGATGGAGTTTACACGACAGGCGGCACAGACTATTATGAGTTTCGATGTCACAGATAAATAAAAACGAATAGAAGCAGAAGGAAGAAAGATGTAAGCCATAAACTTATGTCTTTCTTTTTTTATGCGTAAATTAAGGAGGAAAGAGCACATGAAACAGAAACTAAAGCGTTTTATGGCAGGATTTATGGCTATGCTCACACTGGTTGGAACACTCTTTACGAATGGAACAACAGCATTTGCAGCCAGTCCGCAGGCAAATATTGCGTTCTGGAATGCATCAGTCAAAAATTCCGGAGAAGTAAGTGAGCTAAAGCCCGGATTTAATCATGGCAAGATTCTGTATTCAATTCTTGACGGAAATTCGGCATATTGTATGAATTTCGGATTAAGAGCAGATGGCGGTCAGCTTATGAACAGCTACGATGATGCGAGCACATCAATGTCAGCACAGCAGAGAAAGCTTTTAAGTTACTGCCTTTATTATGGGTTTAACAGTACACAAAAGGCGGCACCGAGCAACAGCCAGTGCGATGAGTATATCGCAACTCAGGCAATGGTATGGGTAATTGTAGCAGATATTTTTGGAACTGGAAGTGGTGATTCGGCAGCGAGAAAGCTCTGCAACACAGCACCAAGTCCTGATTCTTCATACAGCTATTATGAGAGGCTCAGAGACAATATCAGCAGTTCCTACAATGCAACACTTCCAAGTTTTGCATCACGCAGAACCAGTGAGGCACCAACTTATGAGTTGAAGTGGAATGAGGGAAGTCAGAGATTTGAAACAACATTATCTGACAGCAATGGTGTCTTATCAGACTTTGATTTTGGCATCAGCGGATATTCTGTTGATAAGAATGGCAACAGTATTACAATCTCTTCAACGAGTGTGAATACCACAGCTACAACAGGAACATTCACATCCAATGCTGGCAAGATTGAGACAACATCAAGCTGTGTATTCTGGCTTACAGGAAAGAGCGGATATCAGGAGTTTATTTCTGAAAGACCGACAGCAGATCCTGTCAAAGCATATATCAAGGTCAAGACAGAGAACATCGGATATGGTGAGCTTACAAAGACAGATGAGTCAAGCGGAGTGAAGCTTTCCGGTGCAGTCTATGGAATTTATTCTGACAGCGGATGCACAAACAGAGTACAGACCATGACAACAGATGGAAACGGATATGCAAAGTCAGCTGCACTTGTCGCAGGCACTTATTATGTAAAAGAGATTACAGCACCAAAGGGCTATGTTCTTTCCGGTAAGGTTCATACTCTTACTGTAAGAGCGGGACAGACAACCGGAATCTCTGCAACAGATAAGGAGCAGTTTGGAGCAATCACAATCTACAAGGAAGGTGAAGTGCTCAGCTCATGGAATGGAAGTAACTTTATTTATGAGAAAAAGAAGCTTCCGGGAGCAACATTTAAGGTGACAGCAGGAGCAGATATCTACAAGGCAGATAGAACAAAGGTCTACAATGCAGGTGATGTAGTTGCAGAAAGCCTTACAACAGGAACTGACGGACAGGTGGTATTATCTGACCTTCATCTTGGAACTTATGTGGTTACTGAGATTAAGAGCATTGACGGATATACAATCAATACCACACCTCAGACAGTAGCAGTTGAGTATAAGCACCAGACTGTGACAGTCCAGTATGAATCAACTACGATTGAGAATACAAGACAGAAAGCGGATGTATCTGTCGTAAAGAAGGACTCTGACACAGAGAACCCTCTTGAAGGCGGCAAGTACACACTTTATGCCGGAAATGACATCAAAAACTATGCCGGACAGGTTATTGTGACAAAGGGTACAGCTCTTGAGACCGTAACTACAGGAGAGGACGGAAAGGCAAGCTACAGCGCGGATCTGCCAATCTCTAACGGATATTATATACAAGAGACACAGGCACCATATGCGTATATCAGAAACAGTAAAGATGTTTACAGCTTCAATTTCAATGTATTACCTGAAACACAGGCAAAGGCATCATTCGGTCACACATTTGCAAATAACAGAACTACAGCAAAGATTCATATCTACAAGGTAGACAAGGAATCAGGCAAGGCAGTAGCCCAGGGTGATGCAAGCCTTGAAGGTGCAGTTTATGGTCTTTATGCGAGAAACGATATCGTGCATCCGGACGGAGCAACAGGAGTCGTATTTAAAGCAGGTGACCTTGTAGCAACACTTACAACAGATAAGAATGGAGAGGCAGAGGTCAATAACCTTTACCTTGGAAATTATTATGTAAAGGAAATCACTCCATCAGAGGGGTATCTCTTAGACGAAGAGGAACATGATGTGGTATGTGATTATGATGGAGACCTTGTAGCAGAGGTATCAAGAAGTACAACCTCAGCAGAGCAAGTCATCAAGCAGCCATTCCAGCTTATCAAGGTATCTGACAATGGCGATGATACTGAAGCAGGCTTGTTGGCAGGTGCAGAGTTCACAGCATACTTAAAATCTTCTTTATCCGTAAAGGCAGATGGAAGTTATGACTTTGACAAGGCAACTCCGGTAGTAATCGGGGAAAACGGAGCAACAACAATCACATCCGATGACAAGGGACATGCAGTTTCCATTGCAATTCCTTATGGAACTTATGTGGTAGTAGAGTCAAAGACTCCGCATAACATGAAGACAATCAAGCCATTTGAGGTAAAAATCAGCGAGAACCATCCTGACAAGCCTCAGACATGGAGAGTATTCCTTGACAGGGAGTTTACTGCAAAGCTTCGTGTAATCAAGAAGGATTCCGATACAAAGCAGACAGTACTTGTACCAAATGCAGAGTTTAAGATCTTCAATATTGATAAGAACGAATATGTAAAGCAGTACACAACTTATCCGTCAAAGGTAGAGCATACTTCATTCTTTACTGATGAGGACGGAGATTTAATCTTACCGGAGGCACTGAAAATCGGTAACTACCGCATTGAGGAAGTGTCTGCACCATTTGGATATGTTGTAAATGATAAGTATGTCAGCATCTCTGTTGATACTGACACAGCATTTGAAACAGATGGTGATACAAATGATGCAATCATTACTGTGGAATATTCCGATGCCCCTGCAGTTGGAGAGCTGACTGTAGTAAAGAAGGGAGAGGTACTTGACGGATTCAAGGGTGGACTTCTTGCAAGCTCATATGAGAAAGAGTTTGTTTATAAGGAAGGCTCACTTGCCGGAGCAAAATTCAAAGTTTATGCTGCGGAAGATATTTACACAGCAGACAACCAGAAGGATGCAGACGGAAACCGCATTAAGTATTACAGCAAGGGAGACCTTGTGACAACTCTTACAACTGGCAAGGATGGAAAGGCAACAGCAAAGAATCTTCCTCTTGGACAATACAGAGTTGTGGAAGTGGAAGCTCCATACGGATATGTGTTAAATCCGAATGAGCAGAAAGTGACATTCACATATGTGAATGATAAGACACCTGTTATCAAGGAGAGCCTTACTTTCTCAGATGACAGACAGAAGCTTGATATGTCGGTGACTAAGCTTGATGCAGAAGATAATACACCGATTGCAGGTGCAGTATTTGGTCTTTATGCAGATGAGGATATCAAGAATGTTGATGGCAAAGTTATTATCGAGAAAGGCACACTTCTTGAGAAGGCAACATCTGATGAGAATGGAAAGATTGCTTTTATTAAGATTTATCCATTTGCAAAATATGTTGCAAGGGAGCTTGTAAAGCCTGCCGGATATGTGACAAATGAGGAAGCAGTAAACTTTGATACAAAATATCAGGGACAGGATATTAAGACTGCTGTATATAATAGCGAGTATAAGAACACTCCTACAACCTTTGAGTTTACAAAGACAGATATCACAAGCGGTGCAGAGCTTACAGGTGCAACACTTACTGTACTTGATAAGGATGGAAATGTGGTAGACACATGGACATCTGATGCTAAGGAAGCACATGTAATCAAGAGACTTGTCGTAGACGAGATTTACACTCTTCGTGAGGAATTTGCTCCTTACGGATATCTCAAGGCAGCAGATATCCAGTTTACAGTTGAGGACACAGGCAAAGTGCAGCATGTAGAGATGAAGGATGAAGTACCTACAGGTTCCATTGTTATCAATAAGGATGGCGAATTTGTAACAGACACTACTCTTATGAAGGGTTACTGGTATGACTTTATCTTCAATTTCTTCAAGGACAGCCTTGCAGGAGTAACTTTTGATGTATATGCAAAAGAGGATATCGTAAGTGCTGACGGACTTGACACTGTATATCACAAGGCAGGAGACAAGGTGGCAACCATCGTGACAAATGATAAGGGTATCGCAAGAATTGATGACCTTCCACTTGGCAGATATTATCTTGTTGAGACAAAGACCATTGATGGATTTGTATTAGATGATACACCGATTGAAGCAGACCTTTCCTATATCGACCAGAATACAAAGGTTGTGTTTGCAGGAATGGATGTGACAAATGAGCGTCAGAAAGTGCAGATTACTGTCACAAAGACTGATTCAGAGACGAAGAATGCTCTTGAAGGTGCAGTATTCGGCTTATTTGCGAAAGAGGATATCGTAAATAAAGATGGAAAAGTCATTGTCAAAGCAGATACACAGATTGAGAGAACAGTAACAGGCAAGGACGGAAAGGCAGCATTTACCTCTGACCTTCCGCTTGGACAGTATTATGTCAAGGAGATTGAGGCCCCAAAGGGCTATGTGAAGTCAGATAAGACATTTGATGTGGATGCTTCATATCAGGGAGATAAGGTAAAGGTTATCGAGTTTGAGGCAGCATTTGAAAATGCACCTATCAAGGTAGAAATTTCAAAGACTGATATCACAGGCAAGAAAGAGTTGCCTGGAGCAAAGCTTTCAGTAATTGCTGATGGAAAGCTTGTAGAAAGCTGGACATCAGAGGCAGGAAAGACTCATATGATTGAGAGACTTCCTGTCGGAAAGTACACACTCAGAGAGGAATATGCACCATATGGATATAAGGTGGCAAGTGATGTGACCTTTGAGGTAAAGGACACTGCCGAGATTCAGAAGGTATCCATGAAGGATGAGCAGGCAGTAGGTAAGATTGTCATTGAGAAAACTGACAAAGTAACCGGAAAGCCGATTGAGGGTGTTGTATTTGAAGTAAGGGATAAGGACGGAAAGGTGCTTGATACACTCACTACTGACAAGAATGGTCATGCAGAGAGCAAGGAGCTTCCTATCTGTACTTACAATGAGGATGGTTCATTTAAAGAAGATATCCATTATACAGTTGTTGAGACTAAAGCAGCTGACGGATATATCCTTGATGAAACAGCTCATGATGTAACTCTTCGATATGATGACAATGCACCGGATGTTGTTGTAGCAACTCTTAAGCTTACCAATGTACCGACAGAGCCTAAGCTTCCACAGACAGGCGACAATGCAAATCCGCTTCTTTATCTTGGAATTGGTGCACTTGCACTTATTACAGGTGTTGGAGTCGGACTTCGTGGAAGAAAGAAAAAGAATAAACAGTAACAATTAACCTTGCGGGGAATGTAAGCCAGTGACTTATGTTCCCCGCTTTTTTAGATTAAGGAGGAACCGTAATATGATGAATTACGAGATTTTTAAGGAAGTAGTAAAAGAAAAGTTTATGGATTATATGCCTGAGAAGTTCAAAGGAATGGAGCTTGTGGCAGAACCCGTGGAAAAGGTGAATGTGACTCTTGATGGCATCATCTTACGAGAGGAAGGCAGGAATATTTCGCCTACGATTTATATCAATGACATGTATAAGAAGTATCAGGACTGTGGTGATTTTGAGGTGTCACATCATTGACAAATGTACATCGCCATGATATATTTTGAGAAATATATATATTTTTTGTCGGAAGTGTAGAGTTTTTTGTCGGATACTTTTCTAAAATAAATAAGCTATTACATCTTTATGAAGGTGTTTCAGCATTTGGCACAAGGGGTTATCGCAGAAAGACCTATTTTTTGCAATAACTCAAGTAGAAATGAGGTGAATATCGATGATGCAGCAATTGTATAAATTGATATATGTCAAAAATGGGGGGGGGTAGAAGCCTACTGACCGTGAATGACGCTCAGGAGAGAATGACAAAAGGAGGACTTTATGAATATTATCAAACATAAATATGGCAAACGAACGGTATCTCTGCTGCTTGCGGTAATTTTGGTGCTATGCCCTTTGCAGGTTAGGGCGGCAGATAACAAGCCAACCATCGAGGCAGATAACAAGCCAACCATCGAAATTGGTAACTACATTCAGATGGGTACTTATGAGGGAGTGCCAATTGTGTGGCGTTGTGTAGCGAAGGATAGCAATGGGCCATTGATGCTTTCGGATAGAGTATTGTGTGATTACATGCCCTATGATGCAAAAACCAACAAAAATGCCGAAACAGGCTCGCACCGGCGCAATAGCTGGAGAGATAATTTTGGTTCTAACCACTGGAGAGACAGCAACATACGTTCTTGGCTCAATTCCAACGCTGAAGCAGGAAAAGTGAAATGGCTTTGCGGAAATCCGCCAACAGAGGATTCTGTCTATCCTAAAACGGCAGCATATGACCAAAAGGAGGGCTTCCTTCGCAGCTTTCGTTCGGATGAGCTGGGAGCGATTCGAACGGTGAAGCAGCGTTCTATCGTTTCCCATCCGGAGTATACGGCAGGTTATATCGACGCAGCCGGTGTTGATCTTCCCTATAACACCACAATTGATACGGTAGCGGATGGGTATGACAGTGCCCATTATGAATATATTTGGGATAGAGTTTTTCTGCTGGATGTTCAGCAGCTCAAAACGGTTAATGATAACCTGAACGGCTACCATATCGCAAAAAACAGAAGCGGTGTAGCATGGAACTATTGGCTGCGTACACCGATTACAACCTGTAACCATGATATGCGATTTGTGACCCCTCAAGGGAATATTTTGCGTGACGCACCCTATAAGGGATATTACGGCGTTCGTCCTGCCTTCTATCTGAATACGGAAAATTACACCGTATCATCCGGCACAGGACAGAGCGCACAGGACCCCTATGTTGTTTCCGCACCGGATGCGCCGGATGACAGCATTGGCATATCCGGCGCTGTGCGAGAGGATGTGAATGGTGACTGGAATGTGAACACGGATGAGTATCTACAGCTGGAGATGAGTACCCTCTACACTGAGGATCCTGCATATGCAAATGTAACCGTACCGGTGTATACAATCCAGAAGCCTCGCAGCGATAAGGAGAACATGGTGATTGTGTACTGCGCCGAGGGCTACACCAAAAGCCAGCAAAAGCAGTTTGTCGAGGATGTAAAAAAGCTGTGGGGGGAGGTATTGCAGATAGAGCCATATCGCAGCATGGCGGATCGCTTTAATGTCTATGCACTCTGCACGGCATCGGTGGATGGCTATGGCGGTACCAGCACATTTTTTGCTGCGACCGCCAAAGGAGGAATTTCTACTAACAAAGGGAACTGGCGCAACCATGTTTTGGAGCGCATCATAGGCCCTGCGTTTATCGAGAAGATTCATGACGCACATATTCCTAATGAAACGCATCCAAACGAAAACACGATGGATCATAATTATAGACAGTATGATTATGTGTATGAAAATATCAACCAATTCGTTGTGTTGGCGAATAGCGGTGAGTATTTCGGTGGCTCTCATGATAATAAACAATATGGTATTCACTATATTATTGCATCAGCGAGAAGCCAATATTCTGCGTTTACCCAGCGGCATGAACTGGGACACGGTCTGTTCCATCTGGGAGATGAATATAATTATAGCACTGTTCCTGTAGATGAGTGGAATTACACTACATCACTGAATATGACTGCAACAAAAGATCCCACGAAAGTGAAGTGGAAGCAGCTGCTTGGCTTCCGTAATACCTATACCTGCCCGCATCTTGACTACTATCCTTATACCTATAATTCCAGCAGGGATTGTCTGATGCGAGAGACCTTTCAGAATGATTTTTGCGATGTGTGCAAGCTACAGGGCATAAAGGTCATGAGTCAGCTCATTACAAATCCCCCTGCGCTTTATGTGGCTGTTCCTGAGGTGAAAAAGTATATCGGCGGTTACAGAAATCCCACAAAAGATCCTTCTGCCTTTGAGGCAGCGAATTCCTCCGCATATGCGAGCTATCAAAATGACAGGAATAGCCGTCTATTAAGCGGCGGCAGTAAAAACAGCTTTGATTATAGCAGCATGAAGGGGCAGCAGGTTGAGCTGCGCACCATTATACAAAATCTTTCGAATACCCAAGCGAAGACTGTGACCCTGCGCCTGTGGGTGGAACATTCCAACGGCGAAAAAGCGGTCACGACAGATGGGGAGCAGGTTTTCACTACGCAGGAGTTTGACATCCCTGTTTGGAAAGAGAAAAGCAAATTCTGGACAAAGGGTGCGTTGGATTACGAGGGCAGCGACTTTAATTCCGGCCTTGTCAACTGCTCTCTGGTTTACACGATTCCGGAGAATGCCATTCTGCAATCCGGCGATACCATCGGCTTTGAGATTGTAGATCATGCGACAGGCGAGGTATTGGCTGATGATGATACGGAGCAGCAGCGCTATGTCAATGTCACCATCCAATATCAGCTGGAGGATGGCACAGATGTTCCAAACACCATGCCGACTACCTTTACTGTTCCGGTAGGCAAAAAGGTTGATTGGCAGCCGCCGCAGGAACTGCACGGCTACACTTTTGTTAAAGCGGAGGGGATGGAAAATGCTGTCCCGAACAGTGGTATGACGATTCGTTATATTTATAAAAGGTCTGAGGAACGCCCCGAGCCGCCGGTGACAAAAAATTATACGGTGCAATACAATTGGGGCTCTGTATTCCCGACAGGCGCAACGCTGCCGCTAAATAGCAGCTCCTATTCGAGTGTGCAACAGGCGAAGGCGGCTGTGGATAAGAAATATACCTCCACAACACGCATTCAGGCACAAAAGGATGGTAAAAACGGCACATGGGCTTTTTCGGGCTGGGATGCCGGCAACCTAAACGGCACAACCGTGGTATTCCGTGGAAGTTGGAGTTTTACGGCGGATACAGCGCCGATAACGCCTCCGAGCGGTACAGCAAGCTACAAGATTACCGCAACGGCAGGTATCGGTGGAACAATCTCTCCCGGTGGCACGACAACGGTATCTGCCGCAGGTCAGCTTACATATACAATCAAGGCGAACGAAGGATAGT
>SKED01000052.1_pt1 | contig 129349 bp, 142 predicted proteins | sample 4826651 | NCBI WGS metagenome assembly SKED01 (sample SAMN11008818, study PRJNA524170) | human gut metagenome | biome: Human fecal sample; material: Feces; isolation source: fecal sample from pouch patient p19 | host: Homo sapiens | place: Israel: Tel-Aviv | collected 2016-06-28 | reverse complement strand
CAGGATCCAGCAGATCCAAACAATCTGAAAGAAACAGTGGTAAATATCCTTGTTTTGAATTACAATAATTATTGTGTAAAGTTTTCATCGCAAGTTAATTTTACCACAAAAATAGGACCTTTCGCATAAACGAATGGTCCTATTTCTTTTAGGGACTTATTTCACAGCCCCTTTAATTTTCCTATTTAATTTCTTACTCTATCCTTATTTTCAATTCTAGCACTGTTTTTGTGGACTTACAATATCTACTTTTCCGTGAAACAGTACAAACTTTTAAAGTAATTTTTGTAAACATCTATCAAATTATTTTTAGCCAACATATTCCGCAGATAAATTTTGTCCCCTATTCTGCACATTATTAATAGCTTATCCAATTACTTCATACTGCATCATCTCATATTTCAGCTTTGTGCCTTCTTTGATTTCTGCCGGCAGAAGTGCACGGGCTACCAGTTTAAGTTCCGGGGAATCTGCATCGGTTCGGCGCAGATTCGCATAATCTCCATCTATGGAAACCACCTCATAATACCAGGTTTCTAATATCATTTTCCTAATTCCTCCTGTTCTGCTGCCATCTCTGCGTTAATAGTATCTTCACTTGCAGCCATTACCTGTAAGGTCATGGTCAGAAGCTTCTCCAAATCCCAGCCAAGCTGCTGTGCGCCTCTTTCGATTACCTCACGGGAGCATCCGGCAGCAAAGCCTTTGCTCTTGTATTTTTTCTTGAGAGATTTCAGCTCCATATCCTTGGTACTCTTAGATGGGCGCATCAGTGCTGCTGCCCAGATAAGTCCGGTAAGCTCGTCTGCTGCAAAAAGTACTTTTTCCATCTCGTGCTCCGGTTCAACATCAAGAGTTGTTCCACAACCAACGGTAATGCCATATCCATGAGATACAACTGCATGAATCACATCCTCGCCTACTCCGGCTTCACGAAGCATTTCAGGCGCTTTCAGGCAATGCTCTTCTGGGTAAAGTTCAAAATCAATATCGTGAAGAAGTCCCACGATTCCCCAGTATTCTGCGTCGGCACCATAGCCAAGCTCATTGGCATACCATTTCATAACAGCTTCTACAGTCAGGGCATGCTGAATATGAAATGGATCTTTGTTGTATTTTTTCAGTAATTTAAATGCCTCATCTCTTGCAATTGTTTCCATCTTCTGTCTCTCCTTTATGTCTGTTGTTCTTAATCTCTCATATGATTTCAAAGCACTTTCACTTCGGCATCATTTTGTACCGACTAATTTTCGCTTCATAGTGAAACGCAAATTTACATTGGACAGCGGTTTCTTCCTGGCATGTCCTCGCCTTTTACGTATCTGGCATTGAACTCCATGTTGATCTGACGGAGTTCCTTTTTGCCTTCAATGTAATCCTGATACATTTCTGCAAGTCCGGCCATGCAGCCATCACAGTTTGCCTCTATGTTTCCCAGGGATTCTGCAACTATTTTTTCCCGCTCCTCGCGGGTTGTCTCTGAAATTAAATATCCAGCCATCTTATACCTCCAAAATAACAGCTCTGTATTATTTTTACCACTATACAACATTAAAGTGAATTTGTACATAAGTTTCTTTTATTTCATTCACACAATTCCGGCAATATTAAAATAAGAGAAAGAATCTCTTCAGACCCTTCCTCTTAAATAAACTTTCCTGTTATCTGCAAGCGACACGGCACTTGTACCACGCACGCCTGCAAACCCTTTTATAAATTATTTCAGGATTTCATCCTTCTTATTCAGCAGTGCCTCGCAAGCTGCGCATGCAGGGCAATCACAGTATTTCTCGCCTGCTTCCTTGCGCTCTTTCGCATGAATCAGGACGTTCTTAACGCCATCTGCGCCAAATACTTTTGCACCCATATCAGACTCTGCGAAAGCAATCAGCCCGTCGATCGGCATGATGTCTGCTTCCAGCTCTGCAACATAAGCTTTAGCAGCCTCTGCTTCTCCCTCTTTTCCAACAGCATCCAGATAATTCTGAGCTGCCTCTTTGATTTCCTTGCAAGCTGACGGTGCTGCCAGCAGATCAGCGGTTAATTCCTGAATTGTTTTTCCCATAGTAAAATCCCCTTTCTGCGATATCGTATTTTCAACATTCCGGGAGAACTTTTCTCCTGGAGCGTGCCCTCAAAAGGCTTTCTGCTAGATGTGCGTGACACTTTGCGAGAATGATTTTTCAAATACATTCTAATTTTATTATAGCTTACTCCTTTGAAAAATCAACGTTAAAGTCGGTAATATGAGGAAGCTGATATTTACGGATTCCTTCAAAACCGGACAGTGCCAGGAGCAACAGCAAATCTCGCTGGGGGCCTTTCCAGGTTTCGGTGTGTTCGTACCATTCGTGGATGGTATGTTCGCCGCCGCCTTTGCCGCCCCAGCCCACAGTAATTGCTGGAATTCCAAGGCTGATGGGAATGTTTGCATCGGTGCTTGCGGCGCCTATGTAGAGGGTTTCCATACCAATCACCTGGTTAGCAACGTTGGCTGCCTGTACGATTTGGCATTGTTTTTCCTGGGTTCCGGCAGGGCGTTTGCCTTTTTGTTCAAAGGTAACAGTAATGCAATCAGAGTCATTAATTCCAAGTCCCCAGCGTGCATTCTCTTCCTCCACGGCTTCCTCTACCGCCTTATGGAACTTAGCGGAAAGTTCCGCTAACGCATTTGCATCCAGAGACCGCATATCTACCAGCATAGACGATTCCTCTGCGATTACATTCACAGAAGAGCCACCGTTTACTACGCCCACGGTGAATGTAGTTTTTGGGGCTGATGGAACCTGAAAATCGCTGATTTTGGCGATTGCGCGTCCCATTGCGTGGATGGGGCTTGGAATGCCGAAGCCGGTGTAGCTATGCCCGCCCGTACCGTGGAACGTTACCAGGTAGCGCTCACTTCCTACTGCCTGATAAATAATCCCCGAGGTATTTTTATCATCAATAGAAATAAATCCATCAAATGGATGACGTGCACTCCCATCAACACCAAAAACATGCTTCGTCCCCCGCAAATCTCCCAGTCCCTCTTCGCACACATTCGCACAAAAAACAATATCTCCCTCGCCACGAATTCCTACAGCATTCATTGCTCTTGCGATGCTAAGAAGTTCTGCCACAGCTCTTGTATCATCTCCGATTCCCGGACAGCTGTAGCGGTTTCCATCCTGCTTCAGCGTCAGGTCTGTTTCCATCGGGAAAACTGTATCAGTGTGTCCTGCAAGCACAATACGAGGACCATTTCCGTTTCCCTTTCGGACACCCAGAACATTTCCCACCTCATCAATGTGTACATCTTCAAGACCAGCTTCCTGCATCTTGTGAAAAACATATTCTGCTTTCTTCTCTTCCTTATAAGAGGGAGCCGGAATCTGGCACATTTCCAGAGTTTCCTGCAACGTCCTCTTGTCGTCCTTTTCTAAAAACCTAAATGCTTCCTGAACCGTCTTGCATCTTAATAACTCTTTCATGATAGTGATTGCTCCTTACCTGCCGTATCCTTGCTACAGCCGCTCCAACAGCTGCTGTAATTCCTCATAGCTGCTGATGTTGTTGGACTCTCTGCGAAGTCCGGCACTATGAGGCATTCCAGCTGTATACCATGCCACATGCTTCCGCATTTCACGAATTCCGATAAATTCGCCCTTCATCTGGATCTGCGCCCTCGCATGCTTCAGAATTGTTTCCTTAATCTCATCTAGCGTCGGTCTTTGCAGTTCTTCGCCCGTTGCAAAATAATGATTCATTTCCCGGAAGATCCAGGGATTTCCCTCAACAGCCCTTCCAATCATTACAGCATCACAGCCGGTCTGGCAAAACAAAGCCTCTGCCTTTTTCGGAGAATCCACATCTCCATTCCCAATTACCGGAATAGACACTGCTTCTTTGATCCTGGCGATAGTTTCCCAGTCTGCGGTTCCGGAATAATACTGCTGCCTTGTCCGTCCGTGAACTGCAATCGCGGCTGCTCCGGCATCCTCAATGCGTTTCACAATATCAATAATATCAACAGGCTCTTTCTCAAAACCAATGCGCACCTTCACAGTAAGAGGCTTACTGATTGCAGAAGACACGCTTTTCACAATATCTGCGATCAACTCCGGGTTCTTCAAAAGTGCAGATCCCTCTCCGTTATTTACCACCTTAGGTACCGGGCATCCCATATTGATATCCAGAATATCAAATGGCTCCTCTTCAATCTCCTTTGCCACCTCTGCCATCAGCTGTGGCTCACTTCCAAATAGCTGAAGAGAAATGGGATGCTCCACAGGATCTATTTTCATAAGCTCCCTGGTATTCTTGTTCTTATAGGAAATTGCCTTGGCACTGATCATCTCCATACAGAGAAGCCCAGCTCCCTGTTCCTTACACAGTCTGCGAAAAGCAAGATCTGTCACCCCTGCCATAGGAGCAAGAACAAAACGATTAGGAATCTCTACATTTCCAATTTTCCATGACATTTTTTCAGGAATTTTATGCATGGTATTCCCATTTTTCAAGTTACTGTCTAAATTACTATTCATATTAACCTTTATGCTCTGTTTTATTTTTCTTCCACATCTTCTCCCAGGAAAAATACCCGGTAATACATTTCCAGGGATTCCAGAAGTTCCTGTTTTTCCTGGCGAAGCTGTTTGATCTTCAATGCCCCACCGATGTCATCATAAAAGCCATCTGCTTCAGCCGCTTCTGTCTTAAACTGAAGATCTCCCTGATCATCAAACTCCAGAGTAAAGATTCCTCCGATCTCCTCTGTATAGAGTACACACATAATCTGAAGCTCTTTCTTCACATGATCCGGCAGAGAATTAAAGTCTTTATTAAAATAATATTTCTGCTCATAAGCACTTGCACCGCAAAGCACTACATTATCCTGATACAAATAGATACCACCTTTCTTTTATTTTACACGTAGCTGTATAAGCCTCGCACAGAAACCTCTCCTGCGCTGACTTCCACTACTGTTCCATCCGTTTTTTCCACAAGCAGCTCCCCGCTGTCAGTGATTCCCCTGGCAATCCCTTCATAAGGCTCCTTCGCCAGTACACGGACAGGCTGATTATAATTAGCCAGAATGCTTTCATACTCAGCTTTGAGTCCGCTGAGATTACAAGTTGCTGCAAATTTTTCATAATAATTTTCAAAGGCTTCCATTACAAGTCCCGGAATCTGGCTTCTGTCAAACTCTCTTCCGCTTTCCAGATAAAGAGAAGTGGCTTTGTCTTCCATTTCTGCAGGAAACTCTCTGATATTTACATTAATTCCCACGCCTATGACCGCATAATCGATTTTTCCATCACGAACTCCCATTTCAGTGAGAATCCCGCATATCTTTTTGTGGGAAACCACCACATCATTGGGCCACTTAATGCTTACCTCAAAGCCAAGCAGCTTCACAGCTTTCGCCACTGCCATACCCATTACCAGCGTCAGCATAGGTGCATACTGAGGCTCAAACTCCGGTCTCAAAAGAATACTCATCATTACGGAGGTTCCTTCCGGTACCTCCCAGGAGCGTCCAAGACGTCCTCTTCCTGCAGACTGAAATTCTGCAAGGGCAAGCGTTCCCTGCGGTGCGCCTTCTTTGGCAAGGCGCTTGATCCACAAATTTGTAGAATCCGTTTCTTTTGCAAAATGGACGGTTTTGCCCGCCCATTTTGTGTGTATCTGATCTGAAATTGTATTTTCGTTGTAAGCAAACATTATCTTGTCTCCGGCTCTCCTAAAGTAGCAACCATAACTGCTTTGATTGTATGCATACGGTTCTCTGCCTCATCAAATACCTTGGAAGCTGGGGATTCAAATACTTCGTCCGTTACTTCCATATCGGTAAGGTTGAAGCGCTCGCCCATCTCTTTGCCGATCTTGGTCTTAAGGTCATGGAATGCAGGCAGGCAGTGAAGGAAGATAGCTTTCTCACCAGCGTTCTTCATAACTGCGGAAGTTACCTTGTAAGGTGTCAGGTCATGGATTCTCTCTTCCCATACTGCATCCGGCTCGCCCATGGATACCCATACATCTGTGTAAATAACATCTGCATCCTTGGTTCCAGCCTCCACATCCTCAGTAAGAGTGATGGTTGCGCCAGACTGTGCAGCGTACTCCTGGCACTGTGCTACAAGCTCCTCATTCGGGAAATATTTCTTGCTTGTGCATGCTACGAAATGCATTCCAAGCTTGGAGCATGCTACCATCAGGGAGTTGCCCATGTTGTAGCGGGCATCCCCCATGTATACCAGCTTAATGCCCTTCAGGTATCCGAAATGCTCACGGATAGTCAGCATATCAGCAAGCATCTGAGTAGGATGATACTCATTTGTCAGACCGTTCCAAACCGGAACACCTGCGTATTTGGCAAGCTCTTCTACGATGTCCTGGCCAAATCCGCGGTACTCAATACCGTCATACATTCTTCCAAGAACTCTTGCAGTATCTGCAATGCTCTCTTTCTTGCCGATCTGGGAACCTGTTGGATCCAGATAGGTGCTTCCCATTCCAAGGTCATGAGCTGCAACCTCGAAGGAGCAGCGTGTTCTTGTGCTGGTTTTTTCAAAGATCAGGGCAATGTTTTTGCCTTTGTAATACTCAGTCAGCTCGCCAGCTTTTTTCTTTGCCTTTAAATCAGCGGATAAATCAAGAAGATACAGAATTTCCTCTGGTGTAAAGTCTTTCAGTGTCAAAAAATTTCTGCCTTTTAAGTTCATAATAATTCTCCTCTTTTGTTTATTCTTCAGTCTTCTTCTCATCCACTACAACTTCCTTCAAAGAAGCTGCAAGGCCCGCCAGGTTCTGAATCTCGGACGGGATAATGATCTTGGTAGACTTGCCGTCTGCCACTTTTGCAAGTGCCTCGAAGCTCTTCAGGGTAAGGACTGCATTGTCAGCTCCGGCTTCCTTAATCATGCGAAGACCTTCTGCATTTGCCTTCTGAACCTTCAGAACAGCCTCTGCCTGACCTTCAGCTTCCTTGATCATGCGCTCCTTCTGCGCCTCTGCACGAAGAATTGCAGCCTGCTTTTCGGCCTCTGCGTCAAGAATGGCTGATTCCTTTTTACCTTCTGCTACAAGAATAGTAGACTTCTTCTCACCCTCTGCAATAAGTATAGCTTCTCGTCTCTCACGCTCTGCCTTCATCTGCTTCTCCATTGCTTCCTGGATCGCAGCTGGCGGAATGATGTTCTTAAGCTCTACACGGTTTACCTTGATTCCCCACGGATCTGTGGCTACATCAAGTGACGCACGCATCTTGGTATTGATAACCTCACGGGAAGTCAGTGTTTCATCCAGTTCCATATCACCGATGATGTTACGCAGAGTAGTAGCGGAAAGATTCTCGATCGCCATGATCGGGTTCTCAACGCCATAAGCATAAAGCTTCGGGTCTGTGATCTGGAAAAATACAACGGTATCGATCTGCATGGTTACGTTATCTTTGGTGATAACCGGCTGAGGCGGGAAATCAACAACCTGCTCTTTCAGGTTAACCTTCCTTGCCACACGCTCAACAAATGGGAGCTTAAAGTGTACGCCAGTTCCCCATGTTGCCTGATAAGCGCCTAAGCGCTCAAGTACGATCGCATATGCCTGAGGTACGATACGAATGCAAGATGCAAGGATCCATAACACCAGAATAATGACGATCAATAAAACTATCACTTTTCCCATATTTCCGCCTCCTGTTTTTATTTAGGCTCCACGATCAATCTGACGCCATGAACCGCCTTGATCGTTACTACAGTGTCAACCGGAATTGTTTTGGTATCATCGGATGTCCGGGCCATCCATTCAATATCATTAATGCGAACCTGTCCGGTCTGTGCCAGATTGTCGATTTTTTGAATCACAACAGCTGTTTTGCCCAGAAGACTATCCACATTTGTTTTCTCTGTGTTCTTATTCATAAGCTTCATGGCTACCGGTCTTGTGAAAATCAGAAGCACAAGAGAAACACCAAAAAACAGAAGAAGCTGAGGCACAATTCCAACTCCAATACCAGATGCAATGGCAGCTGCCAATGCGCCGCCGGCAAACCAGATGGTAGTAAGCGCCGTAGTAAGCCCTTCAATGACCAAAAGCACTGCCAGAATTCCCAGCCATATGATTGGTTCCATAAGACTCCCCCTTTTTATCGTCTCTGCCTTGCTGCTTCATACATCAGTATTCCTGCTGCCATAGCTGCATTAAGAGATTCCACTTTTCCACACATTGGAATACGGATAAGGCAATCCGCTGCTTCTGCCGCTTCTTCTGTCAGCCCGTTTCCTTCATTTCCAATCAGAAAAGCAGTGCCACCCTGATAATTTTCCTGATCATAGGAATTTTTCCCTTTCAGATGGGCAGCAAAGGTACGGATTCCTTTTTGCTTCAGTTCTACTTTTAATGATACCACATCCTCCACATATAGAAAAGGCATTCTGTAAACAGATCCCATAGTGGAACGAATGACTTTTGGATTTGTGATATCCACACATGTCTTTGTGAGAAAAACTCCGGATACTCCGGCTCCTTCTCCGGTTCTGAAAATAGTCCCCGCATTTCCCGGATCCTGCAGATCCTCCAAGATCATAATAAGAGGAGAGTCTCCCCTTAGGATATCCTGTATTGTCCACACAGGCTTTCTCAGCACAGTAAGAATTCCCTGCGGGGTTTTGGTATCACACATCTGACGAAAAACATGATCTGCTACAATCTCTGCTTTTCCCTCAGGCAGCATGCTTATCTGCTCCATTAATGAACTATCCGAAGTCAGGGATTCCGTTACATAGACTTTAGAAATCCAATCCCTGGGAGCCTCCCCGAACATTTTCCGTCCTTCTGCTACAAATAACCCCTGCTCTCTGCGGGCTTTTGCTTTCTGATTCAGCTGTATAATGTTTTTTACCTGTGTATTGCTCGCACTGGTTATCATAAATTATCCTCTGATGCTGGTACAATGAACATTAAGCAATCTATCTGTCGATTTATCCTAAGCTTCACCGTACCAGATGACTAGTTTTATTTCTATATGGTACGTTTCACCCGATTCAGGTCCTGATTTCTTCCGGCTGCAACCACAATGCAGCCTGCTGTCAGTTTCTCTGTGGGATCTATATTTACATTCACTTCGTCGCCAAGCTTCACAGCCACTACATTGATTTTGTATTTTTCCCGGATCTTCAGCTCTGCCAGACTTTTCCCTGCCCAATCGGCTGGAATTCGGAATTCAGCCATACTGAACTCTGATGATAACTCAAAAATATCTTCAAAGCCATTGGAGGTCAGATTTCGTGCTACTCGAAGTCCCATGGAACGCTCCGGATAAATCACCTGGTCGGCCCCGATTTTTTCCAGAATACGTCCATGAAGAGAATTCATAGCCTTGGAAATAACACAGGGAACGCCTAAATCCTTAGCCTGCATTGTTGCAGTAATACTGGCTTCCATATTTTCTGCAACAGCAACAATTGCCACATCCACATTCTGTACTCCAAGAGACTTCAGTATATCTGGTTCACGCACATCTGCCCGTACCGCATAGGTAACAGTCTCCGCAATCTCCTGAATATTTTCATCCTTATCATCGATTGCCAGCACATCATAATCTGCATTCGCCAGTTCTCTGGCAAGTGTCATTCCAAACTGCCCTAATCCGATTACTGCAAAAGATTTTGCTTTCATGGTCTGCCCTCATGTTTTCATAGTATAAATGCTTTTTAATGATTTTATTTTCTGGTTATCCAATCATAATATTTTCTTCTGCCAGATGTACCTTCTCAGATTTCTTCTGTGCACGAGATACAACAGCTGCACCTAATGTCAGCGGACCGATTCTTCCAATGTACATGGTAAAAATCACAATCCACTTGGCTGGTGTATTCAATACAGAAGTCAAACCTCTGGAAAGTCCTACCGTTCCCACTGCTGATGTCAGTTCATAAAGTACATCAATAAACGGGGCATCAGGCATTACTGCAAAAAATGCCAACAGGGAAACAAACAAAACACTCACTGCCATTCCTGCGACCACAAGTGCTGAACGGACATAGCTGCTTCGAATTTTGCGACCACAGACCTCCACATCCTTCTTTCCGCGAAGGTTCGTTATAATGCTCAGCACCAGAACTGCAAGAGTTGTCGTCTTTATACCACCTGCTGTTCCCATCGGAGAACCTCCAATCAGCATAAGAAACAGACAAAGCATTGCAGTTCCATTGGTAAACGCAGCCTGATCAACTGTAAAAAATCCTGCGGTTCTGGTTGTTACAGCCTGGAACAGCGAAGCCATCAGTTTTTGCCCCAATGTGAGTTTTCCTATTGAAGCCGGGTTGTCATATTCAAACAGAAAAATCAGGAAGGTTCCTCCTACCAATAAAATGCCGGTGGTCACAAGCACGATCTTGCTCTGTAAATGAAGTGTTCTGTAGAATCTGCCAAAGGAAAGCTTTTTCTGAAAAATCAGCTTAAAACGTTTTCCCAAATCCCACCACACTGTAAAACCAAGTCCTGAGGCAATGATCAAACTGATGGTAGTAAAGTTCAGCAACGGATTCGTCACATAATCAGCCAGACTATTATCTCCCAAAAGATCAATTCCCGCATTGCAGAATGCAGAAACCGCAGTAAATATGGCCTGACCGGCACCCTTCACCAAACCAAATCTGGGAATAAAATAAATCCCATAGCTAATTGCCCCGATTCCCTCTGCTGCAAACACACACAGTACAACTTTTCGTACAACCTTCACAAGACCTGACATCTGTTCCAGATTATAGGATTCTTGGATCATTCGACGGTTTTTCATGCTGATTTTTTTATTTAAATAAATGAAAATCACACTTGCCAGCGCAATCAAACCAACTCCGCCAATCTGTATCAGCAGCAAGATCACCAGCTTGCCGATCAGGCTCCAGTGGGTAGCTGTAACTACAGTTACCAAGCCGGTAACACATACGCATGTAGTTGCTGTAAACATAGCATCTGAAAATGATGTGGTCTGTCCCGGTGCTGTACACAACGGCAACCATAAAATTAATCCGCCTACAAAAATTACCCCCGCAAAGCTGAGGGTAATTATTTGTGCTGTATTCAGTTTATGCAATTTATATTGCAGATTTTGAATAAACATAAAATTCCTTTATTATTTCTTATAGTTATGAGAAAGGGACTCACAAACTTCCCACATATATGGAGTTACGCTCTTCTCCATTGCAAGAGCTTCGTTAATATCAAAATCAACGAAATCGCCATGACGATAACCAACAACACGGCTCTTCTTGCCCTCAAGAAGAAGGTCTACTGCCATAGCACCCATCATAGATGCATATACACGGTCTTTACAGGTCGGGCTTCCACCACGCTGCATGTGACCAAGAATTGTTGCACGTGTCTCAATTCCTGTAGCAGCCTCGATACGCATTGCCATAGCCTGTGAATGGCCAATACCTTCTGCATTGATAATAATATGATGCTTCTTACCCATCTTACGGCTTTCAATAATGTTATTGATCAGCTTCTGCTCATCATAGTCATATTTCTCAGGAATAAGAACATCCTCAGCTCCGTTGGCAATACCGCACCACAGTGCAAGCCATCCGGCGCCACGTCCCATAACCTCGATGATACTGCATCTCTCATGAGAAGTAGATGTATCACGAACCTTATCAATTGCTTCCATAGCAGTGTTAACAGCGGTATCAAAACCAATGGTATACTCTGTACATGCAATATCAAGGTCGATGGTTCCCGGAATACCAATTGTATTGATTCCAAGATTTGCAAGCTTCTGAGCTCCGGCAAAGGAACCGTCTCCACCAATTACTACAAGTCCGTCAATACCATGCTTACGGCAGATTTCTGCACCACGCTGCTGTCCTTCCGGTGTACGGAATTCCGCACATCTTGCAGTGTAAAGAATTGTACCGCCGCGCTCGATTGTGTCAGATACATCTCTTGCTGACATATCGATGATTTCTTCACTTAAAAGGCCATTATAACCTTTCTGGATACCTTTTACTTTAAGTCCGTTGGAAAGTCCACGTCTTACAACTGCACGAATTGCAGCATTCATTCCAGGAGCGTCACCGCCGCTGGTAAGGACACCAATGGTCTTAATCTTGTTTTCTGCCATAATAATCTCCTCCATCTTATGAATCGTCGTGAGCTGTGTCTCCATTTTCATTGGAAACGCCCTCATTTTTCTATACACATATTCAGCATTAAGTTTATAGCATTTTCAAAGGTTTTTCAAGACTCTTTCAACAACTTTAACATTGTTATTTCCATATTTTTTACACATCTGGGCAAGCCAGTCATCCTGCACATTCACATGGTATGCTGCGGACAGTTTTTTCATCGCTTTTACGTCTTTTAAATAGACAATAACACTGTCCGTTCCCTGGGACTTTCGCAGATCCTCCAACAGTTCTTTTTCCTTCTGGCTGTAGTCTGCCTTGCTCTCAAACTGGATCCACAGTTCTTTTGGAATATCGGAAAAAGCGCGGACTTTTTCGAGAATCAGCTTGCTGGCTTTATCTTCCTCTGCTGATACACGCCCCTGAATAAAAACACGTGCATCCTCATTGATCATGTTCTGCCATTTCTCATAGTCTCTTGGAAAAACCATAACCTCTACAGTTCCAAGCAGATCTTCTACCGTAAGAAATGCCATGACTTTATTTGTCTTGGTGTACTTGATGTTTTTCTCCACGATCATGCCGCCGATGATAACCTTCTGGTTGTCTCTCACATGATTTTCATCTTCTTCATCCTCGTCTGTCGGCTGGAAATCTATGGTTCTGGCGGAGATCATTTTCTCCATCATATTGCGGTAACGCTCCAGAGGATGACCGCTTAAGTAAATTCCAAGAACCTCTTTCTCGTAGGCAAGAATGGTTTCTTTATCGTACTCTTCCACATTTGGCATGCGGATCTCAAACTCTTTTTTGTCCTCTTCGCTTGCAATGTCAAACAGGCTGAGCTGGCCTGCCATGGACTGCTTTTTGTTACGGGAAATGTCATCTACGATCTGACCGAAAACAATCATTTTCTGGTGGCGGTTTCCTTCCAGGCAGTCCAGTGCTCCGGCCTTGATAAAGTTCTCAAGAGCACGTTTATTAACTGCCTCTATATTGCGCTCAATAAAATTTTTCAGAGAAAGATACTCTCCATGTTCCTTTCGCTCTGCAACAATGGCATCAATTACCGGGCGGCCCACGCTTTTGATTGCGGAAAGAGCGTAACGGATAGAACCGTCTGATACGGAAAATCCATATTCTCCACTGTTAATATCTGGCGGCAGAATCGGGATGCCCATCTGACGGCAAACCTGAATATATTCCGCAACCTTGGTTGGAACGTCAATAACAGAGGTCATCAGAGCTGCCATATATTCTACCGGATAATAATATTTCAGGAAAGCAGTCTGATAGGTTACATACGCATATGCCGCCGCATGAGATTTGTTAAAAGCGTACTGGGCGAAATCAATCATCTCGTCATAAATTTTGTTAGCCACTTTTTCATCAATTCCGTTTTTAATGCAGCCGGGAACTCCCTCTTCTTCATTTCCGTAAACAAATGCCTGACGCTCTTTTTCCATGACATCCAGTTTCTTCTTGGACATGGCACGGCGCAAAAGATCGCTTCGCCCCAGGGTAAAGCCGCCAAGGCTCTGCACGATCTGCATTACCTGCTCCTGATAAACGATACAGCCATGGGTCGCCTTCAGAATCGGCTCCAATTGCGGACAATCATAATGGATTGTATCCGGTCGGTTCTTTCCTCTGATGTATTGAGGAATAAAATCCATAGGACCCGGACGGTACAGGGAAATTCCGGCGATTACATCCTCCAGGCTATGGGGCTTTAGTTCCTTCATGAACCCTTTCATTCCCCCACTCTCCAGCTGGAACACGCCATCTGTGCGTCCGGTTCCCAGAGAGTCCAGTACTTTCTGGTCATTGTAATCTATTTTTTGCATATCCAGAGATATGCCGTAATTTTTCTTAACATTTTTTACTGCGTTGTTAATAACAGTCAGGGTACGAAGCCCCAAAAAGTCCATCTTCAGAAGACCAAGCTCTTCCAGAGTGGTCATTGTAAACTGGGTCACGATAGTTCCGTCCTGGGCACGGGAAAGAGGAACATACTCGGAAACATCCTTCTGGCTGATTACAACTCCTGCTGCATGCATGGAGGTGTGTCTTGGAAGTCCCTCAAGACGTTTTGCCATATCAATGAGATGATGAATATCCGGCTGCTCGTCGTATGCCTTTTTCATCTCCGGATTTACTTCCATAGCCTTGTTAATAGTGACTACTTTCACACCCGGAATCTTAGTTGGGACCATTTTGGCAATGGTATCTACCTGTGCATATGGCATATCAAGGACACGTCCCACATCACGGATAACTCCCCGGGCTGCCAGGGTACCGAAGGTAACAATCTGAACCACACAGTCTTTGCCGTATTTGCGCACAACGTAATCGATTACTTCCTGTCTTCGCTCAAATCCGAAATCCACATCAATATCAGGCATAGATACACGTTCCGGATTCAGGAAACGCTCAAACAGAAGGTCATATTTGATGGGATCCAGCAAAGTGATTCCCAATGTGTACGCTACAATACTCCCTGCAGCAGAGCCTCGTCCCGGTCCTACCTCGATCCCGTTCTGCCTTGCATAATGGATGAAATCCCATACAATCAGGAAATAATCTACGTATCCCATATTTTGAATGGTGGAAAGCTCGTACTCCAGACGTTCCCGAAGTTTTGGGGTAACCGGATTGTAAAGTCTATCCAGGCCTTCGAAACAGAGCTTGTTCAGGTATTCCCAGGAAGTATAACCATCTGGCACGTCAAAGCGCGGCAGCTTGGTAACACCAAATTCAATTTCCACATGGCATCGCTGTGCGATCTTATGAGTATTCTCCAGTGCTTCCAGTGCATATGGAAAAAGAGCTGCCATCTCTTCTTCTGATTTCACATAATATTGTCCGCCTTCATAACGCATACGGTCAGTGTCAGACAATTTCTTTCCTGTCTGCAGACAGAGAAGAATATCATGAGGATCTGCATCCTCTGCATAGGTATAGTGGATATCGTTGGTGGCAACCAGATCGATTCCTGTTTCCTGATGCATGCGAAGCAGCTGCTGGTTTACATTCTGCTGTTCCGGGATGCCGTGATCCTGAAGCTCCAGGAAAAAGTTCCCCTTACCAAAGATGTCCTGGTAACGAAGTGCGGCCTTCTTAGCATCCTCATAAAGACCTCTGTTAATAAAACGAGCTACTTCACCAGCGAGGCAGGCGCTTAATGCAATCAGTCCTTCATGGTATTCCTGAAGAAGCTCCAGGTCTACACGCGGCTTATAATAAAAGCCTTCTTTAAAGCTCTTTGACACAATTTTCATAAGATTCTGGTAGCCCTTGTTATTCTCTGCCAGAAGTACCAGATGATAATAGCGGTCGTCGCCGCTGCCAATTTCCCTGTCAAAGCGGGAGCCCGGAGCAACGTAAACCTCGCAGCCCAGAATCGGATTAATTCCTGCGGCACGGGCAGCACGGTAAAAATCGATGATTCCGTACATAACGCCATGATCAGTAATGGCGGCACTGTCCATCCCAAGCTCTTTCACACGGGCAACGTATTCTTTTATTTTGTTGGAACCGTCCAGCAGACTGTATTCTGTATGGACGTGAAGGTGCGTAAATGCCATTTGTTATCTCCTTTTGTTAAAAACAAAATAGGAAAAAATTGCATACCCCACTCCGCGATTTAACAGCCAGAATAAGGTATGCGATTTTTAATATTTTTCTCTTTTAGTATTCTTTCTTATAGATACGTCTGTCTCTGATTTCAATCTTTCCTTCTTTCAGAAGGTGACCAACTGCACGCTTAAATGCATTCTTACTCAGGCCAAACTCTCTCTTGATCACATCCGGTGAAGCCTTGTCGTCAAACGGAAGAACACCTGCAAATTCTTCAATTACACTCAGTACACTCTCTGCATCTTCGTTAATCTGGAGATATGCTTTCTGACGATCGGTAACATTCATCTTGCCGTCTTCTTTTACTTCGGAAACGCGAAGGTCAAGGATTTCTCCCGGGCGGTATTTCCCATTGGCTTCTCTTGCCGGAATTAACGCAGAATATTTATCATCAACCGCTACAAATACCCCGAAGCGGTCACTGATCTCATATACACGCCCCTTTACAGAGTCTCCTACTACATACGGAGTTCTGGTGGAAAGATAGTGATATACCTTCATAGTGGCACAAAGCCTGCTGCTTTTGTCTACATAAAGTGCCACCAGACATTCCTGTCCCTCTCTTACACGGCTGGTCTGCTCGTGATAGGGAAGAAGAAGATCCTTCTCAAGCCCCCAGTCAAGGAATGCACCAATCCTGGTTACCTGAAGTACTTTCAAAACTGCAGTCTGTCCCACCTGCAAAAGAGGTTCCTTCGTAGTTGCAATAAGACGGTCTCTGGAATCTTTATAAATAAATACTTCCAGTGTATCGCCTTCTTTCGTTCCTTCCGGAATCTGTTTCCCGGGAAGAAGCACTCGCTCTTCCTGTCCCGCATTTTTATTCTCAGCCAGATAAACACCAAAATCTACGGTCTTCACTACAATAAGCTTCTGTTTTTTTCCTATTTCGATCATGAATTCTCCTTACTTTATACACTGAAATACCATGCACAATTCGTGGGTCCCAAATCAGGTATCTGCTATATTGGCATGGATGTACTACTGCCTAACAAATTGCTGCCTTTTAACTTGCTTTTCAGTATACCACACATTTGCCTTCACTGTGAACACCAACTTACTGAAGTCAATATAAAAAATGCAGAAAATCGTCTGGCACAGGGATTTTCTGCATTTTCTGTAAGATTAAGGGCAATATAATGGACTAGAGTGTGTTTGGGAAAGGCTTTCCGCAATCTGCAGGCTCTAAGCATTTCTAAAGCGGCTTAAGAACTCCTTGGTCAACGAGTCTTTCGGGGTTTCAAAAAGCTCTTTTGGTGGGCGGTCTTCTACGATAATCCCGTTCGCCATGAAAATCACTCTTTTGGAAACGTCCCGGGCAAATGCCATTTCATGGGTTACAATGATCATGGTAAGCCCTTCGTGTGCCAGGTCTCGCATAACCTCCAGAACCTCACCTACCATCTGTGGATCCAGTGCAGATGTGGGCTCATCAAAGAGCAGGATTTCCGGTTCCATAGCAAGTGCTCTTGCAATTGCCACACGCTGCTTCTGACCGCCGGAAAGCTGTTTCGGCTTAGCATTAATATATGGTGCCATTCCAACCTTTTCCAAATAATACAGTGCTTTTTTCTCAGCCTCTTCTTTACTTTTTTTCAGGACCTTTTCCTGACCGATGGTACAGTTTTTCAAGGCAGTCATATTGTTAAACAGGTTAAAGTTCTGGAAAACCATTCCTACCTTGGAACGATACTCAGGGACATTTACATTTTTACTGGTAATGTCTGTTCCATGATAGTTTATCTCACCGCTGGAGGGTGTTTCCAACATATTCAGGCAGCGAAGCAAAGTGGATTTACCGGAACCGGAGGGTCCGATAATACAGGTTACATCACCAGCGCTTACAGAGAAGTCGATGTCGCGCAGAACCTGATTACTTCCAAAGGCTTTTCCCAGATGCTTTACTTCAAGAATTTTTTCACTCATGATCATTTCTCCTCCTTCTTTTTCGGATAAGAATACAGACCACTTGTGTGCGTCAGTGTATCCGTTGTCGCCAAATCATAGTTCTGCGGTCCTTCCATTTTATGTTCCAGAAGACGAAGCAGTCTGGAGCAGACAAAGGTCAGGATAAAGTACATTACCATGGCGATTGTAAATGCCTCGAAGTAGGTATAATATGCACCTGCAACGCCTTTTGTGGTGTAAAAAAGCTCTACAATTCCGATGATGGAAAGTACACAGGTGTCCTTAATATTAATGATCAGGTTGTTGCCAATCTGAGGCATAATGTTTCGCAGTGCCTGTGGAAGAATTACGTTTATCATAGTCTGCACGTGAGTCATTCCAATGGCTTTGGCAGCCTCAGTCTGGCCTTCGTCAACGGAAAGGATTCCTCCCCGAACGGTTTCTGCCATATAGGCTCCTGTGTTAATAGAAACTACGAAAAATGCAGCAAACCACATGGACATGTTAATATTGAACAGGTAAGCACTTCCATAATAAATGAACATTGCCTGTACCATCATAGGAGTTCCGCGGAAAAATTCCACGTAGCAGGCCATGATGAATTTCAGAATTCCAACCAGTGTTTTCTTTACTGTGGAATCTCTCTGATCTACTGGAATTGTCTGAATAATTCCAACTATAAAGCCAATGAGGCACCCTAAAAAGGTGCCTACAATTGCTATGATCATTGTATTTCCGGCTCCTGACAAAAATGAGGTGCCGTATTGCTGGAGCAGATACTGGATCCGTCCCCAGAAGCTTTCAGGAAGCATAATTTTTTCTCCTCCTTGCTACATTATTCTGACAGCGGCTGTACGGAAATTGCCTCATCCATCATCTTGGTATAATCATCCTCTGTCATTTTGTCCAGAACACTGTTTAACGCATCCAAAAGCTCAGTATTGCCTTTCTGTACGGAAATACCGATGTTGATGTCCTCATCAGATACATCGAAATCTCCGTCTGTGCCTGAGAAGTCAAGAAGTTTAAAATCCGGATAAGCTACACATGCTGCCATTCCGGTTGGCATATCGGTTACAACGGCATCACATTTGCCGGATTCCAAAGCCACCAGCATAGCCGGTGCACTTTCCTGTGCAGGAAGGATATTTGCATCTTCAATCTGCGGCAGGCAGGAATCATACCAGATGGTGTTCTGTTGGGAAGTACAGGTTACTCCTTTTAAGTCTGCTACGCTTGCTGCATCAGCGTAATCTCCATCACTTTTTACCAATGTGATAATGGACGCATAGTAATATGGCTCTGTGAAATCTACCATCTGCTGACGCTCAGATGTAATTGACTGTCCTGCAATAACACAGTCAACTTTTCCGGACTGTACAGCAGGTACCAGGGAATCCCAGTCCAGCTTTACGATTTCCAGGTCATAGCCCAGCTCGTCGCAGATATGTTTTGCCATCATGACGTCATAACCATATGCGTAGTCAGAGCTTCCTGAAATGGGAACTGCTCCGTTGGAATCATCTGGCTGAGTCCAGTTGTATGGAGCATAGCTGCACTCCATAGCTACTTTTAATGTTTTCTTTTCTTCTGCCTGTACCATTGTAAGTCCAAGTCCCGGCATTGCAGTTACTGTAACCGCAGCTGCCATAAGACCACTTGTCATTTTTCTCCATAAATAGTTCTTCTTCATGTTTGTTTCCTCCTCTTAATAGCCTTTTATTAATCATATAACATGAGGTTTTTCGCCCCTTTTTCTTGTTTCAGGGTAAAAAAAATGCAATGGCGGCGTTATCTTGCTAACGCGCCATTGCGTTGTAGTTCATATTACTCTTGTTTGTGGGAGAAGTCAAGAGGGGAAACGGAATACATTTTAAATTCTTTTCCATAAATAAAAGACATTTTCAGCAAACGAAAGGTCTGCTCCACGGCAGCTGTCATGTTCCTTATTGCAGTGGCAGGGGACATGGCGGCTTCCAATGTGGTTACCTGACGCAGTATGGGAAAAAAGGCGTCTATTCCGGCTTGGTTGCATGCAGCGGCATCCTCAGTGACTGCGCCAGAGAAGGCGATGACGGGCTTGCCGTACTTTTTGGCAAGTCGGGCAATGCCGATAGGAGCTTTACCCATGACAGTCTGTCCGTCAAGACAGCCTTCGCCTGTAATCACAATGTCGGCATCTTTTATTGCTGTTTCGATTCCGATTTCTTCCAAAACAATATTAATTCCGGGTTCAAGCTTTCCACGAAGAAATGCGCGGAATGCAAACCCAAGACCTCCCGCCGCACCGCAACCTGGATAATCTGAGTTGTAATTTTTACCAATATCAGCGAGCTTCCAGCCTGCGTCCACAGATAAATTTTTACCTTTAACGCGTACCTTTACTTTCATTAAATCAGGATTATCTTGCAGTTCTTTCTCAGCTACATTTTCTTTTCGTTCTGGTTCCAACTCATCATTACCAGCGTTCTGAAAATATTCTGCTGTTATTTCCGCATATTTCTCCATCCACTGATCCATCTGCTCTGCCATTTCCGGGGTTGCACCCTTTTGCGGGCCGAAAATATGGCTGCAGCCGTTTTCGCCGCATAAGGGATTATCTACGTCACAGGCAATTCGAAAATCACAGTCTTTCAGTTCTGGCAGCATATGCTCGCAGTTGATTGCCGCCAGATTTTCCACACCTCGAGCTCCAAACGGTACCTGTTTTCCACCTTCATCCAGAAATTCTGCACCTAATGCCTGAAGCATGCCGACTCCGCCATCGTTGGTTGCACTTCCGCCAATTCCGATAATAAAATGACGGCAGCCTTTTCCTATTGCGTCTTTTATCACTTCACCAACACCGTAGGTTGTAGTGTTCAGCGGATTGCGAAGCTCCGGTTGAACCAGAGTAATCCCAGCTGCTCCTGCCATTTCTATAATTGCAGTTTTCTCTTCCACAATCCCATACTCACAAATCACAGGCTCCCCCAGCGGTCCTGTCACCTTTACTTTTTCCAGTCTGCCTCCAAGCCCTTTCGCCAAAGCCTGTACCGTTCCCTCGCCGCCATCTGCTAACGGATACACGATCGTTTCCGCATCTGTAAACACTCTCCGAATCCCTTTCTCTGCTGCCTCTCCCGCCTCTATAGAATCCATACTTCCTTTAAATGAATCAATTGCAATCACTGCTTTCATAAACTGTCATCCCCTTTTTCAGTCCTATCCACTCGTATATGGTGGAGCCTGCGTTTATATTAACATATCTTCTTCTGTACATCCTCAAATTTATTATATTTTTCCTGATATCACAAATCTCTGTATTCCCAAATTTAACCAAATAACTGCTTCCAAAACATTTATAGTTGACATTATGATATCTAAATGATATCATATCAATATCCAAAGGTAATATAAGACAGCTATTCCGTATCATAGCTGTCGCATACATTCAGGGATATCTGTTATAATCGTTATCCCGGTCAGGAGGCTTATTATGCAGGAAAAAGTTTTGGATAACAAGAAAAATGGTATGGGTATGATGGTACTGTTTATTCTGCTTTATGCAGCAGCTGCTGCCTTTATTACAATCGGTGCCATGTTTTACTGGATTCCATTGATGGTCATTGGAATTATTTGGCTATCCCTGGGATGGATTCCCTTTTGCGGATTAAAAGTGCTGAAGCCACAGGAAGCTCTGGTACTTACTTTGTTTGGTAAGTATGTGGGAACTCTGAAGAACGATGGTTTCTACTGGGTAAATCCGTTCTGTACAGCAGTGAACCCGGCAGCGAAGACCAAGCTGAATCAAAGTGGAGATGTAGACGGAGGAAACACTGCCAAGTCAGTTCTGACTCTCGCAGCAGCAGGAACCACTGCTTCTGCAAGCAGCTCTTACGTAAACAAGAAGATTTCCCTGAAAATTATGACTCTTAACAATAACCGTCAGAAAATCAACGATTGTCTGGGTAACCCGGTGGAGATTGGAATTGCAGTTATGTGGCGTGTAACTGACACAGCAAAAGCAGTTTTCAATGTTGACAACTACAAGGAATACCTTTCTCTGCAGTGCGACAGCGCACTTCGTAATATTGTAAGAATTTATCCTTATGATGTGGCTCCTAATGTAGATACTACCGGCGACGGAGTTGCGGACGAAGGAAGCCTTCGCGGTTCCAGTGAGATCGTAGCCGGACGTATTCGTGACGAGATTCAGCAGAAGGTTGCAGAAGCAGGTCTTGAGATCATCGAGGCACGTATTACATATCTGGCTTATGCACCTGAGATTGCTGCAGTTATGCTGCAAAGACAGCAGGCATCTGCTATTATTGATGCCAGAAAGATGATCGTAGACGGTGCTGTTGGTATGGTAGAAATGGCGTTAGAACGGTTGAATGAGAATAACGTGGTGGAGCTTGACGAGGAGCGGAAGGCTGCCATGGTTTCCAACCTTCTGGTAGTGCTGTGCGGCAATCATGATGCGCAGCCGATTGTGAATTCGGGAAGTCTTTATTAATGGCTGATACCAGACCGAAGAAACAGATTCCCCTCAGGCTGTCTGCCAAGCTGTATGACCAGATTGCAGCCTGGGCTGAGGATGATTTCCGCTCCGTAAACGGTCAGATTGAATATCTGCTTACCGAATGTGTCCGGCAGCGCAAAAAGAACGGAAAATATGTTTCCGATACAATGGATGAACCGCCGGAACTGGATATTGAATGAATTTCATATTTTTCAGAACAGGGAGTGCCCAAAACTGCACTCCCCTTTTTCTTATCCTTACTTATTTTCAAACATATGCTTCATCCAATCCCCAGCCAGCTGGATCCAGCTTTCGCATTCGGGCTGGATACCGTAGCCGTTGGGGCAGGCGGTTTCTGCAGTGGCAAGGCCAAGGCCGTGACCGCCTACTGGATAAATATGCAGCTCTGCCGGAATATCCAGTGCATGAAGTGCCTGGAAAAACAGCAGGGAATTCTCTACCGGAACGGTGTCATCCGGAGCGGTATGCCACAGGAAAGTCGGCGGTGTATCCTTGCTGACACTATATTCCAGCGATAAAAATCTGCGCTTCTCTTCATCTACATAGTCCTCGCCAAGAACTTTTTCAAAAGATCCCTGATGAGCCTTTTCCCCGGAAGTGATAACCGGATAGCTAAGCATCAGTCCATTAGGACGGAATTTCCCGGCATCCATTCCCAGAGCCTCCGCTACAAATGGCTTGTTCCAGAACACTCCAAGACTTGCTGCCAGGTGTCCTCCTGCGGAAGATCCCTGAACTACGATCTTGCCTGTATCAATATGCCACTTTTCTGCATTTTCACGAAGCATTGCAACTGCTGTGGCAAGCTGCAGAAGTGCTTCCGGGAACCGTGCCGGAGCTACGCTGTAGCGCAGAATTGCCGCATGATAGCCCATAGCCATAAACTTAACAGCCAGCGCCTCCGCCTCACGATCTGAAGTCATCTCATATCCGCCTCCCGGACAAATCAAAACAACCGGCCTCTTTCTCCCCAAATCAATCTCCGGTGAATTATCCAGGAAATAAGTGAACAAATTTGCCTTAAATTCTGAGTCCTTTAACTGGATTTCTATTTTTTCATGAATCATTGGTACAGCCTCCTATATATTGAATGATTTTTCAAACATAATTCTAACCCTATCTTAATACCAATTCATTAAAAATCAAGGGAAAATTGACACTCTGCGGAATGTTGCGACGACCTGCGGTGAATATACATTGCAAACGCACGTCCGTGACTCCACTATCAATTTTCCAGCAACATAACCCCTTTCGCCTCCAGCGTCACCACCGTTCCGCCTTCATACTGCTCCCCAGTAAGCAGATCTTTCCGCGCCTCATTCAGCACAAATACAGTCTCCTCATCATTATGGTTCAGCACAAACATCACGCCTTTTCCATCTTTAAACCTCTCCGTTGCCTCAACTCCCTCCGGAGCCTCCAGAACCGGAGAAATCCCTTTTTCTTCCATACGCTCCCGCATAAACATCCGGTAAAATTCCTGTGAAGACCGGGTTCCCACATAATACGCCTTTCCAGCCCCAAAGCTGTTTTCCGTAATCACAGGCGTGCCCGCGTAAAAATCTTCTTCATAAGAAGCCAGCTCTCTGGCCCCCTCCAAATGCATCAGATCACACAGCAAAGACGCCTCACAGGAAACACCGCCATACATAAAGTGATTTCTCTTATCCCGGGGAAGGGCATCGGACTCCTCCACGCCAATAATGTCCACTGCATAATTCTGTTCCTCCAGCGCCCTGTAATATAGAAAAACCTCGTCCAGATATTTCAGATCACGGCTCGGGCCGGCAGAGTACTCAATTGCCCACCAGTTGTCCCAGTCAACCAGAATCGCTGCCTTTGCCCGGCTTCTGGCACCCAGAGTCTTATCCCCAAGCTGCTGCAGTTCCTTTCCAAGCTGGGAAATTTCACGGAAAACTCTGGTATTCTCTGTCCCAACATGGTCAATCACTGCACCATGATACTTTTCACATGCACCAATGGAACGTCTCATCTGGAAAAACAGCACCGCATCTGCCCCATGCGCCATTGCCTGATAGCTCCACAGACGCATAACTCCAGGACGCTTCAGTGCATTATACGCCAGCCAGTTGGTCACACTTGGCGTCTGTTCCATCAGCACAAAAGGCTGTCCCCCTTTGATTCCCCGCATCAGGTCATGATTCATGGCAATTCTGGAGTAAGGATCTTCATTTGCCGGATAATTGTCCCATGAGATAAAATCCATGGATTTTGCCCACATCTGATAATCCAGCGGCTTATAAAATCCCATGAGATTAGTTGTAATTTTGGCATCCGGAACCACAGAACGGATTGCCGCAGCCTCTGCCTGGTAACATTTCAGCATCCCTTCTGAATTGAAACGGCGGTAGTCCAGGGAAATCCCCTGAAAAGTAGTGCGGTCTGGCTCAAAATGTTCACTCAGCATATTTGGCAGTACAATTTCGTCCCAGTCATAGAAGGTATGTCCCCAAAAGCTTGTATCCCACGCTTTATTTACTTCCTCAATGGTGCCGTATTTTTTCTTCAGCCAGACCCGGAACTGCTTTTCGCAGTTTTCACAGTAGCACTCTCCGCCATACTCATTGCAGATGTGCCAGCCAATCACGCACTCCCGTTCTCCATACCGCTCTGCCAGCTTTTTCGCCAGAAGAACAGAATACTTCTGATAGGTTGGACTGTTCTGGCAGGAATTGTGGCGGCTTCCAAATTTTCGCTTCATGCCGCTAAACTCGGTGCGCAAAATATCTGGGTGGCGTTTCGCCATCCACGCCGGATGAGCCGCTGTAGAGGTGGCAAGGAAAACCTTCAGCCCATTTGCCTCCACCAGATCCATGATCTTATCCAGTTTTTCAAAATTATAAGTATCCTCACTTGGCTGCAAAGCTGCCCAGGAAAATACATTCAAGGTTACCTCATCAATTCCCGCCAGCTTAAAAAGCCGCATATCCTCTTCCCAGATTTCCTCCGGCCACTGCTCCGGGTTGTAATCTCCGCCATATAAAACTTTATTGATTCTGCTGTCCTGAAACATTTTTTCTCCTTTTCAAATATGCCGCATTTAGTTTACATAATTCTAGTTTTCCAAATTTAAATAATCTCCATTATAAACAAAAGCAGGAGAACCCCTTTACGGATCCCCCTGCCCTCGTTTATAAATCCGGCATTTATTTCATTCTGATTTCAACTACTGCCTTGCACTGCAAATCTGCTCCAATTATCTTTATTCTTCCGGAGCCTCAGTAACCTCAGCCTCAGCTGTATCTGCACTATCTGCTGCTGTATCGATCTCTGCAGATGTATCAGCTTCCGCACTGTCATCTGCACTTCCGTCTGCAGTCTCTTCAGCAGCTGCATCAGTTCCGTGCTCTTCCTCATACTGTTTTACAGTAGCTACGCGGGCATCGTTCTGAGCCTTTGCGCACTCCATGTCATAATCCAGTACAGTCTGATAATCCAGGCCTTCCAAAGTATCCTGCATTTCTGCAAGAAGAGAATTAAACTCATCTTCATTGGACGCAAATACCATCTTCCAGGAATAATCTACGATAGAAGCCTTACACTGACCGCGAAGCGTACTAATCTGAGAGTCTTCCTCAGGTACTGCATATCCGCTTCCAGGTGCCACCAAAATCTGGTCATGGCTTGTAAGGTAATCCATTGTTGTCTCTGCTCCCGTCTGAGTTTTCCAGTCAGCGTAGAGAGTATTGTCCTGATTTTCAAGAACAGAACTCCAGGTTGTATAATCATAACAAATTCCAGTTTCCGGATTCACATCAAGCTGGTTTACTGCTTTGTAATTCAATGCGGAAACACCATCTTTCCATGTACCACCGCCCCATTCGTCCGGAACATTTACAGTCTCACCATAAAGAGCCTGTTTACCAAAATCTGTAAGAACCGGCTCACCATCTTTCATTTCCCAGGTAAGGCCTTCTGGCCCACAAGTACTTGCTGTCTGTGCACAGGATTCCATGATTCCCTCCGGAGAATACAGCCAGTCAATAAAATCTGCCAGTCTCTGCGGATCCTCTGCTTTACTTCCAATCATAATTCCAGCATTTCCACCGTTTCCGTTGACCTGACATCCATAAGAGAAAATACATTCATCTGCGATTGGAGCAAGCATGAAGCCTTTTCCCTCAGCTTTATTGGCATCTGTATTGTACGCAGACTGACCGAGCCATGGATATGGGGAAAACAAGATCTGTCCGTCCTGATATTTTGCAAACAGAGTGTCATAATTTTGAGTTGTAGATTCCGGATCTACAAGTCCCATCTGATTTGCCTCAAACAGGAATTTCAGAGACCTTACATATGCAGAATCACTGTCAATAAAGCTCTGATAATCAGAACCGTCTGCTTTTGCAAGCACGAAACCGATCTCATCATATCCATAAAGGCTTGCTTCTGGCTTGGCATTTGACATCAGATTTCCGTCCCAGTCTTTAAACAGGGAAATGGCATAAGTCTGTTTTCCGCTATCACTGGTCGGTACTGCCTCCTGCATTTTCTGAAGTGCCGGAAGAAGATCCTCCAATGTGTTCAGTTCCGGATATCCGGCTGCCTTGTATGCATCCCATCTGAGATAAGCGCCATAGTTTGGCTCAAGACCTTCTGAAGAGGTTGTCGGGGAGTTACTGGAAGATTCAGAAGGAATTGCCCAGATTCCATCTTCTTCTACAAGCTGACTCGTTGTTTCAATTGCGCTGTCATATCTGTGAACGTTCTCAGCATCCTTCAGGTAATCTGTCATATCAATAACCAGACCAGCTGTTACCAGGTTCTGAAGACGTCCATTTCCGCATCCTGTAATAATCAGGTCACCAAGGTCTCCTGCCGCAGAACGTGTCTGGAAAAGAGTATCACCGCCGCCGGCTACGTTCGGTGCAATAATATTCAGTTCCATATTGAATTTGTCTTTTACGATTTTTGCAAACCAGCCAGACTGGATTCCCTGATAGTTTGCCATGCTGTCAAATACATCAACTGTAATAAAGTCCTTGTATTTGGAGTTTCCTTCGGTCTCGCCATCACTGCTGTCCGCACTTTCTGTGCTGTCGCCTGCTGTGCTTTCTACGGCAGTGCTTTCTGTGGAATCACTGTTGTCAGAACCGCAGCCTGCCAGAGTTCCGGCAATAAGTGCTGCACTAAGCATGCGCTGATTGCTTTTCTTTTCATGTTTTCCATCCTCCATTGATGTTTTCATTTTACTTGCTATGTATAAGTTTGTCACTTATTTTTTATCAACCTTTTACAGAACCGATCATAATACCTTTGACAAAGAATCTCTGGAATAATGGGTAAATAAACAGGATCGGAAGTACAACGATTACGGATACGGTCATACGGATTGAGGTCGGGGTCTGCTGAGTGGCAATGGCCGCCATATTCAGTGCACCGCCGGTACTGTTCTTAACCATTGTTGCAAGGGAACTTGCCTGGTTGATGTAGGTGTACAGAAGATACTGCAGAGAGTAAAGCTTCTGATCGGTAATGTAGATCAGGGTATCCTGGAAAGAGTTCCACTGTGCAACTGCCGCGAAAATAGCAACGGTTGCAAGGATCGGGGTACAAGCCGGAAGAATGATCTTGTAGAAAATCTTAAAGGTTCCAGCTCCGTCAATCTCAGCAGCCTCCTGTAAAGCCTTTGGAATGGATTCCACATAGGTTTTAACCAGAATAATGTTGTACGGCTGCACAATTGCCGGAAGAATGTAAACCCAGAAGGTGTTGTTCAAATGCAGGGTTTTCATGGTGATAAACATTGGAATCAGACCTGCGTTAAAATACATGGTGATTACAATTACACGATACCAGAAGCTTCTTCCCCACATTTTTTCCTGCGTAAACATGAACCCAAGGAACGCACTTGCCAGTACGGTAAGTCCGGTTCCCAGCACGGTTCTTGCCACGGAGATCAGCGCCGCAGTAGAAAGACCGGAAAGCTGAAGTACCTGCTTGTAATTTTCAAAATGGATTCCTTTTGGAATCAGGGTAATCAGACCGTTGGCACTTAAATCGTTGGCACTGATGGTGTTAATGATCAGATAATAAAACGGATACAGGCAGATCAGTGTCAAAAGGCCAAACAGCAGATAGTTAAATACGTTAAAAACCTTATCGGAAGCAGACAGAGGTTTTTTCTTTTCTTTAAATACAACTTTTTCTTTCATCTCTTTCTCCTTCCTTTTAGATAATGGATTCTCCACGGGTCTTCTTGGAAACAAAGTTTACAACGAACAGCAGTACCACACTTACCACACTCTTCAGCATACTGATCGCAGTTGCAAGGGAAAGGCTTGATCCGGTCATACCGATGTTATATACGTACAGGTCAAGCACCTGGATATGAGCCTTGTTGAAAGAGTTCTGGAATACGAAATACTGGTCCATACCATTGTTCAGGAAGTTTGCTACGGAAAGCATCAGCATTACGAAGTAGGTTGGAAGCAGCGCCGGGAATGTAATGTGAAGCATGAGCTGGAAGCGGTTTGCTCCATCCACTCTTGCAGCTTCGTACTGTTCCTGGTCAATTCCTGTGATAGATGCCAGATACATGATCGCGCCCCAGCCAAGGCCTTTCCATGTATTCCACAGAAGCATTGTCAGCCATGTGTGGGAATCACTGTCCAGGAATTTAATTGGTTCGGAAATCCAGCCAAGGTTCTGCAGTAAGGTGTTTACCATACCAGTGTTGGAAAACAGACAGAACGCAACGGAATATACCATAACCCAGCTGATGAAGTTCGGCAGGGTTGTCAGGGTCTGTACCATTGTTTTGAACCATTTGCACTTGATCTCATTTAATAAAATTGCGAAGAACAGCGGGAGCATAGAAGTTGCAATTCCCAGCAAGCTCATTGCAAAGGTGTTCTTCATAACCTGGATCATCTGAGCAACCTGTGTCTTATTTCCAAATAGCATCTTAAACCACTGCAGTCCTACAAACTCGCATTTGCTAAGTGGAAGCGGCGGTTTGTAATCGTAGAATGCATAAATCCAGCCATGCAATGGGAAATAAGAAAACAGAAATACTAAAATTACAAAAGGTATGATCATAAGAGTCAGTTTCTTGTTTTTCTTAGAACCTTTTGGTGTTGCGGTTTTTGCCGCGGATGTAGCTTTCGCCATCTGTTTTTTCCCTCCTTCTTTTTAAAGATCTGTTTACCGCAAGTTGCAGCCAGCTGCTGCTTCTGCGTTCACAGCTCTCTTTTAGCTGTTGTCATGGTAGCACTAATTTTTATTGGAAAATACGGTGAAAATTTGACATGGTTTATGGAAATTTTAGAATTAATTCATAGACAAATGAGAAATCACTATTGCTGTACCCAAGATATGATTTTTACTGTAGACCGTAAAATTCTTTCTATATAATATGAGGGAGTAAGAACTCTAAATGAAACAATGTCATTAAGTAACATTGCTGAACAGTTGAGCTATTTACATCTGAATACTCTGGAGGTAAAACATTATGAAATTCAATCCCGACAGTCCATTTTTTCAGTTTATGAATTCTCTGGCGGCATTTATCGGACTGAACGTGATCTTTCTGATTACATGTCTGCCGATTTTTACCATAGGCCCGGCTCTGACGGCACTTTATACGGTAACCTTGAAAGAAGCACGCAAAGAAGGCGGATACATTTTCTCCACCTACTTCAAAGCATTCAAAGAAAATTTCCGCCAGTCTGCTGCGGCGTTTCTGATTCAGCTGGTTCTGGCACTTGTGTTTCTTTTTAATGCACATTTCTGGGGCGAACAGAATACCGTACTGGGAAATGCACTTATGTTTGTAATGACTGCACTTCTGGTGGTTCTTGCACTGACTTTTATGTACTGCTATCCTTTGATGGCAAGATTTGATAACACCCTGACGCAGTCCATGAAAAACGCATTTTTCGTTGCCATAACCCATCCTAAATTTACATTGGGGCTTGCGGGAATTTTGGCGGTATATCTATTCTTCTGCTTTGGATTTTCTGATTTTGCAAAGGTATTTATGATTTTGCTGGGATTTTCTTTTCTGGCATACTGCAATTCTATGCTGCTGATGAAGGTTTTTCAGGATTACGAAGAAGAACCTGTAGAATGTATTTTGGAAAAAGAATGATTTTTCTATGAGAAACAGCCTTCCGGAAAGATATCGGAAGGCTGTTGATGTTTTGTTGAAGCGTATTTGCAAACTATGTTAGATTTCCAAGGTTCCCTGTCCGTAATAAGCATTCTCGCCATGTTTTCTGTAATAATGCTTATCCTGAAGCTCCTGCGGTGCCGGTTTCACATCTGGATTTATCAGCTCGCAGCGGGAAGCCATCTTGGCAACCTCTTCCAGTACAACTGCGTTGTGAACAGCTTCATGAGCATCTTTTCCCCATGTGAAAGGTCCGTGGTTCTTGCAGAGAACTGCGGGAACAGCTTCATAGTCTCTCTTCTTGAAATAATCTGCGATCAGGATACCTGTATTTCTCTCATATGCTTCTGCAATCTCGCTTTTATCCAGATTACGGACACATGGAACTTCTCCGTAAATGTAATCTGCATGGGTAGTTCCATAGCAAGGAATTGCGCGTCCTGCCTGTGCCCAGCTTGTAGCCCAGGAAGAATGGGTATGTACGATTCCGCCGATTTTCGGGAATGCATTGTAAAGCACTACATGAGTAGGTGTATCAGAAGATGGATTATATTTTCCTTCTACTTTATTTCCCTCTAAATCCACCACTACCATATCCTCTGGTGTCAGCTTATCATAATCTACGCCACTTGGTTTTATTACAAAAAGACCCTTTTCACGATCGATTCCGCTTACATTTCCCCAGGTAAAAGTAACCAGACCATATTTCGGCAGATCCATATTTGCTTTGTAAACTTCTTCTTTTAATTTCTCCAGCATAGTTGTGTCCTCCTTTGCACGTATACTATTATCTATACTATATCACTTGTACAGACGTATTTCCACTTGTATTTTGTATATTTCCGGTACTGTTTCATTATTGGCTGTAAAATAGCCAGCGGTCTGTTCCTATTATGTTTCAGCCTGGCTGCAAAATTTTTCTCTGCCTGGCAATACAATTGGCAATATATAGAAATCAGGCTTCTGTAAATTCTACCACAGCGTAGGGTTCGCCGCCTTCTGTGGAAAGGGCGACGGTAACTTTCCCGGTTTCCTGCTTCACTGACGGGTAAAAAATATCTCCCAGCAGTGCCTGTTTCTTGTACTCCGCTCTCATCTGACGGATCACAAAGCCCTCCGGCAGATAATCTGCTGCCATGCGGATATACTGGCAGTTGTTTACATGATGATGGGTGTCCAGATGGTGCTTCTGAATAGCAAAGGGTTCTTCCGCAGTCATGTTCTCCGGCAATGCAATTTTGCGCGGAGCATAATCCATGTCCAGTTTCTCATCCAGCACATAGCCTCTGGTATCTTCATCTGTAAGGCGTGCCGGCAGCCCGGTCTGGGTGTCAATATTTGTCCAGATGCTGTTCGCCCAGGATAAACGCTCCCCATCTTCTGTTTCCAGGGTAAAGTTACGCATTCCCAGGAAGCCCTTGAAACCATATGGGGCTGTGGTGGCAATGATGGATTCACCCATCTTGGGATAGCGTTCCACTATGATCTGCCAGGAAGAAAGTACCCAGGCTCTCTGGCGATTCTCAAGAACCTCCATTCCCTGTCCAATGCTTTCAGACTGGAATGTGCAGCAATCCTGATAATAATCCTGAATCCCCGGCAGGGTCAGGCATCCGTTCTCTCCTATTTCACTGTATCTAACACGGCCTTTAAAGCTGTAGCTCATATGATGTCAATCTCCTTTTTTTGCGTAGCGTAAAATCGCTTCCGTGACGGGAACCGCGAACTCCGCTTCGCTCCGTTTGCGTAGCGTAAAATCACCTCCGCGACGGGAACCGCGAACTCCGCTTCGCTCCGTTTGCGTAGCGTAAAATCGCTTCCGCGATTTTACTTCATTATATACCAAATTCTGTGACAATGGTATGAAAATATGGCGAACATTTGTGAAATTTTTCTTGATTTGGCATGCAATTCTGTGTACAATAAAGTTATAAAAACAAAACAGCGAACGCTTATATATGTCCATAATCCGGTTGGACGTTTCTACCAACTACCCTAATAGTTGTCTATAAGCTGCATGCGAGGAGGTGTGCAGGTGTAACATATTGCGGGTGGTTTTTTATTGGTCTGGCTTTGACTGAAACTGCACAGCCAAAAACTTCTTCCCATTATGCTTGGCACTTCTGTCGCGGAAAGGATGGTTTGATATGAAAAAAGAATTGTTTGCTTTAAAAGGTATGATCTGTTACAGCAAGAATCAGCGCGAAATGGTTTTCATGGAGGACTCCTATGTGGTCTGTGAAAACGGCATCTGCGCAGGTGTTTTTTCCCAGCTTCCAGAAGAATATAAGGATGTTCCAGTGGAAGATCTGGGCAACCGCCTGATTATCCCGGGATTTACAGACTTGCATCTTCATGCTCCCCAGTACGCTTACCGGGGAACCGGAATGGATCTGGAACTTCTGGACTGGCTGAATACCATTACCTTCCCACAGGAAGCACGTTATGCGGATCTTTCTTATGCGAAAAAAGCCTACTCTATTTTTGTAGATGATCTGAAGCACAGCTTTACCACAAGAGCCTGCATTTTCGCCACCCTGCACCGTCCGGCTACCGAACTTCTTATGGATATGCTGGAGGAAAGCGGTCTGGCAACTATGGTTGGAAAAGTAAATATGGACCGCAACGGCTCACCGGAGCTTCAGGAGGAAAGTGCGCAGGCATCTGCGGCGGATACCCGTCAGTGGCTGGAAGATATTAAGAGACGTTACGACCACACTTACCCCATTCTTACTCCACGTTTTACCCCATCCTGTACGGACGAACTGATGACGGAACTTGGTAAAATTCAGAAAGAATATCACGTTCCTGTGCAGTCACACCTGTCTGAGAATTTCGGGGAAATCGCATGGGTGAAGGAGCTTTGCCCAACCAGCCGATTTTATGGGGACGCTTATGACATGTTTGGACTGTTCGGAACGAAAAATGCAGAAAGCGAACTTGATTACACAGCAGCGTCCGCAAACAGCAATTCCTGCCCCACAATTATGGCGCACTGCGTCCACTCCACAGACGAGGAAATTCAGATGATCAAGGATCAGGGTGTTTACATTGCTCACTGTCCGGAATCCAATACCGACATTGCGTCCGGCATCGCGCCAATCCGCCGTTATCTGGACATGGGCCTTCACGTAGGCCTTGGCACTGACGTTGCTGGAGGTTTCTCCCTCTCCATGTTCCGCGCCATCGCCGACACCATCCAGGTATCCAAGCTCCGCTGGAGATTAATGGACCAGAACCTGGCTCCTGTCACTCTGGAAGAGGCCTTTTACATGGCCACCATCGGCGGCGGTTCCTTCTTCGGAAAAGTAGGAAGCTTCGAGAAAGGCTACGAATTCGACGCTATGATCCTGGACGACCACAACATCCGCCACCCCCAGGAAATCTCCACCCGCGATCGACTGGAGCGACTGGTCTACCTGTCCGATGACCGGAATCTGGTCGGAAAGTATGTGCAGGGACGGAAGGTAATTTAACATTCAAAACATCTTGACATTTTATTAAATATTGATAATATAAAAAAAGAAACGAGTTTTACAACCGTACAGCTATTGCTCAAGCGGCCAGCTCGTTTCTTTTTTTTCTTTATATATTTGTGGGAATTTTTACCAAAGTTTTTTCTATTTTCACCACAAAAAAACGAGCCAGGATTTCGAAATCCCAGCTCGCTTTTCACCTTGCCTTCATGAATTATTTTTCCAAATATTCTCTAATTCTATCAATATTGTACAAAGGAATGTTGGTCATCCATTCCTGTCTCCGATAATCCGACATTGATGTTCTTACTGCGTATTTCGGCTTATATTTTTCACAAAAAGCTTTAAGACTTTTTGCCCGTAAATTTTCTTCTGCCTTTACTTCCAATGGAACAATAGAGGTTCTTCCCTGTAAGAGAAAGTCAATTTCTCCACTGGAATTTGCTGTAGAATAATAGTATGGCTCTATACAATCCAGTGCGACCAGTTGTTGTAAAACATACTGTTCTGTTAATGCACCTTTAAATTCTGTAAAGATACGATTTCCATCAATAATTACCTGCGCGTTTATGTCTGTCATGGCCATCAACAGCCCCACATCCAGGAGATACATTTTAAAAACATCCAAATCCAGATATGCCTTCAGCGGAAGTGCAGCTTTCCCTGCCCTCTGTACCTTATGAATAAGTCCGCAATCCAAGAGCCATTGTATTGCCAACTCAAAGTCTTTCGCTCTGGCACCTTTCCGCACCTGTCCATAAATGTACTTTTTATTTTCCTTTGCAAGCTGCATAGGAATTGAATTCCACACCAGATTTAGCCTTGGAACTAAAGAAATTTCAGCATGTTTCGAAAAATCCTGCTGATAATAGTTCAAAAGGTTCTTCTGTATCTCTCTGACACGGTTAAAATCTTTGGTTTCCGCATATGTCTGTACTACTTCCGGCATACCTCCTACATAATAGTACTCCCGTAACCGATCTATATACTTGGACTTGAACATAGTCACCATATCGGTATCTGGTCCCTGCAGAATTTCTACAAAACGTTCTTCTCCCAGAGCACATAGAAATTCCTGAAATGTTAACGGATGTAAATCCATAAAATCCACTTTACCAACCGGGAAAGACGTTCCTTTGTGCAGTGCTACACCAAGAAGGGAACCAGCTGCCACGATTGCATATTCAGGTGCATTCTCACAAAAATATTTTAAGGAAGATAATGCCTTTGGAACTTCCTGCACTTCATCAAATATCAGCAGTGTATTTTGGGCATCAATAGAGATTCCTGTTTCCGCACTGATTGCCAGCACAATTCTCTCTATGCTGATTTCCCCTTCAAACACTTGCTGCATTCTTGTATTACTATCAAAATTTACATAAGCAACATTCTCAAAACAGGTTCTTCCAAACTCTTTCATCAGCCATGTTTTTCCCACTTGCCTGGCACCCCGGATAATCAAAGGTTTTCTGTTTGGTTTGGTTTTCCACTCTTTTAATTTTTCCAATGCAAAGCGTTTCATCTATTTCCCTCCCCATTGATTGTGTTAAATATCCATATGAATATTATATCCTGCTCTTTTCATTTTATTACCATCTCATGCTTGAGTCAACACTTTTAAGGCTGAGTTTATGTTGTAGCAAAACATTTTTAAGGTCGAGAATATGTATTATTAGAACATTTTTAAGGTGATATCATTATTCTGCAAGGATTCTACCCAAATTTTTCTATGGCTGCGGCAACTGAAGTCAGACAAAATATACCGCGCAGTATTGGAAGAATTATTGTCGATTTTGATAGCATAAGAAACGAATATTTACTGGAAGATATAAAGAAATACGGAAAGCAAATTTATTAACCGATATAACATTTTGGGGAAGATTGCCGCAGAGCAAACACTTCTGCGCTGCCGCAAATCTCTAATTATTCCCTTTCCAGATACCCCCGTATCCGTTCTTCGTTCATATTCTCCCCGATCACAATCACCACTTCCTGGCCTACAGAAATTGGCCTCAGGGAAAATTCCTTGCGGGTGGCGTTGAGCTCCAGCCACTGGGCTCCATGGTCAGGAACGCCAGCTGGCGTCTTTGCCTCCTCATCACAGCTAGTATCCACCTGCTCAGCCAGCTTCACGAATCCCTTAATTCGAAAAACATCCCCGCACTTCGAATCTTCCAGGATCTCATGGGCCGCCTTTTCCAGCTTCTCCTCCGAAATTTTCAGTTCCATAAAATACAGTGACTGGAATCCCTCTTTCTCATCAAAGCACTGCTTCTCAAAGTCCTCCATCACATACCCACTGTGAAAAATCCTCTGGAAATCCTCATCCGTAAACTGCTCCCAATCTTTACATAGCACGTCCTGTTCTGTAAAACGCCGCTTGCACTTCACGCTCTCCAGTGCCCGGTTCAAATGCTCCACCGTTCCCGTAATTTCCTCTGCGGACGCCTCCTGGCTTTTACTCAGAACAATGCATCCGGCATCCGCTGCCTCAGATGCCAGCAGATATTCCGCCTGTGGCTGTAGCTTCTTCTCCAGCCTTGCGTCAAGAATGGTGATTACATTTCCAATCTGATACCATTTGTCCAACGGTTCTTCATAAAGCGCATCAAAAAATTCATCCACATCAAAAATTCCAGACGGCTCGATCAGCACCCGGTCATAACCGCACATTCCCATTGCGATCAGCTTGGTCTTAAACCTTCTTCTGTGGCAGTCCTTGTCACATCCGCCGGAAACCATTTCCAGCTCGCAATTCTCGCCTTCCAGATCATGAAGCAGCATCATATCCACATTCACTGCCCCGAAATCATTTTCCAGAATCCCAATATTCTGCCCCTGCTTCATCAGCCAGGATGCATATTTCTTTATAAATGTAGTTTTCCCTGAGCCAAGAAAACCTGTAATTAAGTCAACCTTTACCATTGTAGATTACCTCTTATCAGCCATATAATTATATTTTAGTCCAACATTTCGTTTTTTCTTAATTTTCCCACTCTTGTTATACCATTCACAACATTATTTGGAAAGGATTTTTCCACAATATGAGAAATATTCTTCCACAAATAAAAGAAGCCTCCGAGATTCATGCCTGATCCCGGAAGCTTCTTTTATTTATTGCTTCTTTTCCGTGCAATTTTTATTATTTTTTACTGAATCGTAACCTGTGTATAAGGTGTCAAAGTAACGCTTAATAAACCATCATAGAATGCCTCTGGATCCTCTGGCTGCATAAATCCGGTACCATACCAAAATCGCGTCCTTCATAACCGCTGTTTGCTGCGTACATTCTTGCATATAATGTTGTGGAAAGCTTAATGGTCAGTGTGTTTTCTCCAGAAACAAGATATCCGCCAAGATCCACTCTGTCACTTGCATTATTTGCATCCAGAGCAGTTCCATTAATTGTGATCTCACCGATCTGATCCTTTCCATAAGTTACATCCAGGTATGCTCCGGTTGTATCGCTCCAATCCTCTGGTAAAGTAAAGGTTGTCGTATACTCACCAACACCGGAAACATAAAGCATATCGGTTACGCCCAGCTCATTCAGCTGGTCTTCTGTAGCTGCAATATCTTTCCACTTACCAAGCTTCTGCTCGCCAAAATCAACGTCTGTGATCTTGCTTACACTTGGATCATTTTCATCCTCTCCAGGTCCATAGCTGTGAATGAGCAGATTCCAGGAAGCATCTGTAAGATCCAGAGTATCCAGTGTCTTTTCCACATCTGCAGAAGCTTCTTCACTAAGAACAGCCTCCCCCTTAAGGCTTTTTCCATTTGGTTTTGTTCTATGGTTATTTTTTATGGTAATACGAACATTATCACATATTTTTTGTGAAATCTACCCATTTTCGCAACTGGTCTTTTTCAGGCGCAACTGGAAACGCACAAGTAATCTTATACGTTTGACTTTTTATAAGTAATTTTATACAATATCGTTATCCATTTACGCATTCCCAGCATGCAGCATTTACGAACAGAAAGAAGGAATTTTATCCATGCATATTTTTATCTGTGATGACGACCGGATATTTGCAGACAAATTTGCAGAACTGGTTAAATAAGAACTACATAAACATCAGATTGATACAGACATCCATACCTTTTTATCTGCATCCGCACTCACAGATGCCTTTCAGAAAAAGCAGCCCTGTGATATTCTTTTTCTGGATATTGATATGCCCGAAACCAATGGAATTGATCTGGCTGTTTCCTTAAAAGCATACGAGATTAAGCCTTATCTTATTTTTGTCTCCACTGTGGAAAGCCTTGTATACCAGACCTTCAAGGTAAATCCTTTTTGGTTTATCCGCAAGCGTTTCTGTGAATCGGAATTACCGGAAGTTATCACTGCACTGCTGGCAGATATGCGCATCCATCTGCTGGAAACGATTACCCTGAATTGCGCACATTCCATTTACACGCTCCACCCGCTTTCTTATACCATCAGCTATCTGTGGCCAGAAAACCTGCTTCCTGGCTGGAATATGATTTTTGTGATTCGTGCCCTGTGTATTTTGGTTTTGTCCGTACTGCTGACCTGGATTCTTATCAAGCTTGGGCGATTACTTATAAAGATTACAGACCCCTTTTTTCTGTGTCTGATTACGGTCTGCGCCCTTGGATTAAACATTGCGGATATCTACCTTGGTGCTATTATGAATTCTATGTTTATCCTGAATATCACCTACACTTTGCTGGTAATTATCTCCCTTCTAATCTTCCTTCTCATCGGAGAATCTTCCCGGCATCAGGCAGAAAATCAGCGACTTTTATTTCAGCAGGAAATCGAAAACAGCTATCGCAATTATATTTTTGAACTTGAAGAAAAATCCCAGCAGATCCGTCTTTTCCGGCATGAATACCAGGGAAAACTGCTCCTTATGAAGACTCTTTTGAAGAAGCAGGATTACCAGACACTGGACCAAGAATTGCAGGATATGCTTGAGGATATTCCCACAGCGGAACAGCTTGTAACTTCCGGGAACTACGATTTTGATGTAATTGTCAATCGAAAGCTTGCCGAGATCAAAGCTCATAACATTCCCATTCAGGTACATATCAGCGTGCCAAAAGAGCTTCCATACAGCACAGAAGATCTGTTTTCTTTGATCAATAATATCATGAATAATGCCCTTGAGGCAGCCCGGGAAACCCCTGACCCAAGGATTTTTTTCAATGCGAAAACCCAGAAAAACTACTTTATTCTCACCGTACAAAACTCTTCTTCCGGCAATGTACTGGAGGATAATCCAGACCTGAAAATCACCAAAAGCAACCCCAGCTACCACGGCTACGGCATCCGTCTCATCCGCCAGATTGCCGAGAAATACAACGGCGCAGCGGACTTTTCCGCCACAAAAGAGTCCTTTATCTGCCGGGTCATGCTGACGCTGGATGGCGTGGATGAAGAAAAAAATACACCTGTATAAGGAAAAAAATGGCGGCAGCATATCGCTTTATGCTCCGCCATTTTTTGATTCTGTTAGTATTATTTTTTCCAATCTATTTCTTTATAATCCTAATCGCCATCCACTCTTGTCCTGGAAGCTCGACTTTCGTAAAGCCACTATGCACACCCGTATCGGTAATCGTCATGTTCCAGGTATCAATAACCTCAACCTGATAAGAGGCATCCTCCGGCAGTTCCAGTATTCTGTATGCAGGTCTTCCGATTCCGAAATAATGAAGTTCATAGCTGCACCATGTGGTTTGCATCCAGTTGCAGATTTTATTTTCCTCTACCGGAATACTGATTACTTCGTCAAAGGGTTCCTCATTGATTGCCTTCAAGCATCCCCCCGGTGTTTCATCCCAGATTTTTTTCAGGAATTTAAGCCGTGGTTCGCTGTCGCCATGAAGCACTCCACCCTTAGCCCACCAGAGAATGTCCTCTGGATGAATATATGTCTCTCCATGTCCGGCACATCCGCCTCGCAATACGCTCTCCCAGAACCGCCTAACCAGCTCCTGCCCGGAAATATTCCCCCAACCACGGTCAACATTTCCTTCATAGCCAATTTCATCCCATACTACTGGCTTTTTATACTTTTCCAGATGCTGTTCAGTTTTTTCTACATGTTCGTAAGTTGTATTTTTCTGCATACTGCAATGAGTAATCCAGTCTTCTGTATAGTCAAAAAATCCCATACAGTTATGAATAGAACATAAATGTCCGTATGCATCATTCTGGCGAACCAGTCTGCCATAATAATTCCATTCCTCTTTCGTAAATGGCATCAGATCATATTCATTTGCCATAGACCACCACACGTTGTGATATGCACTGTATCTCGCCACCATATATTGCAGATATTGCTCATTACAAGCCTTCTCCATAGTAGAAAATCCCCATTTGTCATAAGGATGAAAAAGAATAATATCCGCTTCAATCCCAAGGTCTCTGAGCTGAGCAATTTGGTCGTCCACTTTTTTAAAATATGCAGAATTTGGTTTATAAAAATTAAAGTCTCTGATATCCTTCGCTTCTTTTGTTTGCGGAAAAGTAATTGGAATTTTCCCTGCAGCCTTTTCTTCATCCTGCCCTCTGCTTATTCCTCTTTCAAAAGGATAATACTGTGGTTCATTCTCGTTGAACTCATAATATTTGGGAAATATGCAGAAACGTATTTTATTGAAACAGCTGTTCTTCAAAGTTTCCAATGTCTGACGCTGCAGTTCCTCTGTCTGATAAAGCCAGGCGTAACAGGTAGTTCCAACACTGTGATAAATAGTGCCATCTGCATATGCCAGATATCTACTGTTTTTAACCTGCACAGGGCCATGATTTCCACCGTCTGCGGCAATTACCTCAAATTCACCCTCATATTTGTCAGATTTCTTATTCAGCTGATAATTTCCAGTTTCAACTTTATAAGTATAATGGCCTTCGTAAGACGGCATAAAACGAACCTTGTAAACGTTGCCGCCATCATAAAAGCTTTCCACTTCCACAGTTTCCTTTTCCCCGTGGAAAGCCGCTTTCAAAGCTCCTGCCTGAACAGGCTCTGACATATTTTCTACACAAAAAGTCAATTCAAATATATCCCATTTCTTTACACTTTCCATTCTACTCCTCCAATGTTGCCCGTACTCTGGAATTTTTTATTTTCAGAACTGCAATTTACCGGACATTTATTCCTCCAATGTCAAAAGTTCTCCAAAGCTCTTGATTTTCTTATCCGTAGCTCCATATCCAGCTGCATCTCCAATTCCCACAGCCTGCATGCCTGCACTTTTTGCCGCGTCAATTCCTGCATAAGCATCTTCCACAACATAGCATTCCTCTGGCTTTTCGCCAAGAAACTCTGCCGCTTTCAGAAATACTTCCGGGTCCGGCTTAGACTTCGTAATATTCGTTCCATCAGAAATTGCATCAAATGCACCCAGCAGCTCTACCTTTTCCAGAATAAATTTCGCATTTTTACTGGAAGAGCCAAGTGCCAGTTTATAGCCCCTGTTATGCAGCTCAGCGAGTGTATTTCTTACTTCATCCGTCACATCATCAGGTGTCATACCACCTAGAAGTTCCTTGTAAGTATTGTTTTTGCCTTCCATTAATTCTGCTTTTTTCTCCTGAGAAAGAGCTGGTCCCTCATATCTCTCCAAAATAATTTCCAGGCTTTCTGCACGGCTTACACCGCGGAGACGGTTATTAATCGTCTCGTCAAAATAAATCCCCATCTCATCTGCCATTTTTTTCCATGCCAGGTAATGAAACTTATCTGTAAATACAATAACACCATCCAAATCAAAAATAAATGCTTTCATAATATACTCCTATTTATAAATTACATCTAACTGTAAAAGTTCCTCTGCAGCGCTCTGTACCATATCCGGATGAAAGCCCAGAAAAAACATATATTGCAGTTCGTTCAAACTCAGGTTCAGGTCCTCCGCATCTTTTCCCTGTATTTTTGCCAATGCTAATGGCATTTTTCTTTCCAGAATTTCCAGTGCCCGGGGATCATTCTGCATTTCCTCCAGACGGGAATCCATGGTGTACGCTTTTCTGTAATCGCGCTTCGTTCTGTATCGGAACTCATGAACACCAGGCTCCAGCTTTATCTCCTCCTGCAGATTTTTCTTTTCTGTTTCCGCCACTGACGGCAGTACTGCAGTTGCATGGCAGCCAAAGGGTACCTCAAAACGAACGGTTACCGAACCGTCCTCATTTACCGACCATGCAGAGGTATATTTTCCACTTACGGAATCGTACCTGTATTCCACAAATCTCAGTTTATTGTTCAGCTGCGGCGCAAAATGAACTGCTCCAAATCCAGCCTGTGTTTCCTGAATTCCAGCCATATAGCGGTACACATACTCCATAACAGAACCATAAGAATAATGATTCAGGGAATTCATTTCTGTTCCACTGATAGTTCCGTCATCCAAAATAGAATTCCAGCGTTCCCAGATCGTAGTTGCTCCCAGATTTACGCAGTGCATCCATCCCGGGAAGCCTTCCTGGAAAAGAATGTAGCTCGCCACATCCTCAAGTCCATTCTGTGCCAGCACCTGACAAAGCATTGTCGCGCCTACAAATCCGCCTTTAATCTTATAACAATCTTTTCTTAATCTTTCTTTTAGTCCAGAAATCAGTTTATTTTTATCACGATACACGCCAAAATTCAGACACATGAGATATGCTGTCTGCGTATCCACGGCAAGTCTTCCATTTACTGCAAAAAACTCATCCAGAATTGCTCCCTGGATTTTCTCTGCTTTCTCGTAATAATATTCTGCCTCCATCTTGTACCCCAGAATTTCAGCCGCCTTTGCCACTTTTCCGGTTGAAGCATAATAGTACAGAGAAGCAACCAGGGTATCATCCGTGCCACCCTTCATGCTCTGCGGACTAATTCCATCCTGTGCCAGCCAATCTCCAAAATGAAAACCGAAGTCCCACAGGTTGTGATTTCCATTTTGCTCCTCGCTTCGGATAATCCAGTCTACCCATTCTTTCATCATAGAATAATTTCGTCTCAGCTCATCCTTATCGCCATAATGCTGATACAAAACCATAGGCATAAAAGCTGCCACATCTCCCCACACACTGGAACCGCCCGGAAGGCCGCCTAAATTTGGAATAAAATTTGGAATTGCTCCGTTTTGTTTTCTCTGCTCAATGTGCAAATCCTTTAAAAACTTATGATAAAAAGCCCTGGTATCCATGTTATAACAGGCAGTTGGCGCAAAAACCTGCGCATCCCCAGTCCATCCCAGTCTTTCATCCCGCTGAGGACAATCTGTAGGCATATCCAGGAAATTGGACTTTTGTCCCCACATACAGTTTTTCGCAAGGCGGTTTAACTGAGCAGATGAGGAATTAAAATATGTGGTTGTTTCAAGATCAGAATACACAACACAGCCTCGGAAAGCTGATGGTTCTACCTCTCCTGGCCACCCATTTACACGGACATAACGGAATCCCAAAAAAGTAAAATGCAGGCGAACCGTTTCTTTTCTGCCATCTGAAATGTATTCGAATCTTGCTTTTGCAGTTCTGTAATTATCGTTATAGAAATTTCCATTCTGCAGTACTTCTCCAAAATCTAAAGTAACCTTTGTGCCTTGTGGAAGCGCAGACTCAAACTCCATAAATCCCACCATGTTCTGTCCCATATCCAGAACAGTCTCTCCTGCAGGCGTATGAATTACTTCCTGAACTGCAAGTTTTTCCTTTACAATAACCGGAAGACTGTAACGTTCTGTGAGGTGGGAAGGAATTAGGGAAATATTTCCCATCAGAGTTCCCTCATCCCGCTCAATTAATTCAGCCTGCTTCCATGGATTCTCCGTATTCTTCCACAACTGACGGTTTAATACTTCCCCGTCATAAATATCACTCATCTCAATATCACTGCCGCGATATTTCCATGTCTCGTCTGTTGCAATTACATCTTCTCTTCCGTCTTCATACCAGATATGAAGCTCCGCAATTGCAGCAAATCTTGTACCATAGCACTGGGATGCACCATCGTAACCCAGTCTGCCCTTGTACCAGCCATTGCCGCAGTAGATGGAAATGGAATTATCCTGACCAGAGCATAAGCAGTCCGCCACATCATAGGTCTGATATTGTATCTTCTCACGATAATCGTTGCAGAATGGCGCAAGAATATCATCACCAGCTTTTTTTCCGTTAATATATGCTTCGTATAAACCAAGACCTGTTATATACAATCTCGCCTGTGCAATCCCTGGCACAAAGCCATTTTCATTCTTTTCTGTTACCGAACTACTCTTAATTTCAAATTTCTTCTCAAACACCGGAAGAAACTTATCCTCTTTCGCCGTACTGATAAACTTTCCGTTCCATGGCTTCCTGCCCTTTCCTCTTTCGAAGAAAGCTATGCCAGACGCCTGGTCCCCCTTATCTCCAGTCACTGTAACCCGGCAGTAGTAGCGTGTACAAGGCTCTACACGCACCCCAATTTCCTGTCCAATACTTTTCAGTTCTGCCCCATCCTTTTTCCAGATACAATCTGAAAAATCCGCCTTTTTACTCACTTCAATCCTAATATTCTCAGCCCGGCAGGACTCACTTTCCCGTACCTTCCATGAAACCTTCACCTGATCCAGATGGAATCCTACTGGATTTGTAATGCCATTAATTTTAATATCACAGATTTTCATGCATTGTTTCCTCTGATTTTTCAAAGTCTCGTTATTTTTAATATTTCAAATACTCTTTTCCGCAGAACGGATCTACCGGGCTTTTTCCTTTAAATTCAGATCTTCCCATCAGCTTCTCCACGCACGCATCAATCACATAATCGTTGTTTGAGTAGCAGTTAATATAGGTCTGAATCTGCGGTATGTCTACAAGAGAATAAGGATTGGCCATACTTATGTAAACAACCGGAACCTCAGCTGTAAACCATGGACAATTGTCTCCATTGCCCCAGAATGTGTACCACTGGTAACGGTTTGTCACCTGATTGGATGCATTTTCCATATTTCCAACATAGAGAACAAGATCGTATTTGCTTACGAAGGTTCCAACGGAAAAATCAGGCGCAGATGAAAAATCTTCTTTCTCATATACAGAAACTTCAAAACCTTCTTTTTCCAGTAATGCTTTCCAATGCTCTGTAACACGGGTGCTTGACGGATAATTTCCCAAAATTTCCAGCAGAACGCGCTTTGTTTTTGCGGGAGAAAGAGGCAGAATGTTTTCGTTATTTTTTACCAGCGTCACAGATTTATCCGCACACTCCTTCGCCCAGTTTTCATATGTTTCATTGCGAAGAATTCTTAAGTCTTCTTTTCCTGGAACCAACTCTTCTTTTGTTTTTTTATGTAAACCAATTGCGGCTTTCGCAGCCAGAATTCTGGTCACAGCTTCATCCAGTCTCTTCTCTGAAAGAATGCCTTTCTTATAGCCTTCCATCATGTACTGATAGTCTTCATGAAGATCCTTGTTGAAAAGGAACATATCACAGCCTGCCTCAATGGAATATGGAACTGCCATTTCACGCTTCATTCCAACTGTAAAGCCAAGCATACAGGTGGAATCTGTACTAATCAGTCCATTAAAGCCAAGCCTGCCTCGAAGCAGTCCCTGAAGAAGCTCCGAGCTTAAAGTTGCAGGAACCAGTTTGTCTGGAAAATCCGGGTTGAAATGCTTCTGGTATGCCGGCTGGGCGATATGGCCAACCATTACCGTAAGTGCCCCATCATCAATTAGACCCTTGTAAATTTTTCCATAAGTTTCATCCCACTCTTCACAGGAAAGATTATTCACGCTTGTGAGAATATGCTGGTCAACTTCATCGCAGCCATCTCCTGGAAAATGCTTAATAGAAACTGCCACATTTTCCTCATCTGCGGCACGTTTGTATGCAAGTCCGCATTTCAATACAAACTCCGGATCATCTCCATAAGTACGCACGTTTGTAATGGGATTTCTCCAGTTTCTGTCAATATCTACCACTGGTGCAAAAGCCCAGTTACAGCCAACCGCTTTTCCCTCAGCACAGGAGACTTTTCCGAGACGGTATGCCTGCTCCGGATCACCAGTTGCGGCAATCTCCATCTGTTTTCCAAAAGAGGTTCCATCCGTTGCAATTCCATCACCGCCAGCTTCCAGATTGGCTGCAATAAACAGCGGGATTTTGCTGTGTTCCTGAAGCCATCTGTGGCAAGCCTGCATTTCCTCGCTTTCCCCACAGCGGTATAAGATTCCTCCAATATGGTGATCCAGCATTACATGCTGCAAATATCCCGGATCAGCAGAATATCCAATGGGAATCATTAATTGCCCGATTTTCTCTTCCAGGGTCATATTCTGTTTTGTCTCTTCTACCCACTTCACACCCTCGTCATCCAGGTTGAATGGTGCCGCTTTAATATCTATCATCGTTTTTTTCATCCTTTTTCACTAAATTTGGGTACAAAAATACTGCTGCAAACAGAAGCTCGCTTTTTCCGTCCGCATCTCCATTTGCAACAGTATCTGATTTCACATTTTATGCATGCGCTGCTTTTCTCTTTTCAAAGAAAGCTGCAATTTTTCCTGACTGGGAAGAAAAGGTATAGAAGCCCAGTACGAAAACTCCCATAATAATCTGCTGCCATCCGCCAGCTCCCAGATTCAGGCAGTTCAGACCATAGTTCATAATCTGCATTCCAATTGCTGCAATTGCGATTCCAATCACATCATTGCTTGCCAGTCCAATAAAAGTTCCCATAAATACCGGAACAATATAGGAGAACATAATGGATGAGGTTGCCAGGCCAGACTGTGGAGTGACATCATTCTGTGAGATGTACACGATTGCAGCCATTCCAATAATCAGCCCGGAAAAAATATAGGAAGTAAATACGTTTTTATTCTCATTGATTCCAATATTTACTCCAGCGCTCTGATTGTTTGCGAGAATTTTTCCTCTTCTTCCTGAAGCTGTAAAGTATGTATATACCACAAAAATGAGCATTGCCAGCACTGCTGGAAGAAGAACCAGCGGCATACGTCCCATTCTGGAAAGAGTCGGCGTGGAGTAAAACCCACGGATTCCCTGACCCCCAAACAGCAGATAGGTCAGTGATTCATACAAAAGTGTCATTCCAATGGTACAAATGATGATCGGAAGTCTTCCCACAATATATACAATGGCTGTTCCCATAGAAAGAACCACGCCCAGAGCTACGGCAACTGCAAATGCAGTCCACATGCTTCCCGTCTGCTGTCCCGCATAGCCTGCACCAATTGCGGCAAGTACCATGGAAGCACCTCCGGAAAAATCAAAGCGGCCGTTTTTTAGCTGAAGCCAGATAGCAAGTGCCACACATACTGTCATGCAGCTGTTGATCACAACCTGCTTGACCATATCTTTTCCCAGGAAAATATTGTGTCCATTTACAAAACATTTATCGCTGTTCATGGTGATGACAAGCATCACCACAAACATCAGCACTGGAAATGCCAGTGACAATAATACTTTTTTTACAGCTTTCATAGCATACTCCAATCGTCAGCCTATCTTCTCCTTAATATGTCAGAGTCTGTACAGCTTCTACAAGTCCGGCATAAGTCGCATCGGGATTTCCAAATGCAGTCATATTTAACACATCCTCCGGTGTATATGCTGCATTAGCTGCATCAGCGGTATTGTAAAGGGAATTAACATAAAGCTCCATATCCTCATCACTGTTTACAATATACAGTTCCGTGCTGATTCTCTCTGCCTTTTCTGGCATATCTGCAAATTCAGTATCATTAATCTTATTTAACATTAATACAAGCGGATAAACAATTGACTCTGCACCAGTAAATGCAATCTGCTGATAGGTCTGTGTTCCTGCGGATCCAAAGTTTGTTTCCTCTCCGCCGTCTGCACCAGTTGTAAACAGCTTAATATCGGAATCTACACCAGCAGAAACCATTGTAGGATATACAAAGCTTGTTCCTGCTGCGAAGCTCATAATTGCCTGTGTGTCAGGGTGTTTGGAGAAATAGGTGCTGTCAAGCGGAGCAAAGTTTAATACATCTACTTCTTCATCCAATGGATCTACTGTAATCGGTGTTTCAGCAGTTTTATTATACTCTTCCACATCGGCAACAAACTGTTCAGCAGCAGTTGTCTGTGCCGGGAAAGCCCATACCGGGAAAACCGCCATTGAAACATGGGTAAGCGGCGCATCCGCATTTCTTTCATTATATTCGATCAAGCTGTCAAAGAACTGATCTCCAATATTGACATCATCCGGGGCATGTCCATCAACAACTGTTCCAAGGAAGTTGGAATTTCCGAATACATCATCATAAGCAGTTGTGTAAGAAGTATCAAAGTCGCAAAGATAACCTGCATAATAAATTCCGGCCGCCTCACATTCAGAAAGAATGGACTGTGTTCCAAGATCCATAGTGCCAATGATTCCGTCTACACCGGAAGCAATTAACTCCTGTACCTTTGTAAGGTTTGCAGCTTCATCAGTCTGGGTAAATGTACCATATTTAAATTCTACATTTAATGTGTCAGCCAGGGATTCCAGAAATGCTTTTGTAGCATTCGGAGCCTTTCCTGTATCCTGGTAGAAGCAAACGCCAATTGTCGCTTTCTTTGGCTCTGCGGATACGGATACCACGCTTACAGAAGAAGCAGCCAGTGCACCAGTCAGTGCAAGTGCCATAATTTTCTTAGATGTTTTCATTTGATGATTCCTCCTTGAATTGTTTTTATTGTTATTGTTGTTATTCTTTTAAATTGCATTATTTTAATATTTCAGAAAGTGTTTCCTCAAACACAGGTGTCCACAGTTCTTTATAGCCAGTTGCATTTGGATGAATAGGATCTGGTTCATTTTCTGTTCCATATTTTGTCTTCATATAAGAATTGATTTCTCCTGAAAGACACATATCTTTCAGTTTTTCGTTGTTCCATAAATCAACTACATCAATATCCCATTTGTCTTTAAGTTCAAACAGTTTATCCACCATTGCCTGATATTCATCTGACTCAAAATATGTGCCTGTGTAGAATACAACCGGACAATCCCAGGTGCTTTTTACATATGAGATAATTGTTTCCATAGCACCAACTATAGTGGTATCATCGTATTCATCACTATCACTGATTTCACCTAATGGCATTCCATTTGTAGCATCATTCGTAGACAACTGTACCACAAAAGCATCAATATCCATATTCGGGTCTATTTCTTTCATTCTCTCAACATAAGAAGAATCTGAAGTATTAGTAAGCATAGTTCCGGAAATTGCATATTTATATGTGGAAACAGCACTGTGATTTTCTGCAACTGTCTCTGCCATACTATATCCATTATCCCCAAATGTAACTGAAGAGCCTAGCCATACAATTGTTTTTCCGGAAATAGAATCTGCCTCATCTGCATCTGCATTATTTTCTTGCGGAACACTGGCGTCATCCCCATAGCCGACTGCCACAGCGCTTCCAGCTTCATACAGATACATATTTCCCATTGGAGGCAATGCACAGGACATGGTTCCTCCCCATTCCATAGTGTATCCTGGTTTATAAGACACGGTAATTTTCTCACCGGCTTCTACTTCAACAGCTTTATCTACCACAAAAAGTCCTAACTCATTAATATCTGAATAAGTCTCATTACAATATTGGATTGGAATAATCGGCACATATTCTCTGGCATCACCAACAGTAATACCTACATAAGTTGTACCTGCTGCGTAAGGTGATTTACCAAGCTCCAAATAAACATCATATGTTCCCTCTACGCCGTCCGGAACATCAAATACCACCTCAGTATTATCTCCTACCTGTGTAATAACCCCAAGGCTTTCGTTATACCCGGACTCTACTTCTTCTCCATTCTGATCATAACCAGTTCCACTAACTTCTGCGTCAGAAGCTTTCAGCTCCACATTTTCCATTGCCTCAGCTTTAACCTGGACTCCAAACAACATAGATAAACAAACACCAGCTAAAAATAACTTTCTTTTCTTCATTTTCTTACTCCTTACATCTAATTTTATCTTGGAAGTACTCCATCACGCTTCCGGCAGGTTATCATAACAATAATGATAAAAATCACTGCTTTCAGGAAGTTGATCATATTCAGGTCAACGCCCATTGTGGTAAGGTCATTGCTGAGAAGCACGTAGGTAAAGGTTCCCACTAATGCACTGCTGACCTTTGACTTCATTCCGCCTGAAAGAGGCATTCCACCAAGGATCAGGCAGATCATAACGTCCATTGCAAAGCCCGTTCCAGTTCCTTTTCCAGCACTTCCTGTACGGGTAAGCATAATAAAAGCTCCAATTGCTACAGTCACGCCAAATGCCATATATGCAAATACCTTCCACTTTGTAGTATTTACGCCGGACTGTTCGGCCGCAATCTCGTTAGCGCCAATTGCTTTGGTATATTTTCCAAATTTCGTATATTTGAAGAAATATGTAACAAGCACTGCCACCACTGCAATTGCAATAATCAGCATAAGTGTGTACTGATTTCTGTCCATTGGCTTGATTTTTGCCTGAATGGAAATACTTGTATTTCCAGTTCCCTCCATGAGAAGCAACTGCGCTCCTGTGAAGAAGAACATCAGAAACAGGGAGGTTACGATTGACGGAAGCCCCAACCACACTGCAACAGCGCCGTTAAAAGCGCCACAGGCAAGGGCGATTGCCAGAACTACAATAAACGCAACCGCTACACCAGCAGTTGTTCCACCCATTTTGTTGGAGATCAGTATGTACAAAATCGCATATACACCAACCTGCTGACCAACGCTGACGTCCATAAATCCCATGGAGTAAACAAACACCGCTCCCAAGGAAATGATTGCATATGGCGCAACAGTCTGTAAAACTGTGGTCGCATTGTACATCAGCTTATCTCCGCTGAAAATCAGAAATAAAATTATCGTAATTACCAGTCCTGCATAAGCAGCCACATCATAAACATGTCCTTTCAGCCAGGAGGCTGTTTTATTTTTCTCTTTTTCCACTTCTTTGCCTCCTTATATCATGTACTCGATAATGTCGGTCTCCTTCAGTTCCGGAGCACGCATTACTTCGCCTGATTTTCTGAAATCTTTCATAATAATAATCTTATCTGCCATACCGATCAGTTCCGCCATTTCTTCACTGATCAGAATGATTGCCTTTCCTTCTTTCTTCATCTGGGCAATCAGTGCATACATAGACTGTTTCACGCCAATATCAACGCCTCGGGTAGGACAGTCCATAATCAGAACTTCCGAGCCTCTCGCTGTCCACTTTGCAAAAGAAACCTTCTGCTTGTTTCCACCGCTCAGAGTATTTACCCACTGTTTTCCAGTTCCGCATTTAATTCTGAAAGAATCAATTTCTTTATCTGCGCGATCTTTTTCAGAAGCCGGGTTTATGAAGGTTCCATGCTCCAGTGACGGAAGCAGCGGAAGTACGATGTTATCCTGAATAGAACCGTCCAGTATCAGTGCCTCTTTGTCACGGTTCTTGGAAATATATCCGATTCCGGATTCAATCGCCTGCAGACAGGTTTTAATCTCTTTTCCGTTTCTCACAACACTTCCAGATTCAAGCTTCTCTAATCCAAATGCGGCTCTTCCAACCTCATGCATTCCACATCCGGACAGACCGCCGAAACCAAGAATCTCGCCTTTATGTAAGGTAAGTGAAAAATCTTTAATCGGTCCAAAGGAGACATTTTTCAGTTCCAGCGCAATCTCATCGCTGTGGCTGGTATCGTAATCCTCGCGGTAATAAGCCTCTCCGATTTCTCTTCCAACCATCATGTAACGAATTCTCTGGACTGCATCCGGTGCATCCATTTCTTCCCGGTTCAGATGTCCGATAATATTTCCATCACGAAGAACCGTCAAGTCTGTACACTGTTCCAGGATCTCATCCATATCATGGGAAATAAAGATCACACATTTTCCCTTCTCCTTCAGCTCATGAATCAGCTTATACAGAATCTGACGACCTTCCAGGGAAAGAGCTGTTGTAGTCTCATCCACCACGAAAACTTCTGTTTCATCAGATACGCATCTCACAATCTCAATCAGTTTTCTGTCCTCGAATGTGAGCTTATTAATGCTGTCTTTTGCATGAATATTGGTGATTCCAAAGCTCAGAAGCATTTTCTCAGCCTCAGCATTTGCCTTTTTCATGCTGACGAATCCAAACTTTGAAAATTCATCAAATCTTCCAGCCAGCAAATTCTCTGCCACTGTACAATCTGGAATCGTGTTTGCTTCCTGAAGTACCATGCTGATTCCGGCTTTCTGAGCCTCCACCATATTTTCAGGTTTCCAGCTTTGCCCTTTGTATGTCATGGTTCCTCCGCTGGCAGCCTGCATTCCTGCAATAATTGAAGTAACCGTTGACTTTCCGCTTCCGTTTTCTCCGATCAGGCCGCGGATCTCTCCGCGGTAAAACCTCATGTCTACTCCTTTCAGAGCCTGAGTCGGTCCGAAAAACTTTGTCATATTTTTTACTTCAATGAGTAACTCTTTTTCCATAGTTTCCTCCGAATTGTTTCACTCCTGTGTCTCTTGCTTTTCATGATTATATTGTACCGTTTTCGGTCATGGTGCTTCAAGGCTACTTTTTTGCATTGAATCGTACACTTTTTAATAAAAATCATAAAATTTCTTCATAGAGCACCTCTTTCATCTTTTTTCACATAAAAAAATGTACATTTTTATATTTACATTTGGAAATACGTATATCATAATGAAGGTAACATAGTGCGGCACAGCCTACTCAGGCAATTGGTTAACATAATTTCATTTCGATTTTTAGGATAATCGCCGATGTTTGCAAAGAAATTCATAGAAAGGACATTCCCTATGTTAGACGAACGCCACGAAATAATTGAATTTGGCCCACACATTCCCCTGAAAATATTCATTCATAAGCTTGGCTCCGTTTCCAAGCACTGGCATTCCAGCCTGGAGCTGCTCATGGTACTGGAGGGAAACATTTCCATTACTGTAGATGGGGAAACCTGGCAGCTGAAAGACGAGGACGTAATTCTTATCAACTCCAACAGCATCCACGAAATTCATTCAGAAAACGGTGCTGTCATGATTGCAGTCCAGATTAAGCTTTCTTTGTTCAATCAGTTTCAAACTGATCTGACTTCTATTGTTTTTGACTGCAACAGTGCAACCACACCGGACTTCAAGAGGTATGCCAACATCCGCTTTGCTATTGCTTCTCTGATTCAGGCAAATTCCTATCATTCCGATGGAACGGACTACATGAACTATTCTCTCAGCTATTATCTGGTCTCCCAGTTACTGGAAAATTTTAAATCCAATGCTTCGGAGACTTTACAGAAACAGCAAAAATACATGGAGCGTCTTACCCGAATCATCAATTTCATAAATGAGCATTATGCGGAAAATTTTTCCCTCAGTGACCTTGCCGCCATGGAAAATCTGTCTGTACCTTACCTTTCTCAGTTTTTTGACAAATATATGGGAGTAAAATTTATCCAGTACTACACTGGCATTAAACTGGAACATGCAGTAAGTGATCTGATTTCCACTAAGGATTCTATTGAAACGATTGCTATGCGAAATGGTTTCACAGAATCCCACGCTTTTATCCGCGCGTTCAAAAAACAGTATCAGATGCTTCCAAGTGCTTTTCGCAAGCAACAGGCCCAGAATCCTACACTTACAGCCCACGCAAATGATATTAATTATCTGCTTCTTGAGCCAAGCAATTACCTGCAGGCACTCACCAAGTACCTTTCCACCAACGACCTTTCTGCTCACTCCATGCCGTCCGCGGTACACAAGGAACTGGTCGTATCAGACATTCCGGTAACCGAAACACTTACACCCCTTCGGCATACCTTCAAAACTTTCACAAGTGTAGGCCGCGCTGCCGAGCTTTTGGACCGGAATATTCAGGAAATGCTTATTGATCTACAGAAAAATGTGGGATTCCGTTATATAAAATTTCATGGGATTCTTTCTGATGACATGATGGTGGTCAGCCGCATCGGGCAGGAGCTTCGTTTTACCTATACTTTGGTAGACCAAGTTCTGGATTTTCTTTTGTCTATTCAGTTGAAACCCCTGATCCAGCTTTCTTTTATGCCAAAAGAATTAGCGGAAAATCCAGATAAAACGGTATGCTATTGTCCTTTTATTACCAGTCCGCCTGCTGATATGAAAGAATGGAACTTTTTAATTGAGGACTTTACCAGGCACCTGATTGAACGCTACGGACTTGATGAGGTGAAGCAATGGCCTTTTACTGTATGGAACGAACCGGTTACTTCCAAAAAGATGTTTGGCTTCGGAGATGATGCACTGTTTTTCCGCTTTTATAAACATACTTATGACACTGTGAAATCAGTTTGCCAGGATATTCAATTTGGAAGTCCTTCCATGCTGTATATTGAAAACCTTGGAAACGCGGACTGGATTTATCGTTTTGTAGGGTGGTGCCAGGAAAACAATTGTCTTCCGGATTTTATGAATATTCACTATTATGCAGATATTATTCTGCCAACATCCGGGGATGATTTTTTTCTTAACAAAGCAACCGCATCCTGTTTTCCCCAAATAACCGACGATTTCAGTCTTTTCATAGGCGGTGTCAAAAAAATATTTAAGACTCTCGGACTTCAGGATAAGCCGGTATACATGACTGAATGGAATTTCACCATGTCACACCGCAACCTGATCAGCGATACCAGTTTCAAAACCTGTTATATTATGAAAAATCTTCTGAAAAACTATGACAGACTGGATTCCTTTTGTTACTGGAGCCTTACGGACCTGATCCGGGAAAATCCGCTTCCGCCTAATCAATTCCATGGCGGACTTGGAATCTATACAAGCAGCGGACTGCGCAAGGGTGTATTTTATGTTTTTTATTTTGCCAATATGCTTGGAGATGAATTGATTGCTTCCGGAGATGGGTATTTCATCACACGAAAAGGCGACAGCTACCAGATTATCACTTATCATTACATCCACTATGGTGATCTTTTTGCTGCCGGAGAATTGTTCGATATTACAGAAACCAACCGTTATACCGCTTTTGATACAACGAAAAGCTTCGATATTTCTTTGCAGTTAACGGAGGTTGCCAACGGAAATTACAATGTGAAAGAGTATTTTGTAAACCGCCATCATGGAAATGCTTACGATATCTGGCTGGAGATGGGCGCTATTCCGCTTTCGCCCAAAGATACGGATCTATTCCGCGGATTATGTGTCCCAGGATTCCACCAGAGCAGGCTCTACGCAGAAAAACACGCGCTTACATATACTGCAGAGCTGGAACCTTTTGAAATTCGATTTGCGGAAATAAGTCCTTTGTAAAAAGATTTCGTTTTATCAAAATATATTGCGCTATTTAGAAATGTTTTATATCGTTATAGCATCAATCTTTCTGTATGTCGAATGGTATTTCGATATACAGAAAGACTTTTGCATTGTTTTACGTTTTTCAGAATTAATTTTATATCATGTCGTTCGTTTTATCGAATCATCTTTCGTTTTATAGAATATGTTCGCTACATATTTTTCAGCAGAAAACTGGCCTGGAACCGGTTTCCGTCGGCCTCAAACTTACAGGTGCCGCCGTTTTTCCCGCACAGCTTTTTGATGGAAAGGATTCCGATTCCTTCCTCTCCTTTTTCCCGCTTTTTGGAATAAATCTTATCTTTCTCCTGGAGTAAAATTCCGTCAAAGGAATTGTCTACTGTAATCAGCAGCATGTCGTGCTTTTTCTCTGAAAAAACTTCGATATAGCGTTCCCCCTCATATGACCCGGCTGCGGTTACTGCGTTGTCCAGTGCATTTCCCAGAATGGTGCAAAAATCTGTGTCCGGGATTGAGAGGTCTTTCAGATGACAGCACACGGAAAAGTCAATGTTTTTCGCCTTGGCAAGACAGCCGTAATGGTAGAGGACACCGTCTGCCGCAGCATTTCCCGTGTATGGAATATCCACTTTTCCCATTTGTTCCAGTTCCAGATTGTCACAGTAATCCCGCAGGCCCTGAAGGTCGTCAGCGTCAAGAAGTCCCTTGATTGCCGCCACCTGGTGGCGGAAATTGTGGCGTGCTTCCCTTTCTGCAAGAACCTGCCCGGTAAGTGCCTGGTAGTAACCTTTCTGCTGGTCGATCTGTTGATTCATCTTTTCCTCATTGCGGAAGCGCTGGTGATCGCGGGCAATGGCGATGCAAAGCAGTATGGTCGCCACACCAATCAGACACTTGCTCAGCATCTGTCCAAAGGTGCTGGTATAAACGTCTGCGCTATCCGAAAAAATGCTTGCGAAAAACAAGGCAATGGGAATAAACCAGATAGAATCCCAATAGTTCTTGCAGTCGATTTCCAGGAATGGGGTAACGGTATACCTCATCAAACGTCTAAGCAATGGATACAAAACGGCATAGATGATAATCGCAATCACACTGGTCTGGGCAATCCCTGCTGCATCTCCCTGCATTCCAAGATGGGAGCTGATATACGCTCCAACGGCCAGTGTAATCATAACAATATCCGCCACAATTCCAAAGACAAATAAATGCACTTTGGTGTATCCGCGGACGATCTGCACATTTACCACTGCCATAACAATGCAGAAGACAATCAGATTCACCTTATAAAAAGGCACATCAATTACCTGATTGATTCCCATCCACATGCAGATCCCGAAATCCACAGCCAGACCAGCCAGATAAATTGCAGTTAAACGGCACTTGTCTTTAGCCGAAATTTTTTCATAAAATGGGACTATTCGCAGGAGCAGACTGGGGACGTGGGCAAAGATGCAAAGCAAGCTTACGACACCAATCATGAGTGTATTTTCCATATCAATATTTCTCCCTTTTTCGATCCTGTGCTTGAGATCTTTCGCAGCTATTCAGCCGCACTATTGCGCAAATCATTTTTTTGTAAACATAGTTCACAGAACGCCCAAGATGTACAGCGCGGATTTTCAGGCAGACCTTAACTATTAATTTCTTGTCGGTTGGTTTTCCATCCGCTTCAGCTCTGGCAGAATCGTTGCCAGCATGGTAACAAAACACAGCCCTCCGCCAATCACATTTGACACTGGCTCCGCCAGAAATACTCCATGTGTTCCCATGTGAAACACATAGGGAAACAGATAAGTAAGCGGCACCACGATCACAACTTTCCTCAGCAGGGAAAAGAAAATTGCCTGTTTTTTCTTATTCAGGGACTTGAAAACAGTCTGTCCAATGTACTGCAGATCCATGAAAATAAAAGCGGCAAAATAAGTTTTCAGCGCCGGAACCGCATCCTTCACAAGGAGCTTATCCGAACTGAATACTGCAATCAGATAATCCGGTGCAAAAATAATCACGCTCCACATTACAGCCGTGTAAACCAGAATCATCATAGCCATTGTCACCATAGCTTTGCGCACAAGTGCAGGACGATGAGCTCCATAATTATAGCTTAGAATCGGGGAAGTGCCCTCATTGATAGCATAAATAGGCGTCTCCACCATCTGCCGCACACTTGACACAATGGTCATAACCGATATGTACACATCCCCGCCAGTCACGCCAAGCACATTATTGCAGCAAATCGTTACCAGACTGTTGGTCAGCTGCATAATAAAGCCCGCCGTTCCAAGGCTTACAATATTTTTCGCGTATTCCACACAGCTGTGCAGTTCCTTTTTCTGTAAAAGCCGCGCCTTCATCTCCGCCTTTCGCTCCAGGAAAAGAAGCACATATGCTGCGGACAAAAACTGGGAAAGCACCGTTGCAATTGCCGCACCTTTGATTCCAAGTCCAAACACAAAAATAAACAGCGGATCCAGAATCAGATTGGCCACAGCTCCAATTGCAACAGACAGCATTCCCGTAGTGGCGTATCCCTGCGCATTGATAAACGGGTTCATTCCCGTGGCAATCATAGACGGCACCGTTCCGATCAGGTAAATCATCATATACGGGTACGCATGCACCAGCGCCTCCTCGGACGCCCCGAACATCACCAGCAACGGTCTTGCAAACAGAAGGCCAATCACCATCAGCACCACACCGCTTGCGCAGACCATAGTAAAGGAAGTGTTCATGACCATCTGCGCCTTTTGGTTCTCTTTCATTCCTCTGTTAATGGAAAATAAAGGCGCGCCGCCGCTTCCAAACAGATTGGCAAACGCCGTAATAATCATAATCAGCGGAAAGCAAAGTCCCACCGCTCCCAGCGCCGTCGTTCCCACTTCCGGAATCCTCGCAATATAAATACGATCCACAATGTTATACAAAAGGCTCAAAATCTGTGCCACCAGCATAGGAATCGCCGCACTGAAAATATTTCTGGTCACAGTACCGTTTTCAAAATCAATACGTTTCATATTACATCACAGCTTTCTATTATTACTTTTTATATAAGATAATTTTGCACATTGCAGTTAGAATTGTCAAGTAAGGATGTTCACGTTCTAGAGCCTGTTTGAAAAATCATTCCTGCAATCTGCACGCCCTAGCATTTCAAAGCTTCTCCAATATTACTGTCCGGTCATTTTTCTTTAGTCCGGATTTTACTACTTCAAGTCCATATATAGATTTTCTAATCTGATATTTTCGCGTATTATTAAATCAAAGATAAGAATTCATAAATGAAAGGAGTCCTGATTATGCTACAGTATAACATTCATTTAAGAACCGTAAATGACTTTAGAAACTATGCAAATATGATCGTCCGTTTCAATATTGCCGGATTTGTAAGAGTAAGAAAGGAAGAAATCAACATGTACGATATCCTGGAAATCATGTCCCAGGGGCCAGTGGATTCCATGATTCTGAACCTGACAAAATATACTCCGGCTCAGATTCCGGAACTTGAGCATTATATGGAGGAAGCCAATTTTTTTAATGACTTAAATACAGAGGATGTCAGTAACATTGCCTGATTCTCCACCACTTAGACCAAATTTTACAATCCGCTCCGGTACTGCACAGGCGTAACTCCGGTATGCTGACGAAATATCTTTCCGAAATAACTCAGTGAGCTGAATCCGCACATTTCACTGATTTCCGTAATTGTACGGGTGGTTGAGGTCAGCATCTCCTTAATCCGCGCAGAATCTTCTCTGTGGGAAGAAGGTTCGATCTGCACCGCAGTTATTTTATCAAGCAGCCTGCACCAGAATTCTTCCAGCTGGGTGCGCACCCGAATTTCATAGTACTGCGGTTCCTGAGATGACAGACGGATCATTTCTTCAATATACACAAATGCCGGATCTGATGCTGGAATTTCCACTCCGGAAATCTCTGAATTCAGCACCGGGGCAACATACTTCCGGAAAATTTCTCCATTGTACTGCCCGGCAAGCAGCACAGGCTCGAAAAGAAGCGCATAAATCCTGCACTTCACAGGATTTTCCGGCTGATAGGCATGAAATTTCCATTTTTATTACATCCACATAAAACAACATTACCCTCCACCACAAACGATAGAGGGTATGTCATATTTTTACATTCTGTTAGATTCACTGGCTTTTTTTCCCGAAGGCCCAGTCTCAAATTTACTCTTCCTCGAACTCCAGATCCTTGCGGCTCATTTCCTCGATCAGCTCTCTCTTCACCTCGAAAAGCTTCGCGGAAAGATCCACATAAACCTTCTGCGGATTGGAGAATCGTCTGGACTCATCCCAGAGTGTACTCTGCTCCTTCTGGCAAATAGCGCGCAGTTCCATGACAGACGGGGAAGTGTAGACGCGTTTGCCCTCTTTGATAACTGGTACCAGAAGCTCACGAACTTCATAAGTTCCGCCAAGAATTTTGGTCTTCTTCCAGGTGTCAACCGGGTCAAATACAACCATCGTCTCATCCGGATTGATCTTCTCATCTGCAAGACAAATCAGATCGGCCTTAATCTTGCCTGTGGATTTGCTGTAAATACGGTATACGGTCTTATTGCCAGGATTGGTTACTTTCGCAGTGTTCTCGGAAAGCTTAATCTTCGGCACAAACTCACCTGTCGTCGGGTCTTTCACTGCTGCCAGCTTATAAACACCACCAAATGCCGGGTTGTCATTGGAGGTGATCAGACGTGTTCCAACGCCCCAGGAATTAATCCTGGCATCCTGTGCTTTCAGGCTCTCAATCAGGTACTCGTCCAGATCACTGGACGCGGAAATGGTGGCATCATCAAATCCGGCTGCAGACAGCATCTTATAAGCTTCCTTGGAAAGATAAGCAAGGTCACCGCTGTCGATACGGATTCCATATTTTTTCAGCTGAATGCCTTCCTCCCGCATTTCCTCAAATACACGGATTGCGTTTGGAACGCCGGATTTCAGCACGTCATAGGTGTCTACCAGAAGGATGCAGGCATCCGGATACATTCTTGCATAAGTCTTAAATGCGGTGTACTCATCCGGGAAGCTCATAATCCAGGAATGTGCATGGGTTCCCAGTACCGGCACGTCAAACATCTGTCCGGTCAGCACGCAGGAGGTTCCGATACATCCGCCGATCACCGCTGCTCTTGCACCGAAAATACCAGCGTCCGGTCCCTGGGCACGGCGAAGTCCAAATTCCATAATTCCGTCTCCCTTAGCAGCATAGCAAACACGGGCTGCTTTGGTAGCAATCAGGCTCTGATGGTTCATGATATTCAAAATAGCAGTCTCTACAAGCTGTGCCTCCATAATAGGCGCAACCACCTTCACCATAGGCTCTCTCGGGAAAATAACGGTACCTTCCGGGATTGCATAAATATCACCTGTAAAATGGAAAGCGCGAAGATATTCCAGAAAATCTTCTTCAAATATGGAAAGACTGCGCAGATATTCGATATCCTCATCTGTAAATCTCAGATTCTCAATATACTCAATCACCTGCTCCAGTCCGGCACAAATGGCAAAACCGCCTCCGCATGGATTATCACGGTAAAACATGTCGAAAACGACAGTCTGGTCAGTTGGGTTTTTAAAATACCCCTGCATCATGGTAAGCTCATAAAGATCCGTGAGCAGAGTCAGGTTATTTGCTCTCATGTTTATTCTCCTCATCAATAGGACCTGTCAGTCAGGTAATTATTTTGCTTGATTATATCATATTTCCCCTGAAATTCACAGGGCAAAGCAGTATTTTTTCCCGTAAAATCAAGGCTTCCAGTGAATTGAATAAATTTTTTTAAAAATTTTGAAAAAAGGGGTTGACTTTTATATATACGTTGATATATAATACAACATGTCGCAAGCGAGAAAACAACTTGCTAAAGCACATAGGGCTATCGCCAAATGGTAAGGCAACGGACTCTGACTCCGTCATTTCAAGGTTCGAATCCTTGTAGCCCTGCTCAAGCACGCACAGTCGAACTCATATGGTTCGGAAAAGTGTTTATGCTGAACGTGAAAATACCGGAGGAGCTGTAATGGCTCTCTCCGGTATTTCTTTTATTCACTTTGTTGTTCCAGCTCATCTATCTTGTCAAATAAGCTCATTGGCTCATAATTCTTTTTAGGATACCTCTGATAAACCGCTTTACATCTATTCCCTGATACATACAGCTGATGATACTTTATCGCAAGATCTAACGGAATATCTTTGTGCTTTCCCGTTAATGTGATCTTACTCTTATCAGCATATTCAATAAATATTTTCCACATAACATCGCCTCCTTAGCTGTGTAGGTATATAACCGGGGGCACAAGGCCCCCGGATTTATTTGGATTTTCGGATCCGGAAGCAGACGGGCGCCCCGACCCAGGTGGTGGATGCACCGTTGTAGTTGGCAATGCCGCTGTTGTAGACATAACAGAAACTGCCGGTGTAGCCAGCGTAAGCGGACAACAGCCACCAGCTTACAGTGTCCTCGCTATCCGGTGTGAGCTTACGCATTCTGTGACGACGGTCCTTGTAATATTCCATCTGTTCATACAGTCCACTATCACCATACACATCATCTTCTGGGAATACCTCTGGAGCGGACGGAAGAAACAACAAACTCTCACGTTCATGGATTGCATCATTTCGATCACGATATCTACGTTTTGTGAGAAGCGTATTCTCAACCAGAACAGACGGAAGCAGATCCATGTAGTTCTCAAACAGTTCATCAATTTTGTCATGTGTCACTGTTTTTCCACCAATGCAGTCCACGCTCTCAAAGCGGTATGCTTCATCATCTTCCTGCGTCATTACAAAAGCTGCTGTGGTACCATCTTTCAATGGTACCGTCAGGACATCACCCATACTGAAAGTCAGATCACCTTTCTGCATCATGGAGATTGCATAGTTAAGCTCAGGATCTGATTCTACTGTCTTTGTGATTGTGCAAAAAACATTCTGTGGATCATGTGGGCGGACCGATTCAGTATCTTTTGGTTTTTCACAACCAGGTTCCGTACAACTTTCCAATTCTGCATCTGAAAAGACAGCTGCATAAAACTTTTCAATCTCCGGACTGATAAACTCCGGATTGCCAGTACACTCAAAGTCACCGATTCCCTTTAAATTCACTTTTAAGCTTGCCATAATACGTTTTCCTCCTTATTTGTTCTCACTTATTGACAGATCAACTACAAGTTCTTTTCCCTCAGCCCAGCCGACTGAGCCAAGGGTTGCTTTCGGAACATAGATTGTTCCGATCTTCGGGGCATCCAGTTCATGCTCCAGAACCTCCGTAAAACGGATCGTGTTCTTTGTCGCTTTTTCCATCTTGAATTTTATCTGCATAATTTTTCCTCACTTTCTTATCCTCTGTATTCTTCTAATTGGTTTATGGCTTTTTGAATTTCTTCCATCTCCTTATTGAGCAGTTCTCGCAATCTTTCAATTCCTTTTTTCTTTGCCACTTCCATGTCTGTCGTATGTAACCGCTCTCGTTCTACGTCAAACTCTATACAAGTAAAAAGCCATTGATCGCCATAATAGATATGCTTATGAACAGAAAATCGCACCCCATTTACATTAGCTTCTAAAATACGTGGCTTTCTCTCTTTGTCGCCTCTGCTATAACACGTTACGTCTTCGTACACTTTTTATCCTCCATTCTAACGCTGTTCCTTGTAAACGATCATACAGTCTATCGGTGAGTGCTTGAATATCTGTCTGATGATAGGCTTTACACAGTCCCAGTCACCACCGGCAATACCGCATCCCATGTATCCGGGAATTGCTACAGTCAACCTGTTTGCAAGTGCGAACTTGTCCACTTCGATGAGCGCCTTTTCCATGGCACTGTAATCTGTGATTGTATCCTTGCGCTTAAAATAAAAATCGTCCTGGCTGAATACATTCGCTACATATTGACCATTGCTCAGATGAATAAACTGTACGGATCCCAGAGCAGCCGCGCCGTGTAGCTGACAATACTGCTGGTATTCCATGTACTGTTCCGGAGTCAACAGTTTGGTCTTGATCGCATAAGCGATACCGGCACCCATGACTCCGACATAGTTTGTCTGGTGGCAGAGAATGTCTGCCCCAGAGGTTAATAAGTCGCCCTTAATTTCTTTAATCATACTTGATACCTCTCTTTCTCATTTCTGCTTCAATCTCTGCCTGAAATTCTGCCGGAGTCTGACATCGGATATTTTCCAGCAATTCTGGATTGTCAAATTCATTTCCCATAACCTCAATGTGGCATCTTTCATGGAAGCCATTCAAGCTGTTATACATATAGCCTTTAGGGTCTGTGAACACAAAGGCTCCTGCTTCTGGAAGATATCGGACAACGTACCACGATACAGTAGCTGGATCGTTGTATGTATTTGTGACACGAACAATGTCATGCTCCCAGATACGTTTCTTGTTATGATCCAGCTTTCCTGTGTACTCACAGAGAGTATCTGGATTGATGTCTGCACGGAGCTTTCTGTTTGGGAGTCCCCAGTCTGTCATTTCATCAAACAAAATGTAATGATGCGTGTTGTTTGGGTTCTCATCATAATCAAGAGCAATGCAGTATGTGGTGTCCTGGGTTCTCCAGTAATAACCGGTGTACCAATGAGACTTGTCCGACTCATCAGCTCCAAGTGCCTTAAATAGTCTGTTTCTCATTCTGACAATTTCTCCTTTCACTTATTCGCCCAATTAACCTTGATATCATGGTTCATACAAAGTTCTCTAAAAGTATCTCTGGTAACGCAAAATTGACCCTGCCCGAAACCGCCGCAGATAAGTCCTAAATTACTGTCATATTCATCTACAAACACATTGGATAAATTTCCATCATAATCTGTTATGCATCCAGATTCAACCTGCTCAAGAAAATCAAGCCCATCCATGAGATCATACAATCTTCTGGTATGAAACTCGGCATACATGGCTTCCGCAACATCAATCGGCATACTATATTGTCCTGCCATTTCAGCAATAGTCGTTTCGTTTGTATAGCACATTAACCCTTGTTTTGCATCATAAGCATAAGCGAGAGTCCCTTTCACCATAAATTTGTCTTTCATAATTCCTCCTATGTGCCTCACCAAACACGGTGAGGCATTCCATCTCTTCTTGTTTCAAAACCAACGCTTCCCATTTCACTGAATGATGGCATTGATACATTGTACACATATGCGTACACGCCACCTCTGCGGCACAAATTTTCTATCGGTTCTGTGTTATATTCAGAAAATTTCTGAGCCAATGTGATATGTACATCTCCATCGACCCGATTAACACAGATCCATGTGATACGGGCATTCGGATCCTCAGAACGCGGACCGACAAGCGCACGTTCTACCAGTTCTTTTCCTGAGCATCCTACTTTGATACCGCCCATGTCCGGCATAGCATCAATGACCGCCGCTGCATCTTCATTGGTGCCGACATATACAGCTCTACCGCTCAAAGCAAACATAGCAGCAGCGACAATTCCTGTTTTATTCATGCTTAAAACCTCCTGTCTACTTTTTGTTCTGAATTGCAATGTATCTCCGGGCATCCTCCAAACATTCTTTTTTGGTATCACCGAAAGCTACCGCATTGCCCCAGTCATTGCGGGCTACCCACTCGCTGACCATACCGTTACTTTTCGCCCTTGAATTGAGAGGATCATAATTCTCGATTCTTTCAAAAGTTAAATCACTAAGTTTCATGTCATGCCTCCCGATATCCCATGTTCCAGACGAAACCATGTTCGTCCGTCCACTCATAGTTGTAGTCTTCGCAAAATTCGATAGCAGCTGCCTCAGTTTCGCAGTCCACAAAATGCTTACGAACACCGCCGCCACTGTATATGTAAACCTCGTACACGGTTCCGCCTCCCTGCTTAATTTTCGGCTACTTTGGATTTCCAGTATTCATATTCAGAAATAAGATCCGCTTCCTCGATGATCTGATATGCAGACTGGTATCTGTTTTCCTGAGCTTTCAGCTCACCCGGATCAGCATTTTCGTCTTTCTGCATATCGTTGTAGCAGTCTTCCTCGGCTTTCGTGCGGAAGAATACAGTATATTTCAGATCGTTTCTCGGAACACCCTGAATGTCGAACTCCAGCGGAATGAAGTCCTCACCTTCCGTGCAAATAGCCTTTCCATCAATCGCAAGACTGTAAGCTGCGGATCCATTCCAACGTGGGAGAACTTCTTTTCCCCACGGGGTATAAATCACAATTTTTCTGTAGCCTACCAGCACCTTTGTCGCTGGCAGTTCAAAATCACCTGCTGCCCGATCCATAGGGCTGAGTGCCTTGTACGCATCGTACTCTGCCTGATTGTTCCAGTTACCTAAACTGATTTCTACTCTTGCCATAGTTGTTATCCTCCTGTTTTCTAGTTAAATTTTTTTAACTGAGATTACTATAGCAAAATAAATTTGACTTGTCAATAACTTTAGTCAATTTTTTTTAACTAGAATATTATGGAAAGCAGTAGAGGGCGGCGGGGCAGTTGTTACGAATATCCTCGCGCGTGTATAGACGTGTCCGTATTAGGCGGTTTAGAGGGGTGTATTTTCTCTATTATCTCTATTTGATAAGTCTATAGAAAAATTATGTAACATTGTAACATTTGTTGGTAATGTCAGTATTTATGCGGATTTTTGGTGTTACAGAAAACGTAACAAAGAAGTAACAGTGTAACAGAGTGAGTGTTACAAAGTTACATTAAAAAGTGCGATTGTAACACGATTGTAACAGACTTTGTAACATGAAAAAAAGCCCTTTGAGAGCTTATGTATTTTCTCTCAAAGGGCTTATATATCTTATTTTAATTTGGTGGCATAGTCCAGACAGATCCATCCATCACGGTTCTTTGCATATGATTTCAGGAGTCCCCATCTGGATGTAGCACCAGAGCGTGATACTTTTCCAACTGCCTCATCAACGATCGTGAATGTACCGATTCCGGTATATCCATGAGATGCAGAGTCGATGGTCGGCTTTGTACGGATGTTCAGATCCTTGATTTCTACGCGGCAGAGGTAAGGCTGGAATGCCTGTGCTGGGTACAGAGCTTTTCCGGATTCATCAAAAACATAGTATCCAGTGTTTGCGTCAGCACACTTTTTCGCATTGGCGAGATCATGGAATGCGCCTTTCTGGCTGGTTGCATCCGCCCAGGACTTACGCACGCGGTACCAGGCATTTCCCGTGTTTGGCAGAATATCAGCAGTCTGACCGGTATAGTTGAAACGGGTGAGATTCCACTTTACGATAATGTTGCACAGTTTATCAATGTAGGTAACGTCTGTAGCGTATCCGCCATTCTTGATAAGTGTGATCGCCTTTCTGTAATCTGTTTCACCTTTCAGACCTGCATATCTGAGACTGGATCCGTTCTTTGCACCAAGCAGATATGCGCCGTGATCGGCAATGGAATCCTCAATGCATTTGTATTTACGGAAATCAGCAGTGATGGTATATTCAGTTCCATCGGCTTTCTGTTCTTTTGTCTGTTTGGTATATACAGACGTTCCATCCCATGTAGAGTCGCTCCAGGTATTCCCAGACAAACTCTTTTTCATGCCAAAACAGTTATTCGCATTCTGGGCGAGTTCTGTGTGACCATACCCGGATTCGAGAATGAACTGTGCCATTGATACGCACGCAAGGATACCGGTCTTTCTCTGATCGGCAGTGAACAGGGAACCGACCTTTTCAACGACCTCAGCCTCAGACAGATTTTTCAGTACGGATGCCTGCATACCAGATCCCGTCTGCTGTGTAGCACTTCCACCCAGCTTTGCTGTAACCTTTGCAGCTAGATCACCCATTCTTGCGTACAGCCAGTTTCCCGGACAGCTTTTATTTGCGAACCAGCGGTGAACGGTCAGCACCATTTCATTAGATTTCGGAGCATAATTAAGAGATGTGTTCTTATCTCCGAACCAGATCAGCTTATTCTTGCCATTACGTCTACAGATATCCGTGCAAAGCTCGATCAGCGATTTGTACACGGCACCTGTCATAGCATATGGCTCTGTTTTATCAGAAGCGCATTCGATTGTAACGGCTCTCTGGTCGTTGGCATTGCTGGAAGAACACCAAGAACGATTTTTCTCTTCAACACACAGAGAGATTCGTCCGTCCTTTCCGATTCCATAGTTACAGCTGGCATCCCGGCCGGCCGGAAAACAATCACAGATTGTTTCACAAGACAGCTGACCTACAACACAGTGCGGTGTAATACGGTCGATGCTGTGCGTTCTCTGCCCGGAGTGGTTTGGTGATAATTTTGTGTAACATACAAGAGAGCTATTTGTGTATCCCATATTCAGTAAATTCCTTTCTTATAAAAAGAGGCGGATCTGCTCCGCCTCAGTCCAGTTACATCAGATAAAAATTATTTCTTTTTTGCATCCGTTTTCGGCTCTGTGTAAGTAAGAGCCTGAGCGGAGTCGCCAACACCGGCAGTAGTCGGATCAGTTACGACTCCAAGGATCGCCAGCACGGCGAACAGGGCATTGACCACGGCCAAGAGCTTGTTGCCAAGATCTCCAAGGTCCAGAGTATATCCGAACACCGCCGCAATAACCTGAACCAGCAGCAGAACCGCCGGAATCAGAGATACCCAAAATGCCTTATTTTTAATTCTTACTTTCCAGTTAATCATAGTAAATTCTCCCTTCATTAAATGATGTGCTGAACTCCCTGTTCCGTGAGGAAGTTCTTCTGTTCGTGTTTTACCTTTGCCGCATAGTCTAACGCGGCGTGCATATCCCCGTTGCATTTTGCATCCGGAATACGCTGGACGGCTCGCGCTGTTGCCTCAGACAGTGCAATGCTGGCATTAACACTGTTGATAATCACAAGCTGGAGCTGTTCCCGTTTATGTTCGCGTTCATCAGTTTCCTGCTGACGCTTTTTGCGTTCTTCATCCTCAGCCTCAGCTCTGCGCGTAAGGCTGCGCTGTAAAAGCCAGAAGCAGAAGCCCACAAGGGCAGAGGGAACACCGGCGGCTGCCATAAAATACGGAATCGCCTCATACCACATTTCAATCACCTCCCATCTTGGCCAGTGTCGTGTGTAGCCGTGTCGCTTACTCAGCGACTTTATTTTCAAGAGCCGTCTCAGTATCCAGCTGCTCCAGCTCTGCCTCCAACGTATTGATGTTTTCTCTCCAGGTCTTTCGGTCGTTTACCAACTCTCCAAAATCAGTGAGAAACGATTTGAACACTGCCAGAATATCAAGAATGCTGGTACATCCAGCCAGATTTTCAAGCATCTTAATGAGCTGGTAGTCTGACTCTGTAAGTAGAGATTTCAGTGCTGTGATTTCTGCGGTAATGCGTTCTCTTTTTTCGTCCATGTTTCCTTTTTCCTGCCTTTCTTTTTCTTCCACGGTCGGACACCGAATAGCGAAAAGAAAAGGCCGTCCATATGCTCGACTGAGCGATAGGCGTCCTTTTTCAAGATGGATCCTCTCCATGACATATACTGCTGGCTGACCTGCTGAATGGTCATAATGCCCTGGTCGTAGAACTTTTTGAGCTTTTTCAGTTTCCTACGTTCTCGGACAATACTGTCATGGTCCGGTTTCATAATTACTTTTCCGGTGTCCGTAAGGAAATATTTTGTTTTTAAATAAGTAAAACCACGGCTGATTTTCACAACCTGAGTTTTCTTCTGGTTCGGAATGATTCCAAGTGCGTCATACATCTGAAATAGCTGCCTTTTGTACTCCAGCAACTTATCCTTATCTTTCAGCATGATATATGAATCATCGTTATACCGTGCGTAAAATCGTAAACCCCATCCGTCCTTGATCTGATGGTCAATTCGACTCGGATAGGATATAGCATAGATCTGACTGTCTTCTGGACCAATGTATAAGCCTTTTCCCTTTTCATCCTCTGCCTTATCTTCATCGGATGCGGCGATGAACATTTTCACAACCCGGTTCAATGCCGGATCCGTGATATACCGGTCAATGATCTCCATGAGAGGTTTGTGCAAAATGTGGTCAAAGTAACCTTTAAAGTCGATTATGAGGACATAGCCCTCATTACTGCCTGTTTCCCTGAAATACTGGTGCAAGTGAACCGCACAGCGATTTACAGCGAAAGAGACACCTTTTCCTTTCAGGCTGGCTCCATTATCGTAGATAAGCCCGCTTGACAGAATCGGTACAAGTGCATTGATACAGAAAGACCGGCGGATCACACGCTCTGCATAATGCAGACTGTGAACGTGTCGTCGTTTTCCTCGCTCTACAATCCAGAACACAAAGAATCCGGAACATTTGAATTTCCCGGTGTACAAATCCCTGGACTGCATGACAGCGAATTTAAGAAAATGTGCATTGTATCTGGCTACAGAGGCTTTCCACATAACACCTTTCCGGGAATCAAAGTTTGCCCGGATCAGCGCGGGAATTGAAGCCACTCGGTCAAAATTATCGTACACATCAAGCCGTTTTCTTCTTTTGGCTTCCCTTGCGGCTTTTCGCCGCTGATATCTGGCTTCGTGCCTTTCTGCACTATTCATTGATTATCCTTATCTTTTGTAGGTACCTCGCAAAGTGTTATTGTAGGGGCGCGTTGTGTTCTTCTTTGCGGTAATGGTCATGTAACCGGGTACTTAGCTGGATTCCAAGCAGCATATATTATCGCCATCCCCGGCCACGCAAGAAGCGTCCGGCCAACCGCGTCAAGGTACATATTTACCTACTATACTGTAGGACGGTTATCTTCTCCTTCCATAGAAAAATCTCAAAAGGGTACTTGTTTTCGACTCTCTACTGAGCTTACTCTATACTGGACCCTACTCTAGTTACATGGAATCAGATTTTTATTTTCTTGGAATCAGACGGGCGCCCCGATCCAGGTGTTGGATGCATTGTTGTTGTTGGCATTGCCGTTGTTGTTGACATTACAGAAATTGCCGGTGTTGCCAGCGTTAGCGGACATCAGCCACCAGTTGTTGCGGCCCAATTATACAGAAAATAACCACTGTGAAATATTATTTGCGTTTTAATAGTTGCGATTTTGCCTTACACCCTTTGAGCAGTCTTTCTTCACACTCTAAGAGTTTTCCGATTTCTTCCACATGCTTTTCAATGCGGATCCGATCTTTGTATCCGGGATTACCCGGTTCGATGTGTAGCGTGTCCCACCACACATCCTGCATGGCACCTTGCAGTCGTTCATAAATATGATCGAGTAAGTTCAGGGCATTTTGGAAACCCTGCTTTCGATCATGTAGAAGTTCTGTGGTGTATGCATAGATCTTATTCGCATCCATGATTTCATCAATCATAGCTTGCACAAGGTTGATGGTCGGATAGGCGTGTATGGATCGCCACCGCTTCGGAATGTTTTTCTCATTCATCAGAAAGTGGTTCATCTCATGTCGGATTTTCACGGCATTCTGGTAGAACTCCATTTCAGAAGTGCTACGAAACCGTTCTAATACATTACTCATACTTCTTTTGCCTCTACCGGGGGCACAAGGCCCCCGGATTATTAAAAGATTTATCCACAGATTCGGAAGCAGACGGGCGCCCCGATCCAGGTGTCGGATGCACTGCTGTAGTAGGCACCGCCGCTGTAGCTGACACCACAGAAATTGCCGGTGGTGCCAGCGTAAGCGGACATCAGCCACCAGTTGTAGCGGCCACCACCATCTCCCAGACCTTTTACGCGATCCATGTTACAGTTGAAAATCGGGTACTGGACGAATCCGCCTTTATCACATGCACTGTTCGCCCACACACCACAGCCATATACTTCCATTTCAGACGGGATCCAGAGCTTTCCAGCGTTTTCCCATTTCCAGCCATTTGTACTGGAAAGTATACCGGATGCAGAGTATCTTGTCGGGAGCAGCAGACGTTTTGTAACGATCACAGCTTTTAGTTCATCCGGCATCTTAGACCATACGCCATCATTGGTATAGTCCACCATCCTTACAGGTGGGTTTTTACTGGTTCCATTCGGTACATGTCCTTTCAAGCTGTTTAGATACAAATACAGATCCGAGGACAGCCATGGAAATTCAGACCCCTTTCCGGTTACAACAATGTTGTTTGTTCCTGCTGCCGGAGCTGTATTGAATGTGATCGTGTGAGTGTCTGCATCGTAGCTGTAATCAGTTGTGGCTGTACCACCGACAGTGACAGTGGCGATACCGGCCATCTCGTTTGTCAGTACGAAAGAGGTTTTTGCCCCATCTCCAGACAGGTTCTCAACCGGAATCACACCGTTGTTATAATTGACTGGGTTCATTACATGGAGTGTCGGCCACAAGTCCTTACTGATAAAGTCGATGTGATCCGGCACTTCCTGATCGCCGTACCGCTTATATGTATTGATACCGGCAATACGGGATACGATTCTTTTATTGTCCGTAGTTCTCCACGGGATGTAGTCACGCACATGAAGTCCGGCATAGTTCTTAGCCTTGATTCTGGCTTTGATCCACTGCCATACATCAGAATACTGTGCGATCTCAAGCGCAAATTTCTGTGTCAGATCAACACCAGGATAGAGCTGATCGCCATCTGTACTGACAATGTACTGAGGATCATCGTTGATATCCAGATTATCGAAAAAATTCATTTATTACTGCCTCCTTAATAATTGATTTTTACAGTCATTTGATCCACACTAATTGAGATAGGACTATGATCGGAGTCCACTAGATTTCCGTCTGCATCCAGAGCGGCAAGGTTGCCAGCTTTGGCATTATCAACCTTGTTGGCTCTCTTTTTCAGCTCATCGCCGGTCTTTTTGGCATCAGCAGCAGAGCCGGATGTGTTCAAGTTCGCATCCACTTTGGTTTTCATGTCCGGGACATACATCCGTCCGGTCTTTGGATCAATGGCAACTTCCACGGACTCTGTGGTTTTCTCTGCTGCTGTGATACCACCCATCGTGTCAGCGGTTGCCCGTGGAACGGACGTAAGATAATTTCCCTTTGCCTGATAGGCTTTATCGGCATCCGCCTTTTTTACATACAGGCGGATATCAATATCGGGACCAAGCGGGATCCACTGCAATTTACCGTCCAGTTTTCCCCAGGCATATTCGATACCCCCGACATCCGTGCCGGAGTCTCCCAGGTACTTTACTGTGTAGCAGTCGCCCACCTCCACTTTTGTCGGCAGATCAGTGTAGTAATTTACCGCGCCGCGCCAGAACAGTCCTCCAGTTGGCACTTTGCCAAACAGCTTGTCGGCATAAGACTTTGCCTTTTTCAGTGCCAACTGGTAGAACAGAAGAATCAATTCTATAGCATTCATGTGTGTTTTCCCTCCTTACTGTGCGATGAATGTTCCTGTTTCATCTGTCACATAGATCTTGTTTTCTACGTCTGCTGTGACATACAGGATTGAGAACGGGGCGAATCTATCCGTACTGGAAAGACCGGTCACATTCTCGCCGGTTGTTGGAAGTGCATCCGGTGTATCGCTGGATACAATGAACGCTCTGACAGTTCGGATGCCCTCCAGGGACTCATGCATTGTCTTGACATTTACTGCATACATAAGCTGTACTCCTTTCTTTGTGATATATAAAAAGTCCACTGTGCTTACTCATCGTAAACACTGCGGACTTTAAATCTGAGTGAGTCGGCGCCTCTGTGTCCAGAGCCGTCTTTTCTGTATTTCAGATAGATAAAATGTTCTTCTTCATCCGGGATCTCAAATTCCAAAGTTTCTACTTTTCTGTCTCCGTTTCCATAAAAATTTCGTTTTACAGATGCCCCCGTATCTGCATTTCCATTTAATTGAAGCGCACAATCCAAATTTGATACAATACCATAATCATAGTTGTTCTCTCCATCACTCACACAATCTATATACAAAATTGGTGATGATGTATGGAAAGTCAATTTACATACAGCCCACGCACTGTTTATGTTCTGACAAGCACTTTCGTAAGAACCATCATCGTTTTTCACAAATCCGCGACCACCCATATTTTCAACCTTATAATCAAATGTAATATCAGATTTTGCGTATTTGAGATTAGCCGTAAAGTCACAGGAGATGTCTTTTCCATCTACAGAAACATGAACTACCAGCTTTTCTGTAGCTGTATAATCAACAGGTTCAATCTTTTCCAGATTAAAGGTAATTGCACCTGTCTCATAATTAAAGACAGGATCTCCGATGGTTTTTAGGTTCGTCCCCACATATTCTGATGTGATCGTAAATGTCTGATCCTCCTCAAAATAAGAATTAACGAATTGATTCCTGAGCGTGATTGAAGTTGCCGACAACAGTATATATCTTGTAATCACTGGATTTGACACGACAATAAACTCAAATTCCTCAAAATGTCCTGCATGGGCTGTCCATTTTTCCTCGTAGGCTGTTCGGTAGCCTTTTGGCACATGAATCACATAATCTGAGGACATGGAACTTCCAATTCCATTTGAATTTCCACCGGGTACGGAAAGCGGATACATGTACAAATCTTCTAGTCCATAACAGTTTGATAGGCACGGTGCCATAGAAGTTACACTGTATGGAATGTCCAGTTTTCTTAACGAATAGCAATAGGAAAACGCGCTATTTTCTATAGTTGTTAAGCGGGTACCTAAAGTGATGCTCTCTAACAGTCTGCAACCTGAAAAAGCACTATTCCCGATACGTGTAAGACTTTCAGTATTTTCTACTTTTTTCAGAGCGTAATCATCTCTAAACATTTCTTGCCCGATAGTGCGGATTCCTTTTGGCAGCACCACCGTTTTTAAAGCAGTACATTGTCTGAAAGAGTATCCGATATCTGTTACTGGAACAGCAATGTTTCCGATATCCACAGAAACAAGATTACGGCAATTGTCGCACAAATTTGTAGATGTAATAAACGTATTGTCCGGTAGGTTTTTCAGTTCTCTCAGCTTAGAATTGATAAACACTACATTATTGAATGATAAATCGCGTACTGCTGAAAAATCTACTGTTTCCAGACTATAGCAGTTCTGAAAAAAGCCGCCATCAAGTTTAACAGTTTTTGCCTTAAATCTAGCTGACTCCAATCCCGTATTTAAAAAAGCATTGCTTCCATAGGTTGCCACATTAGCCGGGAATGTTATGTCTTTTAGACTTTTACATCCAGAAAAAGCATTGGCCGCAATGGAAGTTAAAGATTCTGGCAGTTCTAAATCTTGTAATGCATAGTCGTTGTAAAAAGCATATTGCGCTATAGCCTTTATCCCCTCAGAAAGTACTGCGTTTTTAAGTACTTGGTTATCCGCAAACGCATAGGTTGGCACAGTTTGTAATTCACCTCGAAGAGTAATCTTATCAAAATATAAACACTGATTAAAAGAAGATTCTCTTAGAGTGGCACATGTTTTCAGTGCTACCTCATAAATTTCTTTCAACTTAGCACTGTACATATAGCAGGATCTCAAAATTCCAGGCATCGTAAACAATGATTCTGGAATTATAACATTTTTAAGGCACATGCATGACACATAGCACTGTGTAGCCATTGACGCAATATTCGGAGGAATAACGATGTATTCCATAGCTGTGCAACCTGAAAATGCTGCCGTTTTCAGTGTCTGAATTGTTTGTGGCAGTATTGCGTTTTTCAGAGAGTAGCATTTATTAAAAGCATAATCGTTTATGGTCAAGACGGATTTCGGGAAAGCTATGTGCTGTAATGCATAACAATCTTGGAAAGCGTAGATACCAATTTCGGTAACTGTGTTTGGCAAAGCAATGTTCTGAAGCATAGAGCAACTGCAAAAAGCATAACCCCCCAATGTTTTTAACTTTGCTGGAAGACTTACCTCTTTTAACGAACGACAATTTCGAAATGCTTCCGATCCGATGTAAGTTATGCTGTTTGGTAGTACAATCCTTTTCAAACTGAAACAGTTGTAAAAAACTTGTGAATTGATAGAGGTCAATCCATAAGCAAGGCTTACATTCTTTAATGCATAGCACTCTCTGAAAGTATAATTTCCAAGAGCTGTAAGTGCGCCCCGGATAGTAACTGATTCTAGTGCGTGACAGTATTCAAAGTTATTTGAATCTAGGTAAGTGACTGATGCTGGAATATCAATGTTTCGTAATGCTGTACAATTGCCGAATACACCTATACCCAATTTTGTGATACTGTTTGAAAGTGTGACACCTTCCAAAGCATAGCAATATTGAAATGCATAAGAGCTTAACTCTGATGCTTCGCCATCACCCAAAACGACCGATTTCAGCATATAACAGCTTTTAAATGCCCCGTAAGAAACAATCGTATTTCTAAGATCAATCTCAGCGGCTATCAGGGTTTTTACAGATTGAATTGATATATCGCCGTTAATATTAGACGATCCAAGTACATTACGGCTTGAGTTTGCTTGCCCCAGTGTCAGCTTACAGCCTTCTGCCAGTACAAAAGAAATTGTATAATCTCCGGGAGCATATTTATGCGACACAGAAATATTTGCCGTACCATAGCCAGTACCGGCTCCACTGGATTCGCCATCCCCCCATATGATTGATACACCATTTGTTACTGACTGTCTGATGTACAGGACAACCTCTGTTTCTTTAGTAATATGCAGATGGAGTTTTGTGCCGTCCACATACACCGGATCCGTTTTAGGTGTTTCTGCAACTTTCTCTGTATCATTCTGATTATAGATGGCACCGACATTTACGTGCGACTGCATGGCAAGAATGGTTTCCATGTCATAATTCCATTCTACAGCTGTATGTCCAGGAAGATTGTCCGGAAGCTCCGGCAGAGCCTCCAGATTGGCAAATTCTGATAAAGTATACTGATGCAAAAGCGTTCCATCCCAGTCATAAAAATTGATATACGGCTTAATGGACTCACCCTCACCAGAGATCATTGAGATCATACGTGGCATCTCATCCAGTGTCAGTTTTTCAGTTGTGTTTGTTTTCTCACGGATTGCATCACCGATTGCTGACAGTTTTTCAATAAGTGCCATTCTCAATCACCCCCAGTGTATCATCAATATATTTTTTCAGCCGATCTTCCAGTTTTGGGATTTCTGCATCCACCAATCGGAAGTTATCCTCATATGACTTTCTAAGCTCACGCTGATATACTCCGGTAATATCTGGATACACGGTCAGTCCTAAATTTTTTGTTTTCTCAGCTGCCATAGCATCACCTCATTGTTATCGTTATGTTTTCTGTCCGGATGATCGGCACTTTCCCTTTGCTCGGGGTGATCGGATCATCTAGCGGACCATACGCAAGAAGATTCCCCTCTTTCTCTGCGTCAAAGATCAGGAAATATGTTATTTTCCCCCAACTGGCTGTAGCTTCTGGAAAAAATATGGTGTCTTCATTTGTGGATGCCCCCAGATTAGCGAACTTCATTTTTCGCAACGGTGCGGCATTCAATCCGGCGCGACCATAGCCCACGCTTGCATCCGGTTCTGTGTAGCCCGAACCATCTCTGTTCGGAGCGGTCGTGGATAACCCAAGATAAGTTTTCCAGCTTGGTACAGGCTGCCCCATTGTCAGCAGATCCAGATAGGCATTAGCAGCTTTGTAGGTAAGTGGCATTGTCACTCACCTTCCTTTTCATCTGGCTCCTGTGGATCGTCACCTTTAGCAGCTGCGATGATCTCAGCCATTGATAAATCACCATCGTACCCAAGTTCTACTATATTTGCCATAATAATTTACCTCCTGTAAAACTTAATCTGTCATGGTTACATTCAATGCTCCCGGACGGAACAGCGGAACAGAGCTGGCTACAATCTGTCGCGGCGTGGTAAATGCACCGAAGTATCGAAGCGTTGTCCCACCATAAATACACAAATGACTTACTGTTCCCCAGCTGGCTGTTGCTTCTGGAAAGTAGACGTAAGCCTTATTTGTGATCTTACCGTTCTCTGCTTTAAAGCTGCCCTGAGAAGCCTGTACACGGGCATATCCGGCGCTTGCCGCCGGTTCTGTAATATTTCCCCCTGCCTTGTTTGGAGCCGTGGTAGAAAGCCCTATTGTAGCTCCCTGGAACAGTGCAGAAAGAATAGTATTTGCGTAATCTGTTGATACTGCCATTACTCAGGATCCTCCTTTTCATCAGATTCAGAGCTGTCCTTTTCAGACAGCTCAATGCTGAGGTTTTCTGTTACATCAGCTTCCAGTTCAATAAATTTTGCCATTGTATGTACCTCCTTACTCAATACTGATTGACAGCTTGCCAACACGGAACAGCGGAACGTATCCAGACGGGATGTTTACCGAATCGGATAAAGCCCCCCATAGGAACGGTGTTCCTCCTGTAGCAGATGTGAACAGTCCAAAGTGTGTGACAGTTCCCCAGTCTGATGTTGCTTCTGGGAAATAGATAATCTGGCTATTTGTGATCTTACCAGATGTCGGTGTTCCCATCAGCTGACCCGCTCCATTCTGATAATTTCCAATCTGTGTTCGGCCGTAGCCTGTAGAGGCATCTGGCTCTGTAGCACCATTGCCCCCAACTGATTTCAGCAGACCAATAAAACAGGTTGATGCAAGGCTCGCATACTGTGATTTACCTGTCATTGCTGATAAGATTTTTGCTTTGCAGTCTTCTGACATTGCCATAAATTTGTACCTCCTTATTTGGTATTTGAATTTTTATTGTCTTCAACAAGTCTCACAATACGTTCCGTATCGTAAGCTAGTTCATCTTCAAGCTCGGATACCAATGTATCCTCAAGTTCAGATGCAAGAATAAGAGAAACAGTCCCTAGTGTTATAGATGCCTCAGAATGAACCAGAATAGGTGCAGATTCATTTTCAAGCGCGTATCCACTGGATTTATTAAGTTCACCGATGTGGTTAAATTCGACCACCTCAGTAGCATCCAGAAGTACTGGAGCTGTGAACTCCATGTAGGCCTCTGTGTTGATAAGCTCAACATGTGCGATCTCAATTTCTTTCTGTCCCTTTGATGTGGTCAATTCAGCTTTTCCGCCAGAAATCATTATTGCTTCTGCGGTTACAGCTCTTGCGTGAGCCATGTTGATAGCATCCACATCCGCATTTGTGCTGTTAGTGATAACCGCAGATCCAGTTGGCATAGCAGCGAACGGTCTGTAGATAATCTCGCCTGTCGATCCCTCGGTAATTAGAATTTCAGCACTCTCAATCTTAATTGGTTTGGTTGTACCAACCTCGGATGTAGGCTTGATGGCAACGCTCGCGGATCCATCGACAATCTGGTATTTAGAGATATCAACCTCAGAATCCAGCTTAACCACATTATGAACAGTACTTGAAACCGGAACATCCTTCTGACTGTTAAGTGTGGATTTATACGGTGTAACGGTAGCAACTGCATCACCAGTAAGTTCAACCGGGTTATTGTTGTTACTTTCTGCGGTAGCAGTTACATCGACCTTTGCGGTTGATGTGCCAAGATCAATCGTATTGATAACAGTGACCTCGGATGTAGGCTTGATGGCAACGCTCGCGGATCCATCGACAATCTCGAATATCCTGCCCTCGCGCATATCATCAACAGTCGCGGACATTGATACACTTCCGTCAAGCTCCAATGGAATAATAGTGGAACTTATAATGTCCGTGGTACCGACCAAGCGGATTTGTGTATCCTGAGACATAACATTTCCGGTTGATGTAGATGCCGTGAAAGAATCCGACATACTGAGCTGTTTGGAATATTCCATCACAATTCCCGGCTCTGTAATCATGCCATTTATTGTGTCAGAAAAGCCAATGGTTCCCTCCAGAACTGATTGATCGTTGTCTTTCGGTGTGATGGTAAATTCATTCACAATACCGAAAATTCCATCATGCTCCAGATAAAACGCCGGAGCGGTTCCGATTCGGAAAGCAGACTGCGTATGAAGTGTGTAGCCATGTTCTCCAATCACGCATCCAGGCGGTGCAGTCAGGTCAACAGTATGTTTTGGTGCTGCAATCTGACCAGAGCTTTGTATGGTAAGTGTGCTTGCAAAACCAATATCAATTACCTGTGTTGGCTGCTTAATACTGCCGTTAAATTCGCCTATGACGTAAGCCGTAACAGAAGCAGCCTTACATGATGAATCGAAATCCCAAAAGTTAAATTGGCTGGCAAAAGGAAGCACACCGTTTTCTACCGTAACCCCAAAGGTGTCTACTAGCTTTCCGATTCTTGCAGTGTGCGCTCCCTGAATGGATTGAACGCTATCCGGTGTGAACCGGTAGGATAATCCGAATCTGCCGGATGCCTCTACCGGAACCGATGGGAGCTGTGTCATTTTCCCGGACATGCTCTGATTAGCTATATTGCTTGTAATAATTATTGATAGCGGAGTTAGAGATATCCAATGATTAAGCGTGTCTACAAGTGCAAGGAAATAGGATCCCTTGCATATGTCGTTAGGCATAATCTTTTTTCTTCCCAGCTCTTTTTCCCACGGCCAGGTATTCACAATAGGAATTGCCTCAGTCGCAATATTGAATACAGATGCAGTAATAGTTCGTCCTGCGGCTCCGGCATCCGTTTTGACAACAAGATCACCGATTGCAATATCTTTTTTATACGGCGGGTCCAGATCACTGATATAGGGTGCTGGCCACACTCGGTTTATCGCCTTATTCTCACTGATTCCCCATTCATTCTGCACCCATGCGATATGATCCATGAGGTCATTCCAGACACGGGTATTGAAATCAGAAGTACGACCGCCATTCTTTACGGCATTGTAGGCTTTCTGGGTCTTCGCGGCGCTGGCATTGAAACGACTCAGCGCACTATACCGGCCGCCGTCTATTCCGGTGTAATATTCTCCGGTCAGTCCATATCCAGCATCGCTGTCAAGCTCTGGATGGTATCGGCTGTAATTTGCGGTCTGCCAGTTAAAAGGAAGAGGGATACCGTCTGTGGATCCGATCTTCTTATGTGGCTCGCCGCCATCGTGCCAGGTATCAGAAGAAAGTTCTAAATCATACCACTGAATCCGCACAGTGTATATAAAGGTTCTACCGGATGGAAGCCCTGTTACATTTGTCTTGAAAGTAAAAGGGATTCCTTCCCTGGTATCCACTCTCGGATCCAATCCAATACCTTCCTGTGAATAATAGCTGCTCCCATTTGCTGTGACTTTTGCCCTGTATTTCACCCAATGCTCGGTATACAGCTTGCAGCCAAATTCTACCTCTACCGTGAAAGATGAGGTCGTGGATGCGGTCTGGTGATACATGCCAAAATCTCCAATGGCTACCGGATCACTGATCTGACCATCCGTAAAACCATCTCCAGTAGCCATCTTTCCACCTCCTAACCAAATACGGCAACAACTGTAGTGTTATCTGCCATAACATAAGGCTGACCGTTCATGTATTTATACACAATGTTGTTCACAGTATCCACAAAAATACCAGTCCCTCCGGAGATTTTTCCGCTGGACCGGTCAACACTGTTTCCTATCCATATTCCATTTTTATACTGACGGATCATACCATCAGCAGAGGCATTGTTTTCAAGCCCCGCGCCGAACAGGATATATGGCTCTGGAATCTTTGAATTGTAATAACCGATGCCGATTGTATTTGCGTTTCCAAGAACGAAATTCAATCCGTTTTCCAGCATTTCAACATAGCTCTTAGAGCTTGTTTTGGATAACAGCCTGGTAAGATACAGGTTGTCAGTGCTGATCGAACCGCCATTGATGAGGGTTTTTCCTGTTTCTGTCGTGACGGTTACGCCGTCAAGTGTTTCTTTCAGCTCAATGTACTTACCATTCACATCCTTGATTTTGAGGTTGAACTGCTCGTTGTTGGCTTCCACGGCTGAGGTTATGTCGCTCTCCGTAGCCATGCCGTTCATGTGAAATTCTCCGGTATCCAGATTGAGATAGAAGCTCTTTCCATCATCAGCACTTTTTAATATACCGGCAACTACTACATCAGCAGTCAGCCGCCATGTGTTGATCCATTCATTTACCAGTCCGCCATCAATGGAAATCGCCTGTGTGAACTCGCCATTGATACCGTTTTTTGAAAAAGCGATACCAGCATTGTTGATTCTGAGAACATTTCTTGCAGTATTCTCATCCATTGTGTCAATGTACAAAGTCTCGTAAATCTGGCCATCATCGTTATAATGTTCGACCTTACAGCCACTTTTGACACCGCGAATACTTTCTTCCAGTTCTTTCTTGACCGCTGCCATCTGCTGAAAGATCGTTCGTTTCGCCTCTTCCTTTGTGTAGCCCTTACTTTGGCTATCATGCACAGCAGTAGATGATCCACGATCCTCATTTCCAGTAGATGTGACACGCATATAAGAGCCGGCCTTACAAACTGTAGACATTACCAAAGTAGAAAAGCTGTTTCCAATTTCGTCCGTGATTGGAATAATGTCACCCGCGGATACCTCTGTAGTATCAAAAATCTGTGAATCAGACGGAACATAGCTTATCAGTGCAAGACGGCTTTTGATGTTATCAAGCGCCTGCTGCACAGATTCTTTCTGAGCATATTCCAGAATCGGGTTGCTGCTGATTTCGTACACATTGGTACCGGCTCCAGCTGTCACATCCATTTCAGATGCCGAAAAATGAACGGCGCTAATACCACGCACGGTATAATCATCATGCGTATGAGCATACAGACCAAGAACCGTATCGGTCTTTGTCGATGCCAGACTCTTTGACGAATTTTTATACCACTTAAAAGCCAGCTTCCCATCTGCATCCATGTGAGCGAAGCAGCCGCCGACCTCTGCGATATACTGAATCAATAATCGGTATGTGCCAGAATCCAGCTGAAACGGATGTACGATGAAAGTATTATTTAACAGTGCGGATGTATCGCCAAGCTCAATCCCTTTCTGAGCTGCCACCAGCTTTGCAAAATCCACCAGTGTATAAGTTTCTGTTCCGGTCACGAATGCCGTTTTTGCAAGCCAGTCTGTACAAGAGGATTCCAAAGTAGACATCCGATCATAAGCGGTAACATTATACACATTTTTAGATGTTAAACGGGGTTTTTCAGAAATGAACTCACCGACCTTTACAGGATCCCCAGAGTCCGGCACCTTATAGCACTTTAACAAAGCACCCAGTCCGACATCACTGGAACCCCATAACGAGAACTCCAGCGCATCGGAACAGGCGCTTCCAATTTTTAAGTCCTGTTCTGCATTCACACAATTGGTGAATGAGAAGGAGGAAAGCGTGCTGCTGTCAACTTCCGTTCCATCTGATTTAACAAGTTTATACTGCATGATCTTTCCTCCTTTCTAACACTCAACGATGTTGAATTTATAATTCCGCCACTCTCCAGTGGTATAATTTCGCAATGAAATCCCCCACTTTGACCGATAGGCCTTAACAGTTTTAGGTCCTGTGGGGGTAGGGTATGTAAATTGAAAATCTTTTTTTCCTTTGAATAGCGATTGCAAGTAATTGTAATCATCTGTGGATAATGTGCCATACACGAAAGGCCATTTTGCCACATCGAAACGCAACACGTCTCTATGCATGACACCATCCAAAGTACGGCCAGAATCCGGCGCGTCAATGTCCTCATAAGAGGAATCCATATCACGATCCGGGGCTGGCATTGGCTTTCCATCAATCTGAAAAGCATTTGTTCGCGTTCGGTTCATTATGTGATCCCCCTTATCATAGATAATTTCCTACCGTGCCGATCATTAGCTTCCCAAATAGCATCATCACCGATCACTACCTTCATGTCTTTGTCCTCGATAGCCTGAATCACAGCCTCAAACATCTGCTGTAATGCGTCTATCAAGTCCATCTGACCGCCACCAGGCGTTGTATTCGGGTCGTCCTTGCCGTTTCCGGCATCAACCCTTGTCTTATACGGTACAACCGTTCCGGCACTGATTTGAGGCACTATGAGTCCTCCTGTGGCAGCTATCATGTTTCCGATGTTCTGGAAGATAGCAGCTACCTCAGAGAGCTTATTTGCCACCGCATTCAATCCGCTTAACATGCTGTCACCGGAATACTGGATATCCGGCATTTCGGTTTTTGCATTGGCTGTGATGCCTTTTGCCACATTAGCCACCGTCTTTAAGACTGTTGCCTCTGTACCCTCGATACCTTCCGCCCATCCAAGACCGATGTTCTCACCGACCTCATCCCGGAATAATCGGGACGGCGAATGAATACCCAGTGCGCTTTTTGCAGAACGCAATAAACTGGATGCCAAGTTGGATACCGTACTTGACAGCCAGCTCCAGCCACGGTTGATACCGGACTGAATACCAGAACAGATATTTGCACCAACACTTGACCATCCCTGATTCTGGATAGACCGAGCGGCGTTGCTCATGTTGGATATCATGTTGGATGCCATGTTTGCAAAGTTACGCACGACAGCACTGTTCGAGTTTTGAGATGCCCGATCAAGAATGCTGCGGATGCTTTCAAATTTTCGTGTGGAATCACTGAGGATTCCAGAAAATTTCTGAGATAAAGTGGACTGCATCGACTGTCCTGTTTGGGATAGTGCATTTTTCGCCTGATCGAATTTTGAAGTTACAGTAGTTTTCACACTGTCCCACATACTTGAAGCTGTAGTTTTCACATTAGACCAGGTATCAGACAATCGAGTTCTGATATTTGATGCAGTTTGCACTACAGAGTCTTTAGCCTGGGTGAATTTTGTTGAAACCGTATCTTTGACATTCTGCCAGAGATTTGATGCAGCGTCTTTGATCTGCGACCATTTTTCCGACAGAGCGTCTTTCAATTTGCCAGCTGCATCCTTGATCTGATCCCAGTGTGTAGCAATCAGCACCACACCAGCTGCAATACCGGCAATGATAAGACCGGTCGGGCTGAATATGACGGATCCGATGGTTCCAAGAATGCTACCAAGTCCACTAACCAGACCACTGGCAGCAGAAGTCAATGCGGCAAATTGTCCGGTACCACCTAAAACCCAGTTTAATACAGCTGAGGATAAAGCAAATTTACCGACCGCAAAGACGCCTTTTATTGCCAGCAATCCTGCTCCAAATCCGGCAATAACCTTACCACCAGAAGTGCTGAAAAGTCCAGCCAGCATACCGCTGAAAGCATCCCACAGGATTGTACCAACCTCGCCGATGATTGTTACCCAATCAATGCTGGAAAGAAAATTTCCAATGCCTTGACCAAGACCGTACCAGTCAGTGTTGGCGGCAACATCCCGGAACACACCCAACAAATTTACAACCGCATCACTGAGAGCGGTTCCTGCTGCCACCCAGTCAATGCCATGTATCATTGTATTCAGTCCGTTGTAAATGTTCTGAGCGATAGACGACCAATCTACAATGTCTGAAATTCTCTGCAATGTTGCAAAGATGCCATTAAATCCGGCTACAAGCGTCTCGGCCGCTTTTTCATAATCCAATGTCAGAAACAGATTATTGATAAATGTTCCGACAGAGGTTCCGATCTGCTGCCAAATTCCCGGAGTTGTTACAATACCATGTATTACGCTAATCAGTGCATTCCATTTATTCGCAAATGTCTGTCCGATCAGCGCCCAGTCAACATTGTAAAACCAGCTGCATATTGCATCTCCGATTCCGGATCCAAGCCGTTCAAAATTATAAGTGGTTAAGAACGTATTGAGGATATCGAAAGCGGCGTTCATACCGTCTGCAAGAGTCTTTCCAAACAGATTCCAGTCGAATCCATCCGTCAGACCGTTAAGGATCTCAGCCACACGACCGGCCCACAGGACACCCATAGGACGAAGAACGGTATTGATCCAGTTATCAACGACCTTCATTCCGCTGTTCAGACCCTCTGCAATGATCCGGCCGACACCTTCCCAGTCGCCAGCCTGGATAGCGGCTTTCAGGCGGTCAAAGTATGCCTGTACCTGAGCTGGAAGAACAGAGTCAATCGGGATTTCCTCAAACAGATCACCGCCAGTGCCAGTAGATCCGGAACCGGATGAGCTGGTGTCTTCGTTCATGCGCTCGATCTCATCAAATCCCATGAGCTGAGTTTTCAGTTCCTTCGCCGCGCTGCCTGCCTTATCCAGTGAGTCAGCGTAGGAAGCTGTCTGCTTTTTGGCAACAATCATTGTATTTTTGCCACTTAGCATTGCAAAGAATGCATTCAAGTATGATATCGCCGTTGACAGGGCACTTATGATTTTGGTTAGGATCGGTTCAATCGCTGTAATGAGATTTCCCAAAGACACCGCCATATTCGCAGACAACTGTGTAGCGTTATTTTTCAAGTTGCTCATCGCCTGATTAAACGTACTCGAAAACTTAGACAGCGAATTAAGGGCTTCTTTTGTTTGATTGAAGATCGCGGTTACAAACATTTCCTTTATTCGGCTTACCATTATTGTTTTCAATCTTGTAAGCGATTTTACAAGTCCTTTTGATGTAAGCTCTGCATTCTTGCTGTGAGCAGTAAACTCTTTCAGCTTTGAGATTACGGATTTCGCCCCATTTTTCATTGCGACAAATGGAACCTTTACCATATTCTTTGCCAGAGATACCGCGCCATGAGCAGCAGACTTCATAGCAGAACCGAAACCGCCCAGAAAGGCGTTTACCCGGCTTCCTGCATTGGATGTCTGGAGCATGGAAGAGGTGAGCGAGCTGAGGTTGCTCTGTGTCTCTGTAAGCCGTGAGAGCGTTTCTGACAGCTTCTCATAGGATTCTGTACTGATTCCACCAGAAGCATTGAGCTGATCCAGTTTTGCCTTGTACTCATCCAGTTTTGCCTTAGTTGCATCAATGTCATACTGGATATTTTTCCAGGCGGAATTTTTGGCTCCCATTGTCTGCATCTTATCAACCTTAGCCTGATAGCTGTTTAATTTTGTTTCGGTCTTTCCAATCTCGCTTGCAAAACTCTTGACGGCTGCTGAGTCTGCGATTTCTTTTGGAGCAGCAGCGGCCTCCTGTTGTAAGGTTTTCAGCCTTGCTAGCTCACCTTCTAAATTTTTGAGGACAGTCAGCTTATCCGCATACTTCCGATTCAATGCTTCAACTGCCAGTTCCTCAACCTTTAGGGCGTTAGCAATCTGTTCCTCATCGTTTACCCCTCTGAGCCAATCTTCCTCTGGAGCTGGGTTCTGAATTTTATCCACCGCGGTGTAATAATCAGCCAATTTTGCTTTTAAGACATCAATCTTTGCCTGTGTTTTGGCAATTTTGGTTTCATAAGCATCCATTGACTGACCTGCTGCGCTGGTTCCCTTCTGAGCATTACCGATAGCCTCAGAAACACCTTTTGCGGCGGTGGCCTGCTGCTGCATTGCCTGTGTAGCGTTTCCCGCATTCTGCGCCACCTGCTGTTGCAAGTTATTTGTCTGCCGACCAAGAGAATCAACTGCCTGTCCCTGATTCTGGACTGCCTGAACTGTTTGCTGAACAGCGGCTGCTACCTGCTGGCTGCTGTCAGTAACCTGCTGGTTTGCGGCAGCGGCTTGCTGACCGCCTGCCGCCATCCGATCATAGATCTGAGAAGCAGATCCCGCGATGTTCTGCAAGAGGGGAATAACAGTCTGAAAAGAATGCATCATGTTATCTCCCAGGTTATCGACAGCCCCGGTAAGATCTTCAACAGCAGCTAATAATTTTTTAGCACCTTTATCAAAATTGGTATTGTCAAGCTCAGTATCAAATACGAGAGAGCCGTCTGACCTATCAGCCATTATTCATCCCCTCCTTTCTCCAAAAGTTCCTCAAACATATCCTGCATAATATCTTTCTGAGATTTCCGCTTTTTCGGAGGATCCATAGAACAAAGATTTCTGTTTGCAGAATAAAATTCTTTTTCATATGCCTCTAATTTCTTTCCCTGTGCCTTTTTCTGACGAATAACAAGAACACATCCCCATGTATCGTTTCTGTCGATACTTTGGAAATATCCAAGGAACGTCCACCAGTGCATGTATCTTTCTGACCGAACTTCCTTCCCCGCAACTTTATTGATTGCAGAAAAGATAAGTGCCTCATCCTTTTCCCAGTTCACGATACGAGGACTCGGACGATCTTCCTCAATCTGATGCTCAATAAACGTCACTGCCGCCTCATAGGCTGCCGTATAGTCGTCTGCCGGAATCGTATTGAGAGCAATAAAAAGCCGCTTCAAACACACATAAGCCTTTTCTTTTTCACTCAGCTCAGGTGCGTTAAAAGCGGTTATGATCTGTAAAATATTTCTGAAATCCGTTCGGATATCATAATCAACGCCGTTTACATTAAGCGTTGTCGGCAGTGTCCCCAGCATCGGCAATTACCTCCGAATTTTCTGGCAGATCGGACAAATACTTAGCTGTACGTTCATTGGACAACTGGGCTTCCTCATTGATGGCTCTGACAACCAGATCCTCCAGTGCATGAAGCACTTTTGCACAGAAAAATTCCCCACCCACAGAAGAGAACGGATTTCTCTTTGCGAAAATCTCAGCTGCATTGTCGATATCGAACAGATTGTTGATTCTCTGGACCAGTGTAGTTTCCACGGATTTTAAGATCTTCCAATCTTTTTCAAACAAAGCAGTCCCGTCATTTTTGATGTCAAGAGACTTTAAAGGCTCTACGATCTTATCAAAGTCTTTTTCAAAATCCTTGTAGCGATCAATGATTGAGAGATCAGATGGACGAATATGCACCTTGCAGATCAGCTCCCCATATTTATTTACAAGAGTGATTTCTTTGGTACCATCATCAATGACGCCCTGTAATGCCTCAGTTGCCTGTACAGTTTTCAGTTTTTTAACCTTTGCCATTTTATTACCTCCGTTTTACGCATTTTATAAAATTATTTATCACTAGCGGTCCATTCCGTGATAGTGGCAGTGTTTGTCTGCATATCGTAAACGATTTTTTTCTTAGTCATTGCACCAACTGGTGTACATGTGTACGGAATTGCATAACCAGAAGTGTCACCGCCAACAGATTTCGGAACAAACCAGGCATCACGCACAAAGCAGTATCCCGTCATGGTTCTTTTTTCCTTGTCCGCACTGGTGAAAAATGCTTCTGCAAATTTACCAAGACAGTCCTCTTCGCCATATTTTTCCTCAAGTGCATTGGTCAGCATCTTTTCATACATAGCTCTGTCCGGATCCATGTAGTACGGATCTACATCAACCTCCGGCTCATAACCGGAATGCTTGAAAGTAGATTCTCCAAGTACGTTCTTAGACTTCTCAGTATCCGGATTAAGCTCTTTAGAAAGATCATCGTTATCTTTACCGATAGCTTCCCATGCAGTACCGTCCCAAGAGCCGAAGAACATACCTCTGTTTCTATCAAGTCTTGCCATTCTTATATCTCCCTTCTATAAACCATTTTTAATTGTATCTGATACTTTGCGGCACTGCTCCCAACCTCAGCCGGGTAAGCTGTGAGAGTGGGAACGATGGACTTAACCCGTCCCTCATTGATGGTCGGGAAATTCCGCAAAGTGTTCTGCTCCAGAACCCAGGCAGCTACAGCATCATAAAAGCCAAGGTTGGCTAAGTTCTGCTGTACATCTGCACCATAGGATTCTCTGGATGCAAAAATAAAATTGAGAGTCTGTGTTGGCAAGGGGATTTCCTCGCCAAGCACATTTTCTCTGTAATTGATTGTGGATGGAACAGCATAAATTGCATACTCCGTTGGGTTCTCTGCCAGATGATCTACCCTAAATCTGGAACCCTTTTGGAGCGCCGGACAGGTACGAAACCAGTTCCGAAGCTGTTCCGTGTTATTTAATTCCGGCAACAGATTTCGCCTCCTTCAAAATGTCGTCCAGGTGATCGGCTTTCATCCGCTCGAACCAGAAAGCACCAGCCAGCGGATTTAGGTCCGTGCTGTATTTCAATGGACGGCCGGTCAGGTGTTTCGGTTGACCCTTTGGCGAAAAGAACCGTGTAGGTTCTCCACTGTCGTCCTCAAACACCGGAATGTTTGGTCCCATGACCTCACCATAATAGAGGTACCTGGCATATGGTCCGGGGTAAGCGACCTCACCACTGCCAATCTCTGTGACAGAGTAAGGACTCTTTGACAGAACTCCGGTTTCCATCGGACAATACTGCATATTCCAGTCGATCACAGACTTATCAACTGTCTGCTGGACAATTCCGCCTCTGTCAATGCCAAATTTCTGTCTGATGGCATCTGTGTCATGTGATTTTATAAAGCCTTTCAGTTCAGCTGTAAGTGTCAGCATTATGCCCCCACCACCTTCCAATGCTTCGAATGCGGCGCACGGGTATTATCTGTAACACCCAGAATCGTTACGATTTCAGGATATTTCTTTTTCAGATCTGCGGGGCGTAAGCCCTGCTCATCCACAGCACCACGAACAATAATGTCACCATTTTTAAGGGTGAATAGATAGTTTGGATCACCTCCTGCATACGCAATAGGATCCGCATATGCTTTACCAGAAAAATCCGCATCCATTGGAATGCGAATCGTGAATTTATTGGCTGCCTTTAAACCGCCAGCACCTTCCACGCTGGCTGCAATTTCACTGAACCAAGAAACACCGGATATGATCGTGCTGCAATACACGTCCATATCGGTTTCCTCATCCAGCTTTGCATTGAACACGGTTATTGTTTCATTGCATAATCTCAATATCCAGTCACCCCCCGATAAAGCAGAGGGACACCATTATCATCCAGCTCACCATAGAGCATAGATAACACAGTCTTATTCATCTCCTGTGATGCCTCAGAAGCCCCCAGAGCCTTTCCATAGGACTCTGAGTAACCATCTGTATTGTAAGACGTAACAACGGGATTCTCAGCCTGTGCTTCAATGCCTACAATGTTCTCCAGCTTGATGAGTGACATCATGCACAGCTTGACAGCTTCCGGAACACTTGCCATGTTCTGAACTCTGCAATCTGTCAACCGGTCAATACGCTTACGGCACTTAAACTCCAACACGGGAAAATCCGTTTCGGAGAGAGTGCCGCCATAACTTTTATACTCATCATAAGTCAGATACACAGCTGCATCCCTCCTTTGCTCCAGAGGATTAACCTCTGGAGATGATACGAGCGATCGGGATAGTCTTATGAGCGATGTACTCGGACTTTGTGGTACCCTCGCCAGAATTTACAAGCTCCCAGTTTGCGCCGGTTTCCAGCTCTGTATCAGTCGGGGACAGAGTAGCCATAGACTTTTTAGTAAAGCTGATTCCATAAGGAGCGAAAGACTTACGCTGTCTGGAATACAGAGTATCCTCACCGCCGTTTGTCTTCGGGTCACGATCCATCTCATACGGAACCTTAGCACCGCAGTCAGTGTACTCGATAGCACCATCGCCAAGAACATAAGTAGTGTACTTAATGTAGCCGTCACCCTTGCCTACCTCAGACTCTTTTACTTCCTCAAACGGCATAGTATCATCGACAAGGACGGTACGGCCGTTCAGAGTACCGATAGCAAGGTCACGCTGCATACCGTTTGCATCCGTGTATTTCAGATATGCCAGCAGGTGTAAGTTCTCAAGGTTGGTAGCAACAGCGGAATGCATGATAGCCAGAGAGAACTTGCTCTTGTTGTCACCACAAGCGCGCTGCATACCGGTATTGAGAGTGGTGCCGTCCATGCAACCAAGTGTACCCTCGCTGTTTGTCTTTGCAGTTACATCATAGCTGTGGGCCTCTACAAACTCTTTACCCTTCTTATCGGTCATATTGAACACACCGTTCAGAATATGTACGATAGTTGCCTGGTCGATTTCGTCCCAGTAAATATTGATCTGCTGTGCTACGTTCTCCAGGAAGTCCTCGCCGCCTGTAATATCGTAGCTGAAATCACGCTCTGTCCATGCGTTAGATCTACCAACAACGACACGAGAGTGGCTGAAAGTCTTTGTGCTATGAGACTCAATGTTAGTAGAGCCGTCATAGTTCTGCGGAGCAGAACCGGAAATAAGACCGGTCAGAGGGGTTGTGATGTAGTTTCCGCCTACCTGATCGGACATTGCACCTGCCAGATCTGGACGCGGACGAATTGCACGAGACTTGATAAGCTCTGTTTTATTCGGATTCGGGAGGCGGTCAACATACTGCTGAAATACCTCGCCGTTGAAAAGTTTGGAATCAAATAATGCCATGTATATTTCTCCTTTCAGTTTGAAAAATTATAATCAGTCAAAATTGACAATCATATCGGGATTCTCATTTTTGGCTTTCATCATGTCCATAAGGCTTTTTTTATTGCCCGGATTCGGATTGTTGGTCGGAACCACAATCGTAGGTGTCGGCTGTGTAGGTGGCTCTGCTGGTTTATCCTCAACAACAGCCCCCGGATTGTCTGCCTTGTACTTAGTTACAAACTCGTCATAACCAAGTAAAGACTCGCCGTCCACTTTGAACTCTTTGCCAGTTGCCTCACGGACGAAATCTCTCTTTGCGGCAGCAGATGTGAATTTCAGACCGTTTGCACGCTCACGAACCATGAACTCATAAGCCTGCTGTGCGTTCTTATGCTCCCACGCCTGCTTATCTGCCTCATATTTGGACTGTAAGCCGGTAAGGGAACTCTGCACCTCTGAGAGCTTTCCTGCGTCTGCCTGAGCCGCTGTGAGCTGTTCATTGAGTTTTGACAGATCTGTGTCACGCTGAGAAACCTGATCCTGCAAGTCCTTGACCTGCTGATTGAGTGTGGCAACCTTATCATCGAATTTTGTTTTAGCGATGTAAGAGCCGTCTGCGATATTGACTACATTCAGTTTTGCTTCGGTCACAGCCGCAAGCAACTGATCGTATGTCAATGCACCGCCATTAAATAATGCTTTTAAGAAATCCATATTTATCCCTCCTGTTAAACACCTTAGATTTAATTTGTATTGCCGCAGTCACTCTGCGGAGATGCACCGTTATGTCCCTCGGTCCGGGTGTCCGCCGTCCTAGATTTGATTTATATATCCGCAGCGCACTCTGCGGTATGGGACGCCATCGCATTTAAACCCCTGCAATGCCGGGAATTTTTATATCGGGGTATTTACCCGCTGATATCTGTTCTTTAAGTTCGGCAAGAAAAATGTTCTTTGCCTGTTTGTCTGTGTACCGGCTACCATAGAAGCGAACAGCTCTATGATCGCCAAAGATAAAAACATATCTGTCCGTATCCAATCCTGCTGCAATACGGCTAACTAAAACCACTTTTTGCATTTACCATCACGCATCCTCCCTAAAAATTGACACGAGAAAAGCTCCCTAAATTGGGAGCTGTATTACTCTGCAAACATCCAGTCTTCCGCAAGCATGTCTGCCTGACTTGCAAGCCATCCCATCTGTACTCCTGATGTTCCAACAAATGCAATAGCCATGTTTCCAATAGCATCATGTTCGCAGTTTACAATTTCTCCATCTGCTGTCTTGTAAGAAATACCAGTAGCAAGCTGAATGTACTGCTTTTTACCGTTCCAGCCTTTACGAGATACTTTAAGTCCTCTTTTCAGATAACGAATAGCATCGCCAAATCCAAATGTTGACTGACCACCAAGAACACCGCAATTATTCTCATCAGCAATCATCCAATCATCTCTCTGCGTGTGCATGAAAGTGTATTCTACTCTCTGCGTTTCACGGATATCAAGGACTTCTCCCTGTCCTTTGTCGGAATCTTTCGGTCTGCAATGAATCATAATCGTCTGTTTTTCATCATCCCAACACCAGTAACCGTTCCAGCCTGGAAGTTTTACCTTTGCCCCATGTTTCATTGCTTCAAATGCTTCTTTAAATGTCATCTGTTCCATAGTTTTTCCCTCCACTTTTTCATATGTTTTTTCAAAGATTTCCGCCTTACACGGATAAAACTCGCCATTTACACCACGAATAATGTAATCGGAAATGTTGGCGATATGCTCGCCCTCCAATGTCCTGATTACAAGTCCGCCGGGTACCTTGAAATGGTCAACATAAAAATTCTTTCCACTGGCAGTCATATAGTCGTTCATCAGCTTGTGATCGGTAAGAAAGTCAAACATCTCACGCTGATTTTCACCAGTCCACTGAACCGCATCCACGACTACTGGTTTCTTTCTGTACTTCATTGTCTACCTCCATCATTTCACCTTTACCGCTCGGAATCCCTCAACTGTCATACGATCCTTTCTGGATGTAAGACCGGATGCCTGAACAACCTGTGAATACTTAGCTGCAAGGGCGTTGATTTTTTTCTGGCACTGCTGACGGAGAACATCGTCCCCGGCTTGCCGCGCCGCGTTGGCGGCATCTTTTTGACGCCTGACTTCCGTTTCAATCTGACGCATGAGCTGTGTTGCCTGATAGATGGTATAGTGCTTTCCGTTTATCTCACAGCCCTCATTGTTTGCCATTTTCCATTGTGCAAGCTGCTGATCGGTATACCGCCGGACAGAGTGCTGTGTGGAAAAGCTCATTGCAATATGCATACAGTTCCATTCTCCGATAGGACGGCGGAACGGCTGATACATCGTGCCGTCCACATCCCGGAACGGAAGTCCAGCTTGCATGTTCTCAAAATCTGCTTTCAGAAAAACACGTCCCTGTACCGGCTCGTGGTCTGGAGCGCTTCTTGCATGAGCTGAAATCTCGTAAGCATCGAACCCCAGCATCTCGCCCATGAGGATTGATCCGTTCTGAGCGATCTGGTTGGCGCCGTCAATCACATTCTGACGAACGGCGGTATCTAATCGGCGGTGATACCCGCTCTCATAGTGTACCTGCATACCGTTGTAGCCAAGATCTCGCACAATCTCCCGTGTAGCACTCTTGTAATCCGTCAACCCGGAAGACACTGCCAGCACCGCTTTATCCACTGCCTCCCGGTACACCCTGGAAGTTGCTGTAGTATTGGATAGATTCTGGATGGTATTTGCCGTCTGCATACTGACCGACTGAGCATATTGGTTCAGCCGACCGTTCTGCGCGGCAGAGAGTGGAGTCTGCTTTATGACTTTGGCGAAATTCCTGTCTGTGTACACATCATTCAGTGCCTTGTCATAGATGCGGAACAGGTCGGCTGTACTCATGGAAACTGCATCAGCCAGCTTTTTGTTGATCTCAAACATATCAAAATTCATTTCTGACATGAGCGTGAGTCTGTTGATACTGGACTGGTTCAATTCTCCGATTTTCTTGATCTGTGCTGCAATTTTGGCAACAAAAAATCGGTTCACTTCCTCGAACCGATCAAGTAATGCATCTATGGCTTTTTCAAGTTCCTGCTGATTCAGCATCCATCACACCTCCAGACTATTCCGGTGCCGGAGGCGATTCACCCTGTTTCCCGACTTGCGGTAGCAGAGCCATAGCCGCCATTGCATCCGTCTGTTCCTGCTGGACTGCCTGAATAGCTGCCTCTGCCTGAGCTTTTGTCTCTCCGAAATACCACATACGGTATTCCACTTTGCTGATGATACCGGCATTTAAGAGCATGAGCCGTTCCTGGTTCTGCTGATCCCGGTCTGTAAGAATGGAATCGTCCCAGTCAAAGGACACATCGTACTCACCCTCCGGAGCCAATCCGTAGACAGTGGCATATTTATCCATTGCCCGGATTACATTTCTCAGACACTCCTCAAGGGCTTTCTGATTGTCTGAGATAGTGGCATAGGATCTCTGTTTATTGATTTTCAACTCTGTGGCGGTACGTTCTGACTGGTTGACGTCTGCAATCGTACCGCGGGACAATCCGCAAAGATCCTCAACTCGATAGAGAATCTGCATGAGTCCGTTAATGAGTGAACCATCACGGATGTTCGGAGAGAACACCTCATACAAATCTCGATCTCCCTTGTCAATGTCAAGCTGACGGAAAAGACGCTCATTCAGTTTCGGCGTTTCCATGCGGCCACTTGCGTCTTTTCTTGGACGTAGGGCGGTCGGGTCAACATCAATAGCCAGCTCTGAGCCTTCAAATTCCCACAGGATGCGGGACCATTGCTCATCAGCCTCCTGAATAACGTCTCTTGCCTTGCTGAATACAGCGGATCCCATAGGGCTGTCAACATCGGTATTATTGGCAGCTGCTACTTTAAACCAACCGAACAGCGGACCGTCTGCATTCGTGACAGTTGCCTCCGGCGTAAGAGACGCCCAGCGGTCAACCATCGTCAGCGGAATCTCACGGCCAATGGCATCCGGAACATTTGACATGAACGCCCGCTGTGTGATTCGCACATTGTTTCCCTCAACTGTATGGCGCTCCAGTCTTGTGTAGGTGGTTTTGCCCTCGGTAAAGGTATCCGGGATTACAACATCTGAGAGGTTTCCATCATCGTCAAAAGCAATCGGATAAAGTGACCAATCCATCGTCCAGTCAAAATAAAGATGCCCGTCTGCGACATTCGGGTATGGCTTAATCAGCATACCGCCCGCCGCGCATCCCTGCTCCAGCTTTTGCCGAAGGACGGAAACACACTTTTCAAATTCTTTTTTCAGATATTCCGCTCTCGGATTCATAATGGTATCGCCGTTCTCATCGGCGGTATCGCCTTTTTCATCCTTGCCAGTGATGGACCATTTCATCTCAAGTACGACCTGCCTTGCGATTTCAGAGCTGACGAATGCGGGTAGGTTCATGGACTTCACATTTTCTGACAGCCAGGGGGCTTTATTGAGATACAAATTGTACCAATCACTCAGAGCATTTATCATCTCGGTAGACAGAGAGGTTTGTAAGTCCTCGACCTGCTCAATACTTCTGTATGGAATCAACTTTCTAATCACCCTCCCAATCTGTAAAATAAAATTCTTAAATAGGCTCGTTTGTACTCACCTCCTGTTTGTTACTGATTTCTCGCGCGCGTATAGACGTGTACGCATCAGGCGGAACAGAGGGGTATATTCCTCTCTATTCTCTCTATTTCATAAGTCAATTAAGACTATATGTAACTTTGTAACATTTACGGAAAAGCCCAATGTTTATGAGGATTTCCGCCGTTACTGTTTTTGTAACTGGAATGTAACTCTGTAACGGCAAAATGTTACAAAGTTACAAAAAATTCTTGAAATGTAACAGGTTTGTAACACTAAAAAGGGAACTACCATTTCTGATAGTTCCCTTTGGAAAAATCTATTCAATTTCTGATCGTATCACAAATAAGCTTTGCACTTTTTTAATACCGAAACGCGCACACAATACACATCCGTTTAGCTTATTGAATTAAACTCAATACCTGAGTATCATAGATAATTTGTTGTACATCTATGCTGGATCTATCGACTGTGCATAGCTGATTCCACGAGTCTTCACTGCCTCCGTAGTAGATCTTTTTAACATCATGGAAGTAGTACCATCCGTTAAAGCTCTCCAGCGATGCCGGAAGATACACAAATTCAACTCCACAGCTATTAAACATATTGTCTGACAGATATCTGATTCCGTCAGAAATAATAGCACTATGTATCCTCGTCAGTGTAAAAGTACCATCCAATGAAACAACATTCATTTTTATTCCATCCACAGTGTAAGAGGATGGAACGTAAACGGCTTCGTCAGATCCCTTATAATCCTTTAGGTAAATTTCATTTTGATCTATGTAATAATCAAAATCATCTAACGGGGTGGCTTCCACGGCCCATACACTGCCAGATTTAGAAGCTGTTTCACTTTCCGATTTTGTAGAATCAGACTGTCCGCCGGATAATGCTATAGCCATTAAGCACACCACAAATATCAGACCGAATCCAATCATACCATTACGGGCATCTCTTTTTTCCTTTGCAACTTCCTCTGGCATTATGTAATCGTAGCTGTATCCGCAGCTCTGACAAACCGCGATTCTCTTATGCCGTACTTTAGATTTACCAGAATAAACGTGAACTCCCATAACATGATCGCTGGTAGCGTTGTAATCCACGCCATCACTGACCATTGAGAGTTTTATGTTTGTGCTTCCACAATTTCGGCATCTCATTTCTGACGCTCTGAGATTCCGTGATTTTAGGTATCGACCAATCGAACCGATGAACAAAATACCTACGGCTATAATAGCCATAAATGCGGCTCCAGCGATTAAAAACGCAATCACCATGAGAGCCAGAAAAACCTCAATGACCAATGAACACATTTTTCTCTTTCTCCCTTGTATTTGATGATTGAATCATACCACAAAGAAGAACGAAATAAAATAGTTTTACTGACCTTTTCTCTTGTACACACGTTCCATAGCATATCTTGTCATATCAATACTATGGTTATTGGCATCCGGGTAACTGCTCATTACCTCATCATCTGGAGTGCGCTCATACTCATACTCGGAAAATTCCTTTGCTGTAGCAGGACAACGCACCGGATCAATGACAATCGCCTTTAAGGACTGGAGCCACTTCATACCATAACGCACGCTGTCCGGACCTTTGATCGCAGGACGGCAGAGGGATCCATAGTCTCGGTAGTCACCAATGGACTTAGGCTCTGCACTGTCGGCAGTGATAAGGTCGGATCCTGTCACGCCTTTGGTCATTACCAGAGTGTTCCAGGTTTCCGCATTGCTCATCTTATTCGCCCGGAACTCATCGAATATGTACAGGATTTTTCGGTTGGCGTCATAATGCATCTTGCCCCAGTGGAACGGGTCAGGATACCAGCCCCAGTCAATACCCATATAGATATGGTCGAATGTGGCAATCTCGTCATCCGTGATCTCTCGCAGATCCAGATTGTCAAACACCTCGCCGCCGGTACCGACTGCATTACCCAGATACTCATGCTCATAAGCTCTCGGATTGGTTTCTTTAAGGTCCTCAGCATCATCAAAGAACTGTTCGCCCAGCCATTCCGGGGGAACATCCAGATAACAGGATTTATGTCTCAGAGAGCGTCTGTGCGGCTTCGCAACGTAGGCATTCGCCCAGTTAGATTTACTGATCGGCGGGTTGAAACTCTTAAATACAACGAACTTCGGACCACCTCGGAGAACTGACTGCTGCACGCTTCGGATTTCTTCCTCGCCTGCAAACTCATCCAATTCCTCGAACCACAGATACTTGATGTATCCTTTCGCAACCTTGATAGATTTCATTTTCTTGGCCTTATCCAGACCACGAAATAAGATCACCTGTCCGGTCGGCTTATAAGTCAGTTTGTACGGATTCGTGGAGCCTTTCCACAAGTCCTGCACGCCCATCTCGTTGATACTCCACCAGATCTGCTCATACACGCTGGTACCTATAGTATTACCAACTTTTCGGAAAATAACCGCGTTGGCTACAGGATCATCCATAATTCCTAATACAATCTCGGTGCCGATGAAAGAGGACTTTGTGGATCCTCGACCGCCGAACAGATCGTAATAGGTGTGTAGCCCGTCCTGAATATCCCAGTGAACCGGATAGAATGTAGGGGCTATAAGGGATGAGAGCCGTACACCATCAATCTTCGGCATTCGGTTCCTTATCCGGTGTTACCGGTTCGGGCTTCGGAGCGGCTGTCCGGGGAATATCACAGATGATATTGACCGCCGGAGCCTTGTCCTCATCCTTATTGCTGTCACGCCAGCGGAAGTTATTCTGTAGACTGAACTTAGCCCCATTCGCCCCGTCCCTGTCATACAGACGCTCCTCTGTGCGTTCTTCCAGCCGCAGGATGGCATCCTCGATTACATCTTTGAACTTCTTTTTCCCCTTATAATCAAAAAGACTGGTACGGGATCTGAACCCAAGTGCCCTTGCCAGTCCCGCAGATGTCGGGGGACGGCGGTTAATGTAGATCGGATGCTGGTACTTATCAAGGATAGGCTCCCCAGTTTCCGGATCCTTTAACAGTTCACCGTCACAAGACTCAAAGTAGGCGTTGATCTTTTCTGCCAGTTCCTCCGGGTCCGTATATTTTGGTGGGCGGCCGCCCACGTTTTTTCCATTCGCCATACGGCACACCTCACTTTCTGCAATAAAATACCCTCTGCCCGATTGCTAGGGAGAGGGTAGTTAGATTATTTTGCTTTCTTCTTAGTTGCCGGTTTCTTGGTAGCTGTCTTTCCAAAATTCTTAAATTTAGGATCCGCTCCCATAGGCTTAATGCCGGTCGCTTTTTCAGCGGCTTTAGCATAAGCATCATTGATCTTAGATTCTGCTCTATCACTAACTTTTTTTCTAGTTGCCATTTTACATACCTCCGTAGTTAATATTTTCTGCTGACAACGAATGCATCATTTGTAACGCCATACAAATAGCCGCCGCCAACATCAATAACATTGTATCCCAGTTTTAAAGCAAACTGAGCCTCGCCGACATTAGATCCGTAAGTACGGCCAGAGCCGCCAGTTCCCGTTTTCCGTAATGAACTTTGCAGCCTACTACTTGCCTGCATCATTTTACTTTGCAAATCTGCATAACTGATAACACGGGCTTTCGGGGATAAGGCCATTCTTGTTACGGTACCATCACCAGAATATGCCTTAGCAGTGCCCTGATCGGGAGTGAAGTAGTAGCCATCACCGTATCGACCATTTCCAACATGATTATTGGTCGTATTAACGAATCTGTCAGCCGCACCCTTATTGCTCCAGCCACGATACATGACCTGCTGCCCGGACTGCTGAACATATTTATCAAAATCAGAATCACTCAAAACAGTAGCACCCTTGCCAACACCAAGCCGCAAGAGTAATTTGTTTAGAGGGATATCGTGATATGTATAACCATCTGCATACGCTGGATCACTAAGATCAATATTTTTATTTGTACCCGCAAGGAAGTTTGCCGTCTTGTCGTCTTCTTTCTGCTGGTACTCAATTAACGCAGGGTTATTATCGTCTGTATAGTCGCCCTGATACATCCAGGACGGACCATTTGTGGACTGGTTGTTCCCTAACTGCTGTAACAGGCCATTCAATGAACCACCACGCCCGTTAGGACCGCCAGAAGTGATGCCACTTGAGCCACCTCTACCGCCCATCCGCTCACCTCCATTATATCAAATAAATTTCACTTTTCAATGCATTAAAAAAAGGAGCCTTTCAGCTCCTTGTTAATCGACCTTTAACATTGGGTCGATTTTTTTCTTTTTTCTGGTCTGAGTCTGCTGTTTCTTTACCGCTTTAGGTTTTGCAGACTTGACAGGCTTTTTCTTAACTGCCATGTATAGTCCTCCTATCTCAGAACTGGATCTGTAGATTCCTGCTCTCTGAGATACTTTTCATACTCAGCTTTCATATAATCCGGTGCGCCATCTTTTAATCCGATTACGTCCCCAGTATCCTCGTCCTCGATGATCCAGTCATTCATAAGCTCTAATCTTAATGCGACTTCTTTGGTTTCCATTTCCATTTAGCCCAGCTCCTTTTTCAAAAGATTCCAAACTGCCTTAGACAGTGGTTTTGCCTTATTTCCGTTTGAATAGTAGTCAGATACGCACTCAGCCAAACACTCAGACCGATTCTTTGCGGCATACCGGGAAACCTCATTGATGAGATCATTTACTTTTCTGCCTTTGCCCGCTGGTGTAGCTTTTACGTCTTTGCACGCCTGACTCACGATCCGTTTCGCTTCTGTGCATTTACCCCACATCACGCCACCAAACTGAGCGCGGCCAGATGATATTGCTTTCTGAATCAACGCGCGTTCAAGAAGATGTCCGGTCTCATGGGCTGTAACAGCATCAACAGGATTAGACCCCGTTGGATGGAATCCTGTTTTCACAGAATGGGTAAATGAGCGATTGAAAGATCCAAACGTCTTGTAATAGTCACCAAGCATAACCTCACCACTGTATGAAGCACAAGCGTAAGCACCTTTCGGACAGCCATGCGCTTGTATTTTACGGATGGAATCAACCGCTTGCGGAAATTCTTTTGCAAGATTGTCAACTGTAGTGGCAACATGCTGAACCGTTTTAAATTCAAGGTTTTTCAAAGAATTTCCCATCTTGATGTTATGCGTTTTTGACATGTAATCGGAGAGGGCGTCAAAATCCTGAGCTTCCTGTGGGCTCATCACATGGTTTGTAACATTCAAAGGTTGTTGCGGTGCTTTCGCTGTAATACCGCTGGATCCGCCCCTTCCACCCATAGTATAATGCTCCTTTCAAAGACGGTCAAATAAAATTAACTGTCTTTACGCCATTTCTGCTGAAATGCCCCTACAGGTACGATGTTTCCCTCGCATCCGTCCGGCACCTTGCCGTACATGATGATAGCAGAGGGCTCCAACCGCTCAAGCATTTCATTGTATCCGTTCATAAAGAGCCTGCTTGATTCCTTGCTAACCTGTGTACCCACGCTGGAAACTGCCACAGTGCTGTGCTTCGGTTCGCCGTCAAAGCACCATATATAGCTTTCCTCATCGCTCCAGCTGATCGTAGGTATCACACGGATACCGCACATCTGCCAGTATGCACCTAACCAGTGCTTGCGATAGTGGTTATACACCTGTATGGCTTTCGGGAAGTCTGTATAGGTGGAAAAGTCCGGTGTAAGTACCGCCTGGAATTTCCGCAGCATATTCAGATAGCTGTCCGGCTGTGACCACACACGCACGAACTGGTAATCATCCAGAAAGAAGTGTACGCCGTGTATCTCTGGTTCCTCACAGCCTTTCGCATAGTTGAACCCGATCCAGTTATCAGCTCTGAAATCAGAGGGCTGTATAACCGGGATCCCGTATTCACCCACGCCATCAAACAGGGCTTTATTCAGATTTTCATAATTTCTTTGTGTCTTATACATCTTTAAGCCTCGCTTTCTGTGTATGAAAAAAGCCCCCGGAGGTGTCCAAGGGCTTTTTATTTTGACTGGAATCATACTCAAGGCTATGCGCGGGGCGGAGGCCTGACCCCACCTTGACTACATCCAGTTTATATCATATCACATACACGCCGGGACATGGTGGGACATTCGGGACATTTAGGGACACGTTTACACAATCCGGTTGAACTTCTCTAAAAGTTGGTTTCTCCACTCCTTAACCCCTGTTTCATCCACATAGGCATTATTTTCCTCGCACAGCTTTCTCAACTGCTCCGACACGACAGGCTTTTTATTCCAGACCTCGAACATCTGAATCTTTGAGAGTAGGCCACTCGAATCGCCGTCAAAACAGATCGCACGATCATCGACATACACGATAGCAGGCGGCTTTTCTTTCAGCACTGCATCCACCTCGATACCGTACTTGTCAAGCCAGCTGTTCACTGCTTCGATGCCCTCCGGTGTACTGCATCGGGTAGACACCACAGCTACAACATAGTGCTTTCGGATATTCTGGATCGCCTCAGCGATGCCAGGGACCGGCGGATCCGGGATCGTAGTGATCCCCTGCCAGCCGCTTATGTATGAGTGAATAACACCGTCAAAATCAAATACTACTGTCTGTTTCATTAGCAATTATCCTTTCTTTTTCTTCGTTCAGATAGCGATAACAACGCTTTTTCACGCCCTCTGTAGTGTTGCCCCCTCCGATGCTTGCAGCCACCTGATTCCACGGCAGACCGTTGGAAAAGCGCAGCTGGAAGATGGAACGGGTGAGACTGTCCGGGATTCCAGCAATATACCTTTCCAGTCGTTGCCGCTCATGGATGCACTGAATCTGTTTCGCCGCGATAATGGCTTTCAGATCCACGATCTCAGCCGCCAGCTTTTCTACTTTGCTCTCATTGCTGTGAGGGCCCGGCGGCATATCGGAGATCGTAGGGGATCCCGGAATGGCGGACCACTCCAGTTCCTCTAATCGTTTCTGGTCCATCTCGATTTCCCTGTTCAGCCAGTACAGCTGTGATAATTCTTTCATTGTCATAACTATTTTACCCCCTCTTTAACCTGTGCAATTCTGACTTTTAATGCGGTCAGTAGACTTTCCTGCACGCTGTCCTTACTTTCAAGAGAATGCACTACGTCCTCATCCGTGCCGTGCTGTGTGATAAGTCTATGTATAATGACCGGGAACTGCTGCCCCTGTCTATGTAATCGTTTGTTTGCCTGCTGGTATTCTTCCAGATTCCAAGTCAGACCGAACCAGATAATATGATGTCCGCCGTCCTGCAAATTCAGCCCATAGCCACAGCTGCTAGGCTGTGCAAGTAGAATATCAATCTTGCCAGCATTCCAGTCGTTTTCCTCCCGTGCGTCCTTGTACACACGCACAGAAAGACCGGATTTCTCCAGTGCGGAAAGAATACGGTCGCGGTCGTGCTGGAAATGATAGTAGATGATAGCGTGCTGTCCGTTCAGCTGTTCGATGGTTTCCAGAAGTGCCTCAATCTTGCAGTCGTGGATCGGAACTACAGTGCCGTCCTCATCATACACAGCACCATTGCAGAGCTGTAGGAGCTTTCCGGTCAGTGAGGCAGCAGTATTCGCAGTTACCAGCTCATCCTCATCCACCTCTAAGAGCATATCCCTTTCCAACTGCGCATAGGCTTTCTGTGCCTTTTTATCCAGTGTGACCGGAATATCATCATAGATGCACTCCGGAAGCTCCAGATAGTCCTCAGCTTTCATGCTGATGCAGATATCAGAGAGTGCCTTATATATAGCATCCTCAGCACCATCACGGGGCTTGTATGAGAATATGGTTGTCTGGTTCCGCTTGTCCGGCAGAAAGAAGATCTCACGATATACGGAGATGGTACGACCCAGACGTTTTCCGCCATCCAGTAAATAGATCTGAGCCCACAGGTCGATAAGTCCTTTCGGACTCGGTGTACCTGTCAGCTCAATAAGGCGGCTGATCCGCGGTCGGATCGCTTTCAGTGCTTTAAATCTCTGTGACTGATGGTTTTTAAAAGAACTGGACTCATCCAGTACCACCACATCAAACGGCCAGTCATGCTTGTACAGATCCACCAGCCATTTTGTGTTTTCGCGGTTCGTGATATAGATGTCCGCCGGAGCATCCAGCGCGGCGCGGCGCTCTTTTGCGGATCCCAACACTACGGATATTCGGAGATTCTTTAAGTGATCCCACTTGTCACGTTCTTTCGTCCAGGTATTTTCCGCAACTTTCTTCGGTGCAATGATGAGCGTCTTGCGGATGCAGAAGCGGTAATATTTTAAGCTGTGTAGCGCAGTCAGTGTAATGACCGTCTTTCCCAGACCCATATCCAGGAACGCCCCAATGTACGGAGTGTCGATCATCTGTTGAATGCTGTACGCCTGGTAGCTGTGCGGATTAAACTGCTTTGACATTCCTTACAACCTCCCTGCATCTGTGAGTCACCTCTAAGATCTTCTCATCGGTGTTGACGGATGAGAACACCGTGAAGCCCATGTTCCGGAGAATCCCCTGCACATATTCCTGTCGTTTCCGTTCTGTCTTCTTTGGGGCTTTCAGCTCGGCAAAGAACACGGTGCCACCCGGCAGCAGAATGATTCTGTCCGGCACACCTGTAAATCCGGGGCTTACGAATTTTAGACACCGGGCTCCCGTTGCCTCCACGGCTCTCTTAAATTTTGATTCTATCGTTTTCTCCAGCAATGGCGGATACCTCCCTCGAAAATAGTCTTGCGCGCGGGGCGAGTTCAGAAAGAGCCCTCTTTCTTCTTTTCAACCTCGCGCTGAATAATCGCTGAATCGTAGTTTGCTTGTTTCTCTATTTTGGTTTTTCGGCTTTCAAATATTCCAGATGTTACGTTTTCCCTCGCGCGCGTATAGACGTGTACGCATCAGGCGGAACAGGCAGGTATATTTCCCCCTATTCTCTCTATTTCAATACTCTATAGAAAAATTATGTAACAGTGTAACATTTGCTCATAAGCCCAGTATTTATAAGGGTTTCAGCCGTTACACTTTTTGTAACATGAGTGTAACAGTGTAACAGAGCGCATGTTACAAAGTTACATTGAAAATGCTGATTGTAACACGTTTGTAACGGACTTTGTAACATTAGATTTTTACCTTGGAACAAAGCCCCTCTGTAGGTTATATGGGCCACACCGGAGCGGGTTTCTTGATCGTTTCCAGCCTTGCATATTCGCTAAAGTAGCATTGATTTCTCGCACATCCTGTGGCTTAATGTCTCTCTGATTGCTAAAAAAGAGTTCGCACCAGACCTCTAAAGCACAGATCCGGTCACGGTCAACCAGAGTGTAATCACCTGTGGCATTGTTCGCCCAGAAGTCACGGCGGCGGTCAAGCGGCCATCTGGACCAATCATCCGGTACCTTGCGTGATACAAATTCCTCAATCAATCCCTCTTTCGGTGATGCCTCCCTATGGGACTCCTGGCGGCGCTGGGCTTCCTTTTCGACCTCACCCGTAAGGTAGAGCTGTTCGCCCATCTGCCATCTGAGCTTGGCTTCCGCCCAGATCTGGTCAATTACCTCATCGGTGAGATCCTGCCATACGTTTTTGGCGTGTGGCTGCTCCCCAACATCGACTGGCCAAAAGCGGCGGTTTCCGGTGGTGTCCTGCAAGAAATCCATCTGATTACATGTACCGAAGAACACGCAGCATCTCGGCAGTTCTTTGACATTTCTGCCATACGCGGCGCGGTAGCGATCCGCGCGGAGGGATAAGAACTGCTTAATGCGGGCAACATCTGTCCGGCGGAACGCATCCAGCTCGGCAACCTCTACCAGCCATACGCCCTGTAAAAGCTCGGATGCCTCCTTGCCCTCAAATGTACGAATGCTGTCATTGAACCAACCCTTACTCATCCTGTCTAAGAGAGTGGACTTTCCAAGTCCCTGAGAGCCACAGAGGATCAACATACAGTCGTACTTACTGCCCGGTGTCATTGCTCTGGCAATGGCGGCGGTGAATGCCTTTCGGCATACCGCACGGCAGTAGCCGACCGGATCATCCTCAGCACCCAGATAATCAATAAAGAGTGTGTCCAATCTTGGAACGCCGTCCCAGCTCAGACGATTGATGTAATTCTGGACCTCGTTGAATGCGTGTGTAGCTGCATGGATGTCCAGCGCCGCATCAATGTTCCCGCGGCCGGTAATGTTGTACGCCTTTTCCAGATACCAGTATAATCCGTTGCTGTCGGTGTCGCTCCACAGCCTGCGGGTTCCGTCCTTACTCCATGGAAGAGTACCAAGGATTTCTCCGCGGCCAGCGAACTGATTCAGTGCGAACTTGCCTTTCAGCATCGGATCATTGTCAAGAATGATAATTACATTATCAATGGTGGATTTGATTGCACCTGTCTGCGGATTGCTCTGGAGCTTCTGCATCCAGTTCACAGCATCCGCATCGTTGGTAGCTTCCACACCCTCGAAGTCCCGGACCGCCTGATCGTGGCGCTCCTGAGCCATCAGCGCGGAAACCAGCGGATCCGCAACGGCGAACTCACACATCGCCTTGTAGGACGGCAGGCGGTTGTTCGGGGTTCCGTCAAGAGCCGCATCGTCCTTGTCGCCGAACTTGTGAAGCCTCACCAGATCGAATGCGTTCACCAGCCGTCCGCTGCATGGGTCTGTGGCATGGTGAGAAAAGAGGAACTTCCCATTGTCATAAATAACAGCACCGCCCGTGGTGGATCCGCCCAGATATGTAAATCGGTTCGGGTCGTTATCGACTGGTTCATAGATTCCCGGAAGCAGCTTATCCATAACATTGAACACGTCACCATATGCCCGGTTGAATGCCCCGACAACTCCGGGCTTGGTATCCGGATCCCCTTGCTTCATGGCAAGTTTCTGATAAGACACGGCGCCCGGTACCTGCGGCCAGGATGTGAAGTCGTGCCAGTCCTCATAGGCGGCAAGAATCTGATCCGCCATAATAAGCGGTGCGTCCTTGTACTTAAATATGTATTCCCCGTCTGCACTACAGGACGGCCAGTACATCAGTCTGGACGGCTGGAATGTAGTAGGGTCCGCCATCTGAATGCCGATCTGAGCGGCTATGTGCCTCGCTATCGGCTCATATTCATCGGCGGTAACAGTTCTATCCAGTGGAATCAAAATACGAAGTCTCGGCGCTGTAGGCATGTGCTTACGGGTACTGTACACACAGAATCCGCACCCCATGTTATCAATCGCCTGGAAAATGCCGTCTGTACCATATGGCGGGATGGTATCGAAATCCAGTGTCACCATGTCACGGCCGGTTACTGCACCAGCTTTTCGGTGTCCACCGTTTAAGGTACCGGCTACGAATCCGCCCACGTCTTTTAGATCGTCCTGCTGGGCTTTCTTTAATGCCAGATATTGTGTGAGTGTTTCAACCCCTCTGGCCGGGGATTTCAAGCGGTCCCACAGATCACCAATGGAGATTGTCTGAGGCTTCCAGCTTGTATCCTTACGGCTTGTACCAACCGATATATTTAATTGTCGATCATGTACTAAATTCATAATCATGCTCCTTTTTACCCTCGTATATCGCTATATTCGGGTGTTCTAGTCAATTTTATTTAACTGTAAGCCTATTATAAGTAAAAAAAAATTAAGCTGTCAATAATCCAGTCAATTATTTTTAACTATCTTTCTTTTTCGGATTACGCTCACAACGATCACAAACGAAATGAACTTTCCCGTTCTCGTCTGTGTAGGTATCAAAGCACTCATCACAGTAGGTGCATTCGTCCGCTGGCTGTGCGTCTATCAGTGCTACGATAAAGGAACCAAGACCGACCAATGCAATAAGCAGAAGTATCATACCGACTGTGCATAAAACGTCTGTCATTTGAAATACCTTCCTGTCTGTACATCTTTCAGCTCGATCCGGTTCACCAGTTCAAAACCGGATTCCCGGATAATGAATTTCAGTATCTTGATGAGAAAACCAACCTTATTGTCAAGGTCCGTTTCATCCTTGATAGCTTTCTTTGTCGCCTTGTAGGCAGTAGGATCCGGATAACCACTCTGATTGTAATATGGATTTTTTTTGTTTCCCTGCATGTTAAAACCCTCCACGTTTCTCCATGAATTGCTCATAATATTTCTGTACCGTTTTGACCGGGCAGCCACCGGGATACCGTCTGGCAATGTTCTCCGGGGACTCAGCCGGATTCAAAAGCAGTTCGGCTATCGTGTGCTGACGGATGTCTTTTTCACGTTCCAGCTTTCGGACTTCATCGTTTGCCAGGACATCGCATTTCTCATTCAGCTTGTTTCCGGAATGACCTTTCACCCATTTAGCTGAAAGGGTGTGCTTCTTTGACAGGCTCAATACCTTTTCCCAAAGATCACGGTTTGCTTTTTTCGGATTGCTGATTAACGCCCGGATGCTTCCGCGGTTGATCGGATCTACCACATACTTACTGTCCGTGATAATAGTAACAATCGAAGGACTGGAAAGAAGTTTCAGCCCTTCGATAACAGCAGTAAGTTCCATGCGATTGTTGGTGGTGTACCAGTCAGATCCGCTCACGTTTATAGTTTTTCCGTCCGGTTTCAGGATGATAGCAGCATAGCCGCCGGGTCCCGGATTCCCGTGACAGGAGCCATCGGAATATAATGTAATTCTTTCCACCCGCATAGTCCCTCCCTTACAGTAATTTTCCAAGCAACTGATTGTACAGTTCCTTATAGACATCTCTTTCACGGGTCATACCTTGCAGCTCTAATGCAGAATCCATGAGAAGCTGCTGGAGTTCGCACTTTGATTCTGGAGTATCATCTTGCGGCTGTGTAGCGGTATCCATCTCAGCAGCTACCGGTGCAGGGGCGGGCTCCGCAGCTTCGGTCATTTCCATTGCCGGAAGATCCAGCGCACTTGCGATACGGTACTGGATTTCTTTCAGTTCCTCATCAGATACCATACGGACAAATTTTACAAACTTATCATAGAAGACATAGCCAAGACGTCCGCAGTCCATGTATCGAAGATCCTGACTCTTGATCTGCATATATGTATGATTCGGCTGAGAGTCAACCAGAGTGAGAGCGGCGGCGTAATCATCAAAGCACTGTACCAGCAGTACCTCTCTTGTAATGCCATTCGCTGTTTCAATTTCCCAGATTTCGCCTTTATTGTATTCCATCGAAGCCATCCCCCCCCTGTCAATGTTCTTAATTGCCTTGTAGGCTGTTTCATCGTAGTAACCGGATCCGTTGTATCGGATATCATTTTTCTTTCCCATATTCAAAATTCCTTTCCGTGCTTGTATGGACGCTTTTTGTTGTACTCCAGCTTTTCTGTGATCGCCTTTTCCAGATCAATTCCGTTCAGATCGGCCATGATGAAACAGTAGATCACGGCATCCGCGAGCTCAGATGGGACTCCCTCCGGCTTACCGTCCTCTGCATAATATGTCTCAGTAGCTTTATGACCGGATCTAAATTCTTCCAGAACCTCCGACACCTCAGCGTGGATCAGCGCCACAAACTCAGATGGTGAGGTTTTCCCGTCCATACCATGTGCCAGTGCGATAGTACCGGCCAGATCTATCAGATCCGGGATAGATGTATTACTCTGTGGACGCTCTGTGTCACACTTCTGGCAGCTGTTATCCGCCGCACCGAAGCAGCCCTTACAGTTCTTTGGCTGAATGCTCTCAGTGGTCTGTGAGGCATCCAGAACGCCCAACTCGGCGTATGTCCGGTAAATCTTCGGTGCTTGGATGGCAAACCAGTCTACATAGGTTTCCGGGACTCCCAGAGGCGGGTTCTCCACATTCGTAGAAAGACCGGACTCTTCAAGATAGGCATGAACGATTTCGTGACGGATTACTTTTCGCTGGAAAGCTTCAAAGTCCTCAATCTCACAATCATGTTCCCTTTTCCCGATTACGATTTTTTTTGTCGTCCGATCCACATATCCGTTTGCATCTTTCAGATATGGATTCTCAGCAACGCATTGAAATTCCATGTGGTACTCAGTACCAAGGATATTAACTTTCTGACTCATTGTCTTTACCCTCCAATGCTTTATTATGTCGCCAGATGGCGTTGGATACAGCTGACGGCTCCATGTGCATCTCATCCGCTATATCCTTCACTTTCCATCCGGCATTTTTTAAAGCCATTATTTTTCCGATGTCAATTTGCTTTCGGGACTTTCCTTTTTGGTCGTCCCCCCCCTTTAGTTTCATCGGTAGAAGCAGGAACGCAGATACCGCTCAACTGTTGCAAGTCTTTTTCAGACTCAGCCGGAATCGAAAGATCATCCGCCGCTTCTGGCTGTGTAGGTTTATCACCCTGAGCCTCCAGCTGAGCTTTCAGGTCTGCATTCTGTTTTTGCAGATCATTATTCTGTGCCTGTAAATCCGAGATCTGTTTACACTTTTCAGTGTATATGTCGTCCAGTTCTTTTAAATCTTCCGGTGCTATGTTGGTGTCCTGGTACTGCTTTAAGAGTGCTTTCATTTCTTTTACCTGCTCTGGAGAGAGCTTAGTACCTCTGTACGACTTAATAAGTTCCTGCATCCCCTTGATTTCCTCCGGGATAACGCCGGTACCCTTGTATTCTTCCAGAAGATCATTCTTTCCAGTCATCATGCAGCGCATGTATTTATGCGGAACCTCTGTGAGAGCTGCATTAACCAGCAGCTCTGCTTTTGCAGCACCCTTGACCAGTGCATAAAAATCTGAGTATTTTACCTGAATCCGGTCTTCCGACTGAATAGCATCTAACATTCCCATGCTAATTTCCTTTCTCCACTTTCGGGATCAATAATCTCAATAGCTACGATCATCTGATTCATTTCTTCCACATCGCCATCAACATAAAGCTCATTTCCTTCATTGTCATGCAGGATAGCGAAAAAGCGATCCTCATCCTCGTTATAAGTAAGATTGCAGTCATTCTTTGTTGACGGCGTATCAAACTCTGTATCCGTTTCAAAGTCAATGGCACAGCTCAGAATATCCATACCTAAACAATTTCCGCCGATAGCAGTAACAATGTGTCCTTTATAGCCCCATTGCATCAGAGTAGCGCGGACATACTGTTTTTTATCTGAATCCATATTCGGATCATAGTCTTTCAGGGAATCTGGCCGCAAGGTTGCAATCCGGCGAATTGCCTCATCCGGTGTGTGGCCGTCCCACTCTGGAGCAGTTTCCAGTTCCTTTACATGGAACATATCCCAGTACGGATCCACGTCATAGTGATATGTTGCCTGTCCCTCTGGTGTCTGAATACCTACGATAAACATGCCGTCATACATCGGCTGTGCTGGATCATGGTGCTGTTTGCTTTTCCATGCCAGTTCCGGATATGTATTGCAGATTACAGAGAAGAGAATAGCTCTGTGATGATACAGCTCATCGAATGTGTGATATCCGTCTGAAAACTCTCCGATATCATTATTTTTCAAAGCCGCATATAGCTCTGACAGCTTGGCTGCCTGTTCCGTTGTTACATTTTCAAATTTAATGTCTTTCATATGTTTCCCTCCGTGTTTTCACAAAGCCCGATTTCATCCAGGGCATATATAAGTTCTTTCCGGATATCGTCCGGATCAATCTCGTAGTCCTCGCACATTTCCTTGATAGGGAAGTGACCAAACAAGCAATTCTGTATTACCTCGATGATTCCGGAACTGCTGAATCCTTCCAGCCTAACATCCTCGCCAAACGGCTGGATGTATCCACCATTCAGATGATGAGCGAATCCATCAAAGCCAACTACGATACGATTTCCTTTCGGAACTACCGTCTTTTTACCGGTCAAAGCTCCCTCAAGAATTGTTTCTTTTTTAGATACAAGGATCTGACCATATTTAAAAATTGTCGGTTTATCCATTGTTCATGTCTCCTAAGATTCTGATTGTTGCGTGCATTATTGAGCGATCAAAACTGTGATATGCTTGTATGTCCATATATGGGACTAATTGCTCTGCCAGCCCTCTTTTAAGATCATTCAGAATCATGTCATCTGATAAATCGCGTAACTCAAAAAAGTTATATTCTTTTGAATATGTGATTACGTTTATATCGCAGAATGATGATTGCATGATTAACGGCTGTATAGTCTTATTTTTTAAAAGCTCATTTTCAGCTTTCAGTTTTTTGCATTTTTGTCGAAGATTCATTGTGTAGCACCTCCGTTTTATGTATTTTTCAGGTCGTCCATAATGTTCAGCAGCTCTGAACGTGCAATCATACAACGGTTAATGATGGAATTGCGGCTGTCTGTACGCTTTACATTACAGCCGGTCATAACTTGGTTTCCCTCTGCCTCAACGGCATCCCAGTTTTCCAGGCTGTCCTTAATCGACTTAATCAGCCCCTCGACTGTTTCAATTCTTTCTGTTCGCTTCATAAAAGCACCTCGCTTTCTTTCCGGCATTTACCCCATCCATAAATGCTGCGCGTATTTTTGCTTCGGTTTTAAGTAGTTCTCCGCAAGTTTTACACTTCCTGCATCGTTTTAACCAAAACGGGCAGAATATATTTGACGGGGATCGTCTACCCCATAATGCATTTCTTATAATGCACGTTATCGGAACATCTTTATTGCACATCAGCACGGACCTCCCTCAGCTCCATGAAATGCTCCAGCCGGATACATCCACGGTTCATCTACAAAGATGTCCTCAGCCTTAAATTCTCCGCTTATCAAACTGTGTAATGCTTCGGCGTCTCCATGATATACACAAGACTTTGCGTCTCCCACAAAGCTATCCAGATCTTTTTTATTATCCAGAGTAAAGCCAAGAATTTCTTCATCCCTTCTTAGAAGCTCGTATTCCTCTGGCATTATTTCCCGGATTCCAGCAAATAACGGCGGCGTTGAAAATATGCACATTGCACAGCTGCATCGGTTCCATCCGGCCCTATAGCAAGGATGCGGGTTTACTCTGTGTCGTTTAAGCACTTCCCACACGTCTTTTTCTGAGTAATCAATGACTGGACGCCACTGGTGTACAGTTCTTTTTGCCAGTTTCTCAGCATTGGTCCTGTGTAGCTCCATTTCGTTGTATTTGGATCGGCCCGCTGATTCTCCGCGGCGTTCTCCTGAAACAACCAAGATCTTTACATTCTTTCTGGTTTTATCCAGATTTGCTGTGACGCTATCCTGTACGGCAGCTTTCAGATTTCCGCTGCACCAGCGACCTTGATGGGTTCCGCCCTTAGCCGGGAATTTATGACGCTTGCCACCTATCCTCTCAAGTTCTCCAAGCTGACTTAAATTGCTCATAACGGAATCAGCGACCATAATTTTAAGATAAGCGCTGCACCAGCGCCGACTTAAATCCGCGGTTTTTGCCGGAAACTTCATTCGATAGCCATAGGCTTTCAGTTGTTCCTCCATCTCTGTAGTCGCATTTTCTTTCAGCTCCTGACACTGTATGTATTTTCTGGATAGCTTACATTGACATATTTCTCCGGTGTCTGGATCCATCCATTCTACAGGTTCACTTGCACCGATTCTGTAGAGTTCGCCAAAGAATCCATTTACCCTCCAGGATAGCCTCAGCGGTATCTGCTCGGCTTCTGCAAAGGCTTTCACATAATTTTGAGTGCATCGCCAATCCATTCTCCGGGATGGATGCCCACCGTCTATATCGTGATGCCACAACTCAATTTTTTCTTTCGGTACACCCAGTTCAATGAGTTTATAGTAGCAAGCTATACTGTCTTTTCCTCCAGATAGTAACACTGCAATCATGTCGTATTCTTCCAGTGGAAGCAGTTCTTCCAGATATATCTTTTTCATATGCTCAGAATCTTGACGACCAGGCACTCTTGGTTTTATTCGTTTACCCTGTCCATATATGGGCGTGTCTTCACGCCCATATACAACGGGAGTATCTTTTGTGCAATCAATATCTTTTATGTAACTCATTTCTTATGCCGCCTTAAAAGTTTGATTTTCCCGTCTATAGACAGGTCAGAAAATTAGTCTTTGTGGGTCGCTTTGAAACCATATTCCGGAAGGAAGTTGATTTCGTAATGGTACTTGTCAACATCTGATCCGCTGATATCCTCCACAACATAAAGTGTGTACTCATTCAAATACACAAAATGTTTCTGATACTTTCCATCCGCCACCTCACAAATGACCTCTAATTCATTTGTATCATTATTGGATAAAGAAAAGGTTCCAACGAGTTCTAACAGAATAGTATCTGTTCTGGCATTGATAACGGTCAACTTTCTTGTGACATTGAAGTTATCGGCTTCCTTGGAAATGTTATACTGAACTTTTTCGACTTCTGTGCATCCAGTGAGAACAGTACAAGCTATCAGCCCAGTTGCTAACAGGGCAATCAATCTCTTTTTCATCGGTAGCCCTCCATTATCTACTCTGTTCACGATGGAACATCTTACGAATACTGGCACCTACCTGTGCAAGAAAACCACTTTTCTGAGCTTTCTGAGCTTTCTGAGCGGTCTTAACACGCGCCTTGTTCTCGAATCCTACGAATACTGCTTCGTTATTGTGCTTGTAGGAATAGTGACTTCTTTCCATATGCTTTAATCTTCCTGCCATTGTCTTATCCTCCTATAAAATCTTAATTGTGATTATCAGCAACACAAACAACACAAATGAGATTGTAAAGCTGCTATTTTTTATTTCTCTGTCTTTTTTCTGGTTTATGAGCAATGCATCCAGTAAGGATACAGATGCTCCGACCAGAAGAATAATTTCTGTGATTCTCGCCATATTGTGTGTAGCACCTCTCTTTATCTGGCAAATGCGGCAGCCAGAATAATGAATACCAGATATGCCAGGTATAAAAACAGGAACCATCCCGAATATAAGATTGCCATTGCCACCGGAAGTACCAGGACTCCGGCAACGATCACAGCAAATGCCGTCACAGCAGTGTACATGAATACCCGGACAAAAAAGCATCTCCAATACTTTTCTGTGAATATCTGTTTGTTTTTCGGTTTCATATTGCCTCCTTAATCGAGCCAGTCTCGATCAAACATATCATTCGCATAAGCGAATAAAGCGAGATATGCACCGGTAACACAGCAAATGATAAAAGGAATCCAGCTGTCAGCATCTATCCAGCAGGCGAAATACAGAAACACCAAAAAATTGATCCACGCTACTGTTTTTAATATAAAATTCTTTACCTTGTGCATATCTAAGTCTCCTTTAATCCTTTGTGAAGAAATCGCCGACCCATCCGTCCGCATTCAACGGAAGGTCAATAGCCCATATCGGCGGCTGTCTCATAATCTGAACCACCTGATCCAGCATATCCGCATGTGCGGCGTATGGCTTGATGTCGATAACCACCTCATCGTGTACATGAAATACGATAGGGAATCCGGCTGCTTCCAGCCGTTCTATAGCTTCTGCCAGACAGTCCCTTGCAATGGCCTGTACACAGTTCTCGGTAAGTTTTCCGCCGTAAGTCTCAATGCGCCCCCACTTATTCTTATCATTGACGCCCATGTAAGTAATGGACGGGTTTCCCCATCGGTTCTCACCGATTTTCGGATCATTGTAATAAAGTTTTCTGCCAGATGGCAGTGTGATTGTAAAGCTGCATGTTCCTGTAGTGCCATCATACTCTCTGGCAAGCCAGAGTCCATGCACCCGCTGGCATCCGCCGTTCTGGATCACATCCACCGCAGCACCGTCCATGTCGTACCAGAGATCCCGGATGTGACTATTTGCTGTTCTCCAGCGGTTCACAATGTCCGGTAATTCTTCCTCAGTGAGTCCCATGTTTAGGGCACCCATAGCAATGAGGGCGCCGGCACTTCCCTGATATCCGAGTGCCAGCTCTGCGACCTTTCCCTTTGCCCTCAGAGCGTATTCCGGGTTTCCTTTTTTGATCCGGTCAATCGGAACACCGAACATCTGAGAAGCAGAAGCCTCATAGATTTTTCCGTGAGACTTGAATACGTCCAGTCGCCACTTTTCACCGGCCAGCCAAGAGATCACACGAGCCTCTATGGCTGAGAAATCGGCGTCTATCAGTACATTGCCAGGGCTTGCCACAAAAGCGGTTCTGATGAGCTGTGAGAGCGTGTCAGACACATTCCCGTAAATCATACGGACTGCCTGTGTCCGCCGATCCGTCACCAGATCACGCGCCAGCTCGATCGGATCTGTGTAGGTTCTCGGAAGATTCTGCACCTGCACCAATCGACCGGCCCATCTGCCTGTACGGTTCGCTCCATAGAATTGAAGCAGTCCACGCACCCGGTTATCCGGGCAGACGCACGACTTAATGGCGTTGTATTTTTTAGTGCTTGTCTTTCCAAGCTCTTGCCGGATTTCAAGCATCCGCTGTACATCCGGGCTGTTATCGTCCCGATTCAGCATTTCGCTGACAGTGGCTTTTCTGAGGTCTGTGAGTTCCACATCTGATGAGGTTTCTTTATTCAACCAGGCGGTCAGCTGCTTCACGCTGTTAGGGTTATCCAGTTCGGATATTTCTGTAGCTTCCTGCATCAGTTCAGACTTGACCTGTGCATCCATCACCAGTGCGCCGTCCACGAATGGCATATCTACGGCCACACCGCGAAGATTGATGATAAGATCTGTTTCCCACTGTTTCTGCACAAAGTCTGGTACCGGAACACTGGAAAGACGTTTCTCAATCTCCATTTCGGTCACAACATCCTGCGCGTTATATTCTTTAAACAGGCGCCATTTTTCCGGATCATGCTGTGGATAGTTCCTAGTGCGTCCACCATTGCTCTTTGTTGGCTTACACGGCACACAGAAGTATCGTATCAATGCTTTACCTGTATTCAGTTTTTGCTTATCCTCTGAGAGTCCCAGAGCCTTTCCTGTTGCATCCAGTCCGGCTGTATATCCGCAATATAGACCGTGAAACATAGTGTCACGCCACTGTGACGGAATCAGCTGACCAAACACTTTCGAGATACCGACAAACTCAAACACTGCATTGTACGCGTGCTTGATGTAATTTGGATCATACAAGGCTTTCAGCACCCAATCAGGGATCTCTTCGCCCATCGCCATGTCAACAACCTGTACCGGTTGTCCATCCAGTGAATAGGCGAAAAGAAGTATTTCAAAATCAGAACTTGCGATATACCTCTGTGCTCCGGCATTCTTGATTGGAACAGAGCTGTATGTCTCCAAGTCGATTGATAAGTGATGTATCATAATTTGCCTCCCTTGATACCAAGGACGACCGGAGCCGCCCTGGTTGATGAATTACATCGGGAGTCCAGTGATCGGGTTAATCTGCTGCTGTTTCTGCGGCTGTGTAGCACCCATATTTACCGGTGCCCCATAGCTACCAGGCGTTGCACCAATAGCAGCTCCCTGTGCGACCCCATATGTAGGATCTGCACCCTGAGCGGTCTGTCCGATGCCCTCAAAATCAGATACAGCAGAAGTGCCTCCAGCAAGCGGCTCACCGTCACGGGTCTTCATCACGTTGCCAAGTCCACAGCCCACACCTTTGTTTCCATTTGAGTTAAAAGCAAAGAAGTTAAGGGTTACACGGGCAAACATACCGGAATAGATGTCCTGCGGTGCCAGCTCACAGTTGATATTAGACATATCAACGACCTGCGGCTTTCTCTTTGTGCTGGCGGTGATAACCCAGTGTCCGGCGCACTCTGGACCGAACTTAGAACCATCAAATCTTGTACCATCACCATCGTAAATGAGAGGACTTCTAAGTTTAGGTCTTGCGCCTTTCCAGTCATTTACCACAGCAGCCTCATAGGCGGCTTTCATGGAATTATCAATGTCTGCTTTGGTTGCAACATCGGTCTTCGGAATCAGCATGGTAACGGAATACTTCGGCTCGGATCCAGGCTGATTCGGGTTGGCATACGGCTCACTGAGGTGAGCATAAGAAAGTCTTACTTCTCCGGTTAATACTTTTGTTGGAATGTTCTGATACATAATCAATTCTCCTTTTCTGTTTCTGTGATATTATGATTTTTGCAAAATTCCTCAGCAGATGCGTTGATCTGACTCAGAAGATCTCTGACAGTGGCACGCTCGCTTTCCGGAATATCGTCGCGTAAGAAACCGTATTCAACGATTTTATGTAAGGTGTCGGATGTTTTGCGGTAGGCTTGTACAACGCTGACCTGTGATTTGACTTTATCCGATCCGATTGTACCCATCAGATCCATGATGAAGTCAGCAAACTGTGTATCTCTTTCTACCTGTTCTTTCTGCTCTTTTAATGACGGGGGGGGACAACTAAAAGGTCCAAATCCAAACATGCTCATAACTATGCCTCCATATGATATTTAATTTTTGTTTCATTCCAGATTTCAATGATCTTCTGGAATCGTTCATAAGTTTTCTTTGCTGACTTTACGTCAGCAATAAGTAATTTATTATTGGCACGAATAGCGGCGGCCTGTTTCTTCGTGCGGCTAAATGTTGGATCTTTATATTCAGTCTGAAAGATTCTACTCTTAGCCGCCCAGTCAGCTTTTAAGTGTGCCAGAATTTCCATCATACTTTCATTCACTGCCTGTATGGTCTGTTCATTCTGATAGCTGTGTCGGCAGATCAGTGTAAACATTTTTCGTAACTGCGGAATCGTAGCATCTGTCAGATACACTGGAATGTTTAAGATCATGTGGCACTTATCGGCTTCAACTCTCAGCTGCTTTTGTTCCATCGGCTGTCACCTCCGCAAAATCCACGGATGCAGGGCTGTACGCGGCGCGCTTATCTTTCTCTGATGCAAGGGTCGGCTTTCCGTGTGGTTTCGTAATAAGCTCACCAACCAATTCCGCAAACTTTTTTTTGCCAACCAACTTTTCAAGGTTGGAAAGGGAAAGTGCCTCTTTCGGCTTATACAGTTTTTCTTCTCCATAACCGGAATCTTTGAGTTTCTGGATAGCGGCATTTTCATCGGTAAAGGCTCTTTCGCTTTTTCCTTCGACTGCTTTCCATCCGGGAATCTCTTTACCGTCCAGAATGGCGCCAAGCGCATAACTTTTCAGATCACCATACCACTGAACCAGCTCTGCACCACGAATCAGAAGATCTCCGATTTCTGCATCGCTTAGAACCCCTGGAACTTCGGCGCCAAGACAAATTGCGTCCTCTCTTGCCAGCACATCCGCCTCAGATAGCTTACCCTCGATGTCAAAGTCCTTGAAGTCTTCCAAAGCTGTATAATTCTCAGCCCTTGCCTTGCAAACGGCTCTCCCTTTACAGAATCGGCACCAACTTCCGGAATGAAATTCACCCATTCCATAGTAGGCTTTTTCTGCAATTGGTTTTACCCAGTTGCCCCACTCGATCAGCTGTTCCACCGTGAGCGTTTCTTCACTGACATCCTCTGTGATTCTCGGCTGTACGATTGCCATTGATACCTTTTTGATTGCATCACCGAAAATCGGGGAATACTTCTTTAAAGCACCCAGCGCATAGAGCCTCATCTGTGAATTGCCCTCAGCAGATACCGGAACGCCTTTTCCGTGCTTATAATCGGTAATGTGTAAGGTGTCGCCGCCGATCATAATACAGTCACAAGTTCCAAACCCTTCCGGCACATAGTCTGAAAAATCAACTCTGACCTCTAATGCTACATAAGGCTTCTGAGCGAATGTCAGGGATTTATCGAAAAGGTACTGTGCATAGAACTCAGATGTAGTAAGCATTTCATCTTTATACAGCGGTTCTTTCTGTAATTTCTTAATCTGACTGTTCTTTTTCCGTTTAGTAATCAGATTGAAATTATACTGAGCTGCAATTTCTGAAAACTGATGTGCAAGAGTACCTTCCTCAGCGTATTCGCTTGTTTCATCCGGGAAGTTATCCTCGAATCGGGGAGCCGCCGTACAGTTCATCCATCTGGAAGAACTGGAAGCGGACAGCTCTGCGTGTTGTGTAGGTGTTCCCATCTGCGACACCTCCTTAGATCTGCGCTCCGAGCGTTCTCATCTCAGCGGCGAAAGCCTCATAGGTGTTTGGCTGGAGCTGAGTGATTGCCTGTACACCGTACTTGCTAAGAAGTCCCATGATCTGCTGCATCTTGCCCTGATCGACAAGTGCTGCACCTGCTCTGGAGATTGCTTCAAGTGTGATTGGTGTCTTGGCTGTGGCTGCCTGCTGTGCTGGCTGTGTCGGAGCTACCGGAGTCTGCTGAACAGGTGCCTGTATTGGAGCTGTAGGAACCGGAGCAGCGGTCGGTACATTCATAATCGGCTGTGTCTGTACTGGAGTCTGCGGAACTTCCTGTGTCGGAGCTGCCGGAGCTGTCTGCTGGTTCTGTACCGGCTGTGCGACTGCCTTAACTTCCGGAACCTTAACGGTCATTCCAGATACAATGGCGGATGCCAGATTGTTCATAGCCTCAACAAGTGCCGGGGATTCGATTGTTACTTTTACTTCAAACATAATTTTTTGCCTCCTGGATTTTTCTTTATGATGTTTGATTAGCTCTCTGGGCTTTCCACTTTTCAAAATCTCTCAGATTCTTCGGATCTTCATAAAAGCGTTTTACCGCAGAGAGGAAAGTGCTTGAGAGGTTTCGCACATCAGCTGGCGGAACCTGTGAGAGATCAAACTGTATCGTCTGACTCATTTTCTCCTGTGTTTGTGCTTGCATGGCTTTCATCTCCCTGAATTTTGGACTCAAGCCCTTTGAGCGCATCCAAAATTCGATCTTTTGTTTTTGCTTTGGTTTCTTCGCTCTCAAATGTCTTTTTTCCATTGAGGACCGTAGAAAGATAAGCAGGTGTGTAATCACACGCCTCTGCCAGCTGGACGTTTGTGATCCGGTATTTGTGCATCCGACCAACCACATCCGCTGTCCAGTCCTCATTGAATGCTACTGGATCCATAGGTCGTACCTCCTTGTTAAAAATTTTTTACAAAATGTGATTTATGCAGTTGAATTTATTTAACTAGAGTGGTATATTTAGGGTGCGAACCAAAATTGAACACCACTCAGAACTTTGCTGTCGGAGGGAAATCTCCGATGGCTTGGTTCTTTGTTGTCAAATTTATTTAACTGATGCTTAGAGTATAGCTTAATAAATTTGACTTGTCAAGAGGTATTGTTAAATTTTTTTGACTGAAATTATGGAGGATGAAGAAATGAATTTTTATGAACGCTATGCTCAGACCTGTTCTAAGCGAGGAATCAACCCATGTTCCCAGAAAACGGCGGAAATGTTCGGAACTAATAGAGGAACAATCTCAATGTGGAACAAAAAGGGAAGCACGCCAAACGGTGATATGGTTGCGGCGATTGCGGATGCTCTGGAAGTGTCTGCGGACTACCTGCTTGGTCGTACCGATGATCCGACCGACTACAGCAATGGTGATCTGATTGCGAATGTTGCCGGACCTATACTGGATCATTTTGACGGTGACGTAAAAAAGGCTCTGGCTTTTAAGGCGGCTGTCGATGCGGACGCTCTGGCAGAAAGAAATACACCAAATGTTATTAAACTGTATAACATGTTGGATAGTGAGGACAAAATAAAGATAGAGGGTGTTATTCAGGGGCTGTTACTGGCCGATAAGTACAAGAATCAGCAGCAGAATCTCGCATAAAAGAAAGAAAAGGAAATATGATTGTTGTGGATTTTGGGAATAAACCGGATTCGCAATGATGGTGATACGCTACACAGACAGGAGGTGCGGTATGCGTAAATCAGACGGGGAAACACTGGCGGTGGTGTATGCCAGGTATTCCTCTCATGGCCAGACAGAACAATCTATAGAGGGACAGCTGGCGGCCGCAAAGACTTATGCAGCGGCAAAGGGTTACACAATCGTACATGAATATATTGACCGGGCTATGACCGGCCGTAACGATAACAGAGATGAGTTCCAGCATATGCTCTCGGACACTGCGAAAAAGCAGTTCCAGGTTATCATAGTCTGGAAGGTTGACCGGTTCGGACGTAACCGGGAAGAAATCACTTTCAACAAATACAGATGCAAGAAAAATGGCGTCCGGGTGGAATATGTGGCTGAGAATGTCCCAGATTCCGCTGAGGGTGTTATTCTGGAGAGTGTGCTGGAAGGTATGGCAGAATACTATAGCTTGCAGCTCTCTCAGAACGTAAAGCGTGGACTGCTGGAGAGCGCAAAGAAACATCATGTGATCGGCGGACACCTGCCGCTTGGCTATAATATGGGGCCGGACAAAACCTTTGTGATCGACCCGAAAACAGCGCCGACCGTAAAGCTGATATTTGATATGTATGCTGCTGGATCTACGGTCACAGAGGTGATCGCATACCTTAATGAGCATGGATACCGGACGAAAGCCGGGAAACCATTCACCAGGAACAGCTTGTCTGTTGTCCTGAAAAATGAAAAGTACATCGGAATCTATGAATACAAAGACATCATCCGGGATGAGGATGCGGTACCGGCCATTGTGGATAAAGAAACATTCTACAAAGTCCAGGAAATGCTCAAGATCAACCGCCGGATGCCGTCCCATCGCTGGAGCTATACGGACTATCTGTTGACGGATAAAATTTTCTGCGGACATTGCGGATCCGGAATGACAGGTGAAAGCGGATTCGGGAAAATGGGTGTGAAGTACAGCTATTACATGTGCGTGAAACGCCGGAAAGAAAAGAGCTGCAAAAAGAAACCTGTCCGGGCGGATCGGATCGAGGAACTGGTTTTGAATGAGATTCAGAAGCTCGTACAGAATGAAGAACTGATAGAGTTTATTGCAGAAAATACCTGGCAGTATTACTTAGCTCAGGACGCCGATCAGGAACAGATTCGGATTCTGCAAGAACAGCTGGCGGACGTTGACAAGAGCATAGGAAACCTTGTACGCTCCATAGAGGCTGGTATTTTCAATGATGTGATAAAATCCCGCATGGAGGAACTGGAAGCCCAGAGAACGGCATTGAAAAAAGCCCTAGCCGACAAAGAGCTGGCACGGGGCTTCAAACTTACAAAAGAACATATATTGTATTTTCTGGAGAAATTTAGGACACTGGACTTCAAAGACCGGGACTGCCAGAAGCGGCTGGTTAATACTTTCGTCAATGCGATTTTTGTCTATGACGATCATATCAAGCTGACATTTAATTTCAGTGATAACCCCGGAAACACCGTAACACTGGGAGATCTCGACAAGGTAGAAGCAGGCTCAGAGTTCGTGCGCTGCGCGTTATGCCCTGCTAAATGAAGCACCTCAGATGAGGTGCTTTTTTCATGTTATGAAAGTCCCGGAAGCCGCATATTTACTGGCTTTGCGGGACTTTTAAAATATTTCTAAGAATCTTTTCTCAGGACTCTGGCAGACAATTTTCCCCTTATTTTCCTTACTGATTTTTACTGCATTTTTGGTGGTTTTCAGATGCGATAGGTCAATCTTAGGTCAATTTAAAATGACGATTCCTCCGAATTCCGATTGTCTATTTCTTCTTTTTTATCATCTTCTTTTTCATCGCATTATATTCAACCTGAACCCATGCGATCTCAGCAAATAATACGATCATAAGAATACCCACCTGCAGCACAACGCCATCCAACTTTTCAATAAAATATGCAAAAACTGATAGCGTAATAAAAAGTGCACAACCCATTCCTCCAAACACTCCATATCAAGGTTTTGAAGAGCCTTTCTGTAACAGTCAAAGGATTCCGGATGCTTTTCTTCCATCCACTTTAATGTCTTTTTCGGGCCAAAATAGGGATGATGCATGATATCGAAAAAAATCTCCAGGCTATCGATCAGCACCCAATGCCAGCGAAACAGTCCTTCACAATCCCCTCGTTTTGCACGCTCAAACATTGATTCCATTTCCGGCACCATAAAAGTCCCGGAAGGGGCATACCTGCTTTCCGAGACTTTTAAAATTTTTTGTTTACTCCTCCGCCATTGCGTACTGCACAATCATGGGATCATCATATTCCGCCCACATGGATTTGTTCTCGTCCAACATTTTGAGTTGCTCCATTTCGTTGTCGGTCAATTTAAAATCAAAAATATCCATATTTTGCTTCATGCGTTCCTTATGCACACTCTTAGGAATTACAACAATTCCACGCTGAATGTGCTGCCGAAGAGCAACCTGTGCTGGTGTTTTCCCATGTGCATCTGCAATTTGCTTTACAACGGGATTTTCGAGGACTTCTTTCAAACGGTGCTGGGCAAGCGGTCCCCACGCCTCGTGCTGGATGTTGTACTTCACCATCCACTCGTGCAGATTATACTGCTGCCAAAATAAATGCGTTTCCACTTGATTAACCGCAGGCGCAATCCGATTAAAAGTTGCAATATCTGCCATACGTTCTGCACTAAAATTAGAAACACCGATAGTCCTGATCTTGCCCTCATCATACAAACTTTCCAGTGCATGATATGCTCCATAATAATCCGACAGGCATTGATGAATCAACACAAGATCAAGATAATCCGTTTTCAGCTTTCTCAAAGATTCTTCTACAGACGATACCCACACTCTATTGCATCATAGACACACTGCGCCGTATGCTCTGCCGGAATTTCAAATACTCCGAATCCAATTATGGGCATTTCCACACCATTATTTAATTTTACATATTCCATATTTTTTATTCTTTCGTCAATATTATTTACAAAAAGGCTTTTTTACAAGGGCAAAACAGCTTTACCAGTTCTTTTTTTCTTTACTGCTGTCATGCTGTGATTTGCGTTTCTCAACCATTTTTACAAACCATTCCACCATTGCCGCCGGGTCCTGATGTGAGAAAAATGCACTCGTAGCCGTATCCAATTGTGAAATCTGGCTCATATCATTCTCATCAAGCCTAAAGTCAAATACATTAAGGTTCTCAATCATACGTTCTTTATGTACTGACTTTGGAATTACGATCACCCCTCTTTGAATATGCCAGCGGAGCATTACCTGAGCTGTTGATTTTCCATATTTCTGTCCGATTGCTTTCAGGACTTCGTTCTCAAAAAGTCCGTTTCTTCCTTCGCCAAATGGTGCCCACGCTTCCAGTCGGATATCATATTTGTCAGCCCATTCTTTTAATGTTTTCTGCTGGTTGAGAGGGTGCGTTTCCATCTGATTCACCATTGGCTTAATACTTGTAAAGTTTGCAAATTCTACCATGCGGTCTGCATAATGATTGGAAATGCCGATTGCCCTAAGTTTCCCTTCCCTGTACAGCTCTTCCAAAGCACGCCATGCACCGTAAGTATCACCAAAAGGCTGATGCAGCAACATCAGATCCAGATAATCGGTACGCATTTTTTCCATATCTTCCACATCAAATTCTAATGTTAAAGTCTGGATATCACCCATTTCCTGTTCAAATGTAGTATAACTTAATCCATAACCAAACGGATAAAGAACCGTGTCATCGTAATCAATCAGGTTCTCCTGATCTGCTGTTTCATAAAAACGATATCCTACATAGATACTCTCAGAATAATTAACGAAAGATACAATTCCATCAGCTCTTTCCCAGGCCTCTTTTGCTGCATCTGATACATCCTGAGTGTTTGTGTATGCAAAATGTCCGATGTTATTAAAATATGGTGCCTGATGAAGATCCCTCAACCAGGTATCTGTAGTTTTTCCGGAAGAATTTACATTACCGGCAATAATATTTCCAAGAGCATTAAATCCCGTTGCGCCTGCTCTGGCACAAAGAAGAACACTCTTTATCTGCTTATAGTCTTCTGTCCATCCTAATTCAAGCGGATTTGCGCCATTGTAGATAATAATAACATCATCAAATTCGCTGCATACCATATCTACAAGATCTTTTTCTGTCTGGCTGAGTTCCAGATAAGACTGTCCAGCCTGAAAGTCATCATACTCTGAAGAATTATTGGTATAAGAACCTTTCATATATTTTGTACCAATATCCATTGTTGAACCATCCATGATCGGTCCCATATCTGTTGGAAGGTCGGCACCTTCACCACCGGTACGTGATATTACAATTGCTGCTTTGTCTGAAAACTCTTTTGCATTTTCCATAATCTCATCAGAGTAATCTGCTGCCGGAACTTCCGGAAGAGTCCAGTCCTGACCGTCATTAATACTAATGATTGGACGATCTGCCCTGTACTTTACATACATATCTGATAATTCTTCATTTGTTTCAAATCCAGCATTGTTCAGTCCCTGAAGAATTCCTACCGCTGTTGCTGTATCTACAGTTCCGGATCCTGTTCCGCCAAAAATCGGTCTTCTGTTTGAAGTACCAGTTCTTTTTCTACCTTCAATTTTGCAAAACGAATAGCCTTTTCAAGTTTATCCAAAAACACAATGTCCAAATCACCTTTATAATCCTCAACAAAGTTTAATCCATTATGAAACTCCTGTATACTGAATTTGGTATTGTGTTCTTCTTCATACTGCAGCAAAAAAGTGCGCATTTTCATTAAATGCTCGCATTCATCATCCACTAAACCAATATAAATCATCTTCTCAGCCTTCCCTTTACTACTTTCCCGGTTCTCTTTTCCATCACCCACGCAAACGCCTTCGCTGTCCTCACATCTGGTTCCTGAAAATGATTTCCCTGGTTCCATTCCAGGGTACAATTTATACCCTGCTCCGACATCCAGGAGCAGGCATCTCTGATACATGCCCCCACCTGCGCCATAACTGGATTTCTGGTCTTTTCCTCTCTATCGCCAAGGCTTAAATAAACAGTTCCGGTTTTCATCCTGTGCTCTCTCATATAAGCTGAAAAGCCCGGGAACCACACAGACGGAGAAGCTGCCGCAACACCGGAAAATCGATCTGTCTGGTACGCTGCCCACAGCGCAAACAGGCCAGCCAGAGAATATCCCCCAATATAATACGTCTTGCCCGGATCTGTACACAGTGCGAGAATCTTTTCCAAGGTTTCGGCCGCACCGCCGCCAAAATCTTCATTTTTAAACACTGCCGGGGCTTTCCACGGCGAAAGTTCATCATTCCAGTTCTCTACTTTTGCCGCAATAAACCGGAAATCCAGTTCTCCTGATGAAGCCCGTTTCCGGATTTCCTTGACCTCATTCTCAAGCACCGCCAGTTCATGCTCTCCCGTAAGCTGGATCAAAACAACATCCGCCTCCGGGTTTCCATATTCATACGTTGTTATCATACGCTGCTGTCCATTCTCCATATCACACCACGCCCGTCAGATTTGTCAAAAAAAAAACATGCATATATTTTTTACCAGTATACCATATTTTTTGCCATCGAAAAGCAAATTTCTTTCTTGACTCCAATTTCATTTTCCATTAAAATAAAGAAGATAAATCAAATAAAAAAGACGCGAATAAGACAATAAATGTCGCCTATCCACTGTCAGACGGATGGGTACATTTGTTGTCTTTTTTTGTTGTCGGAGAGGAGAAAGTTTATGAAAAAATTCAATGGAGGAAAACGCAATGCCTAAGACAAAAGGAGAGTCAATATTTTTTACAGCTATTACAGCATGGATGATGGTCTATGTCATGACCTTGTATAACACAGTAATTGCCATGGGAAGCTTCACAAATGCCGCCTTTCTCATCGCACTAAAAGAAATGTGGATTGAGTACATCATCATCGCACTGCTTGCCTATTTCGTATCTGATCACCTTATAAATCATATCCATCAGGATCAGATCGTACTGTCCCGAGGCTGCCTTTTCCATGATTTCAACGGCTGTCTTACCGTTGTTCGCAGTCTCGATCACAAATCCTGCGTCCTCCAGAATAGTCTTGGTAATTGCCATACCGAGCCCAGTTCCCTGGATTCCGCTGACGGTAGAAGTCTCTTCTCTTGAAAAGGATTCAAAAATATGTTCCTGAAACTCAGGCTTCATGCCGATTCCGGTATCACGAATAATGAACTGGTAGCTTCCATATCCGGTAGGCGCAGATTTCAGCTGTTTTACCCGGATGCCGATGGTGCCTCCAATTTTGTTAAACTTAATTCCATTACTCAGAATATTCAGCAGCACCTGTGTCAGTCTCAGTTTATCCGCAATAATATCCTCATCTCTTACGTCCACTGTATCAATGAGAAAATCCAGCTGCCTGGAAGCAATATTGGGCTGCACAATGGTACGGATATCATGGAGCAGATCTGGCAGATGCAGCGGATTCTCGTTGATTTTTACTTTACCGCTCTCGATCCTGCTCCTGCATTTTTCTCTTCCCTTTTTTCTTAATTCGCGGTTATTTTTTTGTAATCGGAATCAGCATATTTCTTTAGTTATACGCTTATTCTAAATATATCGTCAACAAAAAGCCGCTGAATTTCAGTCCAATTTTTATTCATCGGGCCATAATTTTCCCTCTTTATAATGCTTTCTGCAAAGAGCTACGTAGCTCTCATTGGAGCCAAGGAAAATCTGGGCGCCTTCCCGTACAATTTTTCCGTTTGCGTATCTAGTGTTGCACTGGGCGCGCTTGCCGCACCAACAGACAGTAGGGACTTCCTCGATCACATCTGCGATTTCCATGAGCCGCCTGGATCCTGGGAAAAGATGGTTCAGGAAATCGGTACGCAGACCGTAGCAGATCACCGGAATATTGTAGAAATCCACAAGGTCCGACAGGGTGTCCACCTCCTCAGGGGAAAGGAACTGTGCCTCGTCTACCAGAACTGCGTCTACTTTTTTCCCATGATACAAATATTCTGTGCTGTTTGCATTCCAGATTTGGGAAATCTCTTTTAAAAATTCATCTACATAATCCGCAGGCGCAGATAATCCCATACGGGACTGGATCTCGCGCTCTCCGTCACGATTGTCCGTCCGCGGCTTCAGCAGTACCGCATATTGTCCACGCTCCTCATAATTATAGCGAACCATCAAAATATTAGCAGATTTCGAACTGCCCATTGCTCCATAACGGAAATATAATTTTGCCATTTTTATAACCTCGTCGTGTTTTCTCTTTCATGATTATACATGATTGCAGAATAAACCACAAATAAAAAGCCGCCTTTCGGCAGCTTTTTATACGTTTTTTAAAAGAAATCACAAAGTAATTTTTGACTATCTTTTCAAAAGTTCTTATATGCCGGTATAGCCTATTGTTACAGGCTTTTCCGGCATTTTTTGTTATGGAAGATATTCTCAAATCTTCTTATATCCCCGTATGTTTTGGTGTTCAAAAGTAGTATGTGGAGTAGTAAATTCTCCGTTTACTACTTAGGCAATCAGCCGCTTCATTTCTGTTATCGACGTTTCGGAAGTCGTATGCGCGTAATAGTTCAGCGTCATATTGATGTTGGAATGTCCCATGATGTACTGCAATGCCTTTGGGTTCATTCCTGCATTTGCTAACGTGGTGCAGAATGTGTGGCGTAAGGTGTGCGGTGTCATTACCTTTGGCAATGCTACCTTTTGCGTTTTGTTGTATTTCCTTACAAGCCCCCGGAACATACTTTCATAGTTGACCGCCACTTTTGGCAAGCCGTTCCGGTTAAGGAACAGAAATTTTGTGTAGCCCTCTAAAATAATAGGCTGTGCATATTTCCGTTTGTTCAGCACCCGCTGAAATGCTTCCAACACTTTTTCACTCATAGGAATAACCCGGTTGCCGCTTTTCGTCTTAGGTGTTTCCACATAGTAGCCCACGTCTGCAATTTTCAAAAGTTGGTGGTCTACATTGATAAGCTGTTTGTC
>SKED01000051.1_pt1 | contig 129675 bp, 120 predicted proteins | sample 4826651 | NCBI WGS metagenome assembly SKED01 (sample SAMN11008818, study PRJNA524170) | human gut metagenome | biome: Human fecal sample; material: Feces; isolation source: fecal sample from pouch patient p19 | host: Homo sapiens | place: Israel: Tel-Aviv | collected 2016-06-28 | reverse complement strand
CCCCAGCCCTTTGCGCCATTCCGCGCAACCGAGCGCGATTCTCAGGCACTTCAGGCAAGGAACACGATGAACGACCGACCTCTCGTCATAGGCAAAGGAACGAAGCAACGCCGCGACAAATACACGTGGCGCTACCGTCACAGCCTCGGCAAGGATCCGGTCACGGGCAAATACCGCTATTCGCCGTGGCAGACCATACATACCACCAAAAGCCGAGAGGTCGACGCCGCACTCGAAGCCTACAAGGCAGAACTCAACAGCGGCACCTACGTCCAAAAATCGAGGGGCACCGTCGGCTCGTATGCAAAAAAGTTCCACGACAACCGCGAAGGAACCATCACGCCGCTCGCCTACTCGACATCCTACTCAATCGAGAACCGGACGCGCACATCACATGCGTGATGCTCATGCTCGACACCGACATGAGAAGGGCGGAAGCCCTCGGGATGACGTGGTCCGATGTCTCCGTCGAGAACAGAAGCATCCTCATTGAGTAGCAGTTCGCGGCCGATCGAAGCGTTCGCTCGCCCAAAAGCAAGAAAAGCGTGCGGAGGATCTCGATAAGCGAGACGCTGACGTCGTATCTCGAATTCTGGAAAAAGGAGCAGGCCCGCGAAATGGAAGCCTTCGGCCTGGAACAAGTCAAAGGCACTCCGCTCGTCCACTCATTCGAACGAACGAAAGACAGGCATCCCCAAGTCAACTTCATGGACCTGAATGGGTTTTCGCGCTGGTTCAGAAACTTCAGCGTCGAGAACGGGTTCGGCAAGTTCGAAGGCGTTCGAACATACCATTATGTGAAGGAAACTGTCGACGGGGAAACGATTTCGAAGCGTTATGAGCATAAAGAGTGGCTCGAATTGAGGGATTACCTCAGGAAGCATCCCAAGGTTCGCGAGGCGAGGCATATCAGCACATATGAGAGCGAGCACCTTCCTTACGGATATTCGGGCCTATCGAGCCACACCGCTACTGCCGCTACTGCCCGCTACTGCCCGCCAGCTTCCGAACCAGCGGGCGGTAGCAGCACCCCGAACATCTCGCCGACAGCGCAGAGAGTCGTCGACCTGGCGGCCAAGGCCGACATCGAGGACGTGATGCTGTGCGACCTGCCCGGCGTCCTGTCCTTCCTAGGGCTGCCACCTGAGACGGAGATGCCGCCGGGCAACAAGGGGAAGACGAAGCTCAAGAAGCTCTACAGGAAGGTGGCGCCGAACAAGGCATACCACTCCGGCGAGCGCGCCAAGGATTTGATCTCGCACCTCGACATGGCAGAGATCAGGGCATCGGCGCCCGTCCAAGAATTGGGATGCAGTTCAATACGAGCTCGGGGCTCTTTTCGTCTAGATTGGGGACGCATGGCCGGACGAAAACAATTTGCGTCTGGTAATAAGCGTACGAAAGCGCAATTTACGTCTTAATTCCGTACGCAAATCAAGACGAAAATCGTTTACGTCTGCTTTAAATCCGTACGAAAACGGTTTTCGTCTTGCAGGGCAGTTACCGCTTCTACAGTTCAACTTCCAGTTCGGCTTTGTGTTCGTAGAGGTAATTGCGCATGTAGGGGATGGCAAATGAGACCTTGCCGTACGAGGGGGCCTCGATAATCGATTCTCTTAACAGGCGGCTGCGGACGGAGCTCACCTGTTGAGGCGTTTTGTTTAGGCCATCGGCAACCATGCTAGTCGAGCTCGTCTGCCCCAAAGACGCCATGCTCAGCAGATAAGCGATGCACGTGGGCGGAATGCGCCGCAGCGCGGGCTCAATCACCATGGCGCAGAAGCGTTCGCGTGCCGTTGCAATGCCACGCTCGGCTTCTTCTTCTCCAATAATCGCTGTATGTGCACGTCTTGCCAACTGCCATGCGTAGTATCCAACGAGTTGGATCATGAAAGGATAGCCTTGCGTTGCCTCGGCAAGTTGGCCGGCAATACCTGGCTGCAACTCCATGCCAGACGCTTCAATGGTTTCCTCGAGGGAGTACGACACTTCGGTTACTGCCACAGCCTTCAGATCAAAGGGGAGGGCACGGCGCAAAAACGTAAGTGTCTTTCCGTTGATGATGCTTTCAATCATCGAAGGCAGCCCAGCAAAAACAAAGGCGATATCAAGGTCTTCGCCGATAACCTGCTGAATCGCAATGGAGAGCGTTCGGACCTCATCGAGCTCTGCGTCTTGAACCTCGTCGAGAGTGATGAGCAGGCCATTTCCATTCTTGGATATTGTCTGTCTCATGGCGTCGCGTAGCGATGGGCCGATTCGCTCAATATCTATGCTGCCGATGGATATGCCAGCTACGGTGGGCTCAAATCTGGCGTGTTTGGCCTGGAATTTGGGCTGCAACTGTTCGAGAATGCGCTGGCAAAGTCCCTCGGTTGCGACCTCTTTTATGACCGTCCAGCCACGGCTTTGCGCCAAACGTGAGCACTCGTCAAGGAGGACCGTCTTGCCCGTTCCACGGACGCCGGCTATGCGCATTAGGCGCCCAGGGGCACCAGGCCCGTTGGTGAGGCCCTCATTGAATTCTTCGAGCACATCTTCGCGGCCGATAATCGTGGGAGGTGTTTTACCTGCTGTGGGCTTAAAAGGGTTTGTTTGCATGTGAGCCACCTTTGCTCAAGATATAGCAAGATATAGCAAAGTATAGTGAGATATAGCAACGTATAGCGCTGTTCGCGGGTTCTTACGGTGGTGCTATTTTCCGAATGCCGCGCGGATAAAGCGCTGGGCGAACAGCTTGTTGGCAACTCACGAGGGCTCGGGGTGCCAATTTGGGGTGCAGTAGTGCTGCGCCACGAAAAGGGCCTATCTACTACGTTTAAGCCGCAGGGGTCAACCATAGTTGGCTTTTTCGAAAATCAACAAGCTGTCTACCTGCGGTTTTGTTTTCGCACTTTTCAGCATGGTCTGGGCTCTCCGCGTTAACGTAGTAGATGGGCCCCTTTTGTGGCAAGGGGCCGACCTGCGGCTCAGGGTAGCCAAAAAAGCCACGTCCCAAAAAGACTGTTGGAAGTTGCGGTGGAATAGTTACTGTTTTTGCTGCTGAAGGCTTTGAGCAGGAACTATTCCACCGCAACTTATGAGGGGGGCGGGGGATGCGATAGTATTGCATAGTGGTATTCGATTAACCGAGGCTTCATCCGAGGGCTTTATGGAACAACACCAGCATTATCAGAGCCTGCAAGACCAGGCGTACAACGCATTGCGGTCCAAGATCATCTATGCCGAGCTCAAGCCCGGCACGCGCCTTTCGGCGATTGGTCTGGAAAAAGAGACGGGAATCGGGCGCACACCCATTCGCGAGTCCTTTGTGCGTCTGCGCGAGCAGGAGCTGGTGGAAACGCGTCCCAAAAGCGGTACCTATGTCTCAAAAATCAGCATGGAGCGTGCCGAGAACGCCTGTTTCTTGCGCGAGAAACTCGAGAGAAGCGTACTCATTAAATGCTGTTCTGCCGCCACGCCCGAGCAAAAGCATCGGCTCGAGCAGATTCTTGCCGAGTCCGAGTCGCTCGACCATAGCGAAACGCGTCGCTTTTTCGATCTGGACAACCTGTTCCATGAGACATGTTTTGAGATTGCCGGTCGTCACATGTTGTGGGATTGGATGAAGAGCGTCAACACGCATTTTGAGCGATACAACTGGTTGCGTATGGTGTCGCAGGATCTGGATTGGGAGCCGATTCGTCGGCAGCATCGCCGGATTCTCGAGGCCATTAAGAGGGGCGATACCGACGCGGCGAGCTATCTGGCAGAGACGCACCTGCACCTGATGCCCGAAGAGCAAGGTCCGGTTATCGCCTTGCATCCCGACTATTTTGAGCTGTCCAAAGACTCGGCCATCTAACTCGCCCCCTTCATTAGTTGCGGTGAAATAGGGATTGTTTTGCGGCTCTGATGGTGTAAACAGTCCGTATTTCACCGCAAGTGCGAGACGCTACCGGGGCACAAAAAAGCTGCGGCGCCGCTTGGAGGAAAAGACCGGAAGCAAGGGTCCATTCCTCCAGACGGCGCCGCAGCTGTTTTGATGGCTCGGCTTTCGTCGATATGGCTTAGTTGAGCGCGACTGTCAGCCGAGTAGACAAAGCGGCTCGGGGGCGTGTCGCTTCCGTCACGTTCTATCAGCATACAAGACGGTTTTGGTTCTTGTCCGTGACGGAAACGGCGCGCTTCCGAGCCGCTTTAAAAGAAAGGGGGCGAGGTCTAGGGCACACCCCCTTTCACGATAGAGAGCTAAACCTAGCCGCGGACCTTCTTGACGACGTCCATGGCCTCGCGGGCGATCTGCTCGACCTTGGAGAAGTCGCCGTCGGCAAACAGGGCCGGCTTGACCATCCAGGTGCCACCGCAGGCGATGATGGCGGAGGAGCTCAGGTACTCCTCGACGTTGGCGGTGCTCACGCCGCCGGTGGGCATAAAGCGGTGACCGACAAACGGAGCGGCGAGGGCCTTGATGGTGTTCAGGCCGCCATACTGGGACGCGGGGAAGAACTTGGTGACCTTGAGGCCCAGGTTCTCGGCTGCGGTGACCTCGGAGGGGGTTACGGTGCCGGGAAGGACAGGCAGGTCGATGTCGATGCAGTGCTTCACAACGTCCTCGTTGTAACCCGGAGAGACGATGAACTTGGCACCGGCTGCGCGGGCCTGCTCAACCTGCTCGACGGTCAGGACGGTGCCGGCGCCAACGCACATCTCGGGCTCGGCCTCGGCCATAGCGGCGATGCACTCGGCGGCGCAGGCGGTGCGGAAGGTGACCTCGGCGGACTTCATGCCAGCTGCCATAAGGGCGTGGGCGAGCGGAGCGGCGTCCTCGACCTTGTCGAGCACGACGACCGGCACGATGCCCAGGGACTCAAGCGTGGTGTAGAACTGATCGAACATAATGTTCCTTTCGATGTATGGCGCGCATGGGCGCGTGATTGCCAAATATGCTGGTCAGGAGCCGATTTTGGATTGGTTATCGGAGGCACTGCTTGGGGTTCAAGCAATTCCAAAACCAGCTGCTCGACCAGTCATGTAGGGAATGCCAGGCAAAACCGGAATGGGACTGGTGGTTTTGTCCGGCCGGAGGAATCGGGGAGCGGGCCGCAGGGGTATGGGATTGGAAAGCTGCGGCCCGCGGAATGGAGACGGACTAGCGCGCGACGCGGGTGCCACCGTCGGCGGCGGATGCCACGGCTGCGATCTCGTCTGCGGTCACCAAGTTGGAATCGCCCTTGATGGTGAGCTTGAGGATCGACGCTGCAATGGCGTAGTTGACGGCGTCCTGCGGGTCAAAATCGTTGATGAGGGCATGGACGAGGCCGGCGTTGAAAGCGTCGCCGGCGGCAACGCCCTCGAGCACGTGCACGTCGTGAGCAGGGGAGAACCAGTGCTCGCCGCTCTCGGCGTCAAAGAGCATGCCCATCCAGATGGAGCGCTCGACGCAGGAGATGTTGCGGACGACCGAGGCGACCTTCTTGCAGCCGTACTCGGCGCAGATCTGGCGGGCCATCTCGACGTAGGTGTCGCGCTCCTCGATGCCGTGGGCAAGGGAACCGGAGACGCAGGTCATGCCGAGGCCGGCAGGCGCATCCTCGTCGTTGGCGATGCAGATGTCGACGAGCGGCAGGAGTTCCTTCATGGTGGCCTGCGATTTCTCGGGCGACCACATCTTGCCGCGATAGTTCACGTCGCACACGGTGGTGATGCCCTTGGCGCGGCAGGCGGCGAGCGCCTCCTTGCAGGCGGCGGCCATCTCGTCGGAGACGGCGGGGGTCACGCCGGAGAAGTAGAAGACATCGATGCCCTTGAGGGTCTCGTCCCAGTCAAAAACATCGCGCTTGGCCATGTTGATGGCAGAGAACTTGCGGTCGTAGACGCAGCCGTTGCCGCGCTGCGAGGCGCCGACCTCAAACACATAGGAGCCAAGACGGTCGCCCTGACGCACGACGCGCGTTGTGTCGACGCCGTAGGCCTTCAGCGAGCGCAGCGCGCACTCGCCTAGGCGGTTGGCCGGAACAACGGAGACGTAAGCGGCCTTGTCGCCCTGGTAGGCCAGGGAAAGCGCAGTGTTGGCCTCGGCGCCGCCGTAGCGGACGTCAAACTCGGTTGCCTGCTCAATACGCAGGTGGTCTTTGGGCGAGAGTCTCATCATGATCTCGCCGAAGGTAAGAACCGTTTTACCCATGGTCGCGCAGCTCCTTTTACTCGTGCGTACACCTTTGATATGGCGTTGGCACGCAGGTGCCAAGACGGTAGGGTGCGTCTTTGCACCTGCGTGCCAACGCTCGCCGAAATCGGTTTACGAAATCGGTTTCGTTTCGAGTTGTAGTATACTCACCTACAGCGTTTTGCAACCGAGATTTTTAAAAAAATGCCTAAAATGGCTCAGATCGCCGACAATTGGGAAACGGGGTGCGTTATGGCGCAGATGAGAATCAAGGACATTGCCGCCGAGGCGGGCGTGAGCCCGGCCACGGTCTCGCGCTATCTCAACAACCGCCCCGGGCAAATGACCGAGGAGACCCGTGCTCGCATCGCGGCAGTTATCGAGCGCACCGGCTATCGCCCACGTGCCGCCGCGCGCAATCTGCGCAGCTCGCGTACGAACCTCATCGGTGTGATTCTGGCTGACATCGCCAACCCGTTCTCGAGCGCCATGCTCGAGGGCCTTTCCGCCAGCGCCGCGGCGCGCGGCTGCTCGCTCATGACGGCCATTAGCGGCAACGATCCCGCCAAGGAGGCCGAGTCGCTCACCAGACTTATCGATGCCGGCGTGGACGGTCTGGTCGTCAACACCTGCGGAGGCAATGACGAGGCAATCGCCGCGGCAGCGGGACGCCTGCCCGTAGTGCTGCTCGACCGCAACGTTGCCGACGGCGGTGTCGATCTGGTGACATCTAACAACCGTGAGCTGGTCGCCGGCTTGGTAGACGCCTTGGCCGCCGCTGGCAGCGAGCGCCTGTGCCTGCTCACCGAGGCAAGCGACGACAGCCCCGTGCGTCGCGAGCGTGCCGAGGCCTTTGCCGACGAGCTTTCGCGACGCGACCTTGCGGGCGAGGTCGTCACCTTGGCCGATGGTGGCGCCACGGGCGTCGGTCGCTTGGACGAGACCATCCGCGGCTATGCAGGCAAAAAGCTCGGCCTCATTGCCGTCAACGGCTTGGTCTTCCTGCGTTTGACCGAGGCGCTGGCGCAGCTTGGTCCCTCGCTGCCGGCTGGTCTTAAGATCGCGACATTTGACGATTATCCCTGGAACCACGTGCTCTTTGGCGGTGTGACCACGGCCGCGCAAGACACCCTTACCATCGCCGAGCGCGTGGTCGAGCGCCTGTCCGAGCGCATCGACGTCGTCACCACCACGGTGGGCGAGGCCGCAAAGCTCGCCCCCAAGCGTATCGAGGTCCCCGGCCACATCGAACACCGCGCTTCGACCTCGCGCTAGCCGCTCGTTCGCAACGGCCTGTTCGCGCACGTTTTTTGAGCGCTTGATACGCTTTAACCCTGCGGAAACATTTTTCTGCGATAGTATCTGCGATATAGACCAGTCGAAACCCGCCCGAAAGAAAGGGGAGCGACATGAACCAGCAGAACATCGATTACGTACTTCGCTCCGTAGAGCAGCGTGACATCCGCTTTGTGCGTCTGTGGTTTGTCGACATTCTCGGCCGCCTCAAGAACTTTGCCATTAGCCCCGAGGACCTCGAGGTCGCTTTTGAGGAGGGTATTGGCTTTGACGGCTCCGCCATCGAGGGCTTTGCCACGCCCGAGGAAGCCGACATGCTGGCGTTTCCCGATGCTTCGACCTTCCAGATTCTGCCGTGGCGCCCGAGCCACAACGGCGTCGCCCGCGTGTTCTGCGACGTGTGCACTCCCGATCGCCAGCCGTTTGCCGGCGACCCGCGCGATGCCCTGCGCCGCATGTTCCGCAAGGCCGAGAAGGCTGGCTATCTGCTCAACGTGGGCGCCGAGCTGGAGTATTACTACTTCCCCGACGAGCACACCCCCGAGCCGCTCGACAACGTGGGCTACTTTGACCTTTCGGTGAGTGACGCCGCCCGCGACCTGCGCCGCAACACGGTCCTCACGCTCGAGAAGATGTCCGTGCCCGTGGAGTACACCTTCCATGCCGCCGGCCGCTCGCAGCACGGCATGAGCCTGCGCCACGCCGAGGCCCTGAGCATGTCCGACGCCATCACCACGGCCAAACTCATCATTAAGCAGCAGGCCTACGAGAGCGGTTGCCACGCATCCTTTATGCCCAAGCCGTTGGCAGGCGAGGACGGCAGCGCCATGTTCCTGTGCCAGTCGCTATTCGACCACGACGGCAACAACGTCTTTTGGGGCGAGGACGACGAGAAGTACCATCTCTCCGATATCGCCAAGCACTACATGGCCGGCATCCTGGCGCACGCGCGCGAGATCAGCGCCATCACCAACCCCACGGTCAACTCGTACAAGCGCATCACCACGGGCGGCGACTCCGTGCCGCAGTACGCCACGTGGGGCCTGCGCAACCGCGCGAGCATGGTCCGCATTCCGGTCTACAAGCCCGGCAAGCAGCTGTCTACGCGCATCGAGCTTCGCAGCCCCGACCCCATGGCCAACCCGTACCTGGTCAACGCCGTCACGCTGGCGGCTGGTCTGGACGGCATTGAGCGCAAGCTGGAGCTCCCGCCCGAGGCCACGGCCGAGACGCTCAAGCTTACCGACCGCCAGATGGTCGAGGCCGGCTACACGCCGCTGCCGCGCTCGCTCAAAGAGGCGCTCGACGTGTTTGAGGACTCGCAGTTTATGAAGGATGCCCTCGGCGAGCACATCCACAGCTTCTTCCTCAAAAAGAAGCGTGACGAGTGGCATAAGTTTGAGTCTACGATCACCGAGTGGGAGATCAAGCACTACCTGGCGAACTCCTAATCGCGCTGGCTTGTTCCAGTACGATTGAGCTCATTTCTTTGGAGGCCGATATGTCCGAAAAGAGTGCCCTGTTCATGGCGCGCACGACGCGCTTCCACGAGTTTGCCCGCAGCTTGACGACCACCCTGGGTGTCGAGGTGAGCCTGGCAACCCCCGATTCGCCGACTGCGGCGCACGACTTTGACCTGCTGATCCTCGATTCCGACGGCATTCGCAGCGACCGCATCGATCAGATTGCCAAGTGGCTTGACGATCGTGGCGGCGTCCCCATGCTGGTGATCGTCGACGATGAGGCCCTTGGCACCCTACGCCTGCCGAATCACGCGCATGCCGACTTTGTGTGCCCCACGGCGACGCCCAACGAGCTCAAGGCTCGTGCGCAGCGCCTGATGGGCGAGGAGGAGACCGTCACCGCCGACGATGTACTCAACATCGATAACCTCGAGATTAACCTGGCCACCTACCAGGTGACGCTCGATGATGAGCCCATCGACCTGACGCTGATGGAGTACTCGCTGCTGAGCTTTTTGGCGACGCACCCCAACCGTGCCTACAGCCGCGAAGTGCTGCTGCACCGCGTGTGGGGCTTTGAGTACTGCGGCGGCACGCGCACCGTCGACGTGCACATCCGACGCATCCGCTCCAAGGTGGGCCCGCAGATCGCGGCACACATCACCACCGTCCGCGGCGTGGGCTATCTGTTTAAGGACTAGATTTCCACCACAAAGGGGACAGGCGCCTTTGTGGTGGTTTTGACGCGGGTGCGGGTTCCTCTCGAATCTGCAGCAGAACTTAAGCCTTCCTAAAAGATTGCGTTCTCATACACTTGCGCCCGCATATTGGGGTACAACTCAACGTGAACAATGATGGCCCGCCACATGTTTGGCGGGCCTTTGGTTATTTGACGAAAGGATCGCAGCCATGAGCGAGTACGATTCCCAGCGTCCCCAGGATGCGGGCAACGCCGGCGAGACCCAGCAGCAGCCGCGTGTGCAGGTGGAGTCGACGCCTGCCGGCAGTAACATTCCCTACGTGCAGGCCTACGACACGCAGACCGGCAAGCCGCTGGGTGGCCAGCAGGTCGTGAACAAGCACACGGTGGTCAAGACCAAGACCAAAAAGCTGCCGATCTTTATTACGGCGCTTGCCGGCTGTGCCTGCGGAGCCCTGCTGGTCATTGCGCTCATTATGAGCGGCACGCTCGATATCGGCGGCGGCAAGAATGCCGTGACGGCGGGTGCTTCGGGTTCGTCGACGCAAAAGATCACGATCGACTCCGAGGACACCACGCTGGCCGAGGCCGTTTCTGCCAAGGCCCTGCCCTCCGTGGTTTCCATTACCGCCACTTCGAGCGGCAGCCAGAATGGCTCGCTTTCGCAGTCTGCCGACGAGTCGGATAACTCAGGCAGCGTCGGTTCGGGCGTGGTGCTCGATACCGAGGGCCATATTCTCACCAACAACCACGTGGTCGATGGCTATGACCAGTACGTGGTTACCATGGACGACGGCACCACCTACGAGGCCGAGTTCGTGGGCAACGATGCCTCGAGCGACCTGGCCGTCATCAAGCTCAAGGATGCTGACGCCTCCAAGCTCACCCCGATCGAGATGGGTGATTCCTCCAAGCTCAACGTGGGCGAGTGGGTCATGGCGATCGGCTCGCCGTTCGGTAACGAACAGTCTGTCTCTACGGGCATTGTGTCGGCGCTGTATCGCTCCACGGCCATGAGCTCTACCAGCGGTAACACCATCTATGCCAACATGATTCAGACCGATGCCGCCATCAACCCAGGCAACTCCGGCGGCGCGCTCGTCAACGACAATGGCGAGCTCGTGGGTATCAACTCGCTCATCGAGAGCTATTCGGGCTCCAGCTCGGGCGTGGGTTTTGCCATTCCGGTCAACTATGCCAAGAACATTGCCGACCAGATCATCGACGGCAAGACGCCGGTGCATCCGTACATGGGCGCTACGCTTTCGAGCGTTAACGCGCTCAACGCCCGCACCAACAAGCTGAGCACCGATAGCGGCGCGTATGTGGCGAGCGTCGTCGAGGATGGTCCTGCTGCTAAGGCCGGAATTCAGGAGGGCGACGTCATCACCAAGCTGGGCGACGACGAGATCACGAGCGCCGATGGCCTGATCATCGCACTGCGCAGCCACGAGGTGGGCGAGAAGGTCGAGATCACGCTCATGCGCGGCAAGGAAGAGAAGAAGGTCACCGTCGAGCTGGGCTCCGATGAAGAGCTGCAGAACCAGCAGCAGGACGACAGTTCGACCGATACCGGCAACGGCGGTATTACCGACGAGCAGCTGCGCCAGTATCTGGAGGAGCTGCTGGGCCAGCAGGGCCAGGGTCAAGGTTACGGCCAGGGGTTCTAGCGAGCCGTTTCGCACATACCAATGCCAGAGGGGCTGTCCCACCAACGCGGGACAGCCCCTCTTTTCTTATTGATCCGTTGGGGACGGAGGAAAACGGATCACTTGGGGCTGACAAGGGCATGGTTTGATCGCGCGATCCACCCCGGTCCGGGCGCTGCCGATTCGGTGCGGTTCGAAAGGGTTATTCGGCCCCATCGTGACCGGTGGTACTCTTGTATCCGTTTGAAATCGAGCGAAGGAGTGCCGCTATGGAGCAATCGAGCCTGTTTGGTGACGGTGTGGACATCGATACCGAAACGCCCGCGAGCACGGATGCCGCTGCACCGGCCGATGCCCGTGCCCAGGCCGCCGCGCGTGCGGCCGCGCTGCGCCACGAGCTCGATTACCACGCCTATCGCTACTACATGCTCGACGCGCCCGAAATCACGGACGCCGCCTTTGACAAAATGCTCGTTGAGCTGCAGGAAATCGAGGCGTCCTACCCCGATTTGGTGACGCCCGACAGCTATACCCAGCGCGTGGGCGGCTACGTGAGCGAGCAGTTTACGCCGGTCACGCACATGGCGCGCATGTATTCCATGGACGATGCCATGGACCTGGACGAGCTTGACGCATGGCTCCAGCGCACCGAGGATGCGCTCGGTGCCGGCAGCGTCACCTATACCTGCGAGCTAAAGATTGACGGTCTGGGCGTGGCGCTTACCTACCAAAACGGCACCTTTGTGCGCGCGGCCACGCGTGGCGATGGCACCACGGGCGAGGACGTGTCGCTCAACGTCCGTACCATCAAGGACGTGCCTATGCACCTGTCCGAGCCGGCGCTCGCCCACATGGGCGCCGACCGCGAGCGCACGATTGAGGTGCGCGGCGAGGTCTATATGCCCAAAGGCAGCTTTGTACGTCTGAATGAAGAGGCCGATGCCGAGGGCCGCGACCCCTTCGCCAACCCGCGCAACGCCGCTGCTGGCAGCCTGCGTCAGAAGGATCCTAAGGTTACGGCGCGCCGCGACCTGGCCACCTTTATCTATGCCATCGCCGATACTGACCCACTGCATGTCCACAGCCAGCGCGAGTTTCTCGATTGGCTGCGCAGTGCCGGTTTTAGCGTCAACCCCAACGTGGCACGCTGCGCCACGCCGGCCGAGGTCCACGAGTTCTGCGCCCAGGCGCTCGAGCACCGCGGCGATCTGGACTATGACATCGACGGCGTGGTCGTAAAGGTCGACAGCTTTCAGCAGCAGCTCGACCTGGGCTTTACCGCCCGCGCACCGCGCTGGGCCATCGCCTTTAAGTTTCCGCCCGAGGAAAAGCAGACCATCCTGCGCGAAATTCGCATCCAGGTGGGCCGCACCGGTGTGCTCACGCCGGTCGCCGAGTTCGACCCGGTGACGGTCGCCGGCTCCACCATCGCGCGCGCCACGCTGCACAACATCGACGAGATCCGCCGAAAAAACGTGCGCGAGGGCGACACTATCATCGTGCACAAGGCAGGCGACGTAATCCCCGAGGTCGTGGGCCCGGTGCTCGACAAGCGCCCGGCCGATTCGGTCGACTGGCAGATGCCCGAGGTCTGCCCCGTGTGCGGCAGCCCCGTGGTCCACGAGGATGGCGAGGTGGCCTACCGTTGCGTCTCCATCGACTGCCCCGCGCAGCTCAAGGAGCGCCTGCTTCACTGGGTGAGCCGCGGCTGCATGGACGTCGACGGCCTAGGCGACGAGATCGTCGACAAGATGATCGCCGCCGGGCTGATCCACGATGTCGCAGACTTCTACCAGCTCACGGTCGACGACATCGCCGGCCTGGACACGGGCCGCACCTATGCCAGCTCCAACAGCAAAAAGGGCGTCAAGAAGGGCGACCCCATTCCGGTAGGCCTCAAGACGGCCGAGAAAATCATCGCCGAGCTCAACAAGTCCAAGAGCCAGCCGCTCGGTCGCGTGCTGTTTGCCCTGGGCATCCGCCACGTGGGCAAGAGTGTGGGTGAGGTCATCGCCGAGCGATTCCTGTCGATCGACAAGCTTATCTTGGCGAGCGAAGAGGACATCGCCGAGTGCGAGGGCATCGGTCCCAAGATTGCGGCGAGTGTCAAGCAGTTCCTGGCCGTGCCCGAAAACCTTGCCGTGCTGGAACGTCTGCGCCAAGCGGGCCTTTCGCTCGAGGTCGACCTGGGCGCCGCGCATGCGCAAGCCGCAGCCGACGCTGGCGTGGCGGGCGAGCTCGCCGACGCACAGCCGCTCGCGGGTCTGACCTTCGTGCTCACCGGCACGCTCGTCAACCGCACCCGCGACGAGGCAGGTGCGGCGCTCAAGGTACTCGGTGCCAAGGTTTCGGGCAGTGTTTCAAAGAAGACGAGCTACCTGGTCGCCGGCCCCAAAGCGGGCTCCAAGCTCACCAAGGCCGAGCAGCTGGGTGTGCCCGTGTTGGATGAGGCGGCACTTGAACAGATTTTGGCGACGGGTAGGGTCCCGGAGGCATAATGATTTGTTGAGGAGCTGCGCAGAGGCTCAGTTCCTCAACATCTCCTTATAGTGTTTGCCTGTTCAATTTCGATATCGTTTCCCTCGTATGATCCAGATGCGTCTACCGACTCAAAGCGTGAGTAGGAAACTCTTGTCCCAACTTTGATTTGGGAAAGCTTGTCTTTGATTCGGCCAGATGAGGGGAATGTAATCCGGGTTTGCTTTCCAGCGTCGGTGTAGCGGGGACTGTTGTCTGTTTGGATTACGAGTTCCGTTCCCTCAATAGAATGAACGCTGCCGGCTCCAAAGACAAGGTAATCATCTCCTCCGCTATAGCGGGCTCTATCTGTGCATGAAGAAACGGATGCAAACATAGCGAAAATCACCAATATCGTAACCAGGGCAAAGGCCGTGGTGCCATAGCATTTTGATGGTGCCATCCGGTCTACCAAAAGACTGTTCCGTTCAATTTGACCATATTGGGCGTTGCATAGTTAATCGCTCGGGGATAAGTGTTCCATCCGTCGAATACTTCGAGCCACTGCAGTTCGATGCCAGAGCTTCCATTATGCCCAGTAAAATAGCCAGTTACCGTGACTGTATGACCTGATAGCTCGACGGATCCTTCACTGTTTCGGCTGTTGATCCACATATGATACAAGCCGATATTCCCTTGATCGATAGTTGCTCTGTACTGAGCGAATTGAGGCTGATAACCGAAAAATTGAGTATTAAGTGCTCTACCCTTTTGAGCGGCAAGACTTTTAAACGGAACAATTCCATCTGGGATGATCGTGCTTCCGTACTCGACGCCCTGATCATTGGTCTTATACGTTGTTGTGCCAGTGACGTTCCATATTTCTTTATAATAATCGGGATTAAATTGATTAGCGTTTGAACTGGTGAGACCGTAATGCATTGATACAGCGTACAAGGCAGAAACGACGCATGCATACTTATTAGTGCGGGCTTCAACTAATGATTCCGAGACTCCTCGGAACGGTATTCCGTTTAAATCGTCTATTTGGAAATGCAACATCAAGTCATCTTCATTGATAATGACTGCATTCCATGAAGTTGGGTTATTGCTTTGAGGTGCTATACCCTTTTCGGTGACAATCGGGACAGACCGTATATTGTTATAGTTGGTTACACAGTCTCTAGTTCCTGGCACCAAAGTTCCATATTCAATATCGTTGTACGAAATTAGTACGGTTGGGTTTGTGGCCTGTTGGCCGGAATAAGTTGAAATGGCGTTTGATAGAGAAGCTGAAATCGGAAGAATGGTATCGCCGAGGGTTATCTCCTTCAGAAGCCCAGGATATGATGCGTCAAGTATTAAATAACCGTAAGGGCTTCCTTCCCTTGTGACACTGATTTCATAGCCACAGATAAGGCCGATTTGTTGGCATACGGGAACGATTTGCTCGATCTCTAAGTTCGCGGATCCGTCGACGATGGGCAACAGGGAAAGCGCGTAGTCTTGTGCTAGGTCTGATGTAAAAGCGACGGATGAGTTTGAGTCGGCAGCGAATACTCTTGTTGGGCGTGACGCGGATAAGCCGATGATCGAGGCTAGGCCGAGAAGAAACGAGCGACGTGATTGAACTCTGGGCATAATGTCTCCTGCCTATGGGGGGCAATATGCTGTCATTTTATTTGCTACATAATACAATCTAATTCGGATTAAGGTAAATGGATGGAATTGCTCGATAAATGGTAGTGATTAGCGGACCGGTATCGCGATCCTCGTCACATACGCCCCTGGGTCGTCGCTGATGATGTCGTCGATGAGGGCGATTTCGCGCGAGGGACCGGCGGGGGACAGGTCGCGCTCGTGCATGTAATCGAGTAAGCGCTCATAGCGCGGGGCCGCCTGACCGTGCGTGCCGCGGAAGCTGACCGTCAGACATCGCGCGGCGGGACGTACTTCGACATCGCCCAGGTAATCGTCCGTGTCATCGAGCAGCATAAAGACCTCGTCGTAGCCGTCAAAGTCGCCGGCGGCGAGGCGCACGGCGCTAATCCCGACGCCTAAGTTGCCCAGAAAGACAAAGGTCTCGTGCTGGCCCTTCTGCAGCTGACGAATCTGCCACTCCAGCGCATAGGCGTCGGTAGGCTTGACGCGTTCGCGCAATACGGCGCAGCGAAGCTCGGGCGCATCGATTGTGCAAATGGTATCGAGCTCGGTGTTCAGGGCATCGTGAAGCAGGGCAAGCCGGTTGTCGATCTTGCGCGACACGCGCTCCAGCTCGCGGCGCTTGCGCTCGATGAGCTCCTGCTGCTGCGCCAGCTGCCGCTGCATGAGGTCCACATCGCGCGTGGTCACAAACTCACGGATTTGTGTGAGCGGCAAGTCGAGAACACGCAGATGACTGATGGTGTTGAGGGTGGAGAGCTGCCGCGATCCGTAGTAGCGGTATCCACTTGCCGGATCGATGTGCGCCGGATCCAGCAAGCCCATCTGCTCGTAATGACGTAGCGTGCCCACGCTCAGGTTAAACAGGCGCGCAATCTCGCCAATGCGGAGCAGGCCCTCAGTATGTTCACTTGGCGTGTCGGTCACAGGATCGCTCCTTTCGGTAAAAAGCAGGGGAGAGGTGCCAGCCTGTGTCGCCCCGCTACGCCACCAACTTGTCAAAAGCCCCGCGCCGGTTGAGCACGGTAAACGCGACAACACAGATGACCGCCGACAAAATCGATCCGCACGGCGAGGCGATGCCCATGGGAAACAACGTATCGGAATAGGCGTTCGACAGCAGCCACGCGCCTGGCACGCGAATGAGCGCCACGGCCAGCACGTTGTGCGCAAAGCCGATATAGCTCTTGCCGTATGCAGCGAAAAAGCCGCTAAAGCAAATGTGGATGCCGGCAAAAATCGCGTCGAAAATATAACTGCGCATATAGCCGGTGCCGGCGGCGACCACCGCGGCGTCCTTGGCAAAAAAGCCAATAAACGCCGGTGCCACCAGCCACATCAGCGCCGTGATCAGGCAGCCGTACACCACCGAGATCGTCATGGCATCTTTGAGTACCTGACGCGCGCGGTCACCCTTGCCCGCGCCGACGTTTTGCGCCGTGAGTGCGCTGACGGTGGCGCCCATGGAGCTCGGCACAATGAACAAGAAGCTGATCATCTTCTCGACCAGGCCCACGGCGGCGGCGTCGACCAAGCCGCGGTGGTTGGCGATGACGGTGATAAACATAAACGCCACCTGGATGCAGCCGTCCTGCACGGCCACGGGCACGCCGATCTTAAGAATACTGCCGAGCACCTCGGGCTGGGGGCGCAGGTCGCTGCGCTTAACGTGGATGTTCGTGCGGCGGCTCTTAAGCCACACGAGCGCGAGGGCAACGCTGGCCGTCTGCGCGGTCACCGTGCCGAGTGCCGCGCCCACGGGGCCGAGCCCCATGTGCCCGATAAACAGAAAATCGAGCGCGATGTTGATGATGCATGCCACGCCGATCACGTACATAGGCGAGCGCGAATCGCCCAGCCCGCGAAAGATGGCCGAGAGGATGTTGTATGCGGCGATAAACGGAATGCCGACAAAGCAGATGCGCAGGTAGGCGGCGGTTCCTTCGACCGCCTCGGCCGGCGTGCCAATGAGTGCCACGATTTGCGGGCACAGCGCGAGCAGGACAGCGGCCAGCACCACCGAGACGCCCATAAAGAGCGTGATGGTATTGCCGATGGCGGTCTCGGCGCGGTCGAAGCGGCGCGAGCCCACGGCGAGACCGACGATCACCGTCGTTCCCATGGCCAGGCCCACGAGTGCCACGGTAATCATATAGAGCGTCTGAGCGCCATTGCCCACGGCGGTGATGCCGGCGGCGCCGCTAAACTGCCCCATCATGTACAGGTCGGCCATGCCGTAGAGCATCTGCAAAAAGTACGAGAGCATATAGGGCAGGGCAAAGACCGCGATGGTCTTAAGGACATTGCCGCGTGTGAGGTCGTGTTCCATGGGCGGGGCTTTCTGGCTGGGTTCGTTTACGTACCAGTGTAGTGAAAACCCTACAACGATTGTAGAGTCAAGGTTTGTGTTGACGCCGAAGCGAAAAAGTCTCGCGCACCATTATTCCGAGTGAATATGGACACACATCACGAGAACTCGCCGCCGGCGCTAACCTTGCAGAAAACGATTTCGGAATACTTGACACCATTATTCGGCGCGCAATAATACGTGCATTTGCGAACAACGTTTGATGGGGGTTGAACCTGCGTGCGCAATCTCAAAATACTGTTTTCCTATCTAGGGGCATACCGTCGCGATGCCATCCTCGGCGTGTTCTTTGTGTCGGTCGAGACGGTGCTCGAGCTGTTTATCCCGGTCATCATGGCCAACATCATCGATGTGGGCGTGCCTGCGGGTGATATCAACTACATGCTGCTACAGGGTGCGTACATGTTGGTGTGCGCTGCGCTTTCGCTGGTACTGGGCTTGGGTTATGCCCGCACGTCCGCCCGCGTTGCCTCGGGCCTAGGCGCTAACCTGCGCGAGGCCGAGTACAAAAAGATTCAAACGCTCGCCTTTGGCAACCTGGACAACTACGACGCCAGCTCGCTCGTCACCCGCATGACCACGGACATCACCGTTATCCAAAATGCTGTGGGCAACGGCTTTCGCCCTATGGTGCGCGGCCCGGTGACGCTTATCGTCGGCCTTATCTACGCGCTGATGCTGTCGCGCCCGCTCGCCACCGTCTTTGCGATCATCTTGCCCGTGCTGGCAATCGTGCTGGGCGTCATCACCTATCGCGTGAGCCCGCTCTACCGCCAACTCCAGACCTCGATGGACCACCTCAACGGCGTGGTACAGGAAGACCTCACCGCCGTGCGTGCCGTCAAGGCCTACGTTCGTACCGAGCACGAGGAGGCCAAGTTCGACACCGTCAATACCGAGCTCGCGCGCACTGCGACAAAGACCTTTGGCAGCGCGGTGCTCAACCTGCCGGTGTTTCAGCTGTCGATGTACGTGGCTGCGCTCTCCATCCTGTGGATTGGCGGCCGCATGATTCTCGCCGGCAAGCTGGGCGTGGGCTCGCTCACGGGCTTTATGAGCTACGTGCTGCTGATCATGAATTCGCTCATGATGATTTCCAACGTGTTTTTGCTGCTCACGCGCGCTCTTACGAGTGTGGGCCGTATCGCCGAGGTGCTCGATGAGGAGCCCTTTATCGTCAACCCCGCGGGAGACCTCGCGATTGCGGCGCCAGCGGACGGCAGTATCGAGTTTCGCGACGTTTCCTTTAAATACCGCGCGGATGCAGCCGAGGATGTGCTCGAGCATATCGACCTTCGCATCGAGAGCGGCTCGACGGTGGGCATCCTCGGCGGCACGGGCTCGGGCAAGAGCTCACTTGTGCAGCTGATTGCGCGCCTGTACGACGCTACCGAGGGTGCCGTGCTTGTGGGCGGACGTGACGTGCGTGACTACGACCTCGCCGCCTTGCGCGACGCCGTGGGCATTGTGCTGCAAAAGAATGTGCTGTTTACGGGTACCGTGCGCGAGAACCTGCAGTGGGGCAATCCGCAGGCGTCGGACGATGAGCTCCTCGCGGCTTGCCGCGCGGCGTGCGTGGACGAGTTCCTTGATCGCATCGGCGGGCTGGACGGCGAGTTGGGCCACGGCGGCGCCGGTGTCTCGGGTGGCCAGAAGCAACGTCTGTGCATCGCGCGCACGCTGCTCAAGCATCCGCGCGTGCTCATTTTTGACGACTCCACCAGCGCGGTCGATATGGCGACCGACGCTAAGATTCGCGAGCACATCGCCCGGATTTCCGATACGACCGTGCTCATCATCGCCCAGCGCATCGCGAGCGTCATGGATGCCGATCGCATTGTGGTGCTGGACGACGGTCGTGTCCACGGCGTGGGCACGCACGAGGAACTGCTGGCGGGCGACAACATATACCAGGAGATTTACGCCTCGCAGATGGAGTTTGCGGGGAACGCGGACGCCGGCGATGGCAACGACGGTGGCTGCGCGAATGATCCATTTTCCTCTGTCGCATGCGGATCACCCTTGGAAGGGGGTGAGCGCCATGCCTAAGACCGCAGCCCAAGCACGCCCGGCCGACCTCAAGCGCACTGTGCGTCGCTTGCTCTCCTACATGGGGCATGCCAAGTTCTCGTTGCTCGCGGTGGGCGTGCTCGCCTCCGTCGCCGCCATCGCGAGCCTCGCCGGCACCTACATGGTGCGCCCCATCGTTAACGGTTTGGCCACGGGCGGGGAGGAACTGCTCGCCAAGCAGGTCATCCTGACGGCGATCATCTACGCCGCGGGCGTGCTTTCGGCCCTGGGCTACTCGCAGATCATGGTGCGCGCGGCCCAACGCGTGGTGTCCGATATTCGCCGCGATCTGTTCGCACACATCCAGACGCTGCCGCTCAGTTATTTTGACAGCACGCGCTCGGGCGACATCATGAGCTTTTTCACCAACGATGTCGACACCGTCTCCGAGGCGCTTAACAACAGCTTTGCCAACGTGATTCAGGCCGCCATTCAGGTTGTGGGCACCACGGCCATGCTCATCATCCTTAACTGGCAGCTCACGATTATCACGCTCGTGTGCGATGCGGCCATTGTGCTATATGCGCGCTACTCGGGCGCGCACTCTAAGCGCTTCTTTGCCGCCCAGCAGGCATCGCTTGGCGACCTGGACGGATATATCGAAGAGATGGTCTCGGGCCAAAAGGTCATCAAGGTCTTTAACCGCGAGGCAGCGAATGTCACCGGCTTCACCTGCCGCAACGACGAGCTTCGCCGCACCGGCACCGCCGCCGTGAGCTATGCCAACTCCATGGTGCCCATGACCGTCGTGATTGGCTACGTCAACTATGCCATCGTCGCCGTGGCGGGCGGCATGCTCTGCATCAAGGGCCTGGCCGACGTGGGTGCGCTTGCAAGCTACCTGGTCTTTGTGCGCCAAGCCGCCATGCCCATCAACCAGTTTACGCAGCTCGGCAACTTCTTGCTCAACGCGTTGGCCGGTGCCGAGCGCCTGTTTGCGGCTATGGACCTTAAGCCCGAGGTGGACGAGGGCTGCGTGGAGCTGGTGCAGACGGGCGACGCCGCGTGGGCGTGGAAGATTCCCGAGGGCCAGGGCGTGGGCGCGTACGGGCATCTGCATGACGTGGCTGCCGTTGATGAGTCGGGTCGCGCGGTGGCTGCCGACGGCACCGAGCTCACGTGCGGCTTGGTTTCGCTTGCCGGCGACGTGCGCTTCCATGCCGTGGACTTTTCCTACGTGCCGGGCACCCGCGTGCTCACGGACCTCAACCTGTTTGCCAAGCCGGGGCAAAAGATCGCGTTTGTGGGCTCCACGGGTGCCGGCAAGACGACCATCACCAACCTCATCAACCGCTTCTACGAGGTCGATGACGGCGAGATCACGTACGACGGCATCGACGTCAAGCACATTGCCAAGGCCAGCCTGCGCGGGTCGCTCGGCATCGTGCTGCAGGATACGCACCTGTTTAGCGGCACCATTGCGCAGAACATCCGCTTTGGCAAGCTCGACGCGACCGACGAGGAGGTACGCGCCGCTGCCGAGGCCGCCTGCGCCGACTCGTTTATCCGCCGCCTGCCTAGAGGGTACGACACACCGGTCACGGCCGACGGCGCCAACCTGTCGCAGGGTCAGCGTCAGCTGCTCGCCATCGCGCGCGTGGCCGTCGCCGACCCACCGGTGCTCATCCTGGACGAGGCCACGAGCTCCATTGACACGCGTACCGAAAAGCTCATCGAGCGCGGTATGGACCGCATCATGCGCGGTCGCACCACCTTTATGATCGCGCACCGCCTGTCCACCGTCCGCGATGCCGACGCCATCATGGTCCTCGAACACGGCCGCATCATCGAGCGCGGCACGCACGAAGAGCTCCTCGCCCAGCACGGCGAGTACTGGCAGCTGGCGCATGGCTTAAAAGAGTTGGATTAACCCGTTCGAGCACGATGCTTTGACCCCTCTGTGCTCCTCACCTCGCCTCAAACCATCACAACATTCGACGTTTTTTGCCAAAAACGGGAAAAGCATCGAATGTTGTGATGGTTTTTCTGCCGCTCGACCGGGTGGAATCGCATTTTTGCGCGCGAAGGTGTGCGGACCCGTGGGCAGGGGAATAAGGTTGGTTATCCGACTCCATTGGAGGGCTCATGGACCTGCCGATCGTCCTGTCCCATAAGACTGCCTGGCTGTACCACAACGTGGCGCGCCCGTCCGAGCCGCTCTCGCGAGCAAGCAGCCTATACGATGAGGACTCGCTTGCTAACGAGACGGAGCCGACCGCGAGCCTTCCCAAATTGGGGCTCGATGCCAAGGGGCTGAGGGCTTCAACGGCAGTTGGGATCGTTACCGACTATCTGGTTTCGCTTGGTATTCCACGAGAAGAACTCGATCATATCGATACGCTCGTCAACTTCGATTTTGAGCGCTCGACGCCGGCTGGATTTAGGTGTCACGTGTTTGGGGCGCCGGTACCTCCAGGCCATCTTATCGAGGTGGCAGAGGACCTTCTGGTGGTTGATGAGCTCATGTGCTTTGTCCAAGCGGGTTCGTGGATGAGCGAGCCCGAGCAGCTGGAATATGGCTACGAAATCTGCGCCCGATACCATTTGAATCATCTGTCGACAGGCGATTATATCGAGATGGGGCAGAGGTATACCGTTGCCGACTTGATTGCCTATTGCAATGAGAACCGATCTCGTCAGGGGGCTGTGCGCGCGGCCGTCGTGCTCAAGCGCGTGCACGATGGCGCGCGGTCGCCCATGGAGACGGCCACCGCAATCATGGTCGTAGCAAAACGTTCCCAGGGAGGGCTGGGATACGCCAAAATCGAGCTCAACCATCGGGTCGATGTCCCCAACGAGTTCAAATATCTCGCTAAGGCCGGGTATTTCGAGATCGACGTATATGCGCCTGCAAGCGGTACGGGGATTGAATACAACGGCTCGGACCATCTTGATAAACAGCGCAGCGCGTCGGATGCGGAGCGTATGACCGTGCTGAGCGCGCTGGGCTTTAGGATGATCGTCCTCACCGGGACTCAGTTTGCCCATCAGCTGCAATTGCACCGGGCGATGAACGCCATCGCGCTCGCTATGGGTCTCAAGTGCGACCGGAGCGAGGTGTTCCAAAAGCGGCAAAACGACCTGCGAGAATTCGTGATTCGGCACTGGGACGGCGGCCTTTAGGGACGCTTTGGTCCTTCTACGGGGTGCCGTGGGTAGGCAGACCATCACAACATTCGACGTTTTTCGCCAAAATCGGGAAAAGTATCGAATGTTGTGATGGTTTGTGTGTTGAGGATGGGCTAGGAAAGCCGGTCTTGCTCGACGCGACCTGTCCTGTCGTACGGGTGTCGGCATGATTCTCTCGTGGGGTATTATGTTTTCCGAAGAATAAAACGCCGCGTGAGGGGAGGGCTGCGTGGACGAGCGCGTGCAACATGACGGTTTTGGCCGCGATATCAACTACCTGCGCATTGCCGTTACCGACAAGTGCAATTTCCGCTGCATTTACTGCATGCCGGCCGATGGCGTGGCGCCCCGTGCGCACGACGAGCTACTTAGTGCCGAGGAAATCGCCCGCTTTGTGCGCTTGGTGGCGGGAGAGGGCATTCGCCGCGTGCGCCTGACGGGCGGCGAGCCGCTGGTCAGCCGCCGTATCATCCCGCTTATTCGCGACATCCGCGCGATCCCGCAGATCGAGGACATCTCGCTCACCACCAACGGCGCCCTGCTGCCCAAGCTGGCGCCACAGCTCAAAGATGCCGGGCTTAATCGCGTCAACATCTCGCTCGACACGCTCGACCCTACGCTCTTTGGAAAGATCACGCGCCTGGGCCGACTCGAGCAGACCATGGCTGGCATCGACGCAGCGCTGGCTTGGGGCTTTGAGCCCGTTAAGGTCAACTGCGTTGTTGTGCGCCGGCTCAACCAGGATGTGGCGGCCCTCGCGCGGCTCACGCTCGACCGCCCCATCCACCTGCGCTTTATCGAATACATGCCCATCGGCGACGAGCGCACGAGCTCGCATTGTGCCGTAGACCCTCACGCGCCCGCGCTCAATCCCGAGTTGTGGGACGCGAGCGATACCGTGCCGAGCGATGAGCTGCGGGCGCGCATCAATGCCGGGGCCACCGCGGCGGGACTGGGCGAGCTCGAGCCACTCGACACCAACGACGCTCCTGCCGGCGCGGGCCCTGCGCGCTATTGGCACTTTCCGGGTGCGGCGGGAACGGTCGGCTTCATTAGCGCCATGTCCAACCATTTTTGTGCGAACTGCAACCGTCTGCGCCTGACGGCCGATGGTAACGTGCGTCCGTGCCTGTTCAGCGATGCCGAATATTCGGTGCGCGACGCCCTGCGCCGTGGTGATGATATGCAGGTACTTTCGATTTGGCGCGATGCCGTGGCCCACAAACCGCAGGAACACGCGATAATTGAGGGCACGCAACGATTTATGTCCCAAATCGGAGGATGATCATATGGCCAAGAGCAGGTACGCCGATGCCACCAAGGCCGCTCGCAGGGCCGCGATGTCTGCCCGCAAAGTCACGGCTACTGACAGCAACGCCGACGCGTCTGCGCAGCCGTCTGTCAGCGCTGTTGCCGAGCCCGCCCGCGACGCCCGTCGCGACGAGCTGACGCATGTGGACGCCAAGGGCGAGGTGCGCATGGTCGACGTGTCCGACAAGGCCGAGACCCATCGCATCGCCATCGCCGAGGGCACCATCCTCATGCACCCCGAGACGCAGGCCATGGTGCTGCAGGACCGCGCCAAAAAGGGCGACGTGCTTGCCTGCGCGCGCGTGGCGGGCATCATGGCCATCAAGCGCACGAGCGACATCATCCCCATGTGCCATCCGTTGCTCATTACCAAGAGCAAGTGCGACATTGCGCCCATCGCTGCGGCGGGGACGCCGGCCGAGGACGTGCCCGAGGGCTGGGCGCCGGCGCGCGCGGACGGGCAGGTTGGCTTTCATGTACTGGTTACGGCTGGCGTGACGGGCAAGACGGGTATCGAGATGGAGGCCCTGACCGGCGCGAGTGCCGCGTGTCTGACCATCTACGACATGTGCAAGGCCGTCGATCGCGGCATGGAGATCGTCGACGTGCGCCTGCTGCACAAGGAGGGCGGCCGCTCGGGCGTGTGGGATCGTGCCGAACGTCAGGCCGCTGCTGTTGAGGCCGTGGCCGCTGACGGTGCCGCGCCCGCGAGCGCACCCGTCGCCGTCGCGCCCGCAGCTCCCACTCCGGCCGTCCCCGCGATCGCGTTTATCGGCTACCAGAACTCGGGCAAGACCACGCTCGTCGAGAAGGTCATTGCCGAGCTCACCCGCCGCGGCCTGCGCGTGGGTTCGCTCAAGCATCATGGTCATCATGGCTTTGATATCGATGTACCCGCCAAGGACACCTGGCGCCATCACCAGGCCGGATCAAAGCACGTGGGACTCATCTGCGCCACGCGCTGGGCGGAGTACGCCGACACGCGCGAGGAGGACGAGATGCCCGCGCGCGAGCTGCTGTCGCGCTACAACGATGTCGACGTGGTGATCATCGAGGGCTACAAGACCGAGGGCTTCGACAACATCGTGGTCGCGCGCTCCGGTGTCGACCGTCTGCGCGGCAAGAGCTCGCTCGACCTGGTCGACGGCCACACGTTGGCCCTTGCCTGCAACGAGGCGCTGGCTCGCCAAGCCTTCGATGCCGGCTTCGCGACCCGAGCCATCAACATCAACGACGCCCGAGCCATCTGCGACCTCATCCAAGACCATCTGGCCTAAAACCTGCCAAATAGGGACAGGTTTATTTTGGCAGGTTTTATCTGGGCAAACGTCACTTCCACCACAAAGGGGCCAGGCTCCTTTGTGGTGGTTTTTGCTTTGCAGTAAAAACCATCACAACATTCGATGAAAATCGCGATTTTGCCGAAAAACGTCGAATGTTGTGATGGTTTGCACCCCGGGCCAGGCCATCCTGCGGGTCCGGCCACCACAAAGGGGCCAGGCACCTTTGTGGTGGTTTTTGCTTTGACAGGCCGCGCCTGCGCCTTGGTATACCATGTACGCCGTTCACGAATACACCCCACATCGCCGCACAACCCAGAAAGGCCCCCATGGACACCACCTTCAGCCACATCAAAGCCGTGTTCTGCGATATCGACGGCACGCTGCTCACGAGCCAGCACACGGTGTCCCCGCGCACCGTGGCGGCGATCCGCGCCCTGCGCGAGCGCGGCGTGCTCTTTGGCCTGTGCACCGGGCGCGATGCCCACGCGACCGAGGCCATGTACGAGCTCTGGGGCATCGAAGGCCTGGTGGACGTGCTGGTGGGCTGCGGTGGCGCCGAGGTCATCGACCGCGCACACGACATCAACGAGCTGAGCTATCCGCTGCCGGGCGAGACCATCGCGCGCATCTGCAAGCACATGGCGGACCTTCCGGCAACACCCGTCTGCCCCCGAGACGGCGTGTTCTACGTGCCCGAGAGCAACGCGTGCGTCGAGCACCTGTCGCGCGTCGACGGCGTGCCCTACCAGGTGGTCGATTTTGCCGAGTTCTTGCGCGAGCCGCAGCCCAAGGTGATGTTTACCATGGCGCCCGAGGTAATGCCGCGGGTGATTGAGCGGGCGTCGACGTTTGCCGATGACACTGTTAAGGCAGCGGCCCTGCAAACCACGCAGCGGCTCTACGAGTTCATGGATCCGCGCGTGTCCAAGACGCGCGGCCTTGTGCGCGTGGCGGAGCTCAACGACATGGAGCTCCAGGACATCTGCGTGTTTGGCGATGCGGACAACGACACCTGCATGGTGGCCGACGCCGGCGTGGGCGTGGCCATGGCAAATGGCAGCGACGCCACCCGTGCCGCCGCCGACTTTGTAACCGCGAGCAACGACAAAGACGGCATCGCGATCTTTATCGAGGAACATCTGCTGTAGCGCCGGGGGAGAACCACCACAAAGGGGAAGGCACCTTTGCGGTGGCCTCTGGCGATCTGGGTGAATTGATACCTAAAATCTGCGCGAAAATTCAAATAACGTTGTCTGAACATCATGCTTCTAACCACCGATGAGTTAAAGATATTCCCATCAATTTGGTAGTCTATTCCTCCCGGTTAATGATCTACCGTTCACGGTCGATTTTCGACCGTTCACAGGACGCATGCTCTTGAGCAAAATGTTGTGCAAATAAATAAAATACTATTAAAAAATGATAACTAGCTTAATTACCAGTAGAAATAGATATTTCATAGCGAATAAACGAAGGTAAATCCGAGCAAATGTCAAGAGAATTGAGAATTCGCTACAAAACTATCGGTATTTTTGCTTAGATGTTCAAACAATCGTTACAATATGTACTATAAGCGTGCGCAATTACAGGTTGCGCAGATACGTTTGATGGTGAAAGAGCAAGATCGCGGTCTCTTGGGGAGGAGACATCGATGAAAGCGAATTCAGAAAAAACTAAGCAGAGTAATAAAGCGACGCGCCGTGTACTGGCAGGCATTTTGTGCGGAGCCTCCGTGTTGAGCCTGGTACTGTCGCTCGTCATGCCTCCGATTTCGCAGGCCATTGCCAACGATGCCCAGACGGTTCTACCGAAAGAAACTGTGACGGGGGATTCTTCAAGTGAGTCTACTGATGTAGAAAACACCAACAACGGGGATACCGAAAAGCAGGATAGTGACGATGCCGGGAATGATGCGAGCGAGGACACCGTCGCAGCAGACTCGACTGCTGATGGCGCGGAAGTCAAGGGTGCCGAGCAACCTTTCGACGCACAGCCTTCCGATAATGAAAATAGCGACGAAAACGCTATCGCTCCCGTCAGTACCGAAGACTATAAAAAGGTAGAAGGTAATGTTGCTAATGCATTCGTTGGTGGCGGCAAGTATCGTTTGAGTGGTAAATCCTGGTCAGATAGCCAGATCACCATCACCGCAAACACCACCATCGATCTTAACGGCAACATGCTCTATCACGGTCCCGGTTCGGTGGGGTCGTTCATCGTGGTTCAGAACAACGCCACGCTTACTATCGAGGATTTAGGCCAAACAACAAAAGATGCACCAAGTCCGGTCGATACGGCCAATACGTCGGCGGGTCAGCCTGCGAGTATAGAGTGGGAAAGGGGAAGCGGCTCTAATAAGGGCACTCCTAAGAGTCTTACTTACTTCGAGACCGTGAGTGAGCCAACGGAAAACGGGTTCGGTACTACCGAAACTACAACCAAGCATGTCCTGACTGGCTTCGGTGCGATTGATGCTGCATCAGATAATGGTTCTGTTGAAAACGTTATTAACGTTAATGAGGGCTGCGTGCTCAATCTCAAGGGTGGCATGATCACCACTGCCGCAAGTTTAAAACAATACGGTCAGGTAATCAAAGCTTCAGGCACCGTTAACATCTCAGGCGGATATATCGCGGGTGGTAACTGTGACAATGGCGGATGGGGCGGTGGCCTGTGCGTGACGGGCGCAAATGCCTCGCTTAACATGACCGGCGGCGTAATCGCTGCAAACAAGGCTGCTTCTGGCGGCGGCATCTATGCTAACCTGGGCGCCAAGCTGAATCTTTCTGGTGGAGTCATTTCGGGCAACGCCACGTATGGCAACGTCTATAACGAAGGCGGGAGTCCCAACAATGGCTATGGCGGCGGTGTCTTTACCAAAGGCGCCAACGTTAACATCAGTGGTTCGGCCAACATCACAAACAACAGTGTTGATTCGTATATCAACGACTCGAACATTTATAACAAGGGCCTGCTTGGCGGCGGTGGCATTGCATCTGTTGACGGCGGCACACTAACCATGGAGGGCGGCTCCGTTACAGCTAACTACTCCAAAGAAGCAGGCGGCGGTATTTATGCCGGTTTCTGGGACAAAAAGATTCAGTTTACCATGACAGGTGGCACGATTGCGGGCAACGAATCTCTTAACGGCGAGGGCGGCGGTTTGCGTATCGCTGGCGGCAACAGCCCTGGTATGCAGGCGAAAATTGAAGCTACCCCCAATAGCAAGATTTATATCACGAATAACAAGACTATGACGGGCGTAGATTGTGAGAGTGGCGGCAAACGTGGCGGCGACTGGGGCGGTGGCGGTGTCTTTGTTCAGAAGGGCGGCAGGCTCAATATTTTCAAGACGCTGATCACTAATAATCGCGCCGGTGGCTGGGGCGGTGGCGTTGGTGCTTGTCCTACGGGCGAGACAATCGTTTCGCACTCAAATGGCGCTGCTATTTATGACAACACAGATAACGTTGATCAAGATGGCAAAAAGCTGCCAGACGTTGATCAAAATGAACATAAACATCCAGCATATCATTATTCCGCTGGCGGCGACAACAAAACTGAAGACCGCGATGAAGTAAATTACGTTACTCATTTCTTCCAAAATTCCGGCCATGAGGATTTCTTCTTGGTCCGTAATAAGAATGGCGCGGATAAGACAATCGCTGTCGTTCTTGGCAAGATGCTGGGCGGCGAATCGGCTGGCTGGCAGGGCACTTGCGACGGAAATCCGGTTACCATCGACCCAAACGGCGGTGCCGAGGCTAAGTACATGTTCGGCCTTAAGGCTAATCCGACACCCTATGCCAAGGATAAGGCGCAGGCAGAGGCTACGACCATCATCAGCGGTAACTACTCCTACACCCACGGTGGCGGCATCATGACCAACGGCGATCTTGTCGTTGGCGAGGTCAAGGCTCTGAACGTGTATCCTGCAATCAAAGTCAAGGCAAATAAAGTCCTTATGAAGGACGGCAAAGAGCAAGGTCTTTCGGGTCACAACTATCAGTTTAAGCTGTTGGGTGCACCTGCCGATCCAAACAAGGCACCATACTGGAATAATGACGGCACGCTTAACGAAAACGGATGTGAGGCGAAACCGGTGGTTCCTGTCAATGAAAACGGAGAGATTCTCATCGACACGGGCGCGAACTACCAGTCGGGCGATTACGACCTCTACCTTGTTGAAGTCCCTATCAAAGAGGAAGGTACGACCTTTGATAAGGCCATTTACAAAATACATATAAAGGTTGGTACGACACCAGTTAACTGGACCGACCTCTTGGGAATCCATATTAATCGTTATGCAGTTAATAAGGACGCTTCCACAGTATCCGTAAAAAGGAGGGCGCGGCGGACTTCATTAACTGTGGCGCTGACTTCTATAGCTGGACTGAGGATTCGGCCACCGACGTCGTTTCGACCGTAACAATCGGCAACAACTCCAGCCCTGCGTTTACGAACGAACTTGCGCCCTACCAGACCTCAGGCACTTGGACACCTCAGGTGACCAAGAAGGTCGACGGCGGCGAGATGAAGAAGTTTAAGTTCGAGCTGTATACCAAGGATGCCAGTGGCAACAAGCAGGTGCTCGATACCAAATACACTAGTAAGGGGACGGGCAATGAGGCAACGGTGACGTTTGAGAATCAGACGATTGGCCCGCTTGGTATCAAAGATCTCGCTGGTGGCAAAGCAACAGTCACCTACTACATCTGTGAATGCGACGCCGACGAGAAGGATGGCACCAAGCACGAAGGCTACGTCAACGACACCAAGACCTTCAAGGTTGTGGTGACGGCAACGGATGACGACAAAGGACATCTGACCTGCACGCCGACCTACTACGAGGTCGACGCCAACGGCGAACGCAAGACCGATGACCCCACCTTCACTAACACCTACTCCACCTCTTTGCCCCTTTCTGGTATGTCGGGCGTCACTCTGACGTACCTTGCCGGCGCGGCGGTGCTTTGCGCTGCTGCGGCCTGGATGCACATTCGTCGCAAGGCGAATGCGAAGGGAGGCGAGCGTCGTGAATAAGAAAGTTTGCTCCTTCCCGATCTTGTTTGCGCTGTTTGCCCTCCTGATCGGCACCTGCGCGGTTGTGTTCCCCGCTTCCGCGCAGGCCGCGCCGACCTCGACCGGTTCCATCACGGTGAGCGGCACCGTGGCGAGCAGCTACGACGCCTACCAGATCTTTAGCGCCAACGTCGTCGACGGCGACAGCGACGCCAAGATCGCCACCGACCTCGCCTGGGCAAGCGACGCCGTGCGCGACGCTGTCCTGCCTGTGCTGCATAGCGCCGGCATGCCCAATTCCCAGACCACCGCGCAGGAAGCTGCCGAGTGGCTCAACACCGATTCCCACCTTACGAGCGCGCTGAGCGCACAGCACGCTCGTTCTCTCCAGAGCTCTGGCGCCGAGCCCGTGGCCCTTAACGCGGGCACGGCGGCCGAGCTGCCCTGCGGCTACTGGCTCATCGTCGCCAAAGACGACGCCATCGCCCAAGGCGAGGTCGGCACCGCGCCGATTATGGCCCTGGTCGGCGGCAGCGCCGTCACCGTCAAGCCCAAAGCCGCGACCCCCAAGGTGTCCAAGCACGTGCTGGAGGACAGCACCGCCGCCTGGCAGAAGGCCGCCGACGCCACGGTCGCCGACGACCTGTACTGGCGCCTCTCTGCCACGGTCCCGGCGGGTCTTACCGCTTACGACACCTATACGGTGCGGTTCGTCGACACCATGAGCGCGGGGCTCGACCCCTCCAAGGTGGCCGCGAGCATGCGCGTGTACGTGGCGGCGGGCGCGGACGGCGGCTTTGACGCGGTCCAGACCGGCAAGGACGGACGCGCCAGCACCGACCCCGCGAAGGGCTGGACCGATATCACGGCCCAGTGCGCCACCAAGGTAGCGGCGGACGGCAAGACCTTCACCGTGCGCACCGGCGACCTGATTGCCGCGCTCGGCGGGGCTGACGCCTTCACTGCGGGCGCCCGCGTGGTCGCCGTGTACAACGCGCCGCTCAACAGCGCGTGCAACCACGGCATCGCGAAGGGCAACCCCAACGAGGTCTACCTGCGCTACCCGCGTTCTCCCTTTGCCGACCAGTCCGGCGACGCCGGCTTCACCCGCACGCCGAGCGACGATGCGTGCGCCTACACCTGGGATCTCGCGCTCACCAAGCGCGGCAGCGACGGCGACAAGCCGCTCGCCGGGGCGGTCCTGAGCATCGCCGACGACCGCGGCCGCACGCTAGCGGCCGACGGCACGTGGGATGCGGAGGACAAGGCCACCGTCACCACGGGCGAGGACGGCCGTGTGACCGTCTCGGGCGTGGACTCGGGCAAGCTGGAGGTCCGCGAGCTCAAGGCGCCCAAGGGCTACACCGCCTTTAAGGGCACGCGATCCGTGACAGTCAAGGCCGAGGGCCTGGACGTCGACCAGGTGGCCGCCGCCAAGCCCAAACTCACCATCACGGCCGAGTCGCCCCTGCGCGCCGACAGCGCGGACGGGTCGACGGGCAGCCTGGAGGCGTCGCTCATCAACACGCCCACCGGCACACCCCCTAGCATTACCACCGGAGGCTTTATGCCCTCGACTGGCGATATGGCAATGTACGCCGCGGCCGCCGCAGCGGTCGCCGGAGCCGCGCTCATCGTGGTCGCGCTCCTGGTCAAGCGGGGAGGTGGCAGCCATAAAGAGTAGCTGGCAGCCCCACAGAGAGCGGGGCGAGACATAGCGAAGCAGATGCTAAGACACAGACAGACAGATTTAGATCAAATGGAATTCGAGCAGAAAGCAGAGGAAAAGAAGATGAGCATGAGCAAGAACATCGCACGCCTGGCAGTAACCGCCGGCCTCACAGCAGCGCTGAGCTTCGGCGGCGTCATGGCCCCGGTGACCATGGCGTTTGCTAAGGACGCAGCGACAACGACCAATAGCATCACCATCAAGCAGAATGCAAAAAATACGGATGCCGCGGATTCCAGCAAAAAGACGCAGTTCGTTGCTTATCAGATTTTTAATGCCAAGGTGGTTGATGGAACTAGCGCAAGCGATAAGGTTGTTTCCGATGTAGCATGGGCTACTAATATAACGGAACCCACCCAGACTAGCATTATTGATGCAATTAAAAAGAGTGCTGGTTACGATTCCAATGAGTCTAGGCTTCCTGAAGACAAAACGCCCAGCGCACAGGATGTTGCTGACTGGATGGCTGCAAATCTCCAGGACGCTTCTTGGGTTGTGAATAATGGCGATTTGCTCGATACGATTGCCGACTTGGTCAAAGGCACTACTCCTGTCACGCCAAAAGGGGCTTCTAGTGCTGCTTTCGCCGCGGATACCTCAGTTTCCTTTGAGAACTCCGGCTACTATCTCTTCCTGACGGACGACGCTTCTATCGGTACTAAGGGCAACTATTCCAAGCAGAAGCAGACCGGCACTTCGCCAATCTTCGCTGTTGTGGGCGGCAGTGCTGTTAAGATTGACGAGAAGGTTGGCATTCCTACGGTTACAAAGAAGATTAAGGACGACAAATCCGGCAGCGATTGGGCCGATAAGGCTGACTCGCAGGTTGGCCAGGATGTTCAATATCAGCTGACTGGCACCGTTGCCGAAAACGTGGCCTCGTTTAATACTTACTATTATGAGTTCCACGATGAGCTTTCTACTGGTCTGACGGCCAATCAAGCCTCCATTAAGGTGTATGCAGGCGATGATCGTGACAGCGCTGTCGAAATAACTTCTGGATTTACCCCCGAAGTCAAGGATGGTGAAAATGGCGCCGGGCAAACCCTGACCGTTACGTTTGCTAATCTCAAGACTGCGGTTGCGGACCTCTCGTCTAGTACCAAGATATTTGTTGAGTACACCGCTCAACTTGATCCCAATAAAACGGTCGTCGTGGGCGGCACGGGTAATGACAACACCGTCAAGCTCATCTACTCCAACAACCCCATGAGCGATGGCAGGGGTGAGTCCGTGCCCGATACTGTTCGCGACTACACCTATGCGCTCAAACTCGTCAAGCAAGATCACAAAACCAAGAACAAGCTCCAGAATGTCGGATTTACCATTCAGGCTACCGATCCTGATGACAATGCGGACGGCAGCGCTTCCAAGGGCAAATACGTTCAGGAGCATGGCAACCTTGATGAAAATGAACACGAGTTCTTCACTGATGAGAATGGTGAAATTTACATCACGGGACTTGACGCCGGAACGTACACCGTTCACGAGAAAACTGCTCTCGGCGAATACAATTCGCTGAAGAACTTCACTTTCACAATCTCGACTCAGGCGTCTGGTGCAGACAGTCTTCGTAAAACCGAGGAAGAGGCACAGAACGTGACAGTCACCAGGACGGCGGAGACTTCCGACCTCGTTATCCTTGACACTAACCAGACTAATGGCACCGTTAACCTTACCGTCGAGAACAAGAAGGGCTCCAACCTTCCTCTCACCGGCCTTAATGGCGTGACCTTCACTTGGATCGCTGGTGGCGCGGTGCTGTGCATCGGCGTGGCGCACCTCATCCGCAGCCGTAAGCAGGCTGAGGAGTCCGAGCAGGAGTAACGCTCGCTCACCCATCCCTTTGGCAGGTGGGATGTGATGGCCATGAGACTTGCGGACACTTTTCTCGTCCATCGACGTTCTTGCTTTGCCATTCTTTTTTCGGGGCAGACTTCGCACTGGAGTCTGCCCCGTTTTTTTGGACAACACAGACAGCCTCCACCGTCCGATGCGGACTCATCCGTCATCGCGTTTCTTGACTCGTATGAGGTTCGGTTTAAGGTCCGTAGGCGCACGCGCGGTGCGGACGGTAGAAGGCATTTGCGCCGCGCGTGCAAATTGAAATGCCCGTGGTTCGGAGTCCGGACATTTAACAACACCGGAAACTGGTCGCCCGCGCTTTCGAACACTTACGCGGGGCGTGTCGTTTCCTGTAACGATTGTATCCCGAATCACCCGTTGATTCGGGACATTTTGAAAACTCAAATGCAGGCCTATGCATAAGAGGAAGCTTGTTAATTCCGAAAATTATGTATAATTCCAATATTAACTGGAATCAAACGAAAACGATGGAAATGAACGAAGCGCTAATCTACTTACAAGAAGCACTAGGCCTCTCCGCCAAGACCAAAACTTGGCCTGGATCCGCACGCTTGCCGCTGCATCTGCGGGCGATTGAGGTTCGCGCTGTTGACGCAAACGGTTTTTCGTTTTTGCTTGCAAGTTTGCCTACTGGCGTCGGGCTTCCCGAGGCCAAGAGAGTCTATAGTCAGCTAGCCTTGCGCGTGGAGACTCCTGTTGTCGTTTCGTTTCCTGATGCCGATGCACGTCAGCGCAAAGCATTGGTCGCACAAGGGATTCCCTTTGTCTGCCCCGGTAGACAGGTTTTTCTTCCATTTATGGGCACGGCCTGCACGGAGAGGGGCGGTGCCCGGTTTCGCAATCACGCGACCAAGATGTCACCCAACGCACAGGCTGCCGCAATCTGGGGAGCAGCCCAGGAGCCATATCGCCCCTATGACCTTTGTCGTGCGCTTGGGATCTCGGCAAGCCGTGCGAGTGAGGCCATAACCGAGCTTGTCGACAGGGGGCTCGCGAGGCGCGAGCGTCGCGAGCGACGTGTCGTTGTGTTTCCTGCTGCCGTTGATCTTCTGCTCAGCGAGCACATGGCAGAGCTCTCCTCGCCTGTCTCGAAGGTCTTTTTTGCAAGGAAGACGCCGCAGATCGACTATCTTGTTGACGCCGGGGAGACGGCGCTCGCTGCGCGTTCGATGCTCGCTGCGCCGGGCATGGAACAAAAGGCCGTCTTAAGAAGTGCATGGCGTCAGCTGAGCGACCTCGAAGTCGCAGACGGGGAGTTGCCGGATAACGAGACGGCGATGATTCAAGTGTGGCGCTATACGCCCGTGTTTGCCGACTCCTCCCGTGTCGACAACATTTCGCTTGCGCTATCTTTGGCGGCAATCGACGATGAGCGAATTCAGCTCGAAGTCGATCGCATGTTTGGAAAGGAATATCCATGGCAAGAAGCGCTGTAGAAGGTCTCCAAGAATTCGAACCGTAGGCGGCGTTTCGGTCCTAGTTGCGTTGTCGGCGTGGAGGCTCACAATTCGGCTATTATTTGTTTAGACAACTTGAGTTGTAGAGGAGTGACTGGCGATGGTGCAGGGCGCCAAACATATGAAGAGCAATAACGCCGCGGACAACGGCGGCTCAAGCCCTCAGCCCAAACCTCAGTCCAAGCCCAAGTCCAAGCGCCGCCGCAAGCGGCTGCCGCGCTGGGCCGACCGGCTCATCACCATCGTCATTATCCTTATTGGCGTGGGCCTTATGACCTGGCCGTGGATCTTGGACCGGCTCGAGGCCTCGGGCGTGTTCAACCAGATCAGCACCGTGTCCAGCACCGTGGACGCGCTGTCTGCCGAGGAGCGCGAGCGCATCCTGCTCCAGGCGCGCTCCTTTAACGAGCAGCTGGCGGGCGAGGCCACCGAGCTTCCCACCGACCAGATCGAGCCCTACGCCCAGCAGCTCATCTTTGACCGCGACCCCATGATGAGCTGGGTCGAGATCCCCTCCATCGATGTGAGCATGCCCATCTACCACGGCACAAGCGAAGAAGTCCTTATGGCGGGCGTCGGCCACCTGGAGGGCACGAGCCTGCCGGTTGGCGGCACCTCGACGCATTGCGTGCTCACCGCGCACTCGGGCATGCGCAACCTGAGCATGTTCGACGACATCCACTCGCTGGAGCCCGGCGACCTGGTGCTGCTGCACACCATGAACAAGACGCTCGCCTACAAGATGGTGGACTCCGAGGTCGTGCTGCCCGAGGAGATGGAGTCGCTGACCATCGAGCCCGGCGCCGACAAGGTGACGCTTGTCACCTGCACGCCCTACGGCGTGAACGACCATCGCCTGCTGGTGCATTGCGTGCGCACCAAGTACAACAAGAAGGACGTCGACAAGCAAAAGTCGCTGGCCGGCCGCCACTGGGGCAAGCGCGAGTTTGCCGTGCTCATCGTGGTCGTGGCCATTGTGCTGTTGCTGCTGGACATCGTGATCCACGCGGTCCGCAAGCGCCGCAAGGCCAAGGCCTCGGCATAAGACATTCTCCAGAACCACCACAAAGGGGACAGGCACCTTTGTGGTGGTCGGGGCTTCCGAACCATCACAACATTCGATGAAAATCTCGATTTTGACGAAAAGTGTCGAATGTTGTGATGCTTTTCGTTGCGGGCGGGATGCTTTTCGTTGTGGACGGGACGGTCTTCGTTGCGGGCGGGACGGTTTTCGCTATGGACGGTGCGGTTTCGCTGCAGAACCGCCAGCCCGCTGCCTGCCAACCGCCGCCCTCGTTACGTTTTCGCTGCATTTAGGTAAAGCGCCTGCTCCAAGCGGCGTTGCCTTGTATACTAGAGCAGTTTATCTGTTATGCGGAAGGGAGCGCCTATGGCACTCAGCGAGAAAGACGTGCGCGGCATCGCCGAGTACGCAAAGATCGCACTGACCGATGACGAGCTCACCCAGATGACGTCCTACCTGAACGACGCCGTCCAGATGCTCGAGCCCGTCTTGCAATATGACTTGCCCGACGTGGAGCCCACGTTCCATCCCATCGGAAGCCTGTCCAACGTGATGGGCGATGACCTGCGCGAGCCCGAGCGCGACCTGCCGCTCGACGTCGCGCTCGAAAACGCCGGCAGCGCGCGCGACCGCTACTTCCGCGTGCCGTCCATTTTGGGAGAGGGGGAGAGCGAGTAATGGCGCTAAGCTTCGATTCCCTTACCGCCGCCCAGATCGCCGCGGGCGTTGCCGCCGGCGACTTTACCGCTACCGAGGTGGCCCAGGCCTCCCTTGCCGCCATCGAGGCGCGCGAGGGCGAGGTCCAGGCATTCCTGCAGGTGTCGCCCGAGCTTGCGCTCGAGGCCGCTGCGCGCGTTGATGCCGACCGTGCCTCAGGCAAGCCGCTGCCCCCGCTCGCGGGCGTGCCACTGGCCATCAAGGACAACATGAACCTCGTGGGCACGCGCACCACCTGCGCTTCCCGCATGCTCGGGGACTACCAGAGCGTCTACACAGCCACCTGCGTCCAGCGCATGCTCGATGCCGGCTGCCTGCCTATGGGCAAGGCCAACATGGACGAGTTTGCCTTTGGCAGCTCCACCGAGAGCTCGGCGTTCCACCGCACCAACAACCCTTGGGATACCGAACGCGTGCCCGGCGGCTCTTCGGGCGGCTCTGCTGCTGCCGTCGCTGCGGGCGAGGTCGCGCTCTCGCTGGGCTCGGACACCGGCGGCTCCATTCGCCAGCCGGCGTCACTGTGCGGCGTGGTGGGCTTTAAGCCCACGTATGGCGCCGTGAGCCGTTACGGCGTGGTTGCCTTTGGCTCGTCGCTCGACCAGGTGGGTCCCTTTGGCCGCACGGTCGAGGATGTCGCGCTGGCCATGAACGCGCTTACCGGCGCGGGCCACGATCCGTACGACTGCACCAGCCAGGACTGTGCCGTCGACTTTACCGAGCGCCTCAACGACAGCATCGAGGGCAAGCGCGTGGGCATCATCCCCGCGTTTATGGAGGCCGAGGGCCTGACGCCCGAGGTCAAGGCTGCTGTTCAGCGTGCCGCTCAGGAGCTGCAGAACCAGGGCGCCGAGCTGGTCGAGGTCGACCTGCCGCACCTGGACGCCGCCATCGCTGCCTACTACGTTATCGGCCCGGCCGAGGCGTTCTCCAACCTGGCTCGCTTCGACGGCATTCGCTACGGCTACCAGGAGGAGGGCTGCGCCAACCTGTCCGACCAGAGCTCGCTGTCGCGCGCCCACGGCTTTGGCGCCGAGGCCAAGCGCCGTCAGATGCTCGGCGCCTACCTGCTGAGCTCGGGCGTGTACGACAAGTACTACTACGCTGCGCAAAAGGCCCGCACACTCATCACGCAGGACTACGACGCCGCGTATGCCAAGGTGGACACCATCCTCATGCCCGCCTCGCCGCGCACGGCCTTTAAGTTTGGCGAGATCAGCGACCCCACGCAGATGTACCTCTCCGACCTGTACACCATCTCGCTCAACATTTGCGGCAACGGTGGTATCTCGGTGCCGCTGGGCCTGGGCGAGGATACTCAGTTGCCCGTTTCTGCCCAGCTGGTTGGTCCGGCGTTTAAGGACCGTCAGCTGCTCACGTTTGCCCGCGCCCTGGAGCGCGGCTTTGCCGATGCCGCCACGGGTGCGCCCGCGCTTTCCGTCGCGCCCGATTTTGCCGGGAAGGGGGGCGAGCTGTAATGAAGGAGCTTTCCGAGGTCCTGCAGGATTGGGAGGCCGTGATCGGCCTGGAGATCCATACCGAGCTCACCGCACTCGATACCAAGATGTTCTGCAACTGCAGGCTCAGCCACGATGACGAGCCCAACGCCAACGTGTGCCCGGTGTGCCTGGGCCTGCCCGGCGCCCTGCCGGTGCCCAACAAGCGCGCCATCGAGAGCATCGTCAAGGCCGGCCTCGCCACCAACTGCGAGATCCAGCGCCACTCGATGTTCTACCGCAAGCACTACTTCTATCCCGATATGGCCAAGAACTTCCAGACCACGCAGGGTCCGGTCGCCTTTGCCATGTACGGTCACTTGGACCTGGACGTGACCGGTCGCGGTGCCGCCGAGCGCCCCGACTGCGCGTTTGGCGAGGCCGAGGCCCAGAGCCTGGCGAGCGCTTCGGCCAACGCCGAGGGTCTGTCCACGTCCATGACGTCGACCATGCGCGAGGGCAACCAGCGCGCCGGCCACCTGGCCAGCTACGACGCGTCCAACCTGCAGATGCCCGAGCGTCGCGAGGACGGTTCCTACACGGTGCCCATCCGCATCCTGCGCATCCACATGGAGGAGGACGCCGCCAAGATGGTCCACGTGGGCGGTGCCGAGGGCCGCATCACCGCCGCGGCCGAGTCGCTCGTCGACTACAACCGCTGCGGCACGCCGCTGATTGAGCTCGTCACCGAGCCCGACCTGCGCACGCCTGAGGAGGCTCGCCTGTTTATGGAGAAGCTCCGTCGCATTTTTGTGACGCTGGGCATTTCGGACTGCTCCATGGAGAAGGGCTCCATGCGCTGCGACGGCAACGTGTCGCTGCGCCGCCGCGGCGAGACCAAGCTGGGCACCAAGACCGAGCTCAAGAACCTCAACTCGTTTAAGAGCCTGCATGACGGCCTTGCCTACGAGATCTGCCGCCAGGCCGAGGTGCTCGAGGAGGGCGGCATCATCTATCAGGAGACCCGCCACTGGGAGCCCAGCCGCAAGCGCACCGTAGTCATGCGTGTGAAGGAGACGGCCGATGACTATCGCCTGTTCCCCGATCCCGATCTGGCGCCGTTTGATCTGGATGACGAGTTCATCGACCGCTGTCGTGGCGAGATTCCCGAGCTGCCCGATGCCAAGCGTGCCCGTTTTGAGACCGACTTTGGCATTAAGGCGGCCGATGCCGAGCAGATTGCCGGCGACCCCGAGTTTGCTGAGTTCTTTGAGGCTGCCGCTACCGGCATGGCTGGCAAGGAGGCCCAGACGGTTGCAAACTTGCTGGTCAACGAGATGATCGCCTATCTTAAGGGCGCGGGCGTCTCGCTGACCGAGTCCGGTATTGCACCTGCCCAGGTGGCAGCCCTTGCCAAGTTGCTGGCGACCGATGCCATCAGCTCCAACCAAGCGCACGAGGTCTTTGAGGCCATGGCTCAGACCGGCGACGACCCCAACAAGATCGTCGACGAGCGCGGTATGCGTCAGGTGAGCGATGCCGGCGCGCTGCAGCCGATCGTGGACGAGGTGCTGGCGAACTGTGCCGATCAGGCGCAGCAGTATCGCGACGGCAACCAGAAGGTCATCGGCTTTTTGGTGGGCCAGTGCATGAAAGCAAGCCGCGGCAAGGGCAACCCGAAGCTCTTCAACGAGTTGCTGAGAACGTCGCTCTCGTAAGCGGGAACCGAGGGGCCGGGCGCAGGGCCTTGCCTCTCAATTTCGGACAGTCCTGCGCAAGACGAAGGCCACATTAAGTGGCCTTCTTTGCGTGCGGAACTCATTTTGAGCAAGCACCCGCCCTGCCGGGGCTCCCGGGTTCTGCAACGACTCGGCCGTTCGGGCCAGGTGGGGCTGATATAAATAGAGTGAATGGGCGCGCCGTTGGCGCGTCCATTTTTGTGCGGGTGACAAAGGGACTGTCCCTTTGTCACATTGCAATAAATGTGATGGAAGTGTGGAGAAATGAGCTTAAAACTTCCGTAAATGTGATAAATGTCACGTTTTAACTAGGGTAAAATGTGGGAAATATCACGTTTACGGAAGTTTCTTTGCGGGAGGTTCGGTCATGCAGCGAGATATCATTGCCAAGCTTAACGCTTGGAAAGCGTCAGAATATCGTAAGCCGCTTATCCTTAAGGGGGCGCGCCAGGTTGGAAAGACGTGGGCGCTTAAGGAGTTCGGCCGAACCTCGTACCTCAATTTTGTGTATCTGACGCTCGAGGAGCCGTCACCTGGGGTACAGAGCGAGTACGCTCAGTTTTTCGAAGGTACGCGCGATCCTCGACGGATCATCTCAAATCTTTCCCTGGCACTTGGACAGCCTATCGATCCCGGCGAAACGCTGCTTATTATTGATGAGATCCAGGATTGTCCTTCTGCAGTCGGCGCCCTTAAATACTTCTGTGACGAGGCCCCCGAGTATCACGTCGCATGCGCAGGGTCTTTGTTGGGCGTTCGCTTGTCCCGTGAGACCAGCGCTTTTCCGGTGGGAAAGGTCGAGTTCATGGAGATGCGCCCCATGAGCTTTTCCGAGTTTCTGAAAGCCGAGGGCGCTGCAAACTACGACGAATACCTTGGCGGCCTGGATCAGATCGAGACAGTGCCCGATTTCTTCCATGTCCGTCTCGTCGAGCATCTTCGTCGTTATTTTGCATGCGGCGGCATGCCAGAGGCTCTTGGCCGGTGGGTGGAGACGGGCGATATCGTTCAGGTCGATAAGGTGTTGTCTGATCTCTTGGATTCCTACGAGCGCGATTTTGCCAAGCATGGTGGCCGTGCGCAGTTCGCCAAGCTTTCACAAATATGGAACTCGATTCCAGCTCAGTTGGCGCGCGAGAACAAAAAGTTCGTTTGGGGTGCGGTGCGCGAGGGGGCTCGTGCTCGAGAATACGAGGATGCTCTGGAATGGCTTGCCGATGCTGGGCTCATCACGGCGGTTCGCCTTAATGCTGCCGGTGGTGTGCCGCTCTCTGCGTACGATGACCTCAAGGCATTTAAGGTCTACTGTCTTGATGTCGGCTTGCTGCGCCGCATGGCAAGGCTGGATGCGTCCGCTTTTGCCATCTCGGATGCGCTATTTTCGGAGTTCAAAGGTTCGTTCGCCGAGAACTATGTGCTTCAGGCATTACTTTCACAGTTAGATGCTGCTCCGCGTTATTGGACAAACGAGAAGCCGAAGCACGAAGTCGATTTTTTGATTCAAGTCGGAAACGAAATCGTTCCCGTCGAGGTCAAATCGGGAGAGGTCGTTCATTCCAAGAGCCTTAAGTACTATGCCGACAAGCATGCGGAGACGACTCCATTGAGGGTCCGCTACTCACTTAAGAACCTAAAGCTCGACGACGGGGTGCTCAACATTCCGTTGTATTTGGCTGATCGATCTGTCCCTCTTATCAAAAAGGCGCTTGATCGTGCACATCTTGACGTTTAGATCCTGGGTGAGCTGACGGGCGGCGGCTAATTAATCGCTCCGTTACGGCCAGGGAGCCAGGGCCTTAGCGATGCTTGCTTCGCCAAGCCGTGGGTGTCATGCCGGTGTATTGTTTGAAGGCTTGGGTGAAGGCGGCCTGCTGAGGGTAGCCTAGGCGCTCTGCTACCTGCGCTATCGTGAGCGCGCTATCGGCCAAAAGGTCCTGTGCTCGCTCCATACGGCGTCTGCGAATGTAGGCGCCCAGGGACTCGCCAGTTTGGGCCTTAAAGGTGGCGCATAGTTTGGAGCGGCTTGTGTAGAGCCTCTCGGCCACCTCGTTGATACCCACATGTCTGCCTTTGTCGAGCGCGCGCTCAATCATTGCCGTTGCTTCTTCGGCAATGGTTATGCTGACGCGTGTGTCTGCCGCCTGCCGCGCCTGCTTGTGGGCCGCGCACGAACAGGCGAGCTCCGCGACCATGGTCTCCACGATGCCCTGCATATAGACGTGTCCGCCTACGGTGCGGGCGCGGTCCTCGTTAATCCGGCGCAGCGTGTGGCAGATGGCAGACGTCGCTTCCTCGTGCCATGGCTCGGCAAACGCCTCAAAGATTCCCGCGAACTCGGTGGGATAGCGGTGCTCCAGTTCGTCAAAATATCCAGGCAAAAAGAGCACCGAGCGCGAGTGATAAAGCTCCCCCGCAAACAGCGGGCTTAATTCTTCGCCACAGCTATCTTGGATAAAGCTGCAAACGGCATTGTTTGGCCACGGTCCATGCAATGGTTTGAGGTTCGCGGGCGTTATGCCAGCCTCGGGCATGCATGTAAGTGTGGGCGCGCTGACTTCGCTCACGCAGGCGTATGGCTCGGGTGTGTATTCGGCCAGGTACATATCGTGCGTCGGGGTGATGAAATGCTCCATGACGATGCAGGCAGGGGAGAGAGGCATAATCCATGCGCGGCCGTGCGCCCGGTCGTTTGCCACCTCGCCGGTAAAGACGGCGCCCTTGCCGGTAAGCTCCAGGCCAAACTGCTCAAATTGCGGTGCGTAGAGCTCGGTTATGTCGGTCGCTGCCCGCCGTATTTGCAAAAGCGTTCCTTTCCTTTGCAGAAACGTCCACGCCTGGCTTGATTGTGAGCCATGGCTAACACAGCAATGATAAGTTCATTACGGTTAACTCTCAAGCCGTTAGAAAGGAATCTCATGGCAAAGGAATCAAAAAGGGAAGGTGGAGGCATCGGCGAGCTGCTCGCGTATGCCGGCGACCGCAAATTCCTAACGTATTTGGGCATGGCGCTCTCGGCGCTCTCGCAGCTGCTGAGCTTTGGCCCGTACGCGTGCATTTGGCTTGTCGCGCGCGACCTGATCGCCGTGGCGCCCAACTGGAGCGAAGCCACTAACATCGCGATGTACGGTTGGTGGGCCGTGGGGTTTGCGCTGGCAAGCATCGTAGCTTATTTCGTGGGGCTCATGTGCACGCATCTGTCCGCGTTTCGCTGCGCGTCCAATATCCGCAAGACTACGAGCGAGCACCTGCTTAAGCTGCCGCTCGGCTACTTCGACACGCATGCCACCGGCGAGCTGCGCCGCATTGTAGACGGGTGCGCCGCCTCCACCGAGACTTTGCTCGCACACATGCTGCCCGATATCGCAGGCGCCGTCGCCATGGTCGTGGGCTTGCTCGTGCTGCTTTTCGCCCTCGATTGGCGCTTGGGCGCGGCATGCCTCATCTCGGTGGCCATTTCGTTTGGCGCCATGGCCGCCATGATGGGCGGCAAGGGCGGCGAGTTTATGAAGGCCTACATGGGAGCGCTGGTCAAGATGAACAAGACCGGCACCGAATACGTACGCGGCATCCCCGTGGTCAAGGTGTTTCAGCAGACGGTCTACTCCTTTAAGGCTTTCCACGATGCGATCGCCGAATACGCCGACATGGCACAAAACTATTCGGGCACGTTCTGTCGAGGTCCGCAGGTACTCAACCTTACCGCGCTCAATGGTCTTGTGGCATTCCTGTTGCCCGTGGCGTTGCTGTTGGCGCCGGGCGAGACGGACTTCGCGCATTTTATGGCCAACTTCACGTTTTACGCGATATTTTCGGCCGTGGTGCCGACGGCCATGACCAAGCTCATGTTTGTGGGCGAGGCCTCTCAGATGAGTGCCGATTCGCTGGCTCGTATTCGAAGCGTCATGGATTCCAAGCGGCTCTCCGTGCCCGCGCAACCCAAGCATCCTGCCGGCGGCGACGTGCGATTTGAGGACGTGAGCTTTACGTACGAGGGTGCCGAAGCACCTGCCGTTAGCCATGTGAGTTTCAGCGTTCCCGCTGGTAGCACCCTCGCCCTGGTGGGTCCCTCGGGTGGCGGTAAGTCAACCTGCGCAAGCCTGATCCCGCGTTTTTGGGATGTCTCCTCGGGTCGAGTGCTCGTAGGCGGTGTGGACGTTCGCGATATGGATCCGCACGAGCTTATGGACCAGGTTGCCTTTGTGTTCCAGACCAACCAGCTGTTCCGGCAAACACTTGCCGATAACGTGCGCGCCTCCAAGCCTACGGCCACTGACGACGAAGTGCGTGCGGCCCTCTCCGCAGCTCAGTGCGACGATATTGTGGCCAAGCTCCCACAGGGTATCAATACCATGCTCGGTGCCGGCGGAGCTTATCTTTCGGGCGGCGAGGTCCAGCGCGTGGCACTCGCCCGCGCGATCCTTAAAGACGCGCCTATCGTGGTGCTCGATGAGGCCACGGCGTTTGCCGACCCCGAGAACGAGGCGCTCATCCAGCGCGCCTTTAGCAAGCTGGCGGCGGGTCGCACGGTCATTATGATTGCGCACCGACTCTCGACTGTAGTGGGCGCAGACCAAATCGTGGTGCTCAACCAGGGCAGCGTGCAGGAGTCGGGTACCCATGCCGAGTTGCTGTCCCAAGAGGGTCTGTATGCCAAGATGTGGGCCGAATACGAACAGGCCGCGAGCTGGAAAATCACTGCAGCGACCGCGGATGCCGTCGTCACGAAGGGAGGCGAGGCCTAAATGTTCGCCTCATTCCAAAAGAAGTATTTCCTATCCGATAAAGGCGTCGCCGGCGTAAAACGCGGCATTTTCTGGACCACGCTCACTAATCTCATTACCATGGCCGGCATGGGCTTTTTATTCCTGGTTATGGCCGGTTTTGTCGAGCATCTCGCCAGCGGGGCTGACCTGCCGGATGCCCTGCCGATCGTGGGCGGGCTCCTGGTCTTTTTCGTGTTGCTCTTTGCCTCTAACTGGCAGCAGTATTACTACACCTACTGCATCTTTTACGAGGAGTGCGGCAAGCAGCGTATGGAGATTGCCGAGCGCTTGCGCAAACTGCCGCTGTCGTTTTTTGGTCGTCGTGATCTGGCCGATTTAACCGAGACCATCATGGGTGACGTCCAGGCCATGGAGCACGCCTACAGCCACGTGCTGGGAGAGCTTTGGGGCGCCATCATCGCAAGCGCCATTGTGTTCGTGGCGTCGCTGTTCTTTTGCTGGCAGCTGGCGATCGCGGCGTTTTGGAGCGTTCCCGTGGCCTTTGCCGTGCTGTATCTAACACGCGGCCCCATGACTCCGGTGTTCGATCGCGTGCGTGCCGAGAAGGTCAAGGTTACCGAGGCTATTCAAGAGACGCTCGACTGCGTTCGCGAGATCCGCGCCACCAACCAGGAGGCCCATTATCTTGAGGGGCTCAACGCCGTGATCGATGCCGAGGAGCATGAGACCACCAAGGGCGAGCTCGCTAACGGGCTTTTGGTCAACTCCGCCTTTGCCATCCTGCGTCTGGGCATTGCCACCACGCTGGTCACGGGCGCCGCGATGGTCGCCTCCGGGCAGGTCGACTTTTTGGTGATGTTTGCCTTCCTGCTTATGGTGAGCCGCATCTATGCGCCTTTTGACCAGGCGTTAATGTTAATGTCCGAGCTGTTTGCCGCCGAGTCGTCTGCCAAGCGCATGCGTTCCATCATGGAAGAGCCCGTGGCGCGGGGCAGCGAGAAATTTGAGCCCGCGGGCCACGATGTGGTGTTCGATCACGTGGCATTTGGATATGGTGCGGGCGAGGACGGCCGCGCCGGCGAGAAAGTTCTTACCGATGTGAGCTTTACCGCCAAGGAAGGCGAAGTTACGGCACTGGTCGGTCCTTCGGGTTCCGGTAAGTCTACGGTGAGCCGCCTGGCCGCGCGCTTTTGGGATGCCACCGCGGGCAAGGTTACCGTGGGTGGCGTGGATGTTGCGAGCGTGGATCCCGAGGTGCTCCTGCGCGACTACGCCATTGTGTTCCAAGACGTACTGCTCTTTGACGACACGGTGATGGGGAACATCCGCCTCGGGCGTCGTGATGCCACCGATGAGGAAGTGCTTGCGGCTGCGCGTGCCGCCAACTGCGACGAGTTCGTGAACCGCATGCCGCAGGGCTACGACACCATGATCGGCGAGAACGGCTCCAAGCTGTCTGGCGGCGAGCGCCAGCGCATCTCCATCGCTCGTGCGCTGCTTAAGGACGCCCCCATCGTCCTTTTGGACGAGGCCACGGCGAGCCTGGACGTCGAGAACGAGACCGTGGTTCAGCAGGCGCTTTCCCGCCTGCTCGCGGGCAAGACGGTTATCGTTATTGCTCACCGTATGCGTACGGTGGAAAATGCCGACAAAATCGTTGTACTCAAGGATGGTGTGGTTGCCGAGCAGGGCGCTCCGGCGCAGCTCAAGGCAGCAGGTGGAGAATTTGCCCGTATGGTCGCACTGCAAAAGGAGTCGGCGGACTGGCAGCTGTAGGAATGTGACAAAGGGGCAGTCCCTTTGTCATATTGAGTTCACCCCCATAGTTTCCAAAAAGTTAACCTTTGTTGACCTTAATAGTTAGATAAACTAAACTATTTTCCAAAAGTGTGCTCGAGCAAACTTGTTTACTCGGGTGCTGAGGCACCGTGCCGCGTCCAATGCGGCAAAAGGGAGAAGCAACATGAAGAAGTCGACGTTCAATACCCTGCTTGTCGGTGGCGGTTTTCTGCTTGGCACGGCCGGCATCAAGCTGCTTACCAGCGCTCCGGTCAAGAATGCCTGCGTGCAGGGTATCGCGTGCGGCATGCGCATCAAGAACGGCTACCAGGACATGGTCGAGCAGGCCAAGGCCAATGTCGATGACATGGTTGCCGAGGCTGCTTACATCACCCAGAGCGAGGTCGCTGCTGACGAGGCAGCTGAGTAACGCTCCCAGGCACAAACTATGAGATTCTCGATTATTAGCGAGATCCCCGGCAGGACCCGTCTTCAATTGGCGGGTCCTGTGCCAGAGAGCGATCTCGATGCACTTCTTAAGCTTGGCGGCGACATCGATGGCGTGCACAAGGTGCGCGTGTATGGCCGCATTGGCCAGATGGCGCTGGAGTACGACGAGCCGCGCCGCGCAAGCGTGCTCGACGCCCTGGGCGCACTCGATGCTCAAGCTATCGCCGATGCCAAGTCGGGCTACGTGATGCAACTCGAGCCGCGCAAGCACAAACTCGTTATGGACCTGGCGACACTCGTCGGTGCCCATTACGCACGTCGCTGGTTCTTGCCTACGCCGCTGCGTGCGGTATTTGTCGTGGCCGGTTATATGGCATTTTTGCGCGCTGCCCTTCATGAGCTGGCGCGGCCGCGCCTGACCGTTCCCGTGCTCGACGCTTCGGCCATCGGCATCTCGTTCGTCAAACGCGACGTCGACACCGCGGGCCAGACGATGTTCCTACTCAACGTGGGCGAGCTGCTCGAGGACTACACCCGCGCCATGAGCGAAAACGAGCTCATCAACTCGCTGCTCGATGTGCCCGACAAGGCGCAGAAGGTCGTCGGCGACACCGAGGTAAGCGTTGCCGCGACCGAGCTTGAGCCCGGCGACCTGGTCGCCGTGCGCACTGGCATGTCCATTTGCATCGACGGTGTTGTCGAGCAGGGGAGCGCTATGGTCAACCAAGCGACCCTGACCGGCGAGCCGCTGGCCGTCGAGCGCAGCGTGGGCGACGACGTGTTCGCCGGCACCGTCGTGGAAGACGGCGGCATCTTGGTGCGTGTGCGCGCCAATACGGCTCAGACCAAGCTCCGCTCGATCGTCTCGCTCGTGCAGACGGCCGACTCGCTCAAGTCCGAGGGCCAGTCGCATATGGAGGACCTTGCCAACAAGATCGTCCCGTGGAACTTCCTGCTCGCGGGCCTGGTTGCGCTTACCACCCGCAGCCTCATCAAGACCTCGGCGGCGCTGATGGTCGACTACTCGTGCGCACTCAAGCTCACGGGTTCCGTCGCCGTCATGACCGCCATGAGCGATGCTGCCAAGATGGGCGTGATGGTCAAGGGCGCGAAGTACTTTGAGTCGTTTGCCAAGGCCGACACCATTGTGTTTGATAAGACCGGTACGCTGACCGAGGCGCAGCCGCGCCTGGCTTGCGTGCTCACGACCGACGGCTGGAGCGAGGACGAGGTCCTGCGCCTTTCTGCCTGCCTGGAGGAGCATTTCCCGCATCCGGTGGCGCGCGCCGTCGTCAACGCTGCTCGCGAGCGTGGACTCGAGCACCGCGAGCGTCACGCTGCGGTCGAGTACATCGTGGCACACGGCATCGCTTCGTCCATTGAGGAGCGTCGCGCCATCATCGGCTCCGCGCACTTTGTATTCGAGGATGAGGGTGCGCAACTCGAGTCCGACATTAAGGAGCAAATCGAGCTCCAGATGCAGGGGCTGTCGCCGCTGTATCTGGCGGTCGACGGCACCGTTGTGGGCGTGCTCGGTATCGAGGACCCGCTTAAGCCCGGGGTCCGCGAGGCCATCGCCGACTTGCACGCGTTGGGCGTTAAGCACGTGGTCATGCTCACGGGCGACTCGGAGCGTACGGCCGAGCGCATTGCTCGCGAGGCAGGCGTCGACGAGTTTAAGGCCGAGCTGCTGCCCGAGGACAAGTACGCCTATGTGGAGCGGATTAAGCGCGAGGGGCGCCATGTTGCCATGGTGGGCGACGGCGTCAACGACTCACCGGCGCTTGGTTTGGCCGATGTGGGTCTGGCCATGGGCGGTGGAAGCGACATCGCCAAGGAGGTCGCCGATATCATCCTGACCGACACGGATCTCGCCGCGATCGTGCGCCTGCGCCGCATGAGCCAGGGGCTTATCGACCGTCTGACGAGTTCGTATTCCAAGGTGATGCTCACCAACTCGGCGCTGTTGGCATTGGGTATTACCGGCATGATTACTCCGCAGGCGTCGTCACTGCTGCACAACGGCTCAACGATTGCCTACAGCCTGAGCAATGCGAAGGCTTACCTGCGTTAGCGTTTTCGATTGAGTATATGGCCTGCATTCGGGTGGCACCGCAGCCGCCAGGGTGCAGGCCTTCTTTTGTTTGACGAGATGTTAGCTCGGATATATGCTTGTGCTAGCACTGCTAGCAAATGCTGAAGGTGAGGTTGAGATGGCTACCGTTGGCGGCATGGCGCAGGTGAACGTTCGCGTAGATCGCCAGGTCAAGAACCGTGCCGAGGAGGTGCTACGGCTTTCGGGCGGGTCACTGCCCGAGCTCATCAAAAAAGTCGTGGCCAAGGTCGCACAGGGTGGCAGGCAGTGCGAGGAAGTGCTTGCGGCCGTCGACGACCGGCAGCAGACCGTCGCGCCCGATACGCCGTTCGCCGCGTCGTGGGCAGCGGCAGACCGGCTTTATGCAGATTTGGGCATCGCTGCGTCGCCCGTATCCGACGATCGCGGTTGGGACACAATCTATTCCGACGCCATGGATGAGCATTATCGCCAAAAGGGGATGATCCAGTGAGTGGAGCGCCTCTCAAGATCATGGTGGACGCTAACGTATGGGTCGATTCGTTTTGCGCCGACCATGCCGAGTCGCTTGCCGCGCGTGCGTTTATTGGGCGGGCGACGGAGACGGGGGCGTTGCTGTTCTTTCCGGTGCATATCGCCAAGGACGTGCTGTACGTTGTCCAACACGAGCTGAAGCGTAGAGTTCTTGCCAGCGGGGGAGCGCTCGACGAGGCATCTGCCCGTGCAATTGGCGATGCGGCGCTGGCGTTTGTGCGGAACATGGCCGAAAACGCCATGGCCGTGGGTGCAGATGCGTCGGACCTTTGGCTGGCCGACAAATACTTAGCGCTTCATCGCGATTACGAGGACAATTTGGTGCTCGCCGCGTGCAAGCGCGCACAGGTCGATTACTTGGTAACTAACGATCGCAAGCTGCTCGAACATGCCGATCTTGCAGCAAAGACCCCGCGCCAAATGAGGCCGATTCTGGCTTTGGCCGAACGTGGTGGCGCGGCTATCGGTTGACGCGAACTGTTTGCGGGCCTCTTGGACGACGATGCGCCAAGGGGCCCGCGTCTGCTATTTACAAAAGCTCGGCCTTGATGGCGGGACTTTCTGCGAGCTGCTCGGCTGCCTTTTCGTCGGAGCTGTCGAGTGCTGCCAGGCTGCGGTAGACCCACTCGTTGACCTGGGTGTTCTTGACGCCTGCGGTCTGCATAAGGGCGCCTACCTCGCGGATTGCTGCGAGCAGATCGGCTTTGGGGCCCGCGACCTCGACCTCGATGCTGTGGTAGGCGGACACGCCGCGGTTCTCACTCACGTGGTCGATAAAGCCCTCGACGGTCTCAAGCTGCTGGGCGAGAGCTGCATCATCGTCGGCGTCCAGCGCGACGAGTGCGTTCGATACCGTGAGGGCGGGATGTCCGCAGGGGACAAAGCCCTCGATGACATCCATAGCTTCGGTAATGGTTGAGCCCAGGCCTGCGAGGGCATTGACGAGCTGCTGCTTGGTATCCATAACGGTCCTTTCGACGGGTCAATTTTGCTTGGCGAAAATATACGTTACGCGATCGGTAGCAAAAGTGCGAAGTGCGGCGCACATTGGGGTCTTCACAGCTCGTGCATAGAACAGCTGTCCGCTTTCAGAACGTGGTAAGATAACACTCCACAAGCGGGGCTCGCCCTGCATGTTCCTTGAAAAGTCGACGGGTGTTGGGTATTCGTGCCCGATACCATCCAGACTTTCCCGACATTCGGGGGCGACTGGTTTCGACACGATAGCTCTGAGAGAGGAAGCAAGCCGAGGTCTCCTCGCCTCGTTAAACAGGGGTACCGTCAAATTGAATTGACAACAACTCTTCTTTTGAGCCTATGGCTCTCGCTGCTTAGTTTATAGCGGCGCGTCAACCCGGTGATTTCCCCGACACCGGCGCGACGTCATGTTAGGGGAATGCTCCTGCGCACGTAATCGGTATGGCGCAGGCTAAGACCGAACCGGTTAGGACGCCGCGAGCGTGTCGCTGCGCGCAAAGCGTCCGAGACTAAACCAGCGACTGAGCTTGGAGATGCCAATCAGGGGGCTTTCGTGGACCGGAGTTCGATTCTCCGCGCCTCCACCAACTGTTCAGTAGGCGAACACATACGCGTGTTCGTCGTTAGGCGGGCGTTCGTATTGCTCGTCAGATAGAAAGAAGCCGCTCCATACGGGGCGGCTTCTTTGCGTTCTAGGCCTGCGGCATGATCTCCTGCTCGCCGTCCTCGTCCATGTACGGCATGAGGAACACGCCGCCCTGCTCGGTGGTAAGCAGCAGGTACTCGCGGTTGTGCTCGTCGCACACGATTTCCTGGCCGATGCCCTCGGGCAGGTCGTATATGGGGCCGTCCGTGCGGGCTTGCCTCACGGTCACGTCTTGCGCTCCCATGGCCTGCGACGCGCAGCTGGCGGCGGCCAGGACGATGAACAGCAGGACGACCGCCGCGAGGATGGGGCCGCACCCGCCGTTGCGCTCCTCGTCTGCGGGGCTCGGGTACGGCATGGCCTATCCCACCTTCACCAGATAGTCGTCGGCCTCTGGCTTGCCCGTGGCCTTGCCCACGGCGATGTAGCGCGTTGCGCCGCTGTAGCCCGTGTATCGGCCCCACACGTAGCCGTCGGCGATCTTGTACCAGTTATCCAGCGTCACGGTCTCGCCGCTGGAATAGTGCGCCACCTCGGTGCCGCCCAGGCCGGGGGCGTCGCGCACGCGCAGGTAGTCCACAGTGCAGCGGTAGGTGCCGCCGAAGTTCTCGGTCGTTTCCTGCTGCGCAGGCTGCGGCTGCGGGACGGCTGCGGGGGCGCTTCCAGCAGTGATGCCGAAGCATTCCAGGTAGATGCGCGCCAGCTCGTCCAGGTTGCCGTTGAACTTCTCGCGGTCGCCGTCGTTGTCGATGAAGCCGTTCTCGCACAGGCGGTAGTTGATGCCGCGCGCGGCGGCTCGGTTCGGGTTCGCGAGGTCGGAACGGCGTACCAGCTTCTCGGAGCGCCCGGGCATGAACGCCGCCAGCTTGTCGGCCAGCGCATTGTCGTACTCGTCAGGCTCAAAGCCCTCCTTGATGATGACGTGCGCGCCGTGGGCCGTGGCGATGCCGCTGGCGTCCATGTGCAGCTCCACCACTGGCGCGTCGGTGCTCAGGCGGTTAAGCCCGCCGTCGGCGTACCAGTTGCGGGACGTATCGCCCAGCTCGACCTCGGAACCGCCCAGTTCCTTGATTCGCTGGCCCAGGGCGCGAACGCGTTCGGCCTCGGTGCAGCCGCCTGCGCAGCAGCCGGGGTCGCCAGCGCCGTGGCCGCAGATGATGAACAGTTTAGCCATTGCCTACTCCTTCCCGCCTACGGTCACGCCCAACAGGGCGTCGAGCCACTTGGATGTGATGCCTACCGACTTGAACAGCGTGTAGGCCGCCTGCACGCCGCCTACCACGGCGAAGGCGCACGTGACCCATGCGCCCGGGTCTGCGGGCACGCCGCCCACGAAGCCGGTCACGACGCCCGCCAGGAGCGAGCAGCCCAGCGCCAGGATGCGCGCGGCCTTGCCGGTCATGGCCTCGGTCTTGATCAGCTGCACCGCGAACGGCACGGCGAAAGACAGCACGATGGCTGCGATTGCTTGCATTTCTGTCATTTCGGATTCCTTTCTATCGAGCCGATTCCTTGTAGAGCAGGTCAACGCGGTCGGCGATGTGGTCGACCTTCGCCGCCATGCCCTGGCTGCGCGCCTGGCTGTTCGCCAGGTCGGCGTGCAGCACCTCGTTGGAGGTCACGACGGACTCCATGAGCGCCTTCATAGCCTCCATCAGCGCGTTGCTGCGCTCCATCTGCGCGGCGATGCGGCCCTCCATCTGGCTGCGCTCGCGGTCGCGCTGCGCCCGCTCGTCGACCTCGGCCTGCTTTCGCCCTTCGCGCTTGAGGTCGATGTTCGCCTTGCGCTCGTTCTGGGCCTTGAACTCTTCGAGGAACTGCTTGCCGAAGTACAGGACCACTAGGACGAGCAGCGCGCCGAAAAGCGACCCGGGGCCGTACGGCGCGAAGATTTCCAGCACGTCGGTCATTCGTTTTCTCACCTCCTCGAATCGCTGCCGCGATTGTCCGCGAGGTGTCGCCGGGCAAAAGAAAAGCGCCCCCGAAGGGGCGCTCGCTACTCCTGCGGCGCTTCCGGCTGGTCGGGCTCCATGGCTTCCAGCTCGTTGATGCGGTCGCGCCACGTCTGGCGCTGCGAGATGATCTCGGCCACCTCCTTGGCGGCTGCGGCGATGGCCGAGAGCAGGTCGGTGATGGACGATGCGGAGAAGATGCGCTCCACCGCCTTCATGACCTTGTAGTCGCTCTGCTCAAGCTGCTGTTTGTAGCCGTTGATCTCCCCGGCGATTTCCTGTTCTGTCATGGGTCGCTCCTTCCGTTGCTAGGGTAGGGGCATGTTCCCATCCGTGTCGCCTCCAAGTTTGGATTGCATTGAGCAACCCCCCCCGCGGGATTTCCGAACAGGCTGCGGTACAGCGCGTCCATGGCCCGCACGCTGCGGTGCGCGTCCAGCCGCTTCATGCCTCCGCGCCAGCTCTGGTAGCTCTGCTCCACCTGCTCGGGGGTCATGATGCCATCGGCGACCATGCGGGCCATCTTCTTGAGCTTGCGGCGCTCACGCGTTATGGAGTCTCGGCACGGCTTCACGACTATGCGGCCCGTCTCCGTGTAGAAGATGCGCTTCTTCAGCCACGTGAACCCGCGCGTGAGCTTCACCACGCGCGTCTTGCGCGGGTTCAGCTCGATGCCCAGCTCGGCGCATTTGCCCTCTATCAGCAGCAGGCACACCTGCAAGTAGTCCTTGGACTCGTGTATCAGGTAGAAGTCGTCCATGTAGCGTCCGTAAGACTCGGGGCGCAGCATCTCGGTCACATAGTGGTCGATGCGGTTGGGGTGGGCCACGGCGCATATCTGGTTCGGCTCGCTGCCCAGCCCCAGGCCCACATCGCCCTGCGCGTCTATCAGGCGGTGCTCCAAGGCGACCACGTGCGGATCTAGCAGCGCGGAGGCCACCTGGTCTTTGACGGGTTGGTGCGCTATGCGCGCGAAGTAGTCGGAGAAGTCGCCCAGGAGTATGTAGCCCTCGCGGCCGTGCCGCCTCCAGTGGTCGGCCAGGTGGCGCTTGAGCAGCTTCAGGGCGTAGTCGGTGCCGCGCCCCTTGATGTTTGCGGAGTTCGCGGCTATGAGGGTGGGCACGATCGCGGGCACGAGCGCGTTTTGTGCCAGGGACTTCTGTACCACGCGCTCGGGGAAGTGTACGGCGCTGATATGGCGCAGCTTTCCGCGCTCCCACAGGTCGAACCGTATGAAGCCCCGGCATATGTCGCGCCCCTCCAAAAGGTCGCGGCGGGACAGGACGGCGTTGCGCAGGTAGCTTCTCATGTACCTCTGCGTGGACGACTTCCACATGACGCCCCGCGCGGCCTGCTTTGAAGCCTTGCACAGGCTGTTGAGGTCGGCCACGGTATCAAGCGTGCACGCCTTGACGCGCTCGGCCTTGGCCTGCGCGCGCTTCTCCTCGCGGCGCTTGCGGCGCGCCGCCCGCCTTTGCTCGGAGTTCACAGGAGGCACCCCGCGCGGCTTGCAATGTGGCTCTGGCAGCCGCTTGAGGTATGGCCATGAAACGCGGCGAAGCCACGGAGCGCCGCGCCATGCAAGCAGCGTCCGGCCACCCTCGCGGGGTGCGTATTTACGGGCGCATGCCCGACGGTCGCGCCTTCCTTCCTCTTCGCGCTCTGCTTTCGGCCCTGGGGCCTACTCGGTCTGGCAATAAGGGAATCCGGGGCGGGGGCGAACCCAGACGTTCGTCGCCGAGTTGTAGTTGGCATTGCCGTTGTTGTTGACATAGCACACGTTGGACGCGGAGCCCGACGCAACGGAACGCAGCCACCAATTGTACCGATAAACAAGGCGCGACCGCCGTCCATTATAGCGAACGCAGGCGCTCTAGCTCGGCCTCGGCCTCGGCTATGCGCTCCTCGGTGGACTTCTTGCCGGTGACGCGCACGTTCTTGCGCGCGCCCTTTAGCAGCTTGATCTCCTCCTCGACCATGGCCGCCAGCTCCTCGAAGCGGTTGGCGTTCACGGGCAGACCGATATCCATGAGGCACTGCATGTCCAGCATAAGCTGCTCGCAGTCCGCTATGGCCAGCGTCAGGTAGCGTTTCCTCTCCAGCGCGTTGAACGAGCTGTTGGGATAGAAGCAGTCGGCGCGGTTGACGTTGTACACGATGCTGCGCGCCGTCTCCACGGTCGGCACCGCGTTCAGCAGCCTGTAGGCCTTGGGCACTACTGAGGAGGACGCCATCAGCTTATTAACCTCCACGCGGATGGCGATGGCCTGTGTGAAGAACTTGTACTCGGACACCTCGCGGTTGCGCTGGTAGACGCCGCTCACGTGCACCTCCTGGGGAAGCTGGCGAAAAAAACGGCCCGCTTCGCGGGCAGGAGGCGCCCGCGCAAGGCGGTCGCCTAGAAGCAGAGTATAGAGCCCTCGGCTGGCTAGCCGACGAGGAAGCCGGGGCGGGGGCGAACCCAGACGGGCGTCGCCGAGGTGCAGGTGGCAGCGGCGTAGCTGTGGACATAGCACACGTTGGACGCGGAGCCCGACGCAACGGAACGCAGCCACCAACCGTACCGATTTCCGTTGATTCGGTGCGCGGTGTCCCTGAACAGGTCCCACTGGCAGTCAAAGCCGACGCTGTAGCCCTTGGTGCCCCACACTGGGCAGCCGTACACCTCCATCTCGGACAGCGAGAACACCTTGCCGATATCCTGCCAGCTCCACGAGTTGGAGTCGTTGAGCGCGCCGCTGGCGCTGTAACGCTCCTCAAGCAGGACGCGCTGGGTCAGCAGGTACTTGGTCAGGCTCTCGGGCAGGCACGCCTCGAAGGCCGTCTCCCACGCCTTGAGGTTGCTGTTGGGGTAGGGGCATTTCTGGTCGGCGGTGCCCTGGTTCGTGTTGGTCGTGTTCCACATCAGGAAGCTGTCGTTGGCAACGCCGGTCACGGTCTTGGCCACGGCGATGGGCGCGGAGGCCACGAACGCGATATGGTGTCCCTTGCTGTTGTCGCCGCAGTAAAGGTACTGGTCGATGTGGGCAAGCAGGAACCGCACAGATTGCTGTGTGGTGACGGCGGATGCGCTCACAAGCGGCACGTCCAGGTAGTCGCCCACGCGCAGGCCTGCGAAGTTCGCGGCGGCGATGCGCTTATGCAGCGCGTCGTACACGCTGCCGCTGCCGATCTCTCCCGCCAGGATGGTGGCGATGTTCTGCCCGCCGTACTTGCCGATTTGGCCCTGGCGGTTGTACTCGGCGTTGTTGAGCGCCGTCTGCGCGTTGCTGCGCGCGGTATCGTCGATGACCTCGTAGCCGATGCCGCCCACCGACAGGGTTTTCGCTTGTGCCATTTCGTTGCCTTTCTACTTGAGGTTGAGGGTTGTGCCGGACGCCGTGCAGGTGCTCCCGAACGTGATGGTGCTGCCAGATGCACTGGCCTTGGAGGCGGGGCAGTACACGGTGCCGTCGTCGTAGATGAACGCGTCCGTGGCGTCGGCCAGCTTGCCGTACAGGTCGGCTATCTGCTGCTTCTGCTTGGCCATGTCCGAGCTGCCCGCGCTGCCCTGCGCCACGCTGTTGGCTATCTGCAGGGCGATGTTTGCCGCCGCGTCGGCGTTCGAGGCCGCGCCGTTTGCCGCAGCCGTGGCGGCTTGTGAGGCCGTCTTCAGCTGCGACGCCTCGGTCACGCGGTCGCTTTCCGCCGTGGCTCGCTTCTTCTCGGCCTCTGCGCGCTTGGTTTCGGCGGTCTGGCGTGCCTTCTCGTTCGTGGCGCGCTGGTTTTCCGCGCTCGCGCGGGAGGCCTCGGCCTTCTGCATCTGCGCGTTCAGCGCGCTCACGTCGGCTAGCTGCCCTTCGAGGTTCGCGATGATCGCCTCCACCGCATCGACGTACGGGCCGGATATCTCGCCCGACGCGCTCGCCGAGGGCAGCACGTTCACCAGGACGTTCTCGGTGGTGGCGTCCAGCCCTGCCGCGTTCCGCACGCGCACGTAGCACACCTTGAGCAGCCCGGCCACGCCGAAGACGGCGGGGTCGACCGTCACGGTGGCCACGTTGTCGCTGATGCCAGTGAACTGCTGCTCCACGTAGGTGTGGTCGGGCTTCGCAGCCATGAGGTGCACCTTGCAGCCCGTCAGGGCCGCCTTCTTGTCGCCGTCGTAGATGGCGGCCTTCAGGACCTCGGCGCTGTCGCCCTGGTGCACGGTGATGACGGGCGGCGCTATGTTGGTCTTCTTGAGGTTGAGCGTAAGCTCGTGCGTTGCCATGCCTCATTCCTTTCCTTCGGCCGCAAGTGTCCGCGATATGTCGCCGGGCTGCGCTCTGTGGACCCCGCATATCTCCTCGTCGGTGAGCGCCGAGAAGTCCACGGCGTTGGCCTCGCCGCCTTCCGCGTCCATGACGGCCACGGGGCTGGACACGAGCGTGAAGCCGCCCTTGCCGTCGAACTCGAATACGTCTTCCGATTCCACGATGGCCCGCGCTGTGGCCGGGTCGCTGATGCACTCGAACACCGGAAGCGCCTCGGGCGGCTTCGGCGCGCCGTCGAGCGCCTGCGGCGCTTCGGGCTGCTGCACAAGGTGGTAGAACATTCCGTTTCCTCTCTCGCTGGTCTAGTTTCCCGTGATGCTGCTCATGCCGGTGATGATTCCGTTCACCACGTTGATGGTGCCCCACGTCCAGTTGTTGCCGTTGTTGGTGATGCACCCGATGAACTGCGTGGAGCCCGTGTACCCGTAGGTGCCGCCGCTGCTCGGACTGGTTCCTATGGCGAACTTCGGGGCGAGTATCCTGGCGGTGCCCGACGACCCAATGTCTGCGCGGCTGCTATCCAGGTACACGTAGTTGTTGGAGTTCTCCTGCAGCTTCACGTACGCCGAGCTGCCCGCGTTGTTGTTGCCGCTCTTCATGTACAGCTGCTCGTCGGGATGGCTCATGTAGCCCGCGTAGTAGGGGGTCGTCAGCCACGTCTGGCGGTAGTAGCGGTTGACTGCCAGGAAGCCGTAGCCGCAGGCGGACATGCCCACGCCGTCGGTCGAGCTCGCCGTGGGGCTGTCCTTCGCGTGGACGGCCTCGATGGTGCAGTACTCGGTCGAGCCGTTCACGAACGACGCTCCCGGGTGGTTGTTCGTCGTCGTGCCGGTGGTGATGTAGTTAGTTGACGACGTGCCGACCATGTTGCAGCGGAACATGGAGGTGCTGCCCACCAGCACGGTGCCCGCGATGATGGAGCCGTTCTTGTCGTATATCTGGAAGCCGTTGGTGGCGTTGATATAAACCCTGTTGCCGTTGCTGTCGGTCATGAAGATGGAGCCGTCGCGCAGGTAGAAGGCCCCGCTGTCGAGGTCCCAGTACGAGTTCCCGCCTTTGATGCGGCCCGTGGTCAGCTCGTCGGCGGTCACGCCGTCGCCGGTTATGGCCGTGCGCCACTTCCACGCGCCGCTGGAGTACTTGGAGTTGGCCACGCCGATGATTCCGCCGCCTATCTTGACGCACTTGGTGGCGCTCTCGGGCTTTTTGTCGTACACGAGGATGCCCTGGCCTGGCTCCTCGTACACCCAGCCGCCCGTTGTGTTTATCTCGCTGTTGAGCATTTCCACGATCTTCTTGCGGATATCCGTCGGCAGCTGGTCGAGCTGCTTCTGCAGACCATCCACCTCGCCCTCGGCGCTCGTCAGCCGTTCGCCCAGCTTGTCCGTGACGCCTTCCAGGTACTCCTTGTTGGCCTCGTCTATTTTCTTGAGCACGCTCTCGCTTTGCTCTATCGACGTGTCGGTGTACAGGCGCAGCACCTCGTCCAGGGTCAGGTTGCCGTCGTCGGAATACTTCTTCAGCGCCTCCTCCAGCGTGGTGTCCCCGTTGTCGGCGTACTCCTTGAGGGCCTTGTCCAGCTCGTCCCTTATCTGGTCGGTGTAGTCCTGGGCGGCGCCGCCGACCTCCTTGGCGTACGCCTTCTGGCGCTCCTCGGCGGCCGCCAGGCTCTCGCCCCATTTGCCGGTCGATGCCTTGTTCGAGGCGTTCACGGCCTCGGTCACGGTCGCCCGGATGGTCGAGGCGGTGGACTTGGCGGCCGACTTCTGCGCGGCCATCAGCTCGGCGACCGTCTGGTAGTTGCCGAACGTGTAGGTGACCTCGCCGGGGCGCAGCTGGTCCTCCACCACCTTGGTGATGCGCGTGCGCACGCGCAGCGGCGGGTCGTACACCTTGTCCACCACGGTCACCAGGTCGCCCTCGTCCGCGCCCTCGAAGCCCTCGCCGGCGCGCGCAAGCGCCACGGCGTCCGCAGTGTAGGACACGGTGGGCACGCACGACTTCGCCAGCTGCGCCTCGGTGAGCTTCTTCAGCTCGGCGGCGTCCTCGCAGTCGGAGAACTCCACGTCGCCGAACACGTGCGCCTTGCCGCCCTTGCCGTCGGGCCGTCCCCAGCGCGCCAGCGCGTCGGCCGACCCCACCCAGTTCTGCCCGCCGTTCACGTCGCCGAAGGTCAGCTTGCGATCGTAGCCGCCCGTCAGGTTGCCGTCGTCGTCGGCGGTCTGCAGGGACTTGCCGTAGCCGTACAGGGCGGTACACACGTTGCCCTCGTCCACGCTGCGCTTGACGCTCACGAGGTCCTTGGCGTAGGTGAAACGCTTGCCGTTGTCCTCGCCGACCTGCTTGGCCATGCACACGCGGCGTGCGGTCACCTTGGTGCCGCTCACCTGGATTTCGAACGACAGCTCGCCGCCCCAAGTGTCTGCCACGTCGTGGATGGCCGCCCATGCGTTGGTGTGGTAGAAGTTCGTGCCGGCCTGCCCGAGGTCGGCCACGGTTCCGACCTGCCAGCGCGAGGAGGACAGCGCCGAGGCCAGCGCGGCGTAGGCGCTCACGTCGTAGGGGCGCTTGTCCTCCAGGTAGTCGCCCAGGAGCTCGATTTGCGCCGAGGTCGGGCAGTAGTACGTGTAGAGGATGCCCGCGCTTGCGCGCTCCTCTTCCACGCCGTCCACGATGTTCTCGTGCCAGCGGCCCTTGAGGTCGCGCCACACCAGGCGGTCGCCCTTGTCCAGGCGCGCCAGCGTTGTGATGCTCAGGGCGTTCTCGCCGTTGACCTCGCGCGTGTCCTCGCACTCGAACAGCGTCTTGATGGGTCCCTTGTACGCCTCCCAGCGGTCGCATGCCCACAGAATCATCAGCCCACGTACCTTTCCGTCCACTGTACCGTCGCGGTGCCGCTGGACAGCTTGAGGCTGTTGGCCCCCGGCTCCAGCGAGAAGAAGTCACTCTCGAAGGTCACGGGCGCGGGGCTGCCGTCCACCGTGGCCTGCGGGGCGGCCATGTCGATGACCACCGCGCTCGATGCCGTCACCGCCTTGTCGATCTGCACGAACTCGCCCGTGCCCATGTTCGTCAGCCGCAGCGCCGACGTGCTGCCGCCGGGCCTGACGGTCACGGTGGGGTAGGTGCGGAACGTCCCGCCCACCTGCACGCCCGAGGTGCCCGACACGGTTGCGCGCCCTTCGGCCCCGTAGGCCACGGGGTCGTATGCCGTGAACGTCAGCGTGGCCTCGCCGGTGTGCCATAACGTGTCGAGCGCGCCCGGCGAGGTCAGCACGGCCATGTAGCGCAGGCCCAGGTGCCTCTCGTCGTCCAGCCACAGCTCGGCCTCCTTGAGGCACAGCAGGCGCGAGGCCATGAGGCGGCGAAGGGCCGCCATATCGTCGGCGGGGCGTGCCCTCCAGGCCGCCGCCACGTCTATCGTCAGGGGTTTCAGCTCTGCGCGCATGAAGCGCGAGCCGGGCTGCCCGGGCACGTCGCGCGTGGCGATTTCGTACTCGGGCAGCAGCGAGCGGGTCACGAGCCGGGTGTCGAACCACGGCGCGAAGTCGAAGCCGTTGTATATCATGCGAAGCACTCCTGCCGTTTGATTTCCTTGGCTATCTGGCGGGAGATTTTCTCGATGTCGGCCTCCTCCCGCACGGTCGCGTACAGGTTGATTGTCACGTTCGTGTCGCCATGGGCCGCGCCGCCCTTGCCGTCGAGCAGCTTGGCGATGCCCTCGGCCAGCGGGCGCGCGCCGCGCTCGTTGAACGGCACCACGCCCTCGGGGCCCGCCTCGCCGACGCCGATGACGCTGGGGCCGTTGAACACGCCGCCCTTGGCGTACCAGTCGATGCCGAAATGCGGCACGCTCGGCGGGTAGATGCTGAAGCTGCCGGAGATGGACAGGTGCGGCAGCTTCAGGTGGGGCAGCGACCACGAGAAGTTGAAGAACCCCTTGATGGAGTCGATGACGTTGCGCACGGTGTCGCGGGCGTTCTGTATCGGCGTCTCGATGGCGCTCTTGATGGAGTTCCACACGCTGCTCACGGTGTCCTTGGCGGCGTTGAACACGCTGGAGATCGTGTCGCGGATGCCGTTCACGATGCTGGATATGGTGGAGCTGATGCCGCCCCACACGCTCGACGCCGTGCTGCTCACGGCACCCCATATGGAGTCCCACACCGCCTGAATTGCCGACAGCACCGCCGATATGGTGGAGCTAATGGCATTGATGGCCGCGCATATCGCCGAGCTGATGGCATCCCATATGCTGGAGGCGGTGAAGCTCACCGCGCCCCACACCGTGTCCCACACGCCCTGGATGACCCAAAGGGCTGCGCCTATCACGTCGCTAACGTACTGGATGTATGCGCTCACCGCGCCGTAGATGGCCTCCCATATGGCGCTGGCGGTGCCGCTGATGCCTTCCCACGTCGCGCCCCACCATTCGGAGAGCGCCGTCACCACGTCGGTGATGACCTGGCTCACCGCGTCGATGTAGCTTCCCACCGCGCTGCAGATTGCGTCCCATGCCGCCGTCAGCTGCTCGCCGAAGTTCTCCCAGATGAAGTTCCAGGGTATGAGCAGCGTCTCGATGGCCAGGTTCAGAATCTCGCCCAGCAGCATCACGGCGACCTGCACCACGTTGCAGATGCCGTCCCAGATGGACGAGGCGGTGCCGGCCAGGCCTTGGAAGAACCCGGATATGGCGTCGATGGCCCCCTGCACCGTGGAGCAGATGCCGTCCCACACGCCGCCCAGCGTCTCGCCGAGCTGCGAGAAGAACTCGCCGACGCTTTGGGCCCCGTCGCCCGCCACCTGGGTGGCCACCTCGAACGCGGCGCACACGGCATCCCACACGGCGGTCACCGCGTCGCGGAACTCCTCGCAGTTGTTCCACAGCAGCACCACGGCGGCGATGATGGCGGCAATGGCCGCGACCACGGGATGGGCGGCTATGAGCCCCAGCGCGCCGGTGCCCAGCTTGCCGACCACCTGGAAGGCAGCCCCGATTTTGGGCACGGTGTCTATGACGGTGCCGACCGTCGACAGGACCGGGCCTATGGCGGCCGCTATCGCAGCGATCGCCAGCACGGCGGTCTGGCCGCCCTCGCCGATGCCGGCGAACCACTCGGAGAACGACTTGACGACACCCGCCACGTTGGTGGCGATGTTGAGCAGCGGCTCGCCAAGCGGCTCGATGGAGCCCTGCAGCTCGCGCATGGCCTCCTGCGATTTCACGGCGAAGCTGTCGGAGGCGGCCTCCTGGGCCTGCTGCGCAGCGCCCGCCACGTCGCCGAAGCTGTCCTGCACACCCGCCAGGGACTCGATCATGCCCATGGCATTGTCCTCGCCCAGCGAGGACCACAGGGTGGAGGCCAGCGCGGCCTTGTCGTACTCGTTTGGCATCTGCGTGAGGTCGCCCAGCACCGCCTGCAGCATGTCCTCGGCGGTGGCGCTGCCGTTCTTGAAGTTCTCGAAGACCTCCTGCGTGCCCTCGCTGAACGAGCCGATGGATTCCTCCATGCGGCCGTCGGACAGCGCCGTCAGGAACTCGTTGAGGTAGTCGCCCACCTTGTCCAGGTTGTACGCGCCGTTGGACGTGCCCGCTTCGAGCAGCGAGAAGTACTCGCTGGCGCTCATTCCCGCCTCGCCCCATCGCACGGAGTATTCGCTCAGGTTGTCGCCCAGCTCGTCGGTGTAGTTCAGGCCGCGCTGCATGCCCGCCGTCAGCAGGTCGCTGGCCTCGGTGGCGGACAGCCCGAAGCCCTCCATGAGGGCGTTGGTGCCGCGTATGGACTCGTTCACGTCTGCGCCGAAGGTGTCCGACAGCATGAGTGCGTTGGTGGTGACGGTCTGCAGGTCCTCGTCGGACACGTCGCGAAGGGTGGACTTGCACTGGATCAGCGCATCGTTGACCTCGTCCAGGGACTGGCCCCAGCCACCCTCGTATATGCGCTTGCCTATGCCGCTGAAACGCTCGGCCTCCTCGCCGGACACGCCGAACGCGGCGGCTATGCGGGCGTTGGCCTGCTCGTAGTCGCTGGCCACGCCGAATACGGCCTTGCCGGCGGCCACCACGGGCGCAGTCAGCGTCACCGTGGCGGCCGTGCCGGCCTTCTTGAACGAGGACGACAGCTTCGCGGCCTTCTCGTCGCCCTCGGTTATGTTCTTCCAGGAGATGCCCTGGAGGTCGCGCTCCAGGGCCTTGATGTTCTTGGATACGTCAACGGTGTCGAGCACCGCTTTGATGATGACGTTGCCGTCCATGCTCACCTCGTCGCTCTCTTGAGCGCGGCGAACACATCGCGCATCGCCGCGTCGCTTCCTTCCTCAGAGCCGTGTGAGCTGCGGCCTTTGCCGAGTTCGAACGCCTTGTGGGCGGCGTTCCAGGCCTCGACCTCCTGCCTGTTGTATTTGGTTGGCTTCGGCTTGGTCGCCGGGTTGCGGTAGTGGATGGCCGCGCCGAGCGGCGTGTCCTGCGGGCAGCCGCCCACGAGTGCCACGAACTCGGCAAAGCTGATGCGACCGCGCACCTCGTCCCACTCGATGCCGTAGGCCTGGCGGAAGCTGGTGCGTATGCGCGCCGCGTCCTCCTCCAAGTCCCACAGCGGGGTCTCGTGCGGGCGGTCGCCGGTCAGGTCGAGTCCGCACATGTCCCATACCGCCGCGTCGCGCATCCGCACGAACTCGGCGGCGTCGTAGTCGCATGCGCACCACGCGTCCACCCAGTCCACGAAGAACAGCGCCAGGAACTCGTCCCGGCGCTGGTCGTCGGACTTGCCCTCGTCGGTCAGCACCTCGATGACGCGGATGATCGTGAGCGCGTCGTCGCGCACCAGCACCTCCTCGCCGTTCCACGGGTAGCGCGTGGCGCTCGTGCCGTCGGGCAGCCGCACCCGCTCGGCCGTGAGCGCGGCTGGCAGCATTACTTGCCGCCCTTCTTCTTGCGCTTGGCCTTGGCGCGGCGCTGGGCGCGGTTGAGCGCCTGGACCTGATCGGCGCGCTCGCTGTATGCAAGGCCGCACGCCATCAGCTGCTCGCTGGTCGCGTGGCGCGCCAACATGTTGAGGAACGTGGCGAAGACCTCGCCCAGGATGCGGATGTTCTCCTCGGGCGCGATGGGGCCCTCGTCGCCGCCCATCCACGCGAGCAGCTGCTCCCAGCCCTCGGTGCCGATGAACGCCGAGATGGTGCGCTTCATGAGGCGGGCCTGCGCGGCGTTGGCCTCGGCCGCCTTCTCGGGGGTGTCGGCCTCGCGGGCCATCTGCTCGTTGGCCTGCGCGCGGTCGATGGCGTTGCCGACCTTGGCCAGGTACTCCTCGATGTGCTTGTCGTCGAACCACACGCGGAAGCGCGGCGTGTCGGGGTTCTCCTCGGGGTCCTCGAAGAACACGTCCTCGTACGCGCGGATGTTTTTCAGAAGTTCCATTTGTTGCCCCTTTCGTGAGCGGTGAGCGTCGGGCATAGAAAAGGGGCGCGGGCCGCTCACTAGCCCGCGCCCCCATGTCCAGGAGGTTATGTCTGGTGTCGCCTGCGGCTACTTCGCCGCCACGGTGACCTTCACCTGCGTGCAGATGCTCGGCTTGGACGCGCAACGCACGGTGATGACCGCCTCGCCTGCGGCCACGCCCGTCACGTTGCCGTCGCTGTCGACGGTGGCCACGTCGGTGTTGCCCGATGCGAAGAAGCACTTGGCGTTCGCCTCGGCGGGCGTGACGGTCGGCGCGAGCTTCATGGACTTGCCCACGGTCGGGCCGGTCGGCGCGGTGCAGGTGACGCCCGTGGGCTGCTTGAGCTTGTTGGCGGGGATGTAGCGCATAGCGCCAGCGCCAGAGATTGTGCAGGAGAACGCGCCGGGGTCGGACGCCGCGCCCTGCTGCGAGCCGACGGTCAGGCCCAGGTAGGTGCAGTCGCCCTCCACCACGTCGCCGTTGGGGTCGGTGTGGCGGAAGTGGCCCGTGCGGCCCTCGCCGGTCTCAAGCGCCAGGCTGGCAACGAAGTCCTGCGCGGGGTCGCCGTAGCAGCGGTCGCCTGTGACCTCGTACTGCGGCTGCACGCTCTTCACCTTGTCGGTGGGAGTGCCGTAGCCGTCGTAGTAGTCCTTGGTCTCGGTGGTCTCGTTGGTGGTCGGCTTCACCTCGGTGATGCCGCGCGAGAAGATGGCCCACGTGGGGCTGGCCGCGTCTGGCGTAGTGTCGATCTCCAGCGCGCTCATGTAGTTGGGCGCGAAGCCCAGGTCTTGGTTCTTTGCCATCGTTATCCCTTCTCTATGGTTATGGTCGCTTTGATTCGGAACTCCCACAGGTACGGCCCGCCCTCCGGCGGCGTTATCTCCTGCGGCTCTGTGTACAGCGCCGCGCTGGTGAAGCCGTAGGAGCCTGTGGGCGAGGACAGGTCGGCCCCGTCCAACGCGTCGGCCAGGTCGTAGGCGTCGCCCATGGCCTTGGCCTCGGAGGTGTCCTTCACGATGACCTGCAGCACGTATCCGACACGGCGGGTGCCGTCCATGTGGCGCACCGCGTCGGCCGTGGGCATGGGCCTCAGCACCACCGCGTCGTCGTGGCCGCGCGATGCTGCCAGGCGGGTGAGGAGCACCGGGCCGTAGCCCAGGGCCTCTATGGCGGCCTTCGCCGCCTCCATCACGTCCGGGGCCATGTCACGCCCCCTCGGTCAGGAGATCGACGGCCAGGCGCTCCCAGTCCTCGCCGTGCGCTTCCTTCGCGGCCTTCGGCCAGTCGGCCTTGGCCCTCGGGTTCTTGCCGTGCTTGATGGAGCTGTCGGGCAGGTCGCGCACGTAGGCGGCGTAGTCGGCGTCCCATATGACGAGGCCCTGCCTGAAGTCGGAGGCGGCCTGCATGGAGTTGTGCATGCGCTTGGTGTCCTCTGGCGTGAACGCGTTCATGTCCTCGGCCACGCTCATGGCGAACTTCACCTGCTTGGCCTCCAGCTCCTTCGCGCTGAAACGCTTCATGAGCTTGGTCAGGTCGACCGTGACTGCTGCGGGCATGGCTACCTCACCTCCAGTTCCCAGTGGTGGGGACGGGTGCCGAACGCGCGGCGGGGCGTGCACCTCGCCACGTTCATCCACTCGCCCCCGTCGATGCTCACGCGGCTGCCCACGGGCACGTCGAACATGCCGGGGCTGTCCGCGCCGTCCGCTATCACGAGGCCCTGCGCGCCGTCGCCCAGGGCGTACTCGCGCACGAGCCACGCCGAGACGGGCTCGAAGCGCACGCGGCGCACCTCGACGGGCTGCTCGAACTCGCCGCCGTAGCCGCCATCCCTGGGCACCTTGACGGACATGGTGGAGGGCCGCGCCGAGCGCGGCACCCGCATCATCTCGCGCCCCCGATGCCCGTATAGAGCAGCGGCGTGCCCAGCAGCTCGCGGCGGACGGCGGCCTCCATGTCGCTGCGGTAGGTGCTGGCCTGCTCGGTGCCGGGCGACCACGTGAATGAGCCGACGGTGAACCCGCCGCCCTCCATGGCCCCGCCCGAGCATCCGTACGCGGCGTCGACCTCGCAGGCCGCCATGACCGCCTGCGCCCACTCCTTTGAGCCGTCCGGCTCGTTGGGGAAGATCAGGTCGCGCACCCAGGCCAGCGCGTGGGGGAGCGCCGCCTCGAACTCCTCGGCGGACAGCTCCCCGCGCCCGGCTGCCAGGTAGTCCTCGTGGGTCGGGGCTCTAGTTTCCATCGTCCTCGGCCGCCTCGGGCTTTTCTGCCTTCTCGGCGGGCTGCCCGTCTGCGGCCTTCGCCTCGGGCTTTTCCGCCTTGCCCTTGGCGGGCCTGGCTTTCTTCGGGGCCTCCTTCTTGAAGGTCAGTCCAACTGTGCGCATGTCGCGCCTCCTTCCTAGGCCGCCGCCTTCATGCCTGCGGTGATGTAGTGCGCCAGGTTCTCGCGGACGCCGCACACGCCGTACTTGCGGTACTTGAACAGGTGGCCGAAGCCCTGCTGGTTGTCCTCTGCGTCGATGACCTTGCCGTGCGCGAAGTTCCAGCGCAGCACCACGGCGTCCTTGTGGACGATAAGGAAGTTCATGTCCACCGCGCCGGTGCCCTTCTTGTAGTGGCCGATCTCCTCGTCCTTGGTGGTGCCGTCCAAAAGGTCGATGGCGCTGTAGAAGCGGGACTGCGGCACCTTCACGATGGAGGAGAAGCCGTCCAGCGCCTCGCGGGACTTGGTGGTGTCCAGGTCCTTCACCATACCCAGCAGGGTGGGGGTGATGAACAGCACGCGACCCTCCTCCGGCACCTCCTTCTCGTCCATGTCGCACATGGCGGCGTTCAGGCCCTTGAGCATGTCCGCGCCGTCGGCGTAGGTCTTCTGCTCCTTGGTGATGCCGGTGCCCGCGCACAGCGTGGAAAACACGAACGCGTCTCCCTCGGGCACCACCTTGGTGCGGTTGAAGTGCGCGGCGGCGTTGCCGAACGCCAGGTTGAAGGACTGGGCGTCCACCTTCTGGTCGATTTCCAGGATGGTGCCACGGTCGTAGTTGGCGCTGATGGGCTTCCAGGTCAGGGACGCGCCGCTGTTCTGGGGCAGTCGCCCGTTTGCCTGCACGTCGCCCAGGCCGCCCATGGAGTAGACGGGGTAGTAGAACTCGCCCAGCTGCTCCATCTGCGCGATGTTGCCCTGCGGCGCGGCGCTCTCCAGCACGGCGGTCAGGGATTCCTTGCGGTACGCCTCCATGAGTACGTTCTCGTAGCCCTTGGGCAGTTCGATGCTGTTTGGCATGATTTACTCCTTCGTAGATTCGTCGGTGAGTCCGAAAGCTGCGCGGAAGTCGGCCAGGCCGTCGGAGCCTGCGCCGCCCTTGGGGTCGCCGCCCGCGCTCTCGCGGGGCTGGTCGGTGAACATGTAGGCGTTGTCCTTCTTCAGGGCCTCGAAGTCGATGCCCGTGAGGTTGCCCTGCTCGTCCAGCTTCGCGTCGGCGATGTTCGGGATGATCGCGCGCGCCGCCTTGGCGTTGCGCACCCCCATCTGCGCCAGCTTGGTGTCGATGGCGAAGTCGCGGCGCATGTCGGCCTCGCGCTTCTCGGCATCGGCCTTGTACGCCTCGTTGTCGGCCTTGGCCTTGTCGAGCGCGGCCTGCAGCTCCTCGGCGTTGCCCGCCTTGGAGGTGAACTCCTCGATCTGCTTGTCGCGCTGCTCCAGTTCGGCCTTGAGGGCCTTCACCTGCTCCTGGTACTCGTCGGTCTCGCGCTTGTACTTCGCGTAGGACACGACCTCCTTCTGGGGCTCGGTCTGCTGGCCTTCGCCGCCCTCGTTTCCCTGGGGCTTGTTGTCTTCAGCCATCGCTTGCTCCTTCCGTGTTTGGTTGTCGCGCTTCCCTGCGCGCTTGGATGGCCCACCGTTGTCGCCGTGGTCGCGTGCGGGGCCGTTGTCGCCGCCCCATCGCGTGACCGCATCTTCCCCGAGGTGTCGCCAGGCAAAAGAAAAGGCCGCCCGTTCGTGGGCGGCCTTGGTGCCGTGCGTTTATTCGGTTGTCGCCGATGCCTAGTGCATCAGCCCCTCGTCGCGCAGAACTTTGCGGCACTCGGCGTAAAGTTCCTCGCGTTCCTTTTCGGTCAGCTTCTCGGCTGCTTTCGATTCGGAGGCGCTGTCGTCGATAACGAGCACCCAGTCCTCGGGCGTCACTTCTTTTTTGTCAGCCTGAACCATTTCTCCTCCTCGTTTGCCTGGTAGAGCATTTCGGTGGCACAGTCCTCTATGAACCTGCCGTCGGCGTTCGGGTGCTTGGCCTTCGCCAGTTCCCGCATTCTCTCGTACGCCTTCACCACGCCGGGGTCGTTCACCTTGATTTCGTAGATTGTACCATCGTGGCACGCCACCACCGAGCTGCGCACCCAGTCGTTTTCCGCCACCGTGCGTATGTCGGTCCACGACGGCGGCGAGCTCATGGGGTGGTTGTGTATCAGCACCACACCGCCCTCGGTGCGCCTGCACGCCTCCACCTGCTTTGCGGTCAGGCCACACGCCTGGCTCTTCAGGCCGTGCCCGAAGGTATCGGTGACGCGCTCGCCCTTCTTCCACGACACGACGGACATGCGCTCGTAGCCTGTGCCGTCGCGGTCGCGCAGGATGCGGCGGCTCTCGGCGTACACGGCCTCGCTCGCGCGCTTCGGGATGGGAAGGGAGGCCACCTTGTCGTGGTACGACTTGCCGTTCACGGCACGGCGGCTCACGTCTGCGGCGGTGCCCGCGCCCTTGCCCGGCATGAACTTCTCGCGCACCCAGGTCTTGTCCGTGGCAAGTGGGTAGATGTGCGCCTTCGATTCCATGGCGGCCTCGCGCGTGCGCTCGCGGGACAGGTAGGGGTGGGCGGCTATGTGCTCACGCTGGCGCTTCTGCAGCTTGCCAAGGCGCAGGCGCTCCTTGGTGTTGTCGAGCCCGGCGGCATCCAGGGCCGCCGCCTCGCGCTTGGCGGCGCGTATGCCACGTTCAAGCTCGCGCTGCTTCTGCTCTGCCTGGTATCGCTCCTCGCGCTTCTCGCCGCCGCCGTCGGGGTCGCGCTCGTAGCGCATCGGCTGGCCCTCCACGTAGATGCCGAAGTCATGCTTGCAGTTCGCGCCGCACAGGCCATCGACAGAGCCGTAGCCCGTCTCGCGGTAGAACGGCGGGTACTTCTTGGACTTGCCCGACAGGCTGAACACGCGGCCCTGCCACTTGGCGTGGCTTTCGCGCGCCCCGCCGTGCGAGGAGGTCTGCACGAGGTCGTGCCCGGTCTCCTCAAGCAGCTCCAGCGTGTTGCGGCTGCCCGCCTGCACCGCTTGGGTGCGGATGTGGCGGCGCATGGCCACGTCGGCCTGCGCCCACGCCCCGCTCTTGTAGTCCACGACGGACACGCCGCGCCGCGCCAGCTTCAGCACGGCCTCGCGGGTGGCCTGCTCGTAGCCCGCCATGCCCGAGTTCACCCGAGCCACGGCCTGCGCCACGACTTCGAGGTAGGCGCGCTGCACGTTGGCGGGCATCTTCAGGTTGTCGCGGCTCACGACGTCCTGCACTCCCGCCGCCGTGGCCCGCGCGGAGTTGTGCAGCCTCCACTGCATCGCCTTGGACAGCGCGCCCATGGCCGTGCCCAGCGTGGCCAGGTCGTCCTCGGCGCTCTTGGCCACGGCCTCGGCCGCAGCCTTGGCAGCCTCGCGCGCGGCTCTGCGGCCCTCGTCGTTCATGGCCTTCTGCACGTCCTTGGCGGCAAGCGCCGCCCTGCGGGCGGCCTGCGAGTAGGCGCTGTCGCCCTCGAAGTCGATGGAGCCTATGAGCGCGGCGTAGATGCACACCAGGCGCAGGGCGTATTCGTCCATGGCCCCCTGCGCTGCGTCGGTGAAGTGCTCTATGTAGTCCGGCCCCAGCATCAGGCGAGCCCGTCGCCAAGCATGTCGAACGCGCCGCCCTGCTGCTCGGGCACGTTGGCCTTGGCCTCGTTGCTGGTCTCGCCGTAGAAGCGGCGGCGGTACTCCCACGGGGCCATGATGCCCGCACCGACCTCGCTCATGGCCATCTCGCGCGCGCTCTGCGTGTCGCTGATGATGGAGTCGTCGAAGTCCACGGTGACGTCGCCGTAGGGCACGGCCTCGCCCTTGATGCTGCGGCACGCGTCGGCCATGCCGTTCACGAGGCGCACGATGGACTTGCGCAGGGCGTTCTCGTGCCGGTGGATGGATCGCATCAGCTGCGAGTTGTCGGCCGCCACCTCCTTGGCGGTCTTCAGGCCCGTGTGCGACTCCCAGGAGAAGTAGCCGTTGCCGAAGCCGCACGCCACCGACAGCAGACGCAGGCCCGTGTTGATGGCGCTGGCGTTCTCGTCGGCCTTGAGGTCGCTCTGAACGGTCTGAATCTTGGCCGACCCCTCGTCGCCGGGGTTCATGCTGAAGATGGTGTCGTCGGCCTCGCCGAAGGCGTAGTACGTTTTCGTGAGGCTGCCGTCCGGCCCCTTGTCAGTCTTGGACTCTATGAGGGTCTTGTCCACGAACGTGCGCGGGCGGCCCACGCGAATGTGGTCGAGCAGGGAGGTGGCGGCCTCGTCGACCACCTTCATGGCCCCCACGGCGTTGCAGTACACGCTCGCGCCCATCGCGCAGTAGTCGTAGAAGCGGTTCGACACGGCGGGGCGCACCAGTGCGAAAAGCGGGCGGGTGCAGCGCGTGTCCATGTCGGCGCTGATGCCCTCGACCGTCACCTGCTTGTGCGTGCGGGTGTCGAACAGCTGCGTGAGGATGTGATAGGTGCCGCCCTTGAGCACGTGGGCCTGGCACTGGTCGTAGTCGCGCCCGGCGACCTCCACGCGGCCCACGAACGCGCACTGCGTGCAGTCGTCGGCGCTCCACGTGAGCGGGACTATCTGCGTGGCGTCGTAGCGCACGATGCGCAGCTCGGCGTCGGGCGTGTAGGCGCTGTCGGTCACCCCTCGCGGCTCGATGACCCACGCGCCGGTCCCCATGGCGAACGCACGTGCTATGAAGTCGGCGTTGTCCATGGCGAACGAGGAGGGCGCGCCGCTGTCCTCCGTGGGCTGCTGCGCCGGCGCGTTGCCCTCCGTCGCCTCCTGGCCGTCCCCGCCCGTTGTCGTGGGGTTGGCGAAATATCGCGCCATCCACGCGCGGCGCTCGTCGCTCGTGCTGGAGATGATCGTGCTCTCGTTCATGAGCAGACTGGCCCACTCGTCGGCCACGAGCGCCGCCGGGTGCAGGCTGGCGCGCTCGCGCTTGTACACGCGGAAGCCGCGCCGCTCGCTGTAGTGGTACCAGCCGTTGTTCGCCGCGAACCAGCCGAACCAGACGCCCACCATGCCCTGCATGCGGGTGTCCGGCTGGTATCCCATGCGGCGCAGCCACGCCTCGGCGTAGCCCGTGTTGCCTCGCTTCTCCATCAGAGGTTGCTCCTTATCCACAGTCCTGCGGCGTAGCCCGCCGCGTCTATCGCGTCGTCGTTCACCTTCGGCAGTGTCTCGGTTATGTCGCCCTGCCCGTTCGACACGTACTCGAACTCGGGGAACTCCTTGGCGGCGAGCGGGCAGCGGTCGGGGTCGATGACTATGCGCGTAAGGTTCTGCATCCACCTGATGCGGCTCTTGGGCGCGTTCAGGCCCTGCTTGAGCGACTTCTGTGCGCCGATGCCCTGCTCCTGGTAGTAGAGGATCATGCCGCGCGCCGCGCTGTCGCACCACACGTCGGCGGCGGGGTCCTCGGCCGCCTGCAGCTTGGCCGCCACCAGCTCGGCGGTCTTGACGTCGATGGCCTCGGTTCCCTGGCGGCTCTCCTCGTCCAGCAGGTACAGCACGCGCTCGTTCTCGTCGTAACCCGCCTCTATGAACACCCACGGGTGGACGCTGCCCGCGTCCACGCCGAACGAGCGCAGCGAGATGGACGCGCGCTCCTCGTCCGTTATGGGGCGTATGTCCAGCAGCTTGTCGGGGAACACCTCGGAGCCCGTGCCGATGACCTCGCCGAGCCATTGCCAGCGGTAGGACTCGGGCGTCTTGCGGCGGCTGCGCTCGGCCTCCGCCAGCGCGGCGGCGCTTATCCACTCGGGGTGCTCGTCTATGACGTCCAGGTACGTGGTGTGGCATATGAAGCGCCCGTCCTCGCCCGGGTGGGCCTCCAGGTCGCGCGCCTCCTTATTCACCCAGTTGCGAGCCGAGCGGGGAGGGTTGTAGCTGTAGAACACCCAGAACATGTCGCCGCCGCGCAGGAACGTGGCCAGCACGCTGCGCACCTCGTCCATGCCGTCGAACTCGTCTACCTCCTCGAACCACACCACGGCGCAGTAGCCGGTGCGGAACTTCGCGGACTTCAGCTTCTTCGGCTTGTCGCATCCCACAAAGCGTATGACCTGCCCGGTGGGGCGGTACGTCACCTCCATGGGGGACAGGCCGAAGTCGAACAGGTGCGCCACGCCCAGCACGTCGCACGCCCAGCCTATCTGCTCGTACACGGACGTGCGCAGCGTGTTGCCGACCTTGCGCAGCACGACGGCGTTGGCCTCCGGGTTGAGCATGATCAGCAGCACGATGGCGATGGAGATGAACGACGACTTGGTGGAGTTGCGCCCGCCCTTGAACCAGTAGTGCGTGAACTCGTGCGCCTTGATGGAGAGCCACACGCCCGCGAACACGGAGGCAACGACGTCCGAGAGCCTAACCAAGGTCGTCAACGATGGTCACCCCCGCCTCCGCCATGGCGGCCTTCGCGCCGTCCACGCCGAACATGTCGTTGAGCAGCTTCACGCTCTCGGTTATGGCCAGGCGCGCGTCGCCGTTGATGCTGCCCTCGGCCGCCTGGCGGCGGAAGATGGGCAGCGCGCCGTCCAGCACCTCGAACAGCGGGGCGGCCGCGTCCTGCAGCTCCCAGCGGCAGTCCTTGGCGGCCGCGTCGCGGATTTCCTGGATTCTGTGCGCGATTCGTGGGTCGCGCATCAGCTTGGAGGCGGCGCAGCTTATCGAGTTGTAGTTCATCCGCTTGCAGTCGTAGGCCGCGCGGTACGCGTCCTGCTGCTTGGCGCGGGGCTTGGCCATCTCGCGGGCGAACGCTTCCTGCTTCGCCGTGAGCGGCTTGTCCTTCTTGGGCACCTGCGGCCTCCTTCCCTTATCTCTCGGCCCATATGGTCGCAAGCGTGTCGCCGGGCACGGAAAAGGCCGCCCCGAAGGACGGCCCTCTGCCTGTTTCCGTATTCGGTTGCCCCTATCCGCACGCCGCCACGGCCATGGCCATGAGCCCGAGCGCCAGCGCCCTTATGGCGTAGATGGCCGCCGCGTCTATGGCGATTGCCGCCGCTATGAACAGCAGGCACCCCCAGTTGCATCCCGGGCGGTTCATCGCTCCTCCCACTCGACGGTGCCGTCGTCGTACTCGGCCTTGAGCCATTCCAGGTAGTCGGCCTCCTCGCAGAAGCTGGCCAGCAGCCGCTTGCTGGTAGTGCAGCTGCTCATGCGGCTCGTCTCATATACGGCGATGAAGAAGGGCCACGAGTGGAACTCCGTTTCCGTGTGGATGGCCCGCTCGGGCGTGCCGAAAAGGTGCTCCCAGTTCGTCATCGCGCCCCCTCCTTCGCGCTCGGCCCGACCTTGCGGTAGGTGAAGTCCTCGAACAGGTGGCCGCACCAGCGGCAGCGGTCGCCGCCCTTGGGCAGGTGGTGCCAGATCTCGCGCATGCCGCACTTCGGGCAGCGCACCTCGATACTGGGTCGGCGCTTCGGCTTCTCGGTCTGCTGCTCCATGGCTACTCCACCGCCATCCGCATGGCCGGCTTCATGGCCTCGCGCAGGCTCTTGGCCAGCTCCTCGGCCGTAACCTCGGCCCTCACCTCCACGTTCACGTCGGGCATCGCGAAACCGTGCGCCTCTTCGGCCTTGAGGCAAGGCATGGCGGCGTCCTGGGCCGCGCCCTTGAGCGTCGGTGACGCTGTCGCCCTCGGCTCGCAGCGCCCCAGCCACAACTCGCACTCGTCCAGCTTCGTGAGCGCCAGGGCGCGCTCGCGGCTCGCCTCGTAGGCCGTCTCGATGCCCTTGCGCAGGTTCTGCACGGCCATCTCTTCGGTCACGGCGTCCAGCTCCTCGCGCAGCCGGGCGTTCTTGAACCTCAGGTTGCGAACCTCGCGGCGCAGCGCGGCCACCGCGTGGCCCTGCTGCTCGTTCCAGCAGTCCTCGCACAGCGGCGCGTCCACGCCCATGTTGTCCTGCCCAAGGGCGTCGATATCGCGCCCGCAGGTCTCGCAGATGATTCCCATGGCTACTCCCTTCCTTCCGGCTTCGCCGCGCCTGCGAGGAACCACGCCCGCAGGCTCTCGGCGCACTCCGGGCACAAGGCCCTTGCCTTGCCGTCGATTCGCGCGCTGTTCCCCAGCACCATCTTGGCGTAACCCGCCAGGGTCGCCGGCACCTCCTTGCCGCAGCGTTCGCATGCGCACATGTACAGCCTCATGCCTGCTCGCCTCCCTTCGGCAGAGCGTCGGCGATTCGGTCCCAGTCGGTGGCCGGCTTCTCGCTGGGGTACTCGTAGGCCCCCACGCACGGCACCGGCAGCACCGCCATGCCGTCGTGCTCGCCTGCGTACTCGTCTGCGTCCGATCTGCTCTCGAACGCCAGCACCACATCACTCTCCGTGGCCACCGCGTAGATCTTCTTCATCGTTTCGTCTCCTATTCGACCTCGAAGCACTCGCATGCCTCGCTTGTCTCGTCTACCGCCTCCACGTCGGGGCCGCCGCCCGTCATGGCGTCGCAGGCGCACACGGCCTCGCCGCCAGCGCCCTGCACGCGGCCGCAGAAGCGGCACTCCCGGCACGTGCGGCCCTCCCCCGGGTCGGGCCGGTTCCACGGTGCCCTGGGGTCGGACTCGAAGCAACCGGGCGGGAGGTTCCACCCGCTTGAAGGCTCGTACCCGCTCACATGCACCGCCTGCCCCTCGGCAGCCGCCCCCAGCCGTCCATGGCCAGGGCATCCACGTACTTGGTCGGTTCCAGCAGCAGCAGGTACTCCCAGTGCCCCGAGCCCGGCGGGGCGGGGCGGTTGAACCTCTGCTCGGCCCTGACCCAGCGGAAGTGCAGCCGGTTGGCGTGCGCCAGCCCGTGGCAGCCGCTGCCGTTGCCGCTGCCGCACAGCATCACCGTGGGCTTGGGAACCTCGCGCCCGTCGCGGAACAGCTTGCCCGCCCCGCGCCTCACGATGTGGTGGCGGTTGAGCGGCCACGGCGCGCCGCACACGGCGCACCTGGGCGTCTCGATGCTTGGCCCCTCCATGAGGGGGCGCAGGATCTCGGGCAGCGTGTCAACGTTTGCCATTCGATAGCCTCCTGTCCCTGCCTTGCAGCTCGTACTTGTCGCACATCTCCGACAGGCGGCTCACGATGGCCACCGCCGTCTCCTCGTCGCCGTTCTTGGCCAGGCGGCGTATGAGGTCGCTCTTGCCGTACTGCGTGGTCACGACCACGGGCCTCATGTTCTCGTACCTGTCGTTCACGACGCGGAACACCTGCCCCAGCGTCCAGTCGGTGGGGGACTCCTTGCCCAGGTCGTCCAGCACCAGGCACCCCACGCGGGAGAGCCTGGACAGCACGCCGTCCTCGGTGCCGTCGCCGCCGTAGGTGCCCTTGATGGCGGCCAGCACGCCCAGCATGTCGGTCACCCTCACGCTGGTGCCGCCGTCCACCAGGAGCCGCGCCACGGCGCTCGCCAGGTGGGTCTTGCCGGTTCCCACGGGGCCGCAGATGTACGCCCCGCGCCCTTGCTCAACCTTCGCGGCAATGCCCTCGGCCATGGGGGAGGCGGCTGTCATGAAGCGGGGCTTGATTCCGGCCCGCTCGTAGGCCCGGCGGCGTTTGGCTGCGGCCTCCTCGGCCTTGGCCCTGGCCTCAAGGCGCGAACGCTCGTCGCGCTCCGCCACGGCACCCGGGCAGCCGCACGGCTTCCAGCCGCAGAAGGTGCGGCGGCCAGCCAGCACCACGTAGCGGACCTCCAGCTGCGCCCCGCAGTGGGGGCACTCAGTCGTACTCGGCATAGCCGTCGGCCTCCTTCCGGGTCCTCGGGCCGCGGTTCACGTAGTCCTCGAACTTCGGCGAGAACAGCGTGGAGGGCCGCAGGTACTTGGCCATCTTCGGGTCGCCCGCCCACTCGGCTGCCATCGTGTCGATGACGGCCAGGAAGTCGGGGAGGCGGTAGCCCTCGGCCCAGCGGGCGTGTATCAGCCTGCGGGTCTTGGCGCTGCTTGAGCGGTAGCGGGTGCCGGCTGCCTCGTTGAGCGCATGCACGATTTTGTCAAAGGGGATTAAGGGGTTATCTATATACTCAACCTCAACCTCAACCTCTGCATTGCCGCAACTCGATGCGCCTGCATGTGCATCCGCATCTGCTTGCGCATGTGCGACTGCATCTGTATCCGCATATGCTCCCGCATGTGCTTGCGCATCGGCTTGCGCCCGTGCCGCCGCATCGTCCACCGCGTCTTCCTTCCCCGGCCTGTTGCCCCAGCGGGCGTTGGCCGCCTTCCTTGCGCGCTCGCTCTTCTCGTCGCCCATGTCGAGCCTGCCCTTGAGCACCAGGAAGGTAGGCAGCCACGCGGGGCTGCCCTGCGGCTCCTTGCCCGTGAACCGGTACTCGACGATGGCGTAGATGAACGGCGCGCGCTGCTTCTCGGGCATGGCCTGCGCGGCCGCCCAGAAGTCGTCGTGTATAACCATGCCCATAGTGTCGCCGTCGCCTTCCCTAAAACGGGATATCCTCGTCGTACAGATCGGGCATGGCCTGCTGCTGCGGCGCGGGCTGCTGCGGCGCGTACGCCTGCTGAGTGGCCGGCTGCGGCGCGTAGGCGGGCTGCTGCGGCGCAGGTGCCGGGGCGGGGCGTCCCTGGCCGTACGTGCGGGCCTGCGGCGCTTGCGGGGCCGCCTGGGGCGCGTACTGCTGCGGCGCGTAGCCCTGCTGCTGTTGCTGGCCGCTCATGAACTCCAGCTCGTCTATCACGACCTCCAGCGCGCTGCGCTTCTGGCCGGTCTGCTGGTCGTTCCAGCTGCGGTAGCGCAGCTTGCCCTCGATGGCCACCTTGCTGCCTTTGGCGAGGTACTGCGCCAGCTTCTCGCCTCGGGTGCCGAACAGCGTGCAGTCCACGAAGTTCGGGTAGTCCTCCCACTGCCCGGTCTGCTGGTTCTTGCGGCGGTCGTTGACGGCCACGCCCATGGACAGCACGGACATGCCGCCAGACGTGGAGCGCAGCACGGGGTCGCGGGTCAGGTTGCCGGATATGCACACGCGGTTGATGCTCATAGATACCCTCCTTGGGTTACGTCCCCGCTGTTCCAGATGCGAGTGATCTGCGCGTCTACCATGCGGATGCGCAGCTTGATTACGTTGATGGCCTCCTGCGAGGCCTTGTAGATGGCCTCGGAGCAGTCGCGGCGGCGCTTGGCCTCCGCTATCTGCTCCTGGCCCCGGCACACGTCGCCGATGATGGTGACGGGCGTGCCCTTCTGGCGCTCGTTCAGGATGGCGATGCGCAGGGCCTTGCGGTACTCGGCCTCGTTCTCGGCGTACTGGCAGCCCGACTCCTTGCAGGTCTTCAGCTCGGCCTCCAGCCTGTCGGTCAGCTCGTCCAGCTCCTCGGTGAGCGCCTGCATCTACTCCACCTGCCAGTCGGGGCGCGGGCAGCACGGGCTGTTGGCCACGAACTCCATGTACTGCGGCATGCTGGCGAACTGGTAGCGCGCCCCGCAGCTGCGGCAGTGGGCCGTGAAGGGGCCGGCTGCGGGCGGCTGCTTCTCCTCGGGCGCGGGCTGCTCCTCCATGGCGTCGGGATCGCTCTGCCCGTCGATGGCGAACGCGCCGCACAGCGCGTACTTGCGGGCGTAGCTCGACGCCATGCCGGTCACCTGGGCGTCGTCCGAGCCCTTCTTGTGCTCGTCCTCGCGGGCGTAGGCGCTCACCTGCAGCAGGCCCTCGCCGCCCTCGGCGGGGAACACGCACGCCGTGGACTTCACGTAGTAGCGGTCGCCTATCTGCACCAGCTCGTCGGTCATGAAGAACGCCAGGCCCTCCTTGGCGCACGGCTCCTTCAGCGCGGCCACTATGTCCTCGTAGCTGCGGTAGCTGAACTTGCCGAAAGCGTTGTACTTGGCCTTGGGCACCACCACGGCGCGCTGCACGCGGGCAACGGCCGCCATGAGGTCGATGGACTGCTGTTCCTGGGTCATGCTAGTAGCCTCCGTTCATTCGCTCGTAAACCTGGCCCACCGTGCCGTGCATGATGGTGCCCACGACGCCCTGCGCCTTGAGGGCCGCCGCGACGCCCTGCATCTGCTCGCGCGTGGCGCACGGCACCACGACCGTCCACGGGTCGCCCGCCATGACCACGGGTGCCGGTGCGGGCGGCGCTGGCGGCACCGGGGCGGGCATGGGCGCGGGCTGCGGCTCGGGCATCTGCTCAAGCGGCTGCGGGAACTCTGCGGGCTGGCATTCCGCGGGCTCGGGCACCGCTTCGGGTTCGGGCTCGGGCTCTTCCACGGGTTCCGGCTCCATGGCCGCCTTCAGCTCGGCGATGCGCCGGCGCTCCTCCTCGGCCTTGTGCGCCGCCGTTATGGCCGCGCCCAGGTCCAGGGTGGCGAACAGCTCGCGCTCGGCCTCGTCGTAGAACGGCTCGCCCTGGAACTGCGCCTTGAGGGTTTCCCAGTCCTGGGCCAGGCGCTCTACCTTGGCCTCCAGGGCCTTGAATGCCTTCACTTCGCCGAAGGTCTTGTTGGTCCACTGCTTCTCATGGAAACGCTCATAGGGCACGACGGGGGCCAGCAGCCCGGCGAACTCCTCGTAGTGCTCCCGCAGCTTGGCGTACGCGCGCAGCTGGCGATCCTCCTCGGCCTCGTCCAGCTGCGCCTTGATGCCGTCGGCTGCCTGCTTCGCGATGCCCGCCACGGCCTTGCACCTGTCCTCGAACGCGGCCAGGGGCTTCGTGTACTCGCGGCTCACGGCCTTGCGGCGCTCGTCTATCTCCTTGGCGATGCCGTTGAGGTAGGCGCGGTCGCGCTTGGCGGCCTTCACGTTCTCGTCCTTGCCCATGTCGTAGGTCGCGCCCTCGTAGTCGGCCACCAGCCTGCGCACGTGCGCCTCCAGGGCGTCGAAGTTGGCCTCGATCACGGCGGGGGAGTACGCCACGGTCAGCTCTGACGCCTCCTCGGGCTCGATGATCTCGGCCTCAACTGCTTCGCTCATTTACTCCTCGCTTCCCAGGCGCGCCATGCACGCCTCGTAGGTTTCCGTCTCGGCCGCGTTCGGCTCGTAGCCGTCGGCCTTCATGGCCTCGTAGATGATGGTCACGTTCTCGACCGTCGCTCGGTTGAGGTACACGGGGCTGCCGCCTTCCATGAGGCTCCAGGCCGTCCAGCCGCTCATGTTCCACGCTGCCCGCCAGCCCATGGCCACGGCCAGCTCGGTGGGCGTGCGGTCGATGGGTCGGCCCAGCAGCTCCTCGAACGATTCCACGGCCTCGGCCTCCATGGCGAACGCGGTCAGCGCCAGAGCCGTGCGGCGCATCGACTTGAGGTCGCCCGCGTGGGCGGCAAGCCACTCGCGGCGGGCCTTCGCGCCGTCCTCGTAGGCGGCCTGGAAGTCGGCCTTGCGCTGGGCTGCGGCCTGTGCGGCCTCGTCGGCCCCCTCGGCCACCGGCGCCAGCAGGGTCACGCCGAACGACGTCTCCTCGGCCAGAAGCCCCGCACCCGCGTTGTCGGCCACGTAGGCGTCCAGCGCCGCCAGGTCGGGGCGGTAGTCGGAAAACGTGCGGCATGCGGCGAAGCCCTCGGGGCATTCGTCGACGAACTCGACGCCCGCGTCGGCAAGCACCGCCACCACCTCGGCGCGGTTGCGCCTCTGCTCGGCCTCGGCCTTCAGGCTCGCGTACACGCGCTGCCATTCGGACTGCTTGCAGTCGCGCAGCTCGGCCACGGCCTCGTCGTCGCCCTCGAACTCGGCGATGGCGGCCAGGCGGTCGAGCGTCATGTCGTAGGCGGCGTCCTGCACCCTGCGGGCGGCGCGGCGCGCCTTGGCCACGGTGCCCGCGTCGGTGCGGGCGGCCACGGCCACCTCCTCGTCGGGAATGTCGAGCGCCAGCATGGTCTGCACGACGCGCGACTTCTCCTCGGCGGTCAGCCCCAGCTTGGCGTCGGTCTCCACCATGGCCTTGGCGGCCTCCACGCGCGCCAGCTCGGCGTCGTCCAGGTCGTCGTAGACCTCGGCGAGGAAACGCTCGGTGCCGATGGCCCTCATGGCGCGCACGCGGCACTCGCCGTCGATGATCCAGTAGATGCCGCCCTCCTTGTACAGGATGGGCTTCATGACGGGCTGGCCGGGGTTGAGGCGGTTGGCCTTGAACTGCGCGGCCAGGCCCGCGATGTGCTCGGCGCTCTCCCTGGTGGTGAAGTCGCGCGGGTTCATCGGCTCGCCGTCGGCGCGCTCGTAGGGGTACACGTCGCAGATCGCGACCTCCTCTAGCGATTGCATGCGCGGGCCTCCTCGTCTACGACCACGCGGCACTCCATGCCCACCAGGCGGGCGCGGCACGCCACGCGGGCCACCTCGCCCATGAGCGCGATGCGCTTGGTGGGCACGGGGCCGTTCTTGATTTGCGCGGCCATGCAGGCGGCCCCCATGTTGAACGCCTGGCGCATGGCGGCGTCGAAGCCGCCGTCGCCCGGCTCGGGCACGGGGACGGCGCGCTCGATGCGCTTCAGGATGCTGTCCACCGTCTTGTCCGCGACGGTCTTGCTGATGATTTCCGTGAGCATTTGGGTCTCCTAACTGGGAAAACTAAAAGTGATAAAAACTTTTCAGGATTTCGGAACTTTTTTCTCTATGCGCTCCTTGCGCTTCTGCGCCGCCTTGACCCTGCGGTACAGGTAACGGCACAGCCACCGCTCCATGGCCTCGTCGTGCGCCTCTGCTGCCTTGTCGGCGGCGTAGCGGCTCATGCCCGAGGTGTCCGGGGCCTGCGGCATGGGGTCGGCGCGGCTCTCTCGGCCGCACTCGGTGCGCTCGTAGGTGCGGCGCTCCTCTGCGGTCAGCCTCGGCAGCAGCTCGGCTATGCGGCCCTCTATGGCCTCAAGCTGCTGCTGGCGTCTGCACGGTTCGCAGATGCCGTCCTTGCCGAGGGTCGCCCTGCGGCACCCGCACGACGGGCACAGCTCCAGGCGGTGGCGGTAGCAGCGCAGGGACACGTGGCCGCCGCTGGCGTTGATCACGCGCCGCGCGTTATCCAACTGGTTCTTGGACAGCCGCAGCTCGCGGCGAATCTCGCGGGCGGGCACCTTTCCCGCCAGCTCGGCTATGCGGTCGAGGTCGGCCTTGCGCCACGCCCTGTGTGGCCTGCCCTTGTCTCGGCGGGTCACTCGTCGCTCACCTCCACGACCACGCGGGGGCGCGCCCTGTCGGTGAGCACCCTGTCGGGGCACTGCTCCACGTACTTGCGGGAGTCGTCCTTGATTACGCCCGCCGCCACCAGGCCGTCGAGCACGAACTTGCGCGCGAAGCCCACGTTGTCGGCGTCGCGGCGCATGTCGGGCTCGTAGAACGTGGTGCGCACGGTCACCCGGCGCTCGAAGCGCGGCGCGCGCTGCTGCATGGCCGCCGCCCTCACGCGCGCCGTCTCGCGCTTCTTCATGGCCGCCGCCTTGTAGCGGTTGGCGCGCTCGGCGCTGATGTAGTCGTTCAGGCTCGGCATTCGGCCCTCGACCGTGACGGCGCACCTCATTGCGCGCCCCTGTCGTAGATGCCCTGCGCCTCGGTTAGCGTGGAGGCGGCGAAAACGGCTGGGCCCACGATGGCCTCCCACGTGCCCACCAGGTCCACGGAGTCCACCGGCGTGCGGCGGAAGCTCACGGCGGCCAGCATGGAGGGGCGCTGCAGCACCATGTAGCGGGACAGCACGCTCCACAGGTTGTGGTCGCGCTTGAACTCGCTGGCCTCGCTCACGGTCATGCCGTTCTGGCACGCCAGGGTGTACACGTTGTCGCGCTGGATGACGTGGCCCTCCAGCATCAGGCGGTAGCAGATGCGGCGCAGCTTCGCCCATGTATCGGGGTTCGAGGCAACCCAGCCGCACGCCTTGGCCACGAGGGCCTGGGCCTTGGCGTCTACCTCGGCCATACTGTTGCCCCCAGCGCCCATGTGGCGGCGATGCACGCGCAGACGAACAGGGCGGCGAAAACGGCCTGCAGCCTCTCGCGGCGCTGCTCGGGTGTTACACTGTCCTCGGTTCGGAAGTGAACCGTTGCGGTGCGCGTCTTTCGCTTGCCGGCTGCGACGCGCACCCTCTTTCCCTTGATCTTTTCCATTCCTGGAACTTCCTCTCGTTCTCTGGGTCCTTGTAGAACTCGCGCATCATGGCGGCGCACTCGTCGCACATGGCGCGCTGTATCGGGGTCATTCGCCCGCGACGCCCGGCAGAAGCAGCGGGGCGTCCTCGTAGGCGACCTCACCGGTGTCCCTATCCACGAACATCACCTCCTGGTCGTCGTACACGTGGATGTTGAGCATCTGCCCCGTGAACTCCACCAGCTTGGGGATGAAGTCGCGGAACTTCGGGTCCAGCTCAAACTGCAGCACGCACTTGCCGCTCTTCACGTTGAGGGCGGTGAACCCCCCCCCGTACGGTCACCTCGTTCAGCATGGCGGCCTCCTAATCCTGCACGTCGTACGCGGTGTCTCGCGCGATGGTCTTGAAGTCGGTGCTCCAGCCCTTGCCGTTCACGCTGAACTGCACGGAGTCGTAGACGTTGAACTGCATGCCGCCGAGTTCGAACCGCTGCTTCATGCTGGCCTCTAGCGGAATGACGCGCTTCCTTTCGAAGCCCCACGTGGAGACGATGCGGTCGATCATGCTGTACTTGGATTCCTCCATGCAGCCGTTCTCAGCGGGTACGAAGTAGAACGTCACGTGCTTGCGCTTGTCGGTGATGCGGTCGAGCGTTTTGTCGACGATATCCGAGACGAACTCGGGCTGGTGGCTTGCGTTGGTCATGGTGTTTCTCCTTAGAGTTAGTTTAACTAGCGTTTCTGCCGAAAAAAATGCTCTCGTAGCTACGGCTCAGGATTTCACAGATGCGGCGCGCCTGTAAAACGCTCGCATTCTCGGGCTTTTCCTCGATTTTTATGTATGTCGGACGGGAAACACCCAGTTCATCAGCCATGTATTGCTGCGTGAAGCCTGCATCTTCGCGCGCTTCGCGAAGAGTTTTGAACTTCGCCAAGCCTTATCACCTCCTTCGCTTGTCGAACCGTCTCAAAGGTTAGTTTTTCTAGCATTGCATGTCAAGTTATTTTTGCAATAAAATGCAAGAGAAGTTAACAGGAGGTCGCTATGGGTATTCGCGAGAACATCATCCAACTGCGGGAACTGTTCGGCGTTACGCAAGAGCAGCTTGCCTCGATTGCGGGCGTTTCCCGTGGTGCCGTCTCTCAGTGGGAGGGCGGTTTCTCCGAACCTCGTATGGGTTCGATACAAAAGATTGCGGACTACTTCCGCATTTCTAAAAGCAACATTATTGAAGATAACGGGATGTCGTTCATCGACCCCGTGACCAAAAAGCCCAAGGGCAGCCCCTATATGCCCGCCGGTGCCATGCCCGTGGTGGCCAGCAGCGCCACCGTGCCGCTGCTCACGCTCGGCCGCGTGCACGCCGGCGCGCTCGCCGACGAGGAGGAGATAGCGCACCGCGTTGAGGTGCCCGCCTCGGTGTGCGCCGGCCACCCGCGCGCGTTCGCCCTGGAGGTCGAGGGCGACTGCATGAACCGCGTCATACCCGAGGGCAGCCACGTGCTGGTCGACCCCGACCGCCAGCCCGCCAACGGGTCCATCGCCGTGGTGGAGACCGAGGACTACCGCGCGGTCATGCGCCGCTGGTACAAGGGCAGCACCAAGCTGATGCTGTCGGCGGACAGCTTCGAGGACTACGAGGACATGATTTTCGGCATGGACGACGGCCCCGTGCGCGTGATCGGCACGGTGGTGTGGTTCCAGGCCGCCAACGAGATGGAGTAGCCATGGGCTTGTTTGATTTTATGAAGCAAAAGGGGAGGAGGACGGCCGAGCCGGTTTCCTATGTTCCCGAATGTTTGGAACTCCCGGAGTCGAACTACGACGAACTATTTGACGAGTTTCAGCCGGAATGGGCTGACCAGTTTCCCGACTTCCCCTATGAGTTCCAAGGAAGACCAGCGATCAGGACGACTTTAACCGAGCGCATGCGCGATATGTTCAGCATTGCCCCGCAGGACGTTCCGAGAGTCGAGGCTCTTGTTCGTCGGGCCAACAGTTTGCTCGCTGATGCTCATTCCCTTGCTACTTTTCCCGAGTTTTCCGTCCCTATGCCTGATCTGTCGGATTCCTATAAATGCTTGTTGCGTTTTCCGCTTTGCGGTATTCGGTGCATCCCGTTTACGGAAAAAACCGGTCGGGTGTCGAAGTTTCCGTTCCGGTTTGAATACGATTCCGGGATGATGCGCAAACCCCGGTCGCCGAGGGCCCATATCACGATGACCGCCAGCTTGTTGCCGGACGGGAATCCGGGAAGGATTGAAAGCGAGTACGCGCTTTTCGAAAACGGTGCCGCGTTCGGCCACTATTGGAAAGTGACTTCAAAGGTCGTTAACGGAGAACTCGTCGTCTCCCGAATCAGCGAAACGAGTCCGACAGGCGATACTCCGCCAACTCTTTACACATTGGGCAGGTAGCCATGGGCGGACGTGCGGCGATATATGCCCGCTTCTCGAGCCACAACCAGCGCGGCGAGTCCATAGAGATACAGGTGGAGAAGTCCCGCGCCTACTGCGCCGAGAACGACCTGCGCGTGGTGGCCACGTACTGCGACTTCGCGCAGACGGGCACCAACACCGACCGCGCCGAGTTCCAGCGCATGATGGCCGACGCCAGGCGAGGGCTGTTCGATTTCGTGGTCATATATAAAGTTACCCGAATCATGCGCAACCGCGACGAGATGGCCATGGCGCGCATCATGCTGCGCCGCTGCCGCGTCGAGATACTGTACGCGGGCGAGGACATTTCGGACGGCTCGGCGGGCGTGCTGCAGCTGGGCATGCTGGAGGTGCTGGCGGAGTACGAGAGCGCGCTCGACGGCGAGCGCATACGCGACGGCATACAGAAGAACGCCGAGCGGTGCATGGCCAACGGGTGCGTGCGCTACGGCTGGGACATAGTGGACGGGCGCTACGTGGTCAACGAGGAGGAGGCCGCCGCCATCCGCCTGGGCGTGCGCATGGTCTTGTCGGGCAAGTCGGTGGCCGACGTGGTGCGCGCCTGGGAGCCGTACCGCACCAAGCGCGGCGGCAAGTGGCGCTTCCAGACGGTGCGCCGCATACTGATGCGGCGGGAGAACGGCGGGGAGTACCGCTACGCGGGCGTGGTCGTGCCCGGCGGCATGCCCGCCATCGTTCCCATGGATGACGAGGAGAGGGTGATACGGATGCTTGAGGACTCGCACAGGCCCCGCGCCAAGACCGAAGCGTGGGACTTCCCGCTCACGGGCAAGCTCTACGACGGGCGAGACGGCGGGCTGATGACCGGCACCAGCGGAACGGGCAAGTCGGGCAGGCCCTATCACTACTACCGCTGCCGCAGCTGCGGGCGCACCGTGCGCCGCGATGTCGTGGAGAAGCGCGTGGCCGACGCCGTGCGCGAGGCCCTGGGCAGCGCCGACAGCCGCGAACGCATCGCTCGCATGCTGGTCGACGCCGAGGAGGAGCGCGCCGACGAGAAGCCCTTGAGCGAGACCATAAAGGGCGAGCTGGCCAAGATCGAGACGGCGTTCTCCAACATATGGGCGGCCATCGAGTCGGGCATCGCGCCGCCGGGCGGCAAGGAGCGCATAGACGCGCTGAAGCAGCGGCAGGCGCTCCTCAAAGACGAGCTGCGCACGGCCGAGGCCCTTGAGGCCGCCCGCCTTGACTACGACCGCGCGCTGTTCTGGCTTGAGGGCATGGCCGCCGCCGAGGTGGACGACGCGCAGCTTCTGCGCACGTTCGTGGCGCGCGTGGTGCTGGGCGGCCCCGACGATGACGACGGCCTGCGCGTGGCGTTCACGTTTGACGATTCTGCCGGCTTGGGCGATAATCCGTCGCTGCCTGGCGCTATAGGTCCAGGTGGCGAGGTGTTCGACCGAATGAACGCCATCTCCACCAATAGTTACAAGCAGGTAGAGAAGTGTCTCTACCTGCTTTTTTATTACTTACAGATACCGCGGAGAATCGAACTCTATGCAGGGCGCGGGCGTAAAGAAAACGCGTAAGCGTTTTTAGCCCGCGGGCGAGGACGCCGGCAGGCGGCCGAAGCCGGTGCGGGTTCGCGAAGCGAACACGCGGATTCTCCGCGCAATCTATCAGCCCAATATGGATGCGATGTTTATCGAATTTCAGCTGGCCATGCCCCGCACCAACGCAAGCCCCAAACCGCGGAGAATCGAACTCTGCGCAGGGCGCGGGCGTAAAGAAAACGCGTAAGCGTTTTTAGCCCGCGGGCGAGGGCGGCGGCAGCCGACCGAAGCCGGTGCGTATTTGCGAAGCAAATACGCAGATTCTCCGCGAAAACTTCGACTCAAAACGGATGCGATGTTTATCGAATCTCAGCCGGCCATGCGCCGCATCAACGGATCCCCTCCCGCACCGCGGAGAATCGAACTCAGTGCAGGGCGCGGGCGTTAAGAAAACGCCTTGGCAACGCAGACCGGGACGCGCTTTCCCAATGGCAGCCCAGGCGGAAAGCCCATCCCGGAATCCCGCCTCAGACTGGGACGTAGTTTCCGGATGACACGTCAAGTGGAAAGCGCATCCCGGAATCTCGCCTCAAACTGGGACACACTTTCCGCTTCACCTGCCGCCTCGAAAAACCTGCGCTCTCGCCATCCCAAAACTGGGTAGAAGAAAGCCAAAACGCAATCGCAGGAGGTCAATATGACTGCAGAAGATAAGGCAAAGAACGCCGGCAAGGTCGCGCTCGTCCTGGAGGGCGGTAGTTTTCGCGGGCAGTTTACCGCGGGCGTGCTCGACGTTCTCATGGAGGCTGGCGTCGAGATTCCGGCTGTCTACGGTGTATCGGCCGGCGCCCTCAACGGCGTGAACTACAAGTCGCACCAGATCGGCCGTGCCAACCGCATCAACCTGGCTTTCTGCAACGACAGCCGCTTCATGGGCGCCGCATCGTTTGCGTCCACGGGCTCTATTGTGGGTTACGACTTTATCTTCAACGATGTCCAGGACCGCCTGGATCCCTTTGACAACGAGACGTTCGACGCGAGCCCCATCGAGATGTACGCCGTCGCGACGGACATGCTCTTTGGAACCGCCACGTACCTCCCGGTCAAAAGCGCCGTGCTCGACCTCGACGCCGTGCGTGCCTCGACCTCGCTGCCGCTGGTGACGCCGCCGGTCGAGATTGACGGGCACAAATACGTCGACGGTGGCGTAGCCGATTCGATCCCCATCGAGCATGTGCTGGAGGAGGCGGGCTTCGATCGCGCGGTCGTCATTGTCACGCAGGACCGCTCGTACGAGAAAAAGCCCTACGAGTTTATGCCTGCCGCGCGTGCGCGTTATGCCGACTACCCCTATCTGCTCGAGGGAATCGAGACGCGCCACGACCGCTACAACATACAGCGCATGCACCTGTGGAAATATGAGCGCGAGGGCCGCGCGTTGGTCGTTGCTCCGCAAAAGCCGGTCGAGGTCGGCCACGTTGAGCACGATTCGGCAAAGCTCCTCGACCTGTATATCCAGGGCCGTCAGGAGGCAAAGCGCCTGCTCGCGGAAATCCAAGAGTTCGTTGAACGCTAGCGACGGCGAACCCTCAAAAGATGACAACAGCTAAAGAGCTGGAAAATCACGGCTCGTGGATGACATGTGCAGAAACTCTGGTCGGAGCCAAAATACCTGTTGACTCGTACGGCGAGCGGGGTAATATGGACGGGTTACTTGCAGAGCCCCGTGAATCTCTGTAACAACACGTACTGTACATGGAGGAGTCTAAGTGATTTCGAAATCGACTCACTACGCCAAGCAGGGCGAGGTCCAGCGCAACTGGGTTCTCGTCGACGCCGATGGTGCTGTCCTGGGCCGTCTTGCCACCCAGATCGCAATGATCCTGCGCGGTAAGAACAAGCCCCAGTTCACGCCCAACAGCGACTGCGGCGACTTCGTTGTCGTCATCAACGCCGATAAGGTCCAGCTTACCGGTAACAAGGCCGACACGAAGACCTATTATCGCCACAGCGGCTACAACGGCGGCCTCAAGGCTGAGAGCTTCCGCCAGGCTATGGAGAAGCACCCGGAGAAGGTCATCGAGCGCGCCGTTCGCGGTATGCTGCCCAAGACCACCCTCGGCCGTGCCCAGATGACCAAGCTTAAGGTCTACGCTGGCACCGAGCATCCGCATGCTGCCCAGAACCCCACGAAGATTGAGCTGGAGGCTTAAAGATGGCTGAGAACACCGTTGTCTACCAGGGTACCGGCCGTCGTAAGAACGCCGTCGCCCGCGTCCGTCTCGTCCCCGGCACCGGCAAGGTGACCATCAACAAGCGTGACGCCGAGCAGTATTTCGGCCGTCATCAGCTCGTTGAGAACGCCCTTGCTCCCTTCAAGGTGACCGACACCGCCGGTCAGTTCGACGTTATCGCTCTGTGCGATGGCGGCGGCATCTCCGGTCAGTCCGGCGCTCTGCGCCTGGGCATCGCTCGCGCTCTTCTGAACGCTGGCGACTACCGTGCTGACCTCAAGAAGGCCGGTTTCCTTACGCGCGATGCTCGCGTGGTCGAGCGCAAGAAGTACGGCCTCAAGAAGGCCCGCCGCGCTCCCCAGTTCTCCAAGCGCTAAGGTTTTATCTCCTTTCGAGATACAATGTACAAGCGGGGCCTGCCGATTCCTCGGCGGGTCCCGCTTTTCTTTTTCGACTAGGGTGGGCGGTTGCATATCGCCTGCTAGGGAAGGAGCGATCCTATGCCCCAGAACATCTTCGGTACCGATGGCGTCCGTGGCGTCGCCAATGCCGACCTCTCGTGCGATCTCGCGTTTCGCCTGGGCCGCGCGGCGACCAAGTTCCTTGGTCCGGATATCTGCATCGGCCGTGACACGCGCCTTTCGGGCACCATGCTCGAGAGCGCTCTGACCGCCGGCATTATGGCCGAGGGCGGCCGTCCGCACTGCTGCGGCGTTATCCCCACGCCCGCCGTGGCGCTGCTCACCGTTCAGAACGAGCTCGACGGCGGCATCGTCATCTCTGCTTCGCATAATCCGCCGGAGTTCAACGGCATCAAGTTCTTTAGCCGCAAGGGTATGAAACTTCCCGATGCTGTCGAGGAAGAGATCAGCGCCTGGGTCATGTCCGAGGAAGCCATGGCTGCCGACACGCTGCCGACCGGTGCCGGCGTGGGCCACATTATCAAGATGAAGGACGCCCGCAAGGCATATGTCGACCACGCCATCGATACGCTTGATGGCCTGAGGCTCGACGGCCTAGTCGTTGCTGTCGACTGCGGCCATGGCGCTTCCTGCCAGACCACGCCCGCCGCGCTGCAGCGCCTGGGTGCCACGGTCCATGCCATCAACACCGATTATTGCGGCACGGACATCAATGTCGAGTGCGGCTCTACGCACCTCGAGCCCCTGCGCGAGCTCGTGCTGCGCACCCATGCTGATATCGGTCTGGCCCACGACGGCGACGCCGATCGCGTGCTCTTTGTGGACAGCGAGGGCAATGAGATCGACGGTGACTACATCCTGGCTATCTGCGGTTCTGACCTCGCCGCTCGCGGCAAGCTCGCCAACTCCGAGATCGTCTCGACCGTCATGTGCAACCTGGGCTTCTCCATCGCTATGAAGGAGCAGGGCTTCGAGATGGTCCAGACCGCCGTGGGCGACCGCTACGTTCTGGAGCGCATGCTCGCGGACGGCGCCGTCATCGGCGGCGAACAGTCCGGCCACATCATCTTCCTGGAGCACAATACCACCGGCGACGGCCTGGTGACGGCTCTGCAGCTGCTGGCCGTGCTCAAGCGCACCGGTCGCACCCTCACCGATCTTGCCGGCATCATGAAGAAGTACCCGCAGGTACTCGTCAACGTGCATTCCGACAACAAGGCTGGTCTGGACGATTGCCAGCCCATTTGGGACGCCGTTACTGCTGCCGAGAAGGAGCTTGACGGCCGCGGCCGCATTCTGGTGCGCCCGAGTGGTACCGAGCCGCTGGTCCGCGTGATGGCCGAGGCCGAGACGCACGAGCTGACTCAGCGCGTTGTCGACGACATCGTCGAGGTTGTCAAGCGCGAACTTCCCTAATGGTCAAAAACGGGTGCCAAGTGGTAAACTGTTAAGGTTATTTTGGTTGATCGGTATGTCCGAGGGGGAGCATGTTCACTAAAGTCCTAAGGTCTTTTGGTATGCGTGGTCGAGTCCTTACGTTGGATGCTCCCATCTCGGGTGACGTCATTCCGCTCTCCGAGGTAAACGATCAGACGTTTGCTACCGGCCTTTTGGGCCAGGGCGTGGCGATTCAGCCCACCGGAACGCGCGTGATCGCGCCGGCCGATGCCAAGGTCGAGGCTATTTTTCCCACGGGACACGCCGTTGCGCTTAACACGGTCGATGGCTTGGATGTGCTCATCCACGTTGGTTTGGACACTGTTCAGCTCGAGGGCAAGCACTTTACCGTACATGCGCAAGTGGGTGACATCGTCCATAAGGGCGATGTACTCATTGAGTTCGATCGCGAGGCAATTGCTGCCGAGGGCTACGATGTGACGGTTCCCATCTTGGTATGCAACTCCGTTGAGTTCTCGAGCATCAAGGGCTCCGTTGGCGTGCATGTCGAAGAGATGGACCAGCTCATCGTTGCTCGCGAGCGTTAGCAAGTGCACGTGGCCATTAGTCTACAATTCAAACACGTTTACGGAGGGCGCCCTTGAAAGAGGACGCCCTCAGTGGCAAGATGGGATTTGTCCGAAGCTAAAAGGCTTTGGGTCACCGTGGACGGGCAGGGGCCTCGACGCGGCTAGACACGAGACACATACATTACGCGACCTCGCCCTGGTGGCCGCACACGTTGGTTGCGGCCGACGCGGGCCGCGGGCAAGTGCTTGTAAGGGAGCCTTGCCTCTCTTGTACGAGAAAGGACGCGTAATGAAGATCATTAAAGCTAAAGACTACGAGGATATGAGCCGCAAGGCCGCTAATATCATCTCGGCCCAGGTTATCCTCAAGCCCGACTGTGTGCTGGGTCTTGCCACCGGCTCCACCCCGATCGGTGCCTACAAGCAGCTCGCTGCTTGGTACAAGAAGGGCGACGTCGACTTTGCCGAGGTCAGCACCTACAACCTGGACGAGTATCGCGGCCTTTCGCACGACGATCCCCAGAGCTATCACTACTTCATGCGTGAGAACTTCTTCGATCACATCAACATCGACCTGAACAACACGCATGTGCCCGACGGTTCCAACCCCGACGCCGCCGCTGCCTGCTCTGAGTACGACAAGATCGTCGCCGAGGCCGGTTACCCGGATCTGCAGCTGCTCGGCATTGGCAACAACGGCCACATTGGCTTCAACGAGCCCGATGACCACTTCTCCAAGGGCACGCACTGCGTCGACCTCACCGAGAGCACCATTCAGGCCAACAGCCGCCTGTTCGACAGCATCGACGATGTTCCCCGTCAGGCCTACACCATGGGTACCCAGACCATCATGTATGCCCGCATGATCCTGGTCGTCGCCAACGGCGAGGCCAAGGCTCAGGCCGTGCATGACATGTGCTATGGTCCGGTTACGCCCGAGTGCCCGGCTTCGATCCTGCAGCTGCACACCAACTGCGTTGTCGTTGCCGACGAGGCCGCCCTTTCGCTCTGCGAGTAGCGCGAATCCTGCAGCTCGACATAGCCTTGCCTAAGGCCTCCGCTTTGCGGGGGCCTTTTTGCTATCCCATTTCGCCCACTTGACCAAAATCTTGCCGCAAGCTTGACGAATGCCGGATGCCCAACAGCTTGATTCATTCTATATCAGATTCTATGCAAAAATGCCACTAGAAGGTCGTAGACGGTAGCGGGTGCTAGGCGAGTTGAATGACATGGCTGAACCTTGTTCATCTGCGTTACACTGCCGCTTAGATGGGACAAGCTGACAAGCTCATTTACCTGCTTAAAGACCGATTAGTCGGGGGATTAATAACAATCGGCCCTTGCTGTACAAAAACTTGCCGCTTGCGTACCAAAAGACAACCTAAAACACAAGGTCGCTCTATTCATAGCGCGGCTTGTATGGTCTTGCGGCTACAGTGTCCATACGGTCGAGTTGAGGAGCGGGCATGGTAAACGATTTGAGCGGTATAGACGACCTCGAGCTGATGCCGCTGGGCGGAGGCTATATGGTGCGACGCGAACGCTTGATGAATGAGCTTATCGCCAAGGGCCGAAAGGCCGGCATCGTGGTTCTTTATGCGCCCGACGGGTTTGGGAAGACCTCGATGTTGCTGCAGTACACCCATGAGGTTAAATGCGACTCGACGCGAGGCCCCGTGCGGATTATCGAGGCCGATCGCGCCATTGGGCGCGAGGTGTTTATGCAGCTCGAGGTGGTTACCGAAGAACTCAAAGACAAACCGCACTCCCTTATCGCGATTGATAATGTGCCAAACCTCGATCAGCACGATACCGAAGACCTCATCGACAGGATTCGCGGCTTGCGCGCTATGGGGATAGGGGTCTTTATCTCCTGCCGTCCTTCAAATCGTCAGCTGATTCATGGGCTGGGCGATTCGGTTAAAATCAATGCGCAGATGCTCAAGGTGCATGCCTATGAGTATTCGGCGTGGGCATCGGCGTTTTCGATCAGCACATCGCTCGACTTTTATCAGCTCACGCAGGGCGTGCCCGAGCTCGTTTCGGCATTGCAGACAGGTCTGTATGGCCAAGGCGACGTGGCCGGCCTGCTCGAAAACGAGATTGTCAACGTATATGGTGCGGCACTTGCCGATCTGGCTTCACTCGACAATAATGCGCTGTTTTGCGTGGCGTGTCTCATGGTTTTGATGGGCGAGGGCAATATAGCAGAACTCGAGGCTTGCGGGGTGAGGCTGTCGATGGTCGACCAGTCCTACTTTGTACGCGACTACCCGATCTTTGGCTTGGACCCCGCCGAGCGGAGTTTTACGTGTCTGGGCACGGAGGATAACGGACGCTTGCGTTTGCGTAAGTTGGTGGCCGAGGTTCGCCCCGAACTTGTTCCGAGGGCGGCCCGGATTTTGCTTAAGGCGGGCCGATGCGATGCGGCGATGGGCCTGGCGGACGCCTTTTTGGACCGTGATGCGGTCCTTGAACTTGCTGGGCAGTATGGGGTCGATCTTGCTCTGACGGGGCACGGGGCCGATATCTGCCGAGCAGCGCTGGGTACGATCGATGCCGACGATCCGGCTCTAGAGCCAACGCCTGCCGAGGCGCTTGGCGTATATCTGGCAGCGGTCAGCGTGTCCAACACAAAGCTCGCCCGCTATATGGCATCGGTCATCGAGCGCGAGGGCGAACGGGCGGCCTGTGAAATAGACCCTGTTTCATGGAGGGTAGCCCAGACACTGACGGCTGTTTGCTATGGGGACAACGGGCTTGGGCTTCCTACGAACCTGGCCGTGCCAGAAATAGAGACGTCCCACACCGCACTCGACATGTTGTCTGCGCATATCGAGGTCAAGCGATGCCTGACCGAACGGGGAGATGACGGCGACGTTCTACAGCAGCTCAAAACGAGCAAGGCCTACGACTGCGAGCTCGACATCGCGGGGATTGTTATACGGGCCGACAGCATGCTGGTGGAGCTCTTTGACGGGTCGTTTGCAGGAACCGACGAGCGCGACGACGAGATGACGGTGGTGCGGGAGGCGCTCGACGTACGTGGACTTAAGGCGATGGCTATCTGGGTGCGCATGGTGTTGGCGGCACGGCGGCTCCTTTCCGGCTTGCCGGTAACCGACGACGCGGCGTTCAACGAGCTCGATCGTTTTGCCGTGCGCATGCGCGACAACCAGATTCAGCTGTTTGGCCTGTTGTTAGAAGGCTGGCAGTCGCTGGCAGAGGGACGGCCGGTTAATGCAAAGTTCCGTGCGGTCCAAGTGCTCAAACTTGCCGAGGAGTCGATTGCGTACATGCGCGATAACGCATTGCTGCTGGAGCGCGCGGCATATCTGCGAAATACATCGATGGTTTCGGTGCGCGAGGAAGCGGAGTTGCTCGATATAAGCCAGACGCAGGTTGGTGGCGCAGAAGCCTGGATGGTGGCGCTGCATTTGGCCTGTGCGGGCCGAGACAGCGACCTTGCGGCCTGGATGTCCATGAATCGTGCGGGGATTCTAGAGCCATCGTATCGGCTCTTTGCGCGCCTTGCCATGCATTGTCTGGGCGAGCCGGCGGCCAGGATACGCAAGAAGCTTCCCGTGCGCGAACTGTCGCGGTACTCGCTGCGCGACGATTTGGAAGGGGAGGGCGAGCGCCTGTTCCAGGCTGGCGAGGTTGAAGCCGTTGATACCATCGACCATATCGAGATTCGCATGTTTGGTGCGTTTCGCGCCGAGCGCGACGGGTTTCCCATCACGGACAAAATGTGGCGTCGCAAGAAGGCGGCGACACTTGCCGAGCGGCTTGCGCTGGGCATGGATGCGCTCGTCGATCGTGAGACGCTGGCCATGGAGCTGTGGCCCCATGCCGAGTTCAATAGCGCCCGCAATAACCTGTACTCGACGATATCGCGCTTGCGGTCGGCTTTGGGGCCGACGCCGGATGGCAAGTCGTGTGTGCTCATCCAAAATGAATGCATCGGACTCAACGGCGACTACGTCAAGACCGATGTACGGCTGTTTGACCAGATAAGCCGCGAGGTTTTGGGAAATCGCACGGGTGCGCGCGGGCCCCATTTAGTTGAGCTGTGCCTTAAAATTGAGCAGCTTTATGCCGGACCGCTGTATGTTCCCAATGGCTGTAATCCCACCTACTTTTTGCGTATGCGACGCATTATGCAGTCAAAGTACATCGATTGCATGATTAAGGGAGCAAATGCCGCTCTAGAAGAAAACGATCTGCAGTCGGCGATTTGGCTGGCGGAGTCGGGGCTTCGGCAGGAAACGGCGCGTGAGGATATGGTGCGCTGCGCCATGCGTGTCTACAGTGCGGCGGGGCGGCGGCGCGATATCGTCGAGCTATACAGTGGGCATATGCACCATCTGAGGGAGCAGGTCAATGGCGTGCCCGAGCCCGAGACGCGGCGTCTATACGAGCGCTTGGTGGAGGGGCGGCTCAATCGCGTGCTGGTCGAGCGATAAAAAACGGGCGCCCGAAGTACTTGGGCACCCGTAAGCTTGCTATGTGTTGGTTCGCCGGATCATTGGCTCTTAGACGAGCTTGATCTTCTCGATGTCCTTGCGCGAGGACTCGCGATACAGTGAGAACTTGCGGCCGATAACCTGGACGACCTCGGCGTGGCAGCGCTCGGCGAGCTCTTCGGCGGCCTCGCGGGCGGAAAGACTGGAGCCATCGAGTACGGAGCACTTAACGAGTTCGTGCTTCTCCAGGTAGGCGACCGTCTGCTCGACGGTGCCCTCGTTGACATCGGACTTGCCGATGATGATGGCGGGGTTGAGGTGATGGGCCATGCTGCGAAGCTGCTTGACCTGTGCTCCTGTCAGTGCCATGGGTTCTCGCTTTCTATGTATGGGGCGCCCCGCGACGGGGCCTTAATCTACGTGAGCTGTCCCACGATAGCGCAGGAACGGCGCGGTGTGGAGCGCGTTTGCCCAGTTCAAAAAGAATGCGGATGCCGAGTGAGTGGGCGGCGCGGGCTGCGAACGGGCTATGAGCTGGGCGCAGAGACCGGCTCCCATGCAATAAACGCCCAACGGACTTTGCGGACGTGGTCGAGCATATAGCGCCCCTGCGGCACGCCCTTGGAGCCCGGCTCACCGGCATGGGGGTTCTCAATCATGTGTTGAGCGATGTAGTCGCGCAGGCGGTCGATCTTATCCTCGTTGCCATGCTCGAGCATGCGGGAAAAATCTGCTACGCCCGCTTCAAGGTTATCGAAGGTATCGCGACGAGGCGATTCAAAGTATGTAACCTGCGGCAACGCACCCATCTGAATGAGGATGTTGAAGGCGTACACAAAGCCATTACTGCAGGTAACCGAGGCGCCAATGGCGTTCATCAGGTGCAGATCATAGCGCGGGCTGGAGTTGGCGACCATCGTGACAGCACAACGCCGACGAGCCGTACGATCAAGCTTGGCAAGCGCGCCTTTTAGGTTGGTCGTCGTAACCGACCGACTGGCAAAGGCAACATCTACCGCTTTTGCGATCGGTCCAACCAAATACCAGTCATCATCCCAAGCAAGCTCAAGCGGCGTAATAAGATCTTCGAGCCCGTAATACTCAATGCCGGCATCAAGCGTGCCCAACATGGCAGGAGAGAAGTCGGCAGCAATCACGGAATGCCCAGCCTGAGCAAGCGGAATAGCAATCGACCCAGCCCCACACCCCATATCAAGCACCGACTCACCAGGCTTCAACGCCAACAGCTTTATAAAATCCCGAGCATAAGGGGCAGTCTCCAACGGCCGAAAATGCCGAGCCCTTTTATCCCACTCAAAAGAATCATCAGCCCGTCGCCGACCAGCTTGCAGGCACATCCATTCGCCATTCCAATCCGCAGCAAGCAGCTCAGAACGATTCTCCCCATCAACCACGGGCCAACCTCCTAGCAACAAAAAAGCGACTCCTCCCAAAAGAAGAGCCGCAACCAGCATATATCAGAAAGAACCGTTCCAACGCCAAACCGCCCTCACAACCAAGGCGGGCAGGAGCGAAGCGACTGCCATACGGGATAGAACCCAACTGAGGTCCCGTTGTGCGGGAGCCCCGGGGAGGGCAAATATATAAGGTCGATCGCGAGTTCCGCACGAGCCGGAGAGCACTTAATGTGCTCTCCGTGCGAGTCAGGACTGTCCGAGCAGGCGACCTTATATATTTGCCCTCCCCGGGGCTCCTCGCCCGAACCCCTCAGCTAGTTCTTGAGCGAGTTCAGCGGTGCCGGGAAGCGTCCGCCACGGTGGGCAAGCACGGTGCCGGCGTTGGGGTTCACCGGCATGATGGGCGCACGGCCGAACAGGCCGCCGTACTCGACGCAGTCGCCCACGCCCTTGCCAATGGCGGGAATCACGCGGACGGCCGTGGTCTTGTTGTTGATGACGCCGATGGCCATCTCGTCGGCGATGATGCCGGCGATGGTCTCGACCGGGGTGTCGCCAGGGATGGCGATCATGTCCAGGCCAACGGAGCACACGCAGGTCATGGCCTCGAGCTTCTCGAGCGAAAGCGCACCGGCCTCGACGGCGGCGATCATGCCGGCATCCTCGGACACGGGAATGAAAGCGCCCGAGAGACCGCCCACGCTGGAACTGGCCATGACGCCGCCCTTCTTGACGGCATCGTTGAGCATGGCGAGCGCGCAGGTCGTGCCGGGGCCACCGCAGGTGCCCACGCCGATGATCTCGAGGATGCGCGCGACGGAGTCGCCGATGGCAGGCGTGGGAGCCAGCGACAGGTCGACAATGCCCTTCTCGACACCCAGGCGATGGGCGGCCTCGCGGCTCATGAGCTCGCCGGCGCGGGTGATCTTAAAGGCGGTCTGCTTAATCTTTTCGGCGACTTCCATCATCGATGCGGAATCGGGCAGCGTCTCCAGGGCTGCGGCCATAACGCCGGGGCCTGAGACGCCTACGTTGATGACGGCGTCGGCCTCGCCACCGCCGTGGACGGCGCCCGCCATAAACGGGGAGTCCTCGACCATGTTGGCAAAGCAGACAAATTTGGAAGCGCCGACGGAATCCTGGTCGGCCGTGAGCTTGGCGGCATCGATGATGGTCTGGGCGGCCATGAGCACAGCGTCCATGTTGATGCCGGCACGCAGGCTGGCGACGTTGACGCTGGAGCAGACGCGGCTGGTGGTGGCGAGCGCCTGCGGGATGGACTGGATGACGCGGCGGTCGGCGTCGCCGATGCCCTTCTGGACGAGTGCGGAGAAGCCACCCAGGTAGTCGATGCCGAGGGTCTCGGCCGCGCGGTCGAGGGCATGCGCGATGGGGGTGAGGTCCTCATCCTTGCAGCACGCGGCGATCTGCGCCACCGGGGTGACGGAGACGCGCTTGTTGACGATAGGGATGCCGTACTCGCGCTCGAGGTTCTCGGCGGTCTCGACCAGATGCTCAGCCGTGTGCGTCACGTGGTCGTAGATCTTCGTGCACATGCGGTCGAGGTTCTCGTCGCCGCAACCCATGAGCGAAACACCCATGGTGATGGTCCTGATGTCGAGGTTCTGCTCCTCAACCATGCCGCGGGTTTCCGCGATTTCTGCGGGCGTGATCGCCATTCTTGCGCTCCTATCTGCCAAAACGAGCATAGTCTTATCTATTCTAACGTGCCGCACGCGCCAAGTGGCGCATGCGGCACGTTTTGGTGCTCGGTTGTTTCCGTTGTGTTACTTCCCAAAGACCTCTTCGGCGATGCGCGCGCTCTCGGCGGCGTCCTTGGCGTAGTAGTCCGCGCCGATCTGTTTGGCGTATTCGGGGGTGAGCACGGCGCCGCCCACGATAATCTTGACGCCCGGCACCTCGGCATGAAGCAGTTTGATGGTCTCCTCCATGGCGACGACCGTGGTGGTCATAAGCGCCGAAAGGCCGACGAGCTTAATGTCGCGCTCCTGCACGGTCTTGAGCACCTCCTGCGGATCGACATCGCGACCCAGATCAAAGACGGTGTAGCCGTAGTTGTCGAGCAGCATCTTGACGATATTCTTACCGATGTCGTGGATGTCGCCCTTGACGGTGGCCACGCAGATCTTGCCCTTGTCGGCAATCTCACCGGCGGGCATCAGGCGCTTGATGGTGTCGAAGCCCACACGCGCGGCCTCGGCCGAGGCCATAAGCTGCGGCAAGAAGAACTTGCCCTGGTCAAAGAGGACGCCAACCTCATCGAGGGCGGGGATAAAGTGGTTGTTGATGAGGTCCATGGCGTCGTGGTCGGCCAGCAGGCGTTCGGTCTCGGCCGCGATCTCGCCCTTGCGGCCCGAGACGACCATGTGGCGGATGGGGTCGTCATCGGCGCTTGCGGTGGTGCTTGCGGCAGGCGCGGCATCGCTCGATGCCGACTGAGCGGCCGCCGGGTTCGCGGCGATCTTATACGGGTCGGTCCAGCCGGCGTAGCGTTCGATGTATCCGGTTGAGCCCTCGTCCTCAACGCTCAGCACGCGATAGCTGTAGACGGTGTCCATAAAGCGCTTAGAACCCGGGTTCATGATGGGGGCGTCCAGACCTGCACCAAAGGCGGCGGCCAAAAAGACCGAGCCCAGCAGCGGCCGCGCGGGCAGGCCAAAGCTGATGTTCGATACGCCGAGTGCGCACTTGACGCCCAGGCGCTCCTTGCACATAGACATGGCGCGCAGGATCTGCTCAGCCTGGCGCTGGTTGGTCGAGGCGGTCATGACCAGGCAGTCGATGAGGATGCGGTCTGGGCCGATGCCGTAACGGGCAGCCTCGGCCACGATGCGCTCGGCGATGGCATAACGTGCCTCGGCGGTATCCGGGATGCCGCCTTCGTCGAGCGTGAGGCCGACGACGTTGGTGCCGTAGTGGGCGACCAGCGGGAAAATCTCGTCCATGATCTGCTGTTTGCCATTAACCGAGTTGATGATGGGCTTGCCGGCGTAGCGACGTACGGCGGCCTCGACGGCGGCGGGGTCGGTGGAGTCGATCTGCAGCGGCAGCAGCGTGGAGCCCTGGAGCTGTTCGGTCGCCTGTTGGATGATCTTGACCTCGTCAATCTCGGGCAGGCCCACGTTGACGTCCAGGATGTCGGCGCCCTGCTCCTGCTGGCTGATGCCCTGGCTCACAACGTAGTCCAGGTCGCCGTCGCGCAGGGCCTGCTGCAGGCGCTTTTTGCCGGTGGGGTTGATGCGCTCGCCGATGACGGCGATCTTGTGGCCGTCGCAGGGAAGGTCTACGACCGTTTGGGCGCTCGTGACCGACATACTGGGCTTGCGGTGGCGCGGGCTGGGCGTGTGGTTGTCGATAAGCGTGCGCAAGGCCGCCATGTGCGCCGGCGTGGTGCCGCAGCAACCGCCCACGACGCTCACACCGTCGGCGATCATGCCGGCGACGGCCTCGGCGTATTCGGGGGCTTGGATATCAAAGACGGTGTTGCCGTCGTCGTCTACATGGGGGAGTCCTGCATTAGCCTGCACCATAACGGGCTTGTCGGTAACGGTGAGCATACGTGCGGCGAGTCCTCGGAGCTCGGCCGGTCCTTGGCTGCAGTTGATGCCCAAAACGTCGGCACCGATGGCGTCGAGCGTGATGGCGGCGACCTCGGGACTCGTTCCCAGGAAGGTGCGACCGTCTTCCTCAAAGGTCATGGTGGCAAAGACGGGCAGGTCGGAGTTCTCGCGGCAGGCGAGGACGGCCGCCTTGATCTCGGCCAGGTCGGTCATAGTCTCGATAATAAAGAGGTCCACACCCGCGGCGACGCCTGCGCGCACTTCCTCGGCAAAGAGGTCATAGGCCTCGTCGAAGCTCAGGGTACCCAGGGGGCGAAGCAGCGCGCCGATGGGACCGATATCGCCGGCGACGTAGTGGGCGCCGGCCTCGCGGGCACAGGCGACAGCGGCGGCAAAGACATCTGCCACGGTGGCGGCACCGTCGAGCTTGTGGGCGTTGGCGCCAAAGGTGTTGGCGGTGATCACGTCGCAGCCGGCCTCGACGTACTGACGCTGAATGTCGGTAATGACCTGGGGTTCCTCAAAGTTGAGCAGCTCGGGCAGGGCGCCCGCCTTCATGCCGGCGGCCTGCAACATGGTGCCCATGCCGCCGTCGAACAGCAGGTGTCCCGTGCCCTCGATGGCCGCACGCAGGCGATCGTCCTTAATGCGCAGATCGTCGATCGTGCGCGTCTTGTACGTGGCACCGTTGCGACGTGCAGCATCAACGGGTGCTGCCAATGCAGTGCCGTCAGAATCATGAGTGATAAGCGGAGTAAACATCGGGGGCTCCTAATGGCTGGAATAGCAGGTGGTGTGGGCGGCGCGGAAGCGGCAGTGCTCGCGCATACGGCAGATATTGCAGGTGGGGCGGCTCTGGGCGTCGTGGACCTCGCCGTCAAACAGACCGATCACCGCGGTCACGCTCTTGGTGGGCATGAGTAGGCTGGTGGGTGTGACGGTCAGGCCGATGAGCCGCGTGGCGTTGAGCGCATTGACGATCGCGCGCTGGGCCGAAAGCGGGCAGTCGCCGTAGCCGGGACTAAAGCGCCAGTTGCCGGCGAGCCCATGAACGGCGGCGTCCGTCTTGACCTGCTGGTCCATTTGCTCAACGGCGGCTTCCACGTAAGCGGAGCACGCGGCGTCGAGCACGGCGCCCTCCAGGGGATGTTGGGCTCCCGTGGTGCGCAGACGGCGCTCGGCGTCCATGCCGAGGGTGCATGCCATGAGCGCGGCAAAGCGGGCATCTTTGAGATGTCGATAGATATCGCGACCTCGCAGCTCAACGTTGGTGCCAACCAGACGGATGCTGGGCTCTCCCTGCTCGTCCACGCCCGTGGCATCGACGGCAAACACGCGGCGCACGCCACGGGGCTCAATGTCCAGTTCCAGACGTTCAACGACAAGCTCAATACGTCGTGACAGTTCGGGCTCAATCTGCTGGCCGCCGTAACCCAGATACCGCAGCATCTCGGCACGGTCGACACGGGGATGGTGCGCGGCATCGATACGGTAGAGCGCCGGCGACGCAAGGTCGGCCGGCACTTCGACAGCGGTTGTATCGATGTGCGATTTTTCCATTACCCCAGGCGCTCCATAATGGTCGCGGCGATCGCAGGACGGTTCATAGTGTACAGGTGCAGGCCGTCGGCGCCGTGCTCCTTGAGGTCGCAAAGTTGGCGGGCGGCATAATCTACACCGGCTGCCTGCAGGCTCTCGGGGTCATTCTCGTACTTGGCGAGAATCTTGATGACGGGGGAGGGCAACGACGCGCCGCACATAAAGACCATGCGGCTGATCTGTGACTTGCCCATAAACGGCATGATGCCCGCGGTAATGGGCACGGTGATGCCGGCTTTGTTGGCAAGCTCGCGGAAGCGGTAGAAGCACTCGTTATCAAAGAAGAGCTGCGTCACAAAGAAGCTCGCGCCGGCGTCCTGCTTTTGCTTGAGGTGTTCGACCGAGAGGTTGAGATCCTCACAGGCAATGTGGCCCTCGGGGTAGGCTGCGGCGCCCACGCAAAAGCCGGCGTCGACGAGCTCGGGGATGAGGTCGCGGGCGTAGGCGTAGTCCGAGGCGGGCTTGTCGTCCTCGGTCGCGCCAGCGGGAAGATCGCCACGCAGGGCCAGGATGTTTTCCACGCCGGCGGTGCGATACTCGTCGATCTTGGCGGCGATATCGGCGTGCGAGCGGCCCACGCAGGTAAGGTGTGCCACCGAGGGCGTGTCGAATTCGCTCGTAATCATATGCGCGATGGGGGCGGTGGCGGCACCGTTGCCCGAGCCGCCGGCCGAGCAGGTGACCGAGACAAAGCTCGGCGAAAGCTTGCACAGATTGCCTGCCACTTCGCGAGCCATGTCGAGGGTCAGTTCGCCCTTGGGCGGGAACATCTCAAACGAAATGGGCGCGGTGCCCTGGGATGCTGCCTGCTTAAAAACCTCGTCGACGCGCATATCGTGCTCCTCTAGATACGTAATAGTGTGATGTGTTGTAAGGATTCTACAGCACCACTGTGCCACGGTGGAGTTTCACTCGCTATTTGAGGATACCAATCAAAGATGCCTTGCTATCGGCTTTCTCTATAACAGAGCGGCTAATCTAGGCACGGACTATAAAGACTGGTATCTGATGCAAAATACCAGTTAATAGAGCTCCATCCCAAATTGACTACCCTTAAACTATGGGGAGAGGTCTGCAATTTATGCAGTTGATTGGCTGTTGAGGGTGGCAACGCCGCCTCGATAGGGTAACCTCATTGATTGGTTTCGCGACAGCAACATAACGGTAATGTCGCGGAAACACGGCGAGTCTAAGCTATGACTCGTTCGTTAGTAATCAACACCGCTTCTCACGCGGTGCCGATACGAAGGGAGTTCCGTATGGCCGAACTTACTGACCGCTTCGGGACCATGGTGTTCTCTGAGGAAGTCATGAAGGACTACCTCCCCAAGGACATTTGGAAGCGCCTTGCTGCAACCCTCGAGGGCGGTGAGCCGCTCGACCTGGATGTGGCCAACGCCGTTGCCCATGCCATGAAGGTCTGGGCCATCTCCAAGGGCGCGACGCACTACGCACATTGGTTCCAGCCTCTTTCGGGCATTACTTCCGAGAAGCACGACAGCTTCCTGGAGCCCAACCACGACGGCACCGCCATTACCAAGTTTACGGGCAAGAACCTCATCCAGGGCGAGCCGGACGCCTCCAGCTTCCCCAACGGCGGCCTGCGCGCCACCTTCGAGGCCCGTGGCTACACCGCTTGGGATCCCACCAGCCCCGCCTTTATCAAGGACGATGTCCTGTGCATCCCCACGGCTTTCTGCTCCTACACGGGCGAGGCCCTGGACAAGAAGACCCCGCTGCTGCGTTCCATGACCGCGCTCTCGCGTGAGTCTAAGCGCGTTTTGGCGCTGTTCGGTAAGACCCCCAAGAAGGTCGTTCCTTCCGTGGGCGACGAGCAGGAGTACTTCCTGATCAAGAAGGACGCTTACCGCAAGCGCAAGGACCTGGTCATCACCGGCCGCACCCTCTTTGGTGCTGCTCCATGCAAGGGCCAGGAGCTCGAGGAGCACTACTTTGGCGCTATCCGCCCCACCGTCTCGGCCTACATGAAGGACCTGGACGATGAGCTGTGGGCGCTCGGCATTCCCGCCAAGACCAAGCACAACGAGGTCGCTCCCTGCCAGCATGAGCTCGCACCGGTCTATGGCGAGGTCAACGAGGCCATCGACCAGAATCTGGTCATGATGGAGAAGATGAAGCTCATCGCCTCCCGCCACGACTTGGTCTGCCTGCTGCACGAGAAGCCCTTTGAGGGCATCAATGGTTCGGGCAAGCACAACAACTGGTCGCTTGGCACCGAGTCCGAGAATCTGCTCGATCCGGGCGACACCCCGCTCGACAACCTGCAGTTCATCGTCTTCCTCACCGCGGTGATCGAGGCCGTCGATAACTATCAGGAACTCCTGCGCGCCTCTGTTGCCTCGGCCGGCAACGACCATCGTCTGGGCGCCAACGAGGCTCCTCCGGCGATTATGTCCATCTTCCTGGGCGACCAGCTTACCGAGGTCGTCGAGAAGATCATCGATGGTAAGGCTTCCGTCCATGCCACGCGCGGCGTGCTCGACCTGGGCGCCGATACCCTGCCCAAGCTGATGCAGGACAACACCGACCGCAACCGCACCTCCCCGTTTGCCTTCACCGGCAACAAGTTCGAGTTCCGTGCCTGCGGCTCCGAGCAGAACGTCTCCGACTCCAACCTGGTGCTCGATGCCGCCGTGGCCAAGTCGCTCAAGTCCTTCGCCGACGCGCTTGAGGGTACGCCCGAGGATGAGTTCCAGGACGCCGCGCTCGAGTACTGCAAGAAGGTCCTGACCGACCACCAGCGCATCCTCTTCTCCGGCGATGGCTACTCCGACGAGTGGCCCGTCGAGGCCGAGAAGCGCGGCCTTGCCAACAACAAGACCACGGCCGACGCCCTGCCCGCCTTTGTTTCCGATAAGGCCATTGCGCTCTTTGAGGAGACGGGCGTCCTGACCAAGGCCGAGGCCCAGTGCCGCTACGATTGCAAGCTCGAGAAGTACAACAAGCTCATGAACATCGAGGCCACCACGATGGTTCGCGAGGCGCGTCGTACCTATCGCCCGGTCATTACTGCCTATGCCACCAAGGTCGCTAAGGGCCTTGAGACTATTCGTGCCGCCGGTGCCGAGGCCGCCATGCAGTGCGAGCAGAACACGCTCAACAAGCTCTGCAACGGTATCACCACCATCAACGACTCCATCAAGGCGCTCGCCGCCGTGCATCAGAAGGCCGAAGCCCTCGATGGGCAGGAGCAGGCCAACGTGTACGCGCACGAGGTCGTTCCCGCTATGGATACGCTGCGCGCTGCCGTGGATGCCATGGAAGAGATCGTGGCCGCCGACTACTGGCCGGTTCCGACCTACGACGACATTCTGTTCTACGTGTAGAGCGTAACTGACATATCGTCACGGTATTGAGCCGGGGTCCGCATCATGCGGGCCCCGGTTTTTTGATTGCGAAGGACGCTTAGGAGTCCGTTTCGCAACTGATTCGCCCACGTAATAAGGGGTCGTGGGCAAAAAACGTCAAATATGAGTACTGTCACAAGTCCTGTAGCATTATCTTTTTGCAAAATATGCAGTGTTACGCAACATATGTCCAAGTACTTAGCTGATAAACGCTTGCAATGCTTCCGCCGTAGGACCCCTGGCGTCTAAATCGCCTTCTGATGGCATGAAATCGCTGTTACTAAATTGATAACAGTACTCATATTTGCTATTTTTTGCCCACGGTCCCTTGGATGACAGTGTGATTTAATGCCCTCGGGGTTCGAATCCCGGCGTATCGGTAGCAAAAAGCCCGTCACCGCGGGGGCAACGGGCTTCTCGATTTAAATGGTGCCCCCAGCGGGATGTCCGCGTGCGGCTGACGCCGCCCGCTTTCGCCGCGTCGCTTCGCTCCTTGCGTGCTGCGCTGGAAAACGCTTCGCGTTTCCTCAGCTCCGCACCCTGTCGGGTTCGAATCCCGGCGCATGGGTAGCAAAAAGCCCGCCACCGAATTGGTAACGGGCTTCTCAGATTTTGTGGTGCCCCCAGCGGGATTCGAACCCGCGATATCCACCTTGAAAGGGTGGCGTCCTTGGCCGCTAGACGATGGGGACAGCGGGAAAGAGTATAGCAGACTTTTTTGGCCGTTCACATATCGTTGGCAAACTGAAAAACCACCACAAAGGTGCCTGTCCCCTTTGTGGTGGCGAGGCGTTAGGGGAGGAGCTTCATCGCGGCGTCGTGGGCGGCGTGCTCGTAGGTGTCGTCGAGGGGTTTGAGCGGCAGCAGGGCTGTGGCCTGCGCATCGCCGCGGCGCTCGAGGGCATGCGCGATCAGCCAGTCGGCGAGTTCGGGGTTTTTGGGCAGTGCCGGTCCGTGTAGGTACGTGCCGATGACGCCCTTGTAGATCAGACCCTCAAAGCCGTCGTCGCCGTTGTTGCCGGTACCCGTGACGACGGACGTTCCGAGTGGCGTGGCGTCTGCGTCGAGCAGGGTGCGACCTCCATGGTTCTCGAATCCCACAAAGGGCTCGGGTGACAGATCGGTTTTGACGGCGACGTTGCCGATCAGGCGGTCGGAGCCGCGTACGGTTTCGGCGGCAATGACCCCCAGACCCTCGATGCGATTCTCGCCCATATAGTACGAACGGCCGAGCAGCTGATAGCTGCCACAGATGGCAAGCAGCGAGCCGCCATCCTCAACATAGGCCGCGACCTTGTCTTTTTGGGCGAGCAGCTCGTGTGCCACGGCTAGCTGGTCGCGGTCGGAGCCGCCACCCATCATGACGATATCGGCATCGGTGAGATCGAGTGACTCGCCCATACGGACCTCGTCCACGCGAACGGGAATGCCACGCCAGGCGCAACGGCGCTCGAGCGCGATAACATTGCCGCCGTCGCCGTAGAGGTTAAGGGCATCGGGATACAGGTAGACGATGCGCAGCGGGCGCGAAAGCTCGACTGGTGCGATGCCGACAGGAAGAGCGCTGCCGTCGGCACGGGCTACGGCGCGCCCGGCAACAGCGTCGGCGGCAGCGCCTTTCAGCCCGTCGAGCTCCTTGACCAGCGGCGGGAAGGCCGTGTAGTTGGCGACGGCGTAGAAGGTGTCATCGGCGGCCTCGTCTGCCACGGCGCCAATTGCCTGCGCGACGTCCGAGATAATCGCGGCATCGATGCCGGCGTACTTGAGGCGCACCTGCATGTCGTGCGCGCGCGTGCCTCCGGCAAAGGCGACAAGACCCGGCGTGTCGGCGATGCGCTCAAAGTCGACGTCGTAGATCCACGATACATCGTGTCCGTCGGCGTCGTTGTCGTTGAGGAAGAAAGCGCAGAGTCTGCCGCCTGCCGTCTTGATGGACTGGATTTGTCGATCAAAGCCTACGGGATTCTTAGCCAGGTTGGCCTCGACGGTGCGGCCGGCGATATCCCAGCGGCCCATGCGTCCGCCGGCGGGGACGTAGGCATCGAGCGCAGGCTGTAGAAACGCCGTGTCCACGCCCAACTCGCGTGCGGCAAAGAAGGCGGCGGCAACGTTATAGACCATGTACAGGCCGTTGTAGCGCGTGGCGATGTGTGCGGCTGGCGCGCTGGAATCAGATCCAAACACCAGGTCAAAACCATAGCCGTTGCAGCCGAGCTCCACGCCCGTCACGCGACGGACCAGCGCGGGACGGGCCCAGCCGCACGAGGGGCAATGGTAGGCGCCGAGCTGGCCGTATTGCACGTAGTCATACTCCAGCGGTGCGTTGCACTGTGAGCAAAAACGTGAGTCGCTAATACGGTCGGACTCGGTGTTGGTGGCGCCGTCGATGCCAAAGGCGATGCTCGCGTTGGGAACGCGCGCGGCGATTGCGGCACACAGCGGGTCGTCGGCGTTGTAGATGAGCGTCGTTGCCGGCGAAAGCTCCAGCGCGTGGGCGATGACGTCCTGGGTGTGGTCAATCTCGCCGTAGCGGTCCAGCTGGTCGCGGAACAGGTTGAGCAGCACGAAGTACGTCGGCTTGAGCTTGGGCAGGACGCGCACGGTGTAGAGCTCATCGCATTCAAAAACGCCCACGCGCTTGCCGCCGGCTCGCTTGAGGCCGCTGCGCGCCTCGAGCAGTGCACCCACCACGCCCGGCTCCATGTTGTTGCCGGCGCGGTTGCATACCACGGTGGCACCGCTGGCGGCAACAGCGTCGGCGATGAGGTTGGAGGTGGTGGTCTTGCCGTTGGTGCCGGTGATCACCACGCTGCGGTCGACAAGGCCGGCAAGGTTGCTCAGCAACTCGGGGTCGATCTTCATGGCGATGCGGCCGGGGAGTACGCCGCCCTGGCGCTTGAGGACGGAGCGCAGTCCCCAGCGAGCGATATCGCTCGAGGTGCAGGCAAGAGATGAGCGGAGGTTCATGAAACCGTTCCTAACGTAAACGACATGGTCGGGTCGAGTGCGTCACTAAAAACCGTAGCGGCGCGCAAATTCCTGGGCAAGCTGCGACACGTCTTCGCAGGCATTGGCCCAGGGGGCAAAGTCGGGAGTGTCCGAGATAATACCGTCCGCTTCCCAAACGGCCTGGTGCGAAAGATCCCAGGGATCGTGTGGCTCGGGCCGGCAGGGAAGGTACGGTGTCTGGTACATGGGGTTCAGTAAGAAGAACGCACCGCCCTCGCAGCGGTTAGCGAACTCACGCAGCGCACGCACTGCCGGACGCATCTTGTTTGTTTTGAACAGCAGAATCGTGCGGGCGAGCAGGTACCAAGGAGAGTTCTCGAGCGCGTCAGCCCCGATCTCTTCCTCGAGCTGGTGGGCCAGGGCAAAAAAGCCGTCCTCGTCTTCCAAGCGAGCGAGGGCGAGTAGCACGGTGCCTGCAGCTCGGGTGGGATAGCCTTCTGCCTTAAGAACACGGCGGGCGTAGTTGGCGGCAGCGCGGTAGCGGGCGCTCGCCATGCACAGATGCGAGATGGCCTCAAGCGTGTGAAGCCACCCGATAAGAGCCGGCTCGCTCACGGTAAGGTCTGCTGCAGTGACACCGTCGGCCAAAACATTATTGGCCCAGTAGTGCGGGGCCTCCATATCGAACCCGGGCACGCTTTGCTGCAGGTAATCGGCCGTGGTCGCCTCGAGCTTCATCAGGTCGCCCAGGCAGGCGTCGACGGGCGTGTCCGCCAAAATGATGGCGAGCAGCTGGGCATCGAGGACATACGCATCGACGCGGACAATCTTGAGCAGCTCATCGCGCATGTCGTCGAACAGACGATTGCGCGTCTGCTCGAACTCCTCGTCGCTGCCCATGTCCTCGATGCGATGGAGCTCGTCGAGCAGGTGGCGATGAACACCGGCGTAGGACAGCAGCGCCTGGGCATGCTCGGACTGCGCATACTTATGAGGGTTGACGTTCACGTCGTTATGGACAAGCTCGCGTGCTGCATCGGTGAGCTCGGGGTGCGACGCCAGATAGGTGCGCTCCAGGTAGGCGGGGATGTAGACGCTCGGATCCATTAGAGGTCTCCTCCCTTAAACGGCAAACCCTGCTCGGCCGCCCGCAGTATGCGCTCATCGATTTGGAAACGCACGATATCGTTGGTGGCGACCCAGGCGGCAAAACTGGCGTTGTCGGGGGCGCCCAGGCCCTCCTGCAGTACCGGCGTCGCCTCGGACAGCGCAAGGACAAGCTCGTCGGTCGAGCCCACGCCCACGTTGACGCGGGCATAGACGCCATCGGGAAACTCGGTTTGGAAGTAGAGCGCCTCGGCTGCGTGCGGGCACGAACGCACAAGGATACGCAGGTAGTGTTCGGCACCCTCGTAGTCCAGCTCGCGCCAGGCAGCGCTCATCAGCGCGATGAGCGTCCACGGGTCCAAGTCACGCTCCGCATCTTTGGGGCGGCGGCGCAGCGGGGTATTCGCGAGGTACGGCACGGAGTGAGCGGAGCGAAAGCGCTTGAGCTCCTCGGCGGGGTATTCGAGCTTTGCCATGGCGAGCATCGCGGTGTGGCGGACACCAGCGGGGTCGTTGGGCGCAAAGTCCAAGCTGCGATTTGCGGCTTCGAGCGACATGCGGTAGCGTCCGCTAATGAGCGCGCGCGATGCCAAGGCGGCAAGCCAGCGCAGGTAGGGGCGGCGCATAAGGTCGCTTGCGGCCTCGCGCTCGTAGGGGTCCTGCGCCGAGGCGATCTTGAGCGCCAGATCGTGCTCCACCTCGTCGCACTTGGACACCAGATACTGCACGTATTCCTCGTTGGATTCGGCGGTGAGTGCCGTCAGCATGCGCTGGGCATCCCAGTTGGCCGGATCGAGTGCGGCCGCCTCGCGGAGCATGTTCTCGGCTGCGGCTTCTTCTTGCTCTGCCTGGGTATCGTCGGGGATAAAGGGAATGCGGTAGTCGACAGCCTCGACCACCTTGGCAATCAGATGCCCGGCGCGGTCGCGGTCGTGCACGATGAGCGGTGCGGGGTTGCGGGTGAATTGTTCCATCAGACGCTCTACGGCGGCAGCGTCGGTGAGCGGGATATTGTCGCGGCGCAAGGCCTCAAGAACGAGGCGATGGCAATCCTCTTGAATGGGATCGAATGCCATGGGGCCTCCTTTGCTGCGGTTAGGGTTCAAATGTTTCTATATAAGGTTCTAGTTTACCCGCATGTGGCACACCGGGGGTGCCGCACTTGGACTTGCACCTTTGCACCACGAAGACGGATGTCGCACAAATGTCGGCACCTTGGACGACCGAGTGGTATCACGGTGCCGCAAACGGTCGATTTTTGGCGGCGAACGGTGCATATTTTGGAGGGGCACCGTCCTGCCCGGGATATGTAGTCAACCTTGATAAAACGTTTGCCCAGCTTGGGAGTATGGATGCCGCACAAGGGTCTTCAGGGATAGAAAAAACGTTTCATCATTGGCGGCTTTAGGTGAATAACTGACCAACCAGAACGGTAAAATAGTGTTTGTCTGAGCGTTGAGACGTTTAGACATCGCGCATTGTCATCGCCGGCAACGCGCAAACCGGTCCTAACGGAGCCAATTGGGTGCTCCGTTATATACGCAAGTCTAAGAGGGGCTTGTTTAGGAGGCACAGTATGGGACGTTTTACCAATCCTCGCGATCTGTACTTTGGTGAGGGTGCTCGCCACGAGGTGAAGAACCTCAAGGGCAAGAAGGCCATCATCGTTTCTGGCGGCAGCTCTATGCGCCGCGGCGGGTTCCTGCAGGACGTTGAGGCCGACCTTAAGGAAGGCGGTTTCGAGGTCAAGCTGTTCGAGGGCGTCGAGTCCGACCCGTCCATCGAGACGGTCATGAAGGGCGCCGAGGCCATGCGCGAGTTCGAGCCCGACTGGATTATCGCCATCGGTGGCGGCTCGCCCATCGATGCCGCTAAGGCCATGTGGGTCTTCTACGAGTATCCCGAGGAGTCCTTCGACAACATCATCCAGCCGTTCAGCTTCCCCGAGCTGCGTCAGAAGGCTCATTTCTGCGCCATCTCTTCTACCTCCGGCACCGCTACCGAGGTCACCGCGTTCTCCGTCATTACCGACTACGCCAAGGGCATCAAGTACCCGCTGGCCGACTTCAACATCACCCCTGATGTCGCCATCGTCGACCCCGAGCTCACCTACACCATGCCCGCCAAGCTGTGCGCTCACACCGGCATGGATGCTCTGACCCACTGCATGGAGGCCTACGTTTCCACCTGCGCCTCTATGTTCACCGACGCCAACGCCCTGCACGGCATCCGCGAGATCGTCGAGTGGCTGCCCAAGTCCTATGCTGGCGACCATGAGGCCCGTCAGCACATGCACGAGGCTCAGTGCATCGCCGGTATCGCCTTCTCCTCGGGCCTGCTCGGCATCGTTCACTCCATGGCTCACAAGACCGGTGCTGCCTTCGAGAACGGCCACATCATCCACGGTGCCGCTAACGCCATGTACCTGGGCAAGGTCATCCAGTGGAACTCCAAGGATCCCCGTGCTGCCGAGCGTTACGCTTACGTGGCCAAGGAGATCCTGCACCTTCCCGGCGAGACCAACGAGGAGCTCATCGCTGCGCTCGTCCAGAAGATCCGCGACCTCAACGACCAGCTCAACATTCCGCAGTCCATCAAGGATTACGCGAATGGTGGCGTGAAGGTCGACGCCGAGAACCCGCAGATGGTTTCCGAGGAGGAGTTCCTCGCCAAGCTGCCCGAGATCGCCGCGAACGCCGAGCAGGACGCCTGCACGCCCGAGAACCCGCGTGAGACCAAGGCTGCCGACTTCGAGAAGATCCTCAAGGCCTGCTACTACGACACCGACATCGATTTCTAATCGACTCTTGTTATCGTAACGAGGGGCTCCGCACGTATCCGTACGGAGCCCCTTTCTTTTTTAGAGAATGGGATAGTTATGGCTGCAATTTTCAATAGCCCCAGCAAGTACATTCAGGGTCCGGACGAGCTCGCCAAGCTCGGCTCCTATGTCGAGCCGCTCGGCGCTAAGGCCCTCGTCATCGTGACGCCTTCGGGCAAGAAGCGCGTCGGTGCCAAGATCGAGGGCGGCTTTGCCGAGGCTAAGGCCGAGCTGCTGTTTGAGGACTTTAACGGCGAGTGCTCCAAGGGCGAGGTCGATCGCCTGGTTGCGCTCGCTCGCGACAACGGTTGCGATATCATCGTCGGCGTCGGTGGCGGCAAGATCCTCGACACCGCCAAGGCCGTTGCCTACTACCTGGAGTCTCCGGTTATTATTTGCCCCACCATTGCTTCGACCGATGCACCGTGCTCGGCACTTTCGGTGCTCTACACCGACGACGGCCAGTTCGATAAGTACCTGTTCCTTAAGGCAAACCCCAACATCGTCCTGATGGATACGACGGTTATCGCGGCGAGCCCGGTGCGCCTGACGGTTTCCGGTATGGGCGATGCGCTCGCAACCTACTTTGAGGCCCAGGCGACGCACGATGCCGACGGTGGCACTTGCGCCGGCGGTAAGGGCGGAATGGCCGGCCTGGCGCTCGCCAAGCTCTGCTACGAGACGCTTATGGCCGATGGCGTCAAGGCCAAGGTCGCGCTGGAGAAGGGTGCGCTCACGCCTGCCGTCGAGCATATCATCGAGGCCAATACGCTGCTTTCGGGCATTGGCTTTGAGAGCTCGGGCCTTGCTGCTGCTCATGCCATCCACAATGGCCTGACGATGCTGCCCGAGTGCCACGGCATGTATCACGGCGAGAAGGTCGCCTTTGGCACTATCGTCCAGCTGGTACTCGAGGATGCCCCGACTGAGAAACTCGAGGAAGTCTTGGGCTTCTGCATTGAGCTTGGCCTGCCGGTCACGATGAAGGAACTTGGCGTTGCTGAGCTTACGCGCGAGCAAGCCATGATTGTTGCCGAGGCTGCTTGCGCGCCCGAGGACACCATGTGCAACATGCCCTTTGAGGTGACGCCCGAGATGGTCGCCAACGCCATTCTGGGTGCCGACGCACTGGGCCACTACTATCTCATGGATGAGTAAATCAAGCTAAGGAAAGGGCAAAGCCAACAGATGGCTTTGCCCCTTTTTGCTATGGTGCAAAGGGGCAAGGTTACTTTGCACCAATCGTTGTTTGATGAAGGGCGGATTCTCGTATGGCGCTTCCTATGGTTTACGGCGGTCCCGGCCGGTATGTTCAGGGGCCGGGCGAACTGTCGCGTCAAGGCAGGTATTTGTCATGGTTGGGCTGCGCTGCCTATGTCTTGTTTGACCAGGGCACCGAGGATTGGCTGTGCAGGCAGATCGTCGATGGATTTCTGGACGAAGATCTAAGCGAGCCGTTCTTTAAGATTTATGACGGTCCGTGTACGGAAGAGGCCGTTGTCGAAATGGCTAAGGAAGCCCAGGCCGAGTATTGCGACATGGTGGTGGGTATTGGCGGCGGCAAGATGCTCGATATCGCCAAGGCCGTTGCGTTTTATGCCGAGTTGCCGTTGTGCGTATGCCCCACGGCGGCGTCGATGGACGGTCCGTGCAGCGTGATTTCCGATGGCGATCTGCAGGGTGTTGCAAATGCGGTCTTTAGAAACGAGCGTAATATGGCCAACGAGCAGGCCAAGGTGACCAAACAAAAGCTCGTGCAGCTCATGTGCGAGGCATAGTTTGGCGCTTGATTGACCTTGTGCAATCGAGGCGGCGATAGGCCATAGGCTATTTGCCGCAAAGATGCTCCGCATGTAATTTGCCCGAGGCGTGGGCCGATAGCGTATCATTATCTCTTGCTTGTTTGCACTGCTCAGGGAGGGGCCGCGCATGGCGCAGGAACACGATCTGTTTGATGACATTATCGAGATCAGCAAGGGTTTCGACTTTCTTAAAAACCCGCTTGGCGGCGTGACCGATGCACTCGATCCATCGGCGCCGCAGTGGAATCCTGCCGACTACAAGGAGCGCCCGCGCGGCAACACCATTCCGTGCTTGACCTGCAAAAACGAAAAAAGCGGCTGCACCGCGTGCATGGACGTGTGCCCGGTCAACGCTATCGAGGTCGAGGAAGACTCCATCGAGATCCTCGACTCCTGTCGCAAGTGCGGCCTGTGCGCCGCTGCCTGTCCGACCGAGGCGATCATCTCGCCGCGCCTGGCGCCCAAAAACCTGTATGACGATATCGTCTCTGCTGCTACGAGCCACGAGACCGCCTACGTCACCTGCACGCGCGCCCTCAAGCGCATGCCGCGCGAGAACGAGGTCGTCGTTGCCTGCGTGGGCGATATTACGGCCGAGACCTGGTTCTCGGTACTGGCGGACTATCCCAACGTGAGTGTGTACCTGCCGTTGGGCGTGTGCGATAAATGCCGCAACACCGGCGGTGAGGACATTCTGGGCGAGGCGATTGCGAAGGCCGAAGAGTGGTCTGGCACGGGTATGGGCCTGGAGGTCGATCCCAAGAGCCTCAAGTGTCATAAGCTTCGCGAGTACGAGCGCAAGGAGTACATGGAAAAGATTGCCCGCACCACGGGCCTGACGGTGACCAAGCTCAATCCGGCGACGGCGGCGCTGGCCTCGGTGACGCAAAAGCTCAAGGCCCATCGCCATCAGATTACCCAGCTGGAGCGCACGCTCAACACCATGTGCGGCACCACGACGACCAAGCGTCGCCGTTCGCTCACGCACGGGCGCCAGCTGGTACTCTCGACGCTGCAAAACCATCCCGAGCTTGCCCAGAACATGCAGGTGAGCACGCCGGAGTGCGATTTTGACAAGTGCACGTCGTGCGGCGAGTGCGTCAACGTGTGCCCCACGTTTGCCTGCGATCTGGTGGGAAGCGGCCGCTTTGCGTTGGAGTCCACGTATTGTTTGGGCTGCGGCGCCTGTGTCAAGGTGTGTCCCGAGCATGCGCTCAAGCTTGTTGAGCATGATGCGTCCAACTTGGTTGTCGTCGATCCCGAAGCCGAGGAAAAGGCCGCCCAGAAGGCGAAGGCTCACGAAGAAGCTGAGAAGGTCAAGGCCGAAGCAAAGGCCAAGCTGGACAAGATGCTCGATCAGGTGGAGAAGCTCGCGGACTAGCTAAAAGAGCGTAAATGATGGCCGGTGGGACAGGTACTGCCCCGCCGGCCAAAAAAGTTGCGGTGGAATAGTTCCTGTTTTGCCCTTAAGCTGGCAATTCTAGGAACTATCCCACCGCAACTAATAAATGGTTAGTTCATGCTGCTTTGGTGGCCGGTTCGACCGGTACCGTTGCGTGTCACGGTTTCATGGAGCAAAAAGAACCCGGGAACCTGTTTGGTCTCGGTGTATTCCATAAGGATACCGTCGGCGTTGTAGGTCTGTCCGCGTATAACGGCGAGTGCGTTAAAGTCGTCGAGATCGAGCACGCGCGTATCCTCGGGCGTGGGATGCTCGATCGTTACATCGCGTTTGCCCGTGACAATCTTAATGCCAAGGTCTTCTTCGAGGTAACGATAGATCGAGTCGTTGACAATCTCGGGTGTCAGCCCCGGTACCTGTGAGCTTAGGTAATAGGAGTCGTCGGAGCACACGGCGTGTCCGTTTGCGTAACGGATGCGTTTGGCGCGTGTGAGCTCGCAGCCTTCGGGAAACCCGGTAATCCCGGAGAGTGCCTTGCTACAGACGAGGAGCTCAAAAACGGTGGTGACAGTCTTGAGCTCAAAGCCTCGGCTGGCCGCGATTTCCTTAAAGGTCTCGAGTCCGCCGCCACCACGACTCTTCTCGTCACTGATGTTGCGAATGACGCGCATGCCTTTGCCTTGCTGGGGGAGTACGTAACCATCTGCCGCAAGCATCGAGATGGCGCGACGGACCGTCATGCGCGAACAGTCAAACAGCTGCGTGAGCTCAGTCTCCGAAGGCAGATAACTCTGATAGGCGTATGTGCCGTCGTCAATCGACTGCTTCACGTTGTCATAAATAGTTTGGAAGATGGCTCGCGCCATGACGGTCTCCTAGAGCTGGGTGCGTGAACGACGGATGAGGGCCGTCCGCGCAGGTGTCAATCGATTTACTTGCTGGGGTCGATTATATATTTACCCATGGCACGCAGAGCTGGGTCTGACAGGATGGCGCCGAGTTCGTCGAGGGAAGCCACCTTGGCGACCATCGAGGATACGTCGAGCCTGCCAGAGTCGATGAGCTCGAGCGCGCGACGCTGCGTATAAGGGTTGATGTAGGACGAGGTAAGCACAAGCTCCTTCTGGAAGACCTCGAAGGGCTTGACGGTGATTGTCTCATCGGGCTTGGTGAGGCCGAACATCATGACCGTAGCCTTGTGGCCGGCGATCTGGATGGCCTGCTCGATGGTGACGGGCTTGCCAACACACTCGATAACGACATCGACGTTGCCGACGCCCTCCTGCTTCAGGCGGGCCGGGACGTCCTCGTGGATGGAATCAATTGCCAGGTCGGCGCCGAGTTTGAGCGCAACCTCGCGCTTGCCTTCGACAGGCTCGAGCAAGACAACCTTGGTGGCGCCGGCGTTTTTAGCAAGCTGCATCATGAGCAGACCGATCATGCCACCGCCGATAACGACAACTGTGCTGCCGGGCTTGATGTTGCACATATCGATGCCGTGCAGGCAGCAGGCGACGGGCTCGGTCATAGCGCCCTGCTCAAAGCTGGTGTGATCGCCCAACTTGTAGACTTGCTGCATATCGACGGAGCAGTACTCCGCAAAGCCGCCGTTAACGGTGGTGCCGTAGCCGGTCATATGCTCGCAGTAGTGGTTGATTCCGTCGCGGCAGGGTTCGCAGCAGCCGCAGGGATGGTTTGGGTCGATGCACACGCGATCGCCCGGTTTAAAGTCGGTGACGTCGCTGCCCACGGCCTCGACAACGCCCGCAAACTCATGACCAAGGATCGTAGGCGGGGTAACGTCGGCTGCACCCTTGTCGCCTTCATAGATATGAACGTCGGTACCGCAGACGCCGCAAGCCTTGACGTTGATCAGAACGTCGCGCCTGCCCACGGCCGGCTTTGCCGATTCCTCGACTCTGAGGTCGTGCTTTCCATAGAAGACCGCGCTTTTCATGGTGACTCCTTAACGTGGCGGTGAATGTTGTAATGAAGTATAGGCATGTCTATAGATATAGACAAGCACATCTATACAAGTTGAAAAGAAATATAAATTGCAGCCATCAGCTATGTCAGATTTAGCAGGGGAAATACTGGACATATACCGTTTACGGCCAATAATCAACCGTTGACCGACCGTAGTATTTATACTAACTTGTATAGATGAGTGATGTGATAAAACGTAAGTGCAAGAAGTCAGGGAAGCGGGCCCACCCGTCCTATTGCACGAGGTACACGCAAACGGCGCGTCTGCGGTCTCGAGTGAAGCCAAAACCGCAGCGCTCCGAATGAAGAGAGGGGGATTCCCCGTCATGATGCAAAAGATACAACGTTTCGGCGGTGCAATGTACACGCCTGCAATTCTTTTCGCATTTTCCGGAATCGTCGTCGGCCTGGGTACGTTGTTTACCACCGAGGCGATCTTTGGCGAGATGGCCACTGCGGGCCATCTTTGGTTTGATTGCTGGAATGTGCTGCTCTAGGGTGGTTGGACGCTCTTTAACCAGATGCCGTTGCTGTTTTGCGTAGCGTTGCCAATCTCGCTCGCGAACAAGCAGAACGCTCGCTGCTGCATGGAGGCTTTGGCCATCTACCTTACCTTCAACTACTTTGTAAGCACAATCTTGGGGCAGTGGGGCCCTGTCTTTGGTGTCGACTATTCTGTCGAGGCGGGCAGCGGTACTGGTCTTGCCACTATCGCAAGCATCAAAACGCTTGACATGGGCATCATGGGCGCGCTCATTATCTCTGGTATCGCCACGATGCTGCATAACAAGTTCTTCGACACCGAACTTCCTGAGTGGCTGGGCGTGTTCTCGGGTTCCGTGTTCATCTATATGATCGGTTTCTTCGTTATGGTTCCGGTCGCTCTTATCGCCTGCCTGGTGTGGCCGCATGTTCAGGCTGCTATCTCTGCCTTCCAGGGATTCATCCTTTCCGCCGGTACGTTTGGCGTGGGTGTCTTTGCTTTCTTCGAGCGCGTGCTGATCCCTACAGGCCTGCACCACTTTATCTATACGCCGTTCTATTACGACAACGCGGCGGTCAACGGCGGCATCTTTGCTGCTTGGGCCAACATCCTGCCCCAACTGGCTGCCGATCCGAGCATTGCTCTTAAGGATGCCGCACCCTGGGCTGCCTATACCTGCCCTGGTTGGACTAAGGTCTTCGGCTCGCTTGGCGTCGCCATTGCGTTTTATATGACCGCCAAACCCGAGCGCAAGCAGCGCGTCAAGGCTCTGCTCATTCCCGTCACCCTTACCGCTATGCTTTGCGGTATTACCGAGCCGCTTGACTTCACCTTCCTGTTCATCGCGCCCGGCCTGTTCGTCGTCCACTGCGTGCTCGGAGCGCTTGGCTGCATGGCTCAAAACCTCCTTGGCGTCGTGGGTATCTTCGACGGCGGCATCATCTCGATGCTCTCGTGGGACTGGCTGCCCCTTTGGGCCGCACACGGCCTGCAGTACGCCATCTCCATCCTTGTCGGTCTGTGCTTTACCGCTCTTTGGGTTGTGGTCTTCCGTTTCCTGATCGTCAAGTTCGACTTTAAGACCCCCGGTCGCGAGGATGACGATGTTGAGGTCGAGCTCAAGTCCAAGGCCGACTACAAGCAAAAGCAGGGCGGTGCTGCTGCTGGCAAATCGGCCGCCCAGAGTAAAGATGATGAGCGCTTGGTGCTTGCCGAGAACATCCTCGATCTGCTCGGTGGCACGGATAACATCATCGATGTAACGAACTGCGCTACCCGTCTGCGCGTTAACGTCAAGGACAAGAGCGTCGTTGCACCCGAGGCTTCCTTCAAGGCGATCGGTACGCATGGCTTGGTGGTCCAAGGTCAGTCAATCCAGGTCATCGTCGGCCTTAGCGTCCCGCAGGTTCGCGAGAAGTTCGAGAGTCTTCTGAAGTTCGAGAGTCTTCTGTAAACCATCGTCCATCGAAACAATCGGCCTTGCAGAGCCGGTATGCACCGCAAGGCCGATTCTAGAGATAAAAAAACTCCACTTCTAGGTAACAATTCCAAACCGTGCAGGCCGCGTACGGGGATGGATTGAGCAAGCGGCCAGAATGAGGAGGACATCATGTCCAAGAAAAACTATGCCGTGACCATTGCCGGCGGTGGCTCTACCTTCACCCCGGGCATCGCTCTGATGCTGCTTGAGGAGCGCGACCGCTTCCCGGTCAACAAGGTGACCTTCTACGACAACAACGCCGAGCGCCAGGAGACCGTGGCCAAGGCCTGCGAGATCTACTTCCACGAGAACGCCCCCGAGGTTGAGTTTAGCTACACCACCGACCCCGAGACCGCATTCACCGGGACCGACTTCGTCCTTGCTCACATCCGCGTCGGCCTGTACGCCATGCGTGAGCTCGACGAGAAGATTCCTCTCAAGTACGGCTGCGTTGGCCAAGAGACCTGCGGTGCCGGCGGTATCGCCTACGGCATGCGCTCCATCGGCGGCGTCATCGAGATCCTCGACTACATGGAGAAGTACAGCCCCAACGCCTGGATGCTCAACTACTCCAACCCCGCGGCCATCGTCGCCGAGGCTTGCCGCGTGCTGCGCCCCAACAGCCGCATCATCAACATCTGCGACATGCCGATCGACCTCATGGATAAGATGAGCCGTATGTGCGGCATCAAGGATCGTCGCGAGCTGCAGTATAGCTACTACGGCCTCAACCACTTTGGTTGGTGGAGCAAGATCTACGACAAGGACGGCAACGACCTCATGCCGCAGATTAAGGAGCACATGGCTAAGAACGGCTACCTGGACGGCATCGAGCACGAGGCCGGTAAGGAGCAGCATGTCGAGGAGAGCTGGATTCACACCTTCGGCAAGGCCAAGGATGTCTATGCTGTCGATCCCGAGACGATTCCCAATACCTACCTCAAGTATTACCTGTACCCGGACTATGTCGTCGAGACGTCTGACCCCAACTACACTCGCGCCAATGAGGTTATGGACGGCCGCGAGAAGAAGGTCTTTGGCGCTTGCCGCGACATCATCGCCAAGGGTACTGCCAAGGACGGCGGCTTTGAGCCCGACGTACACGCCAACTACATCGTCGACCTTGCCTGCGCGCTGGCCGAGAACACGCTCGAGCGCTTCCTGCTGATTGTCCCCAACGATGGTGCTGTGCCCAACTTCGACCCGACGGCCATGGTCGAGGTGCCTTGCATCGTCGGCTCCAACGGCTTTGAGAAGATCTGCCAGGGCCCGATCCCGCAGTTCCAGAAGGGCCTGATGGAGCAGCAGGTTTCCGTCGAGAAGCTCGTTGTCCAGGCTTGGGTCGAGGGCAGCTACCAGAAGCTCTGGCAGGCACTCACGCTCTCCAAGACCATTCCTTCGGCGAGCGTTGCTAAGCAGATCCTGGACGAGCTCATCGAGGCCAACAAGGATTTCTGGCCCGAGCTTAAGTAAGGACTACTGTCTCGAACTCTCACGCATCTCTGCTTCATTTGCGCCGCCGCGGTGTCCGGATTCGCCCGGATGCTGCGGCGGCGCTATACTTATACAGTTTGAAGTACCTGTACCAAAAGGAGCTGTCGTGTCCCTTTCCATCGGTATCGTGGGCCTGCCCAACGTGGGCAAGTCGACGCTGTTCACCGCGCTTACCAAAAAGACTGGCCTTGCCGCCAACTACCCGTTTGCCACGATCGACCCCAACGTGGGTATCGTCGATGTGCCCGATAGCCGCTTGCAAAAGCTTGCCGACATCGTTAACCCGGGTCGTATTGTGCCGGCGACGGTCGAGTTCGTCGACATCGCAGGTCTGGTGAAGGGCGCTAACGAGGGCGAGGGCCTGGGCAACCAGTTCTTGGCCAACATTCGCGAGACCGACGCCATCTGCGAGGTCGTGCGCTACTTTAAGGATCCCAACGTCATGCGTGAGGTGGGCCGCACGGGCGAGTTCGTCGATCCCGCCGGTGACGCCGACACCATCATGACTGAGCTTATCCTGGCCGATATGGGCACGCTCGAGAAGCAGCTGCCCAAGCTCGAGAAGGAGGCCAAGCGCGACAAGGAGCTCATGCCTAAGTTCGAGGTGGCCAAGCGCCTGCTTGCCTGGCTCAACGAGGGCAAGCGCGCCGCATCCATGGAGATGACCGACGAGGAGCGTGCTGCCGCCAAGGGCCTGTTCCTGCTCACCATGAAGCCCATCCTGTATGTGGCCAACGTGGACGAGGATATGCTCAACGACGATCTGGCGCCCATCGATGGTGTCAAGCCGCTGCCGATTTGCGCCAAGATTGAGGCCGAGCTTTCCGAGCTCGATCCCGAGGATGCCGCCGATTATCTGGAGAGCCTGGGCCTGGAGCAGCCCGGCCTGGACGTGCTCGCGCAGGCGGCCTATAAGCTGCTCGGTCTGCAGTCGTTCTTTACGGCCGGCGAGATGGAGGTCAAGGCCTGGACGGTTCGTCAGGGCGCGACCGCCCCGCAGGCCGCCGGCGTCATCCACACCGACTTTGAGCGCGGCTTTATTAAGGCCGAGGTCATTGGCTATGACGACTACATCGAGCTCGGCGGCGAGCAGGGCGCCAAGGCCGCCGGCAAGCTGCGTATTGAGGGCAAGGACTATGTCATGGCCGATGGCGACGTCGTGCACTTCCGCTTCAACGTGTAAGGACGACGCATATGTTTAAATATGGCAAAAAAGCTGGCTACATGGGTATTGCGCTGCTCGTACTTGCGGTGATTCCGCTGGTGGTTGCAGCGTGTGTTATCCCCAACATTGGCCCCGAGGTGGCAACGAAGTTTAACGCCGCCGGTGAGGTGACGCGCTGGGGCAAGAGCTACGAGTTGCTGGCACTGCCGGTGCTCAACCTGCTGCTGAGCGTGGCGACGTACTTTACGGCGGGACGCCAGGCAAAGAACAACGAGGACTCCGCTGTGATGGCACGTCTTACGTGCGAGCGCTACCTGCGCAACGGCTGCATCACGGGTGTGTTCCTCAACGTGATCAACGTCTACTTTATGTACTCGGCGATTACCGGAACGGGCTTTGGCTTTGGTTTCTAGTTTGTCCTTTTAGGCAACGAGCCTGCACGCATATTCAATGGCTGCTGCGAGGCCGCCGCTCGATCGTGGTTGAAAGACTACATCGGCGGCGGCCTCGTTTTCGTATCCGGCGCCGCGAAGGGCGAGTGCTATGCCGGCTTCTAAAAGGAGCGGCAGGCCGCGTTGGCTGGTTGCGATTACGGCAGCCTGATTGAGCGAGCAGCCGTGCGTTTGGCATTGAATGGCAAGTTCACCTTGCGCCGGGCAAGGGACCAGAACGGCGACGACGCGACTTGATAGCAATGCAAATGCTGTGCGCTCATCGGGCGAAAGGCATTCTGCTTCAACGACGACGAGCTTGGGCGGTGCGCTGTTTGTGCGAAGCGTGGCTCGGTACATGCGGACCGAAGAACCCGACATAGAAAACTCCTGTGTATTCGGCAAAACGTAAACTATAGTTTACGTTTATGTTCGGCTCCATTTCAAACTCGGCTGCATGGACGAACGTGCGAAACAGATTCTTGGCAGGCGGGTCGAAGAGACACGCAGGGACCTTGGTATCTCCAAGGTTGATTTTTGTGTGGCGACAGGAATCAGCCGACCCTACCTCGACCGAATCGAAGATGGGACGGCAAATTTCACGCTCAAGGTTCTATTTAAGATCGCGCCCGCACTCGGCATGACGGTGTCAGAGCTTCTCGAGGGTATCGGATAGAAGATGCCTATTGACCGGTGGTTACACCATCGGGATACGGTCGTGGTTGACTTGGCTGTAGAACAGGCGCTGAATCTCGGCGGCATCGCGTGACTGGCCGAGTGCCCACATGGTCTTGGCCACGAGCGTCTCGGTGGTCATGTCATCGCCACGCAGAATGCCCGGATGATCGGCGTAAGCACGGCCGACCTCATAAACACCCAGGTCGAGGCCCTCTTCTGGGACCTGCGTGGTCATAACGACGGTGCGACCCGAATCGACCCAGCGGAAAATCGCCTCCTGGAATGACTCGCCGGACTCGCCAAATTCGGGAATACCGCCAATGCCAAAGGTCTCCAGGATTACAGCATCGTAGCTATCGGCAAGGGCATCGAGGATGCCCGGGTTTACGCCGGGCGTAAGCTTGAGTACAAATACGCGCGGGTCGATGCTGTCGTAGAAACGCACCGGGTTTTCGCCCTGATGCGTGCCGTGAAGCCCGTTGCGCACGATGCGGTCGTTGCGGATGTAGGCAATGGGCGGATAGTTGACGCTAATGAACGCATTAAAGCTCATGGTGCGCTGCTTGCGGGCGCGCGTGCCGGCAATGGCGACGCCGCCAAATACAATTGACACATCGTGTGAATGCTCGTCGAGCGCATAGAGCAGGCTCTGGTACAGATTGAGCTTGGCGTCGGTAAAGGGGTTGCCCATAGGCTTTTGCGAGCCGGTGAGCACGATGGGCTTGGGGCTGTCCTGAATCAGATAGGAAAGCGCCGCCGCGGTGTAGCTCATGGTGTCGGTGCCGTGCAGAATCACGAAGCCGTCGTGGTCGGCATAACCCTCGACGATGACGTCGCGGATACGCATCCAGTCACTGGGGCGCATATTGGTGCTGTCGATGTTCATGGGCTGTACGACGTCGAGCTCGCAGAGGCCTGAGATCTCGGGGACGCTCTGGGCGAGCTCCTCACCGGTCAGGGCGGGGGAGAGGCCGTTGCCGTCCTCGGTCGATGCGATGGTGCCGCCCGTGGCGATGAGAAGGATGCGCTTCATGCTGGTATTCCTATCGTATTTGCCGCCCCAGAGGCGGAGTTGTTCGGCAGTATTGTGGCACAGGGCGTCCAATGTTCAAACGTATTACATCATCTGTAACGTTTGGTAACACTTCAATTGCCGTCAAATAGGGGCCCTGGTCGTGCGTTTGCCGTGCGCTGATGGCTGCGAGGGACGAGAAACCCCATATAACGTGTACACTATGAAAGTTATTCTCGTTTATTCGCGCGGGTGGGCACCGGCTCCCCGCCAACAAGAGGGGGAACCATGGATCAAAAGGCTTCCGCAAAGGTCCTCGTACTCGACTTTGGTGCGCAGTACGGTCAGCTCATTGCCCGTCGCGTCCGCGACCTCAACGTGTATTCCGAGATTGTCCCCTGCGACATCTCGGCCGACGAGATTCGCGAGATGAACGCCTCTGCGCTCATCCTTTCCGGCGGCCCGGCTTCTGTGTATGCCGAGGACGCTCCGTCCATCGATCCTGCCATCTTTGACCTGGGCCTTCCCGTCCTGGGCTTTTGCTACGGCCATCAGATCACGGCCGTGACGCTCGGCGGCAAGGTCGGTCACTCCGAGGTGGGCGAGTACGGTCGCGCTACCATCACGCGCACGGCCGGCGCCAAGCTCTTTAACTCCACGCCCATGGAGCAGACCGTGTGGATGAGCCATCGCGATGCCGTTTCCGAGGTGCCCGAGGGCTTTACCGTTACCGCCAGCACCGACGTGTGCCCGGTTGCCGCCATGGAGTGCCCCGAGCGCAAGATCTTCACCACGCAGTTCCACCCCGAGGTCAAACACTCCGAGTACGGTCAGCAGCTGCTGAGCAACTTCCTGTTTGAGATCTGCGGCCTGGAGCCCAACTGGAGCATGGACAACCTGGTCGAGACCATGACGGCCGAGTTCCGCGAGAAGGTCGGCAACGACCGCGTGATTCTGGCCCTGTCCGGCGGCGTCGACTCCTCCGTCGTGGCTGCGTTGGGCGCCCACGCCGTGGGCAAGCAGATGACCTGTGTGTTCATCAACCACGGCCTGCTGCGCAAGGGCGAGCCCGAGCAGGTGGAGGAGGTCTTCACCAAGCAGTTTGACGTCGACTTTATCCACGTCCACGCCGAGGACCGCTATGCCGAGCTTCTGGCCGGCGTGACCGAGCCCGAGGAGAAGCGCCGCATCATCGGTACGCAGTTCTGGAAAGAGTTCTTCGCCGTGGCGCAGCAGCTCGAGACCGATGGCAAGCCGGTCAAGTACCTGGCTCAGGGTACCATCTATCCCGACATCATCGAGTCCGGCGCTCGCAAGACGGGTGGCAAGACGGCCACCATCAAGAGCCATCACAACCTGATCCCGTTCCCCGAGGGCGTGCACTTCGACCTCATCGAGCCGCTCGACCACTTCTTTAAGGACGAGGTCCGCGCGCTTGGTCTGGCGCTCGGCCTGCCGGGTCATATCGTGTTCCGTCAGCCTTTCCCGGGCCCGGGTCTGGCCATCCGCATCATCGGTGCGGTCGATAAGGAGAAGCTCGAGATCCTCAAGAACGCCGACGCCATCGTGCGCGAGGAGCTCGACGCCTACAACCAGCGCCTGTTTGAGCAGACCGGCGAGCGCAACTCCGAGCACAGCTGCTGGCAGTATTTCGCGGTCCTGCCCGACATTAAGTCCGTCGGCGTTATGGGCGACGAGCGCACCTATCAGCGCCCGATCATCCTGCGTGCCGTCGAGTCCAGCGATGCTATGACCGCCGACTGGGCCAAGCTGCCCTACGACGTACTGGCCTGTATCTCCGGCCGCATCGTCGCCGAGGTTCCCGGCGCCAACCGCGTGTGCTACGACATCACGTCCAAGCCGCCTGCGACCATCGAGTGGGAATAGAACAGACGTTCGATTCTATGCTATAGTGTTTGCCAATGGGCGCGGCATCTTCCGAATCCGCGCCCATTGCTATACGGGCCTTACGATGACGAGCTGACGATCATAGGCGCCATGCGTGCATTTGCGGCGGAACGGGGATATGCGCCCGACTTCTCCGAATTCCGCCTCTGTCACGAGATTTACCTCTCCGACCCGCGCAAGTACGCGCCGGAGAAGCTCAAGACCGTGATTCGCCATCCCATCAAGCCGATTTAGCGAAACGAGCGCCGCCGTGCGGTCCGGCTTTTGGGGTTTATCAATTGGTAGTCCGCGTCGATCGAGCAAGCTGCCCTGCCTCCCGGCAGGTGCGTAATCCCCTTGGTCGATCCGTCTCGAGGTTCGCTCTTTGCTCATCTTGTGGCGTGGGGTTACGATACTCCTAAAAGTGTAACCAGATTCGAGTTTTAGGAGCAGCTTTTGAAGGGTAGCAGACTCAGGAACCGCGATAGATACCTCGAGGAGGCGATGCTCTTCCGTGACACCGACCTCATCAAGGTGATCACGGGCGTGCGCAGGTGCGGCAAGTCGAGCCTTCTCGATCTAATTAGGATGACCATCGAGTCTGAAGGAGTCGCTGGCCGCGGCTTTGTGAGCGTCAACCTGGAAAGCAAGGGTACGGGCATCAAGACGGAGGACCAGCTTTATGATTACGTTCGCGGCCGCCTGTCGGACAAGGGTCGCACCTACGTTTTCATAGACGAGCCCCAGAGAATCGATGGCTGGCAGGATGCGGTCAACGCAATGAGGGTCGACTTCGATTGCGACATCTACCTCACGGGCTCGAATGCGTATCTTCTCTCGAGCGAGCTGGCCACCTATCTCTCCGGGCGCTACGTAGAGGTAAAGATGCTGCCCCTGTCCTTCTCCGAGTTCGCCGACTTCTGCGGAATCGAGTTCGTATCGGGAACTTCGGTGGCTCTCACTCCCGAGGGGGATCCCGTTCTCTTCGACGACATGTTTATTCGTTACCTTGAGTACGGGGGCATGCCAGCCATCGCATCCCTCTCGACGACCCAGGCGCAGTACTCGGCGTACATGTCCGGCGTCTACGAAGCCATCGCCGTGCGTGATATTGTCAACCGTGAGCGCGGGAAGGGCAAAAGTGCGGTGACTGACCCTTCCCTGCTGCGCCATGTGGCCGAATTCCTGGCGGACAACATCGGCAACGAGTGCTCGTCGAGTCGAATCGCCGGCGCGTTAACTTCTGCGGGGCCGAAGACCACGAACAAGACCGTTTCCTCGTATGTGGGTGCGCTTGAGGAGGCCTTCCTGTTCTATCGTGCCACGCGTTACGATTTGCACGGCAAGGCGCTCCTCAAGACGAACCCAAAGGAGTACATCGTCGACACCGGCTTCCGGACCTGGATGGCCGGCTATAGGGTCACGGATACTGGCCGCCTGTTCGAGAACGCCGTGTATCTCCAGCTGCTCTACGAAGGATGGAGCGTGCATGTGGGCAAGCTCTATGGCAAGGAAGTCGACTTCGTCGCGACGAAGGACGGGCGCGTGCTCTACGTGCAGGCGACTGACGAGATGTTCGCAAGCGAGACCAGGGAGCGAGAGATCGCCCCTCTGAAGTCGATACGAGACAACCACGAGAAGATCGTGGTCGTGAGGCAGGGTTCCTACGACACGGATATCGACGGCATCCGCATCGTGAGCGCGAGGGACTTTTTCCTCTAGGGCCATGCGATTCATCGCGAGGCAGTTAGGTCAAGTGAGAAACATGCCTGACATCGGTTTGCTGACGATCTAAAACAGTAAGGAGAAGCTTGGACAATCGCAAAATCGAGCAGAACGCGGTCAATGCTGTCAAGCAGGCTTTCGGCGATGTCGCTTGCGTCTATGCGTATATAGATGAGAACGACAAGACCGAATGCACCGACGGGCACCTGCAAGTCTACTCGTCTTATTCCTTCACGATTGAGACCGTTGAAGGCCAGTTGCCGCTTCAGGTCAAGGGGACCACTTCGAAAAGAAAATCGGACCGACCTAAGCGGCAAGTTCGAGTTTCAGACCTCAAGCACTATCTCAACATTGCTGGAGGCTGCATCTATTTTTACGTCTACTGTGGGAGCGAGGGGGGTGCGGACGATTTCTTGGACCGCGCCTAGGCGTATCCAAGCTTCCTGCGGTACTCCATCGGGCTCAGCCACCCGAGGGACTTCTTGATCCGCTCCTCACGATAGTACACGAGGTAGGCCTCGA